>PJUA01000033.1_pt1 | contig 189530 bp, 170 predicted proteins | sample 1512151 | NCBI WGS metagenome assembly PJUA01 (sample SAMN08177678, study PRJNA422409) | Soil metagenome, whole genome shotgun sequencing project. | isolation source: Soil enriched on filter paper: beechwood xylan treatment | place: USA: Madison | collected 2015-01-15 | reverse complement strand
TCCATTGCCTAGAATCGTAGCGCCGGAGATGCATGGTACTTTACCGACATAGGCGCCAAGCGATTTGATAACAACCTCCTGGTTGCCCAGCAGCTCGTCCACGCAAACGGCCATTTTCTGCTCCGCGCTGGCAATGACAACAACCGGCACTTTCCCGCCGTTCTCCGCCCCTCGCGAATAGCCAAACAAATCATGAAGCCAAACAAGCGGCAAAAGCTGATTCCGTATCGCCAGCACAGGCGATCCCTTGATCATCTGCAGCTCGGACAGGTCTACCCGCACAATTTCAACAACCGAGCTCATGGGCAGAATAAAACGCTGATCGCTTGCCTTGACCAAAAGACCGGTTGTAATCGCCAGGGTAAGCGGCAGACGAATAATAAAGGTCGTCCCTTTCCCCAAAGCCGTATCAATGTCGATCCTTCCATTTAGCCGTTCGATATCCGTCCGGACAATATCCATGCCGACACCACGGCCGGAAATGTCGCTAACCGCTGTCGCCGTAGAAAATCCTGGCTGAAAAATAAGGCGTAAGCTTTTAAACTCGTCCAGCATAGCGGCTTCTTCCTCCGAAATGACGCCTTTGGCAAATGCCGAGCGTCGCAGGGCGGCAGGATCAATGCCCGCTCCATCGTCGGAGATGGCGATTACCACCTGATTATCCTCGTGGGACGCCCGGATTCTCACAACGCCTTTTGCCGGCTTTCCGGCCGCAATCCGCTTTTCGGGAAGCTCGATGCCATGATCCACCGCATTGCGGATCAAATGGATAAGCGGGTCGCCGATTTCTTCTATTAAAGTGCGGTCCAGTTCCGTATCGCCGCCTTCAACAACCAAATCAACGTCTTTTCCTAATGTCAGAGCCAAATCCCTCACCATTCGCGGAAAACGGTTCAACAGCTGCTCGATAGGCAGCATCCTGACCTTCATGACGTTTTCTTGCAGCTCGCCAACCAATCTGGACAAGTGATCCGTAATTTCGACCATCCCCTCAAGCGCCTCGGATGAACCGTATTGCCGCTTAAGGGTAAGAGATGCCTGCTTCATGCGGGTCTGGTCGATAACCAGCTCCCCGAGCAGGTTCATAACCTCCTCCAGCCGCTCCACCTTTACCCGAATCGTTTGACTGGAATGCTTCTTATCCGCTGCCGGCAAGCTGTTGCCCTCCGGGCGATCCTCCGATTCACTTTGAAAAAATGCAGCTTCACCGCTTTCACTAGTCAAAGCATCTGTGCCAGCGCAATCCTCTCCTGCGGCAACTTCGCCCGTGGTTGAGCTTGCAACCTCAAATTGCGATTCCAAAATCGACGCTACCTGATCAAGCGGCGTTCCGGGCGCCAGCAGCCAGCGAATCCTTCCCGCCGGTTCTTCAGCGTCCAAGCCATCAAGCTTCGGCTCGCTCCACAATACCTCGCATATGCCGCGCAGCTTCAGATCGATAACGCTTATTCTCGCCATCTTCATCAGGCAGTCATCAACCAGCACAATTTCCGCCCATTGAAGCCTATTACCATCGCGGCCATATTGGTTGATGAGCGCAACAGCATCTCCCGGCCATTCCGGTTGTTCAGGCCGGGAAGACTGTTCAGTCTTGCCCTGAGTGGTATATGCCTTGAGACGGGCTGCAATTTGATCCGACGAGGACAAGGCAGTATTCCGAATGATATTTCCTTGCATATCCTTGATGCTGTCCAGACATTCAAAAAACAAATGGTCCAGCTCGCGCGTCATGACAAGTTCCTTCCTGCGCAGCATATCCAGGAGATGCTCCCACTCATGGGTCAGGTCCTTCAATTCCTCATACCCCATTGCAGCGGACGAGCCCTTTATCGTATGAGCTACGCGGAATAAACGCTGGATGCCTTCTGCAGTTGCGCCTTGCTGCTCCAGCCGCAGCAGTTCCTCCTCCATCTCGTCGATCTGTTCGCCTAGCTCCTCCAGAAAAATATCTCTATATTCAGCGTAATCGGACATGCCAGCTCCCCCTTACTTCCGTAGCAAAACTTCATCGATTTTCAAAATACCGACGAGTTCTTTGTCCGAAACGCCAATACCTGTAAAATAAGCGCCGTTTATCCCCCCGATACGTTCAAGCGGAGGCTGAATATCCTCATAGCGCGCAACCTTGTGAACCCGATCAACGATAAGACCGACGGCTTCCTCCTGGTGATGAACGACAATAATGCGAGTAGCTTTTGAATACGGCTGATCCTGCAATGAAAAGAGCGAACGAAGGCTGATTACCGGAATAATTTTGCCCCGAAGATTAATCACGCCTTTTACATAAAACTGACAGTTCGGTATTTCCGTAATATCCTGCATCGTAATGATTTCGTGCACCTCGGCGATTTTGATGGCATAACTTTCATTGCCAATCCCAAATTGCACATACTGTGTCAGTCCTGTCTCGCTCATATGCTGGCTCCCTTTCTGATTACACCCTGGTCAGTTCAACAAGCTTGCGGCCGATTTCATGAAGGGGCAGCTGGTGCTGGGCCGCTCCCCGCTCTACTGCTGCTTTTGGCATTCCATACACAATACAGGTGTCTTTTGCTTCCGCAATCGTAGATGCGGCAGCCCCGTCCTGTCTTGCAAGCAGCATTTGCTCTGCTCCGTCATCTCCCATCCCCGTTAAAAGTACAAAATGGCGTTTTATGCCCTGAAGAGCGGATACGGAACGAAACAGCTCGTTCACGGAAGGACGATGCCTGCTGCCGGTTTCTCTTTGATGGAGGCTTGCCGCGTATCCTTTTTTTGTCTCCTTCACATTCAGGTGAAAATCTCCCGGGGCAATGTAAACGCCGTTATTGCTAATTGGCTGCTCGTCCTTTACTTCCACAACATTCAGATGAGTAACTGTGTTCAAGCGCTCTGCCAGCGATGCCGTAAATTTGGGAGGCATATGCTGGACAATAACGATAGGATGGTGGAAATGCGCCGGAAGCCCTGTCAACAGCTCCGTTAATGCCTGCGGTCCGCCTGTTGAAGCGCCCACCGCCACAATTTGGGTTACGGGCTTCATCGAGGCCGCCTCAATGCGGGGAATAGCAGCGTTTTTTTTCTCCAGTCCCGCTAAACGGCGGAGGCGTCCTACAGGGGCTCCATATGCCGCCTTGATTTTTTTGACCAGATCCATTCTGATCCTGTAAATATCAAACAGCGCCGAGCCCGTAGGTTTCGTTATGAAATCAACAGCGCCGGCCTGCAAAGCGCGAACCGTCTCGGAAGCCCCCTCCTTGGTGAAGGAACTGATCATAATGACGGGAGTCGGATATTTTGCCATAATTTCAGTCAGCGCCGATATTCCATCCATGTCCGGCATTTCAATGTCCATCGTAATCACATCCGGCTTTAATAAAGCCGTTTTTTCAATTGCCTCCAGACCTGTACGGGCTGTGCCTACAACCTTCATGCCAGCTTCCTCTATGTATCTGGATAAAAGATTACGCATAAATAATGAATCATCCACAATCAATATGCGATACATGGCCCCTTTCCTTTCCCACATTCTGAAGCCGCTTCAAGCGCCGATATCAATAGGGGCCTTTAATATTAAGTGCATCGGCGATTTTGCTTCGATAACGTTTGCCGGGACGAACTCCGTACAAAATTTCTGTAAACCGGTTAACGGGAATTCCTTCCCTCTCACAAAACTGCTTTTGCGTCATCCGCCTTTCGAGCAGCTCCCGCTTTACTTCCAAACCAAAACGGGTAAGCTGATTGGACTTGCTCATCCTTTGCACCTCATCTTATCCACACCTCAAATTAATAGGACAAAACATCACGCAGCGTACTGACGACGCGATTACGGTGAAACGGCTTAATGATAAAATCCTTTGCGCCTGCGCGAATAGCCTCAACCACCATATCCCGGTGTCCGATTGCGGAACACACGACAATGCTTGCGTCAGGATCCAGCTCCATGATTTTTCGGATTGCTGTCAGGCCATCCATAGTGGGCATCGTAATATCCATCGTTACGACATCAGGCCGGTGCTCCTCATATAAATGGACCGCTTCCAAACCATCACTCGCTTCCGCCACAACGGAAAATCCGTTGGCCGCCAGAATCTCGCTCATGGAGGCACGCATAAATGCTGCATCATCCGCAATCAAAACCGTCTTCATTTCCTTACTTTTCCCCCTTTCATTTCATCGTTCGCCATAAAACGACAGACTATAAATAAAAAAATCACCATCCGCGTATGTAGGTCTTGAGTCTTATAGTCAACGGATGGTGATTTTTTATTTACATACAAATAATGTATTTCGTTTTGTAAGGTTATTTACCCAACATCCAAATACCGCCTCTGGTGATATAATAATGAGGAGATAATAGTATTATTTTAATCATATATCTGATATGAGATTTTTGCAATAATTTCTTCACTATTTATCTGATTTAGGATATAGAACGAAACGGGAGGAGAGCTATGCAGACTTTCGCTGAAAGATTTCAATATTTAAGGAAACTGACGGGACTAAAACAAGCCGAATTTGCCGGCAGAATAAACCTTTCACAAGGAAGACTAAGCGATATCGAAAAAGGGAAAAACAAACCCTCCGCCGATACGCTGGTATCTGTGGCACAACAGTTTTCGACCGATGTGAATTGGCTTCTGATGGGAATAGGAACGGCTCCTCAATCGATTGAAATCATGAACGAGAACTTAAGTCTGAGGGAAGCTTCTGGACGATTGGATTCAGAACTATTAACCGAACATATCGCCGAAAAAGAACTCATTTCCAAATTCAAGATGTTAAATAAAGACAATAGAAAACATATAGAAAAATTTATGTGCTATTTGATCTTCGAGCAGCAAGACTATAGTCCCACTACACAGGAGTTTTCTAATCAAGAAAATTGCTAATCATCATTTTCTAATTAAAAGTGGTATTTTTTCCACAAAAAGATGATCCACATACTCCCCTAGTGTCTATGCAGCCTCGTATAATCTCCATTGTTGCTAAGGGGCTGTCCGAAAAGTCAAGGCTTTTCGAACAGCCCCTTTCCTCTGCTTCTTAATGTGTCGGATACCGTCTGATCCTTTCGCCCGAATCAGCCCTTTCCTTGTCGCTCAGCAGGACCCGGTCGTCCTGTTGAACGGGAGACCAGGGCACTTCAAATGATACGAGCGTCCCGATGTCCTCAACGCTTTCAATATGCAACCCGCTGCCTCCGTAAAGCGACAGCAGCCTGCGGTGAATATTCATCAGGCCTACGCCGCCGGCGTGGCGCTTGTCCTGTAGCAGGCTGCTCCGTTCGGAAGCTTTTATCCCCTTGCCGTTGTCACGAACGGAAATAATGACCTTGTCCTGCTCCTGTGCTACTTTTAATACAACCGTCCCGCCCGCCGCCTTCTGCGTTACGCCATGGCGAACCGCGTTTTCAACGATAGGCTGAATGCTCAGGGGAGGAATAAACAGCTGTAGTCCCTCCTCCACCTCATATTCCATAACCAGTCGTTTGCCAAAACGAGCTTGCTCAAGAGCGGCGTAAGATTGAACAAGCTCCAGCTCGCGCTCCAGACTGACGAGCTGCTGTCTGCTGTGAAAATCAAAACTGCTGCGCAAATATTTACTTAAATCAAGCAGCAATTGCGTTGCCTTGTCCGGGTCTGTAGGACAAACGGATATAATTGTATTCAAGGCGTTATACAAAAAGTGCGGCTTGATTTGCGCCTGCAAAAAAGCAAGCTCCGAACGAATGACGCTTTGGAAGGAACGACGCAGCTCCAGCAATGTCCGCACTCTGGCCCTCAGTACGACAGAATCTACCGGCTTATTGAGAAAATCGTTAATGCCTGCGCCAAAGGCTGTGCCGATATCTCCTGCCAGATTTCGTGCGGTCAGCATCAGCACGGGAAGCTCCGATAGAGTGAACCGCTCTCTAATGCGCCTGCACAGCTCAAGGCCGGACATTTCCGGCATCATCCAATCCGTAATGACCAAATCTACCCCGCTGTTGCCGCTAAGCACCTCCAGCGCCTCTTCTCCGTTATCAACGGCAATGACGCTGTAATGCTCCATCGACATCAGGTTGATCAGCACCTGCAGATTGACATGGTCATCATCAACAACCAGCACCGTAAAATGCTCCGGATCATCGCTTGGTTCGTTCGCTGGATGCCGCTCGCCACTGCCATGGGGCTGTACCGCCGTTTGATTAAGCGAGGTCTTTTTCACAGCCTCCTCCGCTTCCGATTGATTCAATGCAACGGGAATTGTAAAGGAGAAAACCGAGCCTTCCCCAGGCGTGGAGCTTACGCTGATTTGGCCGCCATGCAGCTCGATTAGCTTTTTGGTAATGCCTAACCCGATGCCCGTTCCCGGACTTCGCGGCGATTCGGCATCGCTTGCGCCGCTATGGTAGGGAAGAAAGATGGACTCCAATTGCTCTTTTTGTATGCCAATCCCAGTGTCGGCAACGCTGATGCGAACCATGCCGTCCAGCAGCTCGCCATAAATCCGTACACCGCCGCGATGAGTGAATTTGACGGCATTGCCGATCAGATTAAACAAAATCTGGCGCAGCCTGTCCTCGTCGGCATTCACTCGCGGAAGCTCGGGAGGCCACCCCTGCTTCAGGTACAGTCCCTTTTTGTGCAGCAAAGGCTCCATGACCTCAATGACGGATTGCGCAGCTGCCTGCAGCTTTACAGACCTGAGATTTAGCGAAAGCTGTCCATTCCGCAGGGTGGAAAAATCCAAAATGTCATGAATCAAGAAATTAAGCCTTCTGCCGGTGGCCGCAATCATTCCAAGCTGCCGGGCTTGATCGGAATCCGGCTTGCCTGCAACGCCCTCCAGCAGCGATTCCGCGATATTTACGATGCCATGCAGTGGAGTTCTAAGCTCATGGGACGTATTCGCCATAAATTCATCCTTAAGCCCGTCCAGCGTAACAAGCTTGTGGGATAGCTGCTCCACCTCGCTGAATGAGGACGAGAAACGCCGGGCCAGCATGAGAATTTGCACAATAACGAAAACCAGAAGTTCATAGGACAAATAAAACTGCATGTCCAGCATCCCTTGAAGCTGAATCAAGTTAACAAAAGCGTAAATGCTGAGGCTTATAGCGCTCAAAAGCAGAAAATACGCATCGGGCGTTTTTTTTGCCACACCTCTACCTAGCACAACCAGCAAAACCGAAATAATGGTGCAGAATATAAGAGCCGGAACAATAAACCATTTGGAGTAAATCAAAGGCGGCAGCAGCACCCCTATTACCAGCGAAGCCCAAGCCAGCATTCTCGTAAAACGAAAGAGTTTGCCGCTCATGGCGCCAGGCACGGACACATTAATGTAGTGGAGCAGGAACAGGTATCCGAAGGTTGTGGATATAATTTGCAGCCGAAGCATCAGCTCATAAGGCATATCCGGCAAAAGCTGACCCAGCAGCTTTTCTCCATGGGTTACTACGAACACTAGAAGCGATCCGCAAAAAAGCGCCAAATAAAGCAGCGGCTTTTCACCGCGCCTCATAAAATAAAGAAACATAAAAAACAAGAAAAACAGCGAAAAGCCGACAATGCTAATAAAGTCGCCGAACAAGCCAACATCCCTTAGCGACAGGATATCTTGTTCCAGTCCAAACCATACGGGATGTAAAATGCCGCCATTGGCGTAGACGTGATTGGATACCTGTATAATGATTTCGACCGAATTGCCTTTTAGCTCGGCAAAGCCGATATAAGGAATATTGGATGAAATAGAGAGTTCTTTTGTTGGTCCTGGTTTTCCGCTGGCCCCGACTTCCTGGTCGCCCAAAAAAAGTTTGTTGGCCATTCGGATATTGGTTGTGCGAATACCATAGGTAACCTTCTCGTCACCCGACAGCTTGACGAGCAAACGGTAGGTGCCGAACCCCGTCCCTTCACGTTTGCCGTCTTCCGAAAGATAGCCATTCCATTCTCCAGGCAACTCAAAAAGGCCCGACAACGCAGGCCTCTCTACCGCTGCTTCCGCCGACGCGGCAAAATGCTCCGGTCCAAGCAGCTGATTGCGATAAAACTCCCACTCGCCTCTAAGCGCAACGGCCCCTTGGGATTCCAAATTCCATTCTTGCAAATCCAGAACGCCGTCTTTTGCATAAGGAAGAGAATCGGCCCCCCATTGGTGGCGAATAAAGCTGATGACCGGTATTGCCGAGATAATCAGAAAAAAGAGAAGGATGCCCCATAATTGCTTTCTCAACTCATCACATCCTTCTGCCTACTGCGGCTCTGCGCTATAAAGCTTATAATACAGCTCCGTTGTATGGTGTTCAGGCAACACGCCCAATTCATTCATTAGCGTATCCCGGAACGTTTGATAGCTTTCTCTCACCATAACGGCATGATTTAATTTTTGGTAGCATTGCATAACCAGACGGCACAGCTCGTCCGAATAAGGAAAATGCTCCTGCGCACGCAGCAGTCGCTGCAGCGCCTCCTGGTTTTTATTTTCCTCCAGCTCAAGCCTGGCCATGCTACATATTAATTGAAAATAGCTTTGCTGAAGATTCAACCGTTTATTTTCGGCCCACTCGTAATTGTGATCCTCATAATATTCGCCATGGTAAAGCGAGAGGGCATATTCGTACTTGTTCCAGTCCGCAAGCCGCAAGCCGCCCGATCTGGAAACGATTTGTTCAAACTCGTCCACATCCGTCTGAAAGCCGCCTAATGGAAGACGGTAGCTTTCATCCTCGTATTCCACGGTGCAGACGGCCCCCCACTCCCGCAGCAAATGTCTGATCCGGGACACGGAATGGTGCAGATATGTAATCGCCTTGTCTTGCTCCTGTTCCCGCCAGAGCTTTTCGATCAGCCGTTCTTTCGTTACCCATGCCCCTCTCAAATGCAGCAGGTAGGCAAAAAGCTCCTGAGCTTTTTTGGTGCGCCACTTGACCTTTTCCCTGGAATCTACTCCGTTGACAAGCTCCAGACGCTTGAAGCAGCGAACGTTTATGACATCAGCCGCAGCCGCCGCGGCTTCCGTACGCTCGGCATGTTTACCCGACATGGCCATATATTCCAAAACGCGATCGATCGTTTTTCTGATCCGGTCCGCATCGACAGGTTTAAGCAAATAATCCAGCGCATACAATTCGAAGGCTTCCACCGCATAAGCGGAATAAGCCGTAACGTAAACAATTCGGATAGAAGGAAACTTCTCCTGGATCAACTCCGCGGCTTCCAGTCCATTCACTTCCGGCATGCCAATATCGAGAAAAGCAATATCGGCATGCTCGGGAGATATATGCTGGAGCGCTTCCTTCGCCGATGTGTATTTTCCTGTAATTTGAACCCTGCCGTCGTTCTGGAGCAGACGCTCCAAATGAATCAAAGCCGGCTCCTCATCATCTACCAAAATGACCTTCAGCATATCCCATGTCCCCGCATCGTAAAAATGTCATTACTACACTTCAATCATACCATGACGACGCAAATGCTAGATAGCGTCCCGCGTTACTTACAGATCAATTATAACGCCTGACTCTGGACATGTTCTATACATTCTGTACAACACAATCAAAGTCGCTTTTTTGCAATTGTATACGGGCAGCGGCAAGTTGCAACCGAATTGTGCTGGATGCCCCGCCCCCCGACCCGGTCCATCCCCGCCTAAAGGCCAGCATCAAGAATAGACCACGGACCGTTACCGCTTCAAGCTCCGTTTTGTAAGATAGAGACATAGAAGAAACACACGAAAGGATGAATCCTAATGAACAAACTTTATCGGTCGGCAAGAGACAACAAAATTACTGGATTATGCGGAGGCTTCGGACAATGGCTGGGCATTGATCCCACCGTTATCAGAGTTCTCGTCGTCATTTCCCTCTTTTTCAGCTTTGGCACTACGGCATTGATCTACTTCGTGCTATCCATGTTCGTACCCAAAGAGCCCTTTCAAGGCTACACTAACAGCAGCAACTACTACTACTAAACAAAAATTAGGCGTGCTGTAAACAGCAACCATTAAAAGGAGAGAAATCAAATGGGAATTTTACAGAGAGTATTCAGCATGACAAAAGCAGCGGCTAACGAGGTTTTGGACAAATTCGAAAATCCGGTTATGATGCTGAACCAATATTTGCGCGAGCTTGACGAGGAAATTGCAACAACGGAACGAAACGCTGCCAGCCAGCGGGCACAAGAACGGCTTCTCGCATCCAAGCTGAAAGAACAGCAGGCGCAAGCCGGGCATTACGAGGAAAAAGCGATTCAAGCCGCAGCGGCGGACCGCGAAACGGAAGCCCGCGCAGCGCTTGAGGCCAAGCTGCTGTATCTGGAGCAAGGCGAGGAGACGATCCGCCTTCAGCAAATCGCCCGTCAGGCGGCAGAGGAATTAAGCGAACGGATTGAAAGCTTGAAGGAAGAGCGCGTGCGTCTGCATAGCAAACGTGCGGAGCTGGCGGCCCGTGTCAGAACGGCAAGCGCAACCACCGGTTTTGCGTCGTCCACTCTTAACGGAGCGGCAAGCCAGGCCTCGCGCGGCTTTGACCGGATTGAACAAAAGGTGATGGAATGGGAAGCCCAGCGCGAGCTTGCCAAATCCGGCAACGGTTATTCTGCAACGGACTCCTTTTCCCCGGAAGCCGTCGCCCAAGAAGGACGGAATGAGCGGGTGGAGGAAGAGCTTCAGCGTCTGCTGAACAAAAAATCCGGCAGCTAACGCCGCCTTAAACATAAAGAGAGCGTTCATGAACAACCTCTAGGAAAGCCCCAAAACCAATAAGCTGGAGAGAAACGTCTTGTTTCTGCTCCAGCTTATTGGTTTGAACCGACTTTTTGAGCAGTCCTTTTGCTCCTCTTGTTGCTGTCTCTTTACTCTTGTGTTGCCAGCAAGCTTTCGACGATAAAATCCAACTGCTTATCCAGAGAATAAATATCGTTGTAGTAGGATAGCCCAAAGCTGATTTCTATCAGGCGTCCTTCCTTCACTGCAGGAATGTTGTTCCAAATTGTATGATCCGACAGATCCACCATCCCATCATATGAGGAACGGAAAATGTAGTCTCCGGCATAGTCGTGAAGCACCTCGAACGAAATGGATTGCGCGTTGGCAGCCTCCAGCGTTTCAATATTATGCTGAAGCTTTTCCGGGCCTTTCATACCCAAATATTCATAAATAATTTGCGAGCCCCGTCCATAATTGATTGTGTCAACAACAGCCATATTGCCTTTTCCGCCCTCCATAATGGATACGGTTTTGTCCAATATGCCTGCTTCCTTCAGCTTGATCTTGCTTTCCTCCACCTTGGCGAGGAATTTTTCCATTAACGCTTTGGATTCTCCCTCGCGGCTTAATACTTCCCCCAGCATGCTCAGACGCTCTTCGGTTGACATTTCAAAATAAGGCATATACACAGTAGGCGCAATATCCTTCAGCATATCGTATGTCTCTTCTGAAGGTACAATGATCAAATCCGGGTTCAACGCCAGTACTGCCTCCGGGCTAGGTTCAAACCATTCGCCCAGCGACTGGATATCAGAAAGCTGATCCTGGAATGCAGCTCCCTCATAAACAGACGAGACGCCTACGGGAACAATCCCAAGCGACAGCACATCGCCTAGCAAATACAGCACAACTACGCGCTCGGGATTGCGCGGAACCTCAACATCACCCTTGACCGTTTTTATAATGCGTGTAGCCGATTCAAGCTGCACCGCTGGATCTGCGCTTGCGGCAGCTGTCTGTGCCGGCGCGGTCGAGCTGCTATTTCCCGCAGCACCGTTTGTTGATGCGCCGGAGCATGCTCCCAGCAAAAGCGTCAGCGATATCATCAGCGCCAGCATGATCGATGATTTGTTCATGACTTTCATAGTTTTCATTTTCTCTCCTTTATATTGATAATGATTATCATAACCAATATAAAGGTCTTCGCTATTTACAGCAATGTCATAATGCGACAAAAGCGATGGCATTTTCAGACGAATCAAGCTTTCATTGTTAGCCTTCCTATAACGCATCGGGGAGATGCCAACATATTTCTTGAACATTTTGGAAAAATGATAACTGTCCGAATAACCAATGGCCTCAGCAATAGCCTGCAAGCCAAATCCCGAATGCAACAACAGCTTGCCAGCATGCGCCATCCGTATCCATGTCAAATATTCCACCGGGCTTAGTCCCGTCGCTTCCTTAAAACGCCTCGTCAAGTGGCGCGGACTCCACCCAAGCCGCCGGGCCAGATTTTGAATTCCCGCATTATCTTTGTAGTGCTCAGTCAAATAACGGACGGCAAGCGCAACGGGATCCACGGGCGTGCTCCCTTCAGGATTACTCTCCAACTGGCTCAGCACTCCGTATACGGTTGTATAAAATAAGCCTTTCACACGAAATCGGTCCAGCATCAGACCGCTTTCCCAGCTTCGGCGCATCTTCTCCACTCTTCCTAGCCATTCTCTTGGCGACGCCGGAATAAGACCGTATTGCAGGCTAAACGGATTTCCCCGCTTCATTAGCTCGGCCAAATAACGTCGTGGCGGAAACGGAGGCGACGCTTTATAGTACACCATATAACAGGAAAACTCTCCGCATTCCGAGCGTCGCTCCAATTGAAGCCTGCTGCCCTTGCACAGATGCAGGACATGAAAGGGAGAGCTATAAAATCTTTTATCGTCAATCGTAACGCTAGCGCTTCCTTGCTCAACGAATAAAAAAACGCTTGAGGGCAAGACAGAGGAATGGTATTGTTCCTCCCCATTTAAACGTATATAGCGAATATCCGTCACCCTGCTATTATACTGCTCCCATATTAAAAGCCTGTTTTCCAACTGCATCAACTCCTTGCTGAACCGCTTCAAACGAACATCGCTGTTACAGTATACATGATAATCATTATCACTTATAGAGCAACACGGAAAATTGAACACTATTCCCTATTTCGACAAGGTGTGAATTTTGTCACAAATTAGCCATTGTCTTTTGGGGAAGGATCATTTATTATAGTGACATAAGGTTGTGAAACAAATCACATCTGCGCAGTAAGTTGTGAATTAATTCTCATAGTTCCCGTCAAAAAGGGGATGCTTTATGTATATCCAGCATCTCGCTCAAAAAACGGCAGCCTGCCTGCAGGCATAATCTGAAAGCTTTTCTACTATAAACCTGGGAGGTACTACCTGATGAAACCACTTAACATTGCAGTAATTGGATGCACCCATGCCGGAACCGCCGCTATTGTAAACATGGCCAAATTATATCCCGAAGCCGTTATTACCGTGTTTGAACGAAACGATAATATTTCCTTCCTGTCGTGCGGCATCGCCCTTCACGTTGGCGGCGTGGTCCAGCGGGCTGAGGAATTGTTCTACTCGTCGCCGACGCAGCTGGCCGAGCTTGGCGTAACGACTCTTATGCGCCACGATGTCTTATCGGTGGACACGGATGCCAAGATGCTGCGTGCCCGCAATCTGGAAACCGGCGAAGAGTTCCAGCATCATTTTGACAAGCTGGTGGTTACGACTGGCTCGTGGCCGATCATTCCAAAAATGGACGGCATCCATCTCGATAACGTTATGCTTTGCAAAAACTACAATCATGCTCAAGCCATTATTGAAAAAGCAAAGGATGCCCGCCGTATCGCCGTTGTTGGAGCAGGCTATATCGGTATCGAGCTGGTAGAAGCTTTTGAAATGCTGGGCAAGGAAGTTACGCTTATAGATAATATGGACCGCGTCCTGTACAAATATTTGGACAAGGAATTTACAGATGTTACCGAGCAGGATTTGCAGGCAAAAGGTGTTGAGCTTGCGCTTGGCCAAACCGTTCAATCGTTCGCAGGGAACGAAAAAGGCAAGGTCACAACTGTGATGACCAACAAAGGCCAATACGAAGCCGACATGGTTGTCCTCTGCATCGGATTCCGCCCAAACACTGAGTTGCTCAAGGGGCAAGTAGATATGCTGCCGAACGGAGCGATCATGGTTGACGAGTATATGCGCACCAGCAAGGCGGATGTATTCGCTGCCGGAGACAGCTGCGCGGTTCATTACAATCCGACCGGAGAACATGCCTACATCCCGCTGGCAACCAATGCCGTGCGCATGGGAACGCTGGTTGCCCGCAACCTGCTTCAGCCAACGGTCAAATATCTGGGCACGCAAGCGACCTCGGGTATCAAAATTTACGATTACAATATCGCATCGACAGGCTTGACCGAAACGGCTGCTCTTGCTGCAGGCTTAAATGTGAAAAATGTTACAATCGAAGATAACTACCGTCCCGAATTTATGCCGACCTACGAAAAGGTTACGCTGAAGGTTGTTTATAAAGCCGATACCGGTGTTATTGTAGGCGCGCAAATTATGTCGAAGGCGGACCTGACGCAAAGCATCAATACGATGTCGGTATGCATCCAGAACAAGATGACAATGGATGAGCTCGCTTTTGTGGACTTCTTCTTCCAGCCGCATTACAACAAGCCTTGGAACCTGCTTAACCAGGCCGGCCTGCAGGGTAAGGTTCAGCAAGCAGAAAAGCTGCAAACCATCTAATCCATCGCTTACCCGCTAATAAGCAGCAGTTCCATGCCCATCCGGCCCCTACCGCTCCTTGCATAAGGAGCGGTTTTTTTGCGTCTGGAACAACCTTCCCTACCAATCTGGCAAAAATGGTAGCCGACCACCACTCTTTCTATTAAAATAGAAATAGGAATGGGGCTATTTTCCTAATAGAAGACACAAGAGGTGTGCAATCGTGGCAATTATCGACGTAGTCAAATATGACGGTTCGCCGGATGTATATGCATGGAAGCATCCTGACGGAGAGCTTGGTACCTGGACCCAGCTTATCGTCAATCAAACGCAGGAAGCTATTTTGTTCAAGGACGGTAAAGCGCTGGACAGCTTTGGCCCGGGACGCCATACATTGAGTACGGCCAATATTCCTATATTAAACAATCTTATTAACCTTCCGTTTGGCGGAAAGTCGCCTTTTGCGGCCGAGGTTTGGTATGTCAATAAAGTCAGCGTAATGAATATTAAATGGGGAACCAGCTCGCCCATCCAAATCAAAGACGCCAAGTTCAACATTATCGTGCCAGTCCGGGCGTTCGGCCAATTCGGGTTAACCATTGAGGACAGCCGCCGCTTCTTGCTGAAGCTGGTTGGCACGCTTCCCCAGTTTACGCGCGAGGCGCTAGCCCAGCATTTGCGCGGCGTTGTCATCATGACGGTCACGGAGGTATTAAGCGCCTACCTTCTCCAAAAAGGAATCAGCGCGCTTGAAATCAATGCTTTTGTCGGCGAAATTTCGCGGCATGCCGAAGCTCGCATCGGCGAAGCGCTTAAAGAGTTCGGCATCAAGCTTCATCATTTCTACTTCGAGAACATTAATGTGCCAGAGGACGATCCATCCATTGAAAAGCTGCGCAGCGTGTTGAACAAACGGATGGAAATGGATCTGGTCGGCTTTAACTACCAGCAGCAGCGTTCCCTCGACGTGCTGGAAGGCGCTGCCAAAAACAGCGGCAGCACAGCTCCGCTTTTTATGGGCGCTCAATTGGGAGGCGCTCTTGGCGGCGCATTCGGCAACGGAATGTCACAGTTGTCCGGAGCGATGGAGACATCGGCAGCCTGCCCTCACTGCAATGCGCAGATATCGGCTGCGGCGCATTTTTGCAGCAGCTGCGGGAAAGCAACGCAAGCCGCGGCAGTCGCCGCTGCTCCGTCAGAAAAAACCCATCACTGCGATAAATGTGGAGAAGCGCTCGCGAAAAACGCCAAGTTTTGTGCAAAATGCGGCGACCGCTATCATGCTTGCCCATCCTGTGGAGCAGACGTGTCCGAGGACAGCGCGAATTGCCATGAATGCGGGAATCCGCTGCCCAAGCCTTGCTCCGTATGCAAAGAGCCAATTCCCGGCAACGCGAAGTTTTGCCATTTATGCGGCGCAGGCCAAACGACTGGAGGACAATAACGCATGGATGGAAGCAAAAAAGGCGCTTTAGCCGCCACGCTGATTTATGCCGCCGCAGTTGCTATAACTGCTGTTCTATTTCTCGTTTTTAACCCGCTTTCAAATTGGAACGGGCAGATCGCATTAGCCTTTGGCTCGATGCTGCTCGCCGAAACCGCGTTATGGCTATTCATTTCCAGCATGGCCAAAAAGGCAAGCGCAGGACATTCCGTACCGGCGAATGCGGCTTTGCTGATTGTTTTGGCCGGTTATGCAGCGTTGTCTATCCTTTTATCTTTTTTTACATTTCTTTCGCTTTTTGCTTATGTCGTCCTTCATGCAGTCACGGCTCTTCTGGCCGTCGCGCTGCTGTGCCTCCTTGTTCTCGCCCGCAAAAAAATAACCGAAGGCTCCACGGGGGACGCGGAGCGAACGGCAAATTGGAGCAGAGTGATAGCTGCTGCTAAAACAGCTCAAGCCAAGCTACAGTATTGGGAGCCTCAAAAAAGGGAGCTTCTCAGGAGAGAGCTGGACGAGCTTGCGGACATGATTCTATACAGTGATCCTGCCACGCTTCCGTCATTGTCGGAAATGGAGTACAGTCTGCAATTGGACCTGCAGCTAGTGGCCCAAATGCTGGATGCTTATCGGGAGCAGCCGCCGCATAGTGAGAGCATAAAGGATTTGCAGCAAAAAATTATCGAGGCGCAAAACGGAGTTAAACTTCGGAATCTTCAGCTTGCCGCCGGAAAATCGTAGGACGGGAAGGAAAACGCCATGAGTAATTTCGGAAGATATATTTTGATGACGCTGGGATTATTTTGTATGTCCCTGGCAACCTTGATTGGCGTAGCCACCCTATCTATCATTGTCGAAGGGTCCAGCGATAGCACCGTATCGGAAGGTGCGAGCGGGGCCACAGCATCGGCAGTCATCGTGGTTGTGATGGCCGTGCCCGTCGGCTTTATCATTTGGCTAGGCCGCTATTTGCTGCGAAAAGCAAGAAACGGCAAAATCGAAGCGGGCGGCGGAGCAAAACTAGGGAGTATTTTATTATTGCTTGCCGGCATCATTATTGGATTGGCAGGCATATTGCTAATCATTGCACTCGCGGTGACCGGATCTCAGAATATTAATGAACCCGTTCTGAGTTCTTCCGTTTTTTGGATGGGAGTAGTAGCCGTTGCAGCCTTCTTTGGCTCGCCGTCCGCCGCCGCGATCTGGCTAAGCCTATCCATCATGAAAGCACGCAGAAATAACGGCATCGGTAAAAAGGAAAAAGCGCCAGCGCCAACCAAGGTTCCGTCCTCATCCTCCCAATACCGGATGGTAGGCGGCGAACGGGAGCCGATGCTAATCCGTCCCGAAAAAGTCCCGGCTTCTTCAAAAAAACAAACGGCTGCTTCGGCAGAGCCTGAGACGCTCACCTGCAGCGGCTGTGGAGCAAAAAAAACGGCTTTGGCAGGGGAGACCGCCATTTGCGATTATTGCGGCACAGCCCTGAGATAATGACGGCTGCCAGCGTTCTGCGCTACAGCTTCAAATAATAAATCGCCAATTGCGTGCGGTCCCGCAAGGAAAGCTTGCCCAATATTTCGGATATATAGTTTTTGACCGTCCCTTCGCTCAGATATAAGGTCTGGGCGATTTCTTTATTGGACAGTCCCTCCGAAACCTTGCGCACGATCCCTTGCTCCGCCTTGGTCAAGCCAAGCCGCTCCAGATGGACGTCCTTCTGATCTGGCGTATGAGATTCATGATTCAGGAATCCCGCCAGCTTTCGGGCTATTTTGGGATCGATCAGCATATGCCCCTTCGCAACCGTCCGGATGGCATCAATGATGATTTGAGGCGGCGTGTTTTTAAGCAAATAGCCGTTTGCGCCCCGTTTGATCGCTTCAACAATGTAATCATCATCGTCGAAGGTGGTCAGGATCAACACGCCAATAGAGGGGAATGCCCCCTTGATAAGGCCGGTTCCCATGACGCCGTCGCATTCCGGCATGCGGATATCCATCAGTACAATGTCGACGGCGCCGCGCGTCTGAAGAAATTCCAGAGCTTCATAGCCATTGGCGCAAACGCCGGCCACCTCAAGTCCCTCCTGCATACCCAAGATCATCTCAAGGCTTTCTCTTATATAAGGGTCGTCATCTACAATAAGCAATGAAATCATGATTATCAGCTCCTTCAGCCTTCCTGTCTCCGATGGGGCAAATAAGTCGTCACTTGAAACGGCTCCGTCGTTTGCACCTCTATATACCCGCCATGCCGTCGCGCCCGGTCCTCCATTCCGGCAAAACCCATACCGTTATTCACCTTGCTTTTTTCCGGTATGGCCGCTCCGTTGTTGGATACGGCAAACACGATGAGCCCATTTAAAAAACGAAGAGTAATCGTTATTTGGGTCGCCCCGCCATGACGAACGGCATTGGTCATCGCCTCCTGGGCATTGCGGTACAATGTAAGCTCCTCGCTGGGATAAAGCGGGTAAGGCTGGCCGTCTATTTGCAGCCGAACCTCGATGCCGGAGCTATCGGCAAACTCCTTAATAAGCCGATCCAGCGAATACCGCTGCGTCTCCTCCTGGGCCGGCTGAAGCCTATGCACTGTCGTCCGCAGCGTTTCCATCCCTTCGGAAAGCTGGTCTCGGATTTGGGTAACCAGCTTGCCCGCTCCGCCTGGATTTGAAGCATACATGTGCGCAAGCGCCTCCGACATCATTTTGACCCGAATCAGACGATGCCCCAATTCATCATGAATATCCCGTGCAATCCTGTTGCGTTCATTGGCCTGCGCAAGCTGCTCAAGCTGCTTGGCGTCAACTCCCATTCGCCGCTTCGCCTCAGCCAATTCATAATGCTTGCTTCGCAGCTCGTCATAAACAATCTCCAACGTTTCGTTTTGCTTCTGTATTCGTTCCAGCGTATAAACAAGCAGAAGCGTTACGCCAAACATCATATGCAGGGCAAACTGATAGATAGGGTCAAGAAAATACGTCAGCCGGATCAACGCCACATAACTGAGCAGCAGCAGGGGCACGCGTAAACGCATATTTCTGCCTCCCCTTTCCAGCAAGGAAATCAATACGGAAAACAGACATAAATGAATGGCATCTCCATACGATAATCCGGCAATTAGGATAAGCGCCAGCTCAGCGGGAACAAACAGCATTTCCAATGACTCCGAAAGCTTGCCCCGCGCTTGAACAACAAGCAGCAAGGCAAAAAAATAAACAAAAAACAGGGCGTCCTTAATCATTCCAGAATGAAAAAAACTATAAACAAACGGCAATATAATAAACAAATATCGCAGCAATCTGATTGTGCCGGCCATCAGCAAGCCTCCTTGAATACCGTTCAAAATCTTCCCCAGTATAGAGGAAATACGGCAATTAGGGTAGCATGACGGGGCTCTTTTTGTATAAAAGATGACTTTAGTCATGTTGAAAATGACAGATTCAACCTGTTTTTAAGCGCGAGGTCGACTATAATTCAATCATCAAGCAACGGGAGTGAGAAAAATGGCCATTATACAAATTAAAGATACGGTCAAACGTTATGGAAGCTTGTTGTCCGTCGACCATCTCAATCTGGACATACGCGAAGGCGAAATTTTTGGTCTGCTAGGCCCCAATGGAGCCGGCAAAAGCACAACGATAAATATGCTCAGCGGCCTGCTGCCCATCGACAAAGGAGATATTACAGTCCAAGGCGTTTCTGTAACCTCCGATCCTCTCAAGGTCAAGGGCATGCTTGGCCTGGTCCCGCAGGACCTTGCGATTTATGAGGAATTGACCGCTATCGAAAACGTAACCTTTTTTGCCCGGCTGTACGGTTTAAAAGGAAAGCTGCTTCAGGAACGAGTAAAAGAGGCGCTGGCGTTTGTTGGATTATCGGACCGAAGCAAGGATAAACCCGGATCCTTCTCCGGCGGGATGAAAAGACGACTCAACATCGCTTGCGCCATCACTCATCGTCCCAAGGTGATTATTATGGACGAACCGACGGTTGGCATCGATCCCCAATCACGAAATCACATTCTGGAATCCGTTAAGGAGCTTAACCGGCTTGGTTCAACCATTATCTATACGACCCATTATATGGAGGAGGTTGAGGCGATCGGGACGCGGGTTGGCATTATCGACAAGGGTCGGCTCATTGCATGCGGTACAAAAGCGGAGCTAGTGGAAAGGGTCAGCGATGAAGAAAAGCTAGTCATTGACGCAGAAGGTTTGACAGAGGAAGCGCTTGGCGAGCTTGAGCTTCATCCCAAGGTTAACAAGCTGCTCCGCACCGGCTCCGGGCTGGAGCTGTACATGGGCTCCTCTCATGCTTATCTTCAGGATGTGCTTTTCATTCTGACCAAACATAACGTCAAGCTTCAATCGATAACACGGGTTGAACCGGATCTGGAATCGCTGTTTCTGTCCTTGACCGGCAAAACGCTCAGGGATTAGGAGAATGAATATGCTGGCGATGATCTATTATGACCTGTTGCAACTGTTCCGCTCCAAGCAAATCTGGTTTACCCTGTTTGTGCTCCCCATCGCGCTCATTTTTATTTTGGGCTCGGCGCTCGCCAATGATTTTGAAGGGCAAAGCAAAGATATTTCTTCGGCAAAGCTATCCGTTTACATAGGGGATAACAACCCCTTGACAGAAGCTTTACAAGTTTTTTTGTCGGATGACAGCTTGCCGCTTAAGGTCAGCTTTGCGAAAAATGAAGCTGAGGTTCGGAGCTCTCTCCAGTCCAAAAGGGCGGATTTCGGCATTCTATTACCCTCCGGGAAGGAGGGGATCAGCGACAGCGGGAGCCCGCTTAAACTGCACACGCTGCTCGGAAAAAACGCCGTTCAGAACATTGTCGCTCAAACCGTGCTGCAGCAGTTTGTCGAAGGGCTGAATGTCCACGCGACCATTCAAAGCCTGGAGACCGCAACTGCCGCCATTGAGAAACCGGTCGAAGCTGAGGCGTCGGAAGCCCCCTCCCGCATGGAGCATATCGTCGAAACCTCCGTTACCTCCAACCTGGGCCAATTTCGCGCGGTTGAATATTACACGGCTGCCATGATGGTTATGTTTCTTATGTATTCCGGCATGATGGCGGGAGTCGACCTGTTGAAGGAAAAAACCTATAAAACGCTGTACCGGATAAAAGCAATGCCGGTTCCGGGTTCGGCCATTTTATTGGCCAAGGTCGGCTCTACCCTGGTCATTACAGCCATTCAAGTAGTGGTTGTGCTTGCCGTCAGCCGAATTTTTTACGATGTCACATTTGGCGGCCAATGGCTTCAGGTGGCCCTGTTATGCCTGCTGATCTCGTTATTCAGCATCGCGCTTTCCCTTCTGCTGTCGCTGCTTATGAGCTCATCCAAATCGCTGCAGACCGCTTTCCATTGCATCATCGTATTTATGACTTTTGTAAGCGGCGGATTTGTGGCGGGGGTAGGCGGCGTCATCACCGATATTGCCAAGTATACACCGGCCTACTGGGCCAAAGACGGTATGCTTGAATTGGTGCTGCAAGGCTCCTATGCAGGTATCGGCACCCACTATTTATGGCTTGCCGTCATGGCTCTGATTGTGACAGCCGTCTTGGCAGTCATTTATAAAAAGGAGGGCTTCCGATGAAGATTCTGCTCATTGCCTATCAAATTTTGCGAAGAACCTTGACGACCAAAAAAGGGGTTCTCCTATACATCCTTCTGCCTTCCTTGCTTATCGCGGGCATTGTCAGCCTGTTCGGCAATACCGTTAAGGCGCCCTTTCCGGTTGCTTACGTCAATCTGGACCAGGGGCGTCTAGGCGAAGACCTGATTCGCCAGATCAATACAAACTCCCTGTTCCAGGCTTTCCCCATGAAGGATTCCGATGCAGTCACGCAAGCGGTCCGCAAGCGCGATACGGATACCGGCATCATCATTCCGGCGGATTTTACCGAGAAGCTGCAATCCGGCCAAGCGGGAGGGGTCGAGGTTTACCAGGTCCATAAAAATGAAAGGAGCTATGGGCTCCGCTACTTCGTTGAACAAAAAATCAATTCCCTTCAGCAGCTTAGTCTTTGGGCGCTTGGCTCAAGCGCAAAGGAAACTGGCGGGAGCGATGCAGGCACAATAGACTCTGAGGCTTTGCTGGATGCAGCCATCAAGCAGCAGCTGGAGACTCCATATTTGTCAGTTGTTGAAAATGCTGGAAAGCAGTCTCTGGACAATACGACCTTAGCGATGATGTGCGGGTTTACACTGATGTTTATGATGGGATTAATGAACAGCTCTGTAACCACCATTATGGAGGATAGGGAAAATTTCATTACAAGACGGATTTTTGCAGCGCCTGTCCGAAAGTTCGATATTTTCGCCGGAAATCTGCTTGGCATTTTTATTGTAGGCAGCTTGCAGCTCCTTTCGATTTTGCTGGCTACCCGTTATTTGTTCCGATTTGATTACGACATCCCGTTTTTTTCTCATTTCATAGTGCTGGAGCTTTTCCTTCTGGCTACAATGGGGATTTCATGCGCGGCAGCGGGAATGGTGAAAAACGTAACCAATTTAAGCATGATTCAAAACCTGATTCTGACGCCTACCTGCATGATTGGCGGCTGCTTCTGGCCAAGGGAGATCATGCCCGACTTCCTGCAAAAGGCAGGCAATTTTGTTCCTCAAAGCTGGACGATCGACGCCATCCTGGAGCTGACAACCGGCGCGAGCCTGCCGGATATTTGGCCAAATCTGGCCGTCCTGCTGCTGATGGCAGCGGTGCTGCTCGGTTTTGGAGCCGTCGTTCTTCAGCCCTCCAAGGCAGCCTAAGACATACCGCCAAAAAGCATGCCGCCTTGCCGCTAACGGCCTAACGGCAAAGAGGCTGCCCGAAAAGTCAAACGGAACGAACAATGATTCAGCAGGTACCGATTTTGCTGAATCATTGTTGACCGTAACAGACTTTTCGGACAGCCACGTTTTGCGCTAATGGCGTTATGCTTGAAACGATTGCTCACGGCGGCGAAACAAGGCGCTAAGCGATACCCGCGCGCACCATAGGGATACCGCCACAAACAGGAAGCCCCATACCAGCGCGGGCAAAAAGGCCGCCCGGCTCAGGCTGGTGGCGTCTCCGGCAAAACCCGGCTGGGTCAACGACAAATAAAAGATAACAAATGAAGATACAACCGACTCCACTAAACATAGAAACGCGATAAGCAAATAATAGCTTTTTTGCAGCCATAGGGGAGCCATAAAGGCTACCAGTGCCGTAATAACGGCAAAGCCGGCGCTCCAGGCCATGCCATATTCGTTGCGTACAAACAGGACCAAGCCAAGAGCCGACAACAATGATACAATGACCAGTCCCGTCTTCAGCCTGCCGGCAGCATATAATTGAAACAACAGCATGGAAAAGAGGGCAGCTCCAATGTAACCTGCTAGAGCAATAGGTATCAGCATCCAGTTTTCCTGAAACCGGGTCAGCGTTACTCCGCTTTGATTGGCGAACAATTCAATTTTCATCACGCTTCCTTGCAGAACCAAAGCAGCTAGCGCATGCGATAGCTCATGCACTAGCGTATTGACGTTGCGAAAGAAGGCTGAAAAAGGCACAAACCGGGTTAATATCAACGTAATGACTAAGATAATGCCCGTTCGGAACCATGAGAACATTCCGATTCACCTCCTGCTGACCCCATTATACTGCAAAAGCTTAATTAACGCCTGCCTCAAGGTTGCATTACCGGTAGATCACTGGCTCCGATTTCGTTCACGCGCTCCATCATTTGTCCGTTCACTAGCTTTGCATAAAGCTCGTTGCTTTGCAGAAGCTCGGCATGCTTGCCTTGTCCGCTGACTCCTCCCTGCTCCATGACGATAATCCGGTCCGCTCCGGCAATTGTGGATAAGCGGTGAGCAATAACCAGCGTAGTGCGCGACGCCATCAAGGCTTGCAGCGCTTCCTGAACCAGCCCCTCCGACTCGCTGTCCAGATGGGCAGTCGCCTCGTCCAGCAGCAATATTTCGGGGTTGCGCAGGAAAGCTCTCGCAATGGCTAATCGTTGCCGCTGCCCTCCGGACAGCTTCACTCCGCGCTCGCCAACCTCCGTATCCAGCCCTTCCGGCAAGGTAGAAATGAAGTCGAGCAGATTGGCTCCGGCGATAGCCGAGCGGATTTCCTCCTCCGTACACTCATCCAGACCATAGGTCAAATTGTACCGGATGCTCCCCGCCATCATAGGGCTTTCCTGCGACACATAAGCAAGCTTCCCGCGCCATTCCTTAAGCGTCATGTCCTGAATCGACGTGCCGCCGTAAGTAATGCTCCCGCTTCCCGGCTCGTAAAAACGCTCCAATAACGAAAACAGGGTTGTTTTGCCGCCTCCGCTAGGCCCTACAATAGCGGTCATGCCGCCCGCCACAGCCTCAAAGGAAACATCGCTCAGGATAGGCCGGTCCTCCGAATAAGCAAAGCTGATATCTCTAAACGACAGCTCCGCTCCTTTTTCGTCGCGGCTGTTATCGCTGCGGACCCGATTGACGTCTACTTCCGCCTTGGGCTCAACACGCAGGGTCTCCCAGCCTTGCTCGCCCTTCTGCTCCAGCAGCTCGATAATACGCTCCGAAGCCCCCATCGCTTTCTGGAACTGTGTAAAAAACGAAGCCATCTGTGTAAATGGCATAACAATCTGAAACATATACAAAATAATAGCGACCATCTCGCCATTGGAAAGCTCTCCCTGCGCCACCCTTACTCCGCCATATCCAATCAGCAGCACGAGAATAAGCAGCATAACCGTCATCATTAACGGCGTGACGATGGAAAGAATCCGCGCTTCCTTGAGACCAAACTGAAACAGGCCCGCAATTCTCGCCTTGCCCTGCTTCCTCTCAACGCCTTCAGCGAGCGAAGATTTCACGAGGCGAATTTCGGACAATACGCGGCCAAGATCGCCTTGGAATAGCGCAGTTTCGTCCTGCATCGCCTTGGACACCTTGAACATTCGGCTGCCAAGCGGCCACAGCACCAGCAGCGCGGCTGGAACTGCAAGAAGCATAAGCAGGGTCATTCTCCAGTCAATGTAAAACAAAATAACGACGCCGCCAACAATAGCTACAATCCCGCTCAAAAAACTAATGACATGCCCAACAATAAAATCCTTGATGACATTGGTATCATTAGTTACCCGGCTCATCGTTTCACCCGACGAATTGCGGTCAAAAAACGATACGGGAAGCCTCAGCACCTTTTCCCATAATTCTTTGCGAATGCCGCTGACCATATATTGTCCAACATAAGACATGGAGTAGACCGAAAATGCAGACATGCCCGTCTGTACGATAAAGACAGAAGCAAGTCCAACAATGGTCATGGTCTCAAGGGCTGAAGCTGATACCTGCTCAACCAGGTTTTTGGTTAAAAGGGGAATGAGCAGCGACAAAGCCGTTTCTCCAAGCCCAAGAATAACCGCCCCCGCAATAATCCATGCGGCTGGCCGATGTTTTTTTAACAGCGATATAAATGCTTGAACGTTCACCATTATTCTCCTTCCCTGATTCTATCTATCGTTCTGGTCATTGATCAGCAGGCTTTGAACATCGAGCAGCTCCAGCACTTTGGCAAGGAACTGCTCCTCGTCCGGCGTGATCCACATTTGGTTAAAGATCGGATTATCATGAACAGCCGTATCATCCATCTCAGCGATTTTGACCAGATCCTGTTCATTCAGCTTGACCAGTGAATCACCCAAAACAACCTTTAATACATCCATCAATCGTCTGCCGTCTTCCAGCACCTGGGGATCGTCCGGCGCTCGGCCGGCATGGTAATGCCTGATGAGCTTAACAAACTCCGAAGTCAGCTTGCGCTCCAGCTCTCTTTTGTCGGCCTCCTCCTTATCTCGCATAAAAATGGTGTCCAGAAAAGGCTCCGGCAAATATTGCGCAAGCTTCTCCCGCTGCTCGTCTTCATGATAAATATTGTGAATAAACAGCAGCAAAAGCGAATTTTCCACATAGCCGGCGTTATTGGCGATATCGCGTATCCGCTCCATCGTTCCCAATACCCGATCCAGCTGCTCCCGTTTATGAAGCAAGAGCTCATATTGCATCTCAAGGGATTCCTGAAGGCTTTGGTTGCTTTCCTGCAAATGCTCGCCGATTTCCTCCAGCGAAAAATTCAAATATTTAAGGGTTGCGATTCTTTGCAGCTGCAGCAAATCGCTTTCCCGGTAATAGCGATGCCCCTGCGCATTGCGGCCTGACGGTTTTAACAACTCCTTCCGGTCATAATATCGAAGTGTACGCTCCGTTAGCCCTGTTAATTTTGAAAACTCGCCTACACTGTATGTTCTTTCGTTTAAGTCTTTCCCCTCGTTGTGGTTCCCGTTTTGAGTCATGGCGTTTCCCTCCCTTGCCTTCACCTTACCAGCTGACGTTACGTCATGCGCAAGTAAAAGTTTCATAATAGATGAAGTTATCGTAAATACAGATATTGTGTGTTATCACCCATTCTGTACATTTAAAATAAAATGGTTGTATTTATACCATGAATCTATATAATATAAATGTATTTATTTTCTTTATACACCATCGACAAGGGAGAGATTGTGTTGAACAACATTCAACCGCAGCAAGGCCAACAAGGCGGATTTGCACCGCATCCTGGCTATCAGCAAGAGGTAGCCCCAGTAATTTCCATGAAGGAATGGCTGCTGACTTTGCTGATCATGATTATTCCGGTTGTTAACATTATCATGATGTTTGTATTTGCATTTGGCGAAGGTAATCCTTCCAAAAAGAATTACTTTAAAGCGTCGCTGCTGTTTGCAGCGATTATTTTGGCCATTTACATCCTTATTATGATTCTGTTTGCAGGCGCTCTGTTCTCGATGCTTGGCAACTCATATTAAGCTGACAACTGTTGTCAACGTTGAAGCAGTGCAAGCAAAAGGCGTTCCCGCTGGGAACGCCTTTTGCTTTGAGCTATTTTCTATTTATATATTTTGTCTGGTATTAATTAACCGCCTTAAAATGGAACACTGCACTTGAAAAATCGCCGTGGAATTGCGGTTTGGGAAGGCCTGCATACATAAGCTCATCGCCGCCATAAACTGTCTCGCTGCCCTTGAGAACATAGTTTTTGCCGGCATCCAGTCCTTGCAAACGGAAACGGCCTAACACGGGATTTGGCTCCTGCAAAACGGTGACAAAAACGGCAAACGCTTCGCTTTTGTCCTTGGCTACGAACATCCAGGCCGTATCATTGCCTTCAAAAGGACTTAGCAGACGATAAAAATCGCCAAACTGAACGAGATGGCGGACTTCCTTGTAAAGCGCCACTTGCGCTTTAACCTCTACCTGCTCCTCTTCGCTGAACCTGGTCAAATCCAGCTCGTAACCAAAGTTACCGGATAAGGCCACATGTCCGCGGGTCGATAGAGATGTAATCCGATTCACCTGATGATTCGGCACGGCCGATACATGGGAGCCCATGGCGCTTACGGGATAAACGATGCTGGTGCCGTATTGAATTTTGAGACGGGAGACGGCATCCGTGTTGTCGCTGGTCCAGGTTTGCGGCATGTAATACAGCATGCCGGGGTCAAAGCGGCCTCCGCCGCCGGAGCAGCTTTCAAACAGAATATGCGGGAATGCCGTCGTGATGCGCTCCAGCACGGAGTACAAGCCCAGCATGTAACGGTGCGCCGTTTCGCGCTGGCATTCCGCGGGCAGCAGCGCAGAGCCGATTTCCGTCATATTGCGGTTCATGTCCCATTTGACGTACGTGATCGGTGCGCTGGACAAAATATCGCTAACAACCGTCACGATGTAATCCTGAACATCGGCGCGGGACAAATCAAGCACCAGCTGGCGGCGAGCCTGCGTCCGTCTGCGTCCTTCAACATGCAGGCACCAGTCGGGATGGTTGCGGTATAACTCGCTCTCCGGCGAAATCATCTCCGGCTCGAACCATAGCCCAAACTCCATATTTAGACTTTTGACCCGCTGAACCAGATCAGGCAAGCCGTTGGGCAGCTTGTTGCGGTCCACGAACCAGTCGCCAAGCGACGAATTATCGCTGTCTCGTTTGCCGAACCAGCCATCGTCCAGTACAAATAGCTCAATACCGAGCTGCTGTCCGGCGGTTGCGATCGCTTCAATTTTGTCCGCGTTAAAGTTAAAATAGGTCGCTTCCCAGTTATTGATCAAAATCGGTCGAGCCTTGTCACGGAATTCTCCGCGGCACAATCTGGTGCGATACAGGTCGTGATAGCCGCGCGACATGCCGCCGATGCCTTCGTCGGAATAAACGAGAATCGCCTCTGGCGTCTGGAAGCTTTCCCCGCCTTTCAGCAGCCAGTTGAAATCAAAGTCATTGATTCCCGCAAACAGGCGAGCCGTATGGAACTGGTCCACCTCGACACCCGCTTTGAAGCTGCCGCTATACACAAAGCTCAAGCCGTAAGCTTCACCAAACGTTTCCGTTGTTCCCTCCGCAAGCAGCGCGATAAAAGGATTTTGCATATGGCTGCTGGAGCCGCGGCGGCTTTCGACCGCTTGCAATCCGGGAACCAGCTTGCGCTTATGAACATGGCGCTCGCGTACCCATGCTCCAGAAAGCTGCAGCATTTCAAAGGAATCATGCGGCATATCCAAGCTGACGCTGTATGCGCGCAGAAGGTTCAACGGGACATCGCTTGTATTCACGAAACGTACGGAACGGGCTACAGCGGGATGGTGCGCAAACACAGTATAGGACAAAATCGCCTTCAGGCCGGATAGTTCGTCTTTTACGGTAATTTCCAGCGTTTGTGCTTCTTCCTGGCTTTCGACATATACAGCCGGCAGCCCTTCAAGTCCCGGTTTTCCTTGCCGTATGGTGTGAGATTCGTATACCAGCTCCGTTACCGTTGTCCCATTTTGCAATTGCGCTTGAAAGGCTGGCTGGCGGAAATCGGAGCTTCCGAAGGAAGGGTATTCCTGCGGCAGCGTATCCAGCGAATAGGAAAGCTGCTCCATATCCGTGCTTGGCGAAAAGGACGCTCTTTCTTGCAGCTCCAGCAGCTGGCTTAAATTGCCGCCGCGTATTCTTTTGCCCCAATAATAATGCGCTAAATGGCCTTGTTTAGTTACACCAAGCACATAGCTGACGTTTTGGGATTGCAGATGAAACAAATTTTTGTCCTTCAAAAAAGTAATTGTCACGTTCCTTCGCCTCCATTATGTTCTAAAGGAATTTCTTGACCCTAAGCACTTTCGCTTGTTCCTAGGAAATGGTCTCGACTCAGTGATTTCGTTTGTTCCAGAGAATGTGACTTTCGTTGGCGACTCCAGCTAGATTTCCCTGGTACCATAGTGGTTTTGCACTTCGGAGGTTCTCCGTTTATCCCCACAGCTTTCACGAATCATAAACGAGGTATTGACGCTGACATGAACAGCCGCTTCTCTTCCTTCCAGCCTTTCCAGCAGCAATTGAACCGCCGTTCGTCCCATCTGCTCCGTGTATACCCGATTGGTGGTCAGCGGCGGCGTCAGATAGGGTGCAATCTCAATATCGTCAAAGCTGATCAGCGCCATGTCCTCCGGTACTGAAATTCCTTGCTCGTGAAGGGCCCGCAGGGCGCCAACAGCCATAGGGTCGCTGCCAAGCAAACAGGCCGTGGGACGATTTTTTCCCGTTTCTTCGAGCAGGGCAATCATGCCGCTGTATCCTCCGGCGGATGACCATTCCGCTTCTCGGTTAAAATGAGGCTGATAAAAGCCGCTATCCTCCATAATCTGACGATATGCTTCACGTCTGGAATCTCTCGGGCTGCCATGATCATCGTCGTGTTCAGAGTCCAGAGCGCCCGTCAGCGTCAGTCGATGCACCCTCTCTTTGCCTCCCATATAGGCAATGCGTTTATGTCCCATTCCAGCAAGATGACGCAGACTCTCCTTGACAGCTCCTTCAAAATCAGCCTTCACAGTATCAAAAGCCTCCAGCTTGTGTACATGATTCACGAATACGATACGTTTTGGGTCTCCGTACAGGGAGAGCACGTCGCGATGATCGATGGAGCCAACCACGATTAGTCCGTCCAAGCCATGAACCGGACCCAATTCTGTGTCGCCGTTTCCACGCATGATCTTGGATATCGTTAATCCGCTTTCCTCGCAGCGCTTCTCGATTCCTTTCCGGATGCTGGAAAAATAAGGGTCATGTGCTTCATCCTCAAGAGTTGACCACATCAGTAAACCGATCTCGCGCCGCGACATGGACTCTTCCTGCTTTAGCCTCCGGAGTCGCTTTGGCTTATATGCCAGTTCTTCGGCAATACTAAAGATACGTAAACGGGTTTCCTCGCTGACTGAAAGCGTACTATCGTTATTCAGAACGCGGGACACGGTTGCAGCCGATACGCCAGCATGAGCGGCAATTTGTTTAATTGTTGTCATGTGCGCTCCGTTCTAGTTCATATTTAGTTAATAATTTTACTTAACAAATTAATCATAGCAAACGGAAGTCACATATTCAAGCTTGTCATTCAAACGCGTTAATCTCGTGATTCAGAACACCTTTTATGGGCTTACCTATTCGTACATGATGCAAATATATCGAGGGGAGAAATGTGTAATGAAAAAAGTAGCATTTGTTATTTGGACGCTTGTTATGCTGCTAGGGGCGGCCGCTTGCTCACAAGAGAACCAAACGGACAATACAAAAGCGAGTTCCCCGCCATCGGAGAGAAACGCCACAAATACGGCTAGCCCTGCTGAGGGGAAAGGAGGCGGCGACAACCAGTCCGGCACAGGCCAAAGTGAAGGCGGCGCAACTGTGGAAGAAGGGGCGGATGCTGTTATTAAAGCATTGAAGGATAAAAATATGGAGACGCTGAAGTCTTTCATTCACCCCGAAAAAGGGCTGCTATTTTCGCCATATGTTCACATCGAGACGGAATCGGCTCTCGTTTTTAAACGCTCCGGGCTGCCGGCTCTTAATGATCAAAAAATCTATACCTGGGGGTTATTTGACGGTTCCGGCGAACCCATAAAAATGACCTTTGGCCAATATGTGGAGCGATTTGTATACGATAAAGACTTTGCTTCACCGGAACAGGTTGGCATCAATGAAATTAAAGGAAGCGGCAACAGCCTGCCTAATCTAAAGGAAGTATTCCCCGAAGGCCAATATATCGACTATTATTTCAGCGGGCAGCAGGAAAACACGGGAATGGATTGGGTGAGTCTCATTATCGTGCTGGAGGAGTACAAAGGAAGATGGTTTGCCGTAGCGGCGGTTCACAATCAATGGACGATTTAGTAGAGGACCGCCATGTGAAAAGTTCTTCCGATCGCAGTTGTTCCCAGATTTCCATGAACGATAGGGTTTGTTGGTGAAATCTGGGAACACAAGCGAGCGCTTGAAACGTTATGGAAGAACGTTACTTCGTAAGCATTTGCTTTTCTACAGAACCATCCACCCTCTAGCCTTACGCTTGTTTTTATTGTTGAACTTATATAGTTGATTAATAAAAAAAACGCCACTCTTTGTGACGTTTTTGTGAATTTAGCTATTTCAACACCTTTATTATACCATAAAATAACATAAAAGTCAAGTCTATCATCTCAGTTAACCACAATGTTATAACGGATACGAGGTGATTAATAATGAAAGAACAAAGAAGCTTGACCGCGCTGGTGAGCGCATTTGCAAGAGCCTATCATGCCGAATCTGATGGGGTCAAAATTTTTGATGACACATTGGCGCGGCAACTGATAACGAAAGAAGAATACGATGGCATTTCATTTAATATGTCGGAGAACGTCGCTATTTTTGAACCTGGCTTCAACGGCACGCGTGAGGAGGCGCTGCGTCTGATTGTCGATCGCCAGCTTTCCCCTACGCCGCTTGGACGGTCCGCTTTTACCGAAAAGGCGCTGGAGGCAGCGGTTGCACTGGGAGCAAAGCAATACCTCCTATTTGCGGCGGGCTACGACACCTTTGCCTACCGTCAGCCGGAATGGAGCAAACATCTCAATATTTTTGAAATCGATCATCCCGCAACTGCTGCCGACAAGGAGCAGCGCATGTTGGCGCATGTCAACAACAGGCCAGACAATCTGTATCATTTATATGCCGATTTTAATGAAGCAGACTGGCTTCAGGGCTTGATGGATTGCCCGGTTTTCGATAAAAGGCAGCGCAGCTTTGGCAGCTTGCTTGGCATCAGCTATTATTTGACTCCAGAACGTTTTGCATCATTATTGAAAGACATCGCTTCTATCATGCCATCCGGCAGCAGCCTTGTCTTTGATTATCCCGATGAGCATACGCTGACAGAATCAGCGGGGCCGCGCGCCAAAAGACAGGTTATGATGGCCGCGCATGCGGGAGAACCTTTTCTTGCCAGCTACTCTCATTCGGCGATGGAGCAGCTTTTGGAGGAATCCGGCTGGCTGATCTACCGTCATCTGGTTCCTGGCGTAATTACGGAGGAGCTGTTTGGCGCCTACAATCGCTGCCATCCCGAACATCCCATCACGGCTTTTGATAATGTCAACTACTGCCTCGCCGTCAAGCGTTAGGGACCAATGAAATGTTGATGTAAAAAAGCGGGCCTTCTTTCCTCTCGGAATCGAAGGTCCGCTTGTAGGTTACTTAGACTTGGATTGCGGCTGTACGCCTTTCCCCTTGGGCGGGGTTGTGCCGATTGGCGCAACATTGCCCGACTTTCCGCCAGGAGCCTGCTCTGCTTCCATCTTGCCTTTTCCTCCTGGCATTTGCTCGCTGCCGCCCGTTTTTGATTTTAACTCCGGCGTTGGCTGCGGCGCCATGGTTGGCTTCACGCCTGGAGTTGGCTGCGGCTGCATCGTTGGCTGAACGGTAGGGGATGGCTGCGGTTTTTCCTTGCGATGGTCATTGAACCGATTAGGCCCTTTGTCGCCGCCCGCTTTACGAAGCTCCTGATGAAGCTGCTCCGCCGATTTCCCTTCCGTCTGAATGCCCCTCTCCTTCGCAAGCTGGCGAAGATGATCCAATCGTTTCGCCAAATGCTGCTCCTTGAAGGCTTCCCACTTAGCGGAATCCTTTTCCTTGGCAGCCTTCAGCTCTACCTTCAATTGATCAGCCGTTTTGCCCGTGGTGTCGATGCCGAAATAAGTCGCCATTTCCTTCATTCGTTCCAGCCGGTACGCCTCGAATTGGCTATCGGTCATACTGCCGCGATAATGCTCCGGACCGCCATTAATACGGTCTGCAACTGCATCAAACGCTATGGCCTGATCATTCTCCGCCGCGGTTAGCCCTGCTGCCCAATTGTGCGCCGCCGCCGGCTTTGTCCATAACGAAGCTGCCGCAATGACCAGCGCGGCGGCTACAACCATCATTCCTCTTTTGTTCATCGTAAGCCGTCTCACCCTTCTGTCGCATTCAATTTGAAACGGGCTCTCAAACCGAATGTCCCGCTTCATCTGGATTATTTTGCCCAATGAGCCACCAGAATAGACATTGTTCGACAAAGGATGAGCAAAAACAGCCTTCACCATAAGCACAGTACTGCCAAAGCGGCTTCCTTGAAAACAAAACAAGTACACATATTACTGTTGATTGACTACGATAGATACAAAGTTGAGCCCGCTAAGCTATTTCCCTTTAATTAAGCGTTGTTCCTTGAATTCCGTTAAGCTGCCCCAGTTTTTCCAGCAGCTCCTGCCGGGAAAAATGCTCCCCAATAAACACGGCGACGTCGTGAACGTCCCCCTGCGGTTCAATACGCATAAAATCGGATTCCTTGTACGCGTATTGGAATAAAAAGCGGCTGCCGCTTGATGTGTCGCCAAACCTGACGATGCCTTTGGCACGGTAAATGTTGTCCGGCAACGAATGCAGCAGCTCCTCAAAGGCCTCGCTATCCACCGGCCCTTCAAAATAATAAGTAACGGCCATAACATGATCATGATCCTGACCAGCTTTGGATGAAATCATGTTAAAGGGAGATCGGCTTTGTACGGATTGATTTTGTACAGAATACTTTTGAGTGGACGGGGGCTGTCCGGCTGCTTCCGGCTGCGTTTCATGTTGTCTAGAAACGGCTGCTCCATTTTCCATGTCCTGAAATGGAGTCCAATCCTCCAACTGTCCACGGAATGAGGAAACGATAGGCGAATACGCATTCCATTCTCTTAACAATTGCTGGGCCTCCACCTTCTCCTCGGGCTCCAGCCTGTCCACTTTGCCCAATACAAGCAGCGTTGCACAACGAACGCCTTCCAACAACAGCTTAAAGGTTTTGCCCTTGCCGTTTCTCCCTCGTTCCAGCAATAATGTCCCATCCACTACTGTAATAACGCCCTGTAGCTGAACCTTCTGATACATGGACGCTTCCGTAATTCCATCGATGGATTCCATTGGATTTGCGGCTCCCGTTGCTTCAATCAAAATAATATCGGGCTGTTCCCGTTCCATGAGCCCATGAATTTCCAGACTCAAATCTCCCCTGCTGCTGCAGCAGATGCACCCGCCCAGCAGCTCGGACATAGGCAGCTCGTCGTCAAAAAGCTGGCGCTCCAAATTGACGTCGCCAAGCTCGTTCATAATGACGGCGGGTTTTCTCCCCTGGGCCTTTAACCGCTCCAGCAATGCCAAAAGCAGCGTTGTTTTGCCGCTGCCAAGAAATCCGGCAAGCAGATAAACTGGCGTAAGCCCGCCTGTATTGTTTTTGCTGGAATCCGGGGCAAACAAAGAATCAGCGTTTGCGTTTGTATTTTGTGTCATATTCTCTCTCCTGTTTCCTTTTGCAACTAACAGCGCGGATGGCGCCGTGTTTATATATGTAGTATATCAAAATATAGGGATCAGCCCTATCCTCGGTTATGCATCAACGCAAAACCCCTGGACGAAAACCGCCCAGGAGTTCTGCATGCTATCTCAGCTTGTTTTAGGCAATGGAAAGGGAGAGATAATTAGTACAGGCAAGCGCGAGTAATGATTACCAGAAGGATAAAGAGCACGAGGATGCTTCCAGCACTGTTAAAGCCGCCTACAGGACCGCAAGCTGCACCTGCTACAGGATAGTGGTTGTTTCCGCCGCCAGAAACGTTTGCTGCATAGTTCATTCATTGTCATCTCCTTTTTTCTCAAGGTACAGTATCCTATGTATAAGATGGAGAACGGTATAGGCGTTTCGGAAATATGTGCGTTTGCTTATTTTTACATACAGCCCAAACCTTCAGCCCCGGTCACGGCTTTTTTCCACTCAATAGCTGCCCGATTAATCCCGATTAGGCAAAAGCCGAAGTTCAATTGCCATAGGAACAACTGCCCAATCAACCAGCACATCAGGCGCATAACCTACACTGTACTCAAAACGTAAGGAGGTGCATGTTTAATGTCCGGTTGCGTTGGTGGTGCTTATAACAACGTTGGTGCGATCCTGGTCCTCTTCATTTTGCTGGTGATCATCGCTTGCAGCTTCGGCTGGGGCGGCTTCGGCGGTTACGGTGGCAAATGGTAATTGATCATATGTAATGCATCCTCCATGCATGCATCGATGATTACAGCTCTCGTCTAACTGATGAAAGGCCCGCCATTCGGCGGGCCTTTCCAATAGAAAGTCATTTTTAACGAATGATTCAGCTATTAACTCGGGATTGTCAAATTCACTCTTCCATGTGCAATTCCTAAAAATTGGACTCTAGCCTCATTGAATAGGATATTCATAAAACTTTTTATGCAAAAATAACCTTCCACATATAGCCATTAATCTCTATTAGTTGTAAACTTAGAAGAAAGCACAGCTTAAACTCGGGAGGTCGGTGATTCTATGACTCTATGTGCTTGCAGGGAAGGGATTGAAAGACTCCGCAGCATGATGGAGCTGGCATTTGAACAGCACGAATCCTTTACCGATCCTTCGGTGCTTGCCGCCAGCCAAAAGCTGGACGACGCCCTAGTGCAATACCGAAAATGTCCCCACTTAGACATATGCAATACGTATGGCCCTTCCTCCTGTTCTACAAATGCGGCGGACAAGCCAAAAACGGTTGCCAAACGCATGGTCGGTTAAACATATACGGCTTCCGCCATTATGACGCGGAAGCCGTTTTTTTGGGCATATGAGCAAGGAAGGCGAATGACTTGGCAAAATCAGAGTGATCCCCTGCCCCGATTGCCCAGACACGTTATTTGGGCAAATGATACGGAACGGTCGTAATAATAATATCGCGCCTGTACAGCAAATACGTATGAAGCAGAAAGCCGGATTGGTTATGCAGCATATTATGCCAGCCTTTTTTGGGAACAAACTGGGGAATAATGACCGTCACCCGGTAATTTGCCGCTCCTGCTTTACGCTGCATAACGTCAATAAATTTGGACAATGGCTGAATGATGCTCCGGTACGGCGAGTGCAAGGTTACCAGTCGAACATCGGGCTGCCACTCCGCCCATTTTACGCGGAATGCTTCTTCCTCTTCCCGATCGAAGCTGACATGAACGGCGATCAAGTGATCGGCAGCCAAAGATCTTGCATAATTGAGCGAACCCTCCACTACCTTCGTAATACCCGCCACTGGCACAATCAGCACATTCCCTTCAACGGGAAGTTCGTGCTCCTCGCTTATCCTGAGTCCGTCCCCAACCGCCCGATAGTGGCCGCGAATGAGAAGAAACACCACAATCAGCGCCGGCAGAAAAATAAGCACCGGCCATACCTGCGTCGGTTTTGTCACAAAAAAGATCAGCACAACCGTAAGACTCGCCAATGCCCCTACTGCATTAATGCCCAGCTTAAGCGCCCAGCCCTTTGGCTTTTCGCAGAGCCACTTCAAGGTCATGCCCGATTGCGAAAGCGCAAATGGAATAAACACGCCCACTGCATAAAGCGGAATAAGCCGTTCCGTGCGTCCCTGAAAAGCGATAATGAGTACTATCGACAGTAGTCCCAGCGCAATGATGCCATTGGAATACCCTAACCGATCGCCTCTTGCCGAAAACATTCGGGGCACAAATTTATCTTTTGCCAAATTAACCGCAAGCATCGGGAAAGCCGAATAGCCCGTATTGGCGGCCAAAATCAGAATCAGCGCCGTCACGCCCTGAATCAGGTAATAAACGAAGCCGCGGCCAAAGGTTCTCTCCGCGATATCCGAAACAAGCGTCACCTCAGGACGGGGCGAAATACCGTAATAATAGGCAAGAAAAAGGATGCCCGCGAATAAAACCGCCAGCAGAATTCCCATTGCGAGCAGTGTTCTGACCGCATTTTGGGCGGCTGGCGCCTTGAAATTGGGAATTGCGTTGGATATCGCTTCAACCCCTGTTAACGCCGAGCTGCCGGAAGCAAAAGCCTTTACCAGCAAAAACAGCCCCACTCCAGCTACCGGTACTCCAAATGTGCCGTGCGCTCCCGGCGGCTCCTGACCGGTCGCAATGCGCCATAATCCGCCGATTATCAAAATAAACAGCGCCAGTACAAACAAATAGGCGGGATACGCCATAATGGATGCAGATTCCGTGAGGCCTCTCAAGTTCAGCAGCGTAATGACCATTACGAACAAAATAGCAATCGGAACGTTGTATTCATGCAGAATCGGAATAGCGGAGGTAATCGCATCCGTTCCTGCTGAAACGCTGACCGCAACAGTCAAAATATAATCGACGAGCAAAGAGCCGCCCGCGATGAGTCCAGGGTAAACGCCAAGCTGCTCCTTGGCGACAACATAAGCACCCCCGCCCTGCGGATAAGCGTACAGGATTTGGCGGTAGGACAAAATGAGCACGGTCAGCAGCAGCAGCACGCCCATCCCGATCGGGATGGAATACCAATAAGCGGCTGCTCCCGCAGCGGCAAGCACGATAAACACTTGCTCCGGCCCGTAAGCGACGGAGGATAAAGCATCGGAAGACAGAATCGCCAGCGCCTTCCGTTTGTTCAGCTTTTGCTCTCCCAGTTCATTCGATTTAAGCGGTTTGCCAATTAGCCATTTTTTCGCGTCGGACAACATAGGCGTTCATCGCCTGCCTTCTGAATAAAATCTTGCCAATGAAATGAATAACGATATATGAACTATACGCCTGGCGACGCTTACAGTAAAATTTCATTTTAGGCTGAAAATCGCTAATTTTGCTCTGTTGCAGCACAATATTTCGCTTACAAATGCAGCGCTCGCGGACGCTCTTCTGTTTTCGTGCTCTTTCATGAAAACAGGTACCTTTTATTCCTACCTTTTCAACAAAAACATAATCTGATTCCCTGCTTGTGCAGGCGCCCCTACGTTTCGGTATAGCTTTTCTCGTCAATCGAGCCATTTTGTTATAAAATGGTTCGGGGGCCGCGTGTACCCATACTTCTATACCAGTCAGAGGAGGCCAACCATTATGAAGGAACGTTTTACACTTGAACACTTAAGCTTAAAAAAGGTTTCGGGACTGCTCAAGCTTTATTTGTTAACTTTTACGCTCATTGCAGCCATTCTAACCCTCTCCGCATGTGGCGGAGTTACCATTACTCTCTCCCCTGGAGAAGCAAAGAATACCAGCTATGACTACGAGCTTCTGTTTCCGAGTGAAAAATACCCTGAAACTGCGCTTCATATTTATGGCGCTATCGAGCAAGGGCATAGCAATGTTTGCACGATAGACAGGGCTGGCGCAGAGGCCAACCGTAAAAAATCGCTCGCCGGCATAGATACCAAAAAGGGCTATGACCGCGATGAATGGCCAATGGCCATGTGCAAGGAAGGCGGCGAAGGCGCCAGCGTCGCTTATGTCGCCTCCAGCGACAACCGCGGCGCGGGGAGCTGGGTTGGACATCAGCTTTCAGATTATCCGGATGGAACAAAGGTGCTGTTTGTGGTGGAAAAGCCGGAGAATCTGTTTCCGGATGCGCCAGCAGGCGCAGAAGAGGTCGTTTACGCCAATTGCGCAGCAGTCCGCGCAGCCGGGAAAGCGCCCTTGTACAAGGGCGATCCCGGTTATTCGTCCAAGCTGGACCGCGATGGGGATGGGGTTGCTTGTAAGTAAGAAGTATAGAGCATTGGAAAAGAGCCATCACCTCTGTTTCATTAACGAAAGCGATGCCTCTTTGAGTGCTTGGCAAATATAAGAATCCAATAAATAGCTGCTTACTAAGATCCAAACTTCAAATTAATTAACACAATCTCCGACTGGCTGCCAATGCGGATTGGCGGTCCCCAGAAGCCGAAGCCTGACGTAACAACGGAATGAAGGGAGCCCTTTTGCAGGTAACCCCAATCATTTTCAAAAATCGCGCTTGTTATGAGATTGGCTGGCGCGATTTGGCCGCGGTGCGTGTGGCCTGACACCATAAGATCCACCCCGTTATCGGCAGCTATACCGAGATCGTAAGGCTGGTGATCCAATACAATAACGGGTTTCGAATGATCCACCGTGCTCATCAGCTCTTCCATCTTTGCACGGTCGTTTTCTGTCCGGTCCTTGCGGCCAACTAACGTCAGTTTATCGTCAATGACAATCCCTTCGTCGTAAAGCACCTTCATATTGCTGCGCTCCAGAGCAGCGATCAGATCTTCCAAAGGGCCATCAAGCTTGTCATGGTTGCCAAGCGAAGCATAAACCCCATAAGGCGCATTAATCTCGCTAATGATTTCATCAATTCCCCGCTTTAAATACGCATCCAAGTCGTCATCAATGATATCTCCGGGGTACAACACCAGATCCGGCTTTAACGCATTAATTTCCTCCACCAGACGTTTGGCATGGTTTTTGCCCGACAGAAGGCCAAAATGCATGTCTGCCGCCATCACGATTTTCAGCTCCGACAATCCCTCGATCTTCTTATCCAATTGAACGTCATATTCCCGCACAACGGGAGTATAGGCGTTGTAAGAGCCGTAAATAAGCAACGAGACAAGCGCTGCAAGCGTTAGCGAGCCCGCCCACTTTTGCACGGAATGCCGTGGCAGCGAGGTCAAGCGAAGCAGCCATGTCGTCAAATGGACAAGCGGCAGCATTAACAAAAGCAGCGAAAAAATAGCGAGCCAGTAGGAGCCAATCATGCTTAAGAAGGCGATATCTCCAAAAAATCTCCCCAGAATAAAGGATGAGGCCAAAAAAACCAATACAACAACATACGCGATTTTAAACTTGGCCGACACGGCAGGACGCATCCAGCTCCACCCGCTCCAGCCGATATAAAAAACTAGCACGCCATACAGAACCAAAAAAAGAATTCCCACTAATACAAACATAAATGCGCCTGTCCTCCTGAAGTAGATTCACATCTCTATCATACACGATATAATAACACCGCACTACTTTGCCGCATAGAATGAGGACTGTTGAATTCTTCACAAATCACGTACAATATTAAACAAGCGGCATAAGTCCCTCCCGTAGGCCTGTTGTTAATCCTGCTGAGGGCCATAATTGATCGAAACAAACCTTATGCTGCAATGAAAAACCATTATTTCTCAAGCCGGATACTGTTCGTCTTTTTCGGCCTTCTCTCTATCAGTTATTTTGCACAATTATTTGCAGGCAGCAGCCCTCTCTTCTATGTTTACTTCATTTGTATCCTTGTAGTCTTTTTACCTGCGCTTTATATGCATTTCAAAGCAAAGCAGCTCAAGAGGAAACTGGACGATGAGGAGATGCGCAGACAACTGGCGGACAGAGAGTGGTTCGAGCAGCAGCAGAGAATGCAGTGGAATGCCGATGCCGAGCAACAACGTCAGCAAAATGCAGGTCCATATCAATACCAGCAAAACGGGGTGCAACAGCAATATTGGCAAAATCCCATGCAACAGCGATACCAGCATAGTGTACCTCAACAGCAGCAGCGAAGCACAGCTTTTCAGCAACACCATCCGCAAAACATGAATCAACAGCAAAACAAAGGTGTTCAACAGCAACGGAAGGACACTGTACCCCCTCAACCTAAGACGGTTACCTGCACAGGCTGTGGAGCACGAGCCACAATTCATCCTGAAGAAAACAAAAACTGCGAATATTGCGGATTTACATTAAGCTATTCGCAAGCTTAGTGCATCCAGCCAGTGCAGCAAGCCCGTTCATTCAACCGCGTCATCTCGTTACATTATTTTACATTGAAAGCAAGGCAAATGTAGCGTAGAATAAATGACATATTAAAACTTCGAAACAAACAATAGCATACATGCAAATCGGTGGAGCCTGTCAACAAGGGTTCGCTGCGTCTTTTTTAAGAGAACCTTGGTTAAATGCCAGGTTCTTTTTTTTATTTTCTTCAAAGAGAGGCGATTATGGATGTCATTTATTTTAAGTCTTGGGCTGATTATCTTATCCACTAAGCTGGCTGGCGACCTTACTGCGCGGCTTGGGCAGCCCGCTGTGCTTGGCAAGCTGCTTGCAGGCATTCTGCTAGGACCGGCCGTCTTGGGATGGGTCGAGCCTGGAGAGCTTATCGGACACTTTTCGGAAATTGGCGTATTATTACTCATGTTTATTGCTGGGCTAGAGACGGATATGGACCAGCTTCGGAAAAATTGGATGTCATCCGTAGCGGTTGCTGCAGGGGGCATCATTTTGCCCTTTTTTGGAGGATACAGCCTCTCCCTTTTGCTAGGACTGTCCCAGCCTCACGCTTTATTCATGGGCCTGCTGCTATGCGCAACCTCTGTCAGCATCACCGTGCAATCCTTGAAAGAAATGAACCAGCTTGGCTCCAGAGAGGGAACAACCATTTTGGGCGCGGCTGTCGTGGATGATGTTGTTGTCGTTGTTCTTTTTGCCGTTATGATGAGCTTGTTGGGTGACGCTGAAGCCGTCTCCCTGCCTGTTATGTTGTTGAAAAAAACAATCTTTTTTATCATCATCATTGCAGTAAGCTTTGTCGTTCCATTTTTGATGAAGCTCATGTCCAAAATAAAAGTGAGCGAAGGTGTAATGAGCGGTGCTTTGTTGCTCTGCTTCGGTTACTCCTATTTCGCGGAATATATGGGCGTTGCCGGAATCATCGGCGCATTTGCGGCAGGACTCGCGCTGTCACGCACAACCTTCAGGCCCGTCATCGAGCAAAAGGTAGAGCCTATCGCTTACACCTTGTTTGTTCCTGTCTTTTTCGCCAGTATCGGTCTTAATATCTCATTCGAGGGACTTGGCAGCCAAGCATTGTTTATTGTGCTTTTGACGATAGTTGCCATTATTACAAAGATGGCAGGCGGCGGCTTGGGAGCGCGGCTCACCGGCTTCAGTTCCAGACAGTCGCTAGCTATTGGCTCCGGCATGGTTTCGCGAGGAGAAGTGGCACTTATTATTGCATCGGCAGGTTTATCGGCAGGCTTGCTCCCAGCGAGCTATTATACCTCCATCGTTATGGTTGTTCTCTTGACAACCTTGATTACTCCGCCGTTAATTAAGCTATTTTTTCAAAAAAGCAGCGAAAAGGCAGTGGCTCCAGCACATATGACTCATCGGTAGATGTAAGGTATTAACGGTGCAAGGGTTATGCTTGCACCGCTTTTTTGTTTATCGTTTTTGCCCTATTCGAAGGATTAGAAGTTCCTTATTTACGCACATTCTACTACCTGCTGAACATGGGCATCGCCTAATGGCAGAAAGCATCGTTCACTAATTAACCAAATGCTTGATGAACTACGCAACGCTAAAAAAATAGGCTCCTCACAAAGTTCAATCTGAACTAGTGAGAAGCCTCTTTTATTTCTATATGGTCAAAATGGAGTCAAGGCTTTTCAGCCTAGATTACCGCATGGTGCGTTTTCTGCTCCATCGGCGATGAAATCTGCCGCTAAAGCGCGGTCGCTCATCATCGAATTACTTCGATAATGATTTCATCACATCATGCCGCCCATTCCACCCATGCCGCCCATGTCCGGCATGCCGGCGCCAGCTGCGCCTTTAGGCTCAGGCTTGTCGGCAACGACAGCTTCGGTTGTCAGGAACATAGCTGCTACGGAAGCAGCGTTTTGCAGTGCGGAGCGAGTTACTTTGGCAGGGTCAACGATACCTGCGTCGAACATGTTCACCCATTCGCCTGTGGCAGCGTTGTAGCCGATGCCTACTTTTTCGTTTTTCAGGCGCTCAACGATAACGGAGCCTTCTTGGCCTGCGTTAGCTGCAATTGTGCGGATAGGCTCTTCCAGAGCGCGAAGCACGATGTTAACGCCAGTAGCTTCGTCGCCTTGAGCGGAAACAGCAGCAACTGCTTTGTATACGTTAACCAGAGCTGTACCGCCGCCGGAAACGATACCTTCTTCTACAGCAGCGCGAGTGGAGTTCAGAGCATCCTCAATGCGAAGCTTACGCTCTTTCAGCTCAGTTTCAGTCGCTGCGCCAACTTTGATAACCGCTACGCCGCCAGCCAGTTTAGCCAGACGCTCTTGCAGTTTTTCTTTATCGAAATCGGAAGTTGTTTCTTCCAGTTGAGCGCGGATTTGGTTAACACGAGCGTCGATGTCGGCTTTGTTGCCAGCGCCGTCAACGATGATTGTGTTTTCTTTAGTGATGCGGATTTGACGAGCGGAGCCCAGTTGTTCAACAACAGTGGATTTAAGCTCAAGGCCCAGTTCCTCTGTAATGACTTGGCCGCCAGTCAGAGCAGCGATATCTTGCAGCATAGCTTTGCGGCGGTCGCCGAAGCCAGGAGCTTTAACCGCAACGCAAGTGAATGTGCCGCGCAGCTTGTTCACAACCAGAGTTGCTTGAGCTTCGCCTTCCACATCTTCAGCAATGATCAGAAGCTGCTTGCCGGATTGTACAACCTTCTCCAGAACAGGCAGGATTTCCTGAATGTTGGAGATTTTTTTGTCGGTGATCAAAATGTAAGGGTTGTCGAGGACAGCTTCCATTTTGTCCGTATCCGTAATCATATAAGGGGAGATGTAGCCGCGGTCGAACTGCATGCCTTCAACCACTTCCAGCTCCGTGTTGAAGCCTTTGGATTCTTCAACGGTAATAACGCCGTCGTTGCCAACCTTTTCCATAGCTTCAGCGATCAGCTCGCCTACTTCTTCGTCAGCGGAAGAGATAGCCGCAACTTGAGCAATGGATTGTTTGCCTTCGATAGGCTTGGAGATGGATTTCAGCTCTTCAACAGCCGCTTTAACCGCTTTTTCGATGCCTTTGCGGATAACCATAGGGTTAGCGCCCGCTGTAACGTTTTTCAGACCTTCGCGAATCATCGCTTGAGCCAGAACAGTTGCCGTAGTTGTACCGTCGCCTGCTACATCATTTGTTTTTGTTGCTACTTCTTTAACCAGTTGAGCGCCCATGTTTTCAAAAGCGTCTTCCAGTTCGATTTCCTTAGCGATGGAAACACCGTCATTTGTAATAAGCGGGCTGCCGAATTTTTTCTCAAGCACCACGTTGCGGCCTTTAGGACCGAGTGTTACTTTTACTGCATTTGCCAAAGCGTCAACGCCGCGCAGCATGGAGCGGCGAGCGTCTTCACTGAATTTAATCTCTTTAGCCATGAGTGAATAACCTCCCGAATAGTAATTTTAAGTATGTGTAAGTTGTTCCGGAATCCGAAACTTCACGTTATGAAATAGCGGTATCCCTAAACGCATCATGTGCAAGGTAACAAAACGTTTTATTTAAAAAACGCCTATTCAAAAATCGCGTGGATGTCGCTTTCCTTCATGATCAAATACTCTTTGCCTTCGTATTTGATTTCAGTTCCCGCATATTTGGAGAACAGAACGCGGTCGCCTTCTTTTACTTCCAATGCTACGCGTACGCCGTCTTTCAGCGCGCCGCTGCCAACAGCGATTACTTTGCCCTCTTGCGGCTTTTCCTTCGCCGTATCCGGCAGCACGATGCCGCTCGCAGTTGTTTCTTCCTTCGCGATTGGTTCAATCAATACGCGTTCACCCAAAGGTTTAATCATTGAAAATAGCCTCCTTCTAATATTGTCGCTTATTGTCAATTTGTTAGCACTCATAAGCGTTAAGTGCTAACAACCATCTTTATAATACTTTTTTTCGAATCTGATTTCAAGTGCCTGGCATCATTTTTCAGGGATATTTTTCTTGGCTACTGGCAGCCAGCACATTACGCAAAGGCAAACTCAAAACAAGCAACGATCTCGCCGCCCCTTAGTGCAGCCGCGTCCCCGCTCCAATTAAAATCAAGACTATACCAGCTCCGCTCCCGCCCGAAATGATCGATATCGGAACGTTTCGTCACTTGAGGCGACCATAAATGCTCGTCATAGTAAATGTTCAGCTTTCGCCCGCCCTCAAGCAAAATCATGCCTGTTCGCTCCAGCTTAGGCTCCAGCAGCGTAATAAATCTCTCCGTCAGTACGTTCTCTCCAAACGGAACAGTTCCTTCACCAGAGCCTCCATCCTTCACCTTAAAAGAACTCCCCATCTCCGAAGAAGTTTTCGGTGCAGCAGAATTGTCAAGGGAAGCCGTATTGTTCAGCAAAGCAGAATTGCCCAGGAAAGCCGACTTATCCAGCAAAACAGAATTGTCCAAGAATGCCGACTTGTTCAGCAAGACAGTTTTGCCTAAAGAAGCTGAATTCTTCAGCACAAAAATATCCCTAAGCTCAAGTCCGGGTCTGCCGCTTTTTCTCCAGTGGAACTGACGGGTCAGGCTCTTTAGCCCTGCTTCCTCGGGATACGCTCCCGCCAGCTCAAGAGCAAATTGGTCTTCGTCCTCGCCGATCTCTGCAGTAATAATCTTCGCTGCATAGGCATCTCCCGGGCTTTGTGTGCAGCCGCGCACAATGGGCAAGGAATGCCCCTGCGAGCCGTTACACCAATATTGATAGCGCCGAGGGCCGAAATAAGCCTCCGTATACATGCCGCTGCCCAGCTCCGCCAGGTAGGCCTCCCCGTCCGCATGAAGCAGGAAGCTGCCGCAATCATTATGATTATGCGGTTCGTCGTTATGTCCGCCTTTTGCCGCAAAACAAAACACGGAATTATCCTCACCTGCATGGCGCGATACCATCCACGCTGAGTCTGACATGTACACCGCCTCAGCCGGCCAATCCTCATGCGCGGCTTCGACCCGCTCCCGTCCAGATGCCCATATCAAATTTCGCAGAGCAGGAGCCCACCGCCCGCAATGATCCTCGTTGTAGGGGCAGCGCAATTCAGGATGCGGCAACGCGATTTCTTGATATTCATCCCGCAAACGCCAGGTTAATCCCATGAACACACCGCTACGGGGAAGCGAATCCGAAAAATTAATAACGGTTCCCCAACTGGAGAAGGAGCGCTGTTGGAACATCGCGATTTGCTTCACCTTTGGAATGGTGAACCCGTCAAACCCTCTTCCAGTGGCACGCTTGAGCAACGAAACGAAATAAACATAATAACCAAAGCCGTATTGCCAGTACAAATAGCCTTCTACGCAAGCTCCATCGTCTCCGTAGCCTTCCAGAAAGCAGTTTGTCGCTTTTATGGACCGTTCCAGAATTGCGGACAATCTGTCCTTGTCCGAGATCAAATACAGGGCAGCCGCCCCAATGGAACCGCCGCATACGGCAGACCAGTTATTCCGGAGTCCTTCCCATGAATAAGAAACCGCATTCAAAAAAGGCTGGAACAGCCTTTTCTCCACCTCATCGCCAATCCGGCCCAGCAGCTCCGATGGAAGCTTGTCCTGCAGCAGTACAGACAGCTCGGCAAGAGCAAACCCTGTCTCCGCCGCAAACAAGTCGATACTCCCCAGCGGTCCCAACTGCTCTGAATAATGAGCGGGCAAGCACCATGTTGCTTCGTTGCAGATGGACTCTACAATTTCAAGCAGCGCATTGCGATATGAATCATTTTGAGGCTCCACCAGCGCCATAATAGCAAAAGCATTCAGCCGCTTTCGCTTGCGAAAATAGGGACGCTCATATGAAAGGCGCTCGCCTGTTTTCCGGTAAACGCCATACAGCTCCTCTGTCAGCTCCGGTTCAGGCTCCTCCAAAAGCACCTGCGCCTCCGACTTGATTTCCTCCAACAAATCCTTCAAGCCGGTATCTGAAGCAAGTCTTAGACCCAAGGAGATACTATTGGCATCATCGCACAGCATAGATAACGTGCCAACAACATGATTATCCTCAAGCAGATTTTTTATCTGTTCCTTAAGCCGCTCCTTATCCCCTGTCCATTTAATCATGTCACAGCGTCCCCTTTATAATGCAGCCCGTGCAAAATAAAATCCGTCATGTCCAGGATAAGATCCTCCAAATCACTGGTTTCCGCTTGCACCATCTTCCAATACGGCTGCTCTCTATGCATCAGCAATATTCCGACCACCGACAAAAAAACGTTGTCAAGCGACCTGTATTGGAAATAGCCCTGCTCCCTGCCTTCCGCAATCCACTTCCGCAGATAAAACCAGGTCGGCAGCACATGCTCCCGAATGTGGGCAATTCTCGGCGAGTTCAAAGTAATCTCCTGCTGAATAATGCTGACAAAATGGGGATCGCCTTGCCGAAAATAGGTAACCTCGCGGATAACAAGCCTAATCCCGTCCACGGGATTCATCCCTGGATCAATGTCATCCATTTTTTGCTTGGGGAAAAAATGAGTGAATAATGCGGCGAACAGCTTTTCTTTTCCGCCGAAATGATAGGAAACCAGCGCCACATTGGCGCCGGCCTCCTGACAAATTTGACGAATTGAGGTTCCATCATACCCCTGCTGCGCAAACAGCTTTTTGGCCGCCTGCAAAATACGCGTTTTAATATCCGCGTCCTCCAAAACTGCCATAAATACCCTCCAATATTGACCTTGTCATAGTTATAGCAAGGGATATTCTCTTACGCTGCCGGGGGAGATGGGCCTTGAAAAGCTGCTCATTCAAAACAAGCAGGCTTATGCAGCCCTTCTTTCCCTCGCCAGCGTCGCAATGGCGCTAAGCCCAATCGCAACTGTCCCGATTAGAGCCAGTGCAACAGCAGCCTCCCTCGTTCCGACCCCGCCAAACAGCAAATTCATCGTTCCTTCCACAGCATAGGTTGCCGGAAGCAAATCTCCCAAACTGCTATAGAAATCCGACAGCAGCTCCCGGGGAACCATGGCGCCGGAAGAAACCAGCTGCGCGGATAGCGCCATAATATTCAGAAGCATGCCCGCCATGCCGAACAAATACAGAAACAACTGGGAGACAAACATAAACACGAGCAAAAAAAGAAACTCAAAACCCCATAGGGCAAAAAAGCCGCCCTCCATCTGTCCGTTTAACAAGGCCAGCAGGCTAACGCCCACTAGTGAAATCACCACGGCTGATCCTGCATTAATAAATAGCCTTGCAATAAATCGGCTCCATTTGCTAACCGTGGACATTAAAGCGATCGACGACTGCTCCAGATTCATCCCCATAATCATCGCTCCGACATAAGAGGCCAAAACCATCATCATCGGCACCATCTGATTATTCATCCCCTGAACGGTATGGACAACATGTGTTTCAGCAATGACCCGCTGAGACAAAGCCTGCCCAACGCCTGCAGCCTGTTCGCTTGGCGTCCCGCCAGCAGTCAATTGCTGTCCAATACCGGAAGCGACAGCCGTACGGTTAATCTCAGACGCAATCCCTGCCGCAGCCGAGCTCATGATGCTTTTGATCATGGCGGGATTGGATTCGTTCATATAAAAATGCAAGCTTCCATGGCCTGCCGCCGATGAAGACTGTTCTGTGAAATCTCCCGGTATGAACAAAATCATCCCGATATCTCTTTTGTCCAAACGTTCCTTTGCAGCATCAAGTGAAGCTTCACTGGACATTTCAAAAGGCATACTCTCCATCAGTCGTTGCGAAATTTGCACACCGATGGCCGCATCCTCATTAACAATAGCAACAGAAAGCTGCTCCATCCTGTCCGTAACTCCATTATAACCTGTCATCCAAATAACCGAAAAGATGATTTGAAACATTAACGCTGTTATTATGCCTACCCAAGTCGTAGAGCGCTTCATAAATGCTTGCAATCCTTTAACCATAATGTTCTCCCCTATCACGTCAAATTTAAACAAATGATTTAAACGATCGTTTTAATCATTTGTTTAAATTATGTCGCAGCCTTCCTTTTCTGTCAACAAAAAAACTGCCGCATCCCGACCGGAATGCGACAGCTCGCCCTAATAGCCTATTCACTTTCGTCATCATCAACCAGCCCTCGCTGCTTCAATGCAGCCTGCTGTCTTCGATAAACCATGCCGGACAAAAACACGCTGATTTCATACAAGCCGATTAGCGGGATGATAACCAGAATATCGGAAATAAAATCCGGCGGCGTAACAACAACCCCGATTACGGCCATAATAAAATACGCAACACGGCGCATTTTTCGAAGCCGCTTGGGATTGACGATACGCAGCGCAGTCAAAAACATTATGACCAGCGGCATCTCGAATAAAAGCGAAACGGGAAGCAAAATGCCGAACATAAACGAAAAATATTGGATAACGCCGTAGGTCTCCTCCAGATTGAGATGCGTCGCAACCATCCGGGTAAAATTAAATGCAAGCGGAAACACAACAAAATAAGCAAAAGCAAGGCCGATTAAAAACATAATTAACGCAAAAGGTATGTATTTCAGCGTAGAGCGCTGCTCATGCTTTCGCAGGGCAGGCTTGACGAACGCCCATAGCTGATAAGCCGTGAACGGAAGCGTTATAATCATGGCGATGATAAACGCGATTTTCATATACATGCCGATGCCGTCCCATAACGAAAACGTATGCAGCGTCATGCTGTTTACAGGCTCCTGAGCCATAAGATAATTATAAACGGGCTCCGCGACCGAAATGCCAAGCGCAAGCCCCAACGTCAATATAATCAGTACATAAATAACGCGCTTGCGCAATTCGCCCAAATGCTCCAGCAGCGGCATAAGCCCGTCTTCGGAAATGAGCCCTTTGACGCGAGCCGTTTTTTTTGATTCCTTTCCGACAATTGCCATCCCTGTGGAAACTCCCTTCCCTTATAAGGGTTGCTTGCAGCAAGAAAAAAGCGGGCCCGCTTATTCCGGAAGCCGCTTTTTTTCCCCTTCGCTATTGCCGGATTTGCTAACCTCAACGCGTCCATTATCGCTCTCGCGGCGATCATTGTCATCCATGATGCCGTTCGCCCCGGCTTTGAATTCCCGCAGTGTTTTGCCAAACGCGCGTCCCAGCTCGGGCAGCTTGTTAGGCCCGAACAACAGCAAACCAAGCAATACGAGCAATATGACGCCAGTTGCTCCGATTCCCATCATTATACCCTCCCGTCAACTAATAAAAAGCAGGCAGCCCGATTCCGGACAGTCATAACAGTGACACTAACAACCAAGCAGTCCTCCATAGCCCAATGCAATGATGTCCTCCCGCGTGATTTTTTGCCCCGCCAGTATTCGCGGCAGCAGAGCGTCAAACGAGGTATAAGGATCATGCATAACGCAGCCCGGCAATCCCATGATTGGCACTTCGCCAATATAACCCATGAGAAGCATGGAGCCCGGAAGCATAGGTGTGCCATAACTCACAATTTCCGCACCTAACGCCTTGATAGCGCCGGGTGTCCGATCATCGGGGTCAACCGACATGCCTCCCGTTACAAGTATCATATCATAACCTTGCTCCAGCAAGGAACGTATTTCATTAATAATTATATCCTGTTTATCGGGAGAAAACCGCTGTTCAGCTACTTCGCATCCAAAAAAAGACAACTTTTCGACAACCGCGGGCCCGAATTTATCTTGAATTCTTCCGTGATAAACCTCACTGCCCGTTGTCAGAAGCCCAACCTTTAGCTTGCGGAAGGGAACAACGCGAAGGGGCGAAGCCCCGCCGGACGTTTTGCGATACTCATCGGCCAGCCGTTTAACCTCTTCCACTTTTTCCTTGGATACTACCAGCGGGATAGCCCGGGTTGCCGCAATTGCTCCCCCGGCCTCCACCGGTTTATTGTCCAGAACGGTTGCCAGTGCAATCTCGCCCAGTGAATTAACGGCATCCACCATTTTGCGATCAATGACGGCCATGCCTTTAAAAGCAGCCTTAAGGCTCACCTTGCCTTCATGAGGCTCTGACAAAATCAAGCTGTCGTCCGCCAGCGCTTTTGCCATTTCTATAGCGGCATCGTCCTCGTGAAGCTCTCCGCTTCCCAGCTCCATGACATAAATATGCTCCTTGCCTATATTAAGCAAGGCCGGAACGTCCTCCTCCGTAATGAGATGGCCGCGCTTGAATAGTCGGCCCTTGAATACGCCAGGAATAATCTGCGTAAGATCATGTCCCAAACGGAGGCCGATAGCCTCATTTAGCGCTACCTCGCGGAGCACGGTGGTTCCAGCATCGGCCGACGGGCCTTTTTCGCTCTCTTTATCAGCCATCAGCTTTGTTCCTCCTGACGGCCGGACAAAATGGCCAGCGCATGGGGCAGCTGGTCCAGGATAGCCAGCAGGCCTTCATGTACGCCTTTTGGGCTTCCGGGCAGGTTGATAATTAGCGAGCTGCCGCGAATGCCGCAAACGCCGCGCGTCAGCATGGCCTGCCTCGTTTTTTGCAGGGAGCCTATACGCATGGCTTCCGCCAACCCAGGCACTTCGCGGTCAATCACCTTAAGCGTCGCTTCCGGAGTTACATCGCGTGGAGCAATTCCGGTACCGCCCGTGGTCAGCACCAAATCGGCTTGATAATACTCTGTCATTTCAATCAAGGCTGCCATAATTTCATCCTGCTCGTCCGGCACAATCCGGTAATCCACGATTTCACCGCCAAGCTCCTCCTCCACCAGCTCACGAATGACTTGGGCGCTAGTATCCTCGCGCTCTCCTCTGGAGCCTTTGTCGCTTGCGGTCAACAAAGCAACCTTCCACTGCATATCCCATTCCCCCCATCCGTATTCATCTCATTCATCTCTTGTAATCGCCGTTTTTGCCTCCGCTTTTGGCTGTAAGACGGGTCGGCCCAATCTCCATATCCTTTTGCAATGCTTTGCACATATCGTAGACGGTCAGGGCTGCTGCCGACACCGCCGTCAGCGCCTCCATCTCAACACCTGTTTTTCCTGTTGTTTTGACTGTGCCTTCTATGTATAATTCATCGTTGTCATTATCGCTGAATTCAATATTGATGCCGGTAAGCGAAAGCGGATGGCACATCGGGATCCAGTCCGACGTACGCTTGGCTGCCATAATGCCGGCAACTTGCGCCACCGCCAGCACATCTCCTTTTCCGATCGTGCCTGCTTTAATCTGCTTTAGCGTATCTGGGGCCATTCGGACCATGGATTCCGCCGTTGCCTGGCGGGTCGTCACTTCCTTATCAGAGACATCCACCATCCTGGCTCTTCCCTGCTCATTAAAATGTGTAAACCCCATATCCACCCTCCCTTTTCTGTCTCTATATTTGTTGAATAAAAGAGTTTCAGCGGCGTAGGCCATAGCTTCAAAAGCGCCATACCCCGCTTGGCGTAACCAATCCGTTCAACGTCAGGTCATGGCTTTCCATAGGCACAGCTTCTATTACTTGCTCATCAAAACAAGCTCCGATCCATAAGGGAGCTTTGTCCGGGCTTTGCCCGAGCTTGGCCGCAAAGAGATCATAATATCCGCCGCCGTAGCCGATTCGGCCGCCAGCCCTGTCAAAGCCTAATCCGGGCACAAAAATGATGCCTGGCAAAACCTGATCATCAAGCCTTTTCGCCAAGTCCGGGTTCGGCTCCTGAATACCGTATGCGCCTGGGGCAAGCTGCCCCCAATGCTCCAGCTCATAAAGCGTCATGGAGCGGTCCGCGGGATTGCATCGAGGCGCTATAACCCCAATTCCCCGCTCCCAGCACAGCTCCGCCAAAGGCTTAAGGCTTAACTCGCTGCGGAAAGAAACATACAGCATGACCGAAGATGAGCAAGTATCCACGATTAGGCTGAAGGCATGAAGCGAAGCTTCCGCTGCCCCTGTCTTCCGCTGCTCCTCCGTTAATCCGTTCCTCCGTTCAGCCAGTTCTTTGCGCAGCAGGCGCTTGTATGATTCCAGGGGGTCTTTTTCCATGTATAGCCTTCCGTTTCCGTTACAAATATGAACTATTCCTTACCCTGTAGTGTACCATTGTTATACAACTTTCGCCAATGGATGAGCCGCTTTGTGGTAAACTAGATTAGAAGCCCGTTTTTGGCGCGGCGACTATAGAGTGGAGGTTTCATCATGCTGCTTCAAGTATCCAATGTATCCAAAAGCTACGGCGTTTCCGCCATCTTATCCCATATATCCATGCAAGTGCTGGAAAGAGACCGAATTGGCCTTGTTGGCGTCAATGGAGCCGGCAAATCGACGCTGCTCAAAATCATTGCAGGCGAGCTCTCCTATGATTCCGGCGAAATCCATAGAGCCAAAGAAACAAAGCTCGGATATCTGGCTCAGAATAGCGGCCTGCAGTCGGAGCGGACAATCATCGCAGAGATGCGTGCCGTTTTTTCCCATTTACTGGACGCGGAGCAGGAACTTCGCAGCCTCGAACAGCGCATAGCCGATCCGGAGACTCATGCTGACGAGAAAAAATACGAGGAGACGCTGGAGCGTTACGCCAAAATATCCGACTGGTTCCGCGAGCAAGGCGGCTTTGAAATCAATACTAGAATCAATAGCGTTTTGCATGGCATGGGCTTTGGCGACTTTGATCTGGAGACAGCCATTAATACATTAAGCGGCGGGCAAAAAACCCGCCTGGCTTTGGCGCGCATTCTGCTCCAGGCGCCCGATCTACTGCTTCTTGACGAACCAACAAACCATCTGGATATCGAAACGTTGACCTGGCTGGAAAATTATTTGCGCGGCTATGCGGGAGCCATTGTGGTTGTATCCCATGACCGTTACTTTCTGGATGCGATGGCTAATACGATAGTAGAGATCGAACGCCATACCGCTACTCGGTACACCGGCAATTATTCCCGTTATCTGGAGCTAAAGGCCGCCAATTATGAAATCAATATGAAGCATTACGAAAAACAGCAGGATGAAATCGCCAAGATGGAGCAGTTTATTCAGAAAAACATCGTCAGAGCTTCAACAACCAAACGCGCTCAAAGCCGGAGAAAAACGCTGGAAAAAATGGAGCGAATGGACAAGCCGATGGGCGACTTGAAAAAAGCTCATTTCAGCTTTGAAGTGGAGCGGATGTCAGGTAAAGAAGTGCTTAATATCCGTGATTTGTCCGTAACGTTCGACGGCCGCGCCAATCCGCTTTTTCGCGGTGCAGACCTTCAATTGACGCGTGGCGAAATGGTTGCTCTGGTTGGTCCTAACGGCATCGGCAAATCAACGCTGCTGAAGGCAGTAATGGGCCTGACGGAGCCATCCAGCGGCAGCATCCAGTTTGGCTCGCATGTCAAGGTAGGCTACTACGATCAAGAGCATACCCGCCTAAATGACCAAAACACCATATTGGAAGAGGTATGGAGCGCTTATCCCCATATGGAGGAGGCGCGCATTCGTACGGTTTTGGGCAACTTTTTATTTAGCGGGGACGAAGTACAAAAACGAATTTCCACCTTAAGCGGCGGAGAAAAAGCAAGAGTTTTGCTCGCAAAGCTGATGCTTGCGGGAGCCAACTTGCTTATTTTGGACGAGCCAACCAACCATCTGGATATTTTTAGCAAGGAAGTGCTTGAGGCTGCTTTGCTTGATTACGAAGGAACGCTGCTGTTTATTTCCCACGACCGGTACTTTCTGAACAAAATGGCTGAACGCATTGTCGAATTGGGACCGCAGGGCTTTCAGCATTTCCTGGGAAATTACGACGAAATGCTCGAGAAAAAAGCCGAGCTGGAGGAAGCCGCTCAGGAAGCTCAAAGCAAGCAGAAAGCATCCGGCGCTTCTGTTGCGCAGGCTCAGGAGTCTACCTCTGCTCTTTCTTACGAGGCGGAAAAACAAGCTCGGCGGGAGGAAAGAAACAAGCAGCGCAAGCTGGAGCAATTAGAGATTGAAATCGCCGAACTGGAAGAAAACATTTCCGCAATGGAGGAAAAGCTAGCCGATCCCGCGATTTTTAATGATTATATTAAAATTCAGGAAATTCAAGCCGAGGTGGAGAGCCTAAAAGCCCAGCTTGCAGCGTCATATGAGCAGTGGGAGCAATACATGCAATAAAACGACAAAAAGCAAACTCCGGGAAGGCCAAGCGATAGCATGGTCAACATCCTGGCGTTTGCTTTTTTTATGGAGTGAACGAGGCTACATTTGTCAGGACTTCTGCAAGCTTAATATCGCTAATAAATTTCCATACTGATTAATCCAATTCGTTTGGCTTCCCGAATGGCTTCAGAACGCGACCTGACGTTCAGCTTTTCAAAAATGCGCGTCAGCTGGTATTCCACATTGCGCTGGCTAACGTGCAGCAGAGCCGCCAGCTCTTTATTGCTAACTCCCGCGGCTACCTCGTTCAGAATCTCCATCTCCCTCTCATTAATGGAAACCTCCTGAATCGACTTGTCCGACCTCGTTAATTGTACCTCTTGTCGACGCAATTGCTTCAGCAATGAAATCGGAATGACGGCTTCCCCTCGCATTGCGCATCGTATAGACTGCTGGAGCTGTTCCCGCGACGAGGTTTTGGATATAAATCCCGAAACGCCGGATTCAATGAGCAGATTAAAATGAGAGCCTATTTCATAGCCGGAATAGATAATGATTTTACGGTCTGGGTCCATCTGAATCAATCTCTTGGAAAGCTCCAGCCCGCTAATGCCTGGCATATTCAAATCGCATAATATGAGGTCAAAACTCGCCTTCTGCACCTTGTCGAGCGCCTCCAGAGCAGATAAGGCAACGGTTACCCTTATTTCTGAATCCTGCTCGATCATTGTTTTTGTCCCTTCTCCGACAGAAGGGTGATCGTCCACCAACAAAATGTTAATCAAGCAATATCCCCTCTTTCCGGCTTGCCGTTAGCCATAATAACAGGCATTAAAACAATGGCTTCAAGCCCTTTTCCCGGAGCGGACAAAAAGCTGATTTCCCCTTCGAGACTGGCAACCCGCTCCTTGATGCCGGACAGACCCATATGCTCGAAGGACTCCGTCAACACATCCACTTTCATCCCGACGCCGTCGTCCTTATAACGGAAATAGATCATTCCTTTACGCATTTCAAGCTCAAGCACGACAAGACTGGCCCCCGCATGCTTGTCCGCATTTCGAAGCAGCTCCTGTACAATCCGGTAAATGGCCGTAATCTGCTCTTCCTCCAGTTCAACCTTGATGCCTTTGCTGCGGAACAAAACCTCGAAATTGACCCTCATGCGCGTATGCTCTATTAAAGACTCAACTGCTTCAACTACCCCCATCTCCTTCAATAGAGGCGGCCTTAGCTCGTTGCAGGTTTCCCGAATTTGATGGATAACATCAAGTAAGCCCTCTTTAATTTCTTCAAGCTCCGCGCCCAGCTTGTTTGTTATAGGATAATCCATCAGGATTCCCTCCAGCTTCCGATACCACAACAGCTGATCCTGAAGCGCAGAGTCATGCAAATCAGCTGCCAGCTTTCGCCTTTCATTCTCGGAGAGCAGAAACAGCATTCTAAGCACCCAAGGCGATGTTGTATGCTCCTTCCCGACCTCCATCTCCAAATCCTCGATTAACCCTTCGATTAGATAGAGATTTTCAAACACCAGGCTGGAATAATTGGCCATTGTTTTCAGCCATCTGATTTCATCGGAGTTAAAGCGGGTATGATTGTTTTTCATCCCGATCCACAAAATATGATAACGCGCTCTCTGCTTGCCAATTATCATACCAAGGCCAAAAGGCAGATCGATTAGATCGCCAAGCTTTAAATTCCCTTCCAAACCCAGCAAAAAATTTTCTGTTACTTTTTCTTCATGCTGCTCGCTCATGGGATAAACGACTTGCTCAGCTTGATCCACTACTATAAAAGTGATTCGGCTGACAGGCAACAAAGCATTGATTTCATCCCGAAGAACGGCTTCCAGATCGGATTGCTTCATTACGCGTGCCACATTGCGCGAAAAACGGTCAAGGCTATCCTGGTAGCTGTACATCGCTTTAAACAAACGCGGTCTGAAACGATGATCCACTTGCTCCTTGCCATAAAGAAACAAGGTCATCCCTGCATATACCAATACAAATGTGCCAAACATTATAGACCAAATGCCTCCATGCTTTCCAAGCATAAACACTGTTATCGCCGCAGCAATCAACAAGGAAGGCAAAAGCGACAAAGCGGCGTAATATTTGAAGCGGGTTAATATAAAATCGATATCAAACAACTGATTGGAGGTACTTAGGTAAAAATAGACGACCGGCAGCACAAATAAAAACAATGCCGTAAATGCCGGCGGCAAAATCTGCTCTTGTCCAAACATCTGAGGCAGCAGATTGAGTACAGCAAACGGCATAAAGGCAACTGCATGCGAAATAAGCGTAATCGTAAACAACGATCGCAGTTTTGTATAACGATATTTTAGGAATTTGCTTACTAGTTTGACTATGCAAATGATATTTCCTAATAACAGGGAAGCACTATAGAACACTTTAATAATGTTAAAAATCTTCAGTTCAATCCAGTCTGTCCATATGTAAATCAAGCTTGCCATGCTGATAAGGGAAACGAGTGCAAATAATAACAGTAATAGTCGTCTTCCTATAAAGGTGACGTCAAACCGCCGCAAATAAATATTCATAAATGACATATACAGTAGCGAAACTAGCGGGAGTACAACATAAATGACAGATAGGCCTACCGGATCTCTCAATGTGGAGGCCGCAGAGCTATAGTAGCTAATTCCGATAGACATAAAAAACATAATCAGCATAATCGCAGCATTGTCATCTCGGCGTTTCACATAAAGAAAAACCGAAAAAGCACAAAAAACGAATAGGGAAAAGCCCGGAATGTAGAGCTGCAGCAGCATCTCCATAGTAGAATGCTCTCCCGACCAGGCTTTGGCAAATGAAATTATTTTTATCGTTCCATCCCTTTGTATCACCATTACGTCATCGGCATTCTCCAGCGAATTATATTTCTTCAAAAATCTGAATTGATCCGCTGGTGCCCCGTTTACTTCCGCAATGATGTCGCCAACCATGATTCCGTTTAACTGTGCCTGTCCTGCTGGCGCAAGTGATTGTACCGTAAAATTACCATCAGGAAGCTGTGTGACATAGGCTCCATTTGCTGGTACTTTAATAATTACAGCAGTAACATATACAAGCACCGATAGTAATGTCAACAGAAAGAGAACAGCAAGTGCATGCCTAACCATTTGCTTCATGCCTACTCTTCCCTTCATGTTAATCTTTCTTTAATTCCATCCATAACCGAAAAAGCTGTTTTGTCCTTGATTGCTTTTTAGTTCATCCAGCAGAGCTTTTTGTTCTTCGACTGAAATACCAGCCAGTTGCACGGAAGCGTTAAATAGAACTAACTCTTTGTCTGCAATACCGCTAGCCAACTGACGAATCATTTCTTTCAACATACGAATTCCTCCGCCTCTACTTTTTTCCTATTCAATAAATAGTTCATTTATACTATATCAGAATTAGGCAAAAAAAGAGAACGCAAAAAATTAGTATTTTCCGAAATGGTTTTTGCGTGGTTAAGAAAAACGCTGCAAAAGCTTATTTTTCCATAATGGCTCTGCGTCTGTTTGCTCCAGCAACGAGCAAAAACGGTTATAGTACAATCGGCCCTGGACGGATGCATACAAAATAGCTCCGGACTTTTCGCAAGCCTCCCTGAACTGGGCTTTTTTATCCAATACGCTATCTACAGCAATGCGCCCTGAGTAATAATCCGTGATCCACCCGTATTCCTCCCCCGCGTTTTCCATGAGCCACAGCATGGGCAAACTGCCTTTACGCCGCAAAAAATCGCTTTTTTCATCCCAACGGAGCAGGTCACGCACATCATTTTTTATTTGAGAGGCAATGCCGAGCTCGCGCGCATACATCGCAACTCCTTCATTCCAAGGGCTGCCCGTTGCCAAAACCCCCGCCATGCAGGACATGACAAAGAGAGGCGCTGATTTTCGGCCCACCATATTCAGGTAAGAAACCTCGTCATTCATCTGGTCTACTAAATCAAGCATCTGCCCCTCCGCCGAATGTAGGAGCTGCCGATTCATCATAGAGGCCAGCCTTGCCCCCGCTAATTCGTCCGGGACGCTCGCCGCTAATGCCAAAGGCGCCATGGCAAGAAGCGAAGTAGCTACATGCAGGGCATGGGGCGGCGGAGTATTCATCCAGAGCTTGGAAGGTGCATCCCCGTCCTCGAGATCATCCAGAATATCGCATGCCAATATCGCCAGTTCGATTGCGGCGGCCGTCTCCACCTCGTTTCCTTCATGTCCCCGAAACATATAGTAATGATAGATAACAAGCTCGCCAAACACCATGGACTCCTTGATTTTCTCCCGAATAAAAGCCTCCGTGTATGAACGCAGCGGACCGTCATCAAGCCATCCCCGGACAAGCTCAAGCATTCTGTCGGCAATTCGCGTCTTAAACTCTTCCACAATCCTTCCCCCAATGTTACCTTCACTCATATTGTCACCAAATACGACTTCTATGCTTCACACATCCATATCTTTTTGCAAAAGCCGCTTATTATTAACCCCACCTTTCATAATTAGGATGGCCGCCACCATTTCCATTCGCTGCCTGATCAAGCTTCTCTGCTTGTTTTTTTTGGGCGTATCAGCTTCTATGTTAATCGGTTTTAATTTCGACACCTCCCCCGTCTCCAACAGCATAATGCATATAAACAGCTTCCAGTGTCAAGCCTCCGTAAGGCAGCTTTTCGATCAATCCTGCAAGGCTGCCGCATGCGGTCAGCGTTCCCGCCTTCATGACTGCAACTCGATCGCAATTTCTGGATATTTCATTCATGTCGTGTGAAACGATGATGATTGTTTTCCCCTCGCTCCGGAGTTGTGACAGCAAGCTCCAATAGTGTCGCTTGGACTCTACATCCAGTCCCGTCGTCGGTTCGTCCAAAAGCAACAAATCCGGATCGGCCGCCATTGCCGCTGCAAGCACCAAACGGTGTTTGAATCCGTGCGGAAGCGAATTAACATGCAATTGGCTATAGGAGTTCAACCCATACATCTCCAGCGTGTCTTGCAGCCGTTCTCCCGATTTGGGGTAACGCCGGTATTCAGCCAGCGCTTCCTTAACCGTCTGCCCGTCCATGTTCAAAAGGTTAGGCATATAGGCATTTAGCACCTTTCTCAGCTTTTCCGGCTCTTCGGCCACATCCAGCCCCGGCGCAACAATATAGCCTGCATCAGGTTGAAGCTCCCCAGCCAGCATATTCAGCAGAGTCGATTTTCCCGCTCCATTTTTACCGATTATAGCGAACAACTCGCCTCGCTTGACGCGGAAGGATACATCGACAACAGCGCGATAGTTCCCAAAATGTTTGCAGATCCCTCTCGCTTCTATAACCGCTGTCTTGTCCATTGAATGACCTCCATCGGATACCTATATCTGTACAATAGCGTATCAAGCCGTGCTTTTCACCGAAAAAATGATTTGTAATTCACGCAAAAAAATTGCGCTCTCGTAAAGGCTTATCGAAGGTAAAAAAGTTATGAACAGTTCTATCCACAACTCTGAATAAATTGTTAGTTAATTCTGTCGACATTTTTCATTTCGGAGATGGCGTTTTCTGCCCGTTTTGAACGATGTTTGCAACAATCCATCAAAATAATTGGATTTATCCGACTTATCCACATTATCCACAGACAAACTGTGAAAAAACTATCCACTTTTACAATTTCATTATAAAAGGGCGCAGCACTGTTGTGCACGCCCTTTTGTCAGTTTATTCACAAATTTCGGTTAACATGTGGATAACTTTGTTCACAAGCTTGAAAAATAGCCTTTCGACTCTTGAATAATCAAGAGACAAAAGGCTGTAATGACCCGCTCTGGGGATCGCTAAAATCCGGCAATCAGGATAGAGACCATTCCTCCAGCGAGAAGCCGGGATCGGCTTTCATATCCAGCTCCGTCCACTCGCCGCGCTTCAGCTTAAGGTAGGCCGCTGCGCCAATCATGGCTGCATTATCCGTGCACAGCGAGCTTGGAGGCACCAGCAGCGGCACTCCCTCCGCCTGGCAGCGGGCGCTCAGCGCAGATCTCAAGCCGCGATTTGCCGCTACACCGCCGCAGAGCAGCAGGGAGCGGGCATTGCTTGCTTTGACGGCGCGAATCGCCTTTTCGACCAGCACCTCGATAACCGACTCCTGAAAGCCGCGTGCGAGCGCAGCTTCATCCAGATGTTCCCCTTTCATGCGCGCCTGGTTAATGACAGCCAGAACCGCGGATTTCAAGCCGCTGAAGCTGAAATCGTAGCTGTCGCTTTCCAGCCATGCCCGCGGCAAAGAGATAGCTTCCGCCGCTTCCGCAGCAAGCCTGTCGATATGCGGCCCGCCGGGATAAGGCAGCTTGAGCGCACGCGCCACCTTGTCATAGGCCTCGCCCACCGCATCGTCGCGAGTTCGGCCGACAACGGTAAATTGTCCTTCACTCTCCATGCGGACAAGCTCTGTATGCCCGCCGGAAACAACCAGGGCCATTGATGGATACACCATTTCATGGACAAGCTCGTTTGCGTAAATATGACCGGCAATATGATGCGTGCCGATTAACGGGATATCCAGCGCAAGCGCCAGGCTTTTGGCCGCGATAATGCCCACGAGCAGCGCCCCGACCAGCCCGGGTCCCTGGGTAACGGCAATCGCCGACATATCCCGCAGCGAATAGCCGGACTCCTTGATGGCTTGCTCCATAATAAGCGTAATCGTCTCAACATGTTTGCGCGATGCGATTTCCGGCACAACACCGCCAAAAGCCTCATGCACGTCGATTTGGCTCGCTACCACGTTGGACAAAATATGTTTGCCGTCACGAATAACGGCCGCAGAGGTTTCGTCGCAGCTTGTCTCCAGCGCCAGAATCAACGCTCCGTCAACAGCCTTTTTGGTTGTTCCTTCCATAACCATCACATTCTCACTTCCCCGGACTTATTGAACCCGCGCTGCAAGGCATCGGCATCCAGCTCCGCCCACATAATGATGGCATCCTCGCCGTTATCGGAATAATAATTGGGCCTGATGCCGGAAGGCTTGAAGCCTAGCTTGCGATAGAGGCGCTGAGCCTGCTCGTTGCTGGCGCGAACCTCAAGCGTCATCCGCTCGGCTCCCTGAAGCATCGCGGTGCGCTGGAGCTCCATCAGAAGCATTTTTCCGTAGCCCTTGCCGCGATATTCCTTGCGCAGTGCGATATTCGTCACATGCGCTTCGTCCATAATGATCCACATGCCGCCGTAGCCGATCAATTCACCCTGGTATTCCGCTACCAGATAACGGGCAAACATATTGCTTGTCAGCTCATTGACAAAAGCGCCCTTTGTCCATGGGCTGGTAAAGGCCTCAAGCTCGATTTCAACAACCAGCGGCACATCCTCCAGCGTCATTGCCCGATAAACGGGCACAATTCTATCCATGCTCATTTGCCATCCACTCCCGCCAGCTTCTGCTCCGTTGCGATATTCCCCTCAGCCTGCTGCCGGCGCTGCTTCAGCTTAACCTCTGCTTCCGTCAATTGCGTATAATTGGGAATAAAAGAATGAACGTCATCCACGTCGCCTCGCCGCAGCCGTTCAGCCCCCAGTCTGCCAAGATAACGCCCCTCCAGCACATAGGGAGCAAGGCGCACCTCGACGCCAGCCGTCTTCCCTAGCTTCACCATTTTATCGGCGCTTTCTCCATGCAGGGATAAATCCCCGGTCAACCAGACAATTGGCGCGCCGCTGCCGGTGCTGCCAGCCGATGATGCCGCCTCCACAAGCTCGCCGATCCAATCCGCCATCAGCCGAACGCCGTCTTCCTCTCTCCTGATCCAGCCTTCGCCGTTGCCGCCGCAAGCAAAACAGGCCGTGTAGACGCCCCCGCGCCTTGCATCCATAATAGGGACGACCCAATGAGAAGACTTTGCCTTCGCTACAGCATCCTTGGGCGAAGTCATTCCCTCTGCCACGCTCGCTTCCGCATCCAATGCCGATAATTGGCGCATGCCGTTGTACCAGCCTCCCAAAGCAACGGCCTCAAGACTGGAAATGCCGACCAGCGGTTTTTCCCAAACCCAAGCCAGCGTTTTGGCCGCCGTTACGGCAATCCTCATGCCCGTATAAGAGCCGGGGCCGCTGCCAACCACTATACCATCCAGCTCATCCCCTAAAACTCCCGACGAAGCCAGCATCTCCTTGATATGCGTTATAACATGTACGGAATGATTACGTTCCGCCATCGACTGCACTTCCGCGAGGGTTTCGCCGTCACGCATCACCGCTGCGGCAAGCGCCGCCGTAGAAGTATCCAGCGCAAGCACTGTCAGTCCTGTCCCAACCGGCTGCCTCGCCGCGTTATCCTTGCTGATGCTCATCTTCTGCCGCTCCCATTCTATCCCATGCCCGAACCCAATCGCAATAAGGATATCCCCGTCCGGTCATTTCCATATTTCTTGCGCCGTCCCCGTCGCTTTTAATCCATAGCTCCAGGCGGTCCGGCGGCAGAAGCTCGGGGATCAGACTAGCCCATTCCACCACGGTGACTCCGCTGCCGTAAAAATAATCATCAAGCCCAAGCTCGTCCGCTTCCTCCAGCGAAAGGCGATAAACATCCATATGATAAAACGGGAGCGTCTCTCCCTGGTATTCTTTTATAATCGTAAAAGTAGGGCTGTTCACAATCCCGCGAACGCCAAGCGCCGCCGCAAAATACTGCGAAAACGTCGTTTTTCCTGCACCCAAATCGCCGTCCAGCGCGATGACTGTTCCCGGGGCAGCGAAGGAAGCCAGCTTTTCCGCCAATCGGGCCGTATCCTTCAGGCTGAGAGCCACCCATGTCGTCCGGCATGTCTCCTGTTCCATTTCATCACCGCCGCTTATCTCTCAAAATGATTATACCCCTTTTTATGCAGCGTCCGGCGCTGCTCGCGGTATCCGTTCCCGTCCCGCATAACACTATTCTTGCCGATGCCGACTGCTTCCGCCGGAATCATCTCGACGCCAGGCTCTCCAGACTCGGTCTTTCCGATCACGTAAAAAGGCAGCCCGTTCTCCCGGAACAAGGAAGCCAGCTTTTCCGCCGAAGCTTCCTTCACTGTGCCAAGCAGCACATAGTCCTCTCCGCCGTACAGCATCCAATCAAGCGGAGAATAACCTATCCTGCTCCCATAGGAAGCCAGACTTCCGCTTTTGGGCAAACAGTCTTCCTCCAGCACCATACGCAAACCGGAAGCCTCCGCAAGCTCCCAGGCCTCGCTTGCCAATCCGTCGCTCACATCGTTTAAGCTGGTGCAGGCACCGGATGCCATCAGCAGTCTTCCTGCTGTAACGGAAGGAGCAGGACGGCGATGCGCCAAAACGAGATTTCTATATTCATCACTCAACAGCTGGTTTGCCGAGGTAAATCCTCCTCCGCCTCCCAGCAGATGCAAGCCTGCCGCCGACATGCCGACCGGCCCGGTCAGAAACAGCTTGTCGCCGGGTTTCGCTCCATCTCTTCGCAGCTCCGCTCCCTCTTCCACGCTGCCGGTAAGAGTCACAGCCACTACAAGCTTGTCCGGCGAGGCTGTTGTATCGCCGCCCACAATGGCAATGCCATAACGGGAAGCGCAATTGTACAATCCGTCATAGATCCTCGCTATTCGCTCCGGGCCATATGCAGACGGAACGCTCACAGACACGAGTGCATGGAGCGGGACTCCGCCCATCGCGGCTATATCGCTGACATTGGCCGCAAGCGCTTTGTAGCCAACATCTTCATCCGTCATCGTCATGTCATTAAAATGAATGGTTTCCACCATCGTATCCATAGCGAGAAGCATATTTTTGGGACCGCTGATGCCATCGACCTCGTTAGCATTGCTAATCGAAGCAGCATCATCGCCAAGGCCCAGGCGCACGCCCCGCTTCTTTTGCCATTCCGGGGATTGCCTGTCCGATGTCCATAACGATATTGCTTTAAACTCGTCCAAAGCTGCACGGCTCCTTTTCCGAGACGGCTAATGATATGCCTTTATTCTACCCGATGCCCTGCCGATAATCAAAGCTTTAGACGCAGTTTGCATAGCCGCAAACATCAAATAACCTCTGCGCCGAGGGGCGATTCCATACGGATTCGCAGGGCGCAGAGGCCTGTAGTTGTAAGGTAAGCCATGCATACATATCACAATTCCTTCACTATCGTAATATGCAGTTCATCCTTCAGCTCAATATCATATGGAGAAGCAGGGTCCGAGCCGTCAGCTTCCTTGATGACGCGAACGCGCGGCCTGTGTACCGCCAAATCATTGTTTTGCGTAACAACAACCTCTTGGCCCGTGCTGAGCAGCAGCGTTGTTGCAACCGGATAGATAGAAATATGGCTGCAAAACAGCTTGATCAGCTCATGATCAAAAAACGTGCCTCCAGCCGCAAACAGAAATTCGATTGCTTCGCTGGTTGTATAACGCTTACGGTGGGGCCGAGGCGATACAAGCGCATCATAGGTGTCCGCCAATCCGACAATTTGACCGTACAAATGTATTTCTTCCTTTTTCAGCCCCCGGGGATAACCGCTGCCGTTAAATCGTTCATGATGCTGCAGCGCGCAATGAGCCGAAACGATGGAAATGTCATGATGCTTTCTCAAAATATCGAAGCCTTCTTTGGGGTGGGTATGCAAAATGTTGAGCTCCGCCTCCGAATAACGCCCGTTATGATTAAGGAGGCTTGAGGGCATTTTGGTCATGCCTATATCGAATAAAAGAGCCCCAACGCCAAGCTCCTCCAGTTGAATCCGGTTAAAGCCTTTGGCAACCCCCATAATGCCGGCCAAAACCGCCACATTGAAGGAATGCTGAAACAAATAAGCATCGCTGGAGTGAATGCTGGTTAAATTAACAAGCATGCTGGGGCGCGTCGCCAAGTCCTGCATAATGCTGCCGAAAACCTTGCGAAAGTTGCGGCCGATTTCGGGCGTGATGGTACGGCCTCTCGACAAATGATCCTCTTGAAGAGAGGTCATCGTTTTGTAAATCATCGTAACAGCTTCCTTCCGCGTTTCTTCGCGGATGCTGTCCTCCGGTTCGATATCGTCTGTTTTTCCGTCCTCGATGTATATAATATCAATGCCTAGTCTCTCCAAACGATCAATATAACGATCATTCAGTTCAACCCCTTGACCAAGCAGCACGTTGCCGTTTTCTTGGAATATAGGCTTAGCCACTCTATCGCCGGGTTTGACCATTGAAAGCTGCACTCTTCTCATTACATTGCTCCCGCCTTAAAGTTTGAAGCAAGCCGCTTCGTCAAACGTTACGCCCACCACTTGCATTCTATTTTAACAAACTCTCTCTGGTATGACTATTTATCGGCAGGAAACTTTGCAATTTTCATCTTTTTATTCATAATTCATTAATAAAACTCCCGTATCAAGCCAGCTTTCGCTTAACAATCCGGTTGCGGCCATTGTACTTGGCCTCGTACAAGGCAGCGTCGGCCTGCGCCATAATTTCGCGCAAAAAAGATTTGGGATCGTCCAGACGAGAGGGCGCAATATTTTCGACGGATACTACTCCCATGCTAATAGTAACCGATATCACGCTTTCCTCCAGGCCGGTAAATGTTTTGCTCTGCTCAACCGCGTTTTTGATGCTTTCGGCGATGATTTCGGCCTGCTCCCGATTGGTATGGGGCAAATAAACGGTAAATTCCTCGCCGCCGAAACGAGCCAGGACGTCAGTTGGGCGCAAAGCGCTCCGAACCGCTTGCACGGTGCTGCACAACACCTCGTCGCCGCACAAATGGCCGAAACGGTCATTGATTTTTTTGAAATGATCCAGATCAAAAATAAAAATGGAGAAAGGAATGCCGTGCTGAAAATTGGCGGCCACTTCTCCCTCCATTTGCTGTAGCAAATAGCGTCGGTTATAACAGCCAGTCAAGCCGTCCGTGATCGCCATATGCTCCAGCTTCCGGTTGGCCTGATACAACTCATCCTGCACAATGAGCAGTTCACGGTTTCGTTCATGCAGCAGTTCATTCTGGATGTTGGTTTCCTCCAGCAGCATGCGCAGCTCCGTCACGTCATGGAAGGTCAGCACGCGGCCAATCGCCTTTTTTTTGTGATTGAGGATAGGCGCAGACTGGACCACCACATGGCGGTTAAACGCCGACTCCAAGCATAGCTCGGTTTCAAGGCGTTCCATCGGCCTTTTGCGCTGCTCCTCAAAAAACGCCATAAATTGCTTGGCAGTTTCCTCGCTAAATTGGCTTGCAAACGAAGCGTAATGAAAAAAATCGCCAACACGCAGTCGGATAATAGGCTTGACTACCTTGTTGACTTCAATAACCATATCATTTTCATCCATAACAATAATACCCATCGACATCGTATTCATGACATCTCGCTGCACGATCTGAATAATATCGAATACCCGGTTCCGGCTAATCGCATGTACGATATAAATAGCCGTCAGCGTCATGCCGACCGAGATCAGCGGGATATAACGAGCCACCAAATCTATTAAAAAGACATTGACCACCAAATCCAGTAGAGCAAAAAACGACAAAATCAGAAATCCGTTCAACGCAGTCTTGACCATTTTGCGTTGACGCGGGGAATGCTCGCTCGGCTTCAGCTTGTCCAGCAGTACAAACAGCGAAAGCAGCATATAGAAAACAAGCTGTGTAATTAAAACCCAATACAAATCGCCATGCTGAAGCTGCTTAAGCGGCTCAAGAGAGGTATCCACGGCTAAAAATGCGCCGTTTGGATTCCAGATTACGGCACCCAACGATGCAAGAGCGGGCAATGCCAGCAGAAGCAGCCTGCTTTTTCGCACGACATAGGATTGGCCTATCAAATGCATCGTAAAAACAAACCAGCCAATGCCCAGCAATGACAGGCCTACATAAGAAAGAGATAGGTAAAATAGCCTATACATCAGAAGCGATGTCGTCTGGGAAGCAAATTGAAATAATGGCCACAGCATGAAGACGACATGCAGGAAAAGATAAATCCTGTGCAGAAGCGTCACTGTACTATAAGAAAAGACATATAGAAACAAGCTCATCAGCACAAGAAACATACAAAAATCGAGCCATATCATCCATTCCAAAGGGTTCACCCATTCATTTAATAGCCATCTTCTTCCATTGTAACAAATGTCCAGAAGCTCGACAATTAGCTATTTCAAGCAAAACGATGGCCCAGAGCGCGTTCCAGCTCCGGCGATATGTTAAGAAATGTCTTGAAGTTTTGGTACTGCTCCCATTTCTGTCGAGATAGTTCCTTGTTCCTGCTCGCAACGGCCCGGATCAGCAGATTTTTGGGCGTGTGCTCGGGATCTACAAACTCCAGCATCTGAACCTTGTAGCCAAGCGCTTCAAGCAATTGGCCTCTGACCGCATCCGTTGCCAGCGCCGCAAAGCGCTCCTTCAGCAAGCCTTGCGAAAGAATAGGCGCCAGCACCTCGCTATTCACCTGGCGGAACAGCTCATGCTGGCAGCAAGGAACGGACAAAATGACAGACGCGCCCCAATCAACCGCTTTGGCAAGCGCCGCATCCGTCGCGGTATCGCAAGCATGCAGCGTGACGACCATGTCGGCAGACTGTACGCCCTCGTAATCGGCTATATCGCCTACAAGGAAGGTAAGCTTGTCATAGCCCAGCCGCTTCGCAAGCCCGGAGCAGAAGTCGATAACGTCGGCCTTCAAATCCAGCCCAACGACGTTAATGGAACGCTCCTCCTGCACCATCAAATAATGATACAAAGCGAAGGTCAGATAAGATTTGCCGCAGCCAAAATCGACAATGGTTATTTCGCGGTCCTGCGGCAGATGCTCCAGCACATCCTGAACCATCTCAAGAAAACGGTTGATTTGTCTAAATTTATCCGTCTTTTTGGCATGCACGCGGCCATCCGGCGTCATAATGCCAAGCTCCACCAGAAACGAAACCGGCGTTCCTTCCTCCAGCACACGCCTTTTTTGACGGTTATGCGACTGTGTACCAGCCGTTATTTTGGCTGTCGCGGCCGTTTTGCGCATAGCAGCCTTGCCTTTTTTACTAAATAAAAGCTGCACATCGGCCTCCGGCGTCTTGAGCAGCGCCTGCCGGTACTCGCCGGCTAACAGCTCTTCCAAATGCTTAGACGCAGCATGACCCTGTAAGTTGCGGTGCAGCACTTTTCCTGGGTAATGGGCTTCAAACTGATAATGAAGGCCATCCTTCAGATGAACAGGGCGGACAATCGTTTTGGGAGGCGCCTCCCCGTCCTTGCGACGCAACTGGCTAAGCGTGGCGCCAAGCAGCAGGCCTTTTTCCATCCACATCGCGACTTCTTCCCGCCAATGGTCTCCGCCGTTATTTGTCATGCCGGATTGCTTTGCTTTTGTGCTCTCGGCAGCCGCAGGCTCCGGAATCATTGTATCTTTTTTCTCATTCATGCTCCGCTTGTGTCTCCTCTTCTTTTACATTCAGCTCTTTCAGACCTTGAAGCGCTTCTTCTCTAGGCAGACCGCCCGCCTCCAGCTGCATGTCGTCCAGCTCCAGCAGCCTTCTATAAATAACCGCCGCATCAGCCGCCGGCATGACGGAATCCTCTATTAACTCGTACATTATATTTTCGACCTGATCGTAACGCCCCTCCGCTTCATGCCACTCCAGCAGCAGCCGTTTGGCCGACAATGGCAGCTCATAAGGCTTCAGAAGACTACAAAGCTCTTCGATTTGCCCGTTGATCTCGCCCGCTATCGGTTCGGCCTTCATGATGGACAAACGCAAGAAAAGCCGCAGCGAACGAACCGCAGAGCCGTAGCTTTCCCGCTCCCTGCCCAGATCATTCTGCAGAAGAGCCTCCTGCTTGAGCAGCAAAGCAATGGCTTGAAGCTGCTCGGCGTCTATCATGCCGTTTCGGGAAACCACCTTGACCAGGTCTTCGTCCGACAAGGAAGAAATCAGCTTGCGGCTCAAATGAAAATGCTTTTCCAGCAGCTCGTCCAGCAAGAGAAGCCCCTCCTCCTGCTTGTGTTCCTTTCGTAATTGCATGATCTGCCCGATCGCTTCCGTCATCTGCTGGATCATTCGCATGAAGTAGTCGCGCTGAAACAATCTTATTCCCCCCAACCCGATGACAAAAAGGCCTTGACCTCCGCAACAAAATAGTCCGGCCTCTCCATCATGCTCATATGGCCGGCTTCCGGGATTTCCGCCCTGACGACGTGATCCCCGCCAGCCGAAAAGGTGCTTTCCGGCGGAACAACGCCGTCCTTCAAGCCTGCAAGCAGCAGCACTGGCATACTTGCGCCAGAAATCGTTTCGCTGCGGTCCGGCCTTGCTTTCATGCCCAAAGCCGTTGCCGCAGCCGCCCGGCTATCCGTGGCGAAGCCTATGTCTTTGCAGCGTTGTATTTCTTCCGCAAGGCTATCCAAATGATCGGCCGCAAACAGCTTGGGGATTAGCCCGTCCACAAAAGGCTTTATGCCGTCCCTTCTCAAAGCGTCAGCCGCCTTGTCGCGATTTTGGCGCGCCGCCTCGCTGTCAGGCCGCGGCGTGGAATGGACCAGTCCAAAACCGGCAAGCCGGGATGGGTAACGCTCTGCATAAGACAGCGTAATATAGCCCCCTAACGAATGGCCTAATAGAATGGCGGATTGCACGCCAAGATGACTCAGCAGCGCCTCCAGATCGTCGGCGAAGGACTCCATCTCGTATACGTCTGCCGCCGGAGCCGAGCTTGCTCCGTGTCCTCGGGCGTCAGGAGCTATAACGCGGGTCACCTGCGCAAGAGACTCCGTCACCTTTTCCCAATATGCGGAGCTTCCGCAATAGCCATGAAGCAATACAAGCACAGGCTTGCCGTCATGCTTACCGTCAGGCTTGCCACTTTGCTGACTACCTTGACTACCTTGACTACTTTGTGCAGCTTCTTGCAGATTGCCCTGTTTATCGTCTTGCCGACTGCCCTGTATTCCGTCCAGCTGACGACTCTGCTTGACGGCATTATTTTGCCCGGCAGAATCAAAATAGGATAAAAACTCGCCGCTTGGGAGCCGATATTGCGCATTAGCAATTGTATAATGGCGTAAATCACCGCTAACCGGGATGTCGATAGCGTTCCCATTCTCCGTGTGTCTTCCGTTTTCGTGGCTCATGTCTATTCCTCGCTTTCACATTGTAGGCCTGATCGAAGTCATACTAATCTCTTACGGACATCTCTGACCGTTAGAAGCTGCTTTTTGCAGATAGACTAAATTTAACGGACATTAGCGGCCGCAAGCGTTCATTTTTTCTTGAGTTTTGGAAATTTTCGAGCGCTGGCGGACAGCGGTGACCGTTACGAAGATGAATATCAATTTTTGTCAGTCTAACGGTCACCGATGACCGTCTGGAAATAGGATGAGCGGAGGATGCATTGAAATCATTAGCACATCAATTGTTTCATCTGGTGCAATGAATGGCATATCATTGGCCTAAAATAGCTGCGAGTATCGCGATGGTGCTTTTTTCCCTGTCGTCGCTTTCTCCAAAGCCTGTTTTTACGTCACGGTTTAGTTCTGCGCCCCAGTTTAGTCCTGCATCCCGACTTGGCCCTGCTTCCCGCTTTAGATCCGTGGTCCAGCTTGGATTGGCAGCCTGGCCTGGCTTTACGTCCCAAGCGTTGTTGATAAAAGTCACTAGCTCCCCCGCCATGGCCAGCACGCTGGCAAGCGAAGTGGATTGCAGCATCGCATAAGCTTTGGGGCTATTCAGATTGACGACGCCGGCGATGCTATAATCGCCCGCGGCAGGCAGCTTCATACCGGTTGCCGCGCCAGGCTGCAGCGGCCCCTCCGCCACCAGATATTTGCCTACAGACAAAGGCTTGCCCAAGCAGGCATCGATCGCAATGACAATCCCTTGCCCCTGCTCCCGCATTGCTGCCGCTTCCCGGCAAGCCTCTTCAACGGCATTGGCATCGCATGGCTGCTCAAGGGTGCCTATTACTCTGGGCCAGCCGCTGGCCTTGAGGAGGCTTCCTACCAGCGGGCCAAAAGAATCGCCCGTGGAGCGATCGCTGCCGATGCAGAGAAAGCAGACACGTTGCCGATCCGGCTCCGCCATCGCCGCTTTTGCAAGAAACAGCTCCAGTCCTCTATCCTTGCTGGCGACTGTTGATTTAATGATGGCGTCTTGACTCATCCCATGTCTCCTTTCGCATGGTTCACCGTTATGATCTATTGCATTATTGTATCGGATTTGCCCAACTGGTTCAATTTGTGGCGTAAAGGGCTGCCGTGTTACAATAACGTGACAAGAATTTTAAGCGGGAGTGAAAAGTGATGTCGGACCTGCAACAACCAACAATGGAAAACGTGGAGTTTATGATAGACGCCATCAAAACCAAGCTGAAAATGGCTACGGCCGCCGCGATGCAATCTTCCAGCTTTGATTTGGCAAGATATGAGGATATTAAAGAGCTGTATGACATTGTCGAGAGCAAGGATAAATTCAGTATCAGCGAGGTTGAAGCGCTCGTATCCGAGCTGGGAAGACTTCGCAAAGCCTAAGGAGTATTTCGCTTAAGCACTTTGATCAGGGAACGCTTTAGAATGTGTTACCTATTCGAAAAAAGATTGACGCCTTGCCGAAGAAGAATTTTGCGTCTTGTCATCTGTTGCGTTAATGTGTCGAATTTCCATGAAATTATAACCATTATTTTTCATAATTAGACATTTCACTTATTTCAGGGAAACATTTCGTCGGAAAATAACGAATTGCAACGCAAGGGACCGGAATTAATAATTCCGGTCCCTTTTCATAGGCACATGGCAGGGTTAGCCCAGCCATTTCGTTATCTTGAGGTTAGCCCTCGGACTGTCCCTCTTCAGCTTCACGAGGCTCAATAGCTTCAATGGACAATTTGATGGCAATATCCTTGCGCTCACCCTTTAGGAAATGAGCCAGACGCTCAAGCTTGTCGGCCAGTTCTGCGCCTGTTAGCGTCGTATTGAGGTGGTAGTCAAAGCTATCGGAAGGAAGTCTGGATGCGTATCCGCCTCTCCAGCCTCTTTCATCGAGGGAGCCGGGGCGCTGCTGCACCGATTCCTGCGCCGGGTAAAATTTATCTGATTTGTTCACAACTCTTTCGTAAATCCGAAGCTTTTTGAGTAGCATGTAATATTGCGCAGAATGTTTGAAATTCCAGGCTTCACGAATATCCTTCAGTGTATAATCCATCTTCCAGCGCTTAAGCTTCTCAACCTGCTCGTCTGTTTCCAACTTAAGAAATTCATCAAGCGGCAGCATTTTTTCCGGCATGAACAACCCCTCCGTTTATCGTTATCATAGTGTTGCAAATAATATTATCAAAAAAATAATATTAATCATATAAAAAATACCATAATTTTTCACGAAACACAATCGACCCTGCGAAGCATCTCAAAAGATGCATTGCAGGGTCGATTTTCGCTGCCTCCATTCCCGCCTCTCAGGAAGGGTTTTTGGAGGTCTTTTTATACGCGTTGCAGGCCAATGGAGGCCAGGAAGCGGGCAAAGCCAGCCGCTCCTTGCTCGGTTCGCTTGTAGACGCCAGCATCCTTCAGAACCTCAAGGAACTTGTCTCCCGTTCCCACCTGCACAATCGCAACCGCCTCTTCGAGGCTGTGATTGGAGCCGTGACGCTCCACCAGCTCTGCCGCCCAACCGGCATGATTCCGAAGGTGATGACTTTCCTTCTGAAGCTCAGAGACGGGGCCAGGAGCGTCAGCCGTCAAATAAGACGCGATTTGCTCCAGCTCCGATTTCAGCCTTCCCGGCAGAACGGCTAGTCCCATGACTTCAATCAAGCCGATGTTTTCTTTTTTGATATGGTGAAGGTGGCTATGCGGGTGGAAAATACCGTCCGGATGCTCTTCGCTTGTACGGTTATTACGCAGCACCAGATCCAGCTCGTATTCTCCGTTATCGCGAAGTCTGGCAATCGGCGTCACCGTATTATGCGGCGTTTTGAAGCCGTCCTTGCCTTCGCTATAAGCCAGAATGTCGGAAGCGGGATCGCTGTATTCTCTCCAGGCATCCAGCACGCGGCATGCTGCTTCGTGCACTTCAGCCTTCACGGAGCCGCGAAGCCTCAGCACGGACATCGGCCAGGCTACGATGCCATAGGACACGCCGGGACGCGAAGCATCGCTAAATTCCGCTTCCACGGGAGCTGTTTCCATCGGGAACACATGGCGCCCCGCCTGAAAGTGGTCATGGCTCAGAATGGAGCCGCCCACAATAGGCAAATCGGCGTTGGAGCCGATAAAATAATGCGGGAACTGCTCGATAAAATCCAGCAGTCTGCCAAAGGAGGCATGAGAAACAACCATCGGCTCATGTGCGCCCTTGAACACGATGCTGTGCTCATTGTAATACACATAAGGCGAGTATTGGAAAAACCAAGGCTCGTTCCGAAGCTCCAGCGGGATAACCCTCAAATTTTGCCGGGCGGGATGGTCCGCTCTGCCCGCATACCCGACATTGTCCTCGCAAAGCAGACATTTGGGGTAATGAGCCTGAGGCAACGTTTTGAGCATGGCGATTTCCTTGGGGTCCTTCTCCGGCTTGGACAGGTTAATTGTCATTTCAAGCTTGCCATAAGGCGTCGGATGCAGCCAATACTGGTTTTTCCGAATCCGGTCCATGCGAATATAGTTGCTGTTCATGTTTAATGCATAAAACCGGTCTGTTGCAGCCGTAATGCTCTGCGACTCGGCCAGCGCCTTAAACTCGGCGGCAACCTGCGACGGACGCGCCATCAAATACCCCATAATGCGCGCATCAAGCAAATCTCGCGAGGTTGTTGTGTTATCCGATGTCAGGCCGATAGAGCAGCCGTAATCCAACAGCCCCTCCAGCAGCTCTCTTGCGCTCTCAAGCTCCTCCTGCGGCGCCGCATCTGCCGACGGCTCCGTAAACCGGAACAGGTCCAGCAGCGCATTGCGGGTAAAGGAAAGATCGCTTTGCTCCAGCATTTCCTTCTGCAGCCCGAATTGCAGCAGTCTTTCGATCAGCGATAGCGCCTCCTGCGGCGTTACCGTATTGACGGCTTCACTTGTTGTCATTTCCGCTTGCTCCTTCCGCCAATCTTATTTGTCGCCATAGCCGTCAGGACGGCTTACATGCCAGTTCCAGGCGCTTTGAATGATGTTCTCCAATGCGCTGCGGGTCGGATTCCAGCCAAGCTCCTTGCGAGCTCTGTCTGAAGAAGCCACCAGCACGGCAGGGTCGCCCGCCCGGCGCGGCTCAATAACAGCCTTGATTTCCCGCCCCGTTACATTGCGGGCAATTTCGATCACTTGCTTGACGGAAAAACCGTGTCCGTTGCCCAGGTTGTAAACCGAGCTTTCGGAGCCGCCGCGCAGCTTTTGCACAGCCAGCACGTGAGCGTCTGCCAGATCGCTGACATGGATGTAGTCGCGAATGCACGTTCCGTCTTCAGTGGCGTAATCGTCGCCGAATACCGAGATATGCGGACGCTTGCCAAGAGCTGCTTCCAGCACGATTGGAACCAGATGCGTTTCAGGATTGTGATCCTCGCCGATTTTACCGCTGTCATGAGCGCCAGCCGCATTGAAGTAGCGCAGCGAAATGTATTTGATGCCGTGGGCAACATCGAACCATTTCATCATTTTTTCCATAGCCAGCTTGGTTTCGCCGTATGCGTTCGTCGGCAGGGTGCGATCGTATTCGTCGATTGGCACATTCTCCGGCTCGCCGTAGGTTGCGGCTGTCGAGGAAAATACGATTTTGTTAACGCCGTATTCATTCATTTTTTCCAGCAGGCACAAGGTTCCGTACACGTTATTGTGATAATATTTGCCTGGCAGCTTCATGCTTTCGCCAACCAGAGAGTTTGCAGCGAAGTGAATGACCGCGTCAATGCTGTTTTCTTTAAATACTGTATCCAAGAAGTCGGAATCGCGCAGGTCGCCTACATACAGCTTGCCGCCCAGCAGCGCCTCCTTGTGGCCTTGCTGTAAATTATCAACGATAACGATTTCCTCGCCTCGCTCTTGCAGAGCCGCCACAGTGTGTGAGCCGATATAACCGGCTCCTCCCGTTACCAATACCGCCATTGTTCTATCCCCTCTCAATTTGTTTTTGATTTCCTAATACTAAATTCAACTAATGATTGTAGGCAGGAGTCCGCCGTGGGAATGGTTCTTCCAATCGCAGTTCTTTCCAAATTTCCTGATTATATAAGGGTGATGGTGAAATTCGGAAACACAAGCGAACGCTCCGCTTCTCCAGAACCATTCCCACTCTGTCCTTTTCTGCCGTTTATTTAGTTGAATTTATATATAGAACAAGTGTCAAAAAGTTCGGTTTCCAGTGCCGAGAAGATGGCATGAAGCTAGAAACAGAGGACCGGAGCGTAGTGAAAGCTACGTGAGGACCGGATGTTTCGGCTGAATGCCATATTCGACGCCGGCCATGACGCCAGTCATGACCCGCAATGGGAAGCGGACTTTTTGACTTCCGCTTTAGGAGAGTTTTTCTACTCCGTTTCCTATGCTGCATACATAGAATGCCGCCTCAAGGCCGGTTGCTTCCTTGTATTCACGGCCAACCTGCTCCTTGAACTGCTCTACGCTGTCCTCATGGACCAGGGATACCGTACAGCCGCCAAAGCCCGCTCCCGTCATGCGGGAACCAAGCACGCCCGGCACTTTGCGAGCGGCGTCTACCATAGAGTCAAGCTCAATTCCCGTTACTTCGTACAGATCGCGCAAGGAATCATGCGATTGGTTCATCAATTCGCCGAACTGCTTCAGATCATTGCCTTTAAGCGCAGTGATGGATTGAAGCACCCGGTCGATTTCTTCGATAACGTGAGTTGCGCGGTTGCGGACAACCTCGTTTTCAATCAGATGTTTGGAAGCATTGAATTGCTCCACGTTCAGCTGGCCAAGCAGCTCCAGCTCGGGATGGGCAGCGCGAAGCGCTTCAACGGCGGCATCGCACTCGGCGCGGCGCTCGTTGTATTTGGAATCAACCAGCCCTCTGCGTTTGTTCGTGTTGCCGATAACAAGGGTATAGCCTTGCGGCTGGAATGGTACCAGCTCATATTCAAGCGTATCGCACATGAGCAAAATGGCATGATCCTTTTTGCCGTTGGCAACCGCAAACTGATCCATAATGCCGCTTTTTACGCCATTGAATTCATTTTCGGATTTTTGCGACAGCAGCGCGATTTTGACCGTATCAAGCGGCTGATTCTCCAGAGACAGCAGCGCGTAAGCCGTCACGACCTCGATGGAGGCAGAGGAGGAGAGGCCGGAGCCATTTGGAATTTCGCCGTGGTAAAGCAGATCGTAGCCGCGTTGGAATGTAACGCCTTGATTGTGAAGCTCGTTCACGATACCTTTTGGATAGTTCATCCAGTCGTCCTTCTCATCATAAACAACGGAGTCGATATTCAGCGTGTTGGAGGTCGGGAAATTTGTTGTAGACAGTCCAAGTCCCTTGTCGTCGCGCGGACGAATAATGAGCGTTGTGCCGAAGGTTAATGCGGCAGGAAATACATAACCTCCGTTATAGTCTGTATGTTCACCAATCAGGTTGACGCGGCCTGGCGCGTGGAATACGGAAATGCCCTCTTCTTCACCGCCAAAACGTTCGATAAAAGTTTTTTTAAGCGCTTCGATGTTAGCCATTTGTTATCACGATCCTTTGCTTGGAGTAGCGGCCGCAACCCTCATGGACTGAAGCCGTTGTTGCAATGCGTGCCCAAAAAGTCCGCTTTTCAGCACCGTGGAAAGACCGGCTTTCTGAACAACCTTTTATAGTTACAGTATATAGGATGGTACTGGCAAAACAAAATGGCTTGAAGTGCCAATCATATGGATTTATGTGACTTCACTTACCCTTTACGGGAATGCTATGATGAAAGCAAGTACCCGTCCTGCTAAACCCGGTTCCTCATTCAATATCCTTTTATTTGGACATAGCAAGGAGGCATATGCGTTAAATGACAAATGAAGAAGATTTCTACATGGTGGCGTCCAATCCGGTTCTGGAGCATAAGGAAACAGGCTTGCCACATGTGCTGTTCTCGGGGGAAAGCCAGACTCAGCCCGGACATCGGCTTGGGCCTAAGGTGTACGATTTTTATTTGATGCATCTTGTTTTGTCCGGTAAAGGCGTGTTTACGGTAAACGGCAAAAGCCATGAGCTGTCCGCGGGCCATACCTTTCTAATAACGCCTGAACAGCTGATTAGCTACGAATCGCATGCAGCCGAGCCTTGGAGATACCGATGGATTGCCTTCAAAGGAAGTTCCGCCTCCCAGCTTGCTGCCGATGCCGGCTTTCAAACCGATAGCCAGCTCCTCCACATGGAGGATATCCGCAAAGCCTCTGTGCTCTACCGCCGCATCTTTTCCGCCTTCCGCAAGTCAAAGCCGTCGGCGGCGCTTGAGGCCTCGGCCTCCTTGCTGCTGCTGCTGGCCCTGTATAGCGAAGCAAAGGCGAACGACGAAGGAAGAACGCTTTTGCGAGAGGGCGAAAGCGAACGGCTCTATAAGCAGATTGTGCATTATATGTCCACACAATACGCTTATCCCATTTCCATCGAACGAATGTCGGAATCGCTTGGCTACAATCGCGCTTATTTGTCGCGGGTTTTCAAGCGGCATACAGGCTTGTCGCCTATCTCCTTCCTGCTTAAGCTCCGCTTGGACAAAGCCAAGCTGATGCTTCGGGAGCGCCCGGAGCTGACCGTGGAGCAGGTATCGGCCTCCGTAGGGCTTCAGGATGCCCTTTATTTCTCCAAGCAGTTCCGCAAGCAGCATGGAGCTTCCCCAACCGCCTATCGCAAGCAAGTGCTTGGTGATAGCTGAACCTTTCCGGTGGCACACTAACGCAGTAAGCCACTTTATTGCAAAGGGTGAAACCTTTATGAAAAAGCTTCACAGGGGAACGCTGTATTGGCCGGAAACCATGGCTGCGCCGGAGCGCTACCCCTCGCTTGACCGCGAGGAGCGGGCGCAGGTTGCGATTGTTGGAGGCGGCATGTCGGGAACCATATGCGGCTACTGGTTTGTCGAGCACGGCTTGGACGTCGTGCTGGTGGAGCGCGGAGAAGTAGCGGGCGGAAGCACAAGCGCTAATACAGGGTTACTGCAATTTTGCAACGATAGGATGATGACCGAGCTTGCCGTTCAAATCGGAGCCCGAAATGCCGAAACCTTCTACAAAGAATGCCTGGAAGCAGTCAAAAGCCTGGGTGCAATCGCGTCCGGGCTGCCAGACGAGGTTGACTTCTACCCTAGAAGCAGTCTTTATTACGCATCAACGGAGCAGGATTTGCCCAAGCTGCGCAAGGAATACGAGGCGCTTAAAGGGGCCGGCTTTCCGGTTGACTTCTGGACACAAGAGATGATCCAGACGGCCTTCGGGTTCAGCAAGCCCGGCGCGATGGTAACCCATGGAGACGCGGAGGTAAACCCCTTCCGTTTCGTGAATGCTGCAGCCAAGGCGGCTGCGGCCAGTGGTCTGCGCATTTACGAGCATACGGATGTAGTTTCCCACAGAACAGAGAATGACGGGAAACATATCTTGCAGGACTCGTCGGGTCACACCATTCAAGCGGACTTTGTCGTTTATGCGGTAGGCTACGAGCCGGAAGAGCTGCGGCCCAAGCTGCGCAAGGCCGACCTGAACCGCTCTTTTGTTATCGTTACGCCCATTCAGGAGTCATTCAAAGCATGGCATGGCAATTGGCTGATTTGGGAATCGGCAAGGCCTTACCTTTATTTGCGCACAACGGCCGACGGGAGAATTATTGTTGGCGGTCTTGACGAAAACAAGGAGCAGCCCGTTGCTAACGAAAATCGGCTGAATCGCAAAAGCCGTGAGCTAGCGTCGCTGCTCCGCAGTCTTTTTCCGCAAGCGGACCATTCCATTGCTTACGAGTGGAGCGCAACCTTTGGCGAATCGCTGGACGGCCTGCCCTTTATCGGGGAAGATCCCAAAAAAAAGAATTTGTTTTATTGTCTGGGATACGGGGGCAACGGCTCGGTCTACAGCATGCTGGGAGCGAAATTGCTTTTGGAGCTGATTCAGAGCGGGCCGGAGCGACGGCATCCTCTCCCTTTTATCGCCGTACGTTAACAGCGCCCTTCTCTCTCCTCCTTACCTCATTCCCGCCTTGTCCCCCGACGATGGCCCGCTTGCAGTCAAGCGGGCTGCCGCCCATCCCTCCATCGGTTTAATCCCAAAAAAATATCGCAATTACACAAATGCGTTGCTTTAAAGCAGCCGAGTTATTTGGTACGGTAATTCGGTAAGCGTTTACAACCAATGAGGAGGTACGACTATGATCAATCACCGCAAGGGAAGGATTGTTATTGCAAAATGGGCGTTTTGCTTCATCTTTGCAGTTGCATCCGTTTCCGTGTCCCAGCCGCCCTGGCAGGGAAATGATTCATTCTCCGCGCATGCATCCGCTCCATCCCAGACCGAGGCTTCAACTTTTGAATCCCGGGCAGCTATGCTTCTGGACTATTTTAACAGCCACTCTCCCGTAGAGGCGCCGATTCAGAACGGGGTCGACAACCGTTACGCCAATTATTCCAAATACCATACCTGGATTGCCGAAGCAAGCTTCGAGCTTGGCAATCTCAACAGAGCCAGAGAAATGGCCGAAGAAGCTTTGCTGCGCTCAAACGATATGTTTCATTACTACTCCGCGATGGACAGCTATTTGCGATACAAGGACGACTATACGCCCGAGATGCGCGAGCTGGCCAAAACGGTCATCGGCGGACATCCCTCAGGTGCTTATGACGGAGGCACGACGGAAAACCATCATCTGATGCATTCAGTCGCCCGTTATTTGGCTGGTCAGGAATGGCCCGATGTGGCCCAGCATGTCGGCGCCAATAAAGGCCGGGACTGGCTGCTCGCCTTTTTTGACCGGGTGCCCCGCGAAGGGATCATGGAGCAGGACTCCTCTACCTACATGCCAACCTACACTAGCGCTCTCCTGTCGCTGATCGACCATGCAACCGACAACGAAATGCGCAATAAAGCCAGGCTCACCTACGACTGGCTGCTGGCGCAATGGGCCCCCGAATGGCTTGAGGGTTATCATGTAACCTCCAGCTTTCGCATGGTTACACCGGAATTCGAGCCTAAGCATCCATCGGAGAGCCTGATTCTGGGCTGGCTTTATTTTGGCGGAGAAGACCCTGCTACGTTTATGCGGTTTTTGACCTCCAACAACGAATGGTATCCCGATGGCATTTTTTCCATTTCGGCAGCCATTTCTTCTTACCGTCCTCCCGCGTCTGTTCTGGTTGCGGCGCATGACCGGACAACGGATTACGCGCACCGGGAAACGTCGGATGTGGGCGGGGACAATGCCAACGGCTTCAAGCGGTACACCTACATCAACAAAAAATATGGCGTTACAAGCACCTACAATGGCTATGGCGGAGGCCCGCTCTATCGTGATCAGGTCTTTGAAAGCCAGGTCAAATGGGTTTCGGACCAGCCTAACAGCACTTTTTTTATTAATCAGCCGCTTAAGGACACCTCCAATGCCAACGTTCAAGGCCAGCTGCGGCTGGACGGGGCAACGTCCAATATGCAAACGCTTCAGCACAAGGGCACCCAGGTCTCCGTTATCAAAATGTCGGCATCCGATCCGTATCCCTATATTCGCGGGCTAGTCTCCAAAACGGCGCTGAATGAGGTGCTGGAGCAGGCCGGATGGATTTTTATGGACGCAGGTCCGGTTTATATCGGGGCCAAAATGACGGCGGGCTCCTATGCCTTCTTTGAGGATGACGGCAGATATCGCTGGTTCAAAAATACGGAGCCACGCAACGGCATCATTATTGAAACGGCTCCGGCGGAGGACTTTGCCGATCTGCAAGCCTTTGCTAATGCCGTTAAAGCGCTGCCGATCGACGACTCCAACGTTTCGTCAGCTAATCCAAGCTTGACCTTCACCAATCTGGAAGGCAAAGTCATGAACATCGTCTTCGGCGGCGCCCGAAGCGTAGACGGCGTTGCTTACGACTACAACAATTGGCCGCTGATCGACAATCCCTGGATGCAGCAGCAGAGACAAGGCATCCTGACCATTCAATCCGGAAGCGGGACATGCAGCTATGATTTTGCTGCGTGGACAACGTCCTGCCCTTATAACGGCATAGCCGCGTCCGATCTGGTTGTCAACGATATCGGCTGGTCTCCGGCTGAACCAGCGCTGGGGAACGCAGTGGAATTCAGTGCTGAGGTACAAAATATCGGAACGCTGGCCCTTCCTGCCGGAAGCGGCTCTACCGTAGACATTACAGCAAACGGCGTTTTTGTTGCCTCCTTGCCTTTGCCAGCCCTTCAACCCGGGGAAAAAGCTACTCTTTACGCTGGCAGCGCGCAGGGGTGGTCGCCGGCAGCCGGCGGCACCTATACGATTTCCGCCATCGCCGATCCCGGCTCGCTTATCGCCGAAAGCCAGGAGCGCAACAACAGCCGGTCCCAAAAGCTCAACCTGTGGAGCGAAGCCTTCTCCGACTCTTTTACAACCGGCGCAGCTAGCGGCTGGACGGCTTCCGGCGGAGCATGGACGGCCGGGGGAGCGGAAGGAATCTACAAAGCCCCGGCGCTTAGCGGCGTACAGCTTGCCCACTACTCCGGCAGCAGCTGGAGCGATTATTCAGTATCGGCCTCCCTGCGGATAGACGGAGCCGGCAGCGGACAGACGCCTTCTATCGGACTGCTTGGGCGATATCAGAATGCCAGCAACATGTATTATTTGCGCTACAACCTCAATGATCAGAAGCTGCAGCTGGTCAAAATTGTGAGCGGGCAAAACACCATTTTGCGAAGCGTCGATCAAACCATCGCAAATGGCGAATGGCACAGATTTTCCCTGCGGTTTCAGGGCTCCACAATAACCGCCTATTTCGACGGACAGCAGGCCTTCTCACTGGTGGATAGCAGCCTTTCATCCGGCGGGATCGGACTGCGGGCTTACAATGCGGCGGGATCATTTGACGATGTAGTTGTTTTAACACCTTAATAAGCCTTAACAAGCAAAGGGACTATTCGAAAAGTCACGCGGAACGAATAATGATTCAGCAGAGGGACCGGAGGGAAAAGGGTGACTTGAGGGCGAGTTTTTTTGTCCGCTTTTATCCACTAAAAAATAGAATCAAGATAAAGCGGACAAATAGGTTTGAGCTTCCAAGACACCCTTTTCCGGTAGGTACTGGTTTTGCTGAATCATTATTCGCCGTAACAAACTTTCGGACAGTCCCTTCCTTTTACAGATAGCGGCAGTCAGCTTCCGTTAACAATCCTGGAAGCTCCGCAGCTCCGGAAGACGCCTTCCGCAATGCCAAGGCTGGACAGATCGGGACCTCCGTCCTTATCCAGGAGCGACTTGCTTTCAGAGGTTTCAACAATAACAGCCCAAGCTCCGCCCATAACCTCCCCGGCGCAAAGCTCCGCTTCCTTTTCGTCCAATCCAAGCCGCATAAACGTTCTCTCATGACTGTCGCCGCCCCCGCCAGCAATAAACGGCGAAAAAAACGGAAGTCCCGCAGAGGAGGAGCCGCCGATGGCATTAAACCCGTAAATCGGTGAAAAGGCTGTGCCGGGCAAGCCCGCTGTCATAGTCGTGCGATAATCCCCTTCGTTGTGGTCTTCTCCATCCAGCGCCGCCTCCAGCTCCATGATGCCGTCCGCATGGACGTCGCATTCCGCCCGCAGCGCCCTTGTATGCAGATAGTCCTTGGCAAGCACCATCATTTCTCCCGGCTTCAGGCCAAATTGCTCCAATTGATTGATGGCGTTGACCACGTCCCGCTCTCTTTGAAAGATGCCAATTTTTCGCGCCATTGCTCAGTCCTCCGATTCAAAGTAGATGCTGTTCGCCTATATGCTTAGGTATACCCTATTCCATGGACTGTCACTCGTTTTGTCGAGAAGGGGAATACTTTGGCAAATGCTGACGAACGGAGCTCAAAAGGTTGTGCGCTTCATAGGGTTCAAGGTATGATGGAGAATAAGCGGAAATTGGAATAAAGGAGACGGACAATGATTCATCGGTTGCTTCGTTATAATGCGGGATGGGAGTGGCGCGTCCTGCAGCTTTCATCGGAACCGGCTGCTGCCGGACAACCCCTTCCCAGCCGAAAGACGGGACAGCCGTTTAAGGAGCGCCAAGCTGCAGCCGTCTTGCCGGGTAAAACGCGGGAGGAAGCTTCAGAGTCGGAGGAGCAATTGCTGGAGCTGAAAATGAGCCTGCCTTCATGCAGCGCCTGGGTTGACGATTGCCGCGGCAGGGTAACCAACCATATATCGGTGGAGCATACGGAAGACAGCGGAGCCGTATTATGCGGCACCTTGATGATTCAGATTTCCGAAAACGAGCAGGATGTGCTGCCGTTCCACTTCTGGATTTCGCGTACAACGCTCATTACGCTTCATACCGAGCTGCGTCTGCCGCTTCGCCTGCAGAACGAAGCACACCGGGCACAGCTTGAAGCATGCAGCAGCGCTCCCGAAGCCTTTTTCATCATGATCAGCGTTATATTGGAAACCTTTCACACCGGCCTGGACGGCTTTGAACGGCGGCTGGGCGAGCTGGAGTCCACCATGCGCTGGAGCAACCGGACAGGTCTCTTGGACACCATCTTCGAGCGCAGATTCGACCTCCTGCATTGGAGCCACTTATTTATTCCCATCAGAGAGGTGCATGGAGCGGCAAAGGAAGCGTTTATGGAGCATCTTCTGGAGCGGGATGCCTTTATGCGCATGACCCACAAGCTGGAGCGAATTGAATCGCTGCTGAAGCACTACGCCCTGGAAATTGATACGCTAATATCTATGGACGACGCCATTTCCAGCTTCAGAGGCAACGATATTATGAAAACCTTAACGATTTTTACCGTATTGTTCCTGCCCGCAACGATCGCGGGCGCTCTATGGGGCGTCAATTTTGAATGGCTTCCCTGGAAGGAGCGGGATTGGGGCTTTACGGTTATGATGTCGGGCATCGCCGTTATTACGCTCGGCATTTATATTTGGCTTTGGAGAAAAGGCTGGACGGGCGATCTGCTGAATAAAAGCAGAAATTCGGAAGCAGCGTCCCGATCCGGCAGAAAAAAAGCAAGGCTTCAAGACAATAAATGGAGCAGCGCTTCGCGTTTGGGCCATGGCACAAACAATGCTGGGAACGACAGCAGTACCTGGAGCTTTATACAGAAGTCCTCCAAGCATTCGGCCTTTTCGTACGGAACCGGTAAACAAGACGGGGCCGTTACACTATCAAAATCCGAAACGGCGACGGGATTATCCCGCAGCCGCAAAAAATAGCCTGCGTCTAACTGACGCAGGCTATTTTTTATTACAACATTTCATATTTACAACATTTTATATTTACAACATCCCCGGCTTAAGGTTTGCTCAAGTAAAATCGCTTCAGGACTTTTCCAGTATAACCGGCATGCCGGTTAAGGCAGACTGGTTTGCAGCCATGGTTACCTGATGCGTTTTCCATGCATCGCTGTAGGTCGAAGCAATCAGCGTGGTGTCTCCTGTTCTGACCGCATGCAGGAAAGCCGCATTTTCAGCATCGTAAGGGTCGTTGGCATTGGCGTATTCCGTTCGCACGCCAGCGGTAATATCCGTCAAGCCGCCATGCCCAAGCTCAAGCACGCCCTTGTCGGTATAGAAATGAAGGCCGCTACGGTCGCCGGCCGGAATTGCGCACGTATTGCTGATAGTTGCAATAACGCCGGATTCCAGCTTCAGCACCACGCTGCCTACGTCCGACACCGTCACGTTCTCTTCTTTCTCTGCCATGACGCGGCTGCCGTAAGCGGCGTAAACCTCCTTCACCTCGCCGGCGACATACCGCAGCAGATCGACGATATGCGTAGTCTGCTCCACGAATTGGCCGCCCGAGCCGGCCATGGACCGCCACCAGCTTACGCCCGGCATGCCCCCCATCCAATACCCCAGCGCCATTGCAAGCTGGCGGTCGCCAAGCAGCTCCTTCGCCCTGCGTGTTCCGTCCATGTATCGGAAATGATACCCTACCGATGTAATCAACCCTTTGTCGGACACTGCTTTTACTATAGCGGATGGCGTCTCAAGATCAACGCCAATCGGTTTTTCGACCAGGAAGGGGATGCCTCGTTCAGCCAAAGCCAGCTCCATGCTTCCATGCGCAAATGGCGGGACGCATATATATACGGCGTCCAGCTTAACGGCATCCAGCATATCCGTCAAGGAATCAAAACCGCGCGCTCCCTTATATTTAGCCGCAGCGGCCTCCGCTTTTTGCTGACTTGTAGCTGTAAACGCCGCAATCTCTACACCTTCCAGCCTGGCCAGCTTCTCCGCATGCATCATGCCGAACCAACCTGTGCCCGCTATTCCTATTTTCAATGTCAAAGTGACAACCGCCTTTCGTTTTGGGATCATTATAAAAGAAAGCGATTACGCTTGTCCATGTCATTTGCCGGGCTTCCCGTATTTGCCGACACTCCGCATCTGTTCCCTGCATATGATACAGCAATAATCGCCGTCCCTTTGGACGCTGCGGACGGAGGGATGCCTGATGAATACAAGCAGACTGCAAGAAAGACAAGAAAAACCGGATTACGGCACAGCCATTTTTCTGGCTGCTGTTTGTGGACAAACCTATGTGCAATATACCAACAAAGAAGAAGATGGTTTGTTTCTTGTGCCTCGGTCGTACCGGCTTGCAGGAAGCTTTACAGCCAGCTCCTACGAGAGCCGCCCGGAGCTGTTCGGGTTTGTCATCGAGTCGGACTGCTGCATCGTGCTTGCTTTTCGCGGCACGGGCTCGGCCGTAGACTGGATCTCGGATTTTATCGCCCAGCAAACGCCTTACCGGCCCGTCAAAGGCGCGGGACAAAGCCATAAAGGCTTTACCGACATTTATATGTCCGCCCGCGACCAGGTCATGGACCTTCTGTCCGGTTTGTCGCCGGACAAAGCCTTGTTCATTACCGGACATAGCCTGGGCGGCGCGCTCGCAACCCTGGCCGCGCTGGACATCGCCATCAATACGCCCTGGAAATCCCCTGTCGTCTATACCTTTGCCGCCCCCCGCGTCGGCGATCCCGCCTTTGTAAAAGCTTACAACTACGCAGTTCCAACCCATTTCCGATTTCAAAATGAGTTTGATATGGTTCCCCATCTTCCGCCCATTCTATATACTTCTCCACAAACCAAACGGACGTATTACTATATGCATGTAAAAGGCGAGGTCATGCGCTCCTTCCGAATGGGGACGGTTGCGGGCAATCATATTTTGCCCAGCTATTTCGCCGATCTTATGGAGGAAGAGTCCGCCACTGCGGAGGCGGTATGCGGCGAGCCCCCAGGATGGTGTCCTCTGACAGAAGCCTGATGTCTCTGCCTGCGCTAGAGATGTATTTCTGGTTTATGCGCTCCTTACTTTACATCTACAATCCCTTTTTTCTCCAAATCCAGCAGGTGGTTTCGATACATGGCGCGCTCTACCTTTTTCGCTCCTGCCGAATCCATCATTTCGATAAAGGTCCAGTAAGCTTTATCAAACTCCTCATCCGATGAAGCCATAATCAAATGAAGGATCGCTTTGTTCCACAGGTCTTTGATTTTAGCGTTAATAACGCCTTCGGGAGACGATACGGACGGCTCCAGATTGCCCATCCCCAAGGCGTAATCGTCATAAGTGAAGCGGGACAGCTTCATGGAGGCATTGTATTCATCAGGACGAGACAATATCATCTCCCTGAGCTCCGCTTTGAAAAACATCGGGCTTCCATTCCATAGCAAGGTTGAGGCGCCAAAGCCGTATTTGCTCTGCCAGGCTATATAATCGCTATTCATCAAATCCCGGACTTCCGGTACATACTGCGGCAGTCCGTTTACCATCTCGTACGTTTCGCCTTCGGCGCCATAAAGGAAATCAAGCTGTCCTTCATCCGACAGGGCATATTCCACAAATGAAATAATCCGTTTGGGATTCCCCGCCTGCTTCGTAATAAAAAAGCCCTGTCCGCCTAGAAGCCGCGATGCCGGATAACGCGGCTTTTGTTCGCCGGCTGCCACCCCGTCAAGCACTAGATAGGTCTTCTCCTCGTTAAGCGTACTTGCAATAACGGGATTGAACCGGGCATACATGCCTGTCATTTGTTGTGAAGCTACGCCATATTCGGCAAGGTACATCCCGGCTTCGTATTGCGCTCCTTTTGCTATTAGAAACTTGGGGTCTAACAATCCTTCCCTGTACAAGCTGTTCAAATAGCGAAACGCCTCGATAAACCCTTCATTACGCATGGGGTAAACGAGCTCCTGGCGCTCATCGGAAATACGCTCTTCGGACAAATAAGGCGCAAAGGAATAAATGAGGTAATCTAGCGAGTTGCTTCCGGCAAAGCCGTTTTGGGCAACGTCGAAATAATCTAGGGCAAGCGGGTAGCGGGCTAAATCCTGTTGTTTAATCTCGGCAAGTATGGTTTTTAAATCCTCTACTGTTTCCATCCTGGGCTTGCCAAGCTCCTCATACACATCGCGCCGAATAAACCAGGGGCGAATCGGTACAAGGGGCTTCCCATCTCTCAGACGACTTTCGCGCTCATATAAATTAGGCAGATACCACAGCTTTCCGTTGACGCTATGATATTGAACCATTTCCGGGTCCAGCATCTGCCACAGGTTAGGCGCATAGGCATTAATCAATTCGTCGATGGAATAGACCAGCCCTCCGTCAATCAGCTTAGCCGCAGCCGGACTGCTCCAGTCCAGCATAATCGTATCCGGGAGCTCCCCGTTTATGTTCAAATAATCCTCGTCGTTGCCTACAGCCAGCTTCCGATTGATTCGCACCCCTGTTTTTTCTTGTATTCGCTTCATCGCATATTGCCCGTTCCATACGTAATGGTTTGCCCAATTGCCATAAATGGATTGGGTAAATTGAAAGGGAGAGGTATCCTCCTTCCATGCAGGAATGGCGACTTCCAGGCGCAGCTGGTCCGTTAGCTCAGGAGTTTTCATAGCGTTTGAAGCATATGGAGACATGCTGCGTTCATCCCGCTCCGTTACCTCATGATCATTCCCCTGTTGGGCAGCATTCAGAGGCAGCTTGTCACAGCCTGAAAGAAGCATAGGAAAAAGCATAAGAACAGTCCCCATCAACAATGCCGCATAACCCGTTATTCCCTTGCCGCTCATACGCCGCTCCCCTTATCATCGCTGCATCAGTTCTTGATATTCACCGGGCGTCATCCCGTGCTTTTGCTTGAACAACGCGCAAAAATAAGACTGGTTCGACATCCCGATATGCCCCGCTATTTCAGACACCTTGCGCTTTGTTTGGCGAAGCAGCTCCTCCGCCTTGCGCATACGGACATCCATAATGTATTGATGAACTGTAATGCCGGTCGCTTTTTTGAAAACAACCCCCAAATGATTGGAGGAGAGGAACAGTTCGCCTGAGAGCATGGTCAAGGAAAGCTTGGCTGAGCCGTACGTTTCCTCAATGAGCTTCACGGCCTTTTCCACTATATAATCATCCTTGCGGTTTTTTTTCTTGTCCAGTCTTTGAATTAACTTGCTAATGTATTTGTGCAACAAACGGTTAAGCTCATCCAGACGCTGGATTTCATATAGCGATTTGCCATCCATTCGTCCGGTGGCCGCCATCCCTTCCTCGCATCGCTGCCCGTTCTCTAGCGAGGCAAGCTCGTTAAGCAAGCTGTTGAAAATCATTGTAATATAAGCTTTGTCAGCGCCGGAGTGCTGCCTTAAAAGACGAAACAGCATCTCAACTGCTTCGTTTGCTTCCCGCTCCCTAAGACCGAGGATATGCTGCCTGAGCTTAAGACACAGCTCGCCCCACTCCACACGAAATGAAGATGCCGCTTCTCGCCAGCGCCGGCGCTCCTCCATAAAGCTGTCCCGCTTAACAAATCCCCGTTGTCCATACAAAATGCTGTGCCCGGCCCTCTCCAGCGCCTCGCGGTAAACCTCGCCAAGATGGTTAAGGCCAACTGCAGCTTCCCCGCCGACAACTACCATATCCAATGGAGCCTCGCTGCCTGCCAGCATAGAAGCTGCGTCCCATCGTTCCCCGCTTTCCTGTACGGGCAGCACCAATGCCCAGCGGGCTGGTGTGCTGCCGCATGGCACAACATAACAGGATGGAGGAAGGAGCGCCCTCCAGCTCGCTGAATCATCGTGTTCAGCCGGAACAACGATTGAAACCGAATAACCCGGAGCGGCGAACAACGGATCAAGCGCCAGTAGCTCCGCCAAAATGTCTCCTCCCGCATCCCTTTCCTCCAGCACATCGAGAAGCAGCTTTTCCGCCGCAAGCCTTCCTCCGGCCTGAAGGCGCTGCTCTCTTGCGCGCTGGCACTTTATTTGGCGGCAATCATCTGCAACACGAAGGACAGTTGCGCGAAGGCCCTCCTCCTCCAGCGGCTTCAGCACATAATCGTTGGCGTTCAGCATAATCGCCTCACGCGTATAATGAAAATCGCTGTAGCCGGTCAACACGATGATGCCGACATCAGGCAGCGTTTCCCTGATCCGCCTGGACATCTCCAAACCATTGGAGCCAGGCATGCGAATATCGGTAATGATGATATCGGGCCGAAGCTGCAGCGCTTTGTCATAACCGTCCACGCCATCAACAGCCGTCCCGGCAATGACAATACCAAGCTCGCTCCAGTCCCACAGCTCCACCAGTCCCTCTCTCTCCCAGCGCTCATCCTCCACAATCAGCATAGATAACAAATTGCCTTCACTCCTTTGGCAGCGTAATAGTGATCACGGTTCCATTGCCCGGCTTGCTTGAAACCTCGAACGAAGCCCGCTCCCCGTAGTAACCCTTCAAGCGTTCCATAATGTTTTTAATGGCATAGCCGCTACCGCTTGTTTGCTGAACTTGACCAGCCAGCATCGCATCGACACGCTCCTCCTCCATTCCGATTCCATCATCGGCAACCTTCAATATTACGGCGTTCCCCCCGGACTCCAAGGCAGCTGTTACGGTAATAACGCCGTGAACTCGCTTAGGCTCTATGCCATGCGTCAACGCATTTTCCACCAGCGGCTGCAATATGTTTTTTGGAATCCAATACCGCAGCGCATGTTCATCAATCTGAAATTGAATATCAAACAGGCCTTCAAACCGGAACTTCTGGATATCGGCATACGCTCGCACCATTTCCAGCTCATCCTGCACCAGAATGGACGATTTTCCTTTATTCAGTACCAGGCGATAAAACTTGGCTAGCGAGTTGGACAAATAAACAACCTCTTTGGAATTAGCCTTGCGGCCCACCCATGCGATCGTTGCAAGCGTATTATACAAAAAGTGGGGATTAACTTGGGCTTCAAGGGCGCGAAGCTCTGCCTCCTGCTCCAAAACACGAGTTTTGTAAACGGTTTCAACCAGCTCGTGAATACGGCTTGTCATCAAATTAAAAGTTAACGACATCTGCGCAAATTCATCACGGGATACAACCGGAACCGATACGTTCAAATTGCCTTCACGAACGGCTTTCATGGCACTGAGCAGCACCTTCATTCTTCGCAGCAGAGCTCTAGTAATGAAATAAACGATAATGCCGATCAACGACATAGCAATGATTAGCACGCCAAAAAAGCGTTGCTGGGACTCCTTCATCCCGGCTATAAAAGGCATAATCGGAAATACGCCGACCATGCGCAGCTCCGGGCTTTCCAGCGGCATCACTATAACGATTGAACGGGCATCCAGAGCATCCATCACCCCGTTAAACTCTCCATCCGGCAAATAGGCAAGGCCCATCTCCCGCAGCGATTCCGTCTTGCTCCATTGCTCTTTGCCTTCCTCGGATACGACTCGCCCCTCGGCATCTACAATATAAATATTCCCGGAATAAGGCGCTTCGGGATTGCGGATAGCCTCAAAAAACACGTTCCGCTCTACCTCAATTTCAATCATCCCAACAACATCCGTATAGTTGCTGGAGAAAATTTTCCGGTTGTAGGAAAAGACATCCGCCTGGTAGCCGGAACCTGGCATTTCAATTAACACCTGCTCTTTGTGCAGGCCCTGCCAGATAGATACCTTTCGGGAATCGTTAATAAACGGCGCATAGCGTAAATTGGCAGACAATCGAGTCAAATGGTAGAAGCCGTCATACATCTCCGGTATCGTGCTGTTCGCCATATAGATGCGGATGGAATGGATATATGTATTTTGGCGCATCAGGTTGGCCAGAATCGGAGAAATGGTATCCCGATATTCCTCCAATTGATAGGGGGCCTGGAGAAATGTATTTTCAAGAAAATTTTGCACCTTTGGATCAAAAGCAATGATTTCCGACAGGTTCTGCACCATGACGGCTTTTTGCAGGATATTGTTTTTCATTTGAAGCACATTTTGATTCATCAAAATTTTGCCTTGCCCGATTGCCGCCCGGGAAGCCTGCTGATAGAGAATAATGCCCATGACTGACATTGAAGCGGTAAGAATGAGCAGAAAGGTTAGCACAAACTTGGAGGTGACGCTCAAATTCAAGTTAATTGGCAAACGCACGCGATAAACACCCCATCTGTTTGCATGTCATACCTTTCCTTATTTTAACATAACTGAACATCGGCTTGACATCTAAAAATCCCGTTCCGGCCATTGCCGGAACGGGATAAACAACTCTGTGTTAATTATTAGCAAAAACCGTTTTTGTCGCTAAATCGACCTCATACTTGATAACATCCTCATAGCCAAGTCCGTTAGCTTTTTGAATCAGCTGAGCTTTGAGCTTATTGTATTCATCCTCATTTTTGGAAAAAATCATTTTCCAGGAATATTCATTGATGACCTTTCCGATCTCGCTTATATTTTGTTGGATAGTAGCCGGAGGAGTTGTAGGCGTTGAACCGGTGAACACAATCTTTTGAACGGCGATTAAGTCATTTTTAACCATATAATCCTTCGCCGTTAATGCATCCATTGCTTCGCGCCAGCTCTTCGTTACCGGATCGGGATCATGGTTCAATACGGACTCCCACAGGTTGTAATCGTAAGGCTCGCCCGTTTCGGGATTAATAAGCGAGGTGCGCAAGGTTGTATTGTTGATTTGGTTAGTGCCGTCCTTAAAGGTGCCTCCGCCATACTCCTCCGGTACCGGCTCCGTATTGGCCGGAAGCGCCTTGTAGCCGTATTCGGTGACAAACGGCTTGCCATTAGCATCAATGTCCCATGCCAGGCCTTGCGGGCCGTAGTTGGACTCCATGATGCCTTGCGGCGTAAACAGCCAATTGATTAGCTCAAGGATACGGCCCGGATCTTTCGCTTTGGAGCCGATAGCCCACACGCGAACCCCGCCGTACGGATTCAAGCCGTAGGACATCACCTTTTCTTCCTTAAATGGCACCAGCATAAAGCCCTTGCCCGCCGACGTGTTCTCCGGGGTGTTGTACACATTGCTGAGCCAAGGGAAATGCGAGAAGAATACCTGGCCGTCCTGAAACTTGTTCGATACATCGGAAAACTTCTGCGTCAGGGAATCCGGGTCCATCAGTCCAGCCTGATTTGCGTCAAAATAAAATTTCAGCCCTTTAAAATAATAGCCGTCTTCATCCAAAACGCCTTGCCACTCATCAGAGTTGACCGAGGTAAGAAGCAAGCCGGCCGGGTTAAAGCCGTCTCCATCCTGGTAGCCGTACAATTGGCCAATAACTTTAGCAAGCGTCATGTAGTTGCCATCCCAGTCAGACCAGAGCGACAAGCCGTATGTCGGACGTCCGGAATCGCTTTTAGGCTCCAGCTCCTTCATTTGCTTCAAAATATCCAGGTAGTCATCCAGCGTATTGATTTCCGGGCTGCCTAAACGCTGATACAAATCCCAGCGCAGGTTGGGACCAAACGTCATATCCGCGCCTTCGGACGGGCCATCGCCGCTGCCGATATCATGACCGATGCCGTATACCGCAGTGCCTCCGCCAAACTGCGTCTTGTTGGCTTCGATTGCCTGGCTTGCGTTTTTCAAAATATCAGGACCGTATTTATTCAGCAAATCATCCTTGTTCCAGTCCAGCAAAAGACCAGCCTTAATGGCGTCCTGATAATCTTCGCCGTTGCTTCCGAATACAACCAGATCGCCCAAATCGCCGGATGCCATCATTGTGGCAATCTTCTGCTGGCCGCCGGCCAGATTGGACGCGATAATATTCAGCTTGATGTTAAATTTGTCCTTGAGCATCTTTGCAAACCAGCCTGGCTGTTCGCCCGCATAATTGGCAAGCATGGAAAATACGGTGATCGTCAGTTCCTCCCTCGGCGCGTCGCTTGGAGGAGCTTCGCCGCCTTCAGTTGTTGGCGCCGCCGTTGGTTTTGCATTGCCGCCTGTGTTGCCGCTGCAAGCCGAAATAACAAGCGCCAAGCAAATCAGCAAGGCAAGCGCAGACCATTTTTTTCTTATAATCATAGTAAATACCCCTTTCTGAATGTTGTTGCGAGTACAATCATTCTGCAAAATAACCAGGTGTCTGGACCAGCGTTACGTTAAGCCGGCCTGTGCCTGCTTTCACCTCCCGTAACAATTTCACATCGTAACAATTTCACATCAACCTTTGACTGCGCCAATCATAATGCCCTTTACAAAAAAGCGCTGAAAAAACGGATACACAAGCAAAATCGGCGTGACAACAACCATGGAGACGGTTGTGCGTATCGACGTTGGCGTTGCCATATTAGTCAAATCGATATTGACTGCTCCGCTTGTTTGACGCATAAGCTGGGCAAGCGAGGTTGCTTCGTTCATATAGCGGTACAGAATAAATTGCAGGGAAAAAAGCTTTTGATTTGTAACTAAAAACAACGTGTCCGTAAACGAGTTCCATTGGCCAACTGCGGCAAAGATCGAAATGGTCGCCAAAATCGGCATGCTGAGCGGCAAAATAATTTTGGTAAAGATGACCCAATAGCCAGCTCCGTCGATTTGGGCCGATTCCTGGAGGGCAACAGGCGTAGACTCAATAAAGGTTTTGACCAGAATAATGAAAAACGGCGAAACGATTGCGGGCAAAATATAAACCAGAAAATTGTTGACCAGACCCAGATTCAGCATGGTTAAATACCAGGGTATAAGCCCGGCGTTGAAATACATCGTGATGATGAGAAAGCGATACCAAAACTTCCGTCCCCACATTTCGTTTTTAGTAAACAAATAACCAAGGAATGCCGAGGAAAATACGGTCAAGGCCGTTCCGATGACGGTTCTCGACAGCGAAACCACCGCCGCCAGCCCAAGCCCCGGCAGCTTGAACACATTGGCATAATTCGTCAGATGAATATCAAGCGGATAAAACAGGACAAGCCCTCTGCTGCTCAAATCGTTGTTGCTGATTGTATTAATAAACAAATAATAGAACGGAAACACACAAATTAGCGTAAACAGCACAAACCAGGCGTAATTAAATACTTGAAAGGCATTTAGCCGTTCTCTCTTCCCCATGAAGCCTCTCCTCTCCACTACTTTTCTCTTATCAATACAAGTTCAAAAAGTTCACTTTTCAGGCGGACTTTTTGAACAGCCTCTAAGTTAGATGATGCTTTCTCCCCGGAACAGTCTGGACAAGCTATTAGCTACAAAAAGAAGAACGATGCTGACAATCGACTTCAGCAGGCTGACTGCGGTAGAAAACGAGAAGTTGGAGTTCATCATGCCAATGTTGTACACATACAGGTCCAGCACCTCAATCCGTGCCAGATTGATAGCATTCTGGAACACATAAAACTGCTCAAAGCCATTGTTAATAAAGTTGGCAATCGATAGAAGCAGCAGGACAAAAAAGGTTGGCATAATGCCCGGCACAGTTACATGCCACATAAGCCGGAAACGTCCCGCGCCATCGACGCGCGCCGCCTCATACAGCTCCTGATCAATGCCGGCAATTGCGGCAATATACATGATGGCGCTCCAGCCCAATGTTTTCCAGATGCCCCATAGCGTCATGGCTAGCCATGTATTGCTGTCCGAGGCGAGTATATTAAGCGGCCTGTCAATCCAGCCCAGCCCCATCAGCAAATTGTTCAGAAAGCCGTTATCCACCGAAAACAGCATAAAAGCAAAGGAATAAACCAGCACCCAGCTAATAAAGTTGGGCAGCGTTGTTAGCGTTTGCACTATTCTTTTGAAAAAAGTGCTTCTTATTTCCGTCAGAAAAATGGCAAACGCCACCGGCAGCACAGAAGACAACAGGCTTAGTCCGCTCATCGCAAAGGTGTTGGTCATTACACGAATAATTTCCTGGCGGCGAACGGCGCTTGAGAACATGGAGGTAAACCAATAAAGCCCCATAAATTCACTATCCTTGAGCGGTATGCCCGGCCGGTAGTCAAAAAAGGAATAGATCCACCCATACAGCGGCAAATACGAAAACACGAAGGCCAGCGCTAAAAACGGAGCCGCCATTAAAAATAGCCTGTACTTGCTTTTCAACCATGATGCCTGGCCCAACGGAGCTCCATGGCGGGTCGTTTGTTTTGTTGCAATGTTGTTCATCTTGGTCCCCCTTTGTAACATTGACAACTTAATTATAGAAATGTTGCAAGCGGTTCCGAAATAATAAATAACCATTCCGATATCAAAAATCAACGGAATTTGTGACCCGCATACAAAAAAGCAGCCCTTCTCACTCGAAGGGCTGCTTGCTCTTTTTGTTTCTTGCTATGGTCAAGCTGGCAGCATATACAGCAATATGGCGAAAAAATGTACGATAGAGCCGCCAAGCACAAACATATGCCACACTGCATGATGATATGGGAAGCTTCTCCACATATAAAAGACGGTTCCTACCGTATAAATAATGCCGCCTCCCACCAGAAGTCTCAACCCTCCCGGGGCAAGCTGCTCCGTAAGCGGTCCCCAGGCGAATACGATTATCCAGCCCATCGCTATGTAAACGATAGTGGAGGTAAACAGAAACCGCGATGCAAAAAAGGATTTAAAAATAACCCCGGCTACCGCACAGCCCCATACGATTCCGAATAGAACCCAGCCTAACGCTCCCTGCACGATATGAAACAAAATGGGGGTATAGGTGCCCGCAATAAACACATAGATAAAAGAATGATCCAGCGACTCAAAAACCCGCTTGGCTTTCCCCGGCGGAAAGCTGTGAACCAATGTTGAAGCAACATATAGCAGCAGCATGGCTGTACCATAGATGGAAAAGCTGACAACATGCCATGCCGTCCCCTTCATCGCTGAAAAAACAACAAGCAGTACAAGCCCAGCAATACTGAGCAGCACCCCAATGCCATGGGTAATGGCGTTGGCGATTTCTTCGCCTTTGGAGTACGTATGTGTATTAGCCATAACAATCATCTCCCGATTAACGGGCGCATTGACCTCTCCCGAAGCCGCGTCCTTCCTACTTTTAAGAGGTTGTTCAAAAAGTCCACTTTCCATTACGCAACATGCCTCTGGGCATGAACGGCGTCGAATATGACATTCAGCCGAAATCTCCGGTGCTCACTTAGCTTCCACTAAGCTCCGCTCCTCGCTTTCTAGCTTCATGCCATCTTCTTGGTACTGAAAACCGGATTTTTGAACTCTCACTTTAAGTTTAAAGCATTATAACCAACCTTTCAACCAAGCTTGGACACGGTCCATCGTTTTGTCAAGATTGCAGCGGGATTCCGTGTCCATAAAGGGCTCCGTATGACGGAAATAATCCGCATGGCCGCCGATTGTAGGGATGCCCTCCATATAGCCCGGCGCATATTTAAAGGAATTCCAGATTGGCACTACGCCTTTGCTCATAATCCAGCCGCCCCATGTGCCAATAAAGCTAATGGGATCACTGATTTTGCCTGTGTCATCGACGGAATGGAAGTAGCTGACCTTGTCTTGCAAACGAGGCTCGATCGGCGTTTTTGGAGAACCGATCTGTACGACGCGAAAGTTTTCCAGCCCCTCCCGCTCCAGCAGCCTTGCCGCCTGGTATGCGGCGGCTCCGCCTCCGCTATGCCCAATAAGCAGCACCTGCTCGCTGCCTCCCAGCGTTTGCTTGATTTCCTTTGCCGCCTGACGCCCGCCGATCCGTTCGCCCTTGGAGCCCCCGGAAATGTCACTTCTGACCTCAAGCACCTGCTTGACCAAATTGCGATTATAATCGCCATAAGGAAACACGACGTGAACCTTGCCCTGCCGTCCATCCTGACTCAGCTGATCCTCCAGCAATTTTTTGCATGCAGTAAAACAGCTGCTCGCCGTTTTGACGCCAGCCAGCAAATAAATATTGATATGGCTTGGTTTGACCGTCATGGAGAACCCCTCCCAAAGTCATTCATTCATAATGGTTTCTTTTCATTATGCGGGAAAGTCAATCAATTCATTCTCCGTTCAGGCTGACAGTTCCCGCCATCAAAAATAACAACTCATTACGGGAAGACAAGTTTCCTTCGGGAGACATCCGGGCTTATTCAGGTTATATCCTATTCAGACCGCCCAGCGTTTGCCAATGATCCGGACAAGCCAATTTTATTTTTTAGTCTGCTGTACAGAACGGCGCATAAATTTGCCAGAATTGCTACTCCGGCAAGCCCCCAAAACAAGTTGGCAAATGCTTGTCCGAGCGGCAGGTTATGCTGCAACTCCAGCGCGATTGATACAACCGCTATGCTAAAGGCTCCGGCAAAAAACTGCATCAGCTGGTACAAACCAGTTCCCGAGCCGATTTGGCTTTTGGGCAAAATTCTGGATATTTCATTGGAAACGCTGCTGCCGATCATGGCGAAGCCAACGTTCATTAACATGTATACAGCTATATCCGCAATCCAAAACCGTGTGCCAAGCAGGGCAAATAAAATAACGGAGGTTAAAATCATAAAGGGGGCCAGCCGCAAAATGCCGCCATTGCCGTATTTGTCTATGATTGAGCCGATCGCTCTAGAGAGGAGCATGGACAAAATCGCACCCGGAAAGATGATAAAGCCCGCATGACTAGCGCTTAGTCCAAAATGCTTCAGCAGCATTTGTGGCAGTAAAAATAAGGTAGAAAAGCTGCACAAATAAGACAATACGCCTACAAAAGACAACGCAAGATATGTTTTATCCGCAAGCAGGGACGGTAAAACAAAGGGATGCGCCGTTTTTCGGATACGCCATACAAAAGCGGCCAAACCCGCTATGCCTATCAGGAGCGGCAACGGGTTAAAGCTGGTCAGGAAAAGCAGCAGACCTGCCGTTCCCGCACTGAGGGTAATAGCGCCTGGCACATCAAACGGGCGTTTCTCAAATTTCTCCTTCGGAATTTGCCGCACCAGGAAGGGGGCAATGCATAACAATAAAGCGGTAATGGCAAATAAATATTTCCAGCCCATATACTGCACCACAAACCCGCCCACTACGGGGCCCAAGCCTAATCCAAGCGATACCGACGACATAATGACCGACATCGTTTTTCCCCTGCGGGCCAGCGGCACATAACGGGTTAACAAAACGATGGATAGCGAAATCGCCGCTCCTGCTCCCAGCGCCTGCACAATACGCGCGGCAAGAAGCAGCCAAAATTGCGTGCTCAGCATAGCAACAAGGGATGCAGCGCCCGCAGAGACCAGGCTGATGGCGAATAACCGGCGGAGCGGCACAAAATCCGATAGCCGGCTAAACGTTATGGAGGAAATCGCAAATGCAATAGAATAGCCCGTTACCGTAAGAGCTACCGTGGAGGGGGGCAAATTAAAATAATGTCCAAGATCGTTAAGCGCCAGATTAAACATGGCCGTATTCATGATGACAAGAACAACGGAAATGCCTAGCAGCAAAATGATGACGCCTTCCCGCTGAAGAAGGCTTTCCGAATCTAAGGTGTTGAGTTTGCGTTGTTGTCCAGCCATCTTTATTTCAATCCTTCTTTCTGTTCAAAGCTTATTTCGATGATTATCGAACATTTGAAATATACCACTTTTTCGTTTACTATTCAATTAGTGCCTGATGAACATACCTCCGGAAAGGAGAGATCCCATGGCAGTGCTGCATCATCCCGAACGCGAAGCCATCCAGTTGGCTTCCGTCTTATATGCCTTAAGCGATCCCGTTCGCTTGAAAATTGCGGTAGAAATATACAATTACGGGGAAAAGTCCTGCGGCTGTTTCCATACTTCCGTAGCCAAGTCCACCTTGTCACATCATATGCGGATTCTTCGCGAGGCCGGGATTGTACACACCCGCCCGCAAGGCACCATGCGTTTGATTTCGTTGCGCTCGCAAGATTTGCAGGAGCGTTTCCCCGGCTTGCTGGACTCCATCGTAAAAGCGTATGTGCAGGAGGAAAAATAAGGCGCGTGCCGTTAAATCGGCACGCGCCTTATTATTACTGTTCCACCGATAGCGTCGGAGCAGTTATCATACACCCATTTTTTTACGCTGATTGTTGACCTTTTTGGTGTTCTGGCTTTTTAATTCCTGAGTACCGGTCGAAAAATGCTGCTGCTGTCCCGGCTTACCGCCGTTCCCTTGCTTTTTTTGTGCAAGCAATTGCTTGGCCCGTTCCGCTTGAGTCAGCTTTTTCGGCTCGGCAGCTTCGTTTTGTTCTTTTTCGGACATGGAATCACCTTCCTTCATGCATTGAATCTCCTTTATTCTACTACACTTGCATAACGTATAAAAGAGCTTTTCCTCATACAGGCGCTGTTAATCAGCTTTAGCCCGCATTTTTCCAGAGCAGGCCTGATATCCTCGGTTGTGACGATAACCGCCCTGCTTGCAAGCCGTTTGATAGCTCCTAGCATCTCCAACTGGTCCTCGGAAGGCAGCACGGAACACAAATTATACGGCATATCTATGATGGCTGCATGCCAAAACCCTTCAAGCCGCCGCAAATCCCCGACGCGAACCAGATCCTCGGCATAGCCGAAATGCCGCAAATTAACGCGCGCGCCTCTAACCGCCAGAGGATTGAGATCAAACCCTGCGGCGTTTATTCCCATAGACAATGCTTCAATGAGCACCGTACCCATGCCGCAGCACGGATCAAGCAACGATGCATCTGCCGGGGCTTCCCCCATAGCGATATTCACCAAAGCACGGGCCATTCGGGCCGGCAGCGCCGTGGAATAATTTTGCGGCTTGCTGCTGTGTGCAAGCCAGGCGGCGTCATTATCGCTGCAGGGGCCAAACAGCCATTGTCCCCGCCAGCGCATGAGTCCAAGCGTCACCTCGGGAGAACGCATATCGGCCTTGCCTTTTACCGCCCCGCCTGCCAGCCGTTCCAGTTCTCTTCGTTCCCCATAGGAGCAAGGCTCGTCTCCCTCCGTATAAAGCACCTTGAAGGTAGCGCCGCGCAAATGATAATCCCTGATGCGCTCTGCCAGCTCCTCCATGGACTCTGCTTGGACGGCAACCTCTATTTTGCGCTTGATGAAGGGACTTCTTCCGGGGGCTATGTCACTTGCTGCCCCATCATTAACTGCCACAACGTGCGGACCGCCCGCTGTTTCACGCCAGTCTCCGAACAACGACTCAAGCTCAAGTGTACATAGCTCCGCCTCGTCCTCATGTCTGGCATACGTATAGACGCGTGATACCTTTTCCATCCTGTCTCCGTTCCTTATTTAACTTCGTCGGTTGTCGAGCTTGCGCTTGCCGCGCTATCGGCTTCTGCTTCGTTATCCGACACGGAGGTTTTTCCTCCTGCAAAGGATGTTGCTGCAAAATTGGCTTCAAACGGCTCTGCTGCCGCTTCCAGCCCGGCTGTCCGTTTCTCCAGCGTTTTGATCGTCCGTTGCAATTTGAAAATTTTGAACATACCGAACAACCCGACTGACAAACCTCCAAGCAGTGTCGAAACCAATATGACTAAAATAAGCGGAGTACTCGTTTTGGCAAACAGAAAGTTAACTTCAACGGAGCTTACGTTAATAACCGCAAATATCGCAACAACCAGGGCAAATGCAAATGCAGCTATTAATGTGCCTTGACTTTTCATGTGTAATCCCTCCAAGTAGTTATAGGCCATATATCCTAAGATTCTCATAAAAAGCTGCTCTCGTCCAGCTAAATCCTGCCACTTGAATGGAGGCACAAAAAAAGAAGACCAGCTTTCGGGGTCTTCTTTTTCAGGCTGTTCGGTATGAGCTTGCAGCGGCTGGCATCTGGTCAAAGCCCGTATACGCATGCAACCGCCCGGCATAAACCAGTTCAAGCCGGCAGGTTTGCTGCAAATCGCCCGGAGTAACAAGCAATGGCGATTTGTCGACCAATTCCATACCGCTTCGCTTAAACAAGGTCGCTACAAATTGTGAACAGAAGTAAGCATATTTGCGCTCCCATTCGATATTGAACACTACGCCAAGCATACCGATCAAGTTATATTTATACATTTCCTGATTCTGTTCAAAATGCCTGATCTGGGCTTTCAAGTTTGTATACACGTTTTGGTCTACCTTAATGCGGTATAACGCACACATGGAATCATCAAAAAACGAACCTCGCACATCTTCTCTTACAAAACCTGCAAAAAAGGGATTGCTGGGATTTTTTCTGCCAAAGCTGTATACTTCGTTCAAATCGCTATCAAATGCTATGGAGGCATGATTAAGCGGATCTTTAGTAAATCTTCTAATGATCTTCGTTAAGACAGTACCGGTATCGGTCAATAGAATATAGACCTCTTTATCATTACTCATTCCTGATTACCTCCACATTAAAGAACTTCCTAGTCTTTTCTTTACTTTAATGCAGGAGAAGCAATTGAATAACCTGCTGAGGTAGGGATGACGCCCAGACCTTGGTCCAGTTTCGCTGCGTTGGCTGTTCATCGGGCTATGACGGCTGACTCTTTGATGATTCTGGCGTTAGTCAAAACCATTTTACTGGATTTTTAACATTTACTCAATATCATCCGCTAAAAGTTTTTTACTAATATATTGCAGCTTTTTACATTTTTTGCGACATGCGACTTTATACATGCTATATTAAAAGATAGGGCTGCGGATGCAGTTCCGACATAGACGCTTGGTCGCGTGGACAGGAGGCAATGCCATGTTGTGGTATACCATGCACAAGCCGAAGCTGGCAGAAATCTATGAAACCGCCAAACGCCAGATTTCGGCTTTTCCCGCTCCGCTGGACAGCTTTGGACTCCGCTACGCGGAGCTGTTTAATCCCGTTGCCCACGAAGAGGGAAGGGATTATATCTGTACTTTGCTGCCCTTTTGGCTCAGGGAAGAAACGGGCATAACGGAAGCGCAATGCGCTGAGCTGGCGCTTGCCAATATTTATGGTATGTTGTACTACTTTATTCAAGACGATTTAATGGATGGTAAAGTTGCAAGCGAAGGCCAAAAGGAGCCGTTTGCGTTGGGACATTTGCTTTATCATAACATGCTTCGTTGTTTTCGTCGTTTATTTCGCTCCGAAAGCATGTTTTGGGACTTCTTCGATAAATATGCGAAGCAGTGGGCGGACAGCGTTATAAACGAAGCTTCCGGTAATTACTTCATAACGGACAGACTGCAAACATCCGGAAAAGCGGCCCCGCTCAAAATAACCGTCGTTGGCGCCTGCCTGCTAGGGGGATGCCCGGAGCGCATCTCCGGCCTGGAGCATGCCGTCGACATCACATTGACGACGCTGCAGATGCTGGATGATTGGAACGATTGGCGTGAGGATTTGGACGAGGGAAATTATAACGGCCTTCTTGCTTTAATCTCAGCCCAATATTGCAGTCAGCCAGCGGAAAAAGAGACTCAAGGAGCTTCTTCAGCCTGGCGGCCGCCGTCCTTGAAGGAGGCCGAAGCCGCCATTTTCATTAAAGGCTGCATGAGCCGTTTTGCTGAATACGGGGAACAGCACCACGAATTATTAATTAGCATTCCAAAAACGCCTTGCGAACTGATCGCTTTTCACTTGTATATGAGCGATACGCTGAGGGCGATTGCGGAAGAGCTTCTTTCCCGCAAGGTTCTGGCTTTAGGCGGAGGCATCAATAGGCTTTTTGCCTCAAAAATGATATCGGATTACCCTGACATATGATCTATCATTTCCCCTTTATAGTAAAAAAGTAGTAGAATTTGTATAGTAAACATGATACACTTAACTGGTAATCTCATACATATCTGAAAGGGTGATGGTGATGGCCAGCCAACAAGAACTTCAAACTCAAATTATCGAAAAAGCATGGGCAGACGAGGATTTTAAGAAAAAACTGATCGCTAATCCAATAGCTGCATTAAAAGAAGCATTTGGTTTAGATATTCCAGCGAATATTAACGTTGAGGTTCTTGAGGAAACCGCGGATAAATATTATCTGGTGCTTCCGCAAAGCCCTTCGGCTAGCAAAAATCAAGTTATGGGCCCTCGTTGGCTTTAAACATTGATAAATAAACGAAAAAATAACCTTTCAATCCCACCTATTGGCTGTGGTTTCGAAGGTTATTTTTATGACTACATATTGTCTTGCCTTAATTGCTAATGGGAAGTCTTAGGCAAACTTCTGTCCCAACTCCCTTTTTGCTGTTTATCACAATATCCCCTTGCATTGCCTCGATTATTCGATAGGTCACCATAAGCCCCAAGCCCGTTCCTTTTGATTTTTTGGAATAATACGGCTCTCCAAGACGTTTGATATCCTGTTCTTCAATTCCTTCTCCATTATCCTTGATGGTAATCATCAGATAGTCTGGCACTTCGGTTCTGGAAGCTTGAATATGAACATAGCCATCTTCTTTAAGCGCTTCTATACTATTTTTAATAATATTGATTAGCGCCTGCTTAAATTTCGATGTATTTCCCTTTACAAACAAATCCTCTTCTACAGAAAGCTGTATGACTCCGCCTTGCATCGTTGCAAACGGCATCAAAATGGCTTCTATTTGTTGAAGCTCCTGAGCCAAATTAAGTCTCGTGACCTCGCCAAGATCAGGTTTGGCGAATGTCAGAAAGTCCGTAATAATTTCTGCGGCGCGGTCCAACTCATCAATTGCCAGCTTGGTGTAATTCTTAGATTTCTCATCCGCAGATTTGTCCCTTAATATTTGAAGAAAACCTCGAGTTACTTGTAGCGGATTTCGCACCTCGTGAGCAATCGATGCTGCCAAATGAGAGATCATCTCGATTTTTTCAGAGCGCTGAAGCTCGTTATTAAACACTTCCAACTGCTTCGAATATTGGAGCGCCGTTTCATAATTTCTCATAATCCGACGGACCAGCATTATAATGAGTGAAGCTAGAAAAAAGATAATGCCATATTTCCAAAACATCATCGCATACAATTCGTCAGATATAAAATACCATAGCATCTCGACCAATGTAATAAGCGTAAAGCTGCCTAAGCCTATAGCCATGATGTAAGCTTCTTTATATTTCTTTTTACAATAATAGATTAACGAACCAATCAGAATAATATTTCCAACAACAACCTCGAAGCCTAAAAAGATCATGCTCATTGGAGTATAAATATCTCTAAAGGGTTCCCAGGCTATGCTGACAAGCATCAAAAACAAGGATATAAACATCATAATCAACAAATATCTATTAAATCTGGATAATAAGGAATAAGGCCCCTTACCGAATATCTTCTCAAAAAAGATGAGAAGGGTAGGAATTAAAATAGCTGATGCAACGTCAAATGCATAATACATAAAGTTTCCAAGCTCAGGATAATATTTATCAAAAAAAGTAGAGTAACTCAGAATCATTACGCCAATTGACAGCATCACCAAAAAAAGTGATACCCACCCTGGTAAAAATGCTCGATTTAAAAAGATAACGCTTAAAAGCATAAAGGAAGAAATAATAACTAATGAAGAACCAATGACTACATCAGTAATATCGCTTCGCATTCCCTCTTTAATCATATTGTCATGGTTATCTATTATGATTGGAGATTGCAGTCCGATTCTCATGGTCTGGCTTTTTAAATGCATATAAACACTCTGCCCAGCTTCAGTGCTTGATAGAGGAACCATAACAATGTTCCGGTCATACACATAATTCCGGTGGACTTCATATACTTTTGCGGAATCGATATAAATAACGACATCCTGGGCTAACATATTTTTCAATTCCATTGCTGGACGCATTTGTGACATTTCGGGCAATTTAAAACGTATCCATGCAGAGGTTGTATTAGGCGGCACGACGGGATAATCGCCGCTTGCCGACACCTGGAACCAGTCTACCTGGTCTCCCAGCTCCATCATATCCTCTATTCCCCGCTCAGAGCCAGGTTCTTCCCACAACATTTGCCATTCCATTATCGTTGTTTCGTTCGTTCCGTTCGCTGCGTAGGCCAGTTGGGCTTCGGGCTTTAATAAGATCACCAAAATTATGCCTAAAGTCAAAACAGCCATCAGCGTTTTCTGAATTATGGTCATCCCTACACCTCTAACCAAACATATGCAACATTTATGGATTTGCAGCTGACAGCGCTTGACTTTTTTCGACGCAGTTCGGCAAATATTCCCTATTTCTATTTTGGGGGATGCAGGACAGAATATCAACTAGCAAAATTAAACTATTTTTTGAAATTGTTCTCTTAACCGAACATTTGCGATAAAAAAACCTTTATCGGTTCGAGCGATAAAGGTCGTAGCCGGTAATGGACTAAAATGTCCGCTATAGACCACAAAGCGGATAAATTGTATTTCTAATGGTCAAAAATGTCCGTCACATGCTAAAAACCCCTATATTTCATTAAAAACCATGCGATAAAGGACATGTTTGACCGTTACAAATTAAAAACGGTTAAACCGGTATGCTTAAGGGACAAATGTGTCCACTAGACATAACAAGTCCATAAGCAAGAAAGTAAGCATGTAGCGAGAACGCAAGTAGGTGAGTGAGTGAGTGAGTGAGTGAGTGAGTGAGTGAGTGAGTGGTTGGTTGGTTCATTGTTTCTTTGATTCGTTAGTCCCCAGGTTCGTTAGTACAGTCAATAGGGTTAGTGCAAAGTAGCAGCTATTCAGTTCGTTACTAAAAAAATCCCCAAGAATGCGCAAACGCAGCATTCCTGGAGATCGCTCAATTAATACGTATTAATAGATATGCGTCTAGGACGTGTATACCACCTTAGCGAATAGTTGCTGCCTCAATATCGTTGAATGCCCAATGCGATTCTGATACATCGCTCCAGCTCCTGGCAACGTCTGCTACAGAAACTAAACCAATCAATCTGTTGAGCAACGTTACCAATTCGGCTCTCGTCAACAGCTTGTCCGGACGGAATGTGCCGTCAGCATAGCCGCCAATGATACCAGCGGCGGTCAATGACTGAATAGCGTCCTTAGCCCAATGACTGGTTATGTCGCTAAATGAAGCCTCAGAAGATGGTCCAGCCGCCGCCGCACGGAACGCAAGCAGCGGTTGCAGCGCAACGGACAGCTCTGCACGGGTCATAGCTCCATCCGGCCTAAAGCTTCCGTCCTTATAACCCTTCATATATCCGGCAGCTGTTACATGTGCTATCGCAGGCAATGCCCAATGGCTGCCTGCCAAATCGTTATAGCCAGACGTCAGCGGACTTTGAAGATTTGTGCCCGTTATCCGCGCCAGCAACGCCGCCACTTCAGCGCGGGTGACCAGCCGCTCAGGCCCAAAGCGGCCATCGGGATAACCCTTGACATAAGGATGTGCCAATAGCTGATTGATCGCTTCATCTTCAGCAGCTTGAATTACTGTAAAACTGCTGAATTTATTAACAATAATTTTATATCCGGAAGAAGCTCCAGCATTGCCGTTACTGCTTACTACTGTACCTTCAGTAAGCTCAATACTACCGTCGCTATGCTCAATATACGTCCGCAAGCTCGCAGGGCTCTTAACCTCCAGATTGGAGAATAAAGGCAATACCAGCGTCACTGGACGGCTTTGCAAATTGGTTTCTATGGTCATTGTGCGTCCTGCAGGCTTAATGGCTCTGTCTCCTGCAAAATCGGCAACTGAAGGATGCGACTTGGCCCGGTCTAAAACAACTGTTTGAGACTCCGTTTTTTTCACGGGTACAAGCCTGAAATAAATGTCCTCGGCAATTCCATCAAGCGATGAAGCCGGAATGGAAAGACGAACGCCCGGTGCATCAAACACAAGCTCAGTGCCTTGTGCTCGTAGCTGCGACAATGCATCGGCTTTAAGCGTCAAATCCCATTTCGACACTTCATCCTTGCCATCAGGCAGCACGATAACAGCTGCTGTAGAGTCTGCCTCTTTTGCTTTTCCCAGAACAGAGCTCATCGTAGAGCTATCCATAAGAAGGGTGTCGTTATAAGTGCCATCCGTTGCTTTCAGACGTGTAATTTCTACAGATGTAATCAATGAGGTTTGAGCGCCGTTCTGTACATTTACCTTAATTTTCTCTCCGGCAGAAGTTACAGGAGTCGTACTGCTTCCCGACGATGAGCCTGTATTGGCAGACTTCGGCGTTACAGAACCGGATGGCTGATAACCGGACATTCCATCGGCGTTGACCGAGCGAACAGCAACTATATAAGGTAATCCGTTAGTCAGGCCGGTTAACGTATAGGGCGAGGCTGCTGCATCTAACGCCACCGCAACCCACTCACTCGGATTTTGAGGCGGCTCCGTGCCTTGGTATTTATAGATGGCATAATGAGTCGCACCAGCAACCTCCGCCCAGCTAACGACGGCTTGGGCATCCCCCGGATTTACCGTTACGCTTGCCGGCTCAGCGGGAAGAACCGGAGGCACTTGCGGCGTTACCGGACCCGCCACTACATAGTCTGACTTGCTGTTTATGCTTAACTCCAGATTCCAGGACACAATGGCAAAAAGATAAGGCAATCCATTGGTCAGGCCGGTTACGAGCTGTTGGGATGTACCATCGGAACCTGTTACGTCCACCCAGTCATCGGGATCTTCGGGAGCAGTCGTTCCTTGATACATATAGACAGAAAAGTCAACATCCGCAGAGGGCTTCCATGTCACTGTCGCTTGCCCATCACCCGCTACTGCAGCCACTTCTTCAGGCGTAACCGACGGAGTCGCAAATGTTTTGAAAATCTGCTGCGCCGGACCCACTGTCAAAATTTCATTTTCGTCTTCTACCGCAAAATAAACATCATAATCGGTTTCGGGACTCAAACCTTTAAGAATGAACACCTTTTCTTCACCGGCCGGGACGTCGACGACCTGCTGCTTCTGGACCGCCAGCTGCTTGACCTCATCGCTGGGAATTTGATTAAAATCAAGAGGTTTTTCATAAATGTACACCTTTCCCGCTCGATTAAGCTTCAACGTAAACTTGGCCATCGTGCTTGAGTAAGTGCCGAGCTTTGGATAGCCCTCCTCAAAATTAACAGGGTCTGGCTCTGCAAAAACGCGGCCGGTGCCGGATGCTGCCGATAAAATCCCGGACAAAATCGCAATAACCAAAAAAGCGGAAGACCATCGTTTAATCCATCTGTTGCTTAGGCCAGCTGCTCGTTCCATGTTGTTCTTCCCTTCTTATAATGGATAATTTCCCTTCCATTATAAATAAAGGCGCTGTACAGATTCTGTACAATTCCCGAACATGGGTTAAAGGAGCGAATATGCATTTAAGGAACGAGCAAGAATTTAAGGAAGCTGCGTTCCCCCCATTAAATAGCGGTCAACCTCTCTTGCGCATTTGCGTCCTTCTGCAATCGCCCAGGCAACCAGGCTTTGACCGCGCCGCATATCGCCTGCGGCAAAAACACCGGCAACATTTGTTGTATGCTCGCCGTATTCCGCCTTTACATTGGAGCGGGCATCCCGCTGAATATCCAGCTGCTCTAAAAGCCCCTCCTCCGGTCCGGTAAATCCCAAAGCAAGAAGAACAAGCTGGGCTGGCCGCACAGCGGCACTGCCTGGAACCTCTGTTGGCGTTTTGTGTCCTTCCCCGTCCGTCTGCCAGAGAAGCTGGACCGTTTCCACTCCCTGAACCGCTCCCTGCCCATCGCTTATGATTCCCCGGGTCGAAATCGTAAACTGGCGCGGGTCTCCGCCATACAGCTGGACAGCTTCTTGCTGACCATAATCCGTTTTGAGCACCTTGGGCCACTGCGGCCAAGGATTATCTGCGCTTCGGTTCCGCGGGGCCTGGGGCATAATTTCCAACTGGATTACGCTGCGGCAGCCATGGCGAATTGCCGTGGCTACACAGTCGGTTCCCGTATCTCCTCCGCCGATCACAATAACATCCTTGTCTTTCGCGGAAATATATGCCCCGTCCTCAAGCCCGGAGTCGAGCAGACTTTTTGTATTTTGACTTAAAAAATCCATAGCCTGATAAACCCCATGCAGCTGTCTTCCTTCAACTTGCAGGTCACGAGCTTTAGTTGCTCCTCCGCACAGCACAACAGCATCGTTTTCGGCTTTTAAGCGCTCCCCGTGAATATCAACTCCGACATGGACATTTGTTACGAATCGTATGCCCTCCTCGGCAAGCAAATTCACTCTTCGCTGGACGGTCTCTTTGTCCAGTTTCATATTAGGAATGCCGTACATGAGCAAACCTCCAATCCGGTCCGCGCGCTCATATACCGTTACCTCATGCCCGGCCTTGTTCAACTGGGCGGCGCAGGCAAGACCCGCTGGACCCGAGCCAACAATCGCTACCTTTTTGCCTGTACGGACAAGCGGAGGCTCCGGCTTGATCCAGCCCTCCTGAAACCCTCTATCCACAAGCGTTTTTTCAATGGTTTTGATTGTAACAGGCATTCCGATAAGGCCTGCCGTACAGGAGCCCTCGCAGGGAGCAGGGCAGACCCTTCCCGTAAACTCCGGGAAATTATTTGTTTTATGAAGACGCTGCAGCGCCTTCTCCAGACAGCCCCGATAGAGCAAATCGTTAAATTCGGGAATCAGATTATTCAGCGGGCATCCCGCCGACATACCTGCCAGCATATCGCCATAGTGGCAAAATGGCGTTCCGCAATCCATACATCTTGCGCCTTGCTGCTGAAGCCTGTCTTCGGCCATGGGCATGGAAAACTCATTCCAATGGCTAATCCGCTCAAGCGGAGAAGCTTCCCCCGGCATTTCCCGTTCATAGTCCAAAAAACCTGTCGCTTTTCCCATGGCAATTCCTCCGTTTCGAATCTGAAACCTGCCTGCAGATAGTTGCGATATCGCTCATCGTAACACGCTTCAATCCGGCAACGAAGTGAAGCATATCACGGGCTCACATTATTTCTGCAAAGACATTTTTTTCCGCAACCTATCCCCATGACGGCACGTCTATGGCAATAAAGCTGCATCTGGCAACAAAACGAATTGTTAAGATTACAGGGGTCGGCTTCATCAATGATTAAAGGAGGAAAGAGGATGAAAAAAAAGGTGATAATTGCAGGCATGCTTGCGCTTGCTCTTTGCGCCCTTCCCTTTTTGAAGGGAAGCCCTGGTCAGGCCGTGGAGGCGCAAGGCGAAATCAAGGTTTACGTAGCAGGAAAGCTGCTTGAGCTTCAATCGCCCCCGTTTATTGAAAATTCCGTTACAATCGTGCCTGTTAGAGAGATAGCTGAAGCGTTAGGCGCAAAAGTATCGTTTCAGGACGAGGGAAAAGAAGATCGTACAATCAGGTTGATACGCGGCAATCGAAGCGCCCAGCTAACCATTGGCTCCAAAACGATGAACGCAAATGGAAGAACGGTTGACCTTCCCGTTGCCCCCCGACTTGTAGACGGAACTACGCTGGTGCCGGTGCGCGCCATCTCGGAGGCGCTGGGTTCTATAGTGATTTGGGACAGCGCAAAACATAGCATCAGGATCGATGATCCAAAGGAGCTGCCAAGCTTGGGTACGGCAGAAAATGTAATGAAGCTGCTAAACGCTGCGGAAAAACGGCAATCCAGGATGAATAACCGTGTTTACCTCACCTTTGAAACAAGCGGTGCGGTGCCTGCGGCAGCCGAAGGAGGAGCCGTATCGGATCAAAGCGCCTCGCCGGGAGCAGAAAGTGAGCTCTCAGGCAACGATGATTTTTCCACAACCAATGTCCAGGTGGCGGGAGTCGATGAAGCCGATTGGGCCAAAACGGACGGCTCCTTCATTTATCAAATCAGCAGCAATCGCGTTATTATTACAGATATATCCAATCCCGATGCGCCAAAGCTGGCGGCAACCTTGGATTATGGAACCAACGACGCCTTTATGCCGCAGGAGCTGTACGTGGACAACGGTCAGCTGATTGTAATTGGACAGCAAAGTCTGACGCTCTATAGAGCCGAATCGGGCTTGGAGGACACTGCATCGTCAGCCGGGATGAGCGAACCTTCCAGTGCGTCTGATGCTGCTGTTGAACCCAGCATGATTTTGCCGTATCCTTACCCGGCACGCAGCGTCATTAAAACCTTTGTTTACGATGTAGACAAACAAGGCCAGCCCAAACTGACCAGGGAGCTGGTCCAGGAAGGAAGCTACCTTTCTTCCCGCAAAATCGGCAGCGACCTGTATATCGTAACCAACAAAAACAACTACATCTATGGGACGTTTGATATGATGACGTCCAAATCGAGCGATAAAATAAAAACGGAAACGACCTTGCAGAACCTGGAGAAGGAGATTACAGTCACCTACATGGATTCGGCTGTCTCTGACAAACCCTTGGAGCTGACGCTGGACGATATCCGATATTTCCCCGAGCCGCAGGATGCCTCCATGATGGTTGTTGGAGCCGTCGATTTGAGCAAGCCGGAGGGAGAGTATCAGGTTTCGGCCTATATGGGGTCCGGTGAAACCGTGTACGCCTCGAACCGTAACCTGTATGTAGCGTTGAGCAGATTTGTGCCCGACAAAGGCGGCGAATACAAGCAGGAAACCGTCTTTCACAAATTCAGGCTGGACAACGGCCAAACCGTTTATCTCGGCCAAGGCTCCGTGCCAGGCGCCTTGCTGAACCAGTTCTCCATGGATGAGCATGGCGGGTACCTGCGGGTTGCGCTGACGAACGGCAACATGTGGTCTACGGGAAAAGACACCTCTGTCAATAACCTTTACGTGTTAGATGAAGGGCTGCAAATTAGCGGTAAGCTTGAAGGATTGGCCCCCGGGGAACGGATTTATTCCGTCCGATTTATGGGCGCGCGCGCCTATATGGTCACCTTCCGCAATGTAGACCCGCTATTCGCCATAGATCTTCGCGAACCAACCAAGCCGGCTGTATTGGGCCAATTAAAAATTCCGGGCTACAGCGACTATCTGCATCCCTATGACGAAAACCACCTGATCGGTTTCGGCAAGGATACAGCAACGGTTTCGAACAAGTCCGGCTCTGGCGACAATGTGACGGCTTATTACCAGGGGCTCAAGATGGCATTGTTTGACGTAAGCGACGTCAGCCATCCAAAAGAAAAGTTTAAAGAGCTGATCGGCGATAGAGGAACAAACTCCGAGCTGCTCACAAACCACAAAGCCTTGTTGTTCTCCAAGAGTAAGGGAATGCTTGCTTTCCCTGTTGAACTATATGAAGTGAAAAACAAAAATCTGTCGGGTGAAGAAGCTGCTACTACCTATGGAGAGTTTGTTAATCAAGCTGCATACGTATACGGAATCGATCTTGAAAAAGGCTTCACGCTCCGCGGGACAATCAGCCATCTGGCTAAAGAGGATTTGCTAAAAAGCGGCTATTACGGCTACGACAATTCCAAAGCGGTCAGACGGATTCTTTATGCAGGCGATACCCTGTATACCTTATCGGACGCTATGCTTAAAGCCAATGACCTGAATAGCTTGAGTCTGCGCGGCTCTCTGAACTATCCCGGAATTCCATCCCAATACGGATACAGCAATAATGATGTGAGCGGCGTGGAGCCAACTCAGCCAATAAACCGTTAATAGACCTGAAATAATGCTGGAACATGTCTGAAAACCCTCTCCTGGAGTATTCAGACACGCCCTAGTAAATTGGAGACAGCGCGGGAATATACCCGCGCTGTTTGCGTTTGGCGCAGCACCGCTGCCCGGCTGCAAATCTTCCGAAATCTGGTATACTAATAGAAAAACCAAACTGAGCAGAAATGGGTGAAAGCCATGTCCGACCATAACGATCGCGATGATCTGGCGGAACGTCGCCGCAACAAGCTAAAGCTGCTGCAATTCGACAAGGCTGGGAAAGATTTGGTAGAAACAGAGAAGCCCGGCGAAACGTTTCAGGATGTCGGCGGGCTGGAGGATGTCAAAAAGAAAATTCGCATGAACTTTATATTGCCTCTGCAGCAGCCCGAGCTATTTGCCGCATATGGCCGCGAGGCCGGCGGCAGCCTGCTTCTGTTCGGACCGCCCGGCTGCGGCAAAACCTTCCTCGCTCGCGCAATCGCCGGAGAAATCGAAGCCAACTTTCTCCACATAGAACTTCAAGCTATTTTGTCCATGTATGTGGGCCAGAGCGAAACCAATCTCCATGATGTATTCCAGAAGGCAAGAGAGAACAAGCCATGCGTCGTCTTCATAGACGAGCTTGACGCCATTGGCGGCAGCCGCAACACTATGCGCCAGCATCACGACCGAATGCTGGTCAACCAATTGCTTCTTGAGCTTGACGGGCTGAAGGCTTTTAATGACGGCATCTTTGTTATCGGAGCCACCAATACGCCCTGGTATCTGGATTCCGCGCTGCGTCGTCCCGGGCGCTTCAATCACCTTATTTTTGTGCCGCCTCCGGAGGAGGCCGAGCGCCAAAGCATTCTAGGTCTGAAGCTAAACGGAAAGCCGATGGAAAAGCTGGATTTGTCCCGAATCGCCAAGGAAACCCGTTTTTTCTCAGGCGCCGATCTCGAGCAGATCGTCAAAGACGCGGTGGAGAATGCGCTGGAACGCAGTATTGAAACCGGCGAGCTGCAGCCTATCACTCAAGACGACATGAGGAAGTCAAGCAAAGGACGCAAAGCAACCACTCTTGAATGGTTCGCTACAGCCAAAAACTATGCGACCTTTAGCGATGTCAACCAGGATTACCAGCATGTGCTTGACTATATAAAGGCGAATGGACTGAAGTAACGATGGCCAACCATCAAAATGAAGAGCTTCGCTACTCCAGAATATACAAGCTGCTTGAATGGAAGCGATACAACGAAGCGTTGACGGAAGCAAAGGCTTTAATCAGTGAAGCGCCCGATGATCCAAACGCTTATGCAGTGCTTGCGCAGGTTTCCCTTCGCATGGAGCAATATAAGGATGCCGAGCATTGGTCAGGCGAAGCGCTGCGCCGCGATCCCGAAAGCCGGATTGGCTGGTTTGTCCGGTCGGTAACAAAATACGAAATGAGCGACTGGAAGTCGCTGGATGCCAGTCTCGATGAAGCACAGCGTATTGACCCGGAAGAGCCCTTTTATTGCTTTTTGCGGGCAAATGCAATGAATCGCCGCAGCCAGTTCGCAGGTGCCAAGGAGCAGCTATTAACCGCGTTGGCGTTGGACCCTGACAACCCGTTGTTTATGGCTACGCTGAGCTATACGGAAGCGCTTCTGGGCAACACAGAAAGTTCTCGGGAATTGGCGCGCAAGGCATTGCGGCTTGAGGTGGAGTCCGACCATGTGTATCTTTACCTAGGGTGGGCAGCCGAGCATCGCAATGATTACGACGAACATCTGGAGATGCTCAGCAATGCTATCAAGCTTGATCCCTCCAACAAACAAATCCGCGAAGAATATTTGGATGCCTTGCAAAAAAACTACGCCTTGTACCGGCTTTTCCTTGCCCCGGTCAAATGGTTTCAACGCATGAAGCCATGGCAGATTTTGCTTATCTGGATTGGAATTGCCATTGTTTTTAGGCCATTTATTTTTATCTTTTTAATTCTTTACGTCGCAACGCATTGGATCACTAAGCTGCTTGTGCACATCAAAGTATTCGGATGGCGCAGGCGTATGTAAGCATGTCTTATGAAAACGCTATTGTGATGCATACTTTTTTATGGCAAGATGACACTATCGATGCCTATTATAATACCTATAAATCAATAAAGGATGATTGCGAAAATGGCACAACCTTATGACTTGCCGCTAGAGGAACTACGTGTTTACAAGCCCGAGCTAACAAAACGGCCCGACTTTGACGCCTTTTGGAGCAATACGCTGGACAAGCTGGCCGAGGTTCCTCTCTCCTACGAGCGCACGGAAATCCCTTATCCCGTAAGAGGAATCAAGGTCTATCGCATCCTCTATCAGGGCTTCAACCATGCCCGTATTGAAGCGATATTGGCCATGCCGGAAAGCTCTCAGCCTCTTCCGGGCATAGCTGCGTACCACGGCTACAACTGGTGTATGGACAACGATATCCACGATACAGTCGATCTGGCGCTTAAAGGCTATGCTGTTCTCCGAATGATGTGTCGAGGCCAGCATGGCCTGAGCGTAGACAATGTTATCTCCTCCAATGGACATGTTTCGGGCTGGATGGCCAAGGGCATTCAGGACAAGGAGGAATATTATTATCGGGCCGTCTATATGGATGCCGTTCGCGCTATCGATGTATTGGCTTCCATGCCGGAAGTAGACGGCAGCCGCATCGCCGTCACGGGAGGCAGCCAAGGAGGAGCCATAACGCTGGCCGCTGCAGCGTTATCAAGCGTTCCCAAGCTAGCCGTCGCAGACTATCCTTATCTTTCACATTTCCAGCGTGCTATCGAAATTACGCCAAACGGTCCTTACGGGGAGCTAAATGAATATTTCAAGCGCCACTCCGGCAGCCCTGAGATTGAAGTAAAAGCGATGGAAACGTTAAGCTATTTCGATTTGATGAACCTGGCGCCGCGCATCACTTGCTTTAGCTGGATCACAATCGGGCTTGTAGATACCATTACGCCGCCTTCTACCGTATTTGCAACGTATAACCATATGGTGTGCGACAAGGATATCGCCGTTTACCGGTACCATGGCCATGAGCTTATACCTGGTTCTATCATGCCAAGATTACAGCTTTTTATGGACTATCTTCAAAATTAAACAAAGCGTCTATCCTGCATTAGCAGCCAGATAAGCATGCCCATACAAATACAAGGCGTTTGCCCTCCCTCAAAAGGGAAGACAAACGCCTTGTTTGTTTGACAGACGGAAATTCATCACAAGCAATTGAAAATGAATTGGGCTGCCCTATTCGGAAGCAGTCTCGTCCTCGGAGGTTACACCCGCGGCTTCATTCAATATTTCCTGCTGGTTTCCATATTGCTTCTCATAATATTTGTTCATCTCTTCATCAGACCAGGATTCCTGGGCCAGCAATTCCTCGCCCTTCACCTGAAGCAGCTCCAGCACTTCCGAAACGGTCTTTTTGCCGTCTTGCAAAGCAGAAAATTCCGTTCTCATCATATCGCCGAACAATGCAGAGAATTGTGTAGGCAACTTATCATAATCGCGGTAATTAATAACTTCTTTAGTCGGCTTCAGCTTATAGAAGGCTTCAAAGTTGCGGCCTTCCTCGTCCTTGATGTATTTGGTCCGAACAGGGAAATTATAATTGTAACCAGCCTTTGAATTAACCCTTGCATATTCATCGCCAGTTACATAAGAGATAAATTTCCAGGCCTCATCCGGGCTGGTCGAATCTTTGGATATAGCCATGATGCTGCTGTAGTACATATTAGGGCTTTGATCCGGATTTTGCGCGCTGACTGGTACCGTTACAAGATCCCAATCACTGATGATTTGATCCTTGTTTGGCGAATATTCCTGGGCTTCCTTGATCTGCTGCATCAGCCAATTGTTTTCAATGGTCATTGCCAATCGGCCTGCCAGGAATGGATTTTGCATATAATAATCATCCATGCTCACAGAACGCGCCGACCCCCAGGAGTTGCGATCTTCAAAATAAAGCGCCTTGGAGTTTATCGCATCCAGCGAGGTTTCCAAAATGCGCTTCCAGCCGTCGGTGTTAATCGTCAGCTGCTTGTTCTTCGGAATGATATACGTAATACCCTCGGAAGCAGCGAGCATTTGGCTAACCTCCGACAAATCTCCGCTATAACCCGCCTTCAAGCCGTATACACGCTCTTCCGGCTCGCCATCAATCGGGAATTGTTTGGCCAAATTGATGACATCATCCCATGTCATTTTGTCCGTTGGATAAGGGATATTATATTTGTCGAACAAGCTCTTATTATAAAACATAACCTGGGAATTGAAGCTGGTTGGAATGCCGTAAAGCTGTCCGCCTCCGAGCTCCTTCATATAATCCACCATGCCCGTCAGAAGTCCCTCGGTATCATATTTATCCTTGGTAATCATCGCATCCATATCAAGCAGCTTGCCATCCTGCGACATTTGTTCGTATTGTTGGGGGCTATCCAGAATCAAAACATCCGGCTTTTCATCCTCTACCAGCTTGGCGAACGCTTTATCGTAATCAAACTCCTCGCCTTCCTCGTTATTATTAGAGCCGCGATAAAGGTTTTGGGTCGAAACCACCTCAATATTAACATTGGGATGCAATGCGCTGTACAACATGCCATAGGTCTGATTAAATGCCCGTTCATCGTAATACATAACCTTCAATACTTTTTCCTTATTCGGATCTTCCGCTCCGCCGCTTCCAAAGCTGCAGCCCGCAAGCACGGAAGTCAGCAGCACGGCAGGCACCACTTTTTGTAAAGCTTTATTCATATCCTATGCTCTCCCCTTTTTATGAGTTTACAAACTCTCCAGTATGTACCATATAGCTATACGTTTTGAAAATGGAAAAGGTTGCAGTACAGTCCACAAAAAAAATCCGCCCCCAGATTGAGAACGGTAAATGCAATCCTATTTAAACCAGCCTTTTTCCTTAAAACGGGTAATCGCTTCGATCCGGTTGCTGACGCCCAGCTTATCCAGAATAACGGAAATATAATTACGAACCGTACCTGTCGTCAAATAAAGCTCGCTGGCAATTTGCTTCGTGTTTTTGCCGGTAGCCACCAGGCCCAATACTTCCTTCTCCCGTTCCGTAAGGGGGTTGTCACCGCCTGCACCATAAGCTTCGTCCATCAGCTCAGGAGCATATACGCGCCGTCCTGCCATCACGCTTCGAATGGTGCCCGCCAGCTCTTCGCTGGGGCTGTCCTTCAGCATATACGCGCTGACTCCCGCTTTAATGGCCCGTTCAAAATAACCCGGTCTAGCAAACGTGGTCAAAATAATGACCTTGCAGTCTCCCTTTAGCTGCTCAGCCGCTTCGAGCCCGCTCATGACCGGCATTTCGATATCCATAATGCAAATATCGGGCTTATGTCTCCCGACAAGCTCTAAAGCCTCTTCCCCGTTAGCCGCGCAGCCCACAACCGTGATATCGGGCTCCAGCTCCAGAAGCGAGGCCAACGCTCCAAGCAGCATCCGCTGATCCTCGGCAATTACGATTGAAATCATCTGCCTCTCCTCCTTCCCGATCCGGCAAGCGCATGCGGCACCTTGATCCAAACCTTTGTTCCAATCCTGCCGTCGCCGTTTACTTCGTCGCGAGGATACCACTCTCCGGCAGGAGATAACTCCAGACTTCCATTAACAAATTCGAGTCTTTCCTTCATTCCAAGCAAACCGTTGCCATACACATAGCTCCGGCCGTTTTCCATGCCAATTCCGTCATCCTCCACAGTCAAAATAAGCTCCTGGGCAATGGATGCGATACTTATTCGGCAATGCTTTGCGCCGCTATGCTTGACCACATTGTTTATCGCTTCCTTCAGACACATGCCGAGCACATTTTCGGCCAAAAGTGTTGTTTTGCCTAATGCCGCTTCTCCTGTTATTTCGCATGTTATGCCTGCCGCTTCCAACATTTCCGCGACTCGCCGCAGCTCCTCATCCAGTCGCGCGCCACGCATTTCAGTCACCATTTCGCGGACCTCCTTAAGAGCAGCGCGCGCAGTCTGCTGAACATCGCGAATTTCGGCAAGCGCCTGAACCGGATTTCTATTCATTAGCTTGGCCGCCAAATCGCTTTTCAAGCCGATTAGAGAAAGCTTCTGACCGAGCGTATCATGCAAATCTCGCGCAATGCGCTGTCTTTCCTCCAACTTGACCAGCTCGCCGATCCGTTTGTTGGCATCCTTCAGCTGTCCCTCAAGCATTCCCTGCTTTTTCTGATTGTAGGTGTTGAACGGAAGAAGAATGATAACGATCAAGCAGATCAGAATAAACGGGAACTGGGTGAAAAAAACAGGATTACGCGTCACAAAGCCATAATTGACCGTTGTAAAGGTACTGACCAAATGAATGCCGTAAAGAATAAAAAAACCTTTACGATTACTGATTTGCCCTATAAAAAAAGCAAGAAATACCGAAAAATAAACATAGCTGAACAATAAAGTCATCGCAATGGACAGAATAATTTGCAGGCTGGTCCAGAAATAAACCATCCACCCTTTTGACATAAAGGCAAAACGATAACAGGCAAAAAACAAAATAATCATAATAATACCGGATACAACCTCCGGTGTTGAGGATGACCGAAAAATAAAGTAAAAGGGCAAAATATAGAACACAAGCCATACATAAGGACTAAGCCCCGTACTGCGACTGAATATTTGATGCCATTTGTTCACGGAAGCCCCTCCTGCTTGTCTTTGCCTCTATTGTAGCATAACGGACTGCGATCAGCTTCACAGATGCAAAGACAAAACAGAAGTCGAAACGAATGCTTTCACCGTTCTCACACCACGCTTAATCGCGCTTTCCTTAACCTGCCTTAGGCTTCGTAAATACGGCGCCTCTTACAAGCTCCTTTTTCTGTGCCACACGATGACGTCTGGCATCCCGGAAGCTGACAAAACGTTTTCTATCTTCATCCCAAAGCCGGAAGCGCAAGCTTTCCAGACTTTGGCGAATATTAATGGTTGTCGCCTTTTGCAATGGAGGGGTAGACTCGTGCGCATGCTCCAAATAATAGTTGGGCACCTTCGGAGCCAGGTGATGAACGTGATGATAACCGATATTGCCGGTCAGCCATTGCAGAAGCTTCGGAAGCTTGTAATAGGAGCTGCCTTCCACTGCAGCCAGCACATAGCTCCACTCGTCATTGTGCTCAAAATAAGATTCCTCGAACTGATGCTGGACGTAGAACAGCCAAATCCCCATAGCTCCCGCCAAATAGAAAACCGGGAATTGCACCAGCAAAAAGGATTGCCAGCCCAGTGTCAGACACATAAGGGCATAGAAACCTACGATCAGAATGTTCATTAGATACGTATTCAAGCGTTCCTTGCGCTTGGCTCCCTTGCGATTAAAGCGATATTGCACAATAAATACAGCAATTGGACCAAGTCCAAACATAACCAGCGGATTTCGATAAGCCCGATATATAAATTTGCGGAAAGGTGTCATTGCCTCGTATTCGTCAACGGTCAAAATCCATAAATCACCGATTCCCCGTTTATCCAGATTGCTGCTTGTTGCATGATGAATGCCGTGAGCATTTTTCCACTGCTGATAAGGCACCAGAGTCAACACGCCGGTAATGATTCCCATAATGTCGTTAGCCCGTTTGCTCCGGAAAAACGATCCATGACAGCAATCATGAAAAATGATAAAGGTGCGTACGACAAATGCAGATGCCGGTATGGCAAACAAAAGCGTAAGCCAATATGATACCGACAGGCTTGCATAAGCAGCCGCCCACAACAGGACAAGCGGCAAAAGAGTATTGCCTATTTGCCTTATGCTGATTGCAATATTCGTCTTTTCATAAGGAGCCACACTTTTTTTCAAATGGGTTTGCTTCAATTCTGACATCGCTATTCCTCCCAATCCTGCCTTATACTTTTATTGTAGGGGCAGGGCAGGGCAGGAAACAGTCATAAACGTCAAAGAACCCATATGACAAATGTCATATGGGCTCCTGTCTTACCCTCTATATGGCCCAGTTGCCCTTGCGGAATACCGGAACAACCGTGCCGTCATGCTGGATGCCGTCGATATCCATATCGGCGGAGCCGATCATGAAGTCGTTATGCGTAATACTAGAATTCACGCCATGAGCTTCTAGTTCCTCAGCCGACATTGTTTTGCCGCCCTCTACGTTAAACGCGTAGCCGCTGCCGATGGCAAAGTGGTTAGACGCATTTTCGTCAAAAAGAGTGTTATAGAACAGGATGCCGGACTCCGAGATTGGAGAATAATGCGGCACAAGCGCCACTTCTCCCAGATAATGGCTGCCCTCGTCGATTTCAACGAGCTTCTGAAGAATTTCTTCTCCTTCTTCCGCCTCGGCCTTAATGATTCGGCCATCCTTGAACGTCAGCTTGAAACGGTCGATAATATTGCCGCCATAGCTAAGCGGCTTTGTGCTGGACACAAAGCCGTTTGTTCCAGTTTTGAGCGGTACGGAAAACACTTCCTCAGTCGGCATGTTGGCCATAAAATCCAAACCGTCCTGATTGGTGCTGCCTGCCCCGACCCAAACATGCTTTTCATGCAGTTCAACCGTCAAATCCGTGCCTGGCGCGGTATAATGCAAGCTTTTGAAACGGAGCTTGTTCAAAATTTCGGCTTTGCTATGCAGCGTTTCGTTATGCTTCACCCATTCCTGAACGGGATCGGCCGTATGCAGCCGAACGGAATCGAAAATAGCGCTCCACAAACGCTCCACCGCCTCTTCGGCAGGAAGGTTTGGAAATACCTTTTTCGCCCACTCGCTTCCGGCCGCCGCCACAACCGTCCAGCTAACCTTATCGGCTTGAACAGCTTGGCGGAACTCCTTCAGCCCTGCGCCCGCCGCTTTCTGGTAGGCCGAAATTTTTCCGGAGGGGATGCCTTTGAGCAAATCCGGGCTGGAGGACGTAATGGAAATAAAGGCGGCGCCGTTTTCCACAAAGGTATTACGCTTCAGCGTTTCCCATGCCGGAAATTTGGACAGCGTGCTTTCGTCCGCATGTTCATATTTCAATCTGGAAACCGTCTCATCGGTCCAGTCCACATGAACATTGCTTGCTCCTGCTTCGTATGCCTTGGCTACGATGACGCGCACTAATTCCGCGATTTCAATGGAAGCCCCGGCGAGAAATACCTCTTGGCCCTTCTGGACATTAACGCCTGTGCGTACGATCAACTCGGCATATTTTTCAAAATGCTGTCTTGCTTTTACTGTTGCTGTCATATGTACATACATCTCCTTATATAGACGTGGCATGTGCTTTCATCAGTATAACACTGTTGCCCGCCTGATTTCATCCGCCACAAGCATCCGCAGCTCCTCCGGTTCAAGCACTTCAATTCCAGCTCCGCAGGACAGAGCAAGCCGCCTGGCATTGTCAAGGCTTTGGAACGTTATTTGCGCTTCCAGCCAGCCTTCCTGTGGCAAAGGAGCAACCTGTCCTATTTCTGTATAACGGTCTCCCTCCAGCCATTGAAGCGCCTCCTTCGTTACTCTGACCCTGCCGGGGATGCGGGGCAGCTGCTCCTTAAACTGCTTCAGCGAAGACTCCCAATATTCGCTCAGCGAAAAGCCCTGCGGGATTATGCAAGCTCCTTTTTCTGCTTCGGCATTTACCAAGCGTTCGATACGAAAGGTCCGCAAGACCGCTTCATCGTTATGCTTCGGCGCTTCTGCCTCAAGCGCTGCAACCAGATACCATACGCCCCGCTTCACCACCAGCCCTAGCGGATAAACAATCCGTTCCACAGGTTCGCCATTCCGAAGCGAGGTAAGCTTAAGACGCCGTTCTCCCCAGACGGCCTCCTGTATGATGCTCAACAGTCGTTGTCCCTGTCCCTGCGGCAAGCTCTTCCCGTCATGCCAGCCTGCACCGTCGATATGAAGCTTGCTTCTTGCCGCAGCCGCGCTGGCCCGCGCCGCTTCCGTGGATGCGGCAAGCAGCTTTTGCAGAGCGGACTCCAGCTCGCCCTGCCGGCCTAAATCGTTAATCGGTCCCGCATGGCTCGACAGGAGCAACGCCGCCAATTCCCCGGCATGCATGCCGGTCAGGCTGGTGCGGTACCCCTCCGTCAGCCGCCACCCTCCGTTTGGTCCCCGCTCCGCGAAAACCGGAATGCCTGCAGAGCTTAAATCCTCCATATCCCGTAAAATCGTCCTTTTGGAAACCTCCAGCCGCTCTGACAATTGCTGCGCCGATAACTTTCCTTCATTTTGCAGGAATAAAACAATGGATAACAATCTGGACGCCGACATAAAGCACTCTCCCCCTTGCGTCAAACGACATTGCAGCCTTTTCTTTATTATAACAAGCAATGATGACAATAGATGTCATCTTATCCCCTTTATACTGAACAAGAGATGAAAACGGCACAGCCGCCGTCTTTAGTCCCTTACGATACAAATAGCAAAGGAGCGAGAAGCATGACAGCAAGCAAACCGTTACAGGATCGGGTAGCTCTGGTTGCAGGGGCAACCAGAGGAGCGGGGAGAGGCATCGCCATTAGCCTTGGAGCCGCGGGAGCAACCGTATATTGCACAGGCCGAAGCACAACAGAGCAGCGTTCCGACCTGAACCGCGATGAAACTATTCAGCAAACAGCAGAGCTGGTCACCGCGGCGGGAGGAAAGGGCATCGCCGTTGCAGTCGACCACACCATTCCGGAAAACGTGGCAGGACTGATTTCTCTTATCCGAGAAGAGCAATCCGGCCAGCTGGATTTGCTCGTTAACAACATCTGGGGAGGCGAAAAGCTGATTCAATGGGGCAAGCGCTTCTGGGAGCATTCCCTGGAAAACGGGCTTCTCGCGCAGGAAAGGGCTGTTAAGGCGCATATGATTACATCGTTTTACGCCGCTCCTCTGATGATCGCAAGAGGGAGTGGGCTCATTATCGAGGTAACTGACGGCATCGACTACCGTTACCGGGGCAACCTCTATTACAGCCTGGCCAAAATATCGCCGATCCATCTGGCGGAAAGCATGTCCCTGGATCTGGCCGACAGCGGGGTATCAGCGCTGGCCGTAACGCCGGGGTTTCTGCGCTCGGAAGAAATGCTGGAGCATTTTGGCGTTACGGAGGCTAATTGGCGAGATGCTGTTACAGGCGGGATGCCGGACAGCCAGCATTTTGCGGAATCCGAAACGCCATTTTTTATCGGCAGAGGTATCGCGGCGCTGGCTGCCGACCCGGCATATAACAAGCATAGCGGCACCGTTCTGCCAAGCTGGACCCTTGGCGATATGTACGGCATAGAGGATGTGGATGGGAGGAAACCCCACTGGGGCAACTACGCCAAAACCCTTTGAGCGGACATTCAAAAAGTCCGCTTCACATTGCGGGTCATGCCTAGCGGCATGGCCGGCGGCGAATATGGCATTCAGCCGAAATGTCCGTTGCTCACTTAGCTCACACTAAGCTGCGCTACTCCATTTCTAGCTTCTTGCCATCTTCTTGGCACTGTGAACCGAACTTTTTGAATTTTTATTTGTAGGCGGACATTCAAAAGTCCACTTCACATTGCGGGTCATGCCTAGCGGCATGGCCAGCGGCGAATATGGCATTCAGCCGAAATAAGCGTATGCTTCCGAAGTATATTTCTTCCAGAAACATTTGAGGTCCTCACGTAGCTTCCACTACGCTCCGGTCCTCTATTTCTAGCTTCTTGCCATCTTCTTGGCACTGTGAACCGAACTTTTTGAATTTTCATTTTCAGCTATCCGTTGACTGGTTCGCCGCCGTTGATGTGGAGCACTTGGCCCGACATGTAGCTGGAATCGTCGCAAGCCAGGTAAACATAGGCCGCAGCCAGCTCATAGGGCTGGCCCGGTCTGCCCATCGGCGTATCGGAGCCAAACTGGGAGACCGCCTGCGCGTCAAAGCTTGCTGGAATAAGCGGCGTCCAGATCGGCCCAGGAGCAACTCCGTTTACTCGAATGCCGCCCCCCGCCAAATTGGCTGCAAGCGCGCGGGTGAAGGAAACCACCGCTCCTTTTGTCGCGGAATAATCAATCAAGCCCGGATTGCCCTTGTAAGCCGTAATGGAGGCCGTATTGATAATGCTGCTCCCGGGAGACAAGTGAGGCAACGCAGCAATCGTTGTATAAAACATGCCGAATACATTGGTGCGGAAAGTCGCCTGCAATTGCTGGGGCGTAATATCCGTCAGAGTTTTTCGGACATGCTGCTCAGCTGCATTATTGACGAGTATATCCAGCTTGCCAAAACGGTCCACGGCAGCTTGCGCAAGCTGTCCTCCAAAGGCTTCATCACCTACATCGCCCGGTACGAGGAGGCAGGCTCCTCCATGACCTTCGATCAATTTCTTGGTTTCCTCCGCATCCTGATGCTCGTCCTTATAGGCTATACAGAGCGAGGCTCCTTCCATCGCGAACGCAACGGCGACAGCCCGGCCAATACCGCTGTCCCCTCCTGTAATAATCGCTGTTTTGCCCGCAAGCTTTCCGGCAGCCTTGTAGCCGGGCGACTGGAACGATGGCCGAGGATTCATCTCTGACTCGATGCCAGGCTGGCGATTTTGGTTTTGAGGCGGCAGCACTTGCTTTTTCTCCGGTGTTTGACTCATTGTTACGTTACTCTCCTTCGCATGTATACTCCGAATGATCCATTTGGTACTATACCCCTCCCGTTCCTTAAACATGCTGCATGGAGATATGTGCCACCTCCCGGGCATTGAGTAGATGCATACCCCCCTATAGGGATGGAATACTAAGCACTGTCTTAAAGCTCGCCTTGCATGGAACGAAAGTTCGGCAACATCCCCTCCCTGCGGAGTTTTAAGATACGCCTATGGGCGTGTCTTGCCAAACAAAACTGTAAGGAGTGAATACTATGCGCGAAGGTTTGATCCCTACTGTTCTTGGAGCTGTAGTGTCGGCCGGCGGGGCCTCGCTGATGAAAAGCAGGTACAAGCTAGTTGGTACAGGCGTTCTCGGGTTTGGCCTGGCTCATATCATTCTGGGAGCCATCGATCTGGTGGAGCATCGTTAGGTTTGGCGGGAACATGAAAAGGCCGTTCCGGCAGCAATCGCTGTTTCGGAACGGCCTCTAATGATTTTAAGCTGTTATGCTTCCAGGCTAACCTGCCAGGTAATGCCGAATTTATCCTTTACTATGCCATAGGATTTGCTCCAGAACGTTTCCTGCAATTCCATTTGGACATTGCCGCCATCCTTCAAGCGGTTGTAATACGTCGCCACTTCATCCTGATTGCTTAAGTTGAGCACAAGGCTAATGTTGTCGCCAAACGTCAAAGGCATGTTCGGGAATGTATCGGAAAACATAAGCGTGCCTCCCGCAACATCAAGACGGGCATGCATGACCCCATTTTCCATGCCTTCCGGCAGCGGATGGTCGGGATTCTGCGGTGCTTGTCCAAACGTCATAATCTCCGGCACTTCTACCCCAAACACGCTTGCGTAAAACTCTACAGCTTCCCGGGTATTCCCTTTAAAATTGAGATAGGTGTTGATAGCCACAGCTTCACTCTCCTAATAGATCAGGTTGCTTGCCTCCCCAGTTTACCATATTTCGCTCCCTTTTATGAGCTGAACAAGTCGTCCGGCACTCCAAAAACAATCTTTTTGAACCTGAGGCTTTAGGATTGTCCCAATGGCGGCTTTTCCCGATAGACTAAAAATATGCCGAACGAGACAAATACCAATGCAATCAGGTTTTTAAGCTCCAGCACCGTCTCTCCCAGTAAAAGCCCCGACAGCAGCGTGCCGAATACAGGAATCAAGAAATTGTACACCGACACCTGGCCTACTTTATTGTACTTCAACAACACATTCCACAGGCAAAAAGCAATGGATGAGAGCAAGGCCAAATAAATCAGAATGCCCGTTGATGCCGGGGTAAAATGGGTGACGCTTCCGCCCATAGCCAGCCCGAGCACGGTCAGTACGACACCCCCGATGAACAGGCTGTAGCCCGTTATAAGCATCACATCCAAACGTTTCGTTAACGCCTTAGCATAAATAGCCGACACCGAAAAAACAAAGGCAGCAATAACAATAAAGCCTTCACCCGTCATGGAAAAGGAAAAAGTCAGCAAATCCTGATGAAAATTAACGACCACTACGCCCGCAAAACCGAGCAGGCAGCCCAGCAGCTTGTTTCGGCCCAATTTATCATTTTTGTAAAGATAATGGGCTAAAACGACACTGAAAAAAGTTGTCGTGGAGTTCATAATGGAGCCTTTGACCCCGGTTGTATTGGAAACGCCAATATAAAAAAACAAATATTGCACGGCGGTTTGCACAAGGCCCAAAGCCGCTAGGCTCCCTATTTCCTTGCGGGACAGGGAAAATGCGCGCTTTCCGGTCAATTTGGCCAGGACAAGCAGCAGCGCTCCAGCCAGAACAAAGCGGTATCCCGCAAACACATATTTTGACGGAATGTCGGCAGCCTCTATCGCAAACCATTCGTAACCCAGCTTAATGGATGGATATGCGCTTCCCCACAAAGCGCAGCATAAAGTGGCAATCAAAGCAACGATTTTGGCATTGCCAAAATAAGATCGGTCGTTCACAGCAGCAGTTCCTCTCTCTGATGAATAACGGAAATTATAACATAAAAGAGGATAGCATCCTATGACATAATGGGAATCTTTTCTGGGTATGCTAACGTCATTGCAGACTGTGCGACAGGAGGTACCAGCCATGGCGGAAGCCCTTGAAACAGAGGAAAGGCGCCACATTGCAGAAAGCCTGCGCGTTAATATGACTTATATCCGGGAAACGATGGGAAGCTGCCAGGACCTGATCATTAAGGAGTTTCAATGTCTGAAAAGGTGGCCCGCCGCCCTTGTCTATATTGACGGGCTGGTCGACAAGCAATTGCTGCACGGCTCAATTTTCCCTTCGCTCATTTCCGAACAAGAGTTTGATGAAAGAATAGACGGAAACGAATTCATTCATTATCTGCTGCATGAGGTGCTGATTGCCGGCGATGTTCAACGTATCGACGCCATGGATCGGTTGTTTACGGACCTGCTGTCGGGCAATGTACTGCTGCTTCTGGATGGCAGGCCTGCAGCCTGGAAAATAGGAGCCGTCGGCCGCGAGGACCGGAACATTGCCGAGCCCCAATCGCAGTCGGTCGTACGCGGTCCTATGGAGGGCTTTAATGAAAACCTTCGCACCAATATCACCTTGATCCGTAGACGGATCAAGGACCCCAATCTGTGGATAGACTCCCGGGAAATCGGCAGGGTTAGCAAAACTGATATTGCCGTCATGTACATCAAAAACCTGGCCGATCCTGAAATCGTCGCAGAGGTTGGGAGACGGCTGGACAAAATCGATATAGACGCTGTTTTGGAAAGCGGTTATATCGAAGAATTTATTCAGGACACTCGCAGAAGCGTGTTCCCCACCGTGTACAATAGCGAGCGGCCTGACACAATCGCCGGCGCCCTTCTGGAGGGGCGCATTGCCATTTTGGTTGATGGAACGCCGTTTGTGCTTGTTGTACCGGCCTTGTTCGTACATTTTTTTCAGTCCGCCGAGGATTATTATCAAAGAGCCGATATCAGCACGCTGCTGCGCCTTATTCGTTACCTGTCTTTTTTTATCGCTATGCTGGCGCCCTCCTTCTATATTGCTATATCTACCTTTCATCAGGAGATGCTGCCTACAAGATTGCTCATCAGCATAGCCGCCCAGAGAGAAGGCGTGCCGTTCCCGGCTTTTATTGAAGCCTTGCTTATGGAGCTGACTTACGAAATTTTGCGCGAGGCCGGCGTTCGCATCCCCAAAACTGTGGGTCAAGCCGTATCCATCGTCGGCACGCTTGTTATCGGACAAGCTGCTGTAGAAGCGGGAGTTGTATCTGCCGCCATGGTCATCATTGTGTCGATCACTGCCATATCCAGTTATGTGATCCCCGAAAACGGCCTGTCGATCTCCGTGCGCATCATTCGCTTTGGCTTGATGGCGCTGGCCGCAAGCTTTGGCCTCTACGGGGTACTGATTGGCCTCATTATGGTCACGATCCATTTGACCGCGCTGCGTTCGTTCGGGGTACCCTATATGAGCCCTTTCGGGCCGTATATCGGAAATGATCTGAAAGACACCTTATACCGGACTCCTTGGCCCTTCATGCGCACCCGGCCAAAATCCAATCAGGTCAGCAATTTGATGCGGCAGGGCATAGACAATACCGGTAGGCCCTCCAAGAGGAAGGGTGGTTGATTATGCGTAGAACCAATCTGCTGCTCCCGGTATTGCTGATGGCAGTATCTCTTCTGCTGACAGGCTGCTGGGACCGGGAGGAGCTGAATGACTTGGGCATTTTGATGGGTCTTGGCGTCGATAAGGCGGGGGATCAAATCAAGGTGACGGCTCAGGTGGCCATTCCTTCGGCACTTGGGTCCAATACCGGCAAAAACAGCGGCACTCCCGTTACATTGTTTCATGCAACCGGACCAACGTTGTTCGAGGCGATACAGAAGCTGACGCTCAGCAATCCCCGCAATATTTTTATGTCCCACATCCGGGTTCTCGTTTTCAGCGAAAAATTTGCGAGGGATGTAGGTATTGGCGATGTGCTGGAGGCGCTTATGCGCGATCCGGGCGTAAGACCGGATTATTATGTAATGATTGCGCGTAACTCCAGCGCAGAAACCATCCTTTCCACGCTGACATCGCTGGAACGAATACCTGCCGAGAAATTATACAGCACATTGGACGTTTCGGCCAAAACCTGGGCTCCTACAACAACCGTCAACGCTGACCGGCTGCTGGAGGAAATGCTTAGCGACGGGATTTCCCCCGTTGTGACCGGAGTTGAGCTGCGAGGTGACAAAAAGGCGGCTTCAACCGACAAAAACATAACAACGAGCGATCCGCTCGCCAAGCTGTATTATACCGGACTAGGCGTTTTCAAGAAGGACAAGCTCATTGGATGGCTGAACGAGGAGGAATCCAAAGGGTACAACTATATTCGTGATAACGTCAAATCGACGGTAGGTCATATTGGCTGCGACGACAAAGGAAAGATCGCGCTTAAAACCCTTCGCGTCGACACAAAAATAAAGGCTTCGTTCAACGAAAAATCGGAACCCGAAATTGATATCAAGCTTCAGGCGGTAGGTTTAATCGCTTCGGTGGAATGCAAAACGAGAATCGCAGACCCGGATATTATTACTGAGTTAGAGGAAAAAGCCGAGCAAGCTTTTGTTGAGCTGCTGGAATCTACAGTGAAAACAGTCGTAAAGAAATATAAGGTGGATATTTTTGGATTTGGGCAGGAGATAGATCGTACCAATCACAAATGGTGGCTTGCTAATCAGGACAATTGGGATAATGATCTAGCCCGTCTCAAGATAAACTACCATATCAAATACATGATCAAACGAGTAGGGTCATTGGATGACTCCTTCCAACTCGATATCAAGGAGTGACGGAATTGAGTATTTACATCGTTGTGGTCGCAATCGCTGCAGCAATCGCTGTAAAGGAATTGCCTTCGCTCATCCGCGGAGGCATGAAGGGTGAGGCTGCAACTGTTGTGTGTTTTTTGGTTGGAGGCTCGGTCATGAGTATCATTGCAGCAAAGCTGATCAGCGTGCCCAGTCCGTTAACTATGATTATCTGGATTTACGCTCCTTTTAATCATTTGCTGGGAATGATTTTTACATAGACAGGGGGCAAGCTTAATGCTGGAAACTGGTCGGATCAGCAATCGGCAATTAATTGTCTTGCTGCTGCTTGCGCAAATCGGGGATATGATTCTAATCTATCCTGCGGTCATTACGTTTTATGCCCATCAGGATGCGTGGCTGTCCTCTTTAATCGGCATACCTATCGGCCTGGTGTCGATCCTGATTATGATGAAATTTTATCAACTTCAGCCTGGCAAAACGCTGATAGAGGCTATGACTGGCATTTGGGGCAAATGGATCGGGGGCTTGTTCAACCTCTGGTATTTGTTTTTTTTCTTTGTTTTGAGTTCAATTGCAACACGCGAGGTAGGGGATTTTCTGACCACCCAGATCATTCCCAGCACACCGATACGAATCGTCCATTTGATGTTTGTTATTTTGCTGGTTTGGGGCGTTCTGCACGGTATCGAAAGTCTTGCGCGCACCGGAGAAATTTTATTGCCCCTAGTCACGGTGTTTATCATTTTTCTGGTCATATGCATTTTGCCGCAAGCCGATATTGATCGTCTCAGGCCCGTATTGGGTTCAGGCTGGCTTCCGCTCGTAAAAGGCGTTTCGGTAACCGTCGCTTATCCATACGGAGAGTTGTCGGCGATTATGATGTTGCTTCCCTTCACAGCCGAATCGCCTCACCGCAAACGCGATATTCTGATCACTACAATTATCGGGGCGCTGCTGCTAAGCAGCATTGTTATGATTTCGATTATGGTGCTTGGCGCTTTTTTTACCCAGCATAATATTTATGCTTCGTTTATTTTGTCTCAACGAATCAGCATCGGCAACTTTCTGGAGCGGATTGAGGCAATTATGGCCACGGTCTGGATTATCTCTACCTACTTCAAGGCGGTTATTTATTTGTATTGCTTCCTTCTGGGGACGGCCCAGTTCCTCAAGCTCAAAACATTCCGTCCCCTTATCTTACCTACAGGCATGATGCTGTTTGGCATGGCGATCATTATTGCTCCCAATATCACCTATTATGTATCCATGATCGTGTATTACTGGATCGATTGGGATATAACCTGCAGCACAGTCATTCCTCTGGTCGCCATATTGGCTTACAAAATCCGCAACCGGGGAAACAACGGCATGTTAAAGCCAACGGGATGATCATGCTGAAGAAATTGCTCAACGTTCTGGAGCGTCACGCCCTAAAGAAGCCCGTCGTGAAGCAAATCATTGGAGCTTACAATGGCGCGAATCCGCTTCATGACGGAGGCATCTTTGGGCACATCGCTGATTCGGCTAAGCAGCAGCCAGCGCAGACACGCAAGCGCCTGAAAGGCTGAATATTCTCTTTGCTCAAACGCGCCTAATTCTTGCAACAGCTTGGCGTATTGATGACCGTACTGTTCTCCCGAATAGATCGTAATCAAAAAAATCGACCATGCGGCATCGTATCTGGGATCGCCTATTTGCCCGTTTGTCCAGTCGATAATCATGAGGTGATTCTCATGCTCCAGCAGATTGCCCAAATTGTAATCGCCGTGAATGAGCGCAGTTTGTTTGTACGGAGCGCGATCCAAGGCTTTTTGAAGCACTAATCCGATATCGGGATGCTGATCAAGCGCAGGGAAAAAATAAGAAACGAAATCATAGGTCGGAATAACCCCCATCGGGAGCTGATCGGTTTGAAAGGCATGTACATCCACCAGCAGCCGGGCCAATTTGTTTATAACATCGGAATCGAGCTGCTTCAGAGGTTGTCCGCCGTATTCCATCAACAGGAGCTGGTTTCCCCCTTCATCCCTGCCCCAGCCGTACGGTCTGGACACGCGGACTCCCTGGGCGTCAAGCATGCTCAGCAGCTTGTATTGCCGTCCGATATCCGGTCTAGATTCCTTGTTCCACAGCTTCGCCACAAAGCTTCCTGCACCGCACTCCACAAGAGCAACCTCCGCTTCAAGACCCGGCTTAAGAGGATGCAGCTTATGCCCAGCCTTCAAGGACGATAAAATGGCGGTGTCCACCTCCGCCCATTCCATGCGGCTTAACGATATTTTGGCATGCTGCATCGCCCTTATTCCCCCTTCAACTGCTTCCGTATCAAGTCCCTCAGCTGGCTTTTCTCATCCTCCGGTATCCATTCCACAAGCCGCGCGGCGGCGATTGGAAGCATCCATTGCCTGATCGAAGCTTCGGAAATGCCCGAGTACCGGATATAATAGCGCAGATAGCTCTCTTTAAAATGGCTCCTTGTACGCGCCAGCCCCTCCACTACAGCTTGGGGGGCGCCTTCAGGCAGCCTACCCATTTCAAGCAGCAGGACTGTACGCGCGGCATCCGCCGCAGGATGCCCGATCGCCCCCGTCATCCAGTCAATAATGTTGGCTTCCTCTCCAATCATCACATTTTCGGGATGATAATCGCCATGGCACAAGCTGTTTCCCCGGGGCAATTGTTGCAAATAACGAGTGACGGCATCTTTTTCCAACTCCGTTAGGCCCTCCGACTCCCCGATACGATGCTGCAAAGCATCATGCAAGGAATGGATGGAAGAGAAACGGGCAGCATCTACCGTTCGGCTATGCATCTCGGCATGCAGACGCGCCATCCATTCCGCATAAAAATCAATGCTTCCGGGCTCGGCCGACATCCGCGCCAACAAAGTGGATGAAGAATGGAGATAGCCGTATACAATGCCTGTTTTTCCTTCGTATTCCACAAGCTCATATGGTTTTGCCGTCGCGATGCCGGACTCATACACCAGACGGCTCATTTTGTATTCATAATGAACGGTATCTATAGGAAAACCGGCGTGAAACAGCTTGATGATTTTCCCGTCTCCATACATGCGTACCTCTGCCGTGCGACCTTCAGCAATTTTTGTCATGTCCGTCCCGACACCTCGCCCGTATTCGCCATTCCAGCTTTGACTTCGTTTACAACAGAGCCATCCTCCAGCCTGACCCACGTGCGGAAAGAAAATGAGTCTTCGCGCAGCTCGATGACTCGGGCCCCACGCTGCAGCGCTCCATACGTATTCCAGCCCGTAACCCGGCCGTAGGCAAGCGCGATGCCATGATGAGTAACCAAGTAATCATTGTCATGGTCATGCCCGGCAAAAACGCCCATGACGTCGCTGCCCTCCAACATAGCGGCGAACATGCCGCTATTGATGATGGGACAGCAAACCTCTTCGCCTTTTGTACCTTGAATTTCGCCATTCAGAGCCGCTTCGCGATATTCGGGCAGAGGAATGTGCAGGAAAGCCAATGAGGGAAGCGGGCCTTTGTTCAAGGCTGAAATACGGCGGGACTGTGCGCTGTACCAATTCACCTGGTCGGGATGCAGCCAGGCATAGCCTCCGACTGAAGGAGATGCATATTCCCCCGAATCGACAAAATAAAGCACTGCCGCTTCCCCCGTCCCTGACGACCTCTGAACGGTCAGCACATAATTGCCCGTGCCGTGAATGTCGGCAGGACCGGCTTGGGAAAGCGACAGCTTCCTCTCCTCCAAAATAGCCTGCAATTCGGCGCGGGTAACGCCTTGCTCGGAATCATGATTGCCGTATACAACGGCATACGGAATGCCGAAGCTTTCTGCAACGCCGATCACGCTGCGGAAAGCTTGAGCTGGATCCCCTGCGTGTTCGCTAAAAATGAGATCGCCGGTATAAACAACCAGATCAGGCTGCTCCCGCTTCACTATGTCCTTCATCAATGCCAGCGTTCGCTGATCCTTCTCTTCTCCCGAACCGTCTATCAGATGCACATCCGTAAATTGTACCATTTTAAAAGTGCCGTCTTCCCTGAACGTCAAGCGCCTCTGCTTCATGCTTCAAACCTCCCGGTTTTCTGTTTATGCCCTGAACCTAAATGTCTTTCATCCCTCGTTTAAAACATACTCCAGCTGACAATCAAACGGCTCGCGCTCTACATGCTCTTTATTGATCTCCAACGCGTCCACACAGCCCACCGCCCGATAAAAGGCAACGGTTTCTTCGGCGGAATGAGCAGAAATATAAAGCTTGCCCGCCCCCCAAGCCTTAGCTTGACGCGCGCATTCGGCAAACAACGCTTTTCCAAGTCCTTTGCCCCGATAATCGGCGGATACATGCAGCTGCATCAAATCAGCGTATTGGCTCTCGCTTCCGAACAACTGGCGAATCAATGAGGAAAAACCTACAACCTTCCCGTTGTCCTCTGCACAAATAACGCTTCCGCCGCCCAGCAGGCAATGCTTGAAATTCTGCTCTACGATTTCAGCCTTGGTCTCTTCATCCCAATTATCGACAAAAGGCTCCGATACCAGCTTTCGCTCGCCGTCTATCACTCGCCAAACTCTATTAACCTCTTGATAACGCTGAAACGGAAGCAGCATTACCGGGTCCAGCTCCCCGATGGCAAGTCTTCTGAATTTGATTTCCTTTTCAAGCAAGTTGTATCGACCCTTTTCTGTTAAGTCATCCATTTGTCTCCATTATATCAGCTCGCTGCCGCCTTCAAAAGATTGGAGATTCGGTTTCATAAGAAGCCCCTGCCAAGAATCGTTTAACTGCACCCGTTTTATTAAATTAATGTATAAAAAAAGACTGTCAACAATAAAGCTTGTCGACAGTCTAATCCGCCAGCACCGGCTGCGGTTTGGCAGCGCTTCTCACGGTTTGGTTGCGCTGTAGTAAACGAATGAGCTTATACGGTATGTGCGCCCTGTTTTTGCATCAGGGAAAGCCAGGTCCGGTAACGCTCGAACGGCGCTCCTTCATCCATCAGAGCCTTGCAGATGTACAAGCCCTCCTCTACCGACTCCACTTTTTCCGCGAGCTGCAGCCGGACGGCAGTGTTCAGCAGCACCTGATTGACAAAAGCAAGATGTCCTTTCCCTTGCAGAACCGCTTCCGTTACGTTTAATTGCTCCCTGGGCGTCCAGGTGATTTCAGGAACGGCTGTCTCCAGGCCGTAGGCATCCGGATTAATAACATACAGCGTAGCTTCGCCGCCGCTTACGTCGTAGGTGCGGGTTGGACGTTCGATAAAAAGGTCTTCGGAGCCCTCCACCCCTTGCACGATCAGCGCTTTGCGATACGATAGATTTTGTGACAGCTTAGCCATCCGTTCAAATACCGTGTTGTGGAATACGCCGAACAGCAGGTAAGGGGAATGGCTGTAATCCACCAGCTTCTCCGCCGTATTTATAATGGTGCGCATATCCAGCTCCTGCCTTATGGGGCGCAGCTTGGCAAGCGGCGGGCACCATTGCTCGGAGGAAGCGTACAATACGCCAGTTTCTTTTGCGGCATGAGCAGCAGACTCCCTGGACATTTCCGCAACGGAGACGCCCGCCTCCTGAAGCAGCTCCTGAAGCGTAATCCCCCATTTGGGCGGCATAGGAGCTGTGCCATGCAAGGTTACGGGCAAACCGGCTGCTGCTGTTACAAAAGCGGTGGCAAAGGTAGCGTAAAACGATTTTTTCCGTCCATCGTACGGTCCCGTGCAGTCGATGCCTTCCTGAACCGGCACTCTGTAGGCATGCTCGCGCAATACCTCGACAAAGGCCTGAAGCTCCTCGACGCTTTCCATTTTAATACGCTCGGCAACAAAAAATGCGCCAAGCTGAGCCGGCGTAACCTTACCGGTAACAATCATTTCGGCGGCCATCCGGGCTTCCTCATAACTGAGATCACGGGCTCCCCGCTTGCCCCTGCCAACTTCCTTCAACAACTTCGCAAACATGTGACACGGCCCCCTTTATTTTTGATCCTGAAGCAGCTGATGCACTCTTACGATTGAAGTGGCTACATCCACCATCCTCTTGCGATCGTTCATGGCCTGCTTGCGCAGCACTTCGTATGCCTCGGCTTCCGAAATATTTTTTATTTGGCACAGGATTCCCTTAGCCATATCAATCCATTTGCGCTCCTCCAGCCGGCCTTCAAGCTGCTTTTTTTCGCTCAGCCATTGCTGCCGCTCCATAAACTGCCGTTCTCCGAAATGGAGGCTCCAATGCAGCTCCTGCTCGCTCATGGAGGCCGTCAGCAATCCGTCAACCGGTGCATCCTCCTCGCAATATTGCAGCGAATCTGCGGCAGAAGCAGCGCTGCACCACCAGAACAGCGGCATCGCCTTGGCTCTGGTCAGCCTATGGCCCACAAGTTTGACATCGTTAAGAGGCATATGCAGAATCAAAGCATCGGCACTGCCGATCAACGTCTCCGCTTTGCCGATATCCCTTGCTGCAAGCACGGCGTAGCCGTATTCCTCCAACACATAAACAGGTGTTTTTTTCTTAGGCAACGAAACAGACGGCGACAGGTCCGCCCTCCTTACCGCAGCAACATCCGGTTCAACTATCAGCAAAGAGCGCAATCGGCTCGCCCCCCCTATCGGAATTTCATGTTACTATATATAACACATTTTAAACAATTCTGTCATCATTCAAATTAATTGTAAGCTATATTGACATTGTATCGTTATGTGATGTATAGTGACATTAGTCATAGCACATTTTCACGAATACAATGGCGTATTCGTTCGAAGCGGCAATGGAGCCTGCTTTCACAGACCCAGGGTAACGTATGTTTACTCCTCTGTGAAGCAGGCTTTTTTTATTCAAATGCAGCAGCACCGGAGAGGAGATTACCGTATGACCACCAAACAAAAGCTAGTCCTGATTGGCAACGGCATGGCCGGAGTAAGAGCCATCGAGCATTTATTAAAGCTTGCTCCCGAGCGGTATGAGATTACGATTTTCGGAAGCGAGCCGCATCCCAACTATAATCGGATCATGTTGTCCTCCGTCCTGGCGGGCGGAGCCAGCCTGCAGGAAATCGTCATTAACGACTGGGACTGGTACAGCGAAAACGACATCACGCTTTATACAGGACATACCATAACCCGCATCGATACGAACCGTAAAACCGTTACATCTCAGCAAGGCGTATCGGTCCCCTACGATACCCTTCTGATCGCAACCGGCTCCAACCCTTTTATGCTTCCGTTGCCCGGTGCAGACAAGGAAGGCGTCATAGCTTTCCGCGACATCAAGGATTGCGAAACAATGATCGAAGCTTCCCGTTCTTATAAAAAAGCAGTGGTCATCGGCGGCGGATTGCTTGGTCTAGAAGCCGCCAGAGGCCTGCTCCATCTTGGCATGAAGGTGCAGGTCGTCCACATCAACGACTATTTGATGGAACGCCAGCTGGATGAGACGGCTGCCCGGATGCTGCAGCGCGAGCTAGAAGCTCAGGGTATGGAATTTCTGCTGAAAAAGAGCACAACGGCAATCAAGGGAAAAAAGCGGGCAACCGGTCTTGTCTTCTCCGATGGCAGCGAAGCGGACGGTGATCTTGTCGTTATGGCGGTTGGCATCAAGCCCAATGTAGACCTGGCCCGCGCTTCCGGCATTGAAATTAATCGCGGCATCGTTATCGACGATTTTATGCGCACAAGCGCGCCGGATGTTTACGCAGTCGGAGAATGCGCCGAGCATCGCGGCATCGCATATGGCCTGGTCGCTCCGCTGTATGAGCAAGGCGCCGTGCTTGCCAAACATTTGGCTGGCGCGGAGACGGAGGGTTATCGCGGCTCCGTTACTTCCACCAAGCTAAAGGTGTCCGGCGTCGATGTGTTTTCCGGCGGTATATTTGATGAAAGTCCCGGCACACGCGCCTTGAAAATTCAGGATGAGCTTGGCGGGACCTACAAAAAGCTCGTTATCAAGGACGGCAAGCTGATTGGCGCTGTATTGTTCGGCGATACCTCTGACGGAGCCGAGCTGTTCTCCATTATCAAAAAAGAAGAGTCTATCGAGGGACGCGAAAAATCGCTCCTGCTCGGCGTATCCCCCGATCAGCTCGGCGGCGGCTCCGGCTCAGGCAATGCACGCCTTCTAGCCATGGCTGACGATGAAATTATTTGCGGCTGCAACGGCGTATCTAAAGGCACAATCGCAGACGCCATATTAAACAAAGGCTGCAACACGGTTGGCGCCATCAAAACCTGCACCAAAGCGTCCGCATCCTGCGGAGGCTGTAAGCCGCTGGTGGAGGGCTTGCTGCAAATCTACTCCGGCGATTCCATCGGCGAGCCGGTCAAGGAAGGCATTTGCGGCTGTACCACATTAAGCCGCGATGAAATTGTCGCAAGCATTTCCGAAATGCGGCTTATGAGTGTTAACGAAGTGATGAACGTGCTGGAATGGAATAATCCCGAAGGCTGCTCCAAATGCCGCCCCGCGCTCAACTATTATCTGGGCATGCTGTTCCCGGAGGAATACGTGGATGAAAAAGAATCCCGCGTGACCAATGAACGTTTCCATGCAAACATCCAGAAGGACGGCACCTTCACCGTTGTTCCTCGTATCTATGGCGGCATCACATCGCCAACCGAACTCAAAAAAATCGCTGAGGTCGCGGAGAAATATGAGGTGCCGCTCGTAAAATTCACCGGCGGTCAACGTCTTGACCTGATGGGCATCAAAAAAGAAGACCTGCCCAAAATATGGAGCGACCTGGATATGCCGTCCGGCCATGCCTATGGCAAAACGCTCCGCACGGTCAAAACCTGCGTCGGCAACACGTTCTGCCGCTTCGGGACGCAGGACTCCATGGGAATGGGCGTCAAGCTGGAAAAGGCTTTTGAACGGATGAACGCTCCCGCCAAAGTAAAGCTTGCTGTATCGGGATGTCCGCGAAACTGCGCAGAGGCCTCCATCAAAGATGTTGGCATTATCGCCATCGACGGGGGCTGGGAAATCCATGTTGGCGGCAATGGCGGCATCAAGGTGCGCGCAACCGAGGTATTGACTGTGGTCAAAACGGAGGATGAAGTGCTGGAGTGGTCCTCGGCTTATCTTCAACTGTACCGCGAGCAAGCGGCATGGAACGAGCGGACAGCTCATTGGATGGAGCGCGTAGGTCTGGATTATGTCAAAAAAGCGTTGGAGAAAGCGGAGGATCGCCAAGCCTTGGTTGAACGTCTGCAAAAAACGCTGAGCCTGACTACCGATCCATGGAAGGAAATCGTGCAGTCCGACGATTTGCGCAAAAACTTCGAGCCGTTAGCCAAGTTCCTTCATCAATAGCGTTTTTTCATAAATAGCTTCTTTTACAATAGTTTAAGGAGGTCTCATTGTATGACTACAACAAAAACAACCAGGCTGCTGGTCGCCCATTTATCCGATATTGATGTCCGCAGCTCCCGCACCGTTCAAGTACAGGGCAATGAAATCGCCCTATTTCGTTTAACAGACGGAAGCGTTCATGCCATCGACAACAAATGTCCCCATAAAGGCGGCGTACTCTCGGAAGGCATGGTTTGCGGCTCGCATATTCATTGCCCTCTGCATGATATGAAAATCAACTTGCGCACCGGCAAGGCCGAGGAGCCTGACGACGGCTGCGTCACAACCTACGATGTCGAAATTGATTCCGCAAGCGGCGGCGTCTACCTGAACCTTTAACTACATTCAACAGAGCTCCAGAGCCGTTTAAGCCCGACATATTCGCCAACAGGCAAAAGGAGATGAGCCGCATGAACGGATACGGAAAGGTTTTTATTGTAGGAGCCGGGCCGGGAGACCCCGACCTGATTACCGTCAAAGCGTTAAAGGCGCTTCAGCAAGCGGAGATCATTCTGTATGATCGGCTTGCAAACAAGGAACTGCTGTCCTGCGCGCCCCCCGGCGCCGTCAGCATTTATTGCGGCAAGGTTCCCGGCGCCCATGCGATGCAGCAGGAGCATATTAATGAGGCATTGATTCAATACGCCAAGCGGGGCAAAACGGTGGTTCGTCTAAAAGGCGGAGATCCATTCATATTCGGAAGAGGAAGCGAGGAAGCGGCTGCCTTGGCCGAGGAAGACATTCATTTCGAGGTTATTCCCGGCGTTACCTCCGCCATTGGCGCCGCTGCCGCTTCGGGAATTCCGCTCACTCATCGCGGGAGCGCCGCTTCCTTCGCCTGCGTAACGGGCAGCCGCTGCCACAACGCCCGTTCGCCGATCCGCTGGGATTTGCTGGCGCATAGCGTCGACACACTGGCTATCTATATGGGCGTCAGTCAGCTGCCCTTTATTCGCGAGGAGCTGCTGAGGCACGGCAAATCGCCTTCAACGCCAGCTGCACTAATCGAAAATGGCACAACTACAAGGCAACGCACCATCGTCACGACGTTAGGCGACATGCACAACGCTGCAACGATATCCCGTCTGGATAATCCCGCTTTAATTATTATTGGGGAAGTCGTAAACGTGCGGGCGCAGCTTCAATATGCCGCGTGCCGGGCGGCAGCCAGCCTGATCAGCTAAGCAATGATAGCCTCCCCCCAATGATGCCTTACGAGGATTGCCGTTGCGGGGGAGTCTCATCTATCCGGCTCCTCCTCCTGCCCCGCCTTCTTCAAGCAGCGGTTCAATATGGCTGCGGATCAGCTCCATTCTATCTCTGGCCCGAGGCATAAAGGTGGAGGCGATGGCAACAATCGTATTTTGTTCAGGATTGACATAAATAACATTCCCTCCGTCGCCTATAGCCGCATAACAGGGTTGAGCCCCATCGTTAACAACCCACCATAAATAACCGTAAGGCTTGTCCCCCCAGCGGCTGCTTTCCCTTGTGCTGTCCTTGACCCATTGGGCGGGCAATATCGCCTCTCCGTTCCACAAGCCGCCATTGCCGTACAATTGGCCGATTTTTAACAGATCGCGAGTCGTTAAAGCAAGGCCCCATCCCCCCGTATGAATACCTCCAGGATCAACGACCCAGCAGCCGCTTGCATGTCTACCCTTGAGAAAAGCTAAATAATCCTCCTTGCTTTTGATCTCCGCGCTGCGGGGCGCCTTGATTTCAAGCGGAGCAAACAAATGCTCACTAGCAAAATCCAGAACGGACTGGCCGGTTGCATTCGCGAGAATCCCGGTCAAAATTTGGCATCCAACCGTCGTATACTGAAATTCGCCCGGACCTCTTTTACCGCCGAGTAAATCCAGCGCCGCTTTTGTCCAGTCGCCGCTTGAATATACCTTGGTATAAGGCTCGGAGCTAAATTTGTAAGGAGCGGTCATGGTTAAAAGATGATGGATGGTCATAAGCTGGATTGTTTTTTCTCCGCGCTTCGGGATGTAATCCGGGAAAAAGTCCAGCACCCTTTGATGTAAATCCCTGATATAACCCTTGTGAATAGCCATTCCAATCAGCGCGGACACTATGCTTTTTGTGACAGACGCAATATGAATCGTATCGTCGGCGGTATAGCCATTCCCGTATTTTTCATAACAGATGACGTCGTTTTTAACCACCACAATTCCCGCGATATTACTATACTGATTCCCGATAAGCCGGTCCAACTGAACCTTTTTCCCAATATTCATAATGCCCCTCCTTTATCGTTCGAAATAACCATAATATGGTATAAAAAATAGTGCAATACCATCGTTATCCAACGGAGGGGGGAATTTTTCTCGGTTATGATGAAACGAACTGGCTCAAAATGGCCTGTCCCTCGCTTTCCATCTCAATAAGCGCATCCTCTAATGTGCTGGTTCCTTCGATAACTTCCTCTAATTTCGCGTTTCCAAAGGCATTAAACTGCTCATAAAAGGCATCCGGCAAATCATCGGTGCTGTAATAACGGCCATTAGGCTTTAATTTGTAAAAGGCCTCAATATCGCGTCCGTACATATCCTTGTTATTTTGTATTCTCGTTAATAGCGCAGGCATCGATTTCGATTTTATTTTAGCCAGCTCTTCGCCATTAATAAATTTAATGAGCTCCCAGGCGGCATCGACATGCTGCGATTTGGCGTTAATGGCAAAAATCTGATTCAAATGAAAGGCCGTTGTTTCATCCGGGTTCAAAGGATCTACCGGCATCGTAACGACTCCCCAATTAATGGGTTTATTGCTGCCAGAGGCTTGCTGCACTTTCTCGATGTCGCTCGCCAGACTAATGGAGTCATACGTCATGGCGGCTTTGCCCTGCAAAAACAAATTGGAACCGACAATAATGTCCGCTTCCTTGCTGAGCTTGTAACGGGTTTGGATTTCCTGGCCCGTTTCCAGAAACAAGCTGTTATTTCGGTAGCCCTGTATAACCTGCTCGAAGACGGACCTCCAGAAGTCCGTATTCAATGTTATTTTCTTTTCTTTAGCGTTGTAAAAATGGATACCGCTCAAGTAGCCGATCCGTTTCGTAACAAAGTTAAACAAGCTTGCATTTTTGCCCTTGTAAAAGCCGTATACCGATTCGTTTCCATTAAAGCTTTGACTTAGATGCAGCACTTCCTGCCACGTCATATAATCAACGGGATAGTCCAGTTCTGCCTGATCGAAAAGATCCTTGTTGTAATAAAGCGCCGTATTTTGAAAGGTAGGCGCCAAGCCGTACAGGTCTCCGTCACCACGTTTTTTGATTAAATCAATAACAGAAGGCAGCATCGACGACAGATCGTAGCTGTCCTCTTGTATTAAGGGGGACAGGTTCACCAGCTCGTTATTTTGCGACAGCGCTTGCAAATCGATATCCCTAAGCAGCATGACGTCGGGCTCGTTGCTTAACATGTATTGGCTAATGATGTCCGCCGTGGAGTCGGTCCCGCCGCCAGGGGCATTGGAGTAATAGGTGATCGGCAGGACTTCAATCTCAATGCCGGGGTGTTTGGCTGCGAATAACTCGCCATAATCGCGGTGAAACGTAATTTGATCGTAATAAACAACCTTCAAGGTTGCGCTCTCCACAATCTCTCTTTTACCGCTCTGACACGCGCCAAGCAGCAGCGCCATAATGATCGCCAAGCTTAATAGGCGTAAATTCATGCCTTCCTCCCTCTCCTTGCAATAGCTATTACAGAACTTTTCACACGCCGGCCTCCACCGCCGAACTCTTTTGCTCAACTTGTATACCTCTCTTTTATAAACAACGGCCACGTGGCCAATGTTGCTGTTTTGTCCAGAACCAATTTAATAAAATAGACTCCGCTTTTTTCAACCATAAATCTCAGGTCCGCTATCGATTCGTTAAAATACGTTTTGGTTGGGTCTCCTTCAATATATATATCGTTGGGCGGCGACGCATACAGCATATGGCCTTCCCGATCCTCTACGATGATGTTGATCACATAGGTCTTGTTGGGCTTATGGGATAGCTTTATCAAAATTTTGGACAAAACGATGCTTGGATAGGCTTCAATAACCATTGAATTCATAATATGAATAAGCGAAAGCGTCTTTTTCTCGTAGCTCGGCTCTATCTCTTCGCACAGCACAATTTGTCCCGTTATATCGCAATCCATCATTCCAAATTCCCCCTTAGTTAAGCAAAGCCGTTAAGGCGGCGTTACATCGTTAACAACGCTTCCGCGTTGGTGCTGCTTATTATTTTTCCGCCCTCAAAGCGAAAAATGGTATCGTTTATTCGAGGCATGCCGGCCAGCTCCTCCGGGCTAAATAAGCAGTGATTGGACCAGGTTTTTTTCTTTAGCTCAAAAAACCATTTCGGCGCATCCAGCACGATAGCGTATTGATCCATACGGCCAGAGTCGGACATCACCCGGTCAACCAGCTTGAGATGTTGATTGGAATACGCCAAAAATAGGACCCCTCTAATAGCAGGCCTATGCTTCGTTAAGGTCTGGACATGCCGGATCGTTTGCATCTGCAAGCTCCATACCACCCGCTTTTGCCGGACATTGACCAGCCACGCCATAAACGTTAAAAACGCCAGTATTATCAATCCGCTATTCAATGGCCTTAAACCCCTTCAATTGTTGATGATTGGATCGTGCTTGCACAAGGAATAAAATTAAAACAAAACTTAAAAAAACAAACGAGGATTCAACGGCAGACAAGAAGCTTCCGCCAGGAACAACCGCAGCATTCAACAAAATGACGGCTGCCGCCGTTGCATTTCTGACAATGGGCCTCCTGTTGAGCCAGCTCAGCTCGCCAAAGCAGGTACAGGATTGGACGCCGCGCTTTTTAATGTGCAGGATAAGAGCAAACAACAAAAGCAGACCAACGGCAAGCACTTCTTTTAGCGGCCCCTTGTTATGGAATAAAAACAAGCCCGCAATAACCCATTCCAGAGCCAAAAAAAGATAGGCGGCAAGCGGCGCAAGCCTGCGGGGAATGACGTTGTAGGTCATCATTTCATACTTGAATTCGTCTATGTTTTGCATTTTCATGTAACAGGCCAGAAAAAAGAAAAACGCAATCAGCACATGAATAATAGATTGGATGACTATCCACTCCTTCGGAGCTAAGTAGTGAACAACCTTTAATAGATTCCTAGCTCTTTAAACGTTTTTTCGTCTTGTATCATCCCGCGGGTCACAACCTTGCTCTTGGCGTCAATAACATAGATATACGGCGTATGCTGCACTCGAAAAACACCGGAGAAATCATCCTCCGTTGCGGTTACAAGGGGAAAAGGAAAATTAAAATGCTCCCCGATTTCCCGGTTTTCCTCCTCCAGGCCGCAGCTTGCCAAAACAAATTGTCCGTCAAACCTCCCTGCTATATCGCTTAGCTTGGGCAGAAGGTCGATACACCTCATGCAGGAAAGCGATATAAAGCATATGAGAATGGAGCCTCCGGGATGCGCTCCTAGCTGAAGCTGCTCATAAGGAAAGGTCTCCGAAGGGGCGTATGGAACAATATCAGTATTTTCAACCACTTTGCTAAGTAAAAAATCGAATTTAGAACTACTCATGCGGGGACCGCTCCTTCGCTCATTTTTTCATCAAACATCAGCTTATACTCCGGTACGCCTCTATACAGTTCTTCGTGGGTGCCGATACCTCCGATTTTGCCCTTGTCCATAAAAACAATTTTGTCCGCATATTGCCCCATATAGAGCTGGTGAGTGATCAGAATCGTCGTCAAACCTTTTCGTTGGTGAATGATATGGTTCAATAGCGAAATCTCGGCTTGTGGGTCCAACGAAGCCGTTGCTTCATCCAGCACCAAAAAAGGCCGATTGGCGTATAGAGCCCTCGCAATGGCGACCCTCTGCCACTGGCCTCCGGAAAGCTGCTGCGAGCCCATAAATTCATTACCCAGCCGGGCATCGTAATCCACCTCGGGAAGCAAATCAAAGCTTGGGCCGCCATATCTGCGCCTCAGCTCGGCTTCTTCCACAGGGCCAAAAGCTACATTTTCCTTCAAGCTGAACGGATATTTGATATAGTCCTGATTAACAGCCGACATATTGTTGTAGATGCTTTCCCGATTAAGTCTGGAGCTGTCGATTCCATTGTAGAACAGGCTGTTTTCGCCCGCCTCGTGAAGCCCCAGGATGACTTTGCCTAATGTTGATTTGCCTGATCCGTTGCTGCCAGCAATAACAATGATTTCGCCTAATGAAATGTCCAGATTGATAGCCTCCAGCGTAAGCTCCTTTCTAGCGGGATAGCTAAAATTCAAATCCACGAGCGAAATGCTCTCAATGCTGCCGATTTTCGGCTGCTCCTCATTCTGAGAAAACTGATATTGGGCCAAAAAATCCTTTAGCTTGTTTTTGATCAGGCTTGCCTGCTTCAAAACGCCAACGTTAATAACAATGGAGTTCATGCTGGCCTCCAACGCCGTAACCGCCACCCCGATGGACACATATTCGCCAATTGAAAGAGCTCCCTTAATAAAGCTGGCAATGAGAAAAAATTGAATCAGCACATAACGGACGGGGCCGATACTGCTCATTAGCATCCTGGCCTTAACTTCCTTAAGCTTGAATTTGAGCGTCGTTTGGATAAGCTCATTAGAAGATTTCAGCCATTTGTTATAAAGAAACGTTTTGGTTTGAAACAGCAAAACCTCTTTTTGATAATCCGGCGTAATTAAAACATCGTATACGCTTCCGCTTTCCCGCTGAAGCTGGATCGTGGATTGGCTGAATTTTTCGGTTAGCTTGCTTCGTTTATTCTCAAAGAAAAAGGTTGGCAGCAGCGTGGCGAGCAATACAAAAACAACCATTTTGTTAAAATTAAAAATAACGACCGAATACGTGCCCAACAAAAGGAGCTGATTGCTAATAGATGATAAAGAGGGGATTAATCTCGAAAAGGTTTGAATGGCATTTCGCAAATACCCGATTTCGTTCCGATAAGCGGGCGTTTCAATAGCGGTTATCGTTTGGGGCCGGACGTAATCCGCCAGCAGAGTATTCAGCCGCTGCGTCGTCTTATTCGACACCAGCTGCTCCACGTACATGTTGGTGTGCTGAAGCACCACCTGCAGCAGCTTTATGAGCAGAATCGCCAGCAAAATAAAGGCGAGGTCGGCAACCCCCTTGGCATCCACAAATTCATCCACAAGCCGCTTGGTCAAAATCAGCGAATAACCGGATATAAGCGAAAGACCGATGCCAAGCGCAAGCGAAGACAGCATATACTTGACCTGACCAGACAGCATATATTTTACAATGGCCCGATAGCTAATCATTGCGCTCATGTCCATCAATCAAGGACAAAAAAGGCCTTAAGGCCGAATGAAAGGTTTCCACGCTTTCGCAGTTATAGCTTGTTACAACCTGTCCCTTGGCGTTGATGCCGTAACTCCATGGATACATTTTGACGCCTATCGTATTGCCCATCTCTTTCCTGGCATAGGGCAAAAAAACAACCTTATGATAAAATAGCTCGTCCAGTGTCGCTATGGTCTGCTCGTCGCCATCGATCAGGACAACTATGTTTATTCCCGGCTTTTCCGATACAATGGTCTCCATTGCATTCAAAGCATCGATGCAGGATTTGCAGCTCGTGCTAATAAACGTCAAAATCATATATTGCTTGATATAGGAGTAAAGCGGCTTTGCGACACCATGCTCCATGACTTGCACATTGGGCAGATTGTTTCCAACCAGCAGCGTATTGCTTATATTTTTGAAAAACCTTCTATGACTAAAGTCAGCCGTGACCGTCATTTCGATTTCCCCCCATCCACATAGTGATGATCCCTATCCAGCAATAGGATAGGGACCATAAACAGCTTTTTATCCGCAACAGTCAACCCATGTGCTTGCGTACCAGCTGCATTCCGTATGACCGCCAGGGTATTGACAGCGAATGTAGGAATGCATGTAATAGTTTTGCCAGCCTTGGCAACCATCGGAGCAGGAATACGAGTTGTCGCATTCCCCAATATGAGTGCTTCCTGTAGGACATGCCATAATCTCTACCTCCTTGAATTTACATTTTAACTACACATTAAATATAAAACCTTTTTTTTCTAGTGTGAATAAAGTCTCTCTAAACTTTTCATAAATTTACGTATTTCATAATCTGGCGATTCCCGTCTTCCCGGAACATAAAGCCCCCTCCCTTTCTCGTTAGCAAAAACTTGGGGTTGCAAGGGTCCTCCTCCAGCTTGTTTCTGATTTTTTTAATGGTCATGTATACGTTTGCATCTTCGGCTTTGTCGTTCCAGATATCCCGAATAAGCTCCTCTTTATAGACGATTTTGTTTTTCTTGATATAGAGATACTCCAGCACCTGCGCTTCTCTTCTGCTCAATTCAATCCTTACGCCGCCCTTGCAAATGATCCGGTTGCTGGAATCGACTGTAAAATCCAAATCGCTTGCGCTGCCGATGTCCTGCAAGGCGCTTCTGTGCAGTAGCGTGATGGGGTCGCACAGCAAGGTGATGCCGAGCTTTTCGATTTTTCTTTTGTCTTCGCTACAATAGCTCGACAGCACTACATATATAGGAATGCCTGATGCCATCTGGCATACACGTTTCATTTTGTTAAATTCATCCTGGTTAAAGCTCGACCACAACATAAAAATAGAGTTCAGATTGCTTAACATTTTTTCATACAACTGTGATTCGTTAAGGATGCAGGTGACGGTATAGCCCATTTTCGAAAGTTCATACGAATAATAACTTGATTTGATGTATTCATCAGACCATACGAGAACTTTCAATCATAATCCTCCCCCCAGCTTTGTGAATTTTAATTACTGTAAGCCTCTCATTGGAAACTTTTTGAAATTTACTTTACAGGTAATATTTTAACATCGTTACTAAAATTGTAAACTTAGTTTTTGTCAAATTGTGATGAATATTACAAAAAACGAGGTAATGGCAAAGGCATACCAAGGCAGAAATATGGAAATCTATTGGACTTTAGCTCGCTTTTCGCCTCATTCTGTCAAACGCCAACCCTCCAGCATTTATAAGACTGCGCCTGCCGTTTGGCGGTCATTGGGCGATGGTCGTTGACCCGATCAGCCGTCTGACGGTCATTGATAGCTGTCGTTGACCCGATCTGCCGTCTGACGGTCATTGATGACCGTTACAGTGTGAAATCACTAGATTTGTTCTCTGCAACGATCACGCGTGACCGTTAGCACTCCAAAGTGGAACAAATAGCCGGGATAAAGGGGTTTTACGGACGCAAATGCCCTTTAGAAACTGACAATCCGTAAAAAGCGACCTCTAATGGTCATCGTTGTCCGTAAGAATCAATCCACAATTGAAAAAGCCCTCAAAAACATCTAGGACGTTTTTAAGGGCTAACACGATATGGCTTGAATGGGGAACTATTCATTTGCCTCTTAGGGGTCTGACATTGGCCAGTGTATATTTAAAGCCTGGCATTTTACAGAAGGGATCAAGCTCCGGCAGGGTTGCCCGGTTTACGTTTTGAATGCCGCCCCAATGCATGGAGGAAAAGACCGTGTCCTCCCGAATCTTGTCTGTCAGCCGCGAGCGAACGGAGAACATTCCCGCTTCTGTCTCCACCTCCACCCATTCGCCATCGGCTATCCGCAAACGCCGGGCGGTGGATGGATGAATTTCCAGAAAGTTGCCGACCTCGCGGGCCGATAACGAAGGACTTCTTCGCGTCTGGACGCCGGTCAAGTAATGGGCCAAAATCCGGCCGTTCGTCAAAATCAGCGGAAGCTCCGTTGCGTTCCCCCCTCTGATATCTGGAACAGCCTGGCTTCCCCTCTCCTGAGACCTGGCTGAGGAAGCATTCGCGGTATGGACTCTGTTCTCCAGAGCCCCGGCAGAGGAGGCTTTCGCGGTATGGACTCTGTTCTCCAGAGCCCCAGCAGAGGAGGCCTTTGCAGCATGTGCTTTTCTCTCCAGCGCTTCAGCCGCTGAAAATGGCGCGGGGCGGCTTAACGGTGCCGAGCTGAACATGGCCTTTCCGTCGGGGTGAGCAAACCGATGGCGGAACATTAATGCTTCCGCCTCTCCCTCTGGATCGGGGCATGGCCAATATACGCCGCCTTCGCTGCGAATCCGATCATAGGTGATGCCATAATAATCGGCGCGGCCGCCGCGGCTTGCTACACGCAGCTCCTGAAATATTTGCTCCGCGCTCTCATATTGAAACCGCTGCTCCTCCCCAAAAAATGCCGCAATATGACATAATATCTGCCAGTCATGACGCGTCTCCCCAGGGGCGGGACGTCCCGCTTCCCGCAGCAGCACCCTGCCCTCAAGGTTGGTGAGGGTGCCCTCGTTTTCCAAATAGGAGGTAACGGGCAGCACAACATCAGCGTAACGAGCTGTTTCCGACATAAACATATCTGCCACGATCAAATGATCAAGTCCGGCGATTCCTTCTTCAACCAAAACAGCGTTTGGATTGGAGACGACGGGGTTGGAGCCCATAATGAACAAATTGCGGATTTCTCGGTTTGACACCCGTTCCATCATTTCATAAGCAGATACGCCCGCTCGGGGTATACGCGCCTCCTCCACGTCCCATACGGAAGCGATATAAGCGCGGTCTGCTTCGTTTTCGATCAGTCGGTAGCCGGGAAGCTGATCCGCCTTTTGTCCATGCTCGCGACCTCCTTGGCCATTCGCTTGGCCGGTGATGGCTCCGTAGCCGCAGCCTTCCCGCCCGATATTGCCGGTTGCAAGCAGCAGATTAATAAACTCTCTGACCGCCAGATGCCCGTCCGTCTGCTGCTCGACGCCGCGGGCCGTCATAATCATGGCCGTTCGGGCTCTCCCAAGAAGCAGCGCCGCCTCCCGGATTGCCGACTCCTCAACGCCGCAAAACAAGGCGGTTTCGCTCACGCTTGCCTGCTCCTTAACCCGTGCCGCAAGCTCTTCAAAACCGTTGGTTCGAGCGGCGATAAACGCCTTGTCGATCAAGTCCTCCTCCATCAATACGGATAGCATGGCCGCCGCAAGCGCCGCATCGGTGCCCGGACGATTTTGAATATGAAGAGCTGCTGCTGCAGCGGTCTGGGTGACGCGGGGATCAATTACAATTATGTTGGCCCCATTTTCTTTTGCCCGGTTAAAATAAGGCATTAACGTCGGCTGGCACTCCGCGACATTGGTTCCCGCCAAAATGATGCATTCGGCAGCCGCTATATCCTCCAGCCGGAACGTGAGGCCGCGATCCAGCCCGAAGCTTTTGACCCCGGCGGAGGCTGCGGCTGACATGCAGAATCTGCCGTTGTAATCAATGAAGCGCGTGCCAAGCGCCAGACGTGCGAATTTCCCCAGCAAATAAGCCGTTTCATTAGTCAAGGAGCCCCCGCCATATACGCCGACGGCATCATTCCCGTATTGCGCGCGTGTCTCACGGAGCCGCCGCTCCACCTCGCCCAGCGCTTCGTCCCAGCCAACCTTCGTCAAAACGCCTTTTTTGCGCACCATGGGAAAAAGAATGCGTTCGCTGCTATTGCTATGCTGATGGGCGTTAAGCCCCTTGACGCATGCGCGGCCTTCGGAAGCATGGTTAAACAATCCTTCGGCTTTGAAAACAGAAGCGCCGGGCGTATTGGAGCCCTTCTTCAAAGCTTCGGACAAAGCTTCAAGCTCAGTCAGGCTAATTTTGCATTGCACGCTGCAGAACGGGCATTGCGTTGCCACTGCATGATTTTCCGCTGCATCAGCCATCCTTAATGCCTCCGGCATGGCGATCCCTCCTTGATTATTGAATTAAGCTTGCGGCATAGCCAGGCTTTCCTCCCTGCTTCTTTGCCGATCAGCCTTCCCTTTTAACCCGTTCAGCCGTTCTGCCAGCATTCCTCTGGTAATGGGATCAAGCAGCCGAAGACGGACTTCGTTTAGTCCGATCCTTTCCATCCATTCCCCTATCGTTTCTCTGTAATAGGCTTCTTCGCGGTAAAGCTGAAAACAGGCATCCGCCAGCTCCATCGCCTCGTCTAGGCACTCCGCAAGACCAATCAGCTGGCTTTGCCTGACGGGCAGCTCGGCATGACCACCGGCAAAAAGCTCCCACCCCGCAGGACATCGGGATAAGGCGATATCCCGCACCGGCAAGCCAACCGGATAACCCGCTCCGGCGGACAAAGCTGGCGCAATGGAGGACGGAAGCAAGCGCCCTTGCCAAGTGTATGTCCAATGGTCCAAAAGCTTTCGCAGCTCCGCTTCCCCTGCCTTTCCAGGCGAAGGGCCCGCTAGCTCAATCTGCCCTAATGCTAGGCTATATTCGACTCCTCCCCCCCAGTAAGCCTTGTCAGGCAACAGTTCCCCATCTTCGTCGTTCTCGCCACACTCTTCATTCCTGCCACCCTCCATACCAGCTATTTCTCGGCCAATTTCCCAGTAATAGCGTATCGCCGGCAAACACGTATCGCAGCCAGCTGCCGTGCGCCAATCCAGAAGTGCGCCGGAATGCTGGTTTTCAGCACCCGTTGAATGCCTCAAAAGCATAGCTTGCTCCTGCACTTTGGCCTTTAACGTTTCATGGTTCATTGATGTGCAGCCGCACACTGCAAAGTTTGCGTCAGTGGTTTTTCCAGCGGCGGGGACCTCCGTCCCGCCTGAACGGCTATCGGCTTTGCCTGAACGGACAACCGACAAAATCGCGGACACAACGGGCTGGCAGCCGCCGCAAGAGCCGGATGCGCGGGTCGCCTGCTTTACTTGCTCCACCGTTTCCAGTCCGCCATTCTGAATCACTTTAACGATGGCTGCTTTGTTAACGGCATTGCATGCGCACACGGTTTCTCCGCCCGGCATAGCTGCCGCCGCTTCCTCCGCCGCGCTTAAACCGCCTTCTCGCCCTCCATCTCTGGCATTATGGAAAGCAGCCAATTCAGCAACGGGACTGCCGGCTTTTATCAGCTTCAACAGCGCTTGCGCATCCCAGGAATCACCGAACAAAATAGCCCCCGCAACCTTTCCTTCATCCATCGTTATTTTTCGGTAAATGCCATTTATTTTGTCCTCGATCCGTATAGCGGTCTGCGCTTCGCCTTCGTTAATCAATCCGGCCGAAAACACCTCGACGCCCGCCACTTTAAGCTGCGCATAAGGCACCGTTCCACGGTACGGATCAATGCTAACGCCGCATAATTCCGCTGCCAGCACGGCAGCTTGCTCAAACAACGGCGCAACCAGCCCGTAAGCGATGCCCCGATGCTCCGCGCATTCGCCCACCGCATAGATATGGGCAGCGCTGGTGCGCATATAATCATCTACGCAAATGGCGCGATTCGTCTTAATGCCGCATGCAGCGGCAAGCTCCAGATTTGGCTTGATCCCAACGGCAAGCACAATCAAATCCGCATCAAGCTTTGTGCCATCGCTGAATTGAAGCCCTTTTGCCCTGCCCATGCCCGTAATGCGCGCGGTCTGCGCGTTCATGCGGAATGACATGCCCTGCTCCTCCAGCCGTACCCGCAGCATAGCCGCCGATGCTGCATCAAGCTGGCGGTTCATCAGATAGGGGGCATTGTGGACCACCTCCGTCTCCATGCCCAGATTCAACAATCCCCGCGCCGCCTCCAGGCCTAGCAGCCCCCCGCCGATAACGGCTGCCTTGCGATATTGCCGCGATGCCTGAAGCATCGCCTCGCAGTCCTCCAGCTTGCGAAAAACGATAACGCCTTTTTTATCCGCGCCAATAATGGGCGGCACAAAGGCAGAGGAGCCCGTTGCAAGAATGAGGCGATCCCAGCTATGCTTGCCGCCGCTTGCCGTTTCGACAAAGCGTGCCGCAGGGACAATCCGCGTCACCCGGTCGCCTCTGATCAAGGTTATGTTATTTTCCTGATACCAGCTCAAAGGATTCAGCACAATTTCATCCATCGTGGTTCCGCCTTGCAGCACTTTGGACAAAAGAATCCGGTTATAGTTGGGATGCGGCTCATCGCCAATAACCGTAATCGCGAAGCGATGACGATCCAGCTTCAGGATTTCCTCCACGCAACGAATCCCGGCCATGCCGTTGCCTACAACGACGAGCTTCAGCTTTGGAGAAACCTTACCCGTTATGTGCGAGGCAAGCGGCACATTCCTTTCATGAACCGCCTTGTCATCATTCGCTGCCTTATTCAGCTCCGGCATGGCTCCTCAGCTCCCTGTCCCTCTTTTTATCTAAAATACCAAAAAGCCCACTCCTCCCTTGGTTTCAGCAAGGAAGAAAATGGGCTGCGTTGCCTGTGCAATACGACACGTCATTGTGCCGAATGTCTACAATAAGCGTAGTCGAAATCCAACTATATGTCAACATATATGACGCATTTTTAGTCATACATGATCTAAAAAATAATTTCGAAATTTTATGTGAGGTATATTGACATAGCTTTGGCGGTCTCCTATACTTTGAATGACTACAGGGAGTCACAATGGCGTGGCTTTCGATTCGGCAATGAGGCCGCAGAACGTTCTCTTTCCACTTGAGAATGTTTCTGCGGCCTTTTCTGTCTGAATAAACGCTTAAAAGTTCAAGTTTAATGGGGAGAGATGATCTATGCTGGACAAAAAAAGCTTCTGGAGGAGCGGGCATAAGCCTACTCTGTTTGGCGCATTTCTGTATTTTGACATCAGCTTTATGATTTGGGGCATGCTTGGCCCGCTTGCCGTACTGATTGCATTGGATTATCCAATGACTCCTTTGGAAAAAGCCAATCTGGTCGCGCTCCCGATTCTCGGCGGCTCCATTCTGAGGCTGGTGCTTGGCTTTATGTCCGACTATATCGGCCCCAAGCTTACCGCTCAAATCGGCATGGGCATCACCGTCATCCCTCTGCTGCTGGGCTGGCTGTGGGTTGATTCGCTGTCTCAGTTGTACGTTGTCGCTCTGCTGCTCGGCGTAGCTGGCGCTTCCTTCGCTGCTGCGCTGCCTCTGGCGGGGCAATGGTATCCCAAGGAGCATCAAGGGCTCGCTATGGGTATTGCCGGCGCGGGCAATAGCGGAACCGTGCTTGCCACCCTTTTTGCCAATCGTCTTGCAACTCACTTCGGAAGCTGGGAAGCCGTGTTCGCGCTTGCGCTCATTCCGATTGTGGTTGTGTTCCTCTTTTTCACCTTGTTTGCCCGCAACAGCCCCAATCGTCCCGCGCCCAAAAAGCTGTCGCAATACGGCAGCCTCCTGAAGCAGCGCGACGCCTGGGTGTTCTGCGCCTTTTATTGCGTCACCTTTGGCGGTTTTGTTGGCCTGGCCAACTATTTGACGATCTTTTTTAACACGCAATACGGCCTGTCTCCCATCCGCGCCGCGGATTTTACGACCTTTTGCGTCATAGCGGGAAGCTTCTTCCGGCCGGTTGGCGGATTTCTGGCCGACAAGGTTGGCGGCACACGCATGCTGACCGCCCTTTATACAGGAGCCGCCCTTATGCTTGTTGGCGTATCCTTCCTGCCTCCGCTTCCCATTGTCATCACCATGCTGTTCCTTGGCATGATGTGCCTTGGCGCAGGAAACGGCGCTGTATTCCAGCTGGTGCCGCAGCGCTTCGGCAACGAGCTTGGCTTGATGACGGGCATCGTTGGCGCAGCCGGCGGACTTGGCGGCTATGCGCTGCCTTTGATTCTGGGCCAGCTCTACAGCACGTATCAATCCTACACGCCCGGCTTTATCATTTTGTCGCTCATAACTGCCGTATCCATGCTGCTCGTTGTCGTCATGCAAGCCAAGTGGCGCAAGCAGTGGCTCAAAGGCTCGCTTGCACCGAAGAAAACCATTCCTCCCATTTCATCTTCAGCAACTTAATGGGAAACTAGTGAATAAATAAGCAGGGGCCTGCGTTATCCGTGTTGCTTGACGTCTGGCCCCAACGCTTATCGATGGGGCAAATAAAAGTCCTCCTGAGGCAACCCGGAATAAAAACCAAGATTATAATAAAGCGTCTCGGCAGGGTTGCCAACGGTAACAAACAAACGCAGGGTATCGAAATGGCCATAAAGCTCGCTTAGGGCTATTTTCAACAGCTTGGTTGCCATACCCGCTTCCCTATACGCTGGCGATACGGCAATATCATAAATCAGGGGCAGCTCCTCCCACAAGGAGACCAGACACGCAGCCGCGATCCTGCCCGTCGAGCGATCAAAAACAACAGCAGAAGCCGATTTTACAATATCCAATGAATTATGCTGAAAATAATACTGAATATCCGACTCCACCTGCCGCATGTTATGCTCGCCCGGCATTCCTATGCTGTCGCTGCCCGAATAGGCATCATAAAACAGTTCAGCCAGCTTTGCGCCATGCTCGGGTTCAGGCGGGATCACATCAAAGCTTTTATCCCATTCCTGATTTTCGAATCTCTCCGTTAGCCGGATCATGACCTTCCTTGCCTCCGACGGAAGGAAGCCCAGACGCAGCATATGGTCTCTTTGATCTGGCAAAACAGCATAGACTCGGACCGGCTTGTTCAAGTCGGAGATGTTGAGCAGCAGCTTTTTCAATCTGCCCGCAACCTCATGCAGGTTGGTAAACGGAGGTTCAAGAAACAAGGCGGACATCGTGTTGGGCTCTATGCAGACGCCGCCGATTCTCTTTTGCTGATACGTAATCCAGTAGCAGTGGTCGTCATCTCCAAAAATGGGCAGCCGCTTCTCCCAGCTTTGTCTAAAAAATATATTTTCCCTGTACGTATTGAAGTGTATCGAAAACGTTTTGTATTCTGCCCTTACAAGCGCATAATTGTCATCCAATTGGTAAAATGAAGCCATCCGCAATTCCCCCCTATTTTTAGCTATCGTCTCTTCATGCGATGCTGGTTTCCCTTCATGCGATAACCCGATTATAGCCAGCGGGGCTGCTGGCGTCATGGTAAAAAACCATTAAACCTGTTTCGTACAATATAAATGCTGCTTACAAAAAAAATCCTCTTTACATTTACAGAAAAAAAACGAGGATGCTCCGAAACCGCATTGGCGGTAGAGCATCCTCGTTCCCATTCTATATAAGTTCAACTAGGGCGTGTTGAACTTATATAGGTAACGCTATTTAGCTGCATTGCCGGCGAAGTCATACAAATCCTCCAGATTCCCGGTTTGCAGAAGCACCTTTTCCGTATCCAGAAGAATCAGGGTTGGCGATTCCTTAATATCAAATAGCTTTTTATATGGATATGGCTGCGCTTTGTCATTTAAGCTCACTATCGTAATATTACTGATTTTTAGCGAATTCATGACTTTATCGGAATTGATGACCGTAAGCGCCTCATCCAGCAATGGCTGAAGGTCTGTCTGTTCCCCATCCCAAAATACATAAATGCTATACGCGCCCTCTTCGCTAGAGGCCATGGATGTAATGGCATCCGATTGAGTTGGCGAGCATGCCGCAAGCAAACCCATAAACAATACCATAAAAAGTGAAGTAATCTTTTTCAAGATAGATACTCCTTTCGAAGCCTTCTACAGCAACAGCTCCAGCCATTGTTCTTTTGTAATCGGCCCAAAATAATACGTCAGGTCCAGCTCGCTGCTGATTGCGTCCAGCGCTGCCGCATCATAACGCGCGCCCACCAGCTTCTGGGCTACCTCACTGCTATCCCCGCGTCCGAAGAAATCGCCGTAAATCGCGGCCTCCTTAATGAGACCATCCTCAACGTTCAAGCGAACGTCAAAAGTGCCTGCCCCTTCAATCCGTTTGCGCTGCTGCATGTTGAATTTCGGAGAACGTCCGTAATTCCACTCCCAGCTCCGGTAACGCTCATCGGCCAGCTTGCGTACGGCTGCCCAGTCTTCTTCTGTAAGCTCGTAATTTTGAACGCCATTTCCCCCTTCGAAAATGGATTCCAGCAACGATTCGCGAAACTGGCCAATAGTTAATGGCTCCTTCAGAAATTCAGATATATTGGCGACCCGGCTACGAATCGATTTGGTAGCTTTGGACACGTATTTTTCAGCGTTTACCTTAAGCGCCGATACTACATTTTCGATTTCGGAATCGAATAATAAGGTGCCGTGGCTGAACATTTTCCCTTTGGTATGGAACTGCGCGTTGCCGGAAATTTTCCGTTCGCCGACCTGCAGGTCGTTGCGCCCCGTCAATTCCGCTTCTACGCCCAGCTTTTGCAGCGCCTTGACGACCGGCTCCGTAAATTTGCGGAAGTTGTGGAACGAGCTGCCGTCGTCCCGCATAATAAAGCTGAAATTCAAATTGCCGAGGTCATGGTATACGGCGCCGCCGCCGGAAAGTCTGCGCACAACATGCAGCTTGTTGGCCTCTACATATTCCGCATTGATTTCTTCAAGCGTATTCTGGTTTTTGCCGATAATAATGGATGGTTCGTTTATATAAAACAGCAGGCAGTTTTCGCCTTCCGGCAATGTTCTCAGGATGTATTCCTCAAGCGCCAGATTCAGCGTTGGATCCGTAATTCCCTTGTTGTCTGCAAATCGCATCATGCTCAATCCTCTCCTCCAGCTTAATCCCCATATTTTAGCATAACGAAAGAAACAGCGTCAAAATTAGAAATTTATACGTTCAAGCAATCGCCTGTGTTCCCGAATAGCGATCGCGGGGAAAAGGGGGTAAAATAGGAGAATAGTTTGTAAGCTAGCGGGAGGGATTACTAATGGAATATCGGAGATTGGGCAATAGCGGGCTCAAGGTTTCGGTGCTGGGGCTTGGAACCAATGCTTTTGGCAAACGTTCCGATGCAGACACGTCGAAACGGATCATGGAGGAAGCGCTCGACAACGGCATTACCTTTATCGATACAGCAAATATCTATGCAGGCACCGCTTCGGAAAGCATCATTGGTGAAGCGCTGAAGGGACGGCGGCATGAAGCTGTGCTGACAACAAAAGCCGGCTTGCCGCGCGGCCAGGGGCCATACGAGCGCGGTTCCTCCCGCAGGCATCTCGCCATGGAGCTGGAAGGGAGCCTGAGGCGGCTGCGCACCGATTATGTGGATTTGTATCAAATCCATACCTTTGATCCGGAAACGCCGCTGGAGGAAACGCTCCGGGCTTTGGAGGACATGATAACCTCCGGGAAGGTTCGGTATATCGGGGCGTCCAACTATTACGCATGGGAGCTGATGAAGGCGCTTGGCATCAGCGACAGGCTGGGTTTGAACCGCTTTGTTTCCATGCAGACAAGCTATTCCCTCGCCGACCGGACGCCGGAGCGCGAGATGGTGCCTCTATGCCTGGACCAAGGAGTCGGCATTATTCCTTATTTCCCGCTGGCGGGCGGTATTCTAAGCGGCAAATATAGCAATGGAACAGAGCCGCCCGCAGGCTCGCGCGGCGACTCCGACCCCGGCTTTCGGCGCTTTCTGGGCGAGGCGCAATTGCAGCTGGCTGAGCAGGTATCCGGCATAGCGCGCGAGCTGGGCCAAACGCCAAGCGCTCTCTCCTTGGCCTGGCTCATGACGCGGCCGGCTGTATCCACGGTCATAGCGGGAGCAACCTCGCCAGAGCAGCTTAAGCTTAATATGGACAGCCTTACTATCAAGCTGGAGGCTTCCACCCTTGAACATCTGGATAAAATAAGCGCGCCTTTTGCCAAGGGAGAGCCGTTTGGCTTTTACCGCTTGAATGATTGATATACTCCGCAATCCTTAGCGTCCCTTTACAACGGCGAGCGGAAAGCATTTGGCTACAACATCCGCCAGCTCCGCGCCTACCACGCTATCAATAATAGCGTCCACATCCTTGTAGGCCTGCGGGCATTCATCCAGAATGCTTTCCAGAGAGTCATGGTTGACCAAAATTTCATCCTCCAGCCCAACCTTCATGGAGCGCTGAAATTCCTCAACGCTGACAAGCGCTTTTGTCGCCTTCCGGGAACGAAGCCGTCCCGCTCCGTGGCAGATGGAATAAAAGTTTTTGGCCCCTTCCTCTCTCCCTGCCATAATGTAGGAGGCCGTCCCCATGGAACCGGGAATCAAAGCGGGATGTCCCGTTTCCTTGTAAGCCGGGACGTTCAGGAAATGTCCCGGAGGGAGCGCGCGCGTTGTTCCTTTGCGGTGAACAAGCATGGGCTGGCCGCGATGGAATTCTTTTAGAGCATAGTTATGCATCAAATCGTACAATACCGGAAGAACAATGTCTTCCCCCAACACCTCGCGAAAAGCCTCCTGCACCCCAAACGCGATCATATGCCGATTAGCAACCGCAACATTCAGAGCAGAATACATCAGATTAAGGTAAGCCTTCCCTTCCTCGCTGGTTATAGGCGCATAGATCAGCGCGGGGTCCGGGTTGCTGATCCCCCAGGAATCCATAGCTGCTTTGATGACTTTGTTGTGCTCCTTGCCTACCATCGCCCCCCACGCTCTGGAGCCGGAATGGATCATCACGATCAATTGACCGTCGAACATTCCCCATGATTTCGCCAGCTTCTTTTTGTCCTGAGGAATTTCCAGGCGCTGCAGTTCGATAAAATGATTCCCGCCCCCCAGCGACCCCAATTGGCCGTGCGCATATTTCCGGATTTTTGGCGGCAGCTTCTCCAGATAAGCATGGTCATAGGGGAAGTTTGCCGCTTCAACATGACTAAGCCATTGCTGGTCAGGTCTATATTTCTCTGGCAAGCCACTTAAGCCGTAACGGACAACCTCCAATATATCAATATCGCTATAATTCGTATTGGTTATTTCATTCGTTGGGACAAATCTCCCAATGGCATCAACCAGCTTTTTCAGCGTATCCTTATTAGATAACTCGCTGCTATGATAGGGCGTCAGATGCACCCGCATCCCGCAGCCGATATCGGACCCGACAATGGAAGGCGACACGAAGCCGTCGCTCATCCGCCATACAGCCGTTGTGCCGATGCAAGTCCCTACTCCGATATGTGCATCCGGCGTATAGCTAAAATATTGATTGCGCGGTATACGCAAATTATTATCCGCCATCGCGTAGACGCCAGCCTCTAACGAACCAAACACTTCATCGTTGGCAAAAACATGGACCTTTCCATGCTCCAGCCCGGCTTCATGATGATTTTTTCCGTGATTTTCATAACTCCCTCTAAACTGCAGATTTTTTTGCATCATGTTGTCCGCTATTCCAATCTCTCTATCATTCATATTTTTGCCCATATCCATTTTCCATTCCTCCATCTGCTGCTTTGATCATAGTTGAGCTTCGCCGCCCGACTCATTATTCGCTTTGTTAGCTGACTTATTGAGCTTCCTCTTTTGGTATCGTATGGCTGATTCCTATAGTAGCTCTATCGTAAGCTAGCGAACATGGCAAAAGTATTACTAGCCCCTAAATCCTGCTACAATGTAAAAAAAGGAGGGAGGACAACGATGGCTCAGGAGAGCTTTGATAAGGAAATCCAGTTTCTGCGCATGCTGGCATTGACGGGCTCCGCCTACAACCGGCAGCAATACGCGCAACGTCTCGGGATATCCATCCACACCTTTGATAAAATGATGAAAAGACTCAAGGCTATTGCGGGCACAGCCGGGCCGCGAAGCTCGCGAGGCGCGGAGGGCGGACGGGATATGACGGAAATGGTCCGCTACAGCTATCTGGACTCCTCCGACCCTCTCTTGCTGTTTCTGTTCCGGGCCAAGTCATTAAAGGATTCGGAAAGCGAGCGGCTTTCCATTCTTATTGCAGCCATGGGAGAGAATTCTCTCACTGCGATGGAGCTGCTGGATGCAGCAAGCGAAAGCATGCCGGCCGAGCTGCCTCTGCCCGATGAAAAAACGATTCGCGGCGACCTTAAATATTTGGAGAGCGTTGGCGCCATTATCAGAGAGCGAGGGCCGCGTCCCTACCGCTACAGGCTGTGGAGTGGTTTTGCGGAAGCTCTGGATTATGACGAGCTGCTGGATTTATACGATTTTACCGATATGATGGCGAATACCCAGCTTCCCTCCGTTCAGGGCTATCTGCTCCGAGACAATTTGGGAAGGCTGCTCCAAGGAGCTGGAGCGGACGGGGCGCTGCTCTACAAATATCACTATTATTCTCGCATTTTGGATGAAGCGCATCTGTTTAATGTATTTAGGGCTATCGAGGAACGCAGGAGAGTTTCCTTTCTCTACTTTTCTCCCAAACGCGACATCAGTTACGCCTCTCAAAATACGAATCCGCTCTATGAAAAAGAAGCCGCTGTCAAACGCCAGACCGTGCTGCCTCTTAAGGTGGTCTACGATCATCAATATGGCAGATGGTATTTGCTGGCCTGGTGCGGCAAACAGGGCATCAAGAAGTTTCGTCTGGAGGGTGTAACGGGACTTCAGGAGGAGGATGCCGTCAGTCCGGAGTTTATGGAGGAAAAGCTTCAATTGCTGGAGCTTCGTATACGGGATAGCTGGCTGCTGGATACGGGCAGAAAGGTATTGGTTCGGGTAAGATTTTATAAGCCTGGTCCTGGCATCCCGGATTTTGTGAAGGAGCGGGTTCAGCATCAGGGCGGATGGGGCGTCATTACCGAAGAAAATAATGAAGATTTTATTTATGAAATCGAGGTAAACGGCATATTGGAAATTAAACCATGGCTGCGCAGCTTCGGCTCCAGCTGTGAGGTGCTTGAGCCCAAACAACTGCGGGATGAGCTGATCCAGGAATGGAAGGAGCTGGCAGGTTATTATGAATCCTTTTGAAAAAATATTCAACTATCAGCTGCTGTCGCGGCTTGAGGACCGCGGCGCTTGCCTGATTTCCTCCCATGAACGCGCCTGGCTGAAAAGCATGCTGAATCATCCCGCTGCCCGCGAGGCCTTTTTGCCGGGAACGCTTGCCAAGCTCCAATCCATCCTGCAAGACGAAGCCGAAATGCATTGGGAGTCCCATCTCATTCATAAAGCTGCGAATCGCGAGGTTATGGTTTATCACCCCCTTATCCGGCAGCTGAGACGCGCGATTCAAGGCGGATACGCCCTGACGATAAGCTTTACGCTAAAAAACGGCGAAACGCGGGCCGAGCATCATGCATTTCCTTACAAGCTGGAATATTCCATGGTCAAGCGGGAGTGGTATTTGCTGTGGCTGAGCCGGAACAAGCGCCAGGTTATGAGTACGCGGCTGAACAAAATAAGCGCAGTCAAGATGCATACGGAGCCGCTAAGTTCTGAGCTTGCTGCTGCCCGCGCCTCCGAAGCGGAGGCCGGATTGGCGGAGGCGGCGGTTTGCGCTGAAATCGCCGTTATTCCGGCCTATAACGGCGAGCTTTCACGAATCCTCTACGCTTTTTCATGCTTTGAGCGGGATGTCCGTTACGATGCCGAAAAGGATGAATATATCATCAAGCTGAACTATTCGCAAAATGAAACTGAATTTGTGCTCTCCAGGCTGCGTTTTCTGGGCAAAAGAGTCCGGGTTATAGCCGGGGACCGGCTCATCCAGCGTATGCGCCAGACAGCCGCCTGGGCATTGGCGCGTTATGAAGCAAGCACTGCCGAAGTATCCCCGCACGGATAGAAGCACCCCCAGGAGCTTTCGGCAGCTGCTAGAAAACTCTATCTATGCAAACGCAGCTGCTATAGGACCCACCGGTATAGAACCAACCGGGTGTTTTTGGAATATTCGAAGTCAGCAGGCACTTCGAGACCGTCGGCACTTCGAGACCATTAGCACTTTGAGAGTGCTGCACTGCGGGGTTGCTGACAAACCGTGAGTGCATTGTGGGGTTGCAAAACATAGCTGGAGTGCGACACAGTGCGTCTGAAGACGCAGCAGGCTTGTAGACACATCAAGTTTGCTGACACATCTATAGTTTGCAGACATATCTAGCTTGCAGGCACATCAAATCTACCGGACAAAAATGTCCGGTAGATTGAGTTTTCAACACTTTTGACTATTGTAACGGTCATTTATGTCCGTTTCAGGCACAAATCACGCCAGAATCCGCCTTTCTGAAGCGCTAACGGACAAAAATGTCCGGTGCAAGTAAAGAAAACATCATTTTTCGCTTCTTACGGTCACTCATGTCCGTAACAATTCCTCAATCCCCAAAATCCCCAGCAGCAAGATATTGTGCTGCTTACTTGGCACGTATAAGCTACTGGTCGAGTCCATTCCGCGCATCAAATGCTGCCATTCTCCTGACACAAATCAGTTACTATCAAGCCCGCAGTACGCATCAGTTAATGCCGCTCCCATTGCGCTTTATGACCGGTTGTCCGCCGGGAAGATGAGTCCGACTTGCCATCTGACCTCATCCATAATGTCCATGGTGATGGCGGAATTTTCCCAGGAGTTGACACGCGACTCCTGCCGCCCTTCCTGGATCATATCTATAAACTCCCCCACCTCATAATACATGCTGTGCTCCACAGTCGTCCGGCTCAGGTCCCGGACGCTGCCATCGCGCCGATGCAGCTCAACCTTATACGGCTCGCTGATTTTGTTAATAACAATGCTTCCAGCTTCGCCTAAAATTTCGTTAGGCATTGTGGAATTTGTTATTTTGGAGTAATGCAAAACAGCGTCCATTCCTTCGTATTCCATCAGCACAGACCCTTCCCCATCCACGCCGGACTCAAGCATAAAGCCCGAAGCTTTGACGGAACGAGGCCGGCCAAACAACACAACCGCAGGATAAATGCAATAAATGCCGATATCCATCAAAGCGCCATTGGACAATTCGGGACGGAATGCGTTTAACACCTCTCCCGCTTTGTAGGCATCATAACGAGAGGAATATTGACAGAAGCTTGCGGCATACCTGCGGATGGGCCCAATCTCGTTCAAATGCTCCTTCACAGCCTCGAAGCCGGGCATCAGCGTTGATTTGACAGCCTCCATCAGGGCAACGCCGCTGCTCTTCGCAACTGCCAGCATGTCCGCCAGTTCCATGGCGTTGGAGGCTGCAGGCTTTTCACACAGCACATGAACCCCGCGCTCCATTGCCGCAATGGCAGTGCGAGCATGCAGACTGTTAGGGTTAGCGATGTATACAGCATCCACCTCGCCGCTTTCAGCCATTTCTTCCACGCTGCCGAATACGGCGCCGACGCCATATTTGCTGCCAAACGCCAAGCCGCGCTCCCGGGAACGGGAACAAACCGCAGTCAATGAAAATTTTTCATGCAATAGCGCCGCGGCCAAAAATCTATCCGTAATCCAGTTGGTGCCTACCACTCCAAAACGTATCATAGCTAGTATCCTCTCTTTTTTGACAAAATAGAATCTCTTGTATTATAGTGGGGCAGAACACACGATCGGCAAATCAGTAGGAGGAAGAGATTAGTGATCATCCCAATAATTCTGCTCGTCATCGTTATCCTCTCAGCAGTGTTAAGTATTTATTTCAGCCAATCAAAGCCGCGGAACGGAATATGGTTTGGCGTATCGCTGCCCAAAAAAGCGCTTAAGGACAAACGTCTGGGGCAGCTGCAAAGCCAATATCGGCGGACTTATTACATCTTTGCCGCAAGCATTCTGATCGCCGCCTTGCCGCTGCTTTTGCTTACAAATTTGCCCTTGTTAACTTATCTTTATTTGCTATTTTGGGCCGCTGGAGCCCTCTATGCACCGGCTATTTTGTTCAGGCGTTATCATTATCTGGCGACCAGGCTAAAGCATGAAAAAGAGTGGTTCGGAGAGTCCAAAAGAGAATTTTCAATAGAGCCGGAAATACAGCGTTTGGCTGCAATGAAGCCGATATCGTCTTATTGGTTTCTGCTCCCGGCCCTTATTTCGTGCGCCTTGCTGCTTGTTGCGGCTGTCGGCTCAGAGGGGCCGCTGCGCCTTGCAGGGCTGGCATCCTTGATTATGACCGGGGTCATGTTTCTGCTATACCGGATTTTCAGCAAGAGTAAAAGCCAGCCGGAAGGCGGCTCCGGGCCAAGCGCCGCGCTGCACAACGCAGCGGGACGGTATTGGTCCATTATGTGGGTGGCGCTGGCTATCTTTGAAGCCATCAATGCCTTTATTGCCTATGCTGTTTTGCGAGATGGACTGTCCGTCGACTTTAGCATCTTGGTTGGCGGCATTTTGATGGTTTCGCTTATTCCTTTAGTTGTCATTATTGCGGTGCATAATAAAATTCGCAGCTTGGAGTACCGTTATGCCCATACCAATGGAAAAAGCTATTTCAATGATGATGATGAATATTGGCGCTACGGTATGGTTTACTACAATCCGGAGAATGAGGCTTTGCTCGTTCGCAAGCGGATCGGAATCGGCTCCACTATCAATATGGCGACAAGGGGCGGAAAGCTGATAGCCTACGGGAGCGCGGCCTTGGCGGCAGCTATCCTTATTCCTGTCATGCTTTTGCTTGCGCGGGGCGATGCCGTTGCGCCTTCCTTAATCATTAACGAGGACCGTACGGCCTCCATTGTAAACACAGAGTACCCCTACACGTTTAGTCTGGACGACATGCTCGATGTTACGCTTGAGGAGCAGCTGCCCTCCGGCTTTCGCAGCAACGGCATCGCCACCTCGGTCTATGCCAGAGGAAACTTCTCCTTAAACGACCTGGGAGACGCCAAGCTGTACGTGTTCAAAAAATCGCCGCCGTTTATTGTTATCAAGCTGCCCGATCTTCATGTTATTTTTAACGAAGAAGAGGCTGCTGCCACCACGGAGCTGTATGATCAGCTAGCCGCCCTAAAAAAGCAGCCTTCCGAATAACACTTGGACTTATTAATTTGTTTTTTCAAAATTTATTACTCATGCTGTCCGCCCAGCAGCTCGCCCAGCATTTTATCCCGATTGCCCAAAAACTGGCGGGTAACGATATAATGCTCGGTTTCCTCCCATTCTACCCTTCTGATGCCGTGTCTGCCGATCTCATAAATCCAGGCATCGGGGTATCCCATCAGGATGGGCGAATGGGTGGCTATAATAAATTGGGATTGACGGTTAACCAGCTCATGGATGCGCCCCAGCATGGAAAGCTGGCGGGTTGGAGATAACGCCGCCTCCGGTTCGTCCATGATATATAGTCCTTTTCCGCCAAAGCGGTGAAGAAACGCTGAAAAAAAGGATTCGCCATGGGATTGCTGATGAAGCGACTTCCCTCCGTAGGAATGAGATATCGGCGGGCCAAACGATTCTTCGCGGTCCATTTGATCTATATTGGTAGCCAGATTATAGTAGCTTTCAGCACGAAAGAAAAAGCCATCCCTTGGCCGCTGCGGCCCTCTCACAGGACGCAAATACCGATAAAGCTCCGAATGCGACTCCTCAGTATGGAACGAAAAGTTGATGGTGCCGCCTTCGGCGTTAAACCCCAGCGCTACCGCAATGCCCTCCGTAATGGTTGACTTGCCGCTGCCATTTTCACCTATTAGAAACGTCACCTTGGGATGAAAAGCAAGCTCCCCTAGCTGGCGAACGGCTTCAATTTGAAACGGATAAGCTTCCCAGGACGCAATATCCTCCTTCAGCAGCTCCACCCTCCGCAAGAAAGCTGTGCGCTCATAGATTGACATACGTTAATCAACCCATTTTTCGCCTTGCAGCTTTTTCCATACCGTCTTGTTGCTGTATTGCTTCTGCGTGCTGATATCCTCTCCAAACCAGGACGGCGCCTCAAAAGCATTTGCTTCCTGAAGCGTTTCAAATTCAACCTCAAGCACGGACAGATGAATCTGATCATAGAGGTCGATTTCAACGGTTCTGCCTTCCCAATCCGCTGTTATTCTTGATTTCGTCAGCGGCACAAATCCAAAAGCCTCTACTACCTGCTCGTAAATGTCTTCTGTAATCTCGTATTCAATTTCCTCCCGCTGCAAGCCATTTCCGTTTTTGAAGGTATGCGTATAAGAGACGGCTCCCGTAGCCTCATTTTTTAATTTGCGAACGCGCAGCTCCTGCGTTTCGTCAATGGCCAAATAGGTCTGCCATATGCTCTGTGTGTGCCGAACCTTTATTTTTCCTTCTTGAATTAAGGTCTCCGGCTGTTCTGCAAGCAAAAATTTACGTTCAATTTCCATCGCCATAAAATTTGCGCCCCCCCGCGTTATAGTAGGTTTTACCATTTAAAAGTTGCCAGCATCGACTTTCTCCCAACGCTACCAAAATGTATGGCCGGAAGCAAGCCCCTCCTGCAGCCTGGCGTAAAAAACTAATTTGTCCGCCAGTTGAAGATTGGCCTATAATAGAATTATTCAATTCAAGGAGGGCGTTACGGATGAAAGTAGCCATTGCCGGAGGCAGCGGATTTATTGGAGAGGCGATCACTGACGAGCTTCTGAAGCACGGCCATCAGGTTTGTTGGTTGACCCGTGACGCCGCTTCTGCAGCTAATAAAAGAAATGTCGAATATATACAGTGGCTAAACGAAGGCGATCAGCCGGAAAACCGTCTGGAAGGCGTAGACGCCATCATCAATCTGGCCGGAGAATCCCTTAGCAGCGGAAGATGGACCCCCGCCCGCAAAAGCCGGATACTGGAAAGCCGGCTGCATGCAACCGCCGAGATCAAACGCATCATTCGCGCATTGAGCCATAAACCTTCCGTTTTGCTAAACGCTAGCGCAGTTGGTTATTACGGTACATCGACGCGCCAAACCTTCACGGAGGAGCACCAGGTTCAGCCGTCGGATTTTCTCTCGCAGGTCGTTTGTCAATGGGAGGCCGAAGCCGACGGAGCCGGCATTCGAACCGTTCTGATGAGGTTTGGCGTTGTGCTGGGCCAAGGCGAAGGCGCGCTCCCCCGTATGGCGCTACCTTACAAGCTTGGCTTTGGAGGAACATTAGGCAGCGGCAGGCAGATCGTTTCCTGGATTCATATTAGGGATGTTGTCAGAGCTATGCTGTTTTGTATGGACCAGCCTTCTCTTCAGGGTCCCGTCAACTTCACGTCCCCCAAGCCTTTGACGATGAAAGCATTTGGCCAAACCATCGGTAAAGTGCTGGGCAAACCTCATTATCTCCCCGCACCTGCTTTTGCAATCAAGCTTCTATTAGGCGAAATGAGCGTTATGGCGCTTGAAGGACAAGCCGTCTTGCCACAGAAGCTGGTCGAAAGCGGCTTTGAATTTCTCTTCTCCTCGCCGGAAGGCGCCTTGAAGGATTGCTTACTCCCTTAAGGCAAACCTAATGCGGCTTATCCACTGTCGCCATTTTTTGCTTCCTCTCTGTTCCATGCCTGTATTCTCTTCCTGCGAATGAAAAACTTGGCAGCCGGAGATGATACATAGGGAGCTTAGGGATGGAAAGGAGGCAGCGGCGTGCCGAAAACACATAAACCTCAACCCGGCAACGGAACGCTTCAGCCCGACTTAAAAAACAATCTGGATGAGCTTCAACGTGGAATGGGCAACAGCTCGGACTTGATTTTCAAGGAGTTGACCAACCATTTAGGCTGGACCGGGGCCCTTCTTTTTATAGACGGCCTGGCGGACAGCGTAGCCATTCATCACGCCATTCAGGATTTCCTGCATATCCAGTCCCGCAATACTTCTGAAATTCACGAAAGCCCTGTTTCCTTTTTAAGCAACAAAGTGATTACAGCGGGCAATACGAATATATTGAGTCACTTTAACGAAATTTACGCCTCGCTGCTTTCGGGAGGCATCATTCTTCTGCTGGAAGGCAGCACGGAGTGCCTCTCTATTTTCGCTGAAGGCTGGAAAGACCGCAGTGTCAGCGAACCAACCTCCCAATCCGTCGTTCGCGGGCCTATGGAGGCCTTTACCGAAAACATCCGCACCAATACAACATTGGTCCGCCGCAAAATCAAAGATCCTAGGCTATGGGTGCAGGAGCTAAAAATCGGCGTCGTTACGCAGACCAACGTGGCCGTCATGCATATTGAAGGCCTAGCTGAGCAACACATCGTCGACGAGGTAATGGAGCGGCTCAACCGGATTGACATTGACGGCATTCTGGAAAGCGGTTATGTCGAAAGCTTTATCCAGGATAAAATCTATACGCCCTTCCCGTTAATCTACAATACGGAGCGGCCCGATACGATCGCGGCCGGTCTTCTGGAGGGCAGAGTTGCCATTCTGGTGGACGGAACGCCGTTTGTGCTCCTTGTACCGGCCTTGTTCGTCCAATTTTTCCAATCTGCCGAGGATTATTACCAGCGGGCAGACATAAGCACGCTGCTTCGAATGCTGCGCTATATTTCCTTCTTTATTGCCATGCTTGCTCCCTCCATCTATATAGCCATTACTACGTTCCATCAGGAGATGCTCCCAACCGGCTTGCTGATCAATTTGGCCGCGCAGCGGGAAGGGGTGCCTTTCCCCGCCTTTGTTGAAGCAGTGCTGATGGAAATTACGTTTGAAATATTGCGGGAAGCCGGCGTCCGCATGCCCAAAACTGTCGGTCAAGCTGTCTCCATCGTCGGCACCCTCGTTATCGGCCAAGCCGCCGTCGACGCGGGCATCGTTTCCGCCGCCATGGTTATTATCGTATCCATCACGGCAATCTCCAGCTTTGTTATACCGGCTGTTAATTTTTCAATTGCTGTACGCATTTTGCGTTTTCCGCTGATGGGGCTTTCGGCTTCCTTCGGATTGCTGGGCATTCTGCTAGGCATGATAATCATCGTCCTGCACCTTGCAACGATCAAATCATTTGGCGTTCATTATTTGCATTCCTTCGCTCCGTTTAATTGGCGCGATCAGAAGGATACCCTGTTCCGCGCTCCCTGGCTATGGTTGAAAACGCGGCCTTCCGCAACGGGCAAGCTCAACCGATTCCGGCAGAAGCCGCATCATTGGCCTGCTCGCAACAATGAAGGAGGCTCCGGCTCATGATTCTGCGAAGAATGGCCGCCTCCCTTCTGGTGCTTAGCTGCTGCGCGCTGTTCACCAGCGGATGCTGGAACCGGAAGGAGCTGAATGAGCTGGCGATTCAGCTCGCTACCTCTATCGACAAGGAGGGCGATCAGTACCGGGTAGCCTCCCAGGTCGTCATACCCAGCGAGGTATCCGCCAAAACAACAAGCAGCGGCATGTCTCCCGTCACCCTGTTTCAAGCAACTGCGCCAACGATGATAGAGGCTTTCCGTAAAATGACGGAGAGCAGCTCCCGCAAAATCTATTCCGCCCATCTGCGGGTTTTGATCATTGACGAAAAGCTGGCGAAGGAGGGCATTGCCGAGGTTTTGGATTTATTTTCGCGAAATCCCGAAACTAGGACCGATTTTTATATTATGGTAGCAAAAAACAGCCCCGCAATCAGCATATTGGAAACATTGACGTCCATGGAGCGCATCCCGGCTGAAAATCTATTTTATGCACTGGACACCTCCGCCAAAAACTGGTCCCCCACCACAACGGTAACGATTGAGGAATTAATCGAGCAGCTGGTCTCGGAAGGTCTTAACCCTGTATTAACCGGCGTCCAGCTTATTGGCAACAAGGAGCGTGGCAAAAATATATCCAATGTCCAGCAAGTAAAACCCGCTGCAACGGTGCGCTTCACAGGACTTGCCGTCTTCTCGGGCGATAAGCTGGCGGGCTGGCTGGACGAATCCAAGAGCAGGGGCTACAACTACATCCTTGATCATGTAAAAAGCTCCGCCGGCCACGTGGCCTGCCCCTCGGGCGGACTAATCGGACTGGAGACGCTGAGGAATCAGACGATAGTGAAGGCGGATATCGTTGACGGGGAGCCTATGATTTCGATCAAGATCACTAACATTAACACCATCGCCGACGCAGAATGCAGAATCAACCTGTCCGATCCGGCTACCATCACTGAACTGGAGCATCAAGCCGGGGAAAGACTGCAGAAGGTCTTAGAGCAAACTATTGCCTACGCACAGGAAAACTTTAATTTTGACATCTTCGGCTTTGGACATAAGCTGTATCAGACCCATCCGCGGCAATGGGAAAAAATGAAAAACGAATGGACAACAAAATATTGGCCCAATCTGAAGATAAAGTACGATATTAAGTGCCAGATCCACAAAATCGGCACTACGCGCGACTCATTTATTAACCACTTGAAAAAGTAGGGGGCGTTTGCCGTGTCCGGCATTTTAATAACGCTGGGGATCATCCTTCTTCCCTTTCTTACAGAAGGCTTAACCCTTTTCAAAAAACGATGGTTTAAAGAAGCAGCCATCTATACGCTCTTGCTGTCGCTGGGGGGCTGGTTCAGCATCTGTACCTTTAATGTAATCACTCTTCCAAGCCCCTTTCTTCTGCTCAAAGCCGCATTCGCTCCGGCAATCAAGCTTTTCGGAATGGGGGAATGATTAGACATGACTTCAAAGATAGCGCCGTTTATGTCGGTTCGCCAGCTTAAAGTGCTTGTTATTTTCTTTATCGTGGGAGATATTGCCTGGTTCCTGCCGTCCCTGGCCGCCAGTACCGTACAGCAGGATGCATGGATTGCCACCATCATCGGCAGCGCTGCGGGCTGGGGACTTGCCGCGTTTATTTTTTGGTTCGGCATGCGTTTTCCGGGAAAAACGCTTGTAGACATTCATCGGGAAGTTGCGGGCAAGTGGATAGGCGGATTGTTGTCGCTATTCTTTATTGTGCATATGCTGTCCGCTGCTTCCGCGGAGGTTAGAGCAATTGGACAGTTTGTCACCACCCAAATTATGATGGAGACCCCTATGCGCGTTATTCTGTTTATTTTTTCAGCAACGGTAGTTATCGCCCTGTTTGCCGGTTTAGAGGCCATCTCACTCACCGCGCAGGTGTTCTTCCTGTTATTTGTCGCCTTGTCCGTGCTGCTGCTGGCCCTGCTTACCGGCGAACTCGAATTTAGTAATCTGCTCCCTGTGCTCAATCATTCGCCCTCGGAATTTGCCAGGTCGGCTCTGATGTTATCTGTCTTCCCATATGGGGAAATGACGGCATTTTTGATGATTTTTCCCGCAGTGAAAAAGGAAGATCGCATGTTCAAGCATTATTTGCATGCGGTTATGTGGGGCGGCCTCATGATTATTCTGCTGGTGACATTGTCCCTGCTGTCGCTGGGGGCTTATTTGACTGAACAGCAGCTTTACCCCACCTATACAATGGCCAAAAAAATCAGCATCGGCGATTTTCTTCAACGGCTGGAGTTTATTCTGGTCATTAGTTACGTCATGTCCACTTTTTTCAAATGCGCCATCCTCATTTACGCAGCCAAACAGGCAATTATCCAGTTGTTCAAGCTGCGGTACGGCCGTGCATTTATTATGCCGGTCGGTTTCCTGATGTTTGGCTTCTCCTATATCATGGCCCCGGATATTGTTTTTCTCAATTCGCTGGCCCCTCCCTGGTCGCTCTGGTCGCTTACCAATCTCATCGTGATTGTAGGATTGGTTTATCTCCTCCACCTCTTCAAATCCAGGCAAAAAAAGGCCGGGGCGACTTGACGCCCCGGCCCATCTATGCGCTGATATTTGCCCCAGCGCTCCCGCTTGCCAAGCGGGAGTATTGCATCGCTGTTATTGCAGCAGCTCCGTTAACGAGTCAGTCCCTGCATCACGGTTATTGAAGCGATTCCGCCACCGCAAGAGACGCTTCCTCACTTATGCCGCCAACTACGCTGAATTGCAGGCCGCCGCTTTTCCAATACAGCTCCGTCATGTTAGGCTGCGCGAATACATATGCCTTTGTCCCCGAAACCTCGGACTCGCTGAAAAACTCCATAGGGATGACGGCTTCCGCCCGGTCAATCATATACGTAAATTCCCGCTCGCCCGACTGGTAGAAATAAATAACCCGCGTTACCGCCACCTTTTCTCCTTCCTTCATACCGGTAGCTTCAATTTTGGATAATTGAAAACCTTCCGGCACAAACGCTGGCGCAAGCAGATCATTCCCGAACAAACCTTTTGCTTCCTCCGTTGAACCGGCCTCAACCGTTACGAGCGGAGACAAGCTAGTTCCGCCTGACGCTTCGCCGCCAGGGGTCGTGACATGACTCCCGCCTCCAGGCTCGGTAATCGCTCCATGCTCGCCTCCTGGATTCGATACACCCGCCCCTCCATTGCTGCCTCCCGTGAATAGCTGCGGAGCAGATATAGCTACTGTAATAACCAGTGCTGCTGCCGCTATTCCGGATAGCCATCTGTAACGGGCCACAAACGTCCCGCGCTTGCTTTTCCCATCTCTTATCGACGAAATATTATCCGCTTGCAGGTTTGTCATGACGCCGCCTCCTTTTATACCTGCCCTTTCTCTGATGCTTTGCTTCAATTTATCGTTCATTGCCATATCGCCAAAAATATAGCTGTCGCTCTCCGCCTTGTATTGCTCCCTCAATCGCTGCTCAAGCTCCTTCATGATCTCTCTCCTCCTTGGTTAGCAAAATCCCAAGCTGCTCCCTCGCTCTATGCAATCTGCCGCGAATAGTGCCTTCCGGCAGCGCCAGGCTTTCCGCAATCTCCCGCGTGCTCATGTCCAGATAATAATACAGATACAGCGCCTCCTGAAACGCCATCGGCAGCTTCATGACATGCTGCAGCAATTCGCTGCGCGCCAGCTTGTTCAGCGCCTCCTCCTCGACATGAAAGCTGCGGGACGCCTCCAGCGTTTGCGGGTCGGCAGGCTCCTCGCCCGACATTTTTAGTCCCAATCTGTCCCGGCATACATTTATCGTTATTTTAATTAGCCACGTTTTGACCGAGCTGGTTCCGCGAAACTTGGGCCAGGCCCGATAAGCCCTCAAAAAAGCCTCCTGACTCATATCCTCGGCAAGATGCCGATCACCCATATAGAAATAAGCGGAACGAAGCACAGTTGTTCCGTATTGCGTCATCATCATTTCAAGCGCATCATCCGGATGCTTAGGAAAGCTTTCCTTAACCATTGGGCCGGCCGGCTCCTTCATCCCTCAACCACCTCCTGCTTATTAGACTCCCCAAGGCAGAATTTCGCTTCATGAAAAACAAAAATAATCTCAACATACAAATCATTAGAGCGTATCTGAAACTTGAATAATGGTAGTAACAATGCTACTATTAGATTATTAGACAAACATCTAAATAAGAAAGAAATGAGGTGAACAACAACGAACGATGCATTTAAAGCTTTATCTGACCCTACCCGACGTAAAATTATTAGTTTGTTACGAGAGAGGGATTTGACAGCAGGAGAAATTGCTGATCAGTTTAGTATGACGAAGCCAAGTATTTCACATCATCTAAGCACTTTAAAAAATGCTAAACTCATTTTGGATGAACGAAATGGCCAAAACATCATTTATTCATTGAATACAACTGTCGTACATGAAGTCATGGGATGGTTTTTGGAAATGTTTTCAGACAAGGTTCAGGAAGAGGGTTTTGAACATGATAAGTAAGCTTAAATTGGGGCGACGGGATATATTGTTGTTTTTGATCGGTTTAGTTCCGCTTATTATTGGCTTCATTTATTACTCGAGTTTGCCGGAACAAGTGGCTATTCATTTTAATTTATTCAATGGTGAAGGAAACGGCTTCATTATGAAAGAGTTGTATTTACCATTGATTTGTTTTTTTACAATAGGGTTTCCGCTTTTGTTTAAAATAACACGTCAAATAGATCCAAAACGATTTAACTATATTAAATTTGAAGATACTTTCGAAATGATTCGCCTTTTAATAACTGTTTTATTGAGTGTTTTGTTCATACTTACTATTTTGTATAACATAGGCTTTACGATCACGATGGAACGATGGGGTATTCCTGTATTAGGAGTTTTTCTCATCTTCATCGGAAACATAACAGGACGTATTCGTTACAACTTTTTCATCGGCTTCCGAACACCCTGGACGCTTGCGAACGAGGATGTGTGGAGACGCACCCATCGTTTTGGCGGACCCATCTTTATAGTCTCAGGAATTCTAATGCTTATTTCATTATTTTTCGAAAAACCTTTATGGATTATATTATTCGCATTTTTAGTATTGATCATAATCCCGACAATGTATTCTTATGTAATAAGTCGGAAGCTCCGATGAGTTCATTTTAAATACACAAGCAGAAAGTGGCGTTCAAATTTCAAATTATGGAGGTATATACAATTGAGAACTAACCCAACAATTCCCTTAAAAGCAATCTCGGCAATGCTTGCCTTATCCATCAGTCTCCCGACCGTCTCAAGTGCTGCGTCAATTAATAATCAGGTGGTTAATCCAGCCCCAAATGTCCAAATCGCTGTTGACCGTTCAGAGCAAATCGTCCCCTTGCGCGCAGTTGTGGAAATGCTGGGCGGAGAAGTGTTGTGGGACGAAACCAGCTCGACTGTAGGCGTCAAGTATCTCGGACATACATTATCCTTGAAAATAGGGAGCAATAAAGCTGTAAGCGACGGCAAGGCGATCACAATGCCATCGGCAGCGCAGCTCGTTGAAAAACGCACCCATATTACACTTCATGCTCTTAATGAAGCGCTCGGTATCACAATCGGTTGGGATGAACAATCCCAAGCCATCATCGTTGACAAGATGGATCTCACTAGCAAAGCGACAGCTTTTATTGCCTCCGCTTTGGGCTCATCGAATATTAGTTCGACTCAGTTTTTTAGCGCCAATCTTGGGTCAGTTGCTACGGCGGAGCGTATCGACTATTTTTTTGGAAACGCAACAGGTCAACTTGGAAGCTTTAAAGGCATTACCAACCTCACAACCGATAAAACCATCGTACATGAAAATGTGAGGCTCGCGCTCGCTTTTGAAAAAGGCGAAGTACCGTTCGTCCTTAGATTTAATCATGGAAGAGAGATCGATGACTTTTTGCTCGATCTTTCCGCGGCAACGAAGCTGGAAGGCTACAAATTGCCAAGCTATGCAAATCCACAGGCTTATACCGAAAAAGAAGTGATGGTCGGTGAAGGTCGCTGGGCTTTGCCTGGCACACTGACGTTGCCGACAGGAGAGGGTCCTCATCCTGTGGTTGTACTCGTTCACGGATCAGGAGCGAATGACCGCGACGAGTGGCTTGGCGTACTGAAGCCATTCAGCGATCTTGCAGCAGGCTTGGCGTCACAAGGAATTGCCGTTTTGCGTTACGAAAAACGCAGCCTTGAATATTCAGCGCAGCTTAGTCTTTTGCCAAATCTAACGATGAAAGAAGAAGCGCTCGACGACGCCCTTACCGCCGTCAAACAAATGAGTAACACGGAAGGCATTGATCCGGAACAGATTTACGTGCTGGGACACAGTCAAGGAGGTTTTATGATGCCGCGCCTTGTGGAAGCAGATGAAGATAAGCAAATTGCGGGAACAGTACTAATGTCAGCACCTGGCGGCTCCTTTTTTGACCTAATGGAAAAGCAATTTTCTTATCTCGTAGATTTGAATCAGATGCCTCTCCAATTGTTGGAATATTATAAAGAGCAGTTTGCCATCTTGAAGGACCCTAGCTTGTCCACGGCCAACCCTCCCAAAGAATATTCGCTCGGATATTGGTTTATGGACCTGCGCGGATATGAGCCAGCTGAAATGGCAAAGGACCAGACTGGGAAAATGCTGATCCTACAGGGAGGGCGCGATTATCAAGTTATGCCGGAACAGCTTGATATCTGGAAGGACAATTTGAAAGATCGCAATGACGTAACTTATCGGCTGTATCCAAAACTCAATCACTTTTATACCGAAGGCGAAGGTGCCATGAGTACGCCAAATGAATACCTCAAGCCGGGCAACATCCCGATTGAAGTCATCAACGACATCGGCAATTGGGTTAAAAACAGTACTACTAAATAAATCCACCTGGATTTAATAGTATGGCCCCTCTATTAAGAGGCTGTCCGAAAAAGTCAAAAGGAAGTAATAATTATTGGGCAGAAGGGACCTATTGCCCAATAATTATTCACCGGATCAGACTTTTTGGGCAGCCCCTTTTTAATAATGCCAAGGGATAAAAATCGCCAGCAGCATAACAGCTATCCGGGCGGCTGTAGTCAAACTGAAATTTTTGACCGCAAGTACAAAGGTTGTTGCCTTGGCGGGAGCTTTAGAGAACGTCTTAATATTCCGGCGAACAGGGATCAGCGTAAGCAGCAGCGGCAACGCAATAAGGGGATTAACACCCATAATAAGTAAAATCGGCACATCCAGAAGCGCGGCATAATAAATGATATGGAACAAAAGCAATGCTTTTTCCTGTCCGATGTACACGGGCAGCGTATAACGCTTGTTAGCCAGATCATCTTCCATGTCGCATATGTTGTTGGCCAGCATAATGCCCGCAATGCCCAGCACGGCTGGCATGGACACCAATAACAGAAGCAGTGTCTCCAGCAGATTGACGCTGACGCCAAGCATTCCGCCTTCCAACGTGATAGCGGCTAATTGATTGCCGTCCGTATGAATGTAGGCGGCGACAAAGGTAATGACAAACCCCATAAACAAACCCGAAAACAGCTCGCCAAGCGGCATGCGGGAAATCGGCAGCGGTCCGAAGGAATACAGGATGCCCACACCAAAGGACAAGGCCCCCAGCGCCAGCACTACCAGTCCCGTTTGGGCGACAAGCAGCAAGCCCGCGGCAACGGATGTTAAAAACATCACGACGATCAATATAAATACCGCCATCGGATTCATGCCGTATTTGACGATTGCATTATGCTCCTCGTAGCCGTAGCCCTGTTTTTTCTGCGCTTTGACATAATCATATAAATTATTAATTGCAGTTGTCGTCATATCAAATAAAAGCAGCGAGGCAAACATGAGCAGCCACAAGCTGACATCGAAGGATTGAAATCGAAACCAGGCATAGACGGAGCCCAGCAAAAAGGGCAGCATGCTGGCTACCTTGGTCTGTATTTCCACCAGACGGAGAAATTTACGTATACTGTTCATGACTATCATTCCTTTCAATGCCAGTATAACGCCATGCCAAATTCTCCATAGTGACTTTTATCACAAGCGTATGATGAATTTAATCCTCACTGATTCAATTTCATACAACATGGGTAAGTATCCATTATAGGCAACAACACATAAAGCAGTTAAAGGAGAGATGTACCATGTCCAAGCATACGTCAACATCAACATCGGGAATTATTACGGGAGCGCTGGTTGGAGGAGCTGTAGGAGTCATTGCCGCATTGCTGCTAGCGCCAAAGTCGGGGCAGGAGCTTCGATCCGATTTGGGACAACAGTTGCAAGCCGTAGGAAGACGCGCCAAGGATTTGGCGGATTCCGTATGCAGCAGCACTAAAGAAACAGCCAGCCAGGCAGTCAGCAATGCCGGTCAGGCTGCATCCAGCATTGGCCAGCACGCCAAAGCGGCGGCTGAAGCTGTAGGCTCTGAAGTCAAGGATGCCGCTGAAGCATTCAGCACGGGAACCAAGGAGGCTATTCAGGATGCCGCTGAAGGCATCAAAGCAGATATTGCTTCATTACCTCCGGTCAATGGGAATTCTTCAAAATAAAGTGTAGCCAACAATCTTCTTCAGGGAACAGAAATCGAAGGATTTCCACTCCCTGCAAAGCAAACTCCAGGAACGTTGCTCATACGACATTCCCGGAGTTTGCTTTTTTACTGAAAACACCCCTCCTGTCGGGCTGCTCCTGCAAACGGTTAGGGTTCACTCCGAGGCTTCAACACCTCGCCTTTTACAGGCATCCCGCCTCCCGAACCCGTGTCAAAATAAAGCGGAAGTCCTTCCGCTGCAACAAGAAACCATGCCCCCGCAGGATTTTGCCGCTGGTGGTGAATATGAAGATGCGGCTCGGAGGTTGAACCGCTGTTGCCGACTTTGCCGATATAATCACCAACCTTTATTTCATCCCCTGCTTTAACCGCAACGCTGTCCTTTTTTAGATGATTAAGCAGCAGATAGGTGCCCGTTTCCTTAACGCGGATATAAACATGATTGCCTTCCGCTGAAATAAATTCCTCCGTATTGGGAGGAATATCATCCTCGCCGTCATAAGATTCAACAACCGTTCCTTCCACCGGAGAAAAAACTTCCTTGCCCCATATGCCGTAATCATTTAAATAGGTGCTTCCCGTATCGAAAGGAGGCATCATAATATCATACGCCCATCGCTCCGACGCCCACATGGCATGAGGCAGATTCTCCTCCAATGTGTCGCCGCCCCAGCCAATAACCGCATCCACCTTGAATGGAGAAGCAATAGTTAAAGAAGGCGACGTATCGCCAAGCCTGGCGGGATATGCAAATGGAATGACATTCATGGTCATAAGAATAGGAAACATCATCGCTAGCCCCAGCAAAACGGAAATGGCTGGCCTTATCCTTTTTTTTCCTTTAACCGCCAAAATGATTAGTGCTATCCCATATGCAACAACGACGCCAAAGCCGGCTATTGGCATAGCCAGCTTCAGCAGCATCCAGGAAAAAGCACCGGCTAACCCCTGAACCCACAGCAAAGATATCCACAAAAAAGCAATAGCAACAAGCAGCAACACATTAGCAATACCAATTTGTTTCTTTATTTTTGCAAGCATTGGCACAGTCTCCCTCATCACTTTGACGCTCCATTCCATTATGAGGGGTGATCAGCCATTGTTCATCTTAACTTTGTCTTAATTCTATGTATGGCTTACAGCGGAAAATAATGTTTAACCGCAAACCGGGCTAGCCGGAAGAGGAATCCTCTCCCAGCAAGCCCTTGAGCTGCTCTATCGCTCTGCGCTGGATGCGGGATACGCTCATCTGGGAAATGCCCAGTTCATCCGCGATTTCACGCTGGGAGCGTCCCTTGTCGTAGACCAGCGCCAATACCTTCTGCTCCTGAATTTTCAGCTTGCCGATCGCATCGCGCAAATCAAGACGGCCGTCCAGGGACAGCAGGTCGTCGTTGTCCGACCGGATCATGTCGCCAATCGTCGCCGCGCTTTCTCCTTCTGACGACAGGGGCGTATCCAGTGAAACATATTGATAGGAGTCCCTTGAAGCCAACACCTCGATTGTTTCCTCCACCGACAGCTCTAAATATTCGGCGATATCCTCGACCTGAGGCGAACGTCCCAGCTTCACCGTTAATTCGTCGATCGCGCGCTGGACAAGCAAGCCTTTTTCCTTGATTCGGCGCGGCACCTGGATATACCACGATTTATCCCGCAAATAGTTTTTCAGGTGGCCGATGATGCTTTTCATGGCGTAGCCCTCAAACGGAATTTCGCGATCGGCGTTATATTGCTTGAACAGCCTCAACATCGACATTTGGCCAACCTGGTAAAGGTCCTCATACAGATCCGGCCGGCTGCGCGACATCTTCCCCGCCGCCATCCGGACAATCGGCTCGTAATGACGCAGCAGCTCTGTTGCACTGTCATTGCAGCCTTCCGTTCGGTACAGCTCCATCATTTCCGCTGCTTGCTGCGGGGTAAGTTGTGAGGAATGAAGGGTCATACCATCTCCTCGTTTCTGCTCCTGCGCTTGATGAGCACAACCTCAGTGCCTTGTCCCGACCGCACATCCACCTCGTCCATTAGCGCCTGCATCATAAACAGGCCAAGCCCCCCGATAGCCGCTTCCTGAAGCGGAGTGTCATGCAGCGTAGCGCTCTGAGGATCCAACGGGGCAAATGGAAAGCTTTTGCCGTTGTCGCGGACGGTTATTTGAAGCTCGGCGTCCTCGCACTGCTGGAAGGCAATTTCAATAACGCCGTCTTCACTCCCGCCATACGCATGGAGAATCGCGTTTGTGCAGGCCTCTGTTACGGCAACTTTCATATCTTCAATATCCTCGTACGGAAAACCGGATTTGCTTGCAACGGAATAAAGCGTTGTTCTTACGATATCCAGATAATCGGCCGAAGCCGGTATGTTTAATAGGATCGGCGTCTGTTTCATTTTGCGGCACGTTCCTTTCCCAAGTCTTATTATTATAAACTAGTTTTGCCGTAGTTTGCTCCAAATACGTATCGCCGATGCCACGCCGTCCGCAATGGCTGCAACTGTTGCCTGCTCCTTGCGGTTTTCTGGCGGCTGAGGAGCCGCGGGAGTGACTGCGACTGACGCTGCGGCACCCGCTTTCTTTACCTTGGCAGCCACGCCAGTTGCGGTTTGCCGGACAGCCGAGGTTAACGCGTATGTGGCATGACCGATCTCCCGGACGCTGCCGAACAAGGCATCCAGCTCCTTCATTTTGTCGCGGATATCCTGAGTTACTGCATCTGTATGCTGAATGACGGAACGCGCATCCTGGCTGACCTGAACAACCTCTGCCCGCAATTCGCTCATGGTGCGCTTTGCCTCATCTATCGCCATCGTGGCCTGCCGCAATGTTTTGAGAAGCGCCAAAAGCACCAGCACCAGAACAACCGTCAGCACGCTTGCGCATACACCGATCACTATTTCCATGCATCATCAACTCCCTTTGTAACGATATACCCGCCTAATCTATCTTTGAAACGACAACTCCAAAAAAGGACCTTCCCCCTGCCTCCGGCATGGTATAATAGAACACGAAAATGAATCAACACGCCCACACATACGGCAGGATAAAAACGATTATCCATTACGTTAGCCGCATAAAGGAGGCCATTATGCCGAAAGCATTCCGGGCCGGGATTCGGCTCAAAATAGCCATTGGATATCTATTGATTATTTGCTGCATGGGAGCAGCTATTCTTCTTGTCACCAACCGGATTGCCTCTCTTCAAAACGAAATCGAAACGATGACGGCAAGAGACATGGAGATCACCAATCTGATCACCACGATCCGCTACAATGTCATAAATATGGAAACAAGCCAGCGAGGCTTTCTCATTACCGGAAACGAGGACTATCTGGAGCCCTACAAAACCAGCATTATGGAATGGGAAGGCCAGTTTAAAGCGCTTCAGCGTTTTATTGGAGACAGTCCCTCCAAGCAAGGCGAGCTGGAAGAAATCAAAACAACGATAGAGCGGTGGATTTCCACAACGGGCGAACCAACCATCGAGATGAGGCGCAACAATCAGACTGATGCCATTATTCAATTTTTTCAGGATGATCCCGGCAAACGCGATATTGAACAGCTGAGAGGGCTGCTTGAATCGCTGCGCGTCAAACATCTGGCAGACAATGAGGCCTACCTGAACGATCTGGATGTCCGCAACACCGCGCTTACAACGGGACTTTATATCCTTGTAACCGCCGTCGCTGCTGTTGCCTTGCTTATTGTGTTGTTTGTATCCAATTCCATCGTGCAAACCATTAAGCAGGTTGTTGCGGTTATCGGAGAAATTTCGCGGGCAAAAGGCGATTTAAGTAAACGCATTACCGTTCAAAGCAACGATGAAATCAGGGATTTGGCAAACGCCATGAACATCCTTCTGGATAATTTGGAGGCCAAAAGCTGGGTGCAGGAAAAAGTGGCGGAGGTCGCCACCATGAATCAGGGCATGGACGATCTGGGAAAGCTGGCTTCTTCCTTCCTGAGCAAAGTCGCGCCTATGGTCTCCGCAAGCCACGGAGCCTTTTATATCCGCAGAAGCAGCCGCGGCCTGGATCGGCTGGAGCAGCTGGCTTCCTATGCCGGATTTGGCGAGGAACAGGGCAATCGAAGCTTTAAGCTGGGCGAAGGCCTGATTGGCCAATGCGCTCAGGACAAGAGGGCTTTTCTGCTAAATCAGCCCGAGGAGTACGAAGCCAGTATTCAATCCGGGCTGGCCGAGTTCCGGGCAAAAAGCGTGCTTGTTGTGCCGGTCGAATTTCAGGGCCATGCCATCGCCGTTATTGAGTTTGCGTCGCTGGAGCCATTTACAACCCAGCATTTGCAGCTTCTGGAAGCCATCGAGGACCATTTGGGCGTTGCTATTGACAATGCCGCGGGGCGCATGGAGGTTGAACGGCTGCTGGGCGAATCCCAGGCGCTTACCGAGGAGCTTCAAGCTCAGACAGAGGAGCTTCAAGCCCAGTCCGAGGAGCTTCAGATGCAGCAGGAGGAAATGCGAATAACAACAGAACATCTGGAGGAGCAAAATCTGTTTGCCGAGCAAAAAACGAAGGAGCTGGAATACGCAAAGGCCGAGCTGGAGCAATATGCGGAACGGCTGAAGCAAAGCGCGCAGTACAAAACGAATTTCCTTGCCAATATGTCACATGAGCTGCGCACGCCGCTGAACAGCATTCTTATTTTATCGCAATTATTATATGAAAATGGAAATGGTTCTTTAACCTCCGAGGAGGAGGGATATGCTCGCGTCATTCATTCATCCGGCAATGATCTGCTCACCCTGATTGACGATATTCTGGATTTGTCCAAAATCGAAGCCGGCAAAGTTTCGATTGTGCTGGATGAAGTTAATGTAACGGAAATTCCTGATTTGATGAAGCTGAGCTTTGAACCGGTTGCCGAGAAAAAAGGGGTCTTGTTCCAGCACGAAATGCAGCCGGATGTGCCTCAAATCATTCGCACGGACGGCCAGAGGCTTCAGCAAATTTTGAAAAACCTGTTGTCTAACGCTTTCAAATTTACCGACAGCGGTTCCGTCACCTTAAAAATTCATAAAGCCGACCCTATCGTCGCCAGGCATCGCCTGCCAAACGCCGATCCTGAACGTATTGTCGCTTTTTCTATCATTGATACCGGCATCGGCATTCCGAAAGACAAGCAGGAGTTGATTTTTGAAGCATTCCAGCAAGTTGACGGCAACACGAACCGTATTTATGGAGGTACCGGGCTTGGCTTGTCCATCTGCAGCGAGTTTGCCCGTCTTCTGCATGGCTGCATCGTGGTGGACAGCGAGCTGCATAAAGGAAGCTCCTTTACTCTGTATATGCCAGTTGATTATGAAGCAGCTGTTATGGAGGTTGAGCAGTCCGTTCAGGAATCCGCCGCATCCAGAGATAACCTGCATACGGGCGTCCCGGCGGCAAGCGAGACACTGGCGCTCAGGGAAACCGCCCAACCGGCCTTGGCCGGCGAATCGGAAAGCGGCGAAAGCAAGCATAACCCGTTCCCGGGCAAAAGGGTGCTGCTGGTGGAGGATGATGCACGGAACGTTTTTGCCATTATTCAGGCCTTGGAGCAACGCGGCTTAGAGGTAGCGGTAGCAAGCAACGGCAAGGAATGTATGGAGATGGTTGACGCTGATTCCCGATTCGATCTGATCCTTATGGACATTATGATGCCGATAATGGACGGCTTTGAGACTACCCGCGCATTGCGCCGTCATCCGCTTATGAAAAATACGCCTATTATCGCCTTGACCGCCAAAGCTATGAGAAGCGATATGGAGAGTTGCCTGGAGGCGGGTGCCTCCGATTATATCAGCAAACCGATTCAGATGGAGCAGCTATTCTCCCTGATGCGCGTTTGGCTGACAAAGCAGGTGGATCAATAATGCCGATTGAATGGTGGCAAAACAAGGTTATTCCCTATGCCGATACCGACGAGGAGCCCGCGGAGCTGGAGGAGCTTGAAATCGAGCTGCTGCTTGAGGCGATTCGCCGGCGCAGCGGCTTCAACTTTCACAATTACCTGCATTCGTCGCTGCGCCGGCGCATTCGTAATCGGATGACGCAGGACAAACTGCCTACGGTCACTTCTCTGTTGAACCGGGTTCTTCATGAGGAGGGCTTTCTGGATAAGCTGCTGGAGGATTTTTCGATCAAGGTGACGGAGATGTTCCGCGATCCGGAATTTTTCCTTGCATTTCGGAAGCATGTTGCGCCTGTTCTAAGAGAACATGAGAAGCTTCGCATCTGGCATGCGGGCTGCGCGACAGGCGAAGAGGTATATTCCATGGCCATTCTGCTGCAGGAGGAGGGGCTGCTGGAACGCTCCACGATTTACGCAACGGATATGAGCAAGGAAGCCATAGCCTTGGCGAAGAAGGGGCGTTTTCCTCTCAAACGAATGCAGGCTTATACAAAAAACTATTTGCAGGCCGGAGGGACGCGCGAGTTTTCCGCCTATTACTCCACGGATCATGCCTATGCCTATTTTCATGATGACATCAAAAAACAAATGATGTTTGCACGGCATAACCTGGCAACAGACGGCTCCATTAATGAGTTCCATGTCATCCTTTGCCGGAATGTGCTCATCTATTTTAATCCGGAGCTTCAAAATCGCGTACACGGAATATTGACGGATAGTCTGGCCAAGGGGGGATTTCTTGCGCTTGGCAGCAAGGAGTCGTTTATCTCCTCACACAAGTCGCAGTTTATCGAATTTATGCCGGATGAGCGCATTTTTCGTAAGCTGCCGGTAGAGGACTAATCTTGTTTGAATAGGGTACAAAAAAAGGAGGTCGGCAAAAAGTCCGGCCTCCTTTTCAGGATTTGTATTTTAATAATCGCACCTCGGTAGATCCCTCCAGCGATTGCACGCTAACCTCGTCCATAAGCGCCTCCATCAAATAGATGCCGAGCCCGCCAACTCGAAGCTCGCTGCTATCTTGTCCCTGGAGCGGCAATGAATCATGCCGGGCCGTCTCGTACAGAAACGAAGGACCATTATTGGTAACGGAAATAACAAGGACGCCATCGCCCGGCTGAAAGGAGATGTCGATTACCTCTTGGCCCTCTGCGCCGCCGTGCAGCACGGCATTATTGCAAGCCTCCGATAACGCAACCTTCATATCCTCGATGTCCTCAAAGGTAAAACCCAATTTTACAGCTACTCCATAGAGACACGATCTTGCTACATCAATATACTCAGCTTGAGCCGGTATCTGCAATCCTATCGCTTTCATCCCTGCGCCTCTGTCCCTTCCTTCAAATAACCCGACAATCCGGTCAAATCGAATAAACGGCGAATCGAGGCGGGAATCTCCTGCACGTAAAACGGTGCGTTAATGGCATCTCTGGCTTTCAGTATGGATACGATAATGCCAATGCCTGTGCTATCAATATAGGTCAGACCTCCTAGATGCAGACATAACGCCACATCCGTGCGCTCCAGCACGTGCTGGAGCGACTTCTGAAGCTGGGGCACAACAGACAAATCAAGCTCGCCGCTCAGCTTTAGTGTATAAACTCCATCCTGCTCGCTTTGCTGGATTGCAAAAGGTACCATTTTCATCATCGTTTCACTCCGCCCTGTTATCTTAATTTAATCTTATCGGTTGCAAACATGGTTGACAAGCTTTGATCTGGAAAATATAGGACTGTACTGGAAAAAGCCTATTGTATGGCTGTTAAACAGTCGCTATATGGTAATAGCTGATGGCTTGCGGTTTTCCGGTTTGCGGGTCCAAAAACAGCTTGAGCAACGCTTCATCCCGCTGGAATACAAGCCCGTCCTCGGCTTTATAATCCGGCTCGCCCAGAACTTTCACCAAAGCCTCCCGGGTGGCTTCCACCGGTTTGCCGTCAATGTCCAGACCGTGCGCCGGATCAATATCGACGTATTGAATGAAATCGCCAGCAAAGGCAACGCGCAGCCCTTCATATCGGTAAACCTCCAGGTCGGCAAAAAATTCATCCTTATCGATTACGGCCGGCTGTCCCAGCTTGGCGACAACATCATCCCGACTGTCGTAAAGCGAAATGCCGCATACCGTGTCCAGCTTGAAAGCTGCCGGTTGCACCGTTGCAGCGCTTTGCTCTGGAGAATCGGATTCTGTTGCAGAAATAGCATCCTCGGCATTCCGCATCCATGAGGAATCCCCTATATGTTGCCCCTGACCCTGCTCTTGCCCTTGCTTATGCTCTTCGTCCAGACCAGCCTGCTGTCCCCCGCTACCCGGGACCGCCGCTGTGAATGCAGACTGATTTTCCGGCATTGAAGCTCCGATATCCGTCTCTTGGCCTCCGGCCGCTGTTCCCAATGCTCCGCATATGATCAACGTGACGAGAAACAATACTCTCATGTCCGTCGCCTCCCAGCTTATTGCCTTCAAGAGTTGATTATTATCTTTATAAACCGAAATCAGACTTTTGAAACCATAACTCGGCAATTCTGGTTAGAACAAATTTGGACAATCGACGGCTGAATGTCATATTCGAGGTTGGCTATGCCGCCAGACATGCTTCGTAATGGGAAGTGGACTATTTTGAGCAACACTTATATGCAGAAGGGGAAGGTTAAATCAGCTCAAGGTAACGGTTACCAGGCAAATATCATCCCGTTGCGCGTTATCTGCTCCTTCTCCAAGCATGCTGTTGACAAGCATATCGGGACTGACGCCCCGCCCGCTCCTAACAGCGCTGCTAATGATTTCGCGGCGTGCGTCGTCGTCATGGTCATCCATTGCGTCAAGCAAGCCATCTGTATAAAGCGCTATGACAGTGCCCGGCTGATAAGCCACGACCTCTTTTGTTACCTTAATGTGCTGGAACAGGCCGATTGCGGGTCCGCCGGAGGTAAGCTCCGTACATCCGCTCTCCGTAATGGCAAGCCCGGACGGATGGCCCGCATTAACATATTCATACGTTTGACTGTCTGTATCGACGACAAGGAAAATTCCTGTAAAATAATAATTAATCAGTTCATCCCTGCGATAAAGCTGCCCCATATAACGGTTCAACTCCACCATTACTTCCTCGGGATCCGTAATTCGCAGGATCAAATCCTTCAGCACCGATGAAATAAACATGCATACCAATGAAGAGGAAATGCCATGCCCCATCATATCCAGCAAAATAATGCCGTATCGGTTCCGGTCAATCCGAAACCAGGCGTAATAATCCCCCGCCAGCTCCGAGGAAGGACGGTATTCCGCCTTGATTTCGATCCGCTCATTTACGATAGGATCGCTGAGCACGCTGCGCTGCACTTGCTTGGCCAGCTCCAATTCGTAGCGGATACGCTTGTCCTGCTTTTTATGCCAGTCCTTTTCCTGCTTGAGACGCAGGGCGGAACGGATGCGCGCCATCAGCTCCAGCTTGTTGATTGGCTTCATGACATAATCGGAGGCTCCGGCATCCAGCGCCTCCGCCAGCTTGGTAGATTCTCCAACCGCCGTAACGAAAATAATAGGCACGTCGCGATACCGCTCCTCCGACTGGATACGCCGGCAGGCCTCAAGACCATCGATTTCCGGCATCATCATATCCAGCAAAATCAAATCAACCGGCTCCTCCGCCCCGCATTCCGAGTCCAAATGAAGCATGCCATAAAGCTCCGAAGCCGATGAAGCTATGCGCAGATCGGAATATCCCTCCTTGCTCAGTATCGTTCTTATAATCATCTGGTTGGTTACATTATCGTCTACGATTATAATACGCATCTGCCTATCCTCCTAAGAACAAATCCAACTACTGCGACATATAAATAGCCTACCCTTTCGAGCAGGCTATAGCAACCTTTTAGAACGGAGGGCGGTTATGCGGAAAGCTTCCATGGTTGAGTCCCGGATGATAATAAATATCCCGGTCAAAATCATCTTCGCCATACTCCCTGCCT
>PJUA01000028.1_pt1 | contig 214589 bp, 168 predicted proteins | sample 1512151 | NCBI WGS metagenome assembly PJUA01 (sample SAMN08177678, study PRJNA422409) | Soil metagenome, whole genome shotgun sequencing project. | isolation source: Soil enriched on filter paper: beechwood xylan treatment | place: USA: Madison | collected 2015-01-15 | reverse complement strand
AGAAGAATGGAATCAAAAGAAAATTTCTATGCTGGAGCAGAAAGATGTAATTGAAGAAAGCCTTCTGAAACAAATTTCAGCTGTATTAAAAATTCCTGTTGAAGCTTTTCAGAATTTTGATGAAGAAAAGGCAATAAATATTATTTCTAATACATTTGACAACGGTTCAATTGGTTATCAAAATAATGACACTTGTACATTTAACCCCATAGAGCAAGTGCTAAAATTGCACGAAGAAAAAATTGCCTTATACGAACGTATGTTGAAAGAAAAAGATGAAATGATGGCGAGGCTTGAAAAATTGATTAATAAATAATTATTCATTTAAGATATATTAAAACAAAAAAGAGACTCGAAAGTCTCTTTTTTGTTGTTTTGAATAATATTTACGGGGCGAATTCGGAAGACATTCTAATAGCTTTCCTTAAAAATCTTCGAAAAGAGGTTTTTCAATTTTAAAAAGAGTATTAATTGATTTCTTCAAATCAGTTTATTTTAATTTACTATATGCTTCTAAAAGAAGGGATTTATTCCTCTCCAAGTAAGTTTTTAGCGATTCAGGCTCAATTCCTAAACCTGCTGCTTCTTGAGGGTCAACTTTATACCCTTCCACATTCTGCCAGATAAAAGCTTCGGTTCCCCATTTAAACAATCCGCTTTCGACGGCTTGCTCATCTGTTATACTAATGGCCTCAAATTGCTTACCAGTAACGCTTGAAAGCGCATCTGCAACCTCTCCCATTGTAAGTGAATCTCCCACTATAGCGAATTCTTTCTTGTTGAATTTGTCAGGCTCTGCAAATGCCTCAGCTGCAAAACGACCAATATCTTCAGGAGACACCCAGTCTATTTTTGTATCCGGCGCAGTTGGACTAATTATTTTACCCTCAGAAATAGTAGGAAACATCCATTCATTTTTAGGAGGAAGCAGATTCACCATGATAAACGGCGGTTTTATGATCGTCCAAAAAGTAAATCCGGCATCTTTAACAGCGTTTATAGCTGCAGCTTTCTCTTCCCAGTAAAGCGGCTCCCACCTGCCTTTATCCCAGTCCGCAAAGTTTTGATGATCTCCCGCGCGGGCAACAGAGGTGTGAACTATCTGCTGAATCCCGGCAGCTTTTGCTGCAGCAACCAGATTTTTTGCATGTCTAGTTTCCTCTCCTTTATTCCCAGGATGGGATCCCATCTGCATCGAGAATACGCCTGTTGCACCTTTAGCGGCCTCAGTCAGGCTTTCTAAATCATCGAACGTCGCTTCAGCTAATTCAACATTCCTTGCAGCGAGTGCTTTTGCGGCTTCACTGTTTTTATTTCGAACAATAGCCCTCACCGCTATATTTTTAGCTAATAATGCGTCAATAACCGCTCCTCCCTGAGTACCTGCCGCGCCAGCTACCAGTATTAATGATTTATCTTTCATATTTTTATAATTTAAATTTTTTGTAAATTTACGCCGTAATTGGTTTACAAAAGATACCAGTTACCTAAAGGATGCCAGATATACAAAAAGATAATTCAGAAAATGCACAGCAAATCAAGCATTTGCAGGATGCCCTATACGTGATAAGCGGGAAATGGAAACTCCCCATATTGACAGCTGTGCATCAGGGTAACAGCCGATTCCGTGACATACAGCGGAGTGTGAACGGCATTACAAGTAAAGTCTTGTCAAAAGAACTTAAAGAACTGGAACTAAACAAGCTCATTGTAAGAAGAGTCTATGATGACTCACCTCCGACCGTTGAGTATACGGCTTCTGTGTATTGCGATACGCTGCACAATATGATCTCCGAAATGATTGAGTGGGGTAAAAACCACCGTGACAAGATCAGGGAAGTTTGATAAATAATAGGACTGCTTTCTTGTTAGAGATAATGTAGTCATGATCAGCAGAGTATAACAATATGTAATTCCCATAACTCAGCAAAGATCTTCTATTTAACAATCAATGCAATACTAGCCTTAGTATACTGGTTAATTGCAATTTTCACCTGATCAAAACTAGGTGCTGAGAGTCTTGGTTTATAATTTTGAGAAAATCCAAATCCTTCTGTCGGGTAACCAATCATATTTTTATCACATTTTCCGTTATTATTCAAGTCTTGATAAACAGCAATAGCGTAATCGCCATCCGGTAGGTTTTTGAACGTGTAAACCACTTTATTTTCTGTAGCTTTACTTTTGCGGTGGCAATCTGTGACTCATTATCAAGAAAACCCTTCTCTTTATCGTACAATCCCAAAAAAACAAATCCTTTGCCGGGTTCTACGCCCGATACTTCAACGCTGAAATTATGTTGTGCAAACAATGCCGAATTAACTGCTAAAAGTACTATCAAGCTTATCATTTTAATTTTCATAACTTATATTATTTAGGATTTAAAATAGAACATTTTCTAGCTTCTCTTTCTCTAATTGGTTAAAAAAGTGATTCATTTTTTTTACATTCCCTTTTTTAAACGCTTGGTAGGGTTCTGACTGTGAGAGCAGCCATTTTTTTATAATACTTTTAAAAATGAAGGTGATTTTTTTTTGGAGAGGATGAATTTTCTGGCGGACCATCTCGAAATAATCGTTCAAATTTTGCTGTCGAAAACCCAGAATATTATCTAAATCTTCACCATCTTTTAAAATCCCGCAGTGAAAATTTTTCTCAGCAAACGCCTTTTGTGGAAAATCAGCTTCGCCTAAGCCAAATTCAGCAAACATTTTGTCTAGAAACGATTCATAAGTAATAACACAATCCGCTCCTCCTCCCAAATTGAATATTTGCTTCTCTAGTTTTTTTTGTTTTTCAATTGCTTTAGCAAAAGCTCTACCCGTATCTTTTGGCGTGCAGATTTCCATTGGCGTATCCAGCGGCATGTGAAACATCAATTTGGATATCTTATGATTCCCCATAATTGCAGCCAGACGAAAAATACTCCATGATAATTTGGATTTCCTAATCAAGGACTCACACAATACCTTTGTTTCTCCATACTGATCTCCTGGACTGGGTTGCAAAATATCAGTGATACATATCTGGGGATTCTTCATTCGATCGCCATAAACTGAAATACTGGAACTAAAAATCAAATAACAATCTGGTGAGTTCTTCTCTAAAGCGTAAATAAGATTTTCGGTCCCTCTCACATTTACACTGTAAGCCATCTCTGGATCTATATCTGCAAGAGGTGGAATGACCGCTGCCAAATGGATAGCTACATCCTTATCTTGGGCAACTTTTAGCACTTCTTGTCGATTGCTGATATCGCCATACATAATCTCTACACGAGATCGAAAGGGAGCTAGTTTTTTTACAGAATTTTGGGTTTTTAAATCAAAAACCGTTATTTCATAATCCGTATGCTCAACCAGATGCTGCAAGGTTTCAATTCCTACAGTTCCAGATGCACCGGTGAGCAGTATTTTTTTTCGTGATATCTTATTTTCCATTTTTTTTAATTTAACATTGTCCTTTTCAATCCGCTTAAATTTTGATGAAAAAGCTATATTTGTTATACAGTATGTTCAATATTTCACGTTGTGTTCTTTTTGATTACTACGTAAAACTATTAAAGAAGAATGTATTTGCTGTTTCAAAAAAGGATGTTACTGTACATTAGCGAACAAAGACTAATGCTTTTGTAGCGTATATAAAATAATTTGTGATGGATTTAAGAAAAGACAGAAGGGTTCAGTATACTAAAAAAATATTGCATGAGGCATTATTTAGTTTATTGAACGAGAAGGAATTGAGGGAAATTACCATAACAGAACTATGTAAAGCAGCCGATGTCAACCGCAATACATTTTATAGACATTATAATATTCCGCTGGATATACTGCTTGAAATAGAAGATGATGTTTTTGACAAACTCTCAGCGGTTTTGCGTACAAGCACCAATATGGATGAAGTGATACTGCTCAGCTGCCAGTTACTGGAAAGCGATAAGCAGATGAGTAAAATTGTGTTTACCAAAGCGGATGGAAGCGGAATTCTGTCGCGAATACTGAGAAGTGTTCGGAATAATTTTCCAGTTGAAAATCAAATAGAACTTACTGCCGAAGTAAAGCCTTTTGCTGAAATGGCATATCAATTTGGAGAAAAAGGAAGTATTGCTGTCATCAAAAATTGGATCGAAAATGATTTCTCAATTCCTGCTGAAAGTATTGCACAAATAATAAGTTATCTGGTAAATAAACTCAATAAATTGTAGTCGTAATTCCAAAATAATTTTTGCTTGTACTTAATTTGAAAAAGCAGAACCTTGAGGAAATCAAGTTCTTGTTTCAGGAAAAAATGTACACAACAGATAAAAAAAGTCTGCCAATTTCAAATAATAAACAATCGCCACACTATCCATACAAATTTTTTATCTCTGACATAACAAACGTACTCTGGGTACTTCCTATACTTTCAACTGATCCCAATTTATTAAACACAAAATCCTGATAATGCTTCATATCTTTGGCAGAGACTTTCATTAAAAAATCGTAATCACCTGAGATATTGTAACATTCCACAACTTCTTCGATTTTCATAATATCACTAACAAACTGATTCCCAATATTACGATCGTGCTGTTTAAGTTTGATATTACAGAAAACAATGAAACCTCTATTTAGTTTTTCCGCATCTAACAAGGCTATATATTTTTTAATATAACCACTGTTCTCTAATCTCTTAATTCGCTCAAAAACTGGAGATGCCGAAAGATTAACCATCTTAGCAAGTTCTTTTACAGTATATTTAGAATTATCGTGTAGTATATTTAATAACTGAAGATCGATATCGTCTATTTGTTCCATAGAATATTTTGGTTTAATTTACTTCTAAAACAGAATAAAATTCTTCAAATATAACCAAAAACAATACAAAAATCTTATTTTATAAAAATTAAAAACATTACATACTGCAACGTTTATCTTCACAGTTATAAAAATCTAAAAGAATTATTATATAGCAGGGGCTTTATTTTATTGCCCTTTATCGAAAAAAAAGATAAAGGGCCAAACCATAAACAAAATTATACTTCTTTTCGTCGAGCCATACCCTGAGCAATGATGCTGGCGGCAATCAATTGCAAGGCATGGTAAAGCATTAGAGGCAGCAATACGATGCCAGTGATAGTACTGTGCTGAAAAAGTACTTTTGACATAACAGTGCCGTGTACCAGTGACTTTTTAGACCCGCAGAATAGGACAGTAATACGGTCTTCATCTGAAAAACCAAGCAGGCGGCTGAGCAGTCCAACACAAAAGAATACGGCAAAAAACAACGCCATCATCCCTGCAGCGAGTCCGGCAAGTTCAAGGGCGGTGAAGCCTTCAAAAAGATGTTCGGAAAATGACTTGCAAAACGACGTGTAAATAATCGTTAGAATAACTGCCTGATCGAAATATTTGAGCTGTTTCTTGTATTTTTCGGCAATGGCACCGAAACGGGAATTGAGGCTTATGCCAATGATGACAGGCAGTAAGACTTGAAGAATCAACTTTATGACGATTTGAGTAACATCAAAATCGCCTGTTGCAGCAGCTATAAACAGCCCAACCCAGAGAGGCGTAACCACTACTCCGATCAAACTGGAAATACTCGCATTGAAAATGGCTGCCGGAATGTTTCCCTTAGCGATGGAAACCATGACCACCGAAGAGGAAACTGTGGACGGCAATGCTGCCAGAAAAAATACACCCAGCCAAAGCAGTTCGTAGCCGTTATTGACAAACAACGGGCGAAATGCCAAAACAAGGAGCGGAAAAAATAAAAAGGTTGTCAACTGGACGACAATGTGCATTTTCCAGTTGGAAAGTCCGGCTTTTAGTTTATCAACACTCAGTCGCATGCCATAAAACAAGAAAATCAAGGAAACGCCAGCGTTGGCAATCTCCTCCAGCGAAACAGGTTCTTTGACCATACCTGGCTTTGGCAAAAAATAAGCCATCAGAATCATGGTGGCTATCATTAACAGGAAACCGTCGAAACCTGCTTTTTTTAATACTTCTAATAATTTCTTCAATGTGTTTTAAATATTATTCCTCCGTAGAGTCAAGATTACAAAAATATCAATTGAGACTAAATCCCAAGTTCTTTGCGTATAATTTCTGCTCCTGCGCTTAGAGCACTTAATTTACCTCTGGCTACGTCTCGAGATAGCGGGGCCATACCGCAGTTTGTAGAAGGGTAAAGATTTTCGGCATCTACAAACTCAAGAGCTTTACGCAGTGTAGCAGCGACTTCTTCTGGTGTTTCGATAGTGTTTTTTGCCACATCAATGGCACCGACCATTACTTTTTTACCGCGAACAAGTTCCATTAAATCTAAAGGCACATTGGAGTTGTGACATTCTAAAGACACGATATCAATTTTAGATTTTTGAATTTTCGGAAAAATTTCTTCGTATTGTCGCCACTCAGAACCTAATGTCTTTTTCCAATCAGTATTGGCCTGTATTCCATAACCATAACAAATATGAACCGCAGTCTGGCAGTGCAAACCTTCAATAGCTCTTTCTAATGCTGCCATTCCCCAATCGTTTACTTCATCAAAGAACACATTAAATGCAGGTTCATCAAACTGGATAATATCTACCCCTGCGTCTTGAAGTTCTCTTGCTTCTTCATTGAGTGCTTTCGCAAATTCCCAAGCCAATTTTTCACGGCTTTTATAATGGTCGTCGTATAAGGTATCTACCATTGTCAGCGGGCCTGGCAATGCCCATTTTATAGGCTTGTTAGTCTGTTTACGTAAAAATTTAGCATCTTCAACAAAAACTGCTTTTTGACGTGCAACCTCACCTACAACCACTGGAACACTCGCGTCATAACGGTTACGGATTTTTACTGTTTTACGATTTTCAAAATCTACACCGCTTAAATGCTCGATAAAAGTCGTTACAAAATGCTGGCGAGTCTGCTCACCGTCACAAATGATATCTAGATCTGCCAATTGCTGTTCCTGCAAAGAAATGCGCAACGCATCTTGTTTCCCTTCAAGCAGCTGATCGCCTTCTAATTTCCATGGTGACCAAAGTTTTTCGGGTGGTGCAAGCCAGGCAGGTTTGGGTAAACTTCCAACAATAGAGGTAGGTAATAATAATTTCTTCATAATAGTATAATTTTAAGGCGTTGTAATCAATTAAAGGGTAAAATTAGCAGACCATTGTTCCAAGAGACTTTTGTAAGGCTTAATGAAATGCTCTTCTGCATATTTACCCTGTTCAACAGCTAATCGGCTGCGCTCTTCGCGGTCATAATCCACGCGGGTAAGTGAATAATCTTCATGTTTAAGACTAGGTTGATAGATTTTCCCAGCCACCGAATTTGCATTGTAAATTTCAGGGCGATAAATCTTCTGGAAAGTCTCCATCGTACTGATTGAACTGATTAATCCAAGATCAGTATAATCAGCAAGTAAATCTCCGGAATGATAAAAAGCCATCGGTGCCACACTATTTGCAGGCATGAAAAAACGAACCTTTAAGCCCATTTTAGAGAAATATTCATCAGTGATAGAATACTGATCCTGAAGATACTCAAAACCCAGAACCGGATGCTGATACTCAGTGCGAGTATACGTTTTGTTGCTCGATACACTCAGGCAAATGATCGGTGACATCTTAAAGTGCTCTTTATAAGTGGCTGAATTGACAAAGCATTTATAAAGTTTTCCGTGCAAATCACCAAAATTTTCAGGAATAGAAAAATTAGATTTATTTTTATTGTACTCGATCAATAAAATACTAAAATCATAATCACGAACATAAGACGAAAAATTATTTCCGGCAATACCTTCGATACGCTGGCTGGTCTTGCGGTCAAAAATATTCGTTTTTAAAACTTCAATCAGCGGCAGATTGTTACTACCATTCTTATCGTCAATACTCATCGTTACTGTAATAATTTCAAGTTCTACAAGGTAACGATCCCCTTTTGGATTATCCACATGAGCCAATGCATTGAATCGATTGTTAATCATATTTAAGGCATTACGTAAGTTTTGTAGGCGATTACCTCCTCTAGCCAGATTTGCAAAATTGGTTGTCAAACGCGTTTCACTTGAGGGGTGATAGTTTTCATCTAAACAAGTGCTCTTTAGGGTGAATGCAAAATCATTCTGGATTATATTCTGGATGCTTTCAATATTCTGCTTTTTGTTTAGTACCCTATCTTCTTGTATGTTCGCTTTCATATGATGACAATGTTTAGTTTTTTTACCCTGCAAATTTGAATATAAAAGATTAAATATTTTTATTTATACACAAAATCAGTTAATTATTCTTTTAATTTATATTTTTAAAGATTATTAATCTTTAAATAAATATAATAATGAAGAAAAACAGATAAATATTCTTTAGTGAGCTTAAATAATTTATTTGGAGTTTCTCAGAGCACTTTAAAAACTCGAAAAAGAAAACAATATCATTTATCTTTGTCAAAATTTAAGATAGACATAGTAATGAATTTGATAGAAAATTTAAAATGGCGCTACGCCGCAAAAGCTTACAATAACATTAAAGTTACAGAAGAGAAGATCGATCAGATCTTAGAGGCTATAAATCTTTCAGCATCTTCTTGTGGTCTGCAATCTTACCGTATTTTTGTAGTAAGCAACCCGGAAATCCAAAAGAAATTAGGTGCTGATTCGTATAATGGACAAATTAGCTCTTGTTCTCATTTGTTGGTTTTTGCAGCATTTAATGATATGACTTCGACTTACATTGACGAATACATGGCAATGACAGAAAAACAAAGAGGTCTTGATGCTGGTGCCTTATCAAAATTTAAAAATGGACTGCATTCCTATTTCAGCGCTATTAACACAGAACAAAAAGCGCTTTGGGCGGCCAAACAAGCTTATATTGCACTAGGAACTGCACTTATTGCTGCAGCAGAATTGAAAGTGGACGCTACTCCTATCGAAGGATTTAATGCCGCCACTATCGATGCCGTTTTGGGTTTGAAAGAAAAAGGGCTGCATTCTACAGTTATCCTCGCTTTAGGATATCGGGATTCGGAAAAAGACTATATGGCGGCTACGAAAAAAGTTCGTTTACCTATAGATGAAATGATAACTAAGGTTTACTAATATTATTAGATGTGTTAATTATTACGGTAAAAATATACGTTTAACCTTGTAAACTTTGATACTTTTTCTGCCACAAAAGCGCAGCCACTTATACAGTTTTTATCCTACATAAATTTTGTGGCAGAATCATCGCGCATTGCATTGTGAAAATCAGCGACGTAAAATCTATAAGATTTAGGTTCGAAGCTTTATTACTAAATGTATAACACAAAAAATTTCTCATTCTATTTGAGCCATTTAAAATTCTCATAGTACTCTCCAAATTTTGCTATGAATAATTCCCTAAATTATTTTATAATTAGTAAACTAACTTGTTTTTCTTAAGGCAGTTCTAAATTTTATTATAAAAAAATTTATTAAGAGCTATTACATCTTAATAAATTTAATAATGCATATATGTTTAGGCACTTACGATACTTACAAATGAAATTGCAAAACAATTATCTTACAAGTCAACACTGACTATAAATCATTGAAAATCATAGCAATCCTATAATATTCCTGTTTTATAATATAACGGCTATGTTTCCTGTCCATGGTAACTTTGAATAAACCATTAAAATTAAAAATCATGGAAGATATAAACAGAACAGGAAAAGAAGATAATACACAAATTAATATCTCCGAGCAAAGCGAAATCCAGCAATGGGCTGAAAAGTTAAATGTACCTGAGGAAATATTAAAAGATGCTGTGAGGGCAGCCGGAACATCTGTAGAAGAGGTAGTTGAACACCTTAATGAAAATCCACCTTCAAGGGAAAGTGCCTCAGAAGCGGTTCATTTGAAAGACGGTCCGTGGCATGATGACCGCCAAAATAGCCACCATCAATATCCAGAAGGGAAAACCATTGAAGAGGCAACAGATCCTTCAAAATTATCACAGCTTTAAACTTCTAAAAGCAGTATTATAGAGATCTATTGATTTATTTTTCCCACAATTATATAAATTAAAGTTTTTGATGAATAAATGAAAAATAAAACAATTAAACACAATACAAACTTTAATATTAATACTAAAATAAAAAATTATGTCTAGAGAAAATTACGACAGCTACGATGAGGACAAACGTGGCTATCAGGCAGCAGATGATTCCATAAATTCAGAACTTTTGGAGAAAAAAGATCCAGCTATCAACCAGCATGAAAACGACACAACCGGTATTCATAGCGATACTTCAAAACACCCAAATCCCCGCCCGGATGAGCGTGATCCGGATGCAGACAGAAGAACCCTTGACGAAGAAAAAGCTGTCGAGGATGAAGACGAAGACAATTAATGTCTTGCTTATTGGTTGCTATTTCAGAGTTTTTATGCCTTTAAACGATATAAAACTCGATTTTGAACATGAATCAGCTTTATAGTAAAGCAGCTTGAATCGCTTGGGAATAGCTTAGATTGAAATAAAAAGATTTAAAATCTTGAAAAACTAAAAAAAACCCTGAAGAGAATTTAGCATCCTTATAGGCTGCAGGTTCTCTTCAGGGTTTTATACCTTTCGGTCTGGCATTTTGAGGCTTTTATTGTATTTTTTTTCTAATACTAAAAAAAATATGATAAACGACAAAATACGGCTCCTTTCAGAATACCGTATTTATCAAACTAATTCAAATTAAAAAAACTACAAACTTGCTTTCACTTCACCGCAAGTCAGCATATTTTTGGGATAATAAGGATTTTTAATTTCTTTACTATCACTTGTCCATACAGCACCTGTCATTGGGCAGACCTGCAGGTATAATGCTGCATCAGCTGCTTTGAATTTTGAAGCTGCTTCCCAGTATTTCACAGAAAGTGTTTCAAAAATTTTGCGCTGTTTATTAATATTTTTAGTTGATGCCATTTCAGCTGCTAAATCTGAAATTGCTTTTCTTGTTATTGTCGCTGCATTCATTTGTTCTAAACTCAGCTTTTTAAATTTGAAGTTCTTTAAAGAATTCCTTAAAGCTTCTGCGTTTTTTACCACCGCTAAACTATCTGAAGTAATTAAACTGTTTTTTAAAGCCAGATAATTTTTAGTAATTTCCTTTTTCTGTTCTTCTCTTTTTTGAACCAATTCTGGCGCTACTTCTTCTTTTGATGTTAGCTGGGCCTGAGTCAGACCGCTTAAGAAAATGAATACGATCACTAATACTTTTTTCATATCGTTGTAATTGAGTTTAATTTTGTAACTATTTTGTCCATTTCGATCAAGATTGCTTCGTAATGATCTTTACTTAAACCTGATGTTCCGTTCATTAACTTAACAACATCATCTCTTAATTTTACTAAGTGCTGTTTCGCGTACAATCTCACATCGCTGCGCTGCGCTGTATTGGCTGCTTTTCCAGGCTCTAATTCTTTTGGCAGTAAAAGCATGCCTAATTTTTCGACATAAGCGCGCTGCAAACTTCTTCTGTAAAAATCTTGTTTTTCGTCACCGCTGAATTTTACCCAAACCGTCTGCTCCAGATCATTTAAAAACTCTGGAACTGTGTAAGCTCCTTCAAACTGTATGGCTTTCACGCTAATGTTGTAAAGCATTCCAGAACTTAAAAGCATATTTAAAACCTGATTCTGCTGATCTGATATTTGGTCTGCCGTTTTCAACGGAATAAGCTGTTCAATTTCCTTTGGATACATCCACAATGGTGCTGTAAACAATTGTCTGCCAACATAATCAACAGCTGCCTTTACTTTTGCTTTTGGAATTGGCTGATAAACCGCTCCTTTTTCGTCAACCGTTCTTTTGGTTACATAATTATTGCCAATATTTTTCAATACATGATACAAATAGCGGCTATATTGCGATACAACTGCTTTATGCATATCTGACAGGTTATCGTAAGCATCGTTTGGCTGATAGGTCCATTCAACCAGATTTGGAACTACTCGTTTTAGGTTTTTAATTCCATAATCGCTTGCCTTTACAGAATCGTCTCCCAAATCTTCTGACTGACTGCGAGGATCTTCGTCTTTTCCTTCTCCTCCAAACCATAATTTAGGATTAGCCGTTAAACTGTCTGTAGTTAATTTGGCAAGAGTCTTTTCTTCTTCAAACTCATCTTCAGCGTTTGGATAATAGGTATAACCCCATTTTACAGCCCATTTATCGTACATCCCTATTCTTGGGTAAATTCCTTTTGGACTAATGTTATCTTCTGGCTGCGCTACATAATTAAAGCGGGCATAATCCATAATAGAAACGGTATGACCATTTTCTTCCACCCATTTTTTATCACGAAGTTTTTCTACAGGAGTCGCACTGCTCGCCCCCATATTATGACGCAGACCAATGGTATGCCCAATTTCGTGCGAAGAAACAAAACGAATTAATTGTCCCATCAATTCATCATCCAAATGCATTTTTCTGGCTCTTGCATCTAATGGTCCAGCCTGAATCATGTACCATCTTTGCACTAATTTCATCACATTATGATACCATCCAACATGGCTTTCCATAATTTCTCCGCTTCTCGGATCGCTGATTCTGGGACCATAAGCATTTGGTGTTTCAGAAGCCAGATATCGTACTACAGAATATCTTGCATCTTCCAAACTCATTGCTGGATCATTTTCCGGCCATTCTTTACCTATAATTGCATTTTTAAAACCTGCAGCTTCAAAAGCTTTCTGCCAATCGTTGATCCCTGCAATTAGGTATGGACGCCATTTTTTTGGTGTTGCAGGATCAATATAATAAACGATCTGTTTTTTTGGCTCGACCAATTCGCCTCTTAGATACTTTTTGATGTCTTTCTCTTTAGGCTCTAAACGGTAACGCTGTATAATAAATTTTTTTTGTGCGCTTTGTTCATCATCATCAAACAAAACATATTTATTAGCAAAATACCCTACTCTTTCATCAAAAAAACGTTTACGCATTGGCGTTTTTGGAAGCAATACAATTGAAGTATTTAATCGCAATGTAATACTGCCGCTGCTTGCTGTAGAACTTGTATAGGTCTTTGTTGTCTTGACTTCTATATTAATCGGATAGGTATCTATACTTTCAATAAAAGATTTATCATCGGCAAGAGAAGTTAATTTTTTCTCTGTTTTTTCTTTGCCTTCAATAGCAAACATTGCGTTGTCTTTCTTGAAAACATCGGTTACATCGATAACCACATTTCCGTTATCCGGATTAGTTGTTTTGATTGGAAAAGCCGCAACAATTGGATTTTCATTGCTTCCCGCCAATGCTTTTGCCAGCATCGAGTCAGCAGAACGAACGTCTTGCCTGTACTGTAATGATCTTAAAAAAACAGTATTATTTGCCCCTTTTTCAAAATAAATAGTCTGCTCGTTGGCCTTCTCCCCTCCAAAAATTCCCATTCCTTCCGGAGTCGAAAGATAACGGGTTACTACCAGCATATAACGATTAAACAAGCTGTCTGGAATTTGAAAATAGTATTTCGTATCGACCTGACTTACCATAAAAAGACCCGACTTGCTTTTGGCCTTATCTGTGATCACTTTATTGTAAGCCTGCATTCCTTTTGGCTGCGTGCTGGTGCTGTCGGCTTTTTTTTCCGGAGTTTGGGCAAAACCATGCTGTCCAAAAGACAGCATGATCAGCATTATAAATAATTTCTTCATCTAAATTAAAATGGAAGTTTTTCGTCTGTGTTTAGGGTCAATTTCGGGTTTTTCTGCAAAGCAGATAATGGAAACGGAATAATATACAATCGAGAGTTGGGTTGTAATGTATATGTTTTTTGAGGAACAGTTTTGTTTACCAATGGAAATACTCTTGTAACGGTTTTAGCAAACTCAGTTTCTGTATTTAATCTCTTTAAATCAAAGAAACGGTTAAAACCGAAAAGCAGTTCTTTTCTTCTTTCATTGATTACCAAATCCATTGTTTCTTTTCTTGTAGCCGGAACCGTTAAATTTACAGTACCCGAAAGAATACGTTTTGCTCTTAAGGTATTTAAGACTCCAACTGCTTCATTAAGTTTATTGTCTCTTGCATAGCATTCTGCAAGAATTAAATACACTTCAGTTGTTTTCATACCCACTGTAGGATAGAAAAATCGTGTGTACTGCGTGCCCCAATACGCTGTGCCTGAACCTTGATCGAGATTGGTTGTACTGGTTGTATTAAAAAATAAATTGAAACGCGCGTCATTTGTTCCAAATAAAGTTCTTAATTCCGGGCTGATGATATAAAGCTGTCCGAAATTCATTTCGTTATACCCTGTCATGTACATATAACTCAATACTTCAATATTATTTGCTGCCGGAACAGCTGCAGCAGTTGGGCCTCCTTGTTTATTGTAAGCTACCATATCAAATATTTGATTATTATAGCTTAATGATTTTTCAGCTGCTGCCTGAGCCTGTGCAATTTCACGTTTAAACAAATGAACTTTGGCTTTAAACGCATAAGCAAATGCTAAAGAAGGATGATAAACATCAACAGGTTTTTCCTCAAGATAAGGTAACGCATCTTCGATATCTCTTTGAATAAAATCATAAACCTGTGCCACAGTAGATTTTGAAGGCTGTGTTTCAAGGTCAAATTTTTCCATGATACAGATTCCGCCGTCTGCAGCTGCAGTCTGCGGATCGTAACCTTTTGCATAAGTGTTTACCAATAAAAAGTGATCATAAGCTCTGTAAATCTTAGCTTCAGCTTTTGCTAATCTTTTGATATTTTCATCTCCTTTGCTATTATCTACTAGTGAAATAATAGTGTTCCATCGGTTGATGTAACTGTAAGCTTGATTATAAAAACTAGAACCAGTTATTAACGAAACTCTATCTACACTTTCATCAAATGTAAAATTAATGATATCAATGTTTGGAGTTCTTCCTATCACATTGGCTTCTCTCATCCATTGATCGTCTGATAAGTATTGAAAGTTGTTAATTGGATAACCACGTCCAGGCAGAGATACTAATTCAAGAAATTGCTGCGGAGTTTCGATAACTAAAGCGCCTTTGGGTGTGATTTCCGTGTAATCTTCGCATGATGAAATCGTTAACATCATACAAGACAGTACTGTTATATATATCTTTTTCATTTTTTAAAGAGTAAGATTAAATCCAAATAAATATGTTTTTGGCAATGGTAAATTGCGTGTGCCAGAATTTACAGTGTAAACTTCTGGATCTATACGATTTCCGGCAGCACTCCAATACCAAATATTATTCATCTGGAAAGTAAATTTTGCCGATGTTATACTCATTCGATTTGCAAAAGCTTTAGGCAGACTATAACCAAAAGAAATGTTTCTCAATTTAATATAATCACCATCTACAACATTTGCAGTTGAATTTCTCCATTGACTGCTTATAGTTCCTGCATAATTTCTAACACTTTCGTCGAAATCTACATACAAACGAGTATTCCCGTTTGGATTTGCATCTGTATAACGATCTGTAATACCAGAAAGATTTACAGCATCAGAACTCATGTCAATCGTTTCTTTACGCATTACATTTCCGCCAGAGAAAACAAATAAGAAGTTTAAATCGAATTGTTTATAAGAAAAACGTTGTGATAATGAACCTGTATAAGTTGGCATTAAAGTTCCCACATTTACTAAAGCATCTGGATTGGTAATCGATTTGATACTTGTTGAAATGGGATTTCCATTGGCATCAAAAGTAATAGATGGATTGCCGTTTTCATCTAAAACATACGGATAGCCATTTATCGTTCCTCCATATTGGTAAGCATACATACTATTGAAGAAATCATTTTCTACAAAGAAATTAGTTGGTGAAGAAACATATGACGCAGCTGTACTTTGTGCTCTTGTTACTTTTTTAACAGTTGTTTCGTTAAAGGCAAAAACTAAATTTGAATTAATGCGGAAATTACCATTATTATACCATTCAGAACCAACCGTAAATTCTACACCTTTGTTTAAAAGTGCTCCAGCATTAATTCTTCTTGATAAAGCTCCAACTGTAGGATCAAGATCTGTAGTGGCTAATAAATCAGTGCTGTATTTGTGATACAAATCGATAGAACCGTTTAATTTAGCACGGAATAAGCTATAGTCAATACCAAGATTGGTACTTTGAGTTTTTTCCCATCTCAACATTGGATTTGGCTGTGCCGTGATGTTTGTATATTGCAACGACTGATATAAATTATCGTTTCTTCTCGTAGCCGTTATATAAGGTGTTGTACTTTGATCTACGTTTCCATTAATTCCGTAAGTAGATCTTAATTTCAACATAGTTACCCATTTAACTTCTTTCATGAAATTTTCATTGCTGACATTCCATCCTAAACCAGCAGACCATAAAGGGCGGTTTTTGTACTTTGGATCAACTCCAAATAAATCGGCTTTATCAATACGGTAACTTCCTGTAATGTTATATTTAGATAAATAAGTATAACTCGCAGTACTGAAAATTGAAAAATAACGGTGTAAAATTTCCTGCTGTGTTCTTCCTAAAGCTGACAACGTTCTATTGTTTCCGAAGATATAACTAGGAACTCCTGTCTGACTCAATGCAAGATTGTTCAATACAGCAGAACTAAGTGTCACTGGATCATAACCATAACGTACCTGTTCGATTGATCTTGGAAGAAAAGTTTCGCGCATTTCTGTACCAACCAAGGCATTAACAGAATGTTTTCCATCTGCAAATTCTTGATTAAAATCTAACTGATTTCTAAAAGAATAATTGCTCGCCTGAGAACTTGACTGCTTATATCGTCCTCCCGTAGAGAAACCTTCAACGTACGTATATGCATTTGTGGTTGGATTATATCCTGTTAATGCATTAATAGCATAACGCATTCTATACGAATTAATATCGTAGTACTGTTCCCTGTCATTTTTTCTTACCTCATATTGAAATTGGGTATTATAACTTAAACCTTTCCACAATTTAGCTTTAATATTAGCGAAAGTTCTTAGGCTCAATGAATTTTGTTCTTCAAGACCTTCTTTAAGAGCGTCTAAAACATTAAAATTCGTCGATTTAAAACCACTCAAACCTGCCAGTTTTTCGACCATAGCTGGATTAAGAGCACCGCTGGAAGTAAAACCATCTTTAACTGATGAAAATGAAGACTGAACTAAATTTCCGTTATCGTCTGTAATACGCTCGTATCGTTTTTGAATATCATAATTGCCAAGATCGTATTCTGTAACATCCTCATTACTATAAGTTCCATTTACTCCAAAAGTAGCATTTAACCAGTTATTTACCTGAAAACTACTTTTTGCGTAAAGGTTAAAATTTCGTCCGCTATTGTACTTTATACGACCTTTTGATTGGTCATAATTAAGCGATACATAAGTATTCTGCTTACTTGTACTTCCAGAAAAGGCAACATTATAACGCTGTCTTAATTCATTTTGCCAAACATTATCACGATAATCTTTATTGTAATCGTTTTTTCTCCACTGTGCAAGAGTGCTGTTATAAGCAGCATTGTTAATCTTTCCTTCTTCTAAATTTCTATTTAATTGATAAAGAGGACTGTAATATTTCGGACTACTGTTTCCAATGTCTCCATAACTGCTAAACATAGTTGCAGTGTCTGCAAATCTGGCTCTTTCTCTATTGTAAACTGCCTGTTCAAAATCGATCATTTCGCTTGTTGAGGCATAATTCATATCTCTCAAATTTGGTTTATCTGAAATAAAGAAATCTGAGTTTATCGTTACTTTTAATTTACCATTACCTTTTTTGGTAGTTAAAACGATAATTCCGTTTGCCGCTCTTGAACCATAAATAGAAGCTGCAGCCGCATCTTTTAGAACGTCTACACTTTCAATATCATATGGATTTATCTCATCCAAAGTTAACTCAGTTGGTAAACCATCAATTACTACAAGCGGGCTGTAACCAACTTGATCTGAAGAAAATGTACCAATTCCTCTTAAAATAGGCTGATCTGAACCAAGTCCGCTTGGATTTTTTTGAAACATCAAACCCGCAACACGTCCTTCAATCGCGCTTGATAAATTAGAGTTGATGTTTTCGTTTAATGTTTTTTCATCAATTTTAGAAATTGCACCCGTAAAATTACTTCTTGCAATAGTCTGATAACCTGTAACTACCACTTCTTTCATTGCAGCCACTTTGTCTTCAACTATAACGGTTAACGTATTTCTGCCATTTATTGCGATAGACTTTGTTTCTATTGTTAATCCGGAAAGCTCTAAAATTCCATTGGAGGGTACATTATCAAATGTAAAACTTCCGTCAAAATCAGTAATACTGGTTTTGTTTGTTCCTGATAACGTTACTGTTACACCCGGAAAAGATTCGTTCTTATTATTGGTAACTTTTCCACTTACGCGGATTAGGTCGTTTCCCAAGCTTTCTGTCTTATCTTTTGAAGCGGTTACTACAATTGTCTGATTGGCAAGATTGTACTTCAAATTTTGACTGCTGAAAATTCGGTTTAAAGTTTCCTTTAAAGATGAATTCTTTACATTAATCGTAACAGGTTTAGCATCTTTAAGCAGTTTTTGAGTATAAAAAACTTCATAATTGGCCTGTTTCGCCACTTCTTTCAAAACTGTTTCAAGAGAAGCATCTTTAAAATTGATGGTAACATTTTGTGCTTGTGCTGAATAACTGAAAAACAGCATTATAAACACGGTTAAATAGGTAGAAAAATTAAATCTGGGAATCTTTTTTCCAAGATTTTTGTAAGGTTTTTTTGGTTGTAAATTTAATTTCATACATTTACATTGGTTATAGTTAAACAATAGGTGGACAACTTATACTGGCTATACACTTTCATAACAACCAGAAGCATCGCAACTGCTTCTGGTTTTTTAGTTTATAGTCACAGTATATTCAGGTAAACTTAAAATCAGGGATCTACAATTACTGTTTTTCCTTCAACCTTAAATTTTATATTACTAAGCTCAAGTACTTTTAATACTTCAGACAAATTTTTATTTCTAAATGTACCTCCGTTAAAACGAACATCAGAGACATTCCCACGGTATTCTACTTTTATTCCGTACCAGCGTTCCAACTGTCGCATTACATTTTTCAGATCGGCATTGTCAAATTTGAAACGGCCGTTTTTCCAGGCAACCGCTTCTTCCGGATCTACTTCTTTTACTTTAATTTTAGAAAAATTATCAGATACATCAGACTGCTGTCCAGGTTTCAAAATCGCTTTTTGATTTTTATAAGTAACAGCTACGCTTCCTTCTAATAAAGTAGTTTTAACAACCGATTCATTATTATACGAATGAACATTAAAATGTGTTCCCAATACTTCAATTGACTGGTTATTTGATTTTACAATAAAAGGTTTGTTTTTGTTTTTGGCTACTTCAAAATAAGCTTCACCTTCTAACTCAACAACTCTTTTATCTCCGTTGAATTGTGTTGGATATTTAATAGAAGAAACCGCATTTAGATATACTTTGGTACCATCCGCTAAAATAATATTATACTGTCCTCCTATTGGTGTTGAAAGAGTGTTGAATGAATTATCATCTTTACCTCCGTCTGTATTTGGATTTATAATATAGGTAACTTCTCCATTTGCGTTCATCTTGATTGTTACTTCATTTTCTTCTCCTTCTTGCGCAATAGTATCTTTTGCCGTAATTTCAGAAAGTACAATTTGTTTTCCATTCGAAAGTGTCAATACACCTTTAGTACCTCCCGGAGCAATTTCCTGTGGTTTTGCGGCAACCTGAACGTTTTCTTCTTTTGGCTGTGTAAAATAAAATATTCCTGTAGCTATTAGTACAGCAATTGAAGCCGCAACAGCTATTCGAGGCCAAAGACGAACTACTTTAGTTTCTTCTTGCAGCGGTAATTTCGATTTTAGAAGTTTGTAACTATCTTCCAGCTCGTATTCATTAAGCTGTAAATTGCTGTTTGACGCTTTTTTCAAATACCACGCATCAAGTTTATCCTGATCTTCATCAGATAAAGTTTTTTCTTGATATTTTTTAAGCAATTCTGAGATTTGGGTTTTATTCATAATTACTACACGAAATTTTTGTCTTGTTTAATAGTAAGACAGTTAGAAAGAGATTTTGTCATAGACAATGACAAAAAAAAATTAAAAAATTATTACTATATCTTTAAGAAATGAATAGAAATATTAGCTTTCTGTTTAATAACGAATGAGTTACAAAACTGAAAATCATTCAAAAAAATTAACAAAAAATATAAATATAATTCACCAAACAAAAAGATTCATCATAGATTTAAGCTTTTCTCGAAGAATTTTAAGAGAATTATACACTTGTTGTTTGGCTGTTTTATCCGTAATATTCAATTGAAGCGCAATTTCATCATACGAAAGCTCTTCGACTTTTCTCAACAGAAAAACTTCACGCATTTTTTCAGGCAGCAGTGCAATTTCTTTAGCAATTATAGCTTCTAATTCTTTTTCTCGCAGATTCGAATCCGCAAAAACATAATCTTCTTCTATAAAGTTTGAAATTGAATCAGCATAACGCGAAACCACTTTTTCATGAGCAATGTGGTTGAGTACTCTGTTTTTTACAGATTTGTATAAATAAGAAGAAAGGGAACCTGTAATGTTTAATTCATAACGTTTGTTCCAGATTGAGAGAAAAACTTCCTGAACTACATCATTTGCTTCATCCTGATTTTCAAGAATTTTATACGCATGATTAATTAAAAGTTTAGAATATCGCTCGAAAATCTCTGTATACGCTGACTGATTATCTTCCTTAAGAAGATTCAATAAGAAATCATCAGTATATTCGTTATAAACAGACATTAAATTGAAGGGTTGCTAATCAAAAAGGCAATATTAAACATTTTTTATGTTAAAAGCTAAAAGATGGTTCAGTTCAGAAATCAGTTTAAAATAAATCTAAATGATTTTATACATTTTATTTATCTGTTAGAACTCTAAAAAAATAAATCACAACTTTTAGTTTGCCTCCTTTATCTCTTCAATTTTAGAAAGATGATTTATTACTGTCTTAAAACAATATACAGCATTGGTTTCGAAATTTTTCGAATAATCTTGATAGATCTATCGGTATTGACATCTGTATAGATCATGCCGTTCCGCTTAAAGCAGCTCCTTTAATATTTCCTGAAGCTCTTCGATATAAACAGGCTTGGAGATGTATTTAACCCTGATATTATTACGGTCCAGCCAGGGCACCATAACTTCTTCGGGAGGTGTGGAAAGGACAATAACCTCAATATTTTTGAGACGTTCGATCTGTCCCATGCGCCTTAGGAACTCCAGCCCGTTTACTGCCGGCATATTATAATCCAAGAAAATGATGTCTGGCAGCTGCTCTGCTGTCTCAAGTTCTTCCAGCGCTTTGGCTGGATTCTCTGAAGTATGGCATACCGCCTCTTTATTTACCGCCTGCAGCGCTTCCACAAAAAACTGTGTATCGTCGCTGTCATCGTCAATCAAAAGTATATTTTTATAGGACATATTTCTTCTTTAAAAAGCAGTTAAGCTGCATACCTGACAAATATAATCATAGTATGAAAAATCAGCTTACATGATTAAAATCCAAATTTATATTATTCTATTTAAATTTCAATTTAAAACTACGTTTTATTAGTTCCATACAAATCACCATTATCGATATACCTTTTATACTCCAGAACAAAGTCCGCAAATCTTTATTATGCATTCTATTTTTTAGTTATAAACTTCTCAAAATACGAATTCAATTCTTTCATTTAAAAGGAAAACTTAAAATACCTTTTTGTTAATATTGTATTAACACCATCCTTCTTATATGTTATAATTTTGCCAAAAAAATTATAAACTTATACACCAAAATGAAAAAAACTCTATTTGTTTTGTTTATTCTTCTAACAACATTAGGACATGCACAGGTAACTGGATCAGCTATGTCAGGTACTGTTAGATCAACCAAAGGAGAAGTACTTCCGGGAGCTACCGTAGAAATTATCCACAAACCTACTGGTACAAAGTATTTTTCTACTTCTGATTATGACGGCGGTTATTCTGCACAAGGTTTAAGACCTGGCGGGCCATACACTGTTAAAGTTAGTTACGTAGGATATAAGATTTCTGAAATAACAGATATTAATGTTGGATTAGGAAGTAATTTAACGGTTAACATTAAAATTGAAGAGGAATCAAATGCCCTTCAAGAAGTTGTGGTTTCTACAAAATCAAAAGGAAACTTTAACAAAGGCCGAACTGGAGCATCACAGCAGTTTTCAAATAGAGAAATTACAGCAGTTCCAGTATTAGGATCAAGATCTGTAAACTCTGTAACAAAATATAATGCAAATGCTGGTGCCAATGGTACTTTTGGAGGACAGGATTCAAGATTGAACAATTTTACAATTGACGGTTCTGTTTTTAATAATGGATTTGGTTTGGGCTCAGAGTCACAAGCTGGAGGAAGAACTGGATCTACAGCAATTTCTTTAGATGCTATTGAGCAGCTGCAGGTAAACATTGCTCCTTTTGATATTCGCCAGTCTGGCTTTTTAGGTTCAGGTATTAATGCTGTAACCAGAAGCGGTACAAATGAAATTGAAGGTTCTGTTTACCATTCTTTTAGAAATAACAAAAAGAGTTTTATTGGAACTCATCCTGGAAAAGATGTAACCATCAAACCTGGAACATTTGATGAAAAAATATGGGGAGCACGTGTTGGCGCGCCAATTATCAAAAACAAATTATTCTTTTTTGGTAACTTCGAAACGATCGAAAATATAAGCCCGGCTACTACTTGGACATCTACTGGTTCTCCATCCGGAGGTTCGCAGATTTCTAATCCGACTTACACTGAAATGCAGACACTTTCAAATTACATGAAAGACAAATTTGGATATGAAACAGGTCCATGGGAAAATTATGATGCAAATAAAACATCTAAAAAATTCCTGACTCGTATTGACTGGAATATCAATGACAATCATAAACTTACGGCTCGTTATGTATTCCATAACTCATCTTCTGACGAATTAACTTCAAATTCAAACTCGCTGGGTTTTGGAAACAGAAGAACAAGTGTATTGGCTATGTCTTATAAAAACAGCGGTTATACTATTTTAGATAACACAAGATCTATTGTGGTAGAATTAAATAGTAAATTTGGAAACTCTTGGTACAACAACTTTATTGCTGGTTATGACAAACAAATTGAAGACAGAGGACTTCAAGGTGGCGGCTTATTCCCAACGATTGATATCAAGAATGGAGCAAATACTTATATTTCTGTTGGTTTAGATCCTTTTACACAAGGTAATAAACTTAGCTACTCTACGCTTCACTTTACAGACAATTTAACTAAGACTATTGGAAAACATTCTATTGTTTTGGGTGCTAATTTTGAATATTTCAAATCAAGCAACTTGTTTTTCTCTGGTTCAAACGGAGTTTATGTATTTAACTCTTTGGCTGATTTTTATGCTGCAGCTGATCAATCTGCCGCAAATGGAGGTGCTCCGTCTTCGGCTACAGCGACTTCACCTGCACGTTTCCAATACAGATATTCTGCTTTACCTGGCGGTGAAGAACCAATGCAGATTTTAAAATCAAACAAACTTGATTTATATGCTCAGGATGAGATTAAATTGAGCGACAACTTTAAATTAAGTATTGGTCTTAGAGCTTCAAGAGTTTGGTTTGCTGATACAGCATTAGAGAATCCAACAGTAACGGCAATGACTTTTGCAAATGGAGAAAAATTCAATACAGGAGAGATGCCTGATGCACAATATTTATTTGAACCTAGACTTGGTTTCAACTTGGATTTAAACGGAGATGCTTCTACATTACTGCGCGGAGGTTCTGGAATTTTTACAGGAAGAGCTCCATCAGTTTACCTTTCAAATCAAATTGGAAACAATGGTGTTCTTACAGGATTTGTTGATGTCAGCGGTGCTGCTTTGGCTGCAGGAGGATACGGTTTTACTCCTAGACCTGCACAATATTTTACACCAGAAACTCCAACCCTGCCTACAAGTTTTGATTTAGCTTTTACAGATAAAAAATTCAAATATCCTCAGGTTTGGAAAACAACAATGGCCGTTGATCAAAAACTTCCTTTTGGTTTCGTAGGTACAGTTGAAGGAATCATCCAGAAAAACATCAACGCTATCCATTATTATAACGCAAATTTTGATGCACCGGCAGGAACTTTCGGAGGTCCTGATAACAGACCGAGATACTCTCGAAATGATGCAGGAACAAGAGTTAATGATAATGTTTCTAATGGAATTGTTTTAACAAACTCTGATAAAGGATACTTCTACTCTACTACTTTTAAATTAGAATATCCATATCAAAACGGTCTTTGGGGATCGATTGCTTATACTCATTCTGAAGCTACAGATTTAATTTCTCCGGGATCAATCGCATCTGGTTCATGGACTGGTGCAAGATCTATTAACGGAAATAATGACTTAGCTGTTTCGGCTTCAAATAACAATACACCAAATAGAATCGTTGGGGTCCTTGGTTGTAGAATTGAATATGGTAAAGGTTTAGGCGGTGCTACTTCTATTAACTTAGGTTATATTGGAGAACAGGCAAACCCATTTACGTATGCTTACGGAGGAGATATGAATGGAGACAGGGTAAATGGAAATGATCTTATGTACATACCAAACAGTGCTTCAGAAATTCGTTTCGCTCCATTATCAGTTACTAATGTTGTAAATGGTGCAAATGTTGTAACTACTTATACTGAAGCACAACAGCAGGCAGCATTTGATGCTTACATTAACCAGGATAAATACCTTCGCACAAGAAGAGGTCAGTATGCAGAAAGAAATGGAGCTATCCTTCCAATGCTTCACAGATTAGATCTTTCTGTTACTCAGGATATCTATATTAAAATAGGCGGTAAAAAGAATTCTTTCCAAGTAAGGGCAGACATTCTAAACTTTACAAACATGATTAATAAAGACTGGGGAGTTACACAAAGAGCAACTAATCCAAACGTTCTGGCTTACAACTCAACAGCTGCAGGAAACATCCCTGTTTATCAGTTAGCTACTCAAACAGATACAAATGGAATGAGAACATTAATAAAAGATACATTCCAAAAAAACACATCAACCTTTGATGTATGGCAGGCACAGTTTACCCTTAGATATACTTTTGGTAATTAAAAAATATTTTTACCCGTTTATTGTTTTTTAAAAAAGCCCTCTCATTTACTTGAGAGGGCTTTTATATTTGTTATATAGAATTTTCACATCTTCTAAATACTTACAACAAAATCTACAGACACCGGCTTTTCTCTATACAAGAATTCTTTTTCAGGAATAAACTCACCATTGTTTAAAAAAGTTCCAACTAGAAATAACAGCTCTGTTTTCTTTTCTTTAAATGCTTTTTTTCGTAAATTGCTTGTATGAAGATCAATGCAGATGTATTAATTATTGGCGGCGGACTCGCAGGTTTGACAGCGGCTATACACCTGTCTCAAAAAAATCTAAAAGTAATACTTATCGAAAAATCTAATTTCCCCAGACATAAGGTCTGTGGTGAATATATTTCCAATGAAATTTTACCTTACCTAACTTGGCTTGGCTCCGATGTTACAGAACTTCATCCCTCCAGCATCTCTAAATTTGAATTCACTGCAAGTAATGGAAAAGCGGCAAAAGTAAAACTTCCTCTGGGAGGATTTGGCATCAGCAGGTACGCGCTTGATGATTTTTTATATCAAAAAGCAATAGCAAACCACTGTTTAATAATAAAAGAAAATGTTATTGATGTTTCATTCAATGAAGATATGTTTACCGTTACTTCTTCAAATCAAATTTTAACGGCTAAAATTGTATTGGGCGCATTTGGCAAACGTTCCAATTTAGATCAGGCTTTAGATCGCAGCTTTTTCCATAAAAAATCACCTTGGCTGGCTGTAAAAGCCCATTACTCGGGTAATTTAGATAATGATCTTGTTGCACTGCATAACTTTAAAGGCGGCTACTGCGGTGTTTCTAAAGTAGAAAACAATATTATAAATATTTGTTATCTGGCAGATTATGCCACTTTCAAACAATACAAAAATATTCAGGATTACCAGGAGGGTGTACTTTACAAAAACAAACATCTTAAAGCTGTTTTTGAAAATAGTACGCTTCTTTTTGAAAAACCGCTTACAATAAGCCAGATTTCCTTTGAGAAAAAAAAAGCGGTAGAGAACCATATTATAATGATTGGAGATACTGCCGGTCTTATTCATCCGCTTTGCGGCAACGGAATGGCGATGGCAGTTCACAGTGCTAAAATTGCATCAGAATTAATCTTGGAATATTATTCAGATGATAAAGCGTCCCGCGAAGTATTAGAGAAAAAATATACTAAAGAATGGAAGAAACACTTTGGTAAAAGAATATGGATGGGGCGAATTCTGGCGCGCATCCTGACTCATAGAACAATTACTGGTGTATTAACGTCCATAACTGCATCATTTCCCAAACTTTTAGCATCGATTATCAAACAAACGCATGGAAAACCTATAACAATTAATTAAATGCCGATAAACACGCAATATAGAACGCAGGAATCAGAAATAATGGATGATTTTTCTCTTCAGGGAAAAGATCTAAAAGAAGCCCTTGATCAAATTGCCCGTATTAATCAATTACTAGGCGGGAATAAAGTAACACTTCACGGCGTAAAAAAAATACTAAAAAAACTGGACCGCACTAAAACAATCACAATTGCCGATATTGGATGCGGTAATGGAGATATGCTTCGTATGCTGGCACGATTCAGTCAAAGAAAAAATTACACATTTAAAATCATTGGTATAGATGCCAACGATTTTACTATAAATTATGCCAAAACATTGTCTGCATCATATCCCAATATTGAATACCAATGCATGGATATTTTTAGTGAGGATTTTAAAATGGTGAAGTATGATATCGTTTTATGCACTCTTACCCTGCATCATTTTACAGATGATGAAATATTAAATATAATTACTATCTTTAAGAAAAATGCTGCGGCGGGAATCATCATTAATGACCTGCATCGAAGTAAAACGGCATATCGGCTTTTTGAAATGATCTGTTTTATTTTTAATATAAGCAGCATGTCGCGTAAAGATGGACTGGTATCAATTTTAAGAGGATTTAAGAAAAAGGAACTGGAAGAATTTTCTAAAAAAACGAATTTAAAAAACTATACCATAAACTGGAAATGGGCGTTTCGCTACCAGTGGATAATTATAAACAAATGAGTGTAAAAATAGTAACAACTGCCAAGCAGCTGCCGCAATATTCACGCGAAACCAAAGACATACTCCCTATGCTGGAAGGCTGGCTTGACGGGCAGGATGAACGTTTTATAAAAAAAGTAAAAAAAATATTTGAAGGTGCCGCCGTTGATAAACGTTATTCTATAATGGAGCCGCAAGAAGTTTTTACTGCCACGTCATTTGAAGAAAAAAATGACATTTATACGCGTGAAGTTATTCTATTGGGCGAGCAGGTGCTTCAAAAAGCACTTGAAAAAGCAGATTGGGATCCAAAAACTCTGGATTATATCATTACCGTAAGCTGTACCGGCATAATGATTCCTTCCTTAGATGCATACCTCATCAATAAAATGAACCTGAGGCAGGATATTGTACGTCTTCCTGTTACAGAAATGGGCTGTGCTGCCGGTATATCAGGAATTATATATGCTAAAAATTTTCTGAAGGCAAATCCACAAAAACGCGCAGCGGTCATAGCTGTAGAATCACCAACTGCCACCTTTCAGCTTGATGATTTTTCAATGCCTAATATTGTCAGTGCCGCAATTTTTGGAGATGGTGCGGCGTGCTGTTTGTTATCTTCTTACGAAGATGATCCGGGTCCGGAAATACTACAGGAAGAAATGTACCATTTTTATGAAGCTGAACATATGATGGGATTCAAACTTACCAATACTGGTCTACAGATGGTTTTAGACATTGAAGTTCCTGACACTATTGCTTCTAATTTTGACGATATTATTCATCCGTTTCTTCAAAAAAACAATTTAGAAATCAAGGATATAGACCACATGATATTTCATCCCGGCGGCAAAAAGATTGTGACGACCGTTGAATCGCTTTTTGCAGGTTTGGGAAAAAATATAGACGATACAAAAGAAGTTCTCAAACAGTATGGCAATATGTCGAGTGCCACTGTATTATATGTTTTAGAACGTATTATGGATGGAAATCCAAAATCGGGAGAAAAAGGACTTATGCTTAGTTTTGGTCCCGGATTTTCGGCACAAAGAGTTTTATTGCAATGGTAATTAGAAAATAAATTATGACAGTACAGGATATTATAATACGACTGCCTTACAGCAAGCCCTTTTTATTTGTAGATGAACTGCTTGATGTGAATGAAAATAGTATTACCGGAACTTATACTTTTAAGGAGGACCTTGATTTTTACAGAGGACATTTTAAAGGTAATCCTGTAACTCCCGGCGTGATCCTGACTGAAACTATGGCACAGATTGGAATGGTCTGTCTTGGAATATATCTGCTGGGGGATGCTTTTAATAAAGATACTGTAATTGCATTTACCTCAGCTGATATGCAGTTTTTAAAACCCGTATACCCTAATGAAAAAGTAACGGTAACTGCTCAAAAATCATTTTTCAGGTTTGGAAAATTAAAATGTGATGTCATTATGAAAAACCAAGCTGGGCAGGAAGTCTGCAAAGGCATTCTGTCGGGCATGATTACCAATAAATTATGAGCAGAAGAGTTGTCATAACAGGTCTGGGTGTTGCAGCTCCAAACGGCGTTGGAATTGCTGCCTTCAGCCATGCTTTAAAAAATGGAATATCAGGAATCAGGCATGACAAGCAGCTGGAGGAACTCCAGTTTTCCTGTCAGATAGCGGGTAAACCTGAAATATCCGAAGAACTCAAGTCAAAATATTTTACAGAACTTGAACTTCGCGGTTTTAACAGTACGGGTATTTTATACGGTGTTATTGCAGGAATGGAAGCTTGGGAAAATGCCGGATTACCAATAGAAAATAATGAAGAGCCGGATTGGGACAGCGGTACTGTTTTTGGATCTGGCACCTCAGGTATCGATAAATTCCGAGAAAGCATTTATAAGATAGATGAATTACAAACCCGAAGGTTAGGCAGTACTGTAGTAGCACAAACCATGAACAGTGGTATCAGTGCTTATCTTGGCGGGAAACTGGGACTCGGAAACCAGGTTACCACCAATTCATCTGCCTGTGCAACGGGAACAGAAGCTATAATAATGGCGTACGAACGTATACAATCCGGGCAGGCAAAACGCATATTGGCAGGAAGTACAAGCGACAGCGGACCTTACATTTGGGCAGGATTTGATGCTTTACGTGTCTGCAGTTCAAAATTTAATGACAAACCTGAGCAGGGTTCACGCCCCATGAGTGTTACTGCCTCAGGATTTGTACCCGCAAGCGGCGCCGGAGCATTGGTAATCGAAGATTTGGAAAGTGCTTTAGAACGCGGTGTGGAGATTTATGCTGAAATATTAGGCGGTAACGTAAATTCCGGGGGACAGCGCGGCAATGGAAGCATGACCGCTCCTAACAGCAGTGCCGTACAGCAATGCATTAAAAAAGCCATCCAAAATTCAGGTATTTCTGCCGATGATATAGAAGCCATAAACGGACATCTTACGGCCACTGCAAAGGACAGTCTTGAAATTGAAAACTGGACGAAAGCCTTAAACCGGAAGGGAACTGATTTTCCGTATATAAACTCCTTAAAAAGCATGACAGGACACTGTTTAAGCGCAGCGGGAAGCATAGAAAGCATCGCGGCGGTACTACAGCTTTATGAAGGTTTTGTTTTTGGAAATACGAATTGTGAAGATCTTCATCCTGAAATAAGTGCTCATATAAACTCTTCAAAAATACCCTTACAAACAATTGATTGTAAACCTAATATAATTGCCAAGGCAAGTTTTGGCTTTGGTGATGTAAATGCCTGTGTAATATTTAAAAAATTTCAAAAATAATTGTATGAACAAAGAAGAAGTTATAGCTCGACTCAAAGTAATTATAAAGCCATATGCAGCAAATATCCAAGCGTTTGAAAACCTTACTGAAAATACTGATTTCATAAATGATTTAAGCATCAATTCGGCTAATTTGGTAGACATTATTCTGGATATTGAAGAAACATTTGATGTTGTGATTGACAACACTGATATGGAGCGTATGCTCGACGTAAAAACGGCGGTAGAAATCATAGAAACAAAACTGGCCGAAAAATGATCGGCAATGATGTCATCGATATTCTGCAGACCCGCAGGGAAAGCAATTGGCAGCGCAGGGGATTTATAGCAAAACTATTTAACGATGAGGAACAATTGCTTATTGAAAAATCTACAGATCCGGAAAGTATGCTTTGGATACTTTGGAGCATGAAAGAAGCCGCTTATAAAGTACATAATCGGAAAACGAAAATAAGGGAATATATCCCTAAAAAGCTGATATGCACGATAGAATCACAAAACCATAATTCTATAAATGGAAAAGTTACCTGCTTGAAAAACATCTACTATACTCAAACCCTTTTCTCAAAAGACAGTATTCATACCATAGCGGTGAGCGTTTTAGATGATCTGAATAAAGTAATAGAGGTTGAAAAAAAATCAATCGTAAAAGATCAGTATGGAATTCCTTATTTAGATGTTTCTTCACAAAATATATTGCAGGATATTTCAATAAGCCATCATGGAAGGTTTGAAAAAGCAGTCACAATCAGCAGTTAATTAAAGAGCAGGCTTCACAACAGAAATTGCTCTTCTCAACAATTATTATACTTTATCGTAGGTTTTAATGCTTTATACATAAGATTTATTCGCTTTTAATAAACTACAGACCGCCAAAATGAGTCTTTGGCGGTCTGCAGCTTTTTTGTGTGTAATGTAATCTAAACAAGCTAAAGCACCTTTTCTAAATCAGTCTATTTTTTGAATTGTGTAAATTGACTGCGATCGATCTCCCGAAAGAAGTTCTCCTAATTTCGAATTCACAACATATACTTTCCCATCTGATGCCATTGCCGCTGTCGTTGGAAATTCCTGTTTTCCAATGTTGGTCTGCTTGATTTTTATGGCCGTTTTCCATTTATCACTGCTGGAAAACGTGTATGCAGTACCCTGGCCTAGGCCGTTTTCGACCAGCACAAGATTATTGTTTTTATCAAGCTCAATACCGTCTGGAGAGCTGAAAGACATTCCCTTCACTTCAGTAACGGATGACGGAACAGGGAGAGAAATTTTATACAGCTTAGCGTCATCTGTTTTTACTGCCAGCAGATAGCCGTCTGGGTGGAAAACAATTCCATTTAATCCGAATTTATCAGCGGCGGGTGTAAAAAGCATACTGCTGGCAAATATCGACGCATTATAATTAAGATCAATTTTATAGATATTGGGAGCGAACGAATCGGTTATATAAATATTTCCTTCATTATCCACCGCAATATCATTTAAACACGAACCTTTATTTGGCGTGAAATTTTTTAAATCAATTTCTTTAATTAATGCTCCTGATGAAAGATCGAAAACACTTACCGAGGCAATTGTTCCGGCACTTGAAGCGGTGCTTTTCTGCGATACACCCAAATCAGCATTAGCCACTATTAGTCGGTTTCTGGTTTCATCTGTAAAAACGCCTGTAGGCAGAACAAGTTTACTGCTTGATGCAAAAACAGCCATTTCGCCTTTTGGATTTACTGAATAGACAGCACCCTTATAAAGGGAGCTCAACAGAAACCTTTCATTGCTTAAATCATAGTCAATCCCTTCAGGATAAAGTCCAGTTTCTGTCAGAGTATATCTGCCTTTAAGAGCTGGAGTACCCGATGTTTTTTTTTCGCTGTCACATCCCGCTGAGAAAACCATGCATAGCAGAATAAAAAAAGTATTTTTCATTTTAGATTATTTTAGATTATTGTCTTATTGACAATGCAAATCTGGTGTAGAAAAGCAGAAATAAAAATGAACTGGTTTAAGAAATAAGGTTGAACTAGATCAACTTTTTGAGGATTTCCTGCTGCGGATTCTGCTTAGATATTCACTGCTAAAGCCTAAATAGGAAGCCAGTGCATATTGAGGCACTCGTGAAGCAATTACTGAGTATTTATTCATGAATTCCTCATACCTCTCTTCTGCAGTTTTCGTAAAATTAGAAAGAAGTCTTTTCTGCTGAAATGCCAGAGACCGCTGAGTGATGATACGCTCAAACTTTTCCAGTTTTGGAATCTGCTCTAGAATTTTTTGTTCATCTTCGTAAGCAATTTGGATAAGAGTGGAATCTTCGAGCGCTTCAATAAACAAGGTAGCGGGTTCCTGATAAATCAAACTGCTGTAATCAGAAATCCACCAGTCTTCAACAGCAAATGACAAAGTATGTTCCTTTCCCTCATGATCTACCAGATAGCCCCTGAAAGCTCCTTTTACCACATAGCTTTTATATCTGCATACAAAACCAGGCTGGACTATAAACTGTCTTTTTTTTACCTTAGTTATTTTCAAAAAAGAGGCTAGATGATTTTTCTCATCATCCGTTAAATCAACAAATCTTGAAATATAATTTATAACCGGCAGTAAATCTTTCACATAACAAATATACCGCTGTTAACCTGAACAGCAAAGCCCGGCTGAAAATAAATTAGATTTTTACAATCTCTTTCAATAAAACTAATTTTGAATACTGTTAAGTTGGCGCGCACCTCTTCTATTTCATTCGCAAACCTATGAAACTGTTATTTTTTATTTTTTCTCAATAACGAATGCTTTTAATTCGGCTAATTTACCATTATCAAATCGCCAAATGTCACAATATGAATAGTGATCATATTCTCCATTCACATTTTTTAAGGCAATGTTTCCTGTTGCAGTTACAAAGTCTCCCTCTTCTATGGCTTTTTCCATATCAAATACTGGCGGTGAAAGGTAAAAATCTTTTATATACTGCCTTACTGCTTCTTTTCCTAAAAGGGTTCTCTCACCTACAAAGACCCATTTGGTATCTTCAGTGAGATACGATAAATATGCTTCGTATTCTCCCTTTCTTACATGTTCGTTTGCATTAACTAATATAGATGTGTTTTTCATGTTTATTGTCTTTTTAAAATTTAGGTTTTCATTTTGAGAATAAATGTTCTGTACAGCCATCATTAATAAAATATTTGCCAAGCCTTTTTTCATGGTTACCATTTTTGATTTAATTTTGAACTTTAAATTATTAACTAATAGTTCTGCGAAGCTATAACATAAAAGTTATATTAGCTTTATTGACAACCAATTGTAAGGTACTATCAAAAATGTAAGTTATGTCGAAAGTTAAGATTACAAGCACCAATTTTGAAAATAAGAAAATCTTAGAAGATGAGTGTTCAGAGGTATACGCAGCAAACATAATTGGCGGCCAATGGTCACTTGTAATTTGTTCCTGGCTGCTACAAGGCAAAATGCGTTTTAGCGAAATAAAAAAATGTATACCAAATATAACCGAACGTATGCTGACGCTGCAGCTGAGGAAACTGGAACATGATAATATCATAAAGAGAATGGTATATGCTGCAGTCCCTCCTAAAGTAGAATATGAGTTAACAGAAATTGGCTATGAATTAAGACCGATAATTCAGCAAATGGAACAGTGGGGAAAACGACACAAATGTTTACATGCAAAATGAAATAGTCTAAAAATTGAAAATTGGTTAATCAGCCCTCAACTTTGTATAATTTGACCAGTAGTTTCAAAACGCATTGAACACAATTATTCAATTTAATTGAAATTTTCGGCATAAGTTAAACCAATTAAACTTCGTTTATCCGATATAAATCCTTATCAGAATAAGTCTCATTACATTTATATTGTAAACAACTTTATTTATGCGTAACCAGCATGTCTATTGAAGCGATTCTACTTCGTAAAAAGACAACGCTGCTATACTATATTTGAAATCAAAAGCACCGCTATAAAACCTGCAATGGATAAAACCATTACATTGATAATCATATCTTTTCTTTTTCTGGATGCAGCAATATAATCCGTTTTAATTTTTTTATATTTTCTATCATTCTTCATTTTCATATTTCTTTAAAGTTTAACATCGTCACACACAAAAATATTGTGTAGTAAATTAATTAGAGTATTACCTAATTATGAATAATTGGAGTATTTGAAACAACCCTTATCAGGAAGCCTGAGCCGGTAAAAGTATGCGTTGCAATAAAGCAGTCAGATCTTTCAAACTATGCTGCTTTTTTAGAACCTGAACTTTTTCGAATTTTGCAGCAGCTTCTTTTACAAGACCTCCGGAGTGGCCCGAGTAAAGCACCACGGGGATTTTTTCAACTGCTTTTATTTTTCTCAGAAGTTTAAGAAATTCAGAACCGTCAAGATACGGCATGTGATAATCCAAGAAAATTATATCAGGAGTTTTTTTTGGAGACTGCAGCATTTTTAAAGCATCAAGTGCATTATTTTGGATCGAATATTTAATTTTCAGATCAATTGCATGCAGCGCCATGCCGAATATTTCGGCATCATCTGCATCATCATCCACCAGTAAAATATTCCTATATTTCATACCGCTAAATTAAAAACTTCCTATGGGAGCTCTTCATACAATTTCTACGCATCGTTATACAATTTCCACTGCATAAATCTTGAAAAATCAGCCTAGTGATGCATTTTACAAGATTCCGGAATGAAAGCTGATAAGATTATATGATATTAGAGTCTCTAAGTAATCCATTTAAAAACAGTTGAAAAATGAGGTACTATCTTTTTAAGCACCTCATAGAAATGGACTTCATCACAAGACCGAAGAACGATATCTATCTGATCATCATAGAGATCACACTCCAGCTTATTTTCTGTTTTATATTGAAACTAAGCCTTACAAATATCTTTTTACTATGTTTATTTTTCGCAAACAGATGGCAGCAGTCCAGCTGGCTGTAAGAGAAAACAAAAATACTATAGAAAATTTCCCTAATGCATGTATTTCATATCTCATTAAAAGAAATTGTGCCCAAATCACAAAAAAGTAATGAAGAAGATAAATCAGGTATGCATTTTCAGAAAGAGAATTCCATAATTTGTTACTATGCTTTACAATAGTTTTAAAAAAACCTATAAAAGCCATACAAGCAGCCGTACATGTACCAACGTATAAGGCGTAATAAATCATCCACGCTGAAAATTCAGGCATAACTCCATTATCAACAAAACGGCCCAGAATGTCGGTCATATTATGGTAAGTCAGGGCACTGTAAAGAATCAGTGAAAATATAAAATAGTGCTTCCACTGCACCACAAACCGCGAACTGTATGAAAAAATATGAGCATCAAAATCACTGCTTCCTACAACAGCACCCAGTACGAAATAACCAAAATATGCAGGTAATCTGCTCAGCTGAAAATCAAGCGGTCCGAAAGAAATCCACTTTCCGGCCCCAATATAGTAAGCTATAGGCACATACAAAATAAAAGTAATGCAGAATAAAACCGCAAAAACAGATACAGGGCGATTGGTAAAAAACGAAACTTTATCAGAGCCTCTGTTCAATTTTTCTTTTATAAAAGGATACAGTAATCCCATGATTAAATTAAAGAAAAACAGCACTCCTATAAACCAGGGTGGACCAGGAGGCCAATTTTCAATAGTAAAAAAGTCTATTACATAATCTGAAATATTTGTACTACGATGCGCGAGATAATACGCTGGAAAATAAGAAAAAAGCATTAATACTGTGCCTAAAAAAAGAAATGGAATAAAGAGTCTTTTAATTCTATCCCTTACAAAATACAAAACACCTTTCTTCTCTATGCTTTTTACCAGAAAAAGTCCGCCGATAAAAAACATGAGAAACATAAAGAAAATATCGTTGTAATTTTCAAATACATCTATCCCTATCCATCTTTGAGGATCTACAATTGGAGTTGTAGAATTAATGTAAGCACTGCTGTCAAACCATGCAAAAGTTGTATAGGCTAACGAGGCATGATGAGCCACTACCAGCACGGTAATAAATGATTTTAGATAATCCAGCCAGAGTGTCCTGGAATTCTGCGATTTTAATGTCATAGTAAATAATTAATGTTTCATAATCATAGACGCATATTCTAATTAAAACGTTGCATCATACCTAAAAATATTACCTCCCGCAAACTCAACTAATCCGCCCGCCAGAGTCTCAGTATCAAAACTGTTTACTTTTAAGGGTGCCAAAACTATTATAAATATCATCTTTTTTGAATCTGTAATTATAAAAAAAATAAACCTGCAGCCATCAATAGCTGCAGGTTTAAAAAGAAAAACATTAATAATCAACCAGGGCAGTTACTTACTGCCTTTTTTATTAGATGTTGAATCTGTTTTTATATTTGTAGTCCCTTTTTGCGTCGTACCATCTGACCCAGATCCTGTCGATCCTTCGCCAACTGCTCCTGTTGTTCCATTGGTACTTGGAGCAGTAGAATCTGAATCTGGACCTACAGTATCAACTGTTGTTTCTGTTGAGTCTGCACTGTTAGTATAGGTATTATCTTCTGTTGCAGATTGACTTTTTTTACAAGAAAGTACTGCTGTAAGTATGAAGAGGGACAGGATAGTTTTAAATAGCGTTTTCATGATGTTTGATTTTAGTTTGTTTTTCAAATTTACATCTATTAAACTCTTAAATGTTATATAATTAACCAAGCCGCTTACACATTTAAAACATATAACAATCTAAAAATCAGACAATAACATTTCATCAAACAACTTTAATCTTACTATCCATATAGTGTATACTTGAACAAATTTTTCTCTTTTGATATCTTTAAAAAGTATTTGCTTTATGTATATAGAATATCTCTTTTCTTTGAGGACTCTATTATTTTTCTCAAACTGCCTAAAAAGTAAATGCAGTAAAGAAAAGTCAAAATCTATATTGTAAAAGTGAAACTATTAAAATCAGGTTTAGAATTAATCTTTATATTTGATAATTAAATTAATACAATGAGCAATAAAACTAAACAGTATGCCTTGATAACCGGAGCCAGTAAAGGAATTGGAAAATCTATTGCTTATGAATTGGCTAAACAGGGTTATCCGCTGCTGCTTGCTGCAAGAAGTAATCAGGAATTGAAAGCATTATCTGATGATCTTCAAGTTAAGTATAACATCGATGCTTTTTATTTATCGATTGATCTTTCGATAAATGGCGCATCACAAAAAATAACCGATTGGATAAAAAGTAATAATTATCCGGTTGCAGTTCTAGTTAATAATGCCGGATATGGTGTGTGGGGCGATTTTAGTGCGTCTTCCCTAAACGATCAGCTTGGCATGATGCAGCTCAACATGAACGTAGTGGTTGAACTTTCACATTTATTAATACCCATACTTTCACAACAAAAACAAGCCTATATTTTAAACATATCGAGTACTGCTGCATATCAAGCTGTACCTACTCTGGCTGTTTATTCGGCTACAAAGGCTTTTGTTTTATCATTTACCCGTGCCTTACGTTTCGAGCTTGCCCAAACTTCAATTTCAGTAACCTGTTTTAGTCCGGGTCCGGTTGATACTGGTTTTGCTGCAAGAGCTGGTTTAAGTGCTTTAAACAAAATGGCTGAAAAGTTTAATATGCAGCCTGATGAAGTTGCAAAAATGGCAGTAAAAGCTATGTTCAGCAAAAAATCAGAAGTTATTCCGGGTTTTACTAATATCATTTCGGTTTATGCTAATCGTATACTGCCAAAGGCTTTTATAGAAAAAACCGCTGCTGGAATTTATAAAATTTAATTTTTTTCAAAAAAAAATCAAAAAAATATTCTTTGCAAAAGAAAAATTATATTAAGTTTGTATAAAATTCTACTAATTCTATAGAGTATGTCAAATAATAGAAAAAATATGTTTAGTTTATCTGAAAACCGAATGCACGCCAACATGCTAATGTTTTGTTGTTGCTGTTGTTGTTATTCTGTTTTAGATAAAATTACAAACTATATTATTTCATTTATTAAATCTATATTATCATGGTATCTTCTTATAAAACCTTCACCCTTGCTGAGCAATTAACTAATGAGCAAATAAACTTTTTTAACGAACATGGCTTTATCCATTTCAAAAAATTTATAAATCCGGAAACTGTTTCATCCATCATTGAAGCCTCGAAACAAGTAGAGCAACAATGGATTGACAATGATCTTCAAAAAGTAAACGGTGTTCCTATTAAATACGGAAAGGATTTAGACGGCTCTCCTATTGTGCAGCGCTTTGCTTTTATTAACCAGCATCATCAAACCTTAAGCGGTCTTTTACTCGATCCAAGATTCAATGGTTTACTGCCATTGGCCGGCGATGGCGCAAGATTAGGTACTGAAGAAAAAGACGGAATGGTTTTCAATCACTATATCAACGGGCCGGAAAGTAAGTTTACAAAAATGGGCTGGCACACAGATGGATTAAGAGATATTTTTTATGGTGGAAAATTAAACCCGATGCTAAATGTGGGTATTCACTTAAGTACTTTAAAACCTGAAAATGGCGGTCTTAAAATCATTCCGGGTACACATAAACAAAGTATTTATCAAATGCTTTTCCGTAAAAAATACTTTTTAGATCATCAACCTGATCCAGAGGAAGTTTCCATCAATCCCGAAGCTGGAGATTTAACTATTCACGATGGACGTTTGTGGCACAGAGTTGCACAATCATCTATCCGCGGCGAAGAAAGCAGAAGAAGAGTTATTTATATTCCGATTATCGCAGGGAAATATGCTCCTAAAAACGAGAATAGTCCAACGGTTTTCTATCAGCGTTTTGCAGGAATTGTTAAATAATTATGCTGATTGTTCTCGCATTTAGTTATCTGGTTAGATCAGGTAAACTAAAAAGTACCACCGATTTTTTTAAAAGCAAGCAAAGAAAAATCAAATTGAAAATTGCAAAAGTAGAATTGGCTATACTGTCAGGTTTACAAATATTGGGCTGATAATGGGAAAAGAAATACAGGTTGAGGATTATAATGCAATTGCCCAAAGAACATTTTCAGACCGCAAGCGGACTAATGTTTTAAAAAGAGCAGAACAGTTAACGATTGTATTTTTGCTTCCAAAAGTGCCTAAATTCATTTCGCCAAACCTGCTTACTTTAATGGGAACTCTTGGTTCAGGATTCGTTTTTTTAGCTTTTGTTTTAGGAACTTATCTGGCTGATTGGTATTTGCTTTTGGGTATTATTGGATTGGCTGTAAATTGGTTAGGCGATTCTTTAGATGGAAGATTGGCTTATTATAGAAATACCCCGCGCCGCTGGTATGGTTTTGCACTCGATATTATCGCCGACTGGATTGGTATTGTACTTATAGGCTTTGGCTACTACATTTATGCTAAAAATGGCACACAAGTATTAGCCTTTGCTTTTGTTGCATTGTATGGCTGGTCAATCATCATCAGTCAGTTACGGTATAAAATTACAAATGAATATAGTATCGATTCCGGCTTTGTTGGTCCAACAGAACTTAGATTTATTATTGCTTTAATTTTAATTATTGAAGTTTTATTTCCTGGATCAATAACCTATTTGGCAGGCTTAATCACTATTGCATTATTTATAATTAATACGATAGACAGCATTAAACTCTTAAAGCTGGGCGATTTAAAAGATAAAAACCTAGGCTGAAATGTTCAGGAAAAAAGCTGTTTTAACTTTTCTGCAGGCACAAGTTGCGGCATTTTTAGGCGGTATTACCGATTATAGCTTAATGATTCTATTAACAGAAGTATTTAAGCTGCATTTTACCTTTTCTATTTTAATCTCAGGAACTGTTGGTGCAATTATCAATTTCAGCATCAATAGATTTTGGGTATTTAAAGATCAATGTGGGTATAGCTGTCATATCAATAGTCAGCTTTTAAAATTTGCGGTAGTTGTACTAGGAAGTATTTCATTAAAATCATTTGGCACCCTTATTTTGCAAAAAACATTTCAAATCGATTACAGAATCGGAAGATTAATCACAGATAGTTTTGTTTCATATGGATTTAATTACCCGCTGATTAAATATTGGGTTTTTAGGTTAAACAAAAAACAAAATGTACTAAAATAAAATTATAAGTATTTTGTTATGAATAAATTACCCTTCAATTATTTTACAAAATCACTAATCGTTGTAACGATCTTAGTAAATATAATGGCTCAAAATTTACTGGCACAATCTAAAAATCCATCACCATTAAATTTTCCAACACCCAAGAATATAGATAACATGCTGTTTTACATTCAGCGGGATCCCAATACAAACACTGCTGTGTATGCCTTAAATTATCAGGAAAATGGAAAAATAAACAAAAGCAATCCTATAAAAGCCTACTGGATTCGATATGCTGAGAAAGGGGAACAAAAAGATTTTAGTTATATACAACGCAAATTTGCATATGGAATCGAAAGTAAAACATTAAATAATGAGGAGTTTGAGTTTCAATTTGTATCCTATAAAAAGTTTCCCTTAACCCTAAAAAAAATGGATTCAGATCAAAAATATCATGTTTTTGCAAGTGTAAATCAGAAAAGAATACAGGTAGAAAAAATATTTGTGCGCATTGAAGGGGGATCTTTTTGGCTACCAAATGTAAAGTATGCCGAAGTTACCGGAATTGATGCTTCCTCAAATAAAACAATTACGGAAAGAATATTATTTAAATAGATCCTCATTTAATACTTTAGCCAGCCTCTAGTTTTTGAAATCATATCTTATAAAAAAAGCCCGCAGAATCTCAAGTGATATCTGCGGGTCATTTTTTTTTACTTTAAAAATATTAAAAGAGCACTTTTCTGGTTATTATGTCTCCATTATCTAATGTAGTTTTAACTACTAAAACTTGAGTGCCGGAGTAAATGCTGTGAATCTCTAATTGACGGGCTCCAATTTTCTGATTACTGTAGAGTAATTTTCCTGTTACATCAAAAACATTGACTTCTCGTAGAGTTTTATCAGTTGATCTCAAAGTAATGATCTTACCTTTAGAAACAACTGTAAACGTGTCTGAAATTGTTTTAAATTCATTAAGTCCTAGGTTTTTACTGGCGTATTTAATCACAAAGCGATCATTAAAAGTTCCAATAAGGGTTGAAAATGTGTAAGGGCTTGATTTCAGGTTATGAGTAATGCCAGTTTGATTATCCTGCAGATAAATATCAGCGTCAGTTAAATTACCATCTGCATGATCAATAGATATCTTAAGATCCCCCATAATACTGGATCTATAGCCCAAAGGTATACTATCTGCAGGGTTAAATGGAACTGCCCGTCCCTGAATAACCAGTTTTCTGTCTTCATTAATGCTGTAAAAATCAGCATATTTATTAGCATCCATGGTCAGAGCATCATAATTATGATCCCATCCATTTGTTGCTCCGGGTATATAACCTATCAAAATTTGTTTGAAAAGCCCCTGGTCATTTGTTAAATTAAGCCAGACACGGTGTTTTTCGTCTTCCGGTGCGGTAAATGTCTTTGAAAAAGGACTTTTTATAAAATTGAAAAATCCGATGTTTACTGGTGAAACATTACATTGAACAGGATTTGAAGCTAGCAGCAAAATCCATAGCATAAAAAAATATTTTGGTGAGGTGAAATGTTTTTTCATAGGTGTTGATTTAAAAATTATTAAAGGATTACGCGCCGGCGCACACTTTCTCTAAAATTTAAATAACATCAATAGAAAATCACGAACATTCTCAATGTTCTGAAAATACAACTTTTTTTATACGTAAATGAAAGTAGTTTTTTTTGCTATCGCTGTTATTTAAAATTAAAGATTGTATTTGAAAAGTGTTTGGCAAAAAACAGTTAATTGAGTGGCCATTCTCAAAAAAAAATAAATGTGAATACTTTTTACAAGGCATTACATCGATGTTTTTTGCTTTTTAACGATCAAATACTATATTTAAGTTAATAATATATCTATAATTATAAAACTATTTTTCAATAAAAATCAAGCTGAATTTGATACTTTTTAATAATCCGGTGAGTAGATTTTAGGCGCTTTTTAAAGAAAGGCCGCCTTCTTAGTGGAAGAGATAATTTTTAAAAACTTTTTTTTACATAATTTCCATATTAGAAATGGAAATTATGTAAATATAACATCGCTATATATAACATTTTTTTTATATAGAGATATCAAAAGCTGGTACAGATATTTAGTTCCGATATTATTTTGTATACTGCCCAAACCTTTCTGGACTGCCCTATATGGCTTTTTTACATCCGCAAAGAACTGTATTTTTGAAATCTGCTGCTATTGTAGAACGGCTGTCCACAAATTTTAGAAGAAAAGCTGCACAATTTTATGGTATTTGTCAAAATTCATAAAAATCTTACCTTTGATAAAATGCCATAATGCAGCAAGGAATTATGACCCAAAAAACATATAAACATATTTTATTAGCGGATGATGATCCGGATGACTGTGATTTTTTTTCTGAAGTTTTCAACGAGAATTTTCCAGAGGTTAAACTCTCCATTTCAAATGACGGCGCCGCTTTAATCAATCTTCTTGAAGGTCCTCCAAATCCGGAAGCCGATTTGATATTTTTAGATTTAAACATGCCGATACTATCAGGAGCAGAATGCCTGGAAAAAATCAGATCATCACTTGAGCTAAAGAATCATATCGTAATTATATTCAGCACGAGCAGCAGCCCTTCTGACATCGAAAAGATGTATGCTATGGGAGCCAACTATTTTATTACCAAACCGGTTGATTACCAGCATTTGGTTAAGCTGATCAGTAAAGCCATGTCTTTAGCGGCCGAGACGCATACCAAACAGCCGTCGTTCGAAAATTTCAATATTACGACCTGATCTTTCTGCCAGCCGGAATCAGGCTGCATTTTGTTAAATATTAAATTTTAGATAAGGGTATCTTGCGAATCACAGGGAAAATAAATGGTAATGGAGGTACCTTGGTCCACTTTTCCCTCCGCTGTAATTGTTCCTCCTAATGTCTGCATAATTTTTTTGCACAGCGCCAGTCCAATTCCAGAGCCGCTATATTGCTGCTGGGTATGAAGTCTTGTAAAAACTTTAAATATTGAATCTGCGTACTTTTGATCAAAACCGATACCATTATCCGAGAATTTAACCCAGGAACAATATACATTAAACAACTCTTTTATAAGTACCGGCTCCTGCGAAGCGGTAATTTTAATTACAGGTGCTCGGTCAGGCGAAGCATATTTTAAGGAGTTTTGAATAATATTTAAAAACAACTGCTTCATGAGAAACCCAATTGCATTAACTTCCGGAAGTTTCTCACACTCAATAACTGCATTATTTTCAGTTATCGCTTCGCTGATTTCATCTAATGTATCTTCAAAAATGAGATTAAGGTCAATTTTTTCAGCTGCCTCTCTGGTGTTTTTAATACGGGTGTATTTCAAAATATCCTGCAGTAGTCCACGCATCCTTGCAGCAGATTTTGATACACGTTCCAGTGAATCAAATTCAGGATCTTCGCGGTCGCCTTTTTTTTCAGAAAGCAGCTTGGAGGTAATCATTTGTATTTTCCTAAGAGGTTCCTGAAGATCATGTGTACTGATCCAGTTTATATTTTCCAGTTCAGAATTAGTCTCTCTCAAGATTTCACTTTGAAGTCTGTATCTTTCTTCTTCCTCACTCAGCAGAATCATCATCAGATTATTATGAAGAGAGTGGGCATATTTTGCCGCTGCATTTATTTCGTACTGTCTCCAGATAGTACTCTGTCCTTTAACAGTCTCTTTCCAGATATTAAATGAGTTTCTTGGATGCAGCCCTTTTTCATCCTTAACAATGCTTTTTTCCGGATCACCTGCCCAGTGAATTTCTGAGATAGTTTCCGGCCTGTACCAGATGATGTGATTGGAATTTCCAAGAGGATGATAAATTACTCCGGCAAAATTGGAAGATCTTTCCAGTTCAGGAAAATCATCGCTGATTTTTCTGGTCGTATAAAATTCGGCGGCTCTCTTCTTCTCTATTCGTTCCACTAAAGCTTCTATCTGTCCATCTCCCGGAGTCAGGCCATTTCTGTATATTTTATTTCGAAACATTATCGAAACTCCTCCTGAATTGCATAAGGCAAGCAGCTCGGGCATTTTGATTATAACGTTCAGGGAATCTTCAGACAGCGGCAGATCAAGAGCTGTTAAACGCTCTAATGCTTCAATGGATTTCTTTGAATTAATATTTTCATCGTTTGATTCGCGGATATCAATCTGCGAGGTAATGAACTGCCCCTGAAGTTTTGCAGCAAGGCGCACTGCAGGAGAAATATTCTTTTCCGAATAATGATGGCATGCAATAAGACCCCACAAACGGTCATGGTGTATAAGTGAAATAGTCAGCGTTGCGCCGACACCCATATTTTTAAGATATTCAACATGAATGGGCGATGTGCTTCTTAAAATCGCAAGGCTTAAATCAAGGTTTTTGTCCTTGCTGTCATCAATTGTAAAAATAGGAACTGCCTGATAATTAATATCTACAATCAACCTGAGCTGGTTCTTTATGTAAAGTTCCCTGGCCTGTACCGGAATATCAGTATGCGGATAATGCAATCCTAAAAATGGTTCAAGATCTTTATTGCAGCTCTCTGCATAAACTTCACCGTTATACTGTTCATCGAAACGATAAATCATTACACGGTCATACCCAGTTATTTCCCTTGTGCCTTCTGCTACCAAGGCACAGAGATCTTTCAGCGATTTTGTGTTGTTCATCTGTGTCACAAACTGGATAGTCTGTGTATAAACGTCTGCCAGGATCTGTTTGTCGAACTGAGGTTCTGCTTCTAAAACATAAATATCATCACTTTTGTGAATATTGACCTGAAACTTTTCGTTAAGAAGTTCTATTTCCAAAGGAAATACATCCTGCACCGTATCTGAATTTATATAACTAAAAATACGTTCCTGCGCTTGTGTGCCAAAAACAGCTGCAAATTTATTTCCTAATGCCTGAGTATGGCTTAGGGGAATGAAAGATGAAATATTACTGGTGCAATAGTCTATTATCCAGTCATTAGTAAGCCCAATTAAAAAGCCATGCGGCTGGATTTGTCCCGGAATATGTATAGGTTCTTGGTCGCAATTGGTCAACGTAACCAAATCACGGTTAACTATATCTTTAAACTTCATTAATAACTGAATTTAGAAAGCACTCTTCATGCTTTTAGAGCTGGAAACTACAACTGTAACGTTACTGCAACAATTATAAAATTGTCGATATTTTATATTTAAAATAATTGCTTATTGTATCAATTAAATGTATAAATATTTTCTGGTAAATTTGAGCGCATGGCTGCCAGCGTGCTTTTTAAATCTGTCTGCACACCAATGCAAAGCTGCTGCATGATCTGTTTTAATTCATCAAAGTCTGAAGGTTTTACAATGTATGCTTCCGCACCTAAAGAATGTGCGTCGTCAATACCTTTCATTCTTGATGAAGTTGCCATCATTACAATTGGTATTTCTCCAAAACGCAGATCCTGCTTAATAAGCTTAAGCAACTCCCAGCCGTTCATTTTCGGCATTCCGGCATCCAATAATATCAAATCAGGCAGTGAATCTAATTGGGACAGTAAATCCAGCGCAGCATCACCGCTGTCCACAAATTTAACGGCGAAACTTTCTTCTGTTCCAACCATTGCCCACTTAAAAAATTCAGCATCATCACAATCATCATCCACCAGTAAAATTATCTTTCTATTCATTTATATTAATATAGTATTACAGCACTATTTTTGAGCCGCAATGATGTAAGTAAATTTAGGTATACATTCTCTTCAAAACAAGAGAAAGAGAAAATTATTTCTAAAATTAATAAGTAATCAAGAATAATTTCTTTTTTTAGTAAATGCTTATATTTTCAAGAAATTGATAATGATTATTTTGTTATAATAAATAAGGTAATTTTTAAATATTAAATCTCTTAAAGGATATAAAAATAAAAAAAACTTTACACTAATTATATTTTCAATCCGCTTTACAGCAGTATCAATTCAATTAATAAAACATTATAAGCAAAGTTAACCAAATACAAAAATGCTCTGTTTATAGATTGAATAAGTTATATTACATAATTTAAATATTTATAATGCAGCCTGTTATAAATCATTCATTACTATTTAATACTTTGAAACAAGTAGAAATAACTGACAAATTCAATCTGAAACTTTTAAATTATATAAAAACAGCGCAGAATTATGTAAGTAAAAATAAACAGACTAACCTATTTTTGATTTTTGCAATAAACTTATATACATAATATGAAGTCATTTACATTTTCAGCATATAATTCTTCTTATCTATCTTACCTAATCAGGCATTTATTCTTCATAAGGCAGGAATTTTACAGATTCAGAACATGAATCTGAAAATATTGCCGAGCTTTTTTAAGCGGGCTTATTATATTAATAGTATAGGTCGTATTAAAAATTCTGAATATATTTACCCATCGTTATGGGCTATTAAATTGCATATTTGTGCTTATGCTAATGAAGAACTATGATAATGAAATTATTATGACTCAAAAATTATTTAAACATATTCTGCTTGCAGATGACGATTTAGATGACTGTGATTTTTTTTCCGAGGTTTTTAAAACTAACTTTCCGGATGTCAAGCTGTCTGTTTCAAATGACGGGGGTTCATTGCCAACACTGCTTGAGGGCCCGCCGCATCCAAAAGCGGACATGATTTTCTTAGACCTTAATATGCCTGTAGTATCAGGACCCGAATGTCTTGAAAAAATCAGAACTTCAACGGAGTTAAAAAACCATGTAATTGTTATTTTCAGTACCAGTAACAGTCCCGACGACATTCAGAAAATGTATTCGCTTGGCGCCAATTATTTCATTACAAAACCTTCGGAATACAATCATCTTTCCAGACTGATAAGCAAAGCGATGTCTCTGGTATCTCACACAGATGTACGGCAGCCTGCCTTTGAGAACTTTCACATTAAAATTTAATTATTATTTTTTGCCAGCATGATGGATCTTCCAGAATCAATAAGAGAAAAGGTTTTACGTGATGTTATAGATACAGCGCCTTTTCCAATCGGAGTATACACAGGAGATAAAATGAAAATTGTACTGGCAAACCAGTCCATGATTAAAACCTATGGAAAAGGACCTAATGTGATAGGGACAAACTATACAGAAATTCTTCCTGAACTTGAAAACCAGCAGATATTTGATCAGCTCCGCGAGGTACTGTATACTGGAAAATCATATGAAGCAAAAAATGCACGAGTTGACATTGTTGTAAATGGCAAATTGAAACCGCACTATTTCAATTACAACTTTACACCCATTTTTGGCGCGGAAGGAGAAGTCTACGGCGTAATGAATACGGCCGCTGAAGTAACAGAACTCAACGTTGCCCGGCAGCAGACTATAGAAATTGAAAAGAAATTAAGACTGGCTGTTGAATCCTCACAGCTTGGAATATTCGAAATAGATATCAAAAAAGGTCTTATGAGAGGGTCAAAACGTTTTACAAACTTTTTTGGACTGGAAAAGCGTGAGTTTACACTCAATACTTTGGTGTCTTTTATCCATCCGGAAGATATAGCGTTATGGCACAATGCACTCGAAACACTCTCAGAAACAGCAGACTTAAACTGTGAGCTGAGGGTTATAAACAATAAAAAACTGCAATGGATACGATTTTCTGGTTCACTATCAGAGAGTGATGACAAGGAGAATACTATCGTAGGAATAGCTCAGGACATTACTGTACAGAAAGAAAATGCCCAGGAGCTTATGCAGCTGGTGGAACAGCGCACACTTGAACTCAGACGCTCTAATGATGACCTGAAACAGTTTGGGCACGTGATCAGCCATGACTTAAAAGAGCCGGTTCGCAAATTGCTATTGTTCTCCAATATTCTTAAAGAAGATTTAGATAATGATAAAAAACCGAGAATGAGCCAGTATGCCCATAAAATTAATAAAAGCGCTGCACGTCTCACAGAAATGATTGATTCCATATTAAACTATTCCTCTGCCGGAAGTCCGGATTTGAACGAAGTTGTAGACCTGAACCATATTATTGAAAATATAAAGGAAGATCTTGAAATAAAAATTCTCGAAAAACATGCAGTCATTGAGCACAAAAAAATGCCTCTTTTAAACGGGTCAAAAATTTTATTCCATCAGCTGTTTTATAACCTTATTGCCAACTCCCTGAAGTTTTCTCGTGATAATTTTGATTCTCATATCAAAATTGACTGCAGTTTTGACTCTGAAAAACTGCTAATTACAATAACGGACAACGGTATAGGGATTTCAATCGAAAATTCCCTGAGAATCTTCAATGTCTTTGAAAGACTGCATTCGAAAGATGAGTATGAAGGAACCGGGTTAGGACTGGCACTCTGCAAAAAAATAGTTGAACGCCATAACGGGAAAATGATTTATGTTAAACCTGAAGCTACAGGTGCTGTTTTTGAAATTACATTCCCCGCAGATATCTTACATTAATATGACTTTACATTTTGATTATATCAAAAGAGCTTAGATTTGCTCTTTATACGGTAGTTCTCAATGCTCTCCAAAGACAGATTTACAATTAAGCGGCCAGTTTATTAATTATTCCGTTAAAAATAAAACCATTATATTTTCTTTAATGCAGTCATTGCTCAGAAATTGAAGCAGACAATGAGGTTTCAGTAATTGTTCGCGTAATAGCATTGATGCGGATTGCCGGATACGCTTTAAAAATCTACATACAAATACTTATAATAAACAAAAAACTCCTTTTCTTGAAATTTTACTTAAACCTCAATTAGGTAAAATCTTATAAAATGTTATATAAATTATGTAAAGAAAAAATTAATGGTTCTGCTGAAATTTGTTACAAATAAAAATATCATGGAGGCATTTTTACGCAGGTACGGACTATTCATTTACTTTATGGCTATCTCTTTCGGTACGGTGATAGCGGGAATTTATCTTTAATACCAGATTGATTCCACCGCAGGAACTAAATGCGGCTGATGCTTATTAGTAAGCACTTTATATAACGAACTAAATTTATCATTATGCATACAGTTACCCCTTGGAGCGCGACTGCTCAGGCAGATATTGAAAATAGTGAAATACTTTTAGAAAGAAAAATTAGTTCCTTTACCTATCAGCTTTATAACACAGGTGATTCTCTTTGGATTACAGCCATTATGCCCAATAGCGGAAAAGTAGCTTTTCGTGCCGCTTTTGCCATGAACAGCTGTTTTGAGGTATCCAATCTATTTGATGACCAGGATAGTATTGTGGTTATTCTGGATTCAAGACTTGGGAGTTATGAAGTCCGCATAAATTTTCCGGATACAGCAGTGCCTGTTTTACACTATACCACCACATTTACGGCTGCTGTTCCGTTGATGATACCGTTCTGGCCCCGTGATATTATTCCGCTGACAAAAAATGGAAGTGTTGAAAATACCAATGGTATAATTCATATGGAACAATTTGGATCCCGCTCAGGATTATTGTTTGCCAGCATAACAAAACCTAAGACCGGGTCGTTTTTTTATTTCCAAAATCTCACCTCATTATCTGAATATTGTGAAGCTACTCAAACTGAATCTAAAAATACAGTTGGCGGAAAATGGCCTGAAGTTGGTTTTCAGCTGCCATCCACTGATAAACTGCCTCTTCCTGCCGGTAAAGCTTTTATCCTTTCAGATGCTTATGTCATACTCCAGACTGAAGTTGTAAATAAACCAGCTGTCATTTGCGAACACTTTTTAAACAATCTTGTCAAGATATATAAAGTGCTGCAACAGCCCGAAATTGAATATAACAACTGGCCAGACATTGCAAAAAAGGTAATTACCGATTTAACAAATAATAAGGGTGCATGGACTCAAAAAAACGGAATCCCGTATCTAAATGCCTACTTATGCGATTATGAAACTCCCGCTGAAAGTATGGTGCAGCTCGCTGTACTAATTCCTTTCAAAGAATATGAAAAATGGAGCGACGAGAAACAACCGGTGTGTGATGATTTAATTAAAGGACTTCCTGCATTTTACGATCCAAAAATAAAGTGTATAAACCGCTGGCTTCCCTCTCTTGCGCAGCAGCTGGATGGCTCAGAAGAACAGAAAAAAGAAATGGTGATGGATTCCTGGTACCTCCACCATCCGCTTATGAATTTGGCAAGACTGGCGCTTCATGGTAATAAAACAGCTGAGAAGCTTCTATTGGATTCTATTGATTATGTAATCAGGACCGCCCATCATTTTGATTATAAATGGCCTGTATTTTATAATATGGAAACACTGGAAATTATAAAAAAAGAAACTGCACCCGGAGCCGGAGGAGAAAATGATGTTCCGGGTTCCTACGCTCATTTAATGCTTTTAGTGTATAAGCTGACAAAAGAAAAACGGTATTTAAAAGAAGCTGAAAAAGCGGCAAAAAAACTAGAGGATCTCGGCGTTTCTATTTTATACCAAGCCAATAATACTGCCTTTGCTGCCGGCGCTTTGTTAGAATTATATAAAATTACCTCAAAAAAATTATATCTCGATCTTAGTTATATATGTCTTGCCGGGCTATTTAAAAATGTACAGCTGTATGACTGCAGGTATGGATTTGGAAAAAATTATACCAATTTCTTTTCGATATTTCCGCTCAATGATGCGCCTTACACTGCTGCATATGAAGAGTTGGAAGTATATGCCGCTTTATCAGAATATTTAATTCAGGCCGAAGATGTGCAATTACTGCCTGCAGTAAAGACACTCATTCCTGAGTTTGTTAAATATGCCGTTAACAGAATTGCCTACTACTATCCTCCCTTACTTCCGAAAGAAATGCTTTCTGATGAAGTAAAAACTGGTGAGCTCCAGCATGATTTGTGGATCCCTTTGGAAGATCTCTACAATGGCTGGGAAAAAAGCGGTCAGGTAGGTCAGGAAGTTTACGGTGCCGGAATGGCATTTGGCGTGGTACCAAGACAATACATCAAAATCGATGAAGACTTTTTAATTTTTATCGACTATCCCATTATGCACCAAAGCAAGACAGGAAAATCAATTACCATCCATCTTGACGGCGATAAGGAAATGTGCTGCAATTTGAACATACTGAAATTGGGTAAGAGAAGTATTAAAATGACTGTCTTTCAGGATAAGGAACTTCTCAGTGCTTTCCACAAGACTGCAGAAATGCATGACTATAAAATTTCAGGCAGCGGTTTGGTTAAAATTAAATGGGAATATTGAATCAAGGCAAAGTATCAAAATGGCAGAATGCGCAATACTCAAACAATAAATAGTAATTACTTTATAAAAAATACAGAATGGAAAAATTAACAGATTATTTTGGACAGAACATTAAAGATAAAAAAATAGTGATAACAGGAGGAACAACCGGAATAGGAAAAGCAATTGCAGATGTACTGGTATCACTTGGCGGCAGGGTGCTGATTTTTGGAAGGGATGAGAAGGATTTCAAAAATGCCGTTGCTGATATTCAAAAACAATTTCCCGGAAGCGAAGTTTACGGTACTCCAGCAGATGTCACTAAAAAAGAAGATATACAGAAAATCTTAGAAATAGCAGACAATCAACTCGGCGGCATTGACATCCTCATCAACAATGCGGCATTGGGAGCTCCAGGAATAACTAACGAAAGCTATGATGATTATAAATATATTATAGATACCAATATTACCGGTTATCTCGCATTTGCTCAGGAAGCAGCATCAAGGATGAAGCAGCAAAAATCAGGACATATTATCAATATCGGATCGATGAGTGCAGAAAGTAAAGAAGCAAAAAGTACAATATATGTAGCAACTAAATCTGCTATAAGAGGATTCAGCACTTCGCTGCGAAAGGAATTAAATCCATTAGGAATTAAAGTTTCATTAATTGAACCGGGAGCGGTGACAAGCGACATGCAGCCCGGAACCAATGCAGAACAGGAAGAGAAGATAGAAAAAATGGAGATGCTTGAAGCATACGACATTGCAATGAGTACATTATTTTGCCTTTCCCAGCCCAAAAGATGTGATATTGTAACAATGCAGATCAGGCCTCATCTTCAGCTTATTTAATTGAACCAGGAAGCATTGCTGATTTTTATAAAGCAGCTAAAATGTTCCCCAAAGAAAAATAGATTTAATTTTTATTCAATATGATCCTAAAAATTGAAACATCAGACAACGCAGCTGCTTTTAGAACTGTCGGTGAGATAACGGCATATGATTACAAAACAGTAATAATTCCCTCTATAAAAGCTTTAATGAAACGAATCAACGAGATCAATTTTTTATTTTTAATTGATAACGAAGTCGAAAATTTCAATACTTCTGCCTGGCTTGAGGATACTCTGATCGGACTTCGTAATCTTGGAAAATGGAATCGTACAGCTGTGGTAACAGAATGTGAAAAAGCAATTTCTTTTACCAATTCATTTCGGTACATTGTATCAGGCGAATTTCGATGTTATAAAAAAGAAAGTTTTCAGGAGGCTTTAAACTGGGTTGAGGGAAAAGAACTTCCGGTTTTTAATACACTGGAAGTGGGAAATGAACCCTTTATTGATCCTGATGATTTAGGTGAAGAAAATCAATCTAACGGCTATTCAGATTCTGATGATATTGATTATAATTACAAACCATGATTTAGATATTATTACTCTCATTTATATCTGATGCCATATTATTTTTTAAAAGATTAGAAAAGTATTGAGAATGTTATACTTCCGTTAATTGCTTTTATTACTTTATACTTCTAATAATTTTACCAAAACGAGTCTGCAATGCAATGGTAATTTGATAAAAAAAATAATTTTCTATGTAATCTGTAAAGCATCATCTTGTTTTAATTTAGGATTATTAAAAAACTTAAAATTTAATAGTCATGGAAAATTTACATAATTACAGCAATGAGGAACTTCAAAAATGTCCGTACCACCAACAGTTAAATGTAGCTGCAGATAAGAATCCAAATGAGCATGTCAACACAGGAGATTGGGGCGAAGAGCGTGACGAAGACGGAACAGATCCTGACCGTTATGAAAAAGAAGGCGGCAACAACAATTCTGGAGGTGCCGGAAGCACAGGAAGCGCCGCAACTAACAGTTAACAGTATATAATTTTTAAAAATATAAGCTATGCACACTTCAACTATATCCAATAGAAAAGTAAGCTCAAAAAGCAATATAAATGTTTCTCCATTTGAACGCATCCTTATGACAGCGGCAGGATCTTATCTGTTGTACAAAGGTTTGACCCAGGAAAAGAAAAACATTTCGCAGATTACATCTGGAGGCGCCATGCTTGCCAGAGGTATCAGCGGCTATTGCCCAATTTACAGTGCTGTAGATCATCTTAAAAATGACAAAGGTTCTAATGTTAATATCAGAACTAATATTACTATCAATAAACCTATTAGTGAGGTTTATGGCTTTTGGCGCAACTTAGAGAATCTTCCAAAATTCATGAACCATCTGGAATCAGTGAAAACAATCAATAGTACACAATCAGAATGGACCGCTAAAGGACCAGCAGGCATTGGATCACTGAGCTGGAAAGCGGAAATCATTAAAGACCAAAAGGAAAAGATGTTAAGCTGGCAGTCTACCCATGATGCGCCGGTTAAAAACTTTGGAAAAGTACTGTTCAAAGCTCATGGAGACACCACCGAAATAGACATCACCATATCTTATCGTGCCCCTCTGGGAATTGCCGGTCAAGGTGCAGCAAAACTGCTGAACCCTATTTTTGAGAAAATCGTACGCGATGATATTAAAGGATTTAAATCTTACCTTGAAACCAAACAATAAACAGTTATAAACAAGATTTTTTGATTGTTTCTTAAAACCTTTTGAATCAGGATTTCAAAAGGTTTTTACTTCCTGTCTGGTTTTAAATAAAAACATTAATAAAAAAAGAAAAATTTCTACTTATAAAATCATGATGAAAAATATTGTAGAATTCCGTCTTATACGTCTTATTGCCAATTCACCATACAAACAAAAAAGATTATGGCACTAAGTAGCTGTCAGATAAAAGGTACTGAGATCACCTGGATTGATATATACAATCCTACACAGCAAGACATTGAATCAGTCAGCAGTAAATACAGCCTGAATTCGTATGCCCTGCTCGACTCGCTCGATCCAGATCATCTTCCAAAATATGAAGAGCATAATGATACTCATTTTTTTATTATCAGGCTTCTGCACGACGAAAAACAGAAACTTCCCACCATACAAAGCCTGAGCAGCAAAATTGCCGTGTTTTTTACTGATAAGTTTATCATTACCATACACCGCTGTGCACAGCCTTTGATTCAGAATATCAGGGAAAGTCTGGTTAGTACAGGAAGAATAAAATCTGCTTCAGGAATTGCCATACATATTGTGGGAGATGCCCTTCGTTCATTTGAAGAACCTGCCATGAAATTATCTGCCGATATTGATTCTTATGAATCCACCTTGTTTTTAAAGAAAAATATACCCGATGATATGATCGAAGACATTTATTATCTGAAAAACCGAGCAGGGCTTTACAAAAAATTGCTCCTGCTGAGCAACGAAGTGGTAAACTCGATCAAAGCCGAGGGAGAAGAACGTCCTGCGCAGCGTGATGTACGTGACCTGCATACCAAGCTGGTCCTGCTCTATGATCAGGTACAGGAAGATGCCAACAACCTGCTCAATATTTATCTTTCCCTTTCTGCCCGTAAAACTAATGATGTTATGAAAATCCTGACGGTTTTCTCGGTCTTTTTTATGCCGCTTACTTTTATAGTGGGAATATATGGGATGAATTTCAAATTTATGCCTGAATTAGAATCGCCTTTTGGATACCCTCTCACCATTATATCAATGTTTGTTATATCTATTTTGATTTTTTTCTGGTTTAAAAGAAAGAAATGGCTTTGATTATAAAATTGAATCGAGTATCGCAATAAGTTCTGAATAACTGTTAGGCTTCTTAAAGTACTTTATGATTGCATTTTGTTCAAGCTTCAGTTTCATGAATTCCTCAGACGGGGTTGAAATTAAAATTACAGGGATACTGGAAAGCCTGTTATTACTTTTTAGCTTTTCCAGCAGTTCCCCTCCATTAATTAGGGGCATATTATAATCCAAAAAAATAAGATCTGGCAGCTGCTCTTCAGACTGCATTTCATTAAAAACCTTTTGTGGATTTACTGCCCATTGAAGTTTTACTCCTTTATTCAGTTTTTGAACAGCTTCCATAAATATTTCTGCATCCTCCGGGTCATCATCAATAAGTAAAATATTTTTATATAACATTGTTGTACAATTTAATCTGCTGTTATAGTTACGTATTTTAATCTGTTACGGTTTCAAATAATAAAAACATATGTAATAATACTTCCTGCTCCTATGCTAAGTATACATAAAAGTAGAAATCTTATAACAATCTGAAAAAATTATATAAACACAGTTCTTTGCCAAAATTTATTTTTGTGTTTATGAGATGTTTTTCTCAGACCTATTATTGCCTTGTCAGTGCTTAAAATTGCGATCTTATCAGAATGGTTTTGAACAATAAAAAACAGACAATGAGAACGATATCAATACTTTTCACCTTTTTGTATACATGTCTTTGTTATCCGCAGGAACACTTTTCACCAAAAGTACAGCTTGCTATTGAGACTTATGCCCATTTAAAAGGCCAAAGTGCTGCTCTGGCAAAAGTCGCCATGCAGTTTCCATCTTTTGCAAAAGAAGTCAGAACTCTGGAAAAAAGCACTCAGGCCATATTTGGCAGAGCAGAGAAAAATATAGCACACTTTCTAGACGAAGAACTCGATGATTCGCAATTTAGGAGTCTGGAAAAACACATCGACTCACTTATAAATGAACAGCTGAAAAATCCGATTCAAAAGAAAGAATATGCAGGCGAATTTCTTGAAAATGTCAAAGACAAAATTGCATTCGAACAAGATGCCGCTGTTCACAAAGGAATTATTTCCTTCGCCTACCATGACGCTCCTCACAGAGAAATTACCGACGGCCATACCATAAACTTCACTACAGAAGGTCATCCAAAAGCAGAAGAAACCGTACTTACACTTCCTATACCCAAAAGCTGGACAGCTGAGGAAGCTGATATGCCCGCTGCAGTGCAGCAGTTTACAAGCTGTGACGGGACAGGAAACGAAAAAATACTGATCGTAATTCATGAACTGCCGGAAGAATATCAAAACTTTTCCCTTAATGAAAAATCTGTAAAGGAAATGATACCTCCGCAAAGCAGGATTATCCGCACAGAACCGGTTACTATTGACAACATGCCGGGCTTAATGGTTGAAATCGAGGAAACTTTGGATTCACCCCTCAATAATATGAAAGTCCGAATGCTCCAGTTTATGCTTTCTAACGACCAGAAATTATACTGTCTACAGGGCAGCATTGGTCCTGTGCCAGTCCAGCAAAATCTTGATCTTCAGCTGAAAAAATATGAACCTTTGTTTCGTCTGGTGGCCAAAGGCACCCAAATTGAGAATTAGATCAGATAAAATCATCACCCCAATTGCAGATCAGCTTTCAAAAAAACAGCATCAAAGACAGCCAAATTTATTTTTATACAAATTTAGTTCCCTATTAGTTTTATCCAGCAGTTTTTCCAGAAGATCAATCTTATCATTATAGAGTCTGCTTACAAGAATCCCCTGCTCTTCAGGAGCAGGGCTTTTCTCAAAAACAGGGTCAAGGTAAAGACTGATATCAAACTTTATAATGTTTCTCACATCCATTTCAAAGATTAGAGCAATTTCTTCTAACTTTTCAAAACTTACTGTACTGGAGCCTTTTTCAATCTTACTGTAGCCTGCCTGGGTAATACCAAGCCTTAAAGCCATATATTCCTGGGTATAATTTTTAAGCTCTCTAATAATTTTTATATTGTCATTTATTTTACTGGACATGAAACTTGGATTTTTATTACAATTAAATTCACAACTGATTTAAAATGCTAAATCAGCTGTCACCGCAAATAAATAAACCTTAAGCTTTCCTGCAATAACAAATGTTAACCGTTTGGGTGCTTTTTTTTCAAAGTATACTTCAAACGGCTGAGATGTACAGGACTAATATTGAGATAGGAAGCAATATAATACTGAGGCACTCTCTGTATAAGTCCGGGAAACTGAATATTCATTGCTTTGTAGCGCTCCATTGGAGAATGCATATAAAAAGCCTTGATTTTTTCATTGAGCATAAAAAAATAATCCTCTGTAATAAGCCTTCCGAGCTTCTCACCATTTCTAAGGGTCGCGTATAAACTTTGCAGCATTTCAAGAGTAATTATTATAACTACACTATCCTCAAGAGCTTGTATTGAAAAATTTGAAGGCACATTCTTTAAAAAGCTCTCATAATCAGTAGCAAAGGTATCCTCCATACAAAAATAAAATATCTTTTCTTCTCCTCTCTCATCAGAAAAATAAATACGCAGTAATCCGCTGGCAATAAAGAAAATTTTATCGCAGACCTCATTTTGGTCTAAAAGCATCGTCTTTTTAGGAAAATAGCTGCTGCTGAACTTACTCTCGCAGTACTTCCATTCATCATCACTAATAGGTACATATCTTAAAATCAATCGATAGAGAGTATCTATCCCATTATTTTTAAGAATCTCAATTTCTTTGGCTTTCATCTCTGTTTTATTGGCATATATAAATTAACGCCGCAAAGACCGTGAAAATTTCTTAAAAATATCAACAGCATAGGGCAGAAATTAAATGTTCATTTAATCATTTTTTGGCGGTGAGCATAATACACATAGGATATTTCATTTCCCAAGCTTTGATAAAAAGGCAATTAGATATTTTTAAAAACTATATTTTATTCTTTTTACTCATATTTCATTCCTAATCAGACTCTTTAAAAAATAGCTTAAATCTTATATTTACATTTCGAGTGATCGACTAAAGATTAAAAAAAATCGATGTACAACATCTTTTTTAAATGTTTAATTATAAATCATTTATTTTTTCTTTTCCAGATCCAATACTAATTGAAAACTTAAAAATTATCTCAATTAGGAATAAAAACTACACATAATTTTATCTGTAATTTTAGTTTTAGAATATTTATTCTATTGGGTTTTCCTATTGATAATTTTTAAAGTTTTAAAAGAACTAAGGTATCAGCGCATAGCTTTTATTAAATATTTAAATTATCGTATTATGAAAAAACTTTTCTTATCATCTGTACTGCTTTTTCCTGTTCATTCCATTCTTTTTTCGACCCCTCTCCCTGTTCATTGTGCTGTCAATCTCGAAGCTGTATCCATTCAAAACTTTGGAGCTGACTTTCCTGCAAAATCAGTAAGTGTATTTGAAACCGAGAGACACCGGGTATGGATTAACTTAACAAATACACAGGGTCTTTTTAAACAAATTTTGATCGCCTATATCACAGGAGCGACCAATGGATGGGATCATAATTATGATGCTCTCACAATGGACTCTAATCCCTATGCAGATTTTTACAGTATTAACGATGATAAAAAACTGGTTATTCAAGGACGCGCAGTTCCCTTTGACCCAGCAGATACTATACCTTTGGGCTACAAATCTAACATAACGGGAGAGATGAATATATCCATAGATCATGTAGAAGGCGAATTAACCAACAGGGCTATTTATTTACATGATAAAGAAACCGGAACTGTTCATAATTTAAAAAGCGGAGATTATACATTCTCTACTCTAACAGGTGTTTTTACAGATCGTTTTGTTTTAAGTTACAGTCCGGATAAAAACTTGGGATTAGATAATTTTGAAAATTCCCCATTGGGTCTTATTGTTACTTCAAAAAATAAAATCATAAAAATAAAATCTAACCATTCACCTTTAAAACAGGTTTCTGTTTTTGATGCTGCAGGAAAACTGCTTTACATAGTCCAAAAAATCGAAAAAGCAGAATTAGAGATTTCAAGCATTGAGTCAGGATCTCAAGTTTTATTCGTTAAAACAATACTGAATAATGGAAATACAATTACTAAGAAGATACTTTTCTAGTGCAATTAAGTCTTAAAAAATTATCACGCGGATATCATAAGATTCCGCGTGCTTTTTTATACTGCTAAAATTTTTCAATTCCAGTATGAGTAGGAACTACTTCCTTTATTGATCCTCCTGGATTAAACTCTAATTTATCTATACAAACCTCTCGGTGAAAACCGCCCGCACGACCCATTTTAATACCTGTTGGATACGAAAATCTATGATACACAATATACCATTCGTCTTTTCCGGGAATCTGCAAAACTGAATTATGTCCCGTTGCATAAATTCCCTGTTTTGGAATTCCCTGAATGACAATATTATTCTGCGGTATTTCAAGAGGTCCAAGCGGTGAGTCCGAAATCCCGTATCTTACCTTATAATTTGGGCTTCTCGTGTCATCTTCACTCCAAAAGAAATAATATTTACCGTTTCTGTAAATTACATATGTTCCTTCTCTAAAACTTTTATTTACTTCAATTATTTTAGTACTTCCTTCTTTGAGCGAAACCATATCCGGATTTAATTCCGCAACGGCCATGTACATATTTCCCCAATACAAATAACTTTTTCCTGTTTTAGGATCCGTAAAAACATCCGGATCAATTTCCTGACCATCTTTTATGCCTTGAGGTCTTTCTGCAACGATTGCTTTTCCGCTGTCTTTAAAAGGTCCTGTTGGATGATCAGAAACGGCAACACCAATTTTTTGTGCCGCCGTGAAATAATAGAAGTACTTGTATTTTCCTTTGATTTTCTTCTCTACAATACATGGTGCCCAAGCATTTCTGTTTCCCCAAGACACGTCTTTTTTTAGGTCTAGAATTATACCTTCATCTTTCCAATCTACTAAATTATCAGACGAAAATGTTTTGAAATAATATCCTGACCAATCATTAAATCCATCGCTTGTGGGATAGATATAATACTTTTTTGTTTTGTTTGAATACAAAATTTCAGGATCTGCATAATATCCTTCTAAAACTGGATTGTTATTTATTTTTGGAAGCTGCGGCGGCGTTCCCCATTTTGCAGTAATTCGTTTCAATTCAGAACGTGTTATCGGAAGAATCGTTCCGTGGCGAGGTTTAAAATCCATTGAGACATCTTGATCTATAACCGTGAAGTTTTCTAAATCTTTGGTCTTTGTAAACTGATATTTTCCTTTTGAATACAAATCGTACATTAAAATATATTCATCAGAATTATTGAGTTTAAAGATACTTGAACCTTCAACTTTCTCTTTGGTTTGCTGCAGATAATTATCATTTTCAGTCCAATTTCCAGAAGTTAAATCGTTGGTTACGGCTGTTTTTATGCCTGCCGTTTCCGATTCTGTTTTGTAGAAAAGATGATACACACCGTCTTTTAGAATAATATCGCCATCAATACAAGCGCCTTTTGATTTTGGAACGAAAAGCAGTTTTGGAGCACTTTCTAAAGCCGTGAAATCCGCATTCGCGTAAGCATAATAGATTTTATCCGGTTCATTGCCATGTTTCATACTAAAATAAATCATGTATTTACCCGCTTTTGCATCATAAATGGTCTGTGGTGCCCAAACTCGTTTTAAATCTTCGTTTCCCGAAAATGCTTTTTGAATATTAACAACACTGCTTTTCCAGTTTACCAAATCAGTACTTTTTAGCAAAACCATCGCACGATTGCTGTCCCAGCCTTTTGAAGAAGTCATATCAGTCAAAACCATATAAAATGTCTTGCCATCTTCACCGCGCAGGATATGCGGATCACGAACGCCACCTGTTGAACTGATTGTTTTACTGTCTAAAATTGGTTTGTTATTATTAAGACTGTAATAATGATAACCATCTGTACTTACAGCATAATTAACTGCTTCTTCTTCGACTTTATTTCCAATAAAATAAACAAATAAATAAGCCGTCAAATCTTTTTCAGCAAGAACGGGCGTAATTCCACTCGCCGTATTTTGAGCTTTCGCCGGACTAAAAACAACCAATAATATCAGAAAATAGAAAACCAATCTTTTCATTATTTTTTACTTTTTAATTGGTACAAAACTGAACTGTGCGGTTTTAAATCGGTACCAATTTCTGTTGAATTCACCTTTGATTTTTCTCCTGTCCACATATTTAAAACATCAACAGAACCAGAAATCCCAAGATCTGAAAGATTTACAGAAACTTTTTGAGAAGCATTATCGGCGATATTAAATAATGCGAGATAAACACTTCCATCTTTTGCTTTTGAAGTAACAGCAATTTTCCCGTCTTTCTGATAAAGCTGTTTTACATTCGTGCTTTCGTTGTGCATTTTTACAACTTCTTTATTTGTTAATAATGAAAGCGTAAAAGCATCATTGCTGGGCAAATCACCACCAAAAAACAGTGGCGATTTAAAAATATTGAAAAACGTGATTAAAGTATATTGCTCGTCTTTTGTCAAACGGGTCATTCGATCTTTTCCGCGTTCGCCTCTGATTGAAATTCTTCCTAACGGAATCATATCACAATCTGGCCAAGTTCCCGGAGCGATATACGGATACCATTTTTGAGCCACATCCATTAAATGTGTGATGTGCGGCCATGTATCCCAAACATCGTCAACCATACGCCACATATTAGCATGCGTGCTTACGTGTGAGGCAGCCGAAATCGGCGTTTCTCCCGGCGAAGTACTCAAGACAATTTTACGGCCGCATTTGTCAATGGCATTTCGAATTAAGTTGATTTCGCCTTCGTGATAAGGTCTTGATAAATCATCAATTTTAATAAAATCTACGCCCCATTGCGCATACAATTCAAAAATAGAATTGTAATATTCCTGCGCACCTGGTTTGTCTGCCAAAACGGTATAATTATCTCTTAACCATTCACATTGCAAAGCGGTAGAATAAACTTGGTCGGCGGTAATTCCGTTTGCTCCTTTTATTGGCAGTTTGTTTTCGACTGCTTTTTTCGGAATTCCTCTCATGATATGGATTCCGAATTTCAATCCTTTTTTATGAATATAATCTGCTAGAGGTTTAAAGCCCTGTCCGTCTTTGGCCGACGGAAAACGATTTACAGCCGGCAGATATCTCCCGTACTCATCCATAACATATCTCGGATCGGTTTGGTTGTAACCACCCGCTTTATCATTTTCGACAAACCATCGAATATCAACTACTACATATTCCCAGCCGAATTTCTTAAGCTCTTTTGCCATATAATCGGCATTGGCTTTTACCTCATGTTCTTCGACTGTCGGCCCGTAACAATCCCAGCTGTTCCAGCCCATTGGCGGCGTTTGTGCCCATTGTTTGAATTCTTCTTTTTGGAATGTTTTATGCTGAGAATAGGAAGCAATGCAAACCAAAACGATTCCCAATGCTAGTGTGATTTTATTTTTCATAAGATACCAATAAATTGTCCCGATGAGACATTAAGCTCTGGAAGAGCGTTATATGTATAGCTAATTTTATCTGTTTAGTATGAAAAGCTCCGGCGGAGCGGTATGTCACCCCGCTGGGGTTATGCCTTGCTCATAATCTAATTTCTATAAATATTTCATCCCTCTGGGATTTTTTCTACTACTGATGAGATGTCCCAACGGGAATTATTTGACATTAATAGTAACCTCAACAGGTTTTAACCATTGACTCGTAAATTTTACTTTAATTGGTTCTGTCGAATCACCATTTGCCTGAATGTATGCCGCAATATGTCCGTGAAAAACTCTTTGAACATTATCGGTATAATCGGTCATATCGCTGTTGTTTCCAGCTTCTAAACCTAATAAAGTTCCAGGACCTGCAATCGTACAAGTTATTTCATTATCAGAAAGCATAACTGGAAGTCCGTTTTGGTCTTTTACCTGAACCATAATTTTTGCAACTCCTTTGTCTTTGCTGATGGTACTATTTTTATCAGCAATCGTTAATTCAAAAGGCTGTTGTGTTGAATTAATCGCATAGCGGCTTACTTCTTTCTCATTTTTATCCAATCCAACTGCTTCTAATTTTCCAGATGCAAACGGAATATCCCAATACATAATGCCGGTTTTTTCATCGTATAATTTCGTTTCGCCGACTACTTTGCCATTCAATTCTAAACGGGCTTTTGAGGCATTGGTATAACAAACCACGCGTATTTTTTGTCCTTCTTCGTAATTCCAGATTGACCAGGCATCTTTAGAAATATCTTTTTCATTTACAAGCGGATAAGTTCCCAAATAAAGCATCGGTTTATCTGACCATAAAGATTGGCGGAAATATCCTCTCGGTTTGATAACGCCTGCAAAATCAACCAAACCAGAATAAAATCCTCTAGACGGCCATCTTCCCGATTCTCCCAGATAATCAATTCCTGTCCATAGAAACTGCCCAAAAATATGTTTGTTGTTTTTAACTGCAAGCCACGGCTGCATATCGTGTGTATTTTCACTTCCGTAAATAACACGATTTGGATATTTTTCGTGGTCTGACTGGTATTTACTTTCGGTATAATTATATCCTGTAATATCCAAAGCTCCTGGATATTCTGTTTCGTTAGACATGGCTACTCCGGCCAAACCTGCCGTTGTCGGACGCGATTTATCATACTTCTTAACTGCTGCAACCAAACGTTTTGCAATCGCCCCAAGACGCATCGCATCGGGAGCATCTTTTTTATAACCGCCGTAAGTTGCCTGTCCAAAACCATCTTTTCCTTTGTCTAAAACGGGATGCGAATACGGATCGTTTGGATAATCTACTTCGTTGCCAATACTCCACGCAAAAACCGAAAGATGGTTTCTGTCGCGTCGTACAAAATCTTCCAAATCTTTTTCGGCCCAATCGGCAAAAATATCAAACGAACCTTCGTAACCCGGCGTACCGTAATTCCAGCCTTGTAACCATTTGCGCTTTGGGAATTCCCATTCGTCATAAGCTTCATTCAAAACCAATAAACCCAATTCATCACAAAGTTCATAGAAATCGGGCGCCTGCGGATTATGACTGGTACGAATGGCATTTACACCAATCTCTTTCAACGTTTCTAATCTGGTTTTCCAAACTTCTCTTGGAACTGCCGATCCTAAAACACCGGCATCGTGATGCAGACAAACACCTTTCATCTTCATCCATTTTCCGTTAAGGGCAAAACCATTATTAGCATCGAACGTAAAACTTCTAAAACCAGTCTGTGTTTCGGTTTTATCGATTTCTTTTCCGTTTTGTAAAACCGTAGTTTTCAGCTGATACAAATTCGGATTATCTAAATCCCACAACTGTGGATTCTTAACATTGATCTTTGCTGTAATTTTTCCTTTAGTATTAACTGAAATTGTCGCTTTTGAAGAAGATTTTGCAATAGCTTTTCCTTTAAAAAATAATTCATTTACAACGGTTAAAGCCGTTTTTGATGCAGCATTATTTTCTACCTCTACTTCAACATTCAAAACTGCATTTCCGTTTTGTACTTCCGGATAGGCATAAACGCCCCATTGTGCAATATGAACCGGATTTGCATATACGAGCCAGACATTTCTGTAAATTCCAGAACCGCTGTACCATCGTGAATCGGCACTTTGACTATGATCTACACGAACCGAAATAGTATTTTCGTTTCCAAATTTCACGAATTCTGTAGCATCATAAGCAAACGAAATATACCCGTTTGGACGTTTTCCTAATGAATGACCGTTGATAAAAACTTCGCTTCTATTGTAAACGCCTTCAAAATACAAATACACTTTTTCGCCTGCTTTGCTCTGCGGAATATTTATGGATTTTCTATACCACGCAATGCCTCCTGGCAGATAACCTGTACAGCTTGCCAAAGTCGGACTCAATTGTCCTTTCACACTCCAGTCGTGCGGTACGTTTACTTGTTTCCATTTACTGTCATCAAAAGTGACGTTTTTAGCATCAGAAATATCCTGAAGGTTAAATTTCCAATTGTCATTTATTTTCTTTGCATCTCCAAACGAAATTTGTGCTAACGCTGAAAAACACGAAAGAAAAAGTACGGGCAGTAAGATCTTATTTTTAAACACGATGGTATTTTTTTAGTTTATTAAATGAAAAATTATTGAAGAGGATTTATGATGTAAGATGTGCCTTTTTTGGTCTCAAATACAGCCGTATATCCAATAGATGATTTCTCGCTTTTGATATTCAGTTTTTCAATTATAAAGGGTTCTGAAGATCTTATTTTACAAGTTCCTCCGTTATTCGATACCATTTTAGTCTGGCTCATTTTACCCTCGTTCCATTTTATATTTACAGTGAAATTTCCTTTTGCTGTGATTCCTTTAATTTCGCCCTCTTTCCAATCGTCTGGCAAAGCAGGAAGCAAATGAATTTCATTGTTCTGGCTCTGCATCAGCATCTCGATTACACCTGCCGTTCCTGCAAAATTGCCATCGATCTGAAATGGCGGATGCGCATCAAAAAGATTGGGATAACAGCCTCCTTGTCGTTTGTATTTTGGATCATTATCTTTTGTCAATCGCAGCTGATTCTTGAATAATTTATAAGCATGATTTCCGTCCAAAAGTCTTGCCCACATATTTACTTTCCATGCCAGACTCCAGCCCGTTCCGTCGTCTCCTCTTAATTCTAAAGTTTTCCTAGCTGCCGATGCTAATTCTGGTGTATTTAACGGTGAAATTAAATTAGCTGGATGCAAGGCATATAAATGTGAGGTATGTCTGTGATGCGGATCTTCGTCTTCAAAATCTTTATACCATTCCTGCAGCTGCCCTTTTGCTCCTATCTGAAAAGGCAGCAATTGATTGGCCGCTTTATCAACTTTATGTCTAAAATCAGCATCCATATTTAGAATTTTAGAAGCTTGACTCGTATTTTCAAACAAATCTTTTATAATCCCAATATCCATGGTAGAAGCTGTTGTCACTACGCCTCCATTTTTTCCATCATAGAAATATTTATTTTCCGGCGAAGTCGATGGCATCGTAACCAAATAGCCGTTTTTGTCTTGCTGTAACCAATCCAAACTAAATTCTGCGGCGCCTTTTATAATTGGATATACTTTTTTAAGATATTCCGTGTCACCTGTATATTGATAATGTTCCCATAAATGTCTGCTTAACCAGTTGGCTCCCATGTACCAATTGGCCCACATTGGATCTCCTTTCCCAAAATCGCCGACAGGATTTGTCGTTGCCCAGATGTCTGAGTTATGATGCAAAACCCAGCCTTTGGCATGATAATAACTTTTGGCTGTTTCGGCTCCGGTTATCGAAACATTTTTTACAAAATCGTCAAGCGGAAAAAACAATTCTGATAAGCTTGCCGATTCAACAGGCCAATAATTCATCTGCAAATTGATATTGGTTGTATAATTACTGCTCCACGGCGCACGCAATTTATTGTTCCAGATTCCCTGTAAATTGGCTGGCGCATTGTGTGTACGCGATGAAGAAATCAATAAATAACGACCGTATTGAAAAAATAAAGCCTCTAATCCAGCATCTTTTTCTCCTTTGGCATATTGTTCCAAACGAATATCTGTTGGAAGATTGGACTTGTTGGTTTCTTTTTCATTTAATTGTAAAGAAACTCTATTGAAGAATTTTTGAAAATCCTGAAGATGTTCTTTAACTAAAATATCATATTTTTTGACTGATGCTTTTTTAATCGGGTTTTCAGCAAAAGCATGCTCGTCTTTTCCCTGACTGTCGGGGCATTTGTCAAATCCGTTGAAACTGGTTGCCGCCGAGATAAAAAGTACTATTTCTGAAGCATTTTTAATCACTATTTTGTTTCCTTCATAACTTACCGTTCCGTCTTTTACAATTGGTTTTACGATTAATTCAAAACGCATTCCGCGGCATCCAGCTGGATCGTCATAAATAACAGGCTCTTTATTGTAATCAATATAGTTCGGATCGGCATGTGAAGGCGCTTTTCCTTTTAAAACCAATGACTGGTTTTGTATTTCTTTTTGATTTTTTAAAAGACTGGAAGCATCAATTGAAACCGAAAGTTTTTTCAGCTGGTCTGCCGAAAGTTTCATAACAATACATTTCGCAGGCGCTGATGCAAAGATTTCTCTTTTATAATTTACGCCGTCCGCTTTAAAATTGGTTACCGCTAATCCAGTTTGAATGTCCAGACTTCTATTATAAAAATCCGTTTTTTTGCCGCCTAAATCCTGCGTTAGTAAAAGATCTCCCAAAGGCATAAAACTTTCACTATAAGCGCCCTGCATATTTTTGGTCAGATTATAAGCTTTGTCAAAATCTTCCGCTTTAAGCGCTTCTCTAATTAAAGACAAATTTTGAAATGCATTTGGATTTACATTTTTCTGTACAGGTCCGCCGCTCCATAAAGTCGCTTCGTTTAATTGAATTAATTCTGAATCTACTCGACCAAAAACCATTGCGCCAAGCGTTCCGTTCCCAATTGGCAAAGCTTCTGTCCATTCAACCGCAGGCTGCTTGTATTGCAGTTTTAAATCCTGTTGTGCAAAAACAGAAAATCCTGTCAAGGTTAACAATAAAAAGAGTTTTTTTTGAAGAGAATGATACGGCATGTATTTTATTTTTAAATGATAATTCGAATCAAGAATCGGTTTTTTAGAAACCTAACAGGTTTTAAAAACCTGTTAGGTTTAACTGGAAGAATACTAATTTAAGATCGTTTTCAGTTTCAAAACCGTTACCGAATACGCAGGAAGATTCAATTGCTGTTTTCCTTTTGTAATTTTATATTCACTTGTTTTTGGGCTTATTTTTTTAGGTTCTGCAAACGTGTTTTCGTCCTGAACATTCGAACTTACAAGTGTAATCATACTTCCTTTTGAACCTAATTTTGCTCCTTTCAAATCGATTGTAATTTCTTGATTTAATTCGGCAGTATTAACCAATTTCACAATAATTTCTTTTGCATTAAGATCTTTTACTGCCGAAGCATATAAATCATGCTGTCCGATTAAAGCTTTTCCATCCTGTGTTATATTTAACAAATCTGTTCCTTTATGCGTTGAAAACAATTGCTGCACGTAATAATTTGCAGAACCATACGACTGCAGATTATTAAACCAAATCATATCTGGAGTCCATTGCCAAGCGTCTTCATGAGCCATTAAAGGTGCATACGAAGTCATATTTACCACTTCTGCATTTCGTTCTAATCCTGTCATAAAAGCAGCTTCAGAAAACGCACATTCCCAATTGTTTCTGTTATTCGGATTCGCTCCTGAAACACTTTGTGCCGCATATTCTCCAGCAAATATTTTTGGGCCTTTTCTGTCATAATTATCATAACGTCCGGCATTTTCTCTAAACCATTTCGGGCTTTCGTAATAATGCTCGTCTATCAATTCTGCATTCAGTTTTTTTAGTTCAGTCATCGCATAATCAAAATGTTCTCCTTTTGGAGAAGGTCCAGTTCCAGATACAATTATGATTTTTGGATATTTTGCTTTTATAGCTTTTTCAAAAACTTTGTATCGGTCAATATAGTCTTTTCCCCATTGCTCATTTCCAACTCCGATATATTTTAAATTAAACGGTTTTGGATGTCCCATATCTGAGCGGAGTTTTCCCCATTTTGTACTCACATCGCTATTTGCAAATTCAATCAAATCTAAAGCATCCTGAATATACGGATCGAGTTCATCCATAGGAGCCAATTCTCCAGTATTGTATTGACACGCCATGCCGCAGCTTAAAATCGGAAGCGGTTCTGCACCAATATCTTCTGAAAGCTGGAAATATTCAAAAAATCCCAATCCGAAACTTTGAAAATAATCAGGCGTTTGTTTATGGTTGAATTCGACATTCCAGCGGTTCATCATTGTTTTTCTTTCCTCAACATCTCCAACCGATTTCTTCCATTGATAACGATCTGACAGCGTTCTGCCTTCAACAATGCATCCTCCCGGAAAACGCAAAAAACCTGGTTTTACATCATACAAAAGCTGTACAAGATCTTTACGAAGTCCGTTTTTTCTATTTTTCCAAGTATCTTCTGGAAACAGCGAAATCATATCCAGATCGATCGTTCCGTTTCCTTCAAAAGTAATTTTTAGTTTTGCTTTTGCTTCGGTTTCAACAGCTGTAAACTGCGAAGTATAATTAGTCCATTGTTCTGAATTAGGAACAATACTCGTTTCACCAATCACTTTTTGATCTTTATCAATTAACTGGAAAATAATTTTTTTAATCGCTCCATTATGATTGGCCGCTTTTAAAGAGAGATTGTATTTAGCATCTTTCTTCACTCCCATTCCTCTAAAACCTTCATTGATTAAAGCATATCCTTTATCATTGTTGATTTCAACTCTGCAAAAATTAGAATTGTTTTTTTCCTTCGAAAGATTAATTGGCAAAGCACTACCTGATTCTTTGTTCAAAGAAGATCTTTTGGTATTTGGCTGTTCCCACCCCATCATTGGTTTATCAAATTCGAAAGATCTGTTTTTAATCATTTCGGCATATAATCCGCCATCTGCAGCAAAATTGATATCCTCAAAAAACAAACCGAACATTGTTGGCTGGATTTTAGTAATCGTTTTAGAAGCATCAACTTCTAAATTCGCTTTTTGAGCATTTGTATAAAGACTGCTCAACAATAAACAGCCAAAAATGGATTTAGAAAGGAGGTTATTTTTCATAGGTTTTTGGAAATAGTCAGATACTTATTTTTTTACGGCTTCTAATTTTTCAGGAAAAGCGGCCTGTCCGTCTAAATTAGTAATAATTAAAGAATCTACATTTTTACTTTCGACAGCATATTTAAAATAATCTGGTTTGTTTTTTCCCCATTGTACGGTACAGTTTTGAACCTTAATGCGTTCTGCATTTTCAAAATAAAATCCAGAAGTACTCCCTTTTACAAAACCTTCAACATTAGCAGGACGTCTGTCGTATAATCCTCCAGGAAAAGAAGTTGTTTTATCCATAAAAACACTCACATTATCAAAAACAATATTCTGGATTTTATCTTTAGATTCGCCGCTTACAAACACGCCGTTTTCTCCCGTACACTGAATATTAGAAAAATAAATATTTTTGATTTCGCCCACTTTTCCTTCGGTTGCACCTTTCGGAAAACGCCAGTTCGCATCTTTATGATTTCCTTTTGCTCTGCTAAAAGCAGTTACATAAATCGGTTCAGCTTTTCCCCACCAGGTATCGGTATTTAATTTGCTTTCAACAATAATATTGGAGAAAATAACATCGCTTACTGTTCCTTCATCACGATTCTGAATTCCTAAAGCGCGATTGCTGTTTTTAATGATACAATTGTTGAAAACGACTTGTCTGATCGCATCCATATTTTCAGAACCAATTTTAATGGCGCAGCTGCTGCTGGTCATGGTACAATTGGTAACCGTAATATTTTCGCAGGCACCGAATTCTTCAAACTCTCTGCGGTTTTTTAAACAAATACAATCGTCACCACTTTCGATATAACAATCACTGATTCTAACATTTTTAGAATGATCCAAATCAATCCCATCGCTATTGCGGACTTTCAAACTATTTAATAAAGTAATCCCGCTGATTACAACATCGTTACAACCCACTAAATGAATCGTCCAATAGGCTGAATTTCCGATATGCACATCATGAATTCTAATATTTTTACCGCCGATAATCGTCAAAACGTGAGGTCTTGGATCTAAGACATTAAAAGGTTTCAGTACATAAGCATCTTCCTGTTCTTCACCCATAAAAGAAATTCCGTTTCCGTCTATTTTGCCGCTGCCGCTAATGGTAAAATCCTCAACATTTTCACCTCCAATCCAAATTGTTCCTTCTCCGGGATTGGTTCTGAAAGCACTTTTGGTATATAATTTCTCATCGGGACTTGCCAATAATTTAGCTCCGGCTTCGATATGTAAATCTACTTTTGATTTTACATCAAAAGGTCCTGCCAAAAACGTAAACGGTGCCGGAATTAAAACTCTTCCTCCTGTTTTACTACATTCATCAATTGCTTTTTGAATGGCTGCTGCGTCATTGGTTTTTCCGTCTCCTTTTGCGCCGTACTTTTTAACGTCGTAGATTTTCTGCGCAGAAACAGTTAAGGAAATACAGAAAATTAGGATCGTGATTATTAATTTCTTTTTCATATTTTTTATTTTTTTTGCCGCAAAGACACAGAGGCACTAAGTTTTTTTTCTTTTGGTTTTTAAGCGAACTTTGCTACTTTGCGAGCAATTTTTCAAACTTTTTTCATTAATCTCGCAAAGTGACAAAGCTTTTTTTTTAATAAAACTTTGTGTCTTTGGGACTTTGCGGCTAACTACTAATGCGCTGGCAATTCAAATTTATTCTGCTCTGGTTCTATTTTCCTTTTTAAAGATTCACTGTCCAAATTGCTTGATGAAACATCTTTAAAAACAATCTGATTCATTTTATCAGAAGGAACATCAATCTCCTTCATCGTCAAATCTTTCACATCATCAAAAACAAAAGCGGGACGGAAATCTTCTTTATCCAAAACTAATTTGATATTTTTCATCTGGATTCCGTGTACGTGGCGAACATAAAATCCCCAAGATGGCAGTTCTCCAAACATCGTAAATTCAGGATAGCCGTTTATGTTTTCTTTGACATCTTTTAATCGGCTTAACGGATGATATGCCATTCCTTTTGAAGCTTTTCCTGGATAAATAATTTCAATATTTTCTAAGGTCACATTTTCGATCAAATGTCCCGGAATTCCTGCAATCGAAGACGGAAACGGATTATGGAAATAATCAACTTCTGGTCCGCGCATATCATAATCAATATCTGGACGCCCAAACGGAACTTGCGCTTTCACATTTTTAACGGATACATTTTTGATATATCCAGCTTTTTCTCCATTTCGGTGTCCTAAGCGAATTAAAATTGCATTTCCTGTATTTACAGCCGTAATATCCGAAACTTTAATGTTTTCGATTTCCCCTCCGTCAACAGATTCAATCGCAACCGCCGATCTAAAAGTGTCAAAAACCTTTATATTTTCTATGGTTATATTTTTGAAGCTTCCGTAAGAACCCGTTCCAAACTTAACTGCATTGGCACTTGATCTTATGGTACAATTTCCGATATAAATATTGTTATTGTGCAATCCCGGCACTTCCGATTTTAAACAGATTCCGTCATCGGCGGCATTTACGTTGCAATTTGTTATTCGAACATTTTCACAGCCGTTAACATCAATTCCGTCATTGTTCCAATAGGCTCTGCTATCAACTTTCATAAAATCAATTACGATATTTTTACATGCTGTAAAACACTGTACCCAGCCTGGACTGTCTTTTAATGTAATTTGAGTCATTGTAATTGAGTCAGACTTTACAAAAGAAATCAGTTTTCCTCTATGGTCTTCAGGACGCATTCTTCTGTAATTGTATTTTGGATCAATTAGAACTCCTGTATGATGCAGACTGTCAATTGCCAAAGCTAGTTCTCTTCCCTGTCCGTCTATAATCCCTTTTCCGTTTACCGCAATATTTTTGGATTCATTTGCAATAATTAAAGCTCTGATTCCTTCGTATTTTGGATAATCTTCTGGATTTGTGCTTCCTAATAAAACAGCGCCGTCTTCAAAAAACAACTCCACATCACTTTTTAAAACAATACTGCCTGATAGAAATGTTCCTTTTGAAACAACAACTTTTCCACCTTTGTTTTTATTTGCAGCGTCAATGGCTTTTTGAATTGCTTTTGTATTTAAGGTTTTTCCATCTCCTACAGCTCCGTATTTTTTAACGTCAAATACCTTTTGCGCCGAAACAGTTAAGGAAATACAAAAAATAAGCAATGTGATTATAAAATTTCTTTTCATCTCTATTTTATTTAATCTTTAATTTTAGCAGGCAACAGCATTGCTAAGTTTTTCACGCAGATTTGGCAGATTTCAGCAGATCTATTTTAAAAAAAAATCTGCAGAATCTGCTTAAATCATTTTTGATCTGCGTGAAAAATCATTTCTAATTTTATAATCTGTGGCAAAAAACTTTGCGCTTTTTTGTCTTTGCGAGCAATTTTCAATTTATTCTTTTTAAATAAAACTTTGTGCCTTTGTGTCTTTGCGGCGAAACAAAAACTACCAGAAAACGGTATATAAAGCCACTAATATTCCACAGATAATAAAAGACCCAATTATAAACTCCGACGATACTTTAAACATAGCATTATCAACTTCTATAGCGTGATTTTCTACTTCTTCTTCTGAAACAGGTTTCGCGAGACTAATTCCTACCATTAAAAACACAATGATGAAGAAAACAATCGTCATTCTGTCTAAGAAAGGATAATCAGGGAAAGCACCTTCTGTCCACATCGGCAGGAATTTTAAAACTGCCGCAATCGGTACTGTCAATAATGCTCCCGCCAATCCAGCAGATGGTGTTGTCTTTTTCCAAAACATTCCCAATAAGAAAATCGCCAAAACTCCTGGAGAGAAAAAACCAACATATTCCTGAATAAACTGATATGCCTGATCTAATGTTTTTAAAGCTGGCGCTACAAAAGCCGCGATAATCATACAAACTACTACACACCATCGTCCGGTGCGAACCAGTTTTTTTTCTGATGCCTGAGAATTAAAGTATTTTTTATAAATATCTAAAGAAAAAATAGTCGAAATACTATTAGCCTTTCCTGCTAAAGAAGCAACAATTGCCGCTGTTAAAGCCGCTAATGCAACACCTTTTAATCCGGCAGGAAGTAAATTCATTAAAGTTGGATATGCATGATCTGGTTTTAAAACTCCTGCCGCATCCACCATTTCCTGCTGAAATGTTCCGTTTTGATGCATTACAAACATGGCAATTCCTGGCAAAACGGCAATAATTGGCACTAATAATTTTAAGAAAGCAGCAAATAAAATTCCTTTTCGTGCGGTTTTCAAATCGGCTCCTAAAGCTCTTTGGACTATGTATTGATTACATCCCCAATATGCCAGATTATTGATTAACATTCCGCCCACTAAAACCGACATTCCCGGCAATTCATTATAATGCGGATTGGATTCGTCTAGAATCATATGTAGATGATCTGGCGCCTGATCTGCTATAACAGCAAGTCCTTTTAGAATATCTTTTCCAAAACCAAACTGATCTGAAAGTAAAGTCAATGCCAAATAAGTGGTTACTAATCCTCCAAGAATTAACACAATAACCTGAAACATATCAGTATATCCTATGACTTTCATTCCTCCTAAAGTTACAATAACAGAGAATAAACTCAAACCGATAACACAAAACTGAAAGCTGACGGGCGCAATAGACGAAATTGCCAGAGCACCCAGATAAATAATGGAGGTAAGATTAACAAATACGTAAATCAACAGCCAGATAATTGCCATGATCGTACTTACGGTGCCACTGTATCTTTTAGCAAGAAATTGCGGCATAGTAAATATCTTATTCTTAAGATAAATGGGCAGGATAAACATGGCTACGATAATTAGAGTAGCAGCCGACATCCATTCGTAAGAAGCAATCGCAAGTCCGATGGCAAAACCCGAACCGCTCATGCCTATAAAATGCTCTGCTGAAATATTAGAAGCAATCAAAGAAGCGCCAATTGCCCACCAGGTCAGAGAACCTTCGGCTAAAAAATATTCGTTTGAACTCGTTGCTGCTGTTTTTTTGCTTCTGTAAATATACATTCCATAAGCCGTGATTATGACAAAATAAATAAAGAAAACAATGTAATCTGCGGTTTGTAATACATTCATAATGTGTGGTTATTGTGTGGTTAGATAGTAAAATGTATTTTTAAAATAGAGCTTAATAATTTTCAACACATAGAAACATAGCTTTCGAAACTCTACAAAGGCATTTCATTTGTTATAAATTCACATAGCTATGTGTTAGAAACTAGTTTCTTATTATTCTCATTTTGTATTTTAATGCGTCATAAATCTCTATGTTTCTATGTGTTTAAAAAATATATTAAGATTTCTAAATCTTGAGAAACCATTTCTTTTTATATAAAAAATAGAGTAACAAAAGCTGTACGACTGTTACAGATAAAGCAGCAAAAAAAGGCTGCCAAATAATTGACGTGTATTGTATAAGGCCGCCAAAAACATAATCTGCTGTATGCTTAAAATCGACAGAACCTTCTGCCGCGATGTAAATCAAAATAGAATTTGAGCCAATTAAAACCAATGGGAATGCCCATTTTTGAAAACCCAATAAATCAATTATTACATAGAAAAAAACAAAAAATAAAATACTGAATCCGCCAACAAAACATACGAAAGAACTGGTCCACAAATGTTTGTTGATAGGAAAATTAATATCCCAGATTAAACCTGCAATAATCAAAACTACAGCTGCAAGTGCCATTAAAAGCAGTTTGATATTTATAGAAAAAGGACACTTGGCTTTTAAAAATGTTCCGATAAAAACGCCTAATAAAGCTGTTGCAATGGCCGGTATAGTCGAAAATATTCCTTCAGGATCGTACACTGTACTATGGAGTCTTCCTGGTAAAAACAAGCGGTCAATATAGCCTTCCAATGAACCTTCTTTGGTTAAAACTCCTGCTCCAAAATTGGGTACAGGAATCCATTTCATCGCAGCATAATAGCCAATCAAAATACCAAAAAACCAAATTAATTGTTTTTTAAAATCAAAATTCAAATAGATGATTCCTGCAAAAAACCAAGCCAGTCCAATTCTTCCCAAAACACTCGCAAAGCGGGTCTGATCGAATCCGTCAAATCGCAATAATCCATTTACAACAAATCCTAAAACCAGTAAAATACAGGTTCTTCTCAGCATCGATAAATAAATTTTACACTTTTCGGCTTTAGGCAGATCTTTTGGTTCCTTAACTCCTGCTAATTTTATTTTCTTTTCGAAAGAGAATGGCATAGAAACTCCGGCAACAAACAAGAAGACAGGAAAAATCATATCATAAAATGTAATTCCATTCCATTCCGCATGATGCAGCTGAGAAGACATCCAGATAAAAATAGGAATTGGTGCTGCTTTAGCCAGAGCATGAATAATATGTTCGCCGCTCATAATCCAAAACATAACAAATCCACGAAGCACATCTAAAGAGATTAGTCTTCCATTTGTAGTGTTATTCATTTTTTAAGTATTCGCTTTTGGGTTAGTCTTCAGTCACAGCCGCAGTTTTCAGTACCAACTGTGACTGAAAACTGAGACTGAAAACTAAAGCAACAGGTTATTTTTAAAGTGGTTTTATAATAAATCCATAGCTGTATTCACTCTTTGTTAATACATACTGTTCATGCGGCGGTAATCCCCAGCTGTTATCGCCGCCTAATCCGCGCTGGGTTAAGTCAACACAGACCACAACTTCATTTCTGGGAGTAATATCACTGGAATGAATATTCTTTTTAGAAATTCCTCCGTCAAAATCGCTTGGATAATTATTCAAAGTGCTCATAGCTAAAGGCTGCAGACCTTTTATTTCCAAGCCATTTCCTGAATTGCCTGATAATTTGAACCAGCGTATATCGGTCTTGTATCCATTCTCCTGAGGGCGTGTATAAGGCACATATTGGTCTGCAACTTTACTGCTGTAAATTCCTTTTAAAGATGATGTTTTTCTGTCCGGATAATTTTCTAAAGGTCCTCTTCCGTAATAATCCAGATTCTCTAATGTATTTTTCAAAGTGAAAATCATTCCAAAACGCGGTAATTCAGGAATAGGATTAGCACCTTTTTTATACGAAGCCTGAATTTCTAAAGCTCCATCATTTGCCAATGCATATTTGATGGTATAATCTGAAGCTACATCATTTAGTTTTAATTTTGCTGCGATATATTTCTGACCATTTTCTTCTGTCTGCTCAATACTTTCTAAAGAGGTATTTTTTCCTGCCGTTCTCCATACATTGGTTCTAATCTGCATTTTATTTCCAATATCATTATCAGTTGGTGCTCTCCAGAAATTAGGTTCAGGATATTGTTTGAAATATTCTTCGCCTTTTAAACTGTAATACGAAATCAATCCAGTCGTTTTACTGATTTTAACCGTAACATTATCCGATGTCAAAACAAACTGATCTTTCTCGTCCTGAACTTTTGCAGTATTTACTTTTTCAGATTTTTCGAAATACTTATCGTCTTCGATTACAAATTGTTCTTTGGCGATTTCGAAGTTTTGCGGCAATAATTCCGATCCTGTTTTTGTGTAAGCGAAAACATTCAGTAAATATTCCGTTCCTGCTTTTGATTCTATTTTTGGTAAATCAATTTTGAACTGTTTTTTAGATTTTGGATCTAAAGCAACATTAAAAGTTCCTTCTTTAATTACTTTTCCGTTTTCTAAAACTTCGTATCTGAAATTGTATTTATTTAGGTTTGTAAATCCAAAATCGTTGATAATTTCGATTACACCATTTTTGATATCAATCGCTTTAAATAAAATATCCTGATATACTTTTTTCACTTCAAACGCCCCAACATGCGGTGTTCTGTCTGGATAAACCAATCCGTTGTGGCAGAAATTTTCATCGTTTAGGTAATTCTGGCTTCCCATATCACCGCCATACGTCCAATATTTACGGCCCGCTTCGTCAACTCCTTGAAATCCCTGATCTACCCAGTCCCAGATAAAACCGCCCTGCATATTTTTGCTGCCGCGAATGATATCCCAGTATTCCTGAAAATTACCGCTGCTGTTTCCCATGGCATGCGAATACTCACACATGATATAAGGGCGGGTAACTTCTTTTCTTGCCGCATATTCTTTCATGTATTCAATTGTTGGATACATTGGGCAGACAATATCTGTGTTTTCGTTTTCTTTTGCCTGTTCAAACTGAACCAATCTGGTAATGTCTCTCTTTTTAATCCATTTGTATGCTTCATGAAAAACCGGTCCATTGGCACTTTCATTACCTAATGACCAGATAATTACAGACGGCATATTTTTATCTCTTTCAACAAGGCTGTAAATTCGGTCCAAATGTGCTTCTCTCCATTCTGGAAGATAGCCCGGATTCGTTTTTGGATTCATCCATTTTAACGGCTGACCCTCTACTCCCATTCCGTGGCTTTCGATATTGGCTTCATCGACCAAAAACAAACCGTATTTATTGCATAGTTTTACCCATAAAATATTGTTAGGATAATGACTGCAGCGAACGGAATTGATATTCAGCTGTTTCATCATTTTGATGTCTTTCATCATCGTTGCTTCATCCTGATAATGTCCCGTTTCTGGATTATGCTCGTGAATATTTACGCCATGAACCATCAATCTAACTCCGTTTACCAATAACTGACCGCCTTTTAATTCTACTTTTCTGAACCCGATTTGTGTTGAAACCGTCTCTACAATTTCTCCTTTTTGATTCTTTAAAGTCAAAAGCAGAGTGTATAAATTGGGGGTTTCACTGCTCCATAATTTTGGACTTGATACATTCTGAGCGAAATTGATTGTCTGAACTTTTGATGCTTCAAAATTGACATTGATTTCTTTAGTGAATACATTTTTCCCTGAAGCATCAACTAATTTTGCAACTAATTTTTGATTGTTAACTGAAGTCGAAGTCAGATTTTTCAAACTTACATCCACATTTAAACTTCCGTTTTTATACTTCGCATCTAAATCTGGTTTTGCAAAGAAATCTGAAATGCGAACATCTTCAGTACTATACAAATACACATTTCTGTCTATTCCAGAAAGTCTCCACATATCCTGATCTTCCAGATACGAACCATCGCTCCATCTGTACACTTCTACAGCCAGATTGTTTTTTCCTGGTTTTAAATATTTAGAAATATCAAATTCTGCCGGACTTTTGGTATTTTCTGTATAACCAACTTTTTCTCCATTTACCCAAATATACATTGCTGCAGTTCCTGCTTCAAAATGAAGAAAAACATGTCGGTTTTTCCAGTTTTGAGGCAGCACAAAATCTCTTTTATAAGACCCTACTGGATTATCCCAATGATTGATAAAAGGCGGATTTTTTTCGAATGGATACGTGATATTAGTATAAATTGGCACGCCATAACCGTGCAGTTCCCAATTAGAAGGCACTTGAAGATCTTTCCAATGCAGCGTACTGAAATCTGTTTTGTAAAAATCCTTCGGGCGTTCATCTGGTGTGGGCGACCAGGAAAATTTCCATGTACCGTTTAAAGAAAAATACCAAGGCGAATTTTCATATTTATCCATTACAGCAGAACTTTCATCTGCATAAGGAAGAAAAGCAGCGCGGGCTGGTTCTCTGTTAATTTGAAATACTTCTGGATTTTCCCAATCGTTGCGGTCTTTTTCCTGAGCTGAAATTCCTGCTGTGAAAAGAATTAACAAGCTCATAAAAAATATTTTGGTTGTGGTTTTCTGCATTATTTTGGTTTTAGATAGCTGGCAGTTATTTTTTTTAAACACATAGAAACATAGTTTTTCTTTGTATAAAAAGGCATTTCATTTATTACAAAAAACATAGCTATGTGTGGGAAACTAGTTTCTTTTAATTAATACTATTACACTCAAAAAAAATCTATGTTTCTATGTGTTTAAATAAACTTTTAAAACTTCAATTTTTCTGGCAGATATTTAGCAACTAATTCTTTATAATAAGGAAGTAATGCTTTTACATCTGGTTTAACCGGAGCTTTAGTGTACAAATCATACGGATTGAATTTTCGTACCCAGTCAAACATTTCGATGTCTTTTTCATTCATTAAATGTGCATACGCATTTTCTTTATGCTGAGAATAAAAAGAGTGATAACGAATCATATATAAGGCAGGATCTGGCAGATAATCTTTCATAATCTGATACAAATATTCGTCATGACCCCAGCTCATTTTTACGTTATCTAATCCGCAGTTTTCAGTGTAAATGCCAAATTTGGTATTGAATCTCTCATCTGTATAGTCTGGATTTTCTTTAAAAAATTCTGAATACACAATTTTATCCGAATACGCACAGCCAACCGGAAAAGTATCTCCAACCACTGCCCATTGCGGTTCTCCAAATAAGCATAAAACTTTACCTAAGTCGTGAATAAAACCTGTGAGTACAAACCAATCCGGATGACCGTCAGCACGAATAGCTTCTGAAGTCTGTAAAAGGTGTTGTGTCTGGTCTAAGTCAATATCTGGGTCACTGTCGTCTACAAGCGTGTTTAAAAACTCGACAGCTTCCCAGATTGACATTTCTTTTCTATTAAATTGCAGAAATTCTTGTTCTTTACTGCATACAAAGTCATAAGTTTGGTAGGTATGGTTTATCCTGTAAAATTCTTTAACCGTTTCTACTCTTTCAGAATCGACATAATTTCTAAATTCTTCTTTCTGCTTTTCTTTTACACTTTCATTTTCTTCAGAAGGGTCAGGATATCGCATTAACAAATCATCTTCCCACTCATCTAAATTTTTCAACGGATTGTCTGTGTCTATATGCTTTTTCATAAGGGTTATAGTTAAAAGTTAATAAGACAAAAATAGAATTACGTATTCCGTTCAAAATGGATTAATACATCAAAAACATGGATAATTCTTATTATTGTAAGAATTTTACCGATTAATTGATCTAAAATCAAGAAAGTTTGTTTTTTTGTCATTTTATGGAAGTCGAAATTATATTAGAATTTCTATATAGGAAATTGCCAATGTTGGTCGATTTTCGAGTGTGGTCCTTCCTTCGTCAGGATGACAAGATTGAAGATTTGTATTTCAAATATAGCCCGTGGTTTCAACCACGGGAAACGTTGTAAGGAAAATTAGATTGTCGATATGCATTGTGTCCCCGTGGTTGAAACCACGGGTTATGTTTTTGATAATCTAAAAAAATCTTTGTCAAAGTTTTAAACTTTGACAAAGATTAATCTCATATAAATTCGTGAAAATTAGTGTAATTGCTTCGCCAGTTCGCTATCGCTCGAGTCGTGGCAAAAAAAACTAATTAATCAGTTTACTAGGTGGGAAACCAAATTGTTTTTTGAAGCAGCGACTGAAATAAAGCGGATCATTAAACCCAACTAAATTAGTTACTTCCGAAACATTATATTTTTTCGTTTTAAGCAGTTCTGCTGATTTTTTTAAACGAATAGTTCTAATAAATTCGTTTGGTGCTAAATCGGTTAGTTCTTTAATTTTTCTGTATAATTTTGAAGAACTTACGCCCAATTTATCACACAGAAAATCTGTCGAAAGATCGACTTCACTTAGGTTATCATTGATTAGATTCGTCACTTTTTCCATAAATTCTTCATCTATTGGCGAGTGCGTCAGCATACTGACTTTACTTTCTACTTCGCCAGAGAATTTTTGTTTGAGCTCTAATCTCGATTTGATCATATTTTCTATAACCGTTTTAAGCAATAAAGGCTCAAAAGGTTTAACCAAATAGCCATCAGCTCCAGTGTCATAGCCTTTTACTTTGTCCATATTTTCAGAAAGGGCCGTCAGCATTACAACCGGAATATGACTTATGAATTCGTCATTTTTAAGCTCACGGCAAAATTCCAATCCGTCCATAACCGGCATCATGACATCGGTAACGCATAAAATAGGTTTTATTTGTCGGCAGATTTTTAAACCTTCCAATCCGTTTTCTGCCTCATAAACCTTGTAATAATCAGACAAATAATCTACCAGATATTTTCTAAGTTCGTTATTATCTTCTATTACTACTATTTTTTCTTTTAAATCGGTGTTTTGAATAATTTTCTTAGCTGCTTTTTCTGGAATCAGCATACTTAAATTGTCATTTTTAAGTGCATATTCAAACACTTCTTTATGCTCGTAAGAATCACGATCTATTGGAATTTCGACTCTAAATGTACTTCCTTTTCCCGGTGTACTTTCAACAGAAATAGTTCCTTTATGAATCGCTACCAGTGATTTCACCAAAGATAAACCAATTCCTGATCCCGTATTATTGGCTTTACTATTGGTCGCCTGATAAAAACGTTTGAAAATTTTCTCCTGACTTTTTAACGGAATCCCAATTCCATCATCGGTAACTTCGATAACAAGAATATCTTCAACTGTGTCTTTTAGTCGAACATATAAATCTACGTTTCCATTTTTGTTGGTAAACTTTAAGGCATTCGACAAAAGATTGTACAGAATCTTATCGTATTTATCATTGTCCAGCCAGCCGTTTATTTCGTCATCTTCGGTAATAAAATTGAGTTTAATCTTTTTGTTATAAGCCATTTCCTTAAAGGAATCAAAGATATTTTTTGAATACGCCAGAATATCCGTTTTAGTCACTTTCAGCTTTAATTCGCCTGACTGTGCTTTTCTAAAATCCAAAACCTGATTCACAAGATTCAATAATCTGCTGGCATTTTGATAAATTAGATTATATCGGCTTTTTTCATAATCTGTTGCGTTGCTGTTTTCGTCTAAAAGCTGTTTCGCCGGACCTAAAATCAAGGTTAAAGGCGTTCTTAATTCATGCGAAATATTGGTAAAGAAACGTAATTTCTCATTGTTTAATTTTATATCATGCTCTCTGTTTACTTTCTCGGTAAGCAGTTCTTGTTTTAAACGTATACGGTTTTTAATTTCTTTTCTAATGAAATAAAAGACACCAAATAAAATCGCAAAGAACATTAAAAAAGAAGTCGGTGTAAGCCAAAAAGGAGGCAGAATTTTTATTTTATAAGAAACCGTTTTGCTCCAATATCCGTCGCTGTTGCTGGATCTGATTTTAAAAGTATAATTTCCCGGATAAAGGTTGGTATACTGAACTATTCTTGAGGTACTATTTGCCGTAATCCAATGTTTATCAAAACCTTCCAGCATGTACTGAAACTTATTAAGTTTTTCATTTGCAAAAGACGGAGCTGAAAACTGAAGAGAGAAATTTCGGTTTTTATGGCTTAATTCTATTTCTTTACCATAATTGAGGTCTTTTGAAAGCGGAATTTCCCCATTGATTTCCATTTCAGGAAAAACTTCTTCGTTCTGAATTTTAAATTCAGAAATTACAGGCAATGGCGACCAATTGTTTCTTTTCATTGCCGGCGGCGAAAAAGAAATAATTCCGTTTTTACCTCCCAGAAAAATATTCGAATTATTAAAATAAAAGAAACCGCTCGAACTAAAAACGTCCAGTCTGTTACCGCTGTTTACATGGTAAATACTAATATCTTTTAGATTGGATTTTACAAAAGCAATATTATTGTTGTTGATATTGAGCCAAAGATTTCCATTGGCATCCGAAAGAATATCCGTAATCCATTTTCCTGAAAGCTCTCTAAGATTTTTTACAGGTTCAAATTCATTCTTTTTCGGATTAAACAAACACAAACCAAAACGGGTTGATGCCCAGATTTTTCCTTTTACATCTACTAAAACATCGCTTACATTTTCATCATGCGGTACTCCTTTTTCTTTGACAAAAAGTGACGAATAGGTTTCTATTTTTCCTGAATTGATATTGTATTTCACCACTCCGGTTTCTGTGGCAAACCAAACGTTGTTTTTGGCATCTCTTTCTATCGCATTAATCTGAAAATTAGGTAAAAGTTTACTTGACGTTTCGACTTGAAGCGTTTTAGTATTGAGAATTACAGCTCCTTCTCCAAATGAACCTACAATCATTTTATCTGGTGTAATTTTAGAAAAAGCAAAAACAGGCGATTTTTCGAATCCTGCTTTAATTTCCTTTGAAGAATTTGAAGTGTAGTTGTACACCAAAATGTTTCCGTCCCAAAGACCGCAGTAAAAAATCTTTCCGTCATCAGAATAAATGCTCGCGATATCTTTACCGGTATTGTGCAGCGGCTTCGAATCTTTTGTATTGGAAATAAAAAGTCCGTTGTGATAAGTTGCAACAATCACTTTTTCGTCATACGTTTTGGCAAAACCTCTAATTCTAGGAGCTTGATTACCAATAGAACGTGATATGTCTTTGTTTAAAGTAAACTGATTTTCATAAGGGTCGTATTTATCCAATCCGTCTTCTGTACCAATCCATAAAACGCCTGAAGCATCAAAATAAAGTGCCGAAATCAGGTTATCTACCAGCGAAGTATCATCTGATAAAATTGAATAATACCATTTGTAATTTCCATTTTGAATGTCTTCTAATTGATCACAAACCAATAATCCGCCTAGAGTACCAACCCAGTATTTGCCGTCAGGAGCTTGTGCAACTGAAAGAAAATAAGGTCCTAAAGCACCTCTAACCTGTTTATTGTCAATATACAGATTAACAAACTTATCGCTTGCTTTATCCAGTTTATACAATCCTTCACGGGTTCCGATAAAAATATCCGATTTGGCATCTTCGTAAATAAAATTCAGATATGGATTTTTTATATTCGAATTTGGAACAGAAAGCGTGTAATTATTAATTCTGACAATTGCTCCTTTTGAGTCTAAAGTAATTTTGGCTACACCCGCTTTTTCATAACTTCCAACCCAGATATTACCTTTTTTATCTTCAAAAATTTCTTTTACATAATCGAAACCTTTTAAATCAATTTTTTCAAATCGGTTTTCCTGCAAAAAGAATAAGTAAACTCCTTTGGTCTTGGTTCCTACCCAGATTCTTTTGAATTTATCTACATAAACCGATCTGACTTCATCATCCGGAAGGCTGTTTGGATCTTCTTTTTTATGAAAAAAAGTAGTAAAAACATGGGTATCCATTTGAAAAAGCGTTAATCCTTTTCGGGTTCCAATCCATAACTGATTGGCTTTTTCGTCCAGTTTTAAAGCCGTGATGTCATCATTGTATAATTTGTTTTTTCCAGGCGTAGAACTCATGTAGTTTTTAAACTGATAACCGTCAAAACGATTTAACCCTGAAAACGTTCCAAACCACATGAAACCTTTTTTATCCTGTACAATGTGACGTACCGAATTATGAGACAACCCGTTATTATCATTATAATGCGCAAATTTTATATTCTGTGAATACGAATGATAAAAAAATGCCGAAAGCAAGAATAATAAAAGGGATTTTAGTCTCATGGAAATAAATTATAAATGCAATTTAATCTTTTTGATTTAATAAATATCAAAATTATTTAACAGATAAATTATCAATTTTGTTGTTTTTTAAATCAATTTTAAAATGATCTGAAGGCTCGCCGTTCATGGTTTTAAGGAATATTGCTGCCCACAAAACCAATTTAGGATCGTTTGATTTTTTTAACTGACTGCATATCAGTTCGTATTGTTTTAATCTTTTCTTTCCAATTTTTGAAAAGGCCAGTTCATCGGCGCTTTTTAGTCGGTAAAAATCGAAAATCATATCAAATCCTGTCCACGATTCAAAATCAGAAATTGTGAAAGAATTGGATTTCAAAAGGGAATCAATCTCGGTTTTATCATTATTAATCAGCAATAAATCTTTTCCTGAAAGGTTTACAATTAATTTTAAAAATTCGGCCGGAAAATCTTCCGGCAAAAAGCGCAAACGCACTAATTCTTTTAAATGCCAATTGGTAAAATCCTCATAATCTTTGGCTTTCAGAATTTCATTATTCCAGATATTCTTGCTTTTAATTTCTTTTAAATGAGCATATTCTTGTTCATAAAAAGGAAATAAACTATTGAATTTATTGACTTTGCCAATGACAACCGTTTCTACTTCGAGATCAGAATTAGTATGAATGGTCAATATTTTGTAAGCCGGCATATACGCTGCAAGCGAAGGCGTCTGGATATTAAACAATGTATTTCCTTTTGCCGATGTTCTAACACCGGTGTCGTTGATGTGCATGTGTCCGCCAAAATGAATCTGAATTCCGGCATCGGCAAATTGCTGTGCGACTTCTTCATCAGGAACTCTTTGCAATTGCATTTTATTGGCTCCAAAAAGCTGCTTTAATTCAGGTGAAGCATCGTCATTAAAATCAATCATTGGATAATGACTGAAAGCAATCAGCACTTTTCCTTTTTGTTTTGCTTCCGCGGCAACTTTTTTGACCCAATTTAAAAGGTGATTTTTATAAATGAGAACGTTATTGTAACCTGTATTCGCTCCCGAAAAATCATGCGGATCATTTGGTTTTCCTGATAATTTTTCATTCGGAACATACGCATTTGCATCTATCGCCAAAAGCCAGATTCCTTTTATTGGTTCAACCAAATAACTCGCATCTGGCAGATACAAATTGGTATTTTTTATTAGATACGTTCTTTTTTCAAAAACGGATTCTTTTTGAGCTTCCTCAAAATTGTAATTGTCATAAGCGTAATTAGAAAAAGGTGTTTCCCAATATAAATCAGTCCTTTTAGGAAAAAAACCAAAATCACGCATTTCGTTAATGGTTTCTTTGTAGCCCCAGTTTTTTATATCGACTGTAATTATGGGTTCGAGTTCTGTTTTATTTTTATTGAAATTATCTGGAGAACTGCTGATAATCTGTTCTTTTCCGTCTTTACCCAAGAAATCAGTTTTAACAGCATCCTGCGAAAAGGGCCTTACCACATCATGATTTCCTGTGGTTACATAAAATGAAAGTCCGTATTTTTGAGAATATTCATTGAGTATTTTTCGCAGTCCGCGAACTTGAACAGGCTGTCCATCGTCGCTGAAATCGCCCGGAAGCACGACTTGTTTGATGCCTCTTTTTACAATGTCATTTAAGGCTTCTAAAAAGGCGAAATAATTTTCATTGAAAATTCGGGTAGAATGCAATTGCGAATTCATAGTTCGGATATTGGCATATTCGCCTGTTACCGGATTTGGAATTCCCTGATAATTGCTGTCTTCAAATTTGGCAAAAATGTCTTGTAAATGAGCATCGGCTATAAAAGCAATCTGAACTTCTTTTTTAGTGTTCTGCTGTGATTTGCAGGAAGATAAAAAAAATAATAGTACTAGTATAGCCGATGTTCTAAACATGTATTTTGTTGGTTTTATTTTTATGATTATCCTTTATTTGTCCTATTTTAAAAATAGAAAACCTGTAAAATCAGACGCGGACTAAACAGATTCGCTAACGCGAAGACGCGGATAAAAATGGTTTTTATTAATCTTTTAAAAAATATAAGATTATCCGTTTTTATCCGCGTCTTTACGAAGTAAATCCGTTTAATCCGCGTTCTTGCTTAAAGAATAATTCTATTATTTTTTAATGTATGCTTCCAATTTATCTAAAGTGTTTAGTTCTGTTTCTCTTGCACATGAAGATAAAATGGTTGTTTCTAAGTTCTTTGCTGGTTTAGAAATCAATAAATACTGCGTTCCGTCGTCTGTAGTTTTTTCAAAATCTTTCGGATTGTATTTAATTGCTCCTCCAACTTCAACAATTTCAGCTGCCACATCTTCCGGATGTTTTCCCCAAACTGCAATATAATCTGCACCTTTTTTCGTTGCACAATCTTTAAAGTAATTTACTCCTGTGGCAAATTGTACTTTTTCTCCAGTTAAAGAAACAGCTTCTACTTTTGCTTCTCTTTTACCTGAAAATACTGTGACACGAACTAAAATGTCTACTTTTTTTCCTTTGTAAGGCACTCCTCTTGAAATCATTTCCATCCAGGAAGTTGTATCTGTTTTCCCTACTCTTGCCAAACGATTGGTTACCGGATTTAAAGGGACAACTTTTTCTCCGTCCCAAAGTTTTACTCCTCCTAAACCAACAGTTGAAGCTACTTTATAATAATCAGCTCCCCAGCCTTCTTTTTGCTGTTCTGGTGTTGGGTACCAATTTGCTTTTCTTAATTCTAAACCTGGTCTGGCTTTAGAATAAACGTCAATTGCTACTTTATCGCTAAAGTAAATTCGCAATGCCATCCACTCGTTTTCAACTGCCGGACCGTGATGTCCGATTGTTTTATATAAATCTCCTGATTCTGAGCCGATATCTGTTAGATATGTAATTTTGTCTGACTTCATATACAAACTGTTGTCTGTATTATTCTGTCCAAAACAAACACAGCAAAAAAGTAAAGAGGTTACGATAGATAGTTTCATAATTTAAAATATTATAAGTTTAAGTGTAATTCCTGTAAATTTAAAAACAACTTTCAACAATCTACTAAGAATTCTATCTATTGTTTGGAAATTATCAATTAATACTAAAAATGTGAAATTTCTTTAACTGATATTTTTCCTCTTTTTTACTTCCAAATTTATTTTAAACACATAGAAACATAGTTTTAAATTGTCTAAAAAGATGGCAAAAAGAAACTAAGTTTCTAACACATAGCTTATATGTGTATTTATGCAAGTGATACGCCTTTAGCAAGCATTGAAACCTATGTCTCTATGTGTTTGAAAAACAATCCCAATTTTATTAATCTACTACTTTTAATAATGTTGGATTAATTCCTAATGGGTTCTTGATGATTTTACAGATTAAAGGAAACTCCGGATTTTTGATAATCCACATTTCAGTTTCATCTATCTGTGCTTTTACATGCAAGGCATCGACTGTTTTTCCATCAATTGAAATTCCATTTTTGTCTTCGCTTTTATCCAAAACATAAGTTGTGTTATTGTACACAAATGAATTGTTTTTTACTAAATCCTGATAAGCCGACTGCGAAATCATAAAAAACGTTTCATTTGATTCTAAGTTCAGAACCGGCGCATATTCTCCCTGATTAAAACTCAAAGCATTTCCGTTTTTTACTGCTTCAGAAAGCATTACTATTTTACTATTTACACCTCTTGTTTCTAGTTTAAAAGCCAATGCGTTTTTTGACATTTCGGCCGTAAGCTGTAAAGTTCTGGTTTGTCCGTGCAGTTTGCAGACATAATGCAGCTGGGTGTTATTTTTCAATGTTGGAACATAATTCTGTGCGATTGTAGCTTGATAAATGGCACAGAAAACAATAACTAAAAATATATTTTTCATCTTACTCATCATTTTTATTTTGCTGGTGGTAAAATTGTTGTTCCCCAAGCCGAAGGTTTCGAATCCATTTCTAAAATCAGTTCTCCTCCATTATTAATATCGTCATGTAAAATCCATGCTTTGTTGTATGGTTTTCCGTTTAGCAAAGCACTTTTAATATATCTGTTTTTATCACTCATTTTTTTAGTGGTGATTTTAAAACTTTTACCGTTCTCTAATTTTACAAATACTTCCTTAATCAAAGGCGTATTGATTAGATAATAAGGCTGTCCCGCATTTGGATACAATCCCATCATATGGAAAGCCAGCCAAGAAGACATTGCTCCTGAATCGTCGTTGCCGGGAAGACCTTCTCTTGATGTATTGAAATTATCCTTGATAATGGTTCTGATTCTATCGCTGCTTAAATAGGGTTTTCCAATCCAATGATATAAACAAGGTGTTAAGAATGAAGGTTCATTGGCAACATTGAATAAATTATTATCGAAGAAAATATCTAATCGTTTTTCAAATGCTTTTTCTCCGCCTGATTTTTTTACCAATTCCGGAATATCGTGCGGTAGACTAAACGAATATTCCCAAGAAGTTCCTTCGTAGAAAAACACGCACCAATGACAGACATACCAAGGCGATTCGATAATGACAGGCGTATATTTGAAAGTTGGTTTTTGGATTTTTGATTCTCCGAAAACGACATCATCCAGCCAGTTTCCGTCTTTGTCTTTTGGCATTATAAATCCTTTTGCGCCGTTATTTTCATAATCGGCACGCCATAAATTCTGCCAGCTTTCGGCCTGTTTCATGTATTGATTATACAATTCTGTTTTGCCTAAACCTTTGGCTACTGCAGCAATATTATAATCGTTGTACGAATAATCGATTGTTCGGTTTCCTGCTCGGTCTGTGCCATACGGAACGTAACCTAATTTAAGATAATCTAAAAGTCCGCCTCTTCCTTCTCTTTCTTCATTTCCTCCGGGAGGCACTGTCGCATCTTTAATCATGGCCTGCAAAGCCAGTTCGTAATCGATTCCTTTTAATTTTTTTACAAAAGCATCGGCAATTACAACCTCAGCGTTAGAACCTCCTTGAGTTCGTCCGTTATCATTGCCGCTTCTTCCTTCAGGCATATATCCTTCACGTTTATAAATATTCAACATGGCGTTGATGATATCTACTTTTCGTTTACTGTCAATTAAGGTAATTAACGGACTTGAGGTTCTAAAAGTGTCCCAAATCGTATAAAAATCATCGTAATACGGTTCATCATTGGTCCATAACGGGTTTTCGCCTGTTCTGTCAACCGGCATAATCATGGTATGATACAAACCTGTGTAGAACATTTTTTTGTATTCCAAAGAAGTATCATCAGATAATTTAATTCTGTTTAATAAGTCTTCCCATTTATTTTCTAAAGCGGCTAAAACGGTATTGAAATTCCAATGCGGGATTTCGATTTCTATATTATTTTTGGCTTTTAATTCACTCAAAAATGAAATTCCAATTTTGACATTCAATTCTTCTTTTCCTGAATTTCCAAAAGAAAGCAATGCTCCGGTTTTCTTTCCTGAATCAAACTGTGCTTTTTGATTGTTGTAAAACTTACCGTCTTTAAAAGTGACATATTTTGCAATTGGCTGATCAAAAACGGCCCAGAAATAAACGGTATAAGCGCGTCCGTTATTCCATCCTCCTCGAATTCGGCTGTAACCTCTTACTTCGGTATCTGAAACTATTTCGATCTGCGAACCTACAAACTGCTGTGCTTCTCTGGCATCTGGAATCTTTTCTTCTCCAAGGAAAAATCCAGGGTCAATTTTTAATTCTTTTGATTGATTTTTAGGATAGGTTATTCTGTAAAATGAAACTTTTTCTCCAGTCGTTATTTCTGTTTTAATATTGTTTTCTTTGAAAACCGTTTCATAATACCCCAATTTTACATTTTCTTCTGCTCTGAAAGAAGTCTGATCCATTTTATCTAAAGCTCCGGAAAACGGCATAATTGAGATGTTCCCGTATTTTGGACCGCCGCCGGTTCCGCTGACATGCACCTGGCTGAATCCTGTAACTTCTTTAGGCATTGGAAGCCATCCGCTGTTTGGACTTACTGTACAATCAGGACTTGGCTTTACCATTCCATATGGGCAGGAAGGCCCGATAAAAACCCTGCCGACTCCTTCAGATCCAATCATGGGATCTACATATTGGTAAACCGTTTTTTGGGCATAAGAAGTTATCGCAAACAAAAGTGATATTCCTAAAAGTATATTTTTACTGTATATTTTCATTGCTTCTTTATTTTACTTTCTTGCTGACATCTGCAGGATCAGTTCACCGCCGTTTGTAATCTCTTTATGGGTTAGTGTAAAATCTTTTACGTGTTTATTGTTGTATTTTAGGTCTTTGATATACACATTTTCAGGACTATTTTTCTTAGCATTAATCACAAATGTTTTTCCTGAATAATATTTTGGATTTAATGTTATCGTAATTTTATTAAATATCGGACTTCCTATTTGATAAACAGCCTCTTGGTCTGTTCCTCCGTTCATTTGAAACAAACCTAATTTCAACAGAACATTCAGACTTCCCATTAATCCCTGATCTTCATCTCCGTTGTAACCTGTTGCTGGCGATAAACCGCTGAAGGTTTCTTTTACAACGTTTCTTGTCCAATATTGTGTTAAATCTGGTCTTCCTAAAATGGTGAAGATATTAGAAGTCTGCATAGACGGCTGATTACCGAAATTTACAGGAATTCTGCTAAACTCTGGGTGCAATTCTGCATCGTGTGATGTACCAGAAGTATAATTTTGTTTTTTAGCGGTTTCAAATTGCGCATTTAATTTTACTACTGCTTTTTCTTTTCCTCCCATTAAATCAGCCAGACCTAAAATATCATGCGGTACAAACCACGTTGACTGCGCGCCGTTTGATTCTATAAATCCGTTTTCGTATTGATACGGATCGTAATTTTCCCGCCATTTCCCGTCTGCATTTTTCGGACGCATCCAGCCTATTTGAGCATCAAAAACATTTTTATAGTTTTCGGCTCTTTTCATGAAATATTGATAATCTTTTTCATGATTGAGTTTTTTAGCCAACTGTGCCAAAGTCCAATCCTGATATGCATATTCCAGAGTCTGGCTTGCACCATCTTCGTGGCTTCCGAAATTGCCGTCTGGAAGCGGATACGGCACATATCCTTTTTCTAAATAATATTTTAAGCCTCCGCCAATATTAGTATTGTGTTCATATCCGGCTTTTTCCATAATACCGCCTGGCATATGATTTTTTTTGAGGGCGATGTAAATTTCTTCCAGATTTTCTTTTACAATTCCTTTCTGGATGGCGCTCACTATAAAGGGAGTTGTCGAAGCTCCTGTCATTACATAAGTATCATTTCCTCCAGAAGGACCGCGCGGGATTATTCCTCCGTCTTTGTAATACTGCATCAGCGAATACACAAATTCTTCCATAATTTCGGGATATACCAATCCCCAAAGGTTATTGATCGTCCATTGCGCTCCCCAAAATGCATCTGAATTATAGTGGTTGAATTTTGGTTTTCCGTCTGCTTTTAAAGGCAAATGTCCTACCCTGAATATGTCTCCTGTATTATCAGGATAGGCTCCATTTGCATCACTAATCATTTTTCTTCCCTGCAGAGCATGCCATAAATCAGTGTAAAATCTTCTTTGATCAGTTTCTGTTCCGCCTTCTATTTTTATTCTTCCTAACAAGTTGCTCCATTCTTTTTGAGAATCGTCAGTTGTTTTATTGAAGTCCCAATGCGGTAATTCTGTTTCAATATTGTTGTTGGCATTCTCTATTGAGGTATAAGAAATGCCGACTTTCATTAAGAGTTGTTCTTTTGTTTTATCAAAATGAATCAAATAATTTCCTGTAACATCGTCTTTTTCGACAGAAGAAATCGGCTCACTTGTTTTAACTTTAAAAAATACGGTTAATGGTTTTGGGCGTCTGAAATTAGTACTTAAAACTAAAGATCCTGAAAACTCAAAATCATTGTTTTTTTCTAATTTCCCATTTATGTTTTCGCAGGGTCCCAAAATTGTGTTCAAATTAAAAAGAACTGCTTTTTGTGCTTTTTCGGGAAATTTATATTTATGAAAACCAACTCTTGGTGTGCTGGTTAATTCTGCTGTTATTTGATATCGATCGAGTTTTAATGAATGATATCCTGGTGTTATGATTTCTGTATCATGACTGAATTTGGAGTAAAAATCTTTGAAAACAGTTTTTTTATTTTCCTCTGAAATGGTCACAGGCATTACGGATACACCCGACATCTGCCATTCGTGTACGTGGCTGAAACCTTTAACTGTATCTGTCGTATATTTATAACCGCCTCCCCAATCTCCTTTAATTTCTGTATCGGGATTTAAATTTACCATACCAAAAGGACGGCTTGCTGATGAAAAGTAAAACCATCTTGAATTTTCGGTGTCCAGCAGCGGATAAACCATATCTGAAATTTGTTTCTTTTGCAGAGAAAGTTTTTTCTGGGCGCTGCATGACACTAAAAAAATAAGTGTTAGACTTATTGCAATATGTCCTATTGTATAGATTTTTTTTAATTCCATTATTATTGTATTGATGGGGCAATAGTGATTTTGAATAGGATTGTTTGTTTTGATTTTTTTTGAATCCAAAATCTAAGGCAAAGGATTTCCTGTGAGAATTACAATAAATTCTCAAAACAGTACCTTAAAGAATGTTACAAAGCTTAATCTTTCAATGATTTTTCCGAAACGACATTCAACTAAGCTTTGTGTTCATTCAAACAAACAAAAACTGAACTGATTTTCATGAGCAACTACGAAATCAGTTTACCTTAGTAAAAAAGGAGAAGAGTTTTGCTCTCCTCTCCTTTTAAAATTAAAATGCTGACAAGGCGCGTACTAAACTAAATTGTTATCTTAATATCCGTCGTTCTGAGTTAGAGCCGGATTTAAAACCATTGCATTTGTTGGGATTGGGAAAACACGACGGTAAACATCTGTATTTGTTTTGTATCCCCATGCTCCTTCATATTTTCCAAAACGGATCATATCATTTCTATGCCAAGCTTCCTGAGCAAATTCTCGGCTTCTTTCCTGATAAAGCTGTTCTAAAGTTACACCGCTCAACGCTGCAGATGTAGTTCTGTTAGAACGAACCATATTTACCAGCGCATCTGAACTTTGACCCAGTGTTACTGCTCCGCCGCGTAAGATGGCTTCTGCTTTCATTAAAAGTATATCTGAATAACGTAAAAACGGTACATCATTATTTTGATTACGGCTTGTTGATGTATTGTCCGGATAGAATTTTATATTTCTATATCCCATATTCCAGGCAATTTCGTCATTTCCTAAATCAAACAGCGTAGCACTCTGGCGCGGTATAATATTTGGCGTCAAATTAACCTGATAGGTATAAGCTGCGCTTCCGTCTGATCCCGTGTAAAACTGATCGTATCCTTTTTTGGTTGTTGTAACCATTACAGGTGTTACACCATCATTCATGTATTGTAAACCTGTCAGCCATTGTTTATTACGAATGTCATTCGCATCATTAAAATAAGCATAAAATTCTGGCAGGGTACTTCTAGGTGCACTAGGCGTAAAAGGCAGACCAAATTTTGCTCTTTCAGAACGTGGCACATCATAACGTGCATGATACATCTGTCCGTTGAAACCTACTGTAACGGCTGCAGGATCGTAAGGAATCGCAAAAATGAACTCTTTCATCTGTGGTCCGTTGTTAGGGTAAAACATCTGAAGGTAAGTCGCTCTTGGCTCAATTGAATATAATCCTGAATTAATTACCTGGTCACAAGCTGCAATACAATCGTTGTTACGTTCTGTTCCTGTATACACTGATGCATTCAAATATAATTTTGCAAGCATTGCATTGGCAGTTTGTTTATTTGGTCTTCCGTAAGTTGTAACTCCAGATGCGGCGTTCAAATTTGGAATTGCTTTCTTTAATTCTTTTTCAATAAAATTAAAAACCTCTTTTCTAGGTGTTTTAGCATGAGCTGTAAAATCTCCGTAAACAGTGTCTAACGGTACATCTCCATAGCTGTCCATCATCATAAAATACGAAATGGCACGCATGGTTTTTAATTCAGAAATTAGAGTTGCTTTATCTGATCCTTCCGGCATTGACTGGTTCAAAATTGAAATGGATTGATTGCTTAACCCAATAACTTTTGAAGTCCAGTCCCAAAGACTGCCAACGATTCCGTTATCTGCATTCCAATCGTGAAAATGCATCGCAATATAATTTCGGTTATCAAACCAGTTTCCACCTCTTGCCGGAAGTATCGCTTCGTCTGTAGACAGCGACTGCGACCACCACCAGGCAAATGAAAACTCACCTCTAAAAGCGGCATAAACCGGCCCGGTTGTCTGAATATATTGTGTTGAATTTTGAGGAAAAACTTCTGGTGTTAACTGCGTTGTAATAGGCACATCAAGATCTTCGCACGACCATAACAAACCAGCTGCAAGTACTGGGAGTCCAAGATATTTTAATATATTTTTCATGATAATTTCAGTTTACTTTTTAGAAAATTACGTTTAAACCAAACATAAAAGTTCTGGTTTTAGGATAAAAGTTGTTCGAATCTACACCCGGAGCGGTTCCTCCTTGTTCAACTTCCGGATCAATTCCTGAATATTTGGTAATTACAAAAAGGTTATTTATCGTTTCGTAAACACGAACGCTTTGTATAAATTTCCCAACTTTACCAAAATTGTACCCTAAAGTCATGTTGTCTAATCTTAAATAACTTCCGTCTTCAATAAATCTTGACGAGTATTTATAAGAGTTCAAATCATTTGGCGATTCGTCCTGAGCGTCAACCAAAATATTTGTGGTCATTGCGGTACTCGGCCTAAATAAATCGGCACGTGTTGCATTGAAAATTTTGTTTCCGAATACTCCTCTGAAAAACACACTTAAATCAAACTTTTTGTAAGTAAACGTATTTCCCCATCCTAATAATAGTTTTGGCTGTGCATCTCCCACATAATGATAATCTACTCCGTTTAATGGTGTTGTTGTTAAATTTCCATTTTTATCGTAGTACTGTGAAACACCGTTTGCATCTTTTCCTGCATATTTAAGGGTAAAGAACTGTCCAAGAGGTTTTCCTTCTTTAAAAATCTGTAAAGTACTTCCTGTTTGTCCGCCTCCGTCAGGCTGTACTCTTCTGATAGAGTCTCCACCAATAAATAACGGATTTGTCAATTTCACGATTCTGTTTTTGTTGCTTGCCAGATTCAAATTGGTAGACCAGCTGAAATTTGCCGTTTTTACAGGTGTTGCTCCTAAACTAACCTCAATACCTTTATTAGACATTGTTCCTCCGTTTGCTACAATTGTTCCTACTGGCACAAGCACTGGATTTACAGCATAGTTAAAAATCATATCAGTTGTTTTCTTGTCGTAAACATCAACAGAACCTGTAATTTTTCCTTTTAAGATAGAAAAGTCAACCCCAATATTTGCTGTTGCTGTTTTTTCCCATTTCAAATCTGGATTTGCTGCCTGATTTGGCCCGTAAGCTCCTATTTGCTGTCCGTTGTAATAAAAAGTTCCAACACTTCCTGAGATAAACTGTGCAGTATAAGCATTAAATCCTGATGAGTTTCCTGTTACACCATAACTTCCTCTGAATTTTAAGTCAGTAAAGAAGTTTTGATTTTTCATGAAGTTTTCTTTGTCAACTCTCCAGGCTCCACCCACAGAAGGGAAAAATCCCCAGCGGTTGTTAGCTCCAAACATAGAACCTCCGTCTCTTCTCAATGTTCCCTGTAAAAGGTATTTGTCTTTGTAACCATAGTTTAAACGAACGAATTCTCCAATTAAACGTGTTTTTTGATACGCTTTACTGTCTCCAAAATTTACAACATATCCGTTTACAGAAGTATAGTTGCTCAAAGCAAGGTTATTGTATCCAACATTATCTACAGGAAAATTAGTTGCAGTTGCCTGGAATCCGTCACCATAAGTGTTTTCCTGCCATGAATATCCTAAAACAGCTTTTATTTTATGGCCGCCTAAAGTTTTATCCCAGTTTAAGAAACTCTCAACAATGTTGTTTGTATTATCATACGAATTTCTTAATGCAGAACCATTTACACCAAAATTAATCAACGTTTTTGTTTGAGGCGGATCTGGGTTATTGTAAAAATTCGCACTATTGTATCTTGAATAATAACTATCATAAAACTCTCCATGAGATGTAGATAATCTTTGGTGTGCCACATTTAAGTTATACGTAAAACCCCAAGGAAGTTTTAATTCTGCAGTAATGTTTCCAACAAGATTATTTGTTTTTGTTTCGTCTGTTCCGTGCTCGATTAAAGCAACTGGGTTAAAATATCCTGTGCTTACAAAGTTTTCGAAAAAACTTCCGTCAGGATTTCTTACCGGTGAAACCGGAAGGTGGCTTACCGCTTGTAAAAGTACTGTATTACGTTGTGGAACATTGGTATAATTACTTGTTGAGTTGGTAACATTAAGACCTATTTTAAGTTTATCATCAAAAGCATATTGATCTACAGATAAACGGGCAATAACACGAGAGAAATCACTTTTTAACAATACTCCTTCTTTTTGGATCGATGTAATACTTGCCGTATAATTTCCGTGCTCGCCGCCGCCGCTCATCGAAATATTATGACTGCTGGATACGGCACGTCTTGATCTTAAAATTTCTTTCTGCCAGTCTGTATTAGCTCCTTTATCATTTTCCGGCGTAAAGTTCAGATTGTTTTTAGTCGTAAAAGCTCTAAGCTGATCTGCATTCATCATATTCAGTTCGTTCGAAACTTCTTCAAAACCATAATATCCATTATAAGCAATCTGTGTTCTGTCTTTACTTCCTCTTTTTGTAGTTACCATGATTACGCCATTTGCAGCACGGTTACCATAAATAGCTGTTGCAGCGGCATCTTTTAAAACATCGATCGTAGCAATGTCATCTGGAGAAATAATTGAAATATCTACTCCAGGAACTCCATCGATTACATAAAAAGGACCTTGCGAACTATTTAATGTAGATGCACCACGTAAAACTACCGAAGCCGTTTTTGTAGGGTCGCCGCTGGACGAAATATTTAAACCAGAAACTTTACCTTGTAAAAGCTGTCCAACATCGCTGATAGCACCTCGGTTTAATTCATCTGCTTTTATAGAAGTTACAGCTGTAGTTAAGTTTTTACGAGAACCTTTACCATAACCTACTACTACAACTTGCTCTAAGTTAGTAGTTCCTGATTGTAACTTTATGGAAAGATTTGTTTTTGCTCCGTCTAATTTTACTGGCTGATCTTCAAATCCTATAAAAGAAAATACCAGAGTTGCATTTTTGTTTGAAACCGAAATTTTAAATTTCCCATCAAAATCTGTTGTTACAGTATTACTCGTACCTTTTTCTAGTACGTTAGCGGCTGGAAGTGGAATTCCTTTGTCATCTAAAACTACACCAGTCACATCTGTTTTTTGTGCCCAGGTATTAATGGAGAAGCCAAAGAATAAGGCTAATAATAAAAGTTTAAGTTTTTCCATTTTAATGTTTGGTTAATTGGTTAAATAGTATTGACGAAATTAATGGTAAAGAAATGTTAACAAATGGACAAGTTATTCATAAACATGGATAATTTCAATAAAGTCAATGATAATAAGGGTTCGCTAAGTTATTTTTATAAATTTCTATAATTAAAAACTTACTAATTAATCGATTTCGTAAAATTTCATTTCATATATTTTAAGATTATGGTTTGTTGTTGTTTCATTCTAGTTTTCAGTTGATTGTTATTTCTGCTTATTTACGTATTATTTACAATTGAGAGATTTCATTTAATTGCTTTTTGTCCATTTTATTTCCCAATTTTTAATTTCTTCTCTTTCTTTTGTTTCATCAAATGGTGTATTATTGACTGCAGTCTTTTTTAAAGCTGTCAAAAACATTTTCCATCTTGGCCAGTAAAAGCCTTTGTACATTCCCTGCCATGATCGTGATGCATAATCATTCAAATGACCTTCTCCGCCCCAAAGTGTAATTAATGTTTTAGCATTTTTTACGTATAATTTAGAAACTTCAGGTGTGCTTCCATATTCTGATGCCGACTTAACCCAATAATTCAAGCTGTTTAGCGGTTGTCCAGACATTGATTTATCTATTTCTAAAACTTGCTTTTCTATAATTTTAAATAACTGATCGCCTTTTGTAATGTCTTTTTGCTGATAGGCTTTTACACATTCAACTAAGTCTTCATCTATAGAAAGTGAATAATAATGTCTTGATGCATCGATTAAATCATATTGTATAAAGTTCTTTTTATCGTATTTTTTAGCTTCCACTTTTAAAATGTCCAAAGCTTGTTTTAGTTTTTTCTTGTCCCCGGGATTTCCTTTAAATTCTGTAATTGTCGCCGTTGGTCTTTTAAACAGTAAATAAGCTCCAGCCCTGTCATTCCACCATCTGGTTTCCCAGTATTTGGTACTGTAAACCGATTCTAATAATAATTCCCAAGCCTTAAAAACAGAATCAGATGTCTTTTGTTCGTACCTTGCGTTTAAATAATTTGTAAGCCAGTCTTTAACAGACTGCTCTCCCTTACTCCACGGAAGATCATAAATAAATTCATAAACAATAGAATTGTTGTTTAATCCTTCGGGCATCGCGCCGTAGCCAACCACATTTCCCCTATGCGGATTTTTGAGCAGACTTACCAATTCATTTTTGTAGAAATTTAAATCTCCATATACCGGATTTGATCCTCCATAATTATGTACATATCCGTAAGTCCATTGTTTGCCGTAAAATGCTTCCTGATTTTCCCATACTTTATATCTATCATTGGCATAATCCTGAACCATTAATCGGTCATTGGGTACTTTGCTTAGAAAGGCGCTTGTAGCTTCTTTTGTCCAGAAATTTTTGTTATCCCCAAAAAGCCATCCCTGCATTACCCAAACAGCTCCCGGAGCGGCTTCTTCAATAGTTTCATAAATGGCACTCCCGTAATTGGCAAGTTCTTCATATTTATTATGTTCAGAAACCGGCGGTTCAATTTCATTAAAAGAATCGGCTAAATAAAAATTAGACTTTCCGTACATTTTGATATAGATTTCTATAAAACGTTTTCCAATTTTTTTAAACAAAGGATCTTTTGAATCGAGCAGAAAAGTACTTTCAAAACCACCGCCAGACCAAGAATTGAGTTCGGTTATTTTGGCTTCGGGATGTTTTTCGGCGAAAGCCTTTGGAACATAACCGCTAAAAGCCGGCACAACAGGATGCATATCTAAAGCGCGCATTCTTTCTAATATCTTTTTTTGCAGTTCTTCTTTTTTACTGAACCATTCTTGCGGCAATGGTCCTTCGAGACTGTTTATATTTCCCATGCGCTGCCATGGCAAAAATGCAGGTCCTGCAAAATGACTTTCTAACTGCGTGCTGGTTAATCCGTATTCTTTCCATAATTCCTGCCATACTGCTTCCTGCCCTTCCATTGCGGTTGGGAGATTAATTCCGTGCAGTGCCATCCAATCAATTTCCTGCTCCCAGCGTTTCCAATCCCACCAAGGCGTGGTATACCCAAAAGTACAGGCGTTTAGATATTCCCTATACGGAAACGGAGTGTCTCCTTTTTTGGAATATTTAGGCCATGACTTTGGAAGATTGATTCTTTTTCCTTCCCAGCTCACTAAAACAGCTCCAATATCTCGCAGAAAGTTGTATGCGGCATAGCAGATTGTGGTGTTATTTGAAGCTTTAATTTTCACAAGATTATCTGTCGTTTCAATTTCAAACCAATCTTTACTTTCATTTTTGTTTTCAACAATATGCAGTTCAAATTCATTGACACGATGGCCGACAAGTCTTTCTATAACTGCTGCAGCACTTTTTGTTTTTTCATTATTCTGGGAGTACCCTTTACTGCCATAAAAAAATAACAGCAAAAAAAACATTACGGGCAATTTTAAGCAATTGCTCTTTTTAATTTTAAAATTCTCTCTTTTCATATAAATTGGATATCATTATTATCTCAAATCATCTTACCATAAAACAAAGGGAGATTAAACAGGTAATCTCCCAATAAAAACAAAAATCTATTACCAATAATTAATAATCTTGTTCAATAAAATTCAGTATGGAATAATAGGATTTGAACTGAAAAATAAATGTATATATAATGTGATTCTATAAGATGGATTTATCAATCAAAAGCATAGACATTTTATACAGTTTCTTTTTATAATACAAAGCAAAAATGCAATGGAACCTTTTAGGGAGAAATCACTTTTTTTGTTCTAAACTATATGAAATCTTTATTTCTCCTTTCAGCAGGTATTTCTTTACTCTATTTTTACTGTAAATGCTCAGGAAAAACAACAGTTGACTGGTCACAATAAAATTATTGAGACATGAATTAAAAATGAAGAGGATGAAATTAATTCGTTTGCAATTTGAGATACTGCAAAAATTGAAATTGGAAAGATATTTACTAAATCTTTAAAACAAAAAAACAGATGTTAAAGAAACATTTATACATAAAAAAAACTCCAAAAATTAAATTATTTCTGGAGTCTGTATTGTTTGGATTTTTTCAGTAATCTATTTTTTATTTTTTCTCATGCCTTCTTCTATCTTTTTATTTACGGCATTTTCAACCTGATCAAGTGAGAAACTCGCAGGAAGCTGGCTAGGCGGATATTCAACAAAAGTTTCTAAAAATGCCGCCGCCTGAAATGTTACTTCTCCCATTAAATATGCATTCTTAGTTCTAAAATCATCATACTGATCAGAAACTATATCTGCTCTTTCATAAGGATCCATTCTTAGATTAAACAGTTTAGGAATTCTTAAGTCAGTGAATGGCTCATACCATACTTTGAATCCTCCCGGAGCTTTTTGTTCCCTGAAAACGCCTTTCCAGTCTCCGTATCTGTATGCTACTAATTCGGCATCATCATTAAAATAAGCAAATTCCATCCTATTTCCCTTTGGCTGTTTTCCAGTCAGATAATCCAATTGATTATAACCATCCAAATGTACTTTAAAATTTTTGCCGTTAACAGACGTTCCTTTTAACAGACGTTCTTTAATATTTGTATCTCCAGCTGCAGCTAAGAGCGTAGGAAACCAGTCAAGCGCCGCAATTATTTCAGTAGAAGTGCTTCCTGCCTTGATATTACCCGGCCAGCGAATAAAAGCGGGAGAACGAAATGCTCCTTCCCAATTAGAGTCTTTTTCACTTCTAAAAGGTGTTGTAGCAGCGTCTGGCCATGAAAACTGGTTAGGGCCATTATCTGTAGTAAAAATAACGATCGTATTTTCTGCAATTTTTAAATCATCTAATGCTTGAAGTATCTTTCCAACATTCATATCCATTTCGATCATACCATCAGCATAATCATTTCCTTTCATTCCGCTCTGCCCTTTCATTGATTCACGAATATGAGTAAAAAGATGCATTCTTGTAAAATTCATCCAGGTAAAAAATGGTTTATTCCCCTGAGCCTGTTTTTTTATAAAATCAATACAAGCCGCAGTAGTTTCATCATCGATAGTTTCCATTCTTTTTGTAGTCAAAGGACCTGTATCTTCAATTTTACCTCCTGCATACGTATGAAGAACACCGCGAGGTGCATAAGATTTAAGAAAAGCAGAATTCTCTTTTGGCCAATAAGGTCTTTCTGGTTCCTCTTCCGCATTTAAGTGATAAAGATTTCCAAAAAATTCATCAAACCCATGATTGGTAGGAAGAAATTCATCACGATCGCCAAGATGGTTTTTACCAAACTGCCCAGTTGCATAGCCTAAGGGTTTAAGAGCCTGTGCTATTGTAATATCACGTTCCTGTAATCCAACAGGAGCACCTGGAATACCAACTTTTGACAGTCCTGTTCGCTTAGCGCTCTGTCCTGTTATAAAAGATGCCCTGCCAGCCGTACAGCTGTTCTCAGAATAATAATCTATAAATTTCATACCTTCTGTGCCTAATCTGTCAATATTTGGTGTTGTATAACCAAGTAACCCAAAGGAGTAAGCACTGATATTTGTTTGTCCTATATCATCTCCAAAAATGACTAAGATATTGGGTTTGGATTTATTGCCCTGCGCTGCAGTGTTTGAAAAAATTACTAGTATAAATAAAAGTAATAAGACAGAATTTCTTTTGATTTCTTTTGATACACTCATTGGAAAAATTTTTAAGATTTTAATTTAATTTGGTACTCCAATTCAGAAACTAAACACCTGTAAATTTATTCCTATTTTTACCTTCTTAATTGTTATTTATGCAAAAACACGTTGCAGATTATAATCTGCAACGTGTTTTTAGTAATAAAAAAAAATTTCCTTCTTCAGTCCATGCAAGCCTGCCGAGTTTTATTCTTTTTTTTAATAATCTCTTAAAGTTCCTGCGTATACTGTTTTTAATCAGTTATTCTTTAATACCATATTAAAGATCAACCTTTATGTCATTGCCGCTTGTGCTGATTTTAGGATTCCCATTTTTAAGCAGCTCTGACAGCAGATGGTTAATTTCTGATTCCTGCATACTGTAATCCAGCTGTTGATCTGTATTAAAATGGAATACCAGCAGCGTGGCTTCTTCAGCATTTTTATTGTTTACAGCTGCAGTGCTCCCTATATAATCAAGTTCAAGCTGTCCAACGTGCAGCAGATCTGTGACAAAATGAAGATCAGTTTTTTCAGGAAGCAGCAACTGCCCTGTTTTGAATATAATAGTGTGTTTGTACATGATTTTTCGTATTATAGTTATGATGTCCGTCTGAACAGTGTTCTACTAATTTAAGACATTAATTTATTAAAAGTTCCTTAGTGTGATTTCTTTGATTTTATGTTTTTCATGTCTAATTGTTTGATTACAGCAAATCAGTTACAGTGTTGATTTTTAAGTCAAGAAAAGATTAGAAATTAATTAATCCTGCAAGAAATTCTGAATAATCTGCATTGAAGCTGCTTCACAAAAATCTAAGCCAGAATAATCAGGATTAAGTCCGCCTATGTACGGCACCGCCATAATGTACAGGTTTTTATTATAGGCTCCGTACTGATCAATAACTTGAAAATTGTCATTTATGGCTATGCCTGAAACATTCATAAAATAGTCACCAGCCTCATCTTTTTCTACTAAATTCTCATTGAGTATAAAGGCAGCATGACCGGCTTGGTTCGATTTAAATTTTAAACGTGCAGGACTTACGGCTTTTTGTGACAACAGTGATTTAAAAGGAAAATTATTGTATTCAAGGTGAGGCTGGCCTACACAGTCAATAAATGTTTTATAATAAACTGAATGTTTTTTCTGATCATCATCACTGAAGTGATATACTATTCCGCCGTTAAGCTGGGGTTCTATTGTACTGTCAGAACCTACAGAAATTAGATCAAGCACACCTGCATGATGAAGAGCGAGAAGTTCTTCACAGGATTTCTGCGGAATAAAGGCAATTACAATTGAAATAAGCGGCATGAGGACTTTCTGCAGCCGCTGCATGTCTTCTGCTGAAAGATATTTTGCAGGATGGTTCATGGCGAAACTAAGCACACCAAGCATCTCTTTCCAATAAATTGATTCCTGTCTCTTAATTGATTTCTCTGCTTCGGCATATTCAGCCCTTAAAAGCAGGAAGGGATCCAAACGCTCGCGGAGTTTCATCATTTCTTCAACAAAATCTTCAATTGATAAATCTTTGATGCGTTCATAAAAATCATAATCCCTGTCACGGAATATCTCTTTAAAATTCTTTTCAAATACAAAATCCAGCGACAGAAAACCATTATTATTTTTTCTGTGATCTTCTATTTCGTCAGTGGTTAATAAAGAATCATTGAAAAGACGCGAATCTTCCAGATGGAATCGTACAGCAGGAAGCATACCGTTTTTTGAGTGCATCATAATTTTAAATTCGCTGCTTTCTGGGAATAAAGTAAAAAGTAAGTTCCCGTCTTTGTCTGATTCAAATGAACCATTGTTTCTTGCAATAGTCCTCACTGCATCTATCGCTGTCAAAGAAGAGCCTTTAACTGCAACAGTATGATTAAACTTCTGCACTAGTTTTTGCGGAGGATAAGGAGCATCGTAATAACCCGGAATTTTTCCTTCATGAGTTCTCGGCCAGTTATGTCCAGTGCAGATAACAGCTGAATCAAATACTTTTGTCTGTCCTGCTTCGGTTTGAATCTCTACTGTACTGCTTTTTGTATCATACTTAATATCAGTTACTACACTTTGAAAATGTATTTCTGAACTGATTCCGGCTTTAGATCCCGCCTCGATCAGCATTTCAAATTGTGCAGCAAGATATTCCCCAAAAAACAATCGGGGAAATACTTTGTAATCGTTAAATTTATGCGGATCAATTTTAAATCTTTCAAGCAATTCCGGAGGCGCAATGTGAACCCATTCAGACATTGGAATTACAATATCCGGAACCTCATTACCGGAAACATTGGTAATATGTTCATTATTTGCACCTTCACTGCTGTATGGCATTCCTGAACCAAGCTGTGCTTTCCGTTCAAAGATTTCTACTTCAAAATTATTCTTTCCAGATTCAACCAATCTTTTATATACAAAAAGTCCGCTTGGACCTCCTCCTATAATTGCAATACGTTTTTTATTGTTGGCGGTCATTGAATTTACATTTTATAAGGTTCGGATTATTATCTTCAAGTAAAAACCACTGATTTCGAACAGGAGTATTTCTATTTTTTATCATGTGTTTGACACCTGATAACCTGAAGATGAAATGCAGTATTCAGCTTTTTATCCTATACTTTCACATTTTTGCATTCCAGACATAAATTTAAATCAAATAAAGATCTGCCTCTTACAGAATCTTATCTATAAATTACATGATATCATTTATTTTAAGTTTGAATTATTTATGGCTTACGGATTTTTTCTAATATTATCAGCAACTATTAATTTTGAAATTCAGTAAATTCCGTTTGAAAGAAACTAAATTTATGATGTGATATAAATCTAATTATAGATTTTTGTAATCAGAGCTGATCCCTAACCCACAAACAAAGACAAAATGAAAGAAATCATAGCGCTTTCAGACAAAAAAGTAACCATTAATAGAAATGAATTCCTGAAAGTAAATGGCAGTATAGATACCAATTTATACTATATAGAAAGCGGCAGCATGAGAATTTTTGTTTTGGACGGCAGCGATGAGCAAAACATTAGATTTGGATATACAGGAAACTTAATCGTAGCACTTGATTCTTTTCTAACGGGACAACCTTCTAATTTGTGCATTCAAGCCATAAAAAAAACAGTTTTAAAAGTGATAACCAAAAAACAGATTAATGAATTTTTTAGCCTTGAAAAACAACCAGATTTTATGGATTGAAATTTTGGAAAATCTTGGAGTCCAACAGCTGGAACGCGAAATTGACCTTCTGAAAAATTCGCCGAAAGAAAGATATGAAAGAGTCTTAAAACGAAGTCCGCAGCTTTTTCAGGAAATTCCAAACAGGCACATTGCAAATTATTTAAGAATGAGTCCTGAAACTTTATCACGCCTGAAAAAATCTTGATTTCAATCAAGATTTATAAAAATCTATTTTTTGACCTTTACATAAAAATTAAATTTATGCAGTCAGAAAAATTTATTACGGCTCTTTTAGAGCAGACAGAAAAGATTATACAGGAAGCGGAAAAACTAAAAACGTATGATTTAAATGTATTTACCTGGAAAGAAGATGAAATTTCCTGGAACATTCTCGAATGCCTGGAACATTTAAACAGGTACGGGAATTTTTATCTGCCGGAAATAGAAAACAAAATCAAAAATGCTGACAGCAGTTCTGAAATTGAATTTAAAAGCGGATTAATAGGGAGTTACTTTGCAAAAAGCATGCTGCATAACGAAAAATTAAACAAAATGAAAACTTTTAAGGATAAAAATCCTTTAAACGAAAAACTTGACAAAACGGTTGTCGACCAATTTATAAAGCAGCAGTTCAAATTGCTTGATTTGTTAAAACAATCGCGAAATGTAAGTTTAAACAAAGTAAAAATTAAAATATCGATCTCAAGATTAATCACTCTAAAACTAGGCGATACTTTTGAATTTTACATTAATCATATTATAAGACATTTAAAGCAGATAGAAAAAATACAATCGCTGGCTAAAATCTCTTATATAAATTGATAAACAGGCGTAAGACTATAAAATACAAGCTTTAATTTTTTGGCAGGTAGATCCAAAAAGTTGTTCCCTTTCCTGGTATACTGGTAAAATTAATGGTTCCGTTATGGTTTTCAATAATACGTTTGCACAAGGCCAGCCCAATACCATTCCCGCTGTACTGATCCCTTTGGTGCAGGCGCTGGAACATATCAAAAATTCGTCCTGAATATTCGCTGTCCATTCCAATTCCATTATCTTCAATTGAAATTACATGAAAATTCCCTGACGGAGCCTGAGGATCAAAAGAGGTGTTGCTTTGGGCTGAAATTAGACGGTACGATATATTTACTGCCGGGTGTGCTATATTAAATTTTAATGCATTATTTATTAAATTATAAAACAGCTGGCGCAGCTGGCTCCCTATTCCATTAACAGCTGGAAGCGGACTTAAATTTACAACGGCTTTTTTTTCTTCAATAATAAGACTCAAATCTTCTAAAGTCTGTGCAACGATATCATTAAGATCAACTTCTGCAGTAAATTTATCATGATTATTGACACGGGAGTAATTAAGAACGTCTGAAATCAAATTAGATAATCTGCCGGCTGCCATCGTAATTTTATCAAAATAATAAAGCGTTTTCTGCTGCTCGGTCAAATGTTCTGCTGCTCTTGAAATCATAATCATGATTTTTCGCAGCGGCTCCTGAAGATCATGACTTGTTATAAAGGCAAACTGTTCCAGTTCCTTGTTTTTGAATTGGAGTTTTGAGTTGGCACTTTCCAGCTCAAGCTGAATTTTTCTAAGCTCTGAATTATCCTTGAGCGCTTCAACAATCATTTTTTGGGCATTATTATTTACAAAATAAATAAGCCAGCTGCCTACAGAACCATCTTCGGCTTTATTTGGCATAATAGAAATATTATGCCAAATATAAATGTCTTCTTTTTTAATACGAATATCGGCAGAAAAATCTCCTCTGTTTTTTTTTGCATTACTCCATCCTTCAATAATCAGCTGTACATCGTCATGATGTATAAATGCGCTCAGGCTTTTTTTGTCAAAAGAAAGTAAAGGAACTTTTAGATAAAATTCAAATGCATTATTTGCCAGCAGCACCATGTTTCGGTCATTGACGATGCAGATTAAAACGGGAATTGTATCCACTAAGTTTCTATACCTGTTCTCACTTTCTCCCAGCTTTTCTGAAAGCGCTACAAGCTCAATATTCTTTTTTCTGATTTCATCATAAGCAGAAATTGGCGGTTCGTATTTGAAATAATCTGCCAGAGTATTGATCTTTGCATCTGAAAGAAGCCCGGGTGACGGGACTTGATGGCTTAAAGTTGTTACTGATTTGTTGTCAGCATAATTATATTCTATATTGCCTGATATTTTGGCAGCATATTTATAGGCTTCAGGATTGCATTTTTTAAGATCGACTTTATCGGTAAGCACGGCCATTATTTCTTTGTGGCTTGCTCTAATGGTATTAATTCCCAAAACCAGCACAGAATTTTTCCCATTGGCAATGGAGCATCGTGCCACTTCTGAAACAGCTGTAGAAAAACGGGTCTGAGCCGAAAGCGGCATACCGCACATTTCAGCAATTTTCATTGACCGTTTATGAGCCAGTATGAGGTCCATTTCATTGTCTAGATTAATTTTTACAATTTCCTTCATAAACCCTTAAATAATTTTTCCAACCAGAACCGTAGCATCATCAGTTCCTCTCACATTGTCTTTATACAAGGCAGAGGCAATAATGGCCGGACTCTGTTTAATTATAGAATTAAGTTCGCTTAAATTCCATCTTGTTCGAAGCCCATCGCTGTGCATGATAATAATCTGATGTTTTTGATAAGGAACAACTGTGCTATTGATCGTACGGGGAATATTGTGACCTATAATACCATTATACGGGGTATAGGTTTTATTATCAAGTCCGTTGTAGATACGTGTATTTATATTACCTATCCCGCAGATATTCCAGGTCTCTGCTTCAAAATCAACAGCTGCAATAGTAGCGACAAGTCCCCTGCTTTTTTTAACATGTTCATGAACATAACGAAGCACTGCTACAGGATCATTTTCAGCGCATAGCTTAAAAGCCCTGACTGCCTGTTCTACTGCTTCGTGAGCATTTGCCCCGTGGCCTAATCCGTCTCCAACAAAAATTTGGAAACCTTTTCTGGTATATTTAATATGATATCCATCTCCGCACACGCGCTCACCGGGATAGTTTACGCTTAATGCCGAGATATCCAACCCTGTATTGGAATTTGGAATGCAAAGATCAGTTTTATCACAAATTTTAATATATTGAACAGTTCCCCATCCGCGCATTGAATAAATCTGAAAATCATTGCTTAATCTTTTAATAGCACCAATTCCCTGTCCCAATGTGCTCGAGGTAGAATAACCGTCTTTCATTATCTTGGTAATATTTTCAATACCAGTTCCTTTATCAAGACAATATATTTCTATCTCATTACAGCTTCCATTATGATGTGACCGATACAACAAGTCACCGCCTCCTGCATATTTAATAAGATTAGAAGTAAGTTCGGCAATTATAATATCGGTTTCAGCAGCTCTGTGCGGTTTGAATCCTAACTGAAGTGCTAAATTATGTATTTCTCTTTTGATGAACGCGACAAGACTCCGATCATCAATTTTGTAAACGGAAAAAGTATTATCCATTTTTCCATTTTATTATAGTAACGGTTGTACCATTTCCTAATTCTGTTTGTATATCAAATTCGTTCACCAGCCTTTTTGTGCCCGGCAGGCCAAGGCCTAAACTTTTTCCGGTGCTGTAGCCATCCTGCATGGCCAGAGAAATATCTTTTATGCCCGGTCCTTTATCAATAAAAGTTACGCGTACTCCAAGATCACGGCCGTTGCTTACAGATTCTATAATCACCTTTCCTCCTCCTCCATATTTGAGAAGATTACGGACAAGTTCGCTTGTAGCAGTAATCAATTTGGTTTGATTTAAAATACTCATTCCAATTTTTACGCCATACTCCTTTACGCGGTTGCGTAATGGAACTACATCCTGCTCTTTTACAATAAGCAGTTCTTCTTTATTCGTTGCTGTCGTCATACGTCTGCTCCTCGTTATCGCCATTGTACATTTTCGCGCGAAGCAAATCCATGCCTTTCTCAACATTTAAAGCACTAATAACACCGTTTAAAGATAATCCAAGTTCAACCAGTGTAATAGCAACCGCAGGCTGCATGCCCACCACTACTGTCTGTGCATCCATAATTTTTGACATAACGGCGATATTTCCCAAAATCCTTCCCATAAAGGAATCGATAATGGAAACTGCTGATATATCAATCAAAACGCCCTTTGAATTGTTCTTGTTTATAGTATTTATTAAATCAGATTCAAGATTTTCAGCCAATTGGTCATACAAATCAACCTGTATGGTAACCAGCAGAAAATCTCCCATCTTGAGTATTGGAATTCTTTCCATGTCAGTAATCTTAATTCGTTATTTTCTTTTCACAACCGTAAGCTGTAACATTTCAAAGGCTGTTTGAAGAGCGCTTGCAAGCGAAGCTTTTGTAATAATTCCAGTAAGATCTATTCCTAAATGCACCACAGTCTGTGCAATTTCAGGGCGAATACCGCTGATTATGCACTCTGCTCCCATTAATCTCGTTGCACTCACCGTTTTTATAAGATGCTGTGCTACAAGTGAATCTACCGCCGGCACACCTGAAATGTCGAGTATGGCAATAGAACTGCCTGTATCTACAATTTGCTGCAAAAGATTTTCCATTACCACCTGTGTTCTGGAACTGTCAAGGGTTCCTATAATAGGAAGTGCCACAACACCATCCCAAACACGGATAACCGGTGTCGAAATCTCACTAATCTCGTCAATCTGTCTTGAAATGACATCTTCACGTCCTTTCATATACGATTCAAAAGTTAAGATTGTCATGTTATCCAGCAGCGTAGATAATTGCAAATTAGCGTTGTATAATTCTGTAGAATCAGTTGCTGTTTCTGAAAGAATTTTAGAAGCTGCTTCTTTAAAAGCAATCAGATATTGTGCATTTTCGCGGGGAGAAAAACCACGTCTGCCTCTGGAACTTGAAATTCCAATTAACAAGTCATGAACTTTTTCAAATTCGTGTGATTCAGTATTTCCGTTTGAATGCTGTAAAGCATCTAGAAAAAGAGCGGCGAACTCCTTTGATTCTTCTTCTTCTGTTGCTCCATCAGTAGATCCGTTTGCTTGTAAAAGCTGAGACCATGTGGTCAATAATTTGTTTTGGTGCTCTTTCAAGCTTGCCAGGAGATTGTTCTGCATTTGTTGTGATATTTGGATATTCATGTAAATGTAGAAAATTAATATTAGTAAAACTCTTTAAATTCAGAAAAAACTTGTAAAAAAACATCACTTTATTCTTTAATCAATAATCGATTTTTTTTTGTAAAATTATTCTCCTGTCTGCATATGGGGAGCATCTACAGGTTTAGACTGCGAAGAACCGATCTGTCTCAGATAAATGGAAAAAATGACTATAGCAAATACAGACAGAAATTCGCTCTGCCAGTTTTGAAAAGACTCAAACCAAAACCGCGAATCTCTTATATATGCAGAGGCAGTTTCAAGAGGCAGACCTTTTAATGCGAGCTGCTCATTTTCATCTTTTAAACTGCCGTAAAAATGTGCGGCCATTGAAATAAAAAACAATAAAAACAAAGCAATACTTAGAGAATGCTTGTACACAGCTAATATCAACCCTCCTTTTTTAACTGGCCATGGAACATTTTTTCTTTTAGCAGATGGTTCTCTGTCTACTTCTTCTTCTTTATCTAAATCTTTAGATTCTGAAGAACCTTTCTGCTGCAAAAAAATGGTCAGTACCACTAACAAAGCCATCTGCAAAAATTCACTTTCCCAATTTTCAAATGTAGATTCTATAAAATGTCCTGTAGAGAAATACGAAAATAGAGTAATTTGCGGCGCACCGTCTTCTAAAAGATCTTTATTGTGTTCTGCAAATCCAAATAAAATCTGTCCTGCAAAAGAGCCGGCAAACAATAACAAAAAACAAATTGAAAGCCCATTATTGCGTAAAAATTTTTTCATGATTTTAGGTGTAAAAAATTGCATACTACTGATTTTCATCTTCCGCAGGCTGCAACTGAGATTCCATAAATTTTCCTTTTACAATTGTCCCTTCTTCATCCTCCCATTCTGTAACAACATTCTCTATCAAGTCCGGTTCAAAACCAATAACTTTCATTACCTGTGCTCCAAATTCCTGCTGCACTTTCTCGCCTTTTTTAAACATATCATTTAATTTTAAAAATAGTATTATTTATATCCAATTCGAAATTAAAGGTATACAAGCTTTATTGAAATACTTTATATCATTGTGCTGCTTTATTATATTATTACACTTTCCAAAACAAAAACAAACAATTGTATATCAATAACTTAAAATCGTTAATTCTGTAAAATGAGATTGTAATTCTATAACTGAATCAATTATAGTAGAGGTAAATTTGATTGCCTGAAAAATGGTTTACAGTTTATTGAGGCTGCATTTCTATACTTCTTTTCAGGTTCTATTTTTAACTAATAACATTACCTCATATGAAAAATTTTCAGGATGAAAAGCAGCGAGATCTGCTGATCAACAAATCAGACGGCACGAATAAGTTTCTGACCACCGATCAGGGCGTCAAGATTAACGACGATAATAATTCTCTTAAAGCAGGAGAAAGAGGTCCTTCCTTACTGGAAGATTTTATTCTTAGAGAAAAAATCACACATTTTGACCACGAAAGAATTCCTGAAAGAATCGTACACGCGAGGGGATCTGGTGCACATGGCTTCTTTGAAGTCACTAATCCAATACCGGAACTGACCAAAGCAGGTTTTCTTCAGGAAAAAGGTCTTAAAACGCCTGTTTTTACAAGATTCTCTACAGTTGCAGGATCTCGTGGTTCTACAGACCTGGCACGTGATGTGCGAGGATTTTCGGTTAAATTTTACACACAGGAAGGTATTTATGATCTTGTTGGAAATAATGTGCCTGTATTCTTTATCCAGGATGCATCAAAATTTCCAGACCTTATTCATGCGGTAAAACCAGAACCACACAACGAAATTCCGCAGGCTGCTTCTGCACATGATACCTTCTGGGATTTTATATCACTAATGCCAGAATCCATGCACATGATCATGTGGGCGATGTCTGACCGTGCTATTCCAAGAAGCTACCGTATGATGGAAGGTTTTGGAGTGCATACTTTTAGATTAATCAACGAAGCCGGCGAATCTGTGTTTGTAAAATTTCACTGGAAACCTAAATTAGGAACTCATGCAGTTGCCTGGGATGAAGCGCAGAAAATTTCAGGAAAAAATCCCGACTTTCACAGACAGGATCTTTGGGAAGCAATCGAAGCAGGAAACTTTCCGGAATGGGACTTAGGTGTTCAGATCATTCCATCAGAAGATGAAAATAAATATGAATTTGATCTGCTGGATCCTACTAAACTGGTGCCGGAAGAACTGGTGCCTGTAACTATTATTGGAAGAATGGTTTTGAACAAAAACCCCGACAACTTTTTTGCAGAAACAGAACAAATTGCTTTTCACCCCGGACATGTAGTGCCTGGAATCGATTTTACAAATGATCCTTTATTACAAGGACGTCTGTTTTCGTATACAGATACACAGCTTTCAAGATTAGGAAGTCCTAATTTTCATGAAATCCCTATTAACCGCAGCGTAGCGCCTGTACATAATAATCAGCGTGACGGACATATGCGTCAGGAAATTAATACCGGACGTGTCAGTTATCATCCTAATTCTCTTGGAGGCGGCTGTCCGTATCAGGCAAAAATTGCAGAAGGAGGATTTGCCAGTTTTAATGAACGCATCGATGCGCATAAAATAAGAGAAAGAAGTGAAAGTTTTAATGATCATTTCGGGCAGGCAAAATTATTCTTCAACAGTCAGACCCCTGCAGAAAAAAGCCATATTGTTAAAGCACTTCGTTTCGAACTCGGAAAAGTCGAAACCACAGCCATAAGAATAAGAATGCTTGGACTTTTATCACAAGTCGACCAAGAACTGGCCGAAAAAGTAGCCATTGGACTTGGGGCAACGGTTCCTCCTGTTTTAGAAAAACCGCTGAATCACGGTGTATCTCCTGAAAATGAAAACGGAAAACAGGAATCAACCACAGTGGAGCAGTCTGTAAAATCATCTGATGCATTAAGCATGCTGAAAAACCCAGTTAATTCGCCAACGATTGCATCAAGAAAAGTCGCTATTATTTGTGCCGACGGAGTTTCTGAAGCTGCAGTATCTAACATGAAAAAAGCATTGCTTCAGGAAGATGCAAAAGGCTGTATTGTTGCACCGCATCTAGGAGCTGTAATTTCGGATACTGATGGGGAAATCCATGCAGATTTCAGCTTTCTTACCGCATCATCTGTATTGTTTGATGCTGTTTATATACCAGATGGAGTTGGCTTAACAGTTCTGGCAGAAAACGATGAAGTAAATGAATTTTTAAGTGATGCTTACAAACACTGCAAAGTAATTGGAGCCGATGGAAGAGCTGTTTCTATATTAAGTGCCGCAAATTTCGCATCTAAAATCACAAATGATGATGAGGGGCTTATTGTTACTAAAGAAGCTGCAAGCGAAAAATTTGCAAAAGATTTTATACAAGCAATGGGAAAACATAGATTTTGGGAACGCGAACCAAATCTATACAATTAAAACTAAATAAGAGAACTATGAAAAATTCAGAAAAACCAAATAATACAAAACCTGCAGACAAAACTCCTAACGATGGAATTGTACAGCCTGCAGCCGATGCTGCCACAGAATTAAAAGCTTTATTTGTTGACAGCCTTAAAGATATCTATTGGGCAGAAAATGCTCTGGTTGGCGCGCTGCCAAAAATGCAGAACAATGCTACAGATGCAGCTCTTGCTTCTGCTATAAAAGAACATCATGCCGTAACACAAAATCAGGTAAAAAGACTTGAAAAAGTTTTTGAACTGCTTGGTGAAAAAGCAGAAGGAAAAAAATGCGAAGCAATGGCAGGATTACTTAAAGAAGGTGACAGTATTCTGGAAGAAACACAGCCTGGAGCAGTTCGTGATGCAGGAATTATTGCGGCTTCACAAAAAATCGAGCATTATGAAATTGCAACCTATGGAACGCTTGCAGCATTTGCAAAAACGCTGGGAGAAAACGATGCTGCAAAATTGCTGACTCAAACACTTGCTGAAGAAAAAGAAGCAGACTGTTTACTAAATGATGTCGCATTAAACACCGTAAATATTGTAGCTGCAGAATAACAGCTGTAGTATTAAATAAAAAAAATCTGCACTTGCTGCAGATTTTTTTTTGGCTTTTATTAAGTTTAGACAATAATGTTATTCTGTATCAATCTCAACCATTTTTTTGATTTTTTCAACTCCCCTTTCTCGTATTAATTCTGCTGCATCGAGCATTTTGATGAAATGAATATACGGTGTTGCCAAGTCAGATTCTGGGTCTCCGAATAAAGGAGATAATGAATGTTCCAGAATTTGACTTAGAAAAAATTCAAACTTTTCGAGCGTAATTTCATCAAATGCTTTTTGAAATACTATAAAAGGATTATCGTATTCTTCTTTTGTGAGAGATGAAAGATGAAAAACTTTCTCGCAGCGTAAAGATTCTTTTAGTTTCCATTTTTTGCTTTTGCCTTGCAGACAGTAACAAACTTTAGTAAAAAAGTTTAAAGCCGTATAAAAAACAAAAGCATCAGAAGGATTGTTTTCTTTGTAGATGTTTTTTTTATAACTCAAAATTACGACTTCACTTAAATTTTGTTTGTAATAATCGAGATGTGCAAAAGCAAAAAAATCATCAATTGCCTTAAAAGCATTTCCTGTTACATATCCTGCCCAAGAGCAGTTTTTTAATAGTATTTTATCCTTTTTCATAGTCAGAACATTTAAATTTACCGGCAAAGTAATGTGCTTTTAAAAGGATAACGTATTCGAAATACAGATATAATATTCTTACAAATAAAATCGCTTTTTGAAATATTTTTTTATCTTTGAAACTGACGATTTTAAGCCAAATGGCTTTATCTTTGAATCTTCAGAAAAATCAATATTCGTTATGGAACAGAAAATACATCAGGGAAGAAACGTAAAACGTTTTAGAGAAATGCTTAACATCAAGCAGGAAGCTTTGGCTTATGATCTGGGCGAAGACTGGAACCAAAAGAAAATTTCGATGCTGGAGCAAAAAGATGTAATCGAAGAAAACCTCTTGAAACAAATCTCAGCTGTATTGAAAATTCCTGTTGAAGCTTTTCAGAATTTTGATGAAGAACAAGCAATAAATATTATTTCTAATACTTTTGGCGATAACGCTTGTATTGGAAATCCTAATTCTACATTTAACTTCAATCCTATCGAAGAGTTAAAAAAACTTCATGATGAAAAAATTGCTTTGTATGAAAGGATGTTGAAGGAGAAAGAGGAAATGATGGTGAGATTGGAGAAATTGATTGGGAAATAATTTTTTATTAGAAGATATATTAACAAAAAAGAGACTTTTGAAGTCTCTTTTTTGTTGAATATTACAGACAAAAGCACAATATTTTTCTGCGCATAACTCCTGTTTTATTATTTAGGTTAAAACAACGAATTAGAATGTTTGTAACTCAAAACAACAGTTTTTAGCTACAAAAATACTTTACTTCATATTTAACATTATATGTACAACTTCGAGTGACTCCCCATTGTTGTCATGTCTAGAAATACCAACTTTCATATTTGCAAAGTTATGAAGGTCATCTCTTACACTGAACCCTGAAAGAGGATATTTTTCACCATAATCATTATTAGAATTCAGATCTTTAATATATTGAATATAATTGATCCACAAGTTGTCAAATCGCTCTGCTTCACCAAATACTACAATAAATTTGCGTTTAAGTTCATGAGTATCATATTTTGAAAGCAGTTTTATAAGGTGTTCTGCCACAACACTGTTCTTTGGTCCACAACTTTCAAGTCTAAAACATTCAATGATTGTAACTGGAATTCCATTGTTCATCCTAATCATAATATCTAATTCACCAGCAGCCTTACCGCTTCCTGAAAGCCCAGACCGCGTTTGATCAGAAATATTATGTCCCTTAGTTCTTAATAAATCAACGATGTCGTCGTTAACTAGGTCTTCTATTTTCTTTTGATATTTTCGCTCAAGAATTCTTGATCCTACTTCAACAAGATCATTTAGGATTTTATCAAGTGAATATAAAGGATTATTATCAGGTTCTTGACTATCTATTTTATACAACCCAAGAAGTTTATGAACATTCACGCCAGTGGCACTTATTTCACAAGGTATTGTTTTGAAAGTATTTTCAGTGCCTACTCTTTTTACAAAAGTATAATTAAAAAGATGAGGACTCATCGAATTAATACACTCTGAGCAATTACATGGAATTTTTTCAGGAACATCAGGATAGTTCAAAGATTGATGAATATCATTTAACTCTTTTCTTATAATTTCAAGTAAGAAGGAAGCATTGGTACCATTAATCCAAATGAAAAGTTTTCTAGAATACTGATCCGTAGTAATCAAAGCCCGCGTATTCTCCCTTTGAATTATTACTCCATTTTTCCAAAAAGTTTTATCATATATCAAATTTCTTGTTCTTACAATGAATCGAGCCATGATACCGGCTGGCATAAAGTCATAATGATATTCAAAGCGCAAATTACCTTTATAATCCCAATCAAATTCAAGTTTTTCAGGTTTAAGTAACTCTGGAATAAGATAAACGTTTTGTTCAACCTCAAAACATAACTCAAACTTCTTCATCAGTGTAACTATATATGGGCGCTTATCACGCTCAAAATCATCAAGAATAATGTCTAACATGGTAGGATCAAATTCACCATTACGAGTAATTACATCTTTTGAATCAAGAATTTTATATACAGCATTTGTTGCCCATTCAGGCTTTAAAAACAATATGTTTCTTAACAGATTATCCTCTTGAAAATGCAGAAAAACACCAAGATCATGAAAGTATTGACTTAAAAAAAGTGCTCTTTTATTTGACAAACCATGTTGATTACAAATACTTAAATATTCGTCTGCTGAAATATAGTTTGCTTCCAAAGATTCTAGTATTGTTCTTATATCTAACCATACTTTAGGAAGCTTGTCACCAATAAGAGGTAATGAATTAATTTCAGTTCTAATTTCAGTCGTAAGTAAATCAATATTTTGACCAGTACTTGCACTAACCTGATGGAATGATACAATATTTTTGAATTTTGTCTTAAGAGATTTCTCATCAATATTGATGATTCTTTCATCAATTTTATTGAGAACAATTATTATTGGCGAATTATTACTTAAAAGACGAATGACATTAAGCCAATAATCAAAACTAATAAGATGTTGATCTGTTCGTGCTTCCCAAACTAATAAATAAAGTGATCTATTTGTTAAAAAAAATTGATGGGTGGAATGGTAAATTTCTTGACCTCCAAAGTCCCAAATATTTACTCTAAAGTCAGATGATGAAGGTGTTTCAATTCTCCACGTTTTTATGTCGATTCCTTCAGTAGAATGAGTTTCAGGGATTGAATTATGTATCAAACGATTTATTAAGTAAGTTTTTCCAACATTTCCTTGTCCAACAATTAACAATTTTGCTTCAAATAACTGTACATTATCACCAAGAGATAAATAATAATTTATGATACCTGAAGCTCCTTGAGAAGAAATTTCTATTGGTACTCTTCCAATAGGATTACCATCAAAATCTAAGACCTCTAGCGAAGTAAGATTTTCAAATTCCTTTGGTAAAGAACTAATCTTATTTCCACTTAAATTCAACTTCTTTAGCTTTTTTAGCTTTCCAATACTAGTTGGTAAATATGTAAGATCATTAAAGCTTAGATCAAGTTCTATTAAATTCTCCAACCTATCAAAAGCGTCATCTTCTATTAAACTTATTTTATTCTCAGATAAATCTAATTTCTCAAGAGTATAACAATCACTTACTGCAGTTGGGAATTTCTGTAATTTATTCCCTTTTATATTTAAGCTCTCACATTTTGAGTATGTTATTCTATCCTCAGATATTGATGTTATCTGATTATAACTTATATCAACTTTTTCTATACTCATCAAATTCCTGAAATAATGACAATTTATTTCATGCATTTGATTATCAGCCAAATTAAGATATTTAAGCTTTTCAATTGTGAATATAATAATTGGTAAAGTTTTAAGTGCATTATTTTTCAAACTTAGGTGTTCTAGCTTTTTAAACTGGAAGAACCAATCTGGAATTTCCTGAATAGAATTTCCAAATAAATCAAGATACTTAATTCCGGTACAAATTTTTAGTTCGTTTGGAACCTCCTTTATTCTGCCAGATGTTAGTTGTACTTTATTAGTGTTAGATTTTAAATCCTTAAGTTTATCCTTGATGTGTGGTTTCATCTATTTGATTTTTTATTTTAACTATCAACTTTATGAATATATATACTTCAAAATTTATTATGTAAAATTAAAAAAGGTCCGAATATCGATATTCGTGAATTAAAGTACTATTAATGTCTTCCCATTTATCATTTACATCGTAAGATAATAGAACAATTCCTATTGTTTTATCCATAATTTTATTTCTTAGTTTTTCTCAAATAAACAACTATTTTATATTACAAGACAATACGTATTTCTACTGTTTTTTTTACGCTCGTGTCACAGGGATTATAAAGAAATATAAAAGCCCAGTTCCTAACATAAATACATTACACAGTTTCTTTTAATATAGGAACGAGTACAAAGAATTTTCACACTATCGTTTTGCATATCGGAACGATCGCTATTCAATTAACTCTGAATATGGAAAACCGTAATATGAAGCCAACACTAAAATATAAATTTGACTTTTAACCTTAAATTATTTAGTTATGGCAACATTACATGAGATCAGATGTATAAACAAATCTGATAGAACAAATATTCATGAACGAATCGTGAATATCGGCGGTATTAATAACGACGGAACCCGTTGGAAAATCAGCCAATCGGAAGCAATTTCAGCTATTGAATCTAACAAATGGAACTTTTATGTAGGTCAAGGAAACAACAGAGTTAATGTTATAATTGCAATTAGTTCTGCGGGATATAAATATTTAAAAACCGCAAATGATAGTACTACAAGCAATAATCTACTTAGTTTGACTGAATGTCCATAGTAAAAAAAGCAAGCTACTTAATTGTAGCTTGCTTTTTCTTTATATTAATAACTTGCCAAATTTTTTACATGAACAATGTCATAAAACTCACCTATTCTCCCCGCTGGCGCGAGCGTCTCGCTCGTGAACGTAAGTTTTTAATTAACAAATACGTTTACGATAATTATCTATAGAAATAATTTAAAATAATTTTGTGCATTGAGCGCACGAGCAAGACGCTCGCGCCAGCAGGGGCAAAAATTTAAGTAAGCTTAACTACATTTTTTCAATGCTAATTTTAGTGCTTTTCCCATTGATTCGAAATCTTCATTATCTCCAATTACAATTTCTTCTTCGTTTAAAAATTGATATCCTTTTCGATTGCCAGCTGTACCTCCATTGATTGTTGGCGAAAATGTAATTTGATTATTTTGGCGCTTAATAAATACATAAAGCGAATCTTTCATCTGAGCTTTTATAGATTTCAATCCTGTAATTTTTTTGTAAGCCTCATCATTTTCTTTTCTATCCTTATCTGTAAATTTCTTTATAGTTTTGGATAAATCAAGATGTTTGTGAATTGTTTTACCAATTTCAAAAGATGATGAATTGATTTCTAGTATTGTAATTTCTTTTGATCTTATAGAATATGAGTTAATTATTTTATAATAGGTTTCAAATAAAATTCTATCAGGATATTGTACTACACTAATTGTTTGAGTAAATGGCAGCTCTTTTTGTTTTGGACGATCAAAAGCCAGTCTCCAAAGATCATCTACAAATTTACATAGAAGAACAATCATAGTAGAAGCTTAGTCATTTTTCTTTTTAAAAACCTTATAAAACACAAAAAGAATCAACAGCCAAATAGGAATTAATTCGACAGATATTTTCATATTCGTCATCCACATGATAGATAAAATTCCCAATAAAAATATGAAACAGATATAATTGCTTACAGGATAAAATATAGAAGCAAATTTTGTTTTTGTGTTTTCTTTATCTTTTGCACGTCTAAACTGCAAGTGCGTATACGAAATCATAACCCAGTTAATAACCAAACAAGACACTACTAAAGACATTAAAATACTAAAAGCTTCTTCTGGAATTACTTTATTTATTAAAATACAAACAGCCGCAAAACAGGATGAAACTAAAATAGCATTAACCGGTACAGATTGATTGTTGAGCTTCTTTAAAAACTTAGGAGCACTGCCCTGATCTGCCAAACCAAATAACATTCTGGAGTTGCTGTACACACTGCTGTTGTATACAGATAAAGCGGCAGTTAATACAATTAAGTTAAGGACATTGGCGATAAGGCTTGTAAAAAATATTTTGTTTCCAAAAAGTTCAAATTCCATTCCGTTTAAGTTTTGAAAAACCATTACAAACGGACTGCTGTCTGTTGTAATTTGTCTCCACGGCGACAAAGCAAATAAAATGACCAATGCGCCAACATAAAATATAAGGATTCTATAAATAACCTGATTGGTTGCTTTTGGAATGTTTTTTTCTGGATTTTCTGCTTCGGCAGCGGTAATTCCAATAAGTTCTAAACCGCCAAAAGAAAACATAATCAAAGCCATTGCCGACAATAACCCTTGAAAATCTCCTGATGCCGTTTTCTCAAAAACTCCTTTTGGAAAAAAACCACCGTCGTTATACAAATTATGAATACTGGCGTGTTCTCCTCCTGTACCGCTTATTAATAAATATGTACCAAAAAGAATCATGGCAATAATGGCGGCAACTTTTATAATTGAGAACCAAAATTCTGTTTCTCCGTATACTTTTACAGAAGCAAAATTTAAAGCATTAATAACCAGAAAGAAAAACAAACTGGATGCCCAAAGCGGAATTTCGGGCCACCAAAACTGTACATAAACGCCAATGGCTGTAAGTTCGGCCATACTAACTAAAATATACAAAATCCAATAATTCCAACCTGATGCAAAACCCGCAAAAGAACCGCAGTATTTATAGGCAAAATAACTGAAACTTCCAGATACAGGTTCTTCGACAACCATTTCGCCAAGCTGTCTCATAATAAAGAAAGCGATAATTCCGGCGATGGCATATCCTAAAATAACCGAAGGTCCTGCCAATACGGCCGCTGGACCAATACCCAGGAAAAGACCTGTTCCTATAGATCCGCCTAAGGCAATTAACTGAATGTGTCGGTTAGTCAGCCCGCGTTTAAGCTGAGTTTCTTCTACGGCATCATGATTTTTTTTCACAGATTAGATTTTAAGGTATTTAAATGTATTCAAAAAATGTATAAACAGCGAAGATAAGTTAAAAAAGGAATCACACAAACTTCTTTCTGTCTCATCTGTCACAATCAAATGTAAATATTTTAAGCTTTAAAAAACCAAACTGACGGCTGGTAACAGGCCGATTTTAAAAGGCTGAAAAAACAAAACACAACTAACTAAAAACCAATATGTTAAATAAATTAAAAAAGGGGAATTTTCCCCTTTTCTGGTACCTCTGCATTTATATAATTTAGTCAAATCTTAAAAGCACAGTCAGAAGCCCCATTCTAGTTACAATCTGCGCCATGAATCATATTCGTTTTCATACTATTTCATTTAATACTTATACAATTTTATCAAAAGATGATTTTTGAAGTAATACAAATAATTGCAGAACAAGTAAATAACTATCTCGAAGAAATTGGGTTAGAGAAAACTGTTGTACCAGAAAATATCGCTTTTTTAGAATCGCAAAGTAATGATATAGACGATCCTTTAAAAGATGGCGTAGCTCTTACGTTAATCAATATTCACGAAGAAGCTGCTTTAAAAAACTTCCCAAATCATACAGTCGAAAATACAAAAACAATATACAGAAACAGCATTATCAATTTAAACCTGTATTTGCTGTTTAGCGCTAATAGAGATAAGTATATCAATTCTCTTAATGATATTTCAAAAATCATAGAATTTTTTCAGGGAAAAAAACTTTTTACACAAGCCAATACCATTTATAACCGAAACAGCAGCGCAATGAGTAATGTAGACAATTTTAGATTTACGGTTGAACTCTACACTCCCACTTTTGAGGAACTAAATTATATATGGGGAACATTGGGCGGCAAACAGCTTCCATCGGCTTTATATAAAGTAAGCCTGATACAAATTGAACGCAATATTGTACAGGCTGAAGGACAGCTTATTGGCGAATTTACCGGTATAACTAAAAAGAAAGATCAACAATGAGTTTTGCTGCCACATACGGATTGTTGTTTGAAGTAACGTTTCTTCATAATTATTTCCTCAATAACGGAGAAGAAACTTTTGCGAGTATGACAAATGCTGACAAACAAAAAATGCTCCAGCAGTTTAATACAGATGCATTCCTGATACTAACACCCACTTTAGAAACCAATACTGTACTTAAAAACTACAAAATGACATTCAAAAAAACCAAAACAGGTTTTAGAATATATACTAAAGTAAAAGATGAATTTGAACCATTTATAAAAATCCCTGCAAACCTGAACCTTACGTTTTTAATTAAAATTAATGATTATCACTTTGAAAATTATACTAATCTTGATTTTGCTCTTACTCAGGCATATCATTTCAGTAATGTAAAACCATTAACTGAACCCGTTTCGTTTGAATATCTTCCAAAAATAAGTGACAATAAACTTATTTCAAATGCATATTTAGTATCTGAAGAAACTACTGCTTATTTAGTTTCAGCACTGGAACCGTCAGAACAGCAAAATGTATTTGGCGTTATTTCTCTAACCGCAAAGGGCGACAACAGCTCTGGAAATATTGTAAATAATTTGGGCAAAATGCTGAGCCCGAATTTTAAAATTCATTTTGATAATCGGAAAACGCTTTGGAAATACATTAACCGTAAAGCAGGAACCGAAATTAAAACCAATGCTGCAAAACCATTAACACGCTCCGGTTTTGTTGAAATTGACCCGCTTACGGATTTTACGCCTGCACAGCCGGCAGAAAGCCAGTATCCAAATCCATCTGTAAAATCAATAACAAAAATCAATAGTGATTACTATTCGGAAATATTTATTTAATAATTAAAAAACAAATCAATTATGGCAACAACTTACAAAACGCCTGGAGTATATGTTGAGGAAATCGTAAAGTTTCCCCCTTCTGTTGCCCAGGTAGAGACAGCGATTCCCTGTTTTATCGGCTATACAGAAAAAGCCACAAACAAGATTAATGGAGATTTGAAATTAACACCAACAAGAATAACATCTCTTTTAGAATACGAACGCTTTTTTGGCTTTGCAAAACCAGAAACAACAATTAGTGTTACCATTAATGATGTTTCGGGCGATAATGGCGACACAAGAACTATTGTTGTCGATCAGCCAACTGCAAAACAGCCTTTTTTAATGTATTATTCTTTGCAGCTGTTCTTTGCAAATGGCGGCGGTCCCTGCTACATTATTTCGGTTGGGCGTTATGGAAATGATTTAGATGATACAGATACTCCGGTTGCAGCAATCAACAACAGCGCTGCATTAAACGACGGATTAGCAGAATTAGAAAAGGTAGACGAACCAACACTGATTGTATTTCCAGACGCAACACAAGTAAGCGGCATAACGACAACTGATTTCTACGGATTATACAACAGTGCCTTAATGCAGTGCCAGAATCTTCAGGACAGATTTACTTTAATTGATACTTTAAGTTACGATGAATCAAGCCCGACAGATCCTAATATAGATGATTTGAGAAATAAAATCAGCTCTGAAAAAGACACTATTAAATACGGAGCTGTTTATTATCCTCATCTGGAAACCATTCTGGATTATGCTTTTGACAGCACTAAAATTATTTTAAAACATTACTCTTACACAGCAAAAGCTTATGATCAAATCGCTGCAGGATTAGTTCCTATTGAAAATGCAACTACAGGAATTGACGCAACTGTAGCAAAATTGGTTGACGTTACTGCTGTTGCTCCATTTAATATTTCTGGTCAAATAAGCGATTTGTTTTTACAAATGTACAGCAATGATGCAACCGGCTTTGATCTTGGCGGAACTTTCGTAAGCGATCCTGCCAAAAAAACGGCTTTCATGACCAAACTAAATGATCTGCTTACTTCTCTAGAAAGTTTATCTCTTTTAAGAAACTCACTCAACGACGAAGCAAATGCTGCTATCAGCACAATATCTGATGAAGATGCGGTTATTGCAAATAACATTACAGGTGCTTTGACTGCATTTAATGCAAACTTTTCTGGTTCAAATAAAATTGACTCTGTATATAAAAACTTAAAAACATTAAAGAAAAAAATACAGGACGAGAATGCAGCAGCAAAACTGCTTAAAATTATATCAACTGACACTGTAAGTTTTGATAAAGAATTAAAAAAATTGGTTGACTATACTGATTTGAACACTCAAAACGATATTACGTTAGTTGCAAACAATTTTTCTGGTATTAAAGCAAATCTGCTTACGCTTTTAGATGCAATTAAATCTGTGAGCGGAAAAGATGTCAATAACGGGGAATTAAACGGAAGAAAATTAAGCACTTTAGAAAGTATCGACAATGCGACTTTTAATAAGATACTTACTGAAATTTACAATCTGCCAATTACACTTCCGCCAAGCTCTGCTATTGCAGGAGTTTATGCCAGAGTTGACAGAGACAGAGGCGTATGGAAAGCGCCTGCAAATGTAAGCCTGAATTATGTAATACAGCCAACCGTTAAAATAACAAATACCATTCAGGACAACTTAAATGTTGATACTGTGGCTGGTAAATCAATTAATGCTATCAGAACATTTACCGGCAAAGGAACCTTGGTTTGGGGGTCAAGAACCTTAGCCGGTAATGATAGTGAATGGCGTTATGTACCCGTTCGCCGCTTCTTTAATATGGCCGAAGAATCGATTAAAAAAGCAACTGAACAGTTTGTTTTTGAACCAAACGATGCCAATACCTGGATAAGAGTAAGAGCTATGATTGAGAATTTCTTAATTCTTCAATGGAGAGCCGGAGCTTTGGCAGGAGCCAAACCAGAACAAGCTTTTTATGTACGAATTGGATTGGGACAAACCATGTCTGCAATGGATATTTTAGACGGTAAAATGATAATCGAAATTGGTTTGGCAGTAGTTCGTCCGGCTGAGTTCATTATTCTTCGTTTCTCTCACAAAATGCAGGAATCTTAATTAAATCATCATTAAAAAATATAGATCATGAGTTATCCGTTACCAAAGTTTCATTTCTCAGTTGACTGGGGAGGAACAAAAATAGGTTTTACAGAAGTTTCCGGATTAGATGTAGAAACCGAAGTTATTGAGTACCGTCAGGGTGCAAGTCCGGAATACAGCAAAATCAAAATGCCGGGAATGCAGAAGTACTCTAACATTACCATGAAAAGAGGCACTTTTAAAAGCGATAATGAATATTACGCATGGTGGAATACCGTAAAACTAAACACCATCGAAAGAAGGGATATTACCATCAAATTACTTAACGAGGAACACGAACCCGTGATTACCTGGAAAGTAAAAAATGCGTGGCCTACAAAAGTGCAGTCAACTGATTTAAAAGCCGATGGAAACGAAGTAGCCATCGAGTCAATAGAATTGGTTCATGAAGGTTTATCTATTCAAAATGATTAGTCATGGCTAACTATTATCCACCCGTAGGTTTTCATTTTCTGGTTGAATTTGATCAGCTGGGCACGAAAGAAAAAGACCATCAATTTCAATCCGTATCAGGACTCTCCGTAGATCTTGAAACGGAAGAAATTGTCGAGGGTGGAGAAAACAGATTCAAACACAAACTTCCTGTAAAAACCAAATATCCCAATTTGGTTTTAAAAAGGGGGATACTTATTGACTCTGACGTAATTGAATGGTGCCGGAAAGCATTAGAGAATTTCGAGTTTAAGCCCGTCGATTTAACTGTAAAACTCTTAAATCAGGACCATGAACCTTTAATGCACTGGAAAGTGGTACATGCCTATCCCGTAAAATGGGCAGTTGAAGATTTTAGTGCTCTGGAAAGCAAAATTGTTGTTGAAAGCTTTGAGCTTGCTTATAATTATTTCACCCTTCATAAAAAATAATTTTATCATGCCAATTGAAATCAAAGAGCTTCACATTAAAATAAACGTGAACGAAAGCTCAAATTCGGGTGCAAAACCAGCTGCTTCATCTTCATCTAAAAATGAAAAAGATACTGTGGCTGAATGTGTCGAGCAAGTAATGAAAATTATTGAACGTAAAAAAGAACGCTGATATGACAACTGGTGAATTAAAAAAACTGAAGATTATTGCGTACAGCGATCCGCAATTCAACAATCCTGTTTCGGATATTGAAGAGTTTGTTACTTTGATGAATCCCGAAAAATATACGTTTCATTACAAAATCGAGCAAGATACAACTCAGGCCGCCGGAACGAGCAGTCCTGCACCAAGGTTTACAGCAATTGCTCCCGAAGAACTAGAACTGGATTTTGTTTTTGACCGAACTGGCGTTATTGCCGGAAAAGAAAGTACAGAAAATGGTGTTATTGAAGACATTGAGCATTTTAGAAAAGTAATTTTAGAATACAATGGCACAGAACATAAGCCAAACTATTTAAAAATTGCCTGGGGAAGCCTTTTATTCAAAGGATCTCTCACAGAAATGACCATTGAGTATAAACTTTTCAGACCAGATGGCACGCCCATTAGAGCCATTGCAAAAGGAAAATTCAAAGGTGTCGTTGAAGATGAATTAAGAGCAAAACAGCAAAACAATCAATCTCCAGATTTAACGCATACGAGAATTGTAAAAGCGGGCGATACGCTTCCTTTAATGTCTTTTAAAATCTATGGCGATTCAAAATATTATCTCGAAGTAGCAAAAGCCAATAAGCTTATCAATTTCAGAAAATTAAAAATCGGCCAGAAAATATTTTTTCCTCCACTGCAAAAACAACAATAGATGAACAATAGCGGCGTCATACAAACCAGTAAAAGTGCAGATTTAGTTACGCACAAACTGCTCATTGAAGGAAATGAACTATCTGGTGTTTATCAGGTTATGAGCATTGTTGTTCATAATGAGGTGAACAGAATCCCTATGGCGCAGATTGTTTTAACCGATGGAGATGCATCTGCACAAGATTTTAAATTAAGCAATGAAGATTTGCTTATTCCGGGAAAAAAAATAGAAATAAAAGCGGGCTATCACAGTGACGAAGAAACGATTTACAAAGGAATTGTGGTAAAACATTCCATAAAAATAAAAGACAATTCTTCCCTGTTAATTGTAGAATGCAAAGACGAAGCGGTAAAACTGACTATTGGCAGAAAAAGCAAATATTTTTATGACGTAAAAGACAGTGACGCTTTTGAAGACATTATTGGCACTTATGGATTGCAAAAAGACGTAGAAAGCACTAATTATAGCCACAAAGAGTTAGTGCAGTACAATACATCTGATTGGGATTTTATTGTGTCTCGTGCGCAGGCAAACGGAAAATTATGTTTTGTCGAAAACGGTAAAATCTCGATTATAAAACCAGATTTAGCTTCTGAACCAGTCGAAACGGTTGCTTTTGGTTCGAGTATGCTTGATTTTGATGCCGAAATTGATGCCCGAAATCAGTTTGCGAAAGTTTCATCTTACAGCTGGAACGCGTCTAATCAGGAATTATTAGAAATTGAAGCCAAAGATCCCAGCGTAAGTCTAAACGGAAATTTATCTTCTTCGGATTTATCTGATATCGTAAAGCTTGAAAATTTAGAATTGCGCCACGGCGGTCATGTTACCGATACTGAATTACAAGATTGGGCCGATGCGAAATTATTATTCCAACAGCTTTCAAAAGTTCGCGGAAGAGTAAAATTTCAAGGCATTCCCGCAGTCAAACCCAACACCATTATTACACTTGAAGGCGTTGGAGACCGCTTTAACGGCAAAGCATATATTACGGGCGTTTTCCATGAAATTGCAAACGGAAACTGGACGGTAAACGTGCAGTTTGGATTAAATCCTGAATGGTTTTCTGAAACGTATGATGTCAATACACTGTCGGCTTCAGGAATAATTCCATCCATAAAAGGACTGCATATTGGTATTGTAACCCAGCTTCAGGATGATCCCGATGGTGAAGACAGAATTTTGGTTAAAATCCCAATTATCAATAATGATGAACAAGGTATTTGGTGCAGAATAGCTGCCTTAGACGCGGGTGATAACAGAGGTACTTTTTTCAGGCCGGAAATTGAAGACGAAGTAATTATCGGTTTCATCAACGAAGATCCAAATGATGCTATTGTATTGGGAATGCTTCACAGCAGCGCAAAACCCGCTCCTCTAAAAGCAGCCGACGATAATCATCAAAAAGGGATTTTTACAAGAAGTGAAATGAAAGTGCTTTTTGACGATGATAAAAAATCGATAGCTATTGAAACTCCGGCAGGCAAAAAAATAACACTCGACGAAGACAAAAGTTCAATAGTTATTGAAGACGAAAATTCGAACATCATTACAATTGACAGCGCAGGAATAAAAATGGAAAGTGCGGGCGATATTTCAATAAAAGCAACTGGCGATGTAAAAATTGAAGGCATGAATGTAAATCTAAAAGCAACTGCCCAATTTAAAGCCGAAGGAAATGCCGGCGCAGAAATGTCATCGGCAGCAGTGGCGATTGTAAAAGGCAGTATTGTACAGATAAATTAAATTATTTCTATTCCTTTTAATTTAAAAAATCTTTTTAACACATAGAAACATAGTTTTTTATGTCGAAAAAAGAAAGTAAAATAAACCAGTTTCCACACATAGCTGCAATATGTGCATTTAAATTAGTGAAACGCCTTTTTTAAAGCTGCAGAGAACTATGTTTCTATGTGTTAAATAATTACAGCTAACTTAATAATTATAATTATGGGATTACCGGCCGCAAGAATTAACGATATGCATGTCTGCCCAATGGTAACAGCAACTGTTCCTCATGTTGGCGGACCAATTTTACCGCCAGGCTCGCCTACAGTTTTAATAGGCGGTCAGCCTGCAGCCTGTTTGGGAGATATGATTGTTTGTACAGGTCCGCCGGATAGTATGATTGCGGGTTCAAGTACAGTGCTGATTGGAGGAAAACCAGCAGCAAGAATGGGAGATTCAACCGCACATGGAGGCACAATTGTAATGGGATGCCCAACGGTTTTAATAGGTTAATCATGGAAAATAAAGAAGCTTTTTTAGGTACCGGATGGAGTTTTCCGCCAGAGTTCAAAAAGAACAATAAAGCGGTCGTAATGACATCTGACGAGACAGACATTAAAAGCAGTCTGGAGATATTGCTTTCTACCAAAATCGGTGAACGTATTATGCTGCCCAGATATGGCTGTAATATGGATGAACTGCTTTTTGAAACATTAGACAGAACACTCAAAACCTATGTTTCTGAACTTATAAAAACAGCGATTTTATATTACGAACCCCGAATTGATGTTGAAAAAATCGACATCACGCAAAGTGATGATTTAGAAGGAGAATTATTAGTCATAATCGATTACAGAATAAGAAGCACAAACTCAAGAAGCAATCTTGTTTATCCCTTTTACAAAGGAGAAGGCACTAATATTTAAAGTTTATAAGCAATGAGTACCAACAGCCAAATAGACAATGTTATTTTTAAAAGAAATGGAGTCAACCAGGAAGAACGCTTTAGTGATGCACTAGAGCCGGGCAACTTAAAACTTCATGATTTTACTATTGAAGACTGGCTGTTATTTGCGTATAATTTTGCCAAAGAAGTCAACTTTTTCGAGACCGATAACGATAAAACGCCAGAAGGCAATTGGCAGGAATTTTTCAGCTATTTTGGTTTTTCAAAAGATAATCATCCGGATGGCATCCCAAAAAGAACCGAAAAGGAATATGCTGTTTTAAAAGAAAGCATTACTAAAACATTATCAACAGCCAATATCAATCAGGACCTTACTCCTCACCTAACCTTGTTTGTGTGCTTTTTGAAATTATTGGAATTATCTCAAAATAAACTTAATCTCATCACAAAAAAGCATTTAGATTTTTTCTATAAAGACATACTTCAAATTGAAAAACTGCCTGCAAAAGCAGATAAAGTCAATATTATTTTTGAACTGGCAAAAAAAATTGCCGAAGAAAAAATCGCTGCTAACACAGAACTTGACGCAGGAAAAGATCCCGATGGTAAAAAATTAATCTACAAAACCACAGAAGAATTTATTGCCAATAAAGCCAATATAGCCTACTTGAAAAGTGTATATAATGATGTTGATCGAGGCGAAATAAAATACAGCGAAATTGCCAATTCTCTTGACGGAAAAGGAGAACCTTTAAAAGAAGATGCTCCCTATTGGTTTCCTTTTGGCTACACTACAGAGGAAAAGAAATACCCTGAATTAAGCGATGCCAAGTTAGGTTTTGCAATAGCTTCAGAATTATTTAATCTAAAAGAAGGCGACAGAAGTATTGACATTACCATAACTTTTGATGGAGATTTAAGTTTTCATCATCCATTCAACACAGCTGATCTTTTGGAAAACATCAGCATTTTGTATAGTGGTAAAAAAGGATGGATTGGAAATTTTAAACTCAGCACAGCGATTGCTTTTAAAAATGTAAATCAATCTTCAAACATTGGCGGCAATCAATTAAGATTAGTTTTTCAGATATCGAAAGACAATCCGGCAATTGTGAACTACGATCAGAAAGTTTTAGCCGAATTTTTCTCAACAGAACTGCCTGTAATTCGGTTTTTGATTAATACGCAAGATCAAAAAGGACATACTCTTTTTAGAGCTTTAGTTACAAAAGCAATAACCGGCATTACGGCAAAAGTTGAAGTAAAGGATGTAAAATCTCTAGTATTAGAAAGTGATACCGGACTCCTTAATGCGGCAAAACCCTTTTTCCCTTTTACAACCCAGCCTGAAAAAAACAGTTCTTTTATAATAAATTATCCTGAAATTTTTTCTAAAAAATGGACAGACGCAGAAATTAAAATAAAGTGGAAAAACACGCCGCTGTCTTTTGAAACGCATTATGCTACCTACAAAAAAAGTTTTCTTGAAACTATCAGTAAAGACATTTTCAATACAGCGATATTCACCCAAGTAACCAGCAATGCCAGAATGAATATCAATCAGCCTGAAGATGGAATTGCCAAAAGAACCGTTCCAGAATCAGAACCTGCAATCGCAGCTAATGCTTCAAGAACATTAAACACAGCCGACCCTATTGTTGTAGAAGGCTATTTTAAAGCAACATTATCTGTTTTAAACAAAGAAGTTTGGGATGAACAAGATAAAGCGGTCAAATTATTTGTAGATGATGATAAGGATCAGGTATTTGAAACTAAAATAAATGTAAAAGGCTCTTATGAGCTTGGCAAAAGCGGTCCTATCCGATTGACCTTAAATCAATCATTTTTACATTCGTTATTTCCGAAGATCTATACTTTGGCCATACTAAATGTGGCAGAAGATCCGTCAACACCAATTCCAAATGAACCTTATACACCCGTTGCAGAAAGCATAAGCCTGAATTATTCTGCTGAGGAAACTATTGATTTTAAGGTTTCTGCCTACGAATCTAACCGAATAAAATTGTTTCATGAAGCTCCTTTTGGCCAGCGCGAAGAACATTCTTATTTGAAACAGCAAGCCATCAATAAAGAAATTTTAGAAGCTGCACCAATTACCAATTGTCTGGTTCCGGATTATTGCGATGGAGGCGAGTTTTATATCGGACTTCAGGATGCCGAAACATTACAGCAAATTTCACTATTATTTCAAATATTAGAAGGAAGCGAAAACACCAAAGTGCCCACTTTTATAGGAAAACAAAAAGTTGAATGGTACATATTATGCGATAATTACTGGAAAAACCTGGATAAAGATATTTTGGCAAATGGCATCGATAACTTTTTAAAATCAGGTATCGTAAAATTTGGCATTCCAAAACAGGCAACAAATGACAATACGCTGTTTCCTGCCAATACCATTTGGGTAAAAGCAAAAATGCACAAAAAATACGATGCCGTCTGCAAAGTTATCGATGTAAAAACTCAGGTTGTTACCGCCCAGTTTTTTGATAACAACAATAATTTAGCACATTTAGACAGCACATTACCGGCCAAAACAATATCAAAATTAATTACCAGAGTACCGCAGATTAAAAGCGTCGAACAGCCTTTTAATTCGTTTGACGGAAAACCATTAGAGTCAGATCCCTCCTATTATCTGCGTGTAAGCGAACGCCTGCGCCACAAAAACAGAGCAATAACACTTTGGGATTATGAACATCTTATTTTACAGGAATTTCCAAATGTTTTTAGAGTAAAATGCCTTAACCATACTTTTATTTCGGGTACAGAAACTTCGTTTTTATCTCCGGGAAAAGTAACGCTGGTTGTAATTCCGGACATTGTAGACAAAAATGTATTTGATATTTATGAGCCAAGAGTAAGCACCGCTGTGTTGAACAGCATTGAGAATTTTATTAATTCTAAAAACTCCATGCAGGTATCTGCAAAAGTAATTAACCCCGATTATGAAAAAGTGATCATAAAACTGAATGTAAAGTTTTATCCGCAATACGATGAGAATTTTTATAAAAAGCAGCTCAACGAAGATCTTATAAAATTTTTATCGCCCTGGGCATTTGATACCTCTAAACAAATCATATTTGGAGTCGAACTGCAGCGCAGTATTGTTATCGAATATATCGAAAATTTATATTACGTAGATTTCTTATCCACGCTTGAAATGGCAATCTATATCGATAAAAAAACAGATAAGGAACATCCAAAAGTCCTAGACGATACAGAAAACAATGATGCCAATGTACCTCTTTTAGATTTTCAAACTACACTGTCACCATCAAGTCCAAAAAACATTTTAGTCTCTGTTAAAAACCATATTATCAGTACCAAAATAGACACTTGCAAAAAAATAACTCAAGAAGAACCTGAAAAATGCCGCTACTAGACCAACATATCACCATTCCTAAAAAATCAGCATCAGAGGACGATTTGGATTTCTTTTATCTAAGAAAAAAAGGAATCGAATATATCGAGTCTTTTGGCAGTAAATTCTGGACTGATTTTAACGAGCACGATCCGGGTATTACGATGCTGGAGATGCTTTGCTACGCCATTTCTGATCTTGGCATGAGACTCAATCTTCCGATAGAAAATATATTAGCGTCTGATGACAGCGATAAAGGCATTCCAAAACAATTTTTTAAAGCTTCAGAAGTATTGTCATCAAGTCCTGTTACACAAAATGATTACCGAAAACTATTTATAGACATAAAAGGCGTTCGAAACTGCTGGCTTGCCAAACATGAGAAAACAGTTTATGTGGACTGCAAAAAAAATCAGCTTTCTTATGACATTAAGGATTATCAAAATCTGCCGGGAAATCTAAGAAAATCTTTTGACATCAACGGCTTATATGATCTTTATGTAGATTTTGAAAGCTCAAAACCTTCAGAAATAGAAGCTGTTAAAGAAAAAATAAGAAAGCAGTATCATGCCAACAGAAACCTTTGTGAAGATCTTGTCGATATCAAAAAAGTGGTAGACTATCCTATTAAAATATGTGCCGATATCGAAGTTGATACAGAAGCCGATGAAGAACTTGTTCATGCCAATGTCATTAATGCTCTCGAAAGCTACTTATCGACAACCGTCAATTTTTATTCTCTAAAACAAATGATTGACAAAGGATATTCAACTTTGGAAATCTTCGACGGTCCAAGTTTAGAGAACGGTTTTATTGATACAAAAGAACTCCTTACAGCCGATTTGAGAAACGAAGTGCGCCTCTCAGATATTATGAGAATAATAATGTCCGTGCCGGATGTAATTTTAATTAAAGATATTTCTTTGGGAAATTGCGGCGGTGATGATTTGGAAAACAAATGGCTTATCTGTCTTGCCCCTTACCAGAAACCCGTTATTTGTGCTAAAAGTGTTTTCAATTACAACAAAGGATTACTGCCTTTGAATATCAATCAGGCTCAGGTAAAAATTTATTTAGATGCTATAAAAGCAGAAAAAGACAAAGCTACAACCAACGCCAGTCAGGATAAAGAATTAGATGTGCCAAATGGCGAATATCTTAACACCGATTTTTATACCACCATACAAAATGATTTTCCTGAAACTTATGGTATTGGTGAAGTTGGGCTTCCTTCCAGAGCATCTGTTGAACGCAAATCGAAAGCAAAACAATTAAAAGGATATCTTTTATTTTTTGATCAGATATTAGGAAGTTATTTTAAACAATTGGGCCAGATAAGCGAATTGCTTTCGGTAAGCGGCAATTTAACCCGAACCCTTTTTACGCAAGTTGTCAAAGACATTGAAGGAGCAGATGACATTGTAAACGGATATGAAAATTACACGGATGACAGCATTACAGAACTGCTTTTTGACCAGCAGGACAATACTATTGAACGAAGAAATAAAATTTTAGACCATCTTTTGTCCCGTTTTGCCGAAAATTTCTCGGAGTACGTATTTGTCAATAAAACCATTTACGGCAATACCACAGATCAGGTAGTACTGCGTGACAAAGAAAACTTTTTGAAAGATTATAAAGTCGTAAGCAAAGAGCGCGGCAATGCTTTTGATTATTACAAACAGCCCACTGGCAGTTTATGGAATACCAATAATGTTTCGGGAGCAGAAAAAAGGATTTCAAGACTCATTGGTATTCGAAATTACAACCGCAGGAATCTTTCTAATTCGTTTGTCGAAATGTACAATTTTATTGATTCAGATAATCAATCTGTTTATAGATGGCGTATTCTGGATACTCATAATGAAATTGTACTTTCTTCAACAGCGGAATATTTTGACACTTCTGCTGCAAATAAAGAGCTTTATTTTGCTGTATTACAGATTATTCAGACTCGCGAATACAAAATAAAAGAGGCTTTTAAAAACGGCACAGTACAAGATTTGTCCATTATCGACAATATTTTAATACAGCAGTCAGATGCCGGAAAATATTCTTATGACATTATAAATCCGGCAATTAATGACAAGAAAAATCCAGACCGCATTATTGCCCGCAGATTTGAATATTATGCTAATCTGGCGGATTTAGAAAAATCAATTCTGGACTTAATTCAGTTCATGAAAGAAGATTTTACCGAAGAAGGAATGTTTTTGGTAGAACACATGATGCTTCGCCCGGATGTAAACCAGATAACCGTAAATCCAGATACCTTCATGCCAATCTGCGCCGATGAGTGCGGCGATTGCGAACCGATAGATCCTTACTCCTATCGCGTGAGCGTAGTACTTCCGGGATATACACTGCGATTTGCCAACACCGATTTTAGAAATTATATAGAAAAAATAATTAAAGAAGAATTACCAGCTCACGTTCTGGCAAAAATATGCTGGATTGGCTACAGGGAAAAAGATGTAAAAGACCCCGCAGAAAACCAGCTTATTCAATTTAAAAAAACTTATAAAGACTACTTATTCGCCAAAACAAATTTGAATCAGGAACAGCCGGAACCGCAATTAATCAGCTTTATAAAATCACTAACCAGTCTGGATAATGTTTACCCAACAGGACGACTATTTGACTGCAGTGATGAAAACGAGCGATTGTCAGATAAAATTATACTAGGAAAAACGAATTTAGGATCACTATAAAAACTATTGCCATGTCAGCAAAACTTTCAACAATAACAACACAATACCGAAGATTTACAAAAAATCAGGTACTTACAGAAGGAAACCTTAATGAGGTTGTAGATTTTTTTGACGACCAGGACCGCCTGTCCCGCATTTACCTGAGCGGCGTTGGTATAGTTTGCGGACTTTATCCCGCTTATAATGAGTCTCAAAAAACAATTACAATAACGCAGGGAACTGGTATAACTACTGATGGTGATCTTTTTAAATTATATCAGGCGGATGTATTAGGAAACAAAAAAATCGATTTTGACTCCAAAACTTATACGCACTGCAAAATCTATGATAATACAAAAGCGGCTTATAAACCCTTTTTTTATGATGGATCAAACAAACAACTGCCTCTTTTTGAACTCTTGACAGAAGAACAGCAAAAAAAAGAAAAAGACCCTTATTTTGCTTTAGCAGAATTTAGCTCAAATACAAAATTTGAGATTAAAGAAGCCGTAGTTCTTTTGTATCTGGAGTCGTATGAAAAAGAATCTGACCTTTGCGTGAGTCTTTCTTGTGACAATCAGGGATTAGAAATTGTGGGCAATTATAAAGTTTTAATTGTCAGCAAAACCGTTGCCGCACAAATAATGAGTCATGACAGCATGATTGGCAAAATCAATTATGTCAATTTGTACCATACGTTACCGGAGCTGAAATCGAACAGAATTGTACTAAAAAAAGAAGATTTTGCTCATCTTGAGGCAATAAAACAAAATTTTACCAAAGGGATTTTCAAAAACAATGTTGTAAAGAACTTGCAGGATGGTTACAATAAACTGCTGACAGGTTTAAATATGCCTCTGGTTCTTGATGCTGTTCAAAAAAAGATAACTGAGCTGTTTAACTTTCAAGGAGACCCTGTACTTCCACCCGATTTTCAATATCGATATGATCTGCTTAACGATCTGGTTGATACTTACAACGAAACCAAAGCACTTTTACTCGACATAAACGATAGTTATTGTTCTCCGGATATTAATGCTTTTCCAAAGCACTTAATGCTGGGCGAATTAATAAAAACTCAGCCTTGTTTTGAATTTCGTCATGATTTTTACAAATCGCCTCAGCTTACAGGAGAAAATCTTACTGCCTGCAATGACTGCCTTGAAGGTGATAAAAACTCAGAAGAAAAAGACGTAAAAGATGAAATACAAATATGTTATGGTGAAAACACAGCCAGACAAAGAATGTACAGTCTTATTCTGCGAACTGCTGAATTATTAGAAAACTACAATCCAGTATATGATTTTATAAAAATTACACCTTCTCTGCAAATGGGCAAATTGGGCAAAAAAGCCATTCCGTTTTACAACAATGTAAACGATTCGCTTATTAAGGCCTGGGATTTTGATAAAACCATTTTAGGGTTACAAAGAAACAATGTTAGTTACCACGATGATTTATTGAACACTAAAAAACCGCTCGAAATACATCTTGACAGTGACTTCTATAGAATAGAAGGTCATCAGGGACGCAACTACAAAGAAGCACTAAAAGCGATTCAGCAGATTAGATTAGATAATGGTCTAGGATTCAATATAATGATTCTGGCTGTAAATGCTAATGAACTGGATAAAACCATTCAAAATTTCACGCAATATTACCTCAACAAAAACCACGGTTACGAGCATAAAGCAGGCGTAGTTACCGGCGGTACTTTCATAATGATTTATCTGGAAGAAAAAGTACCGTATTATTACTATTACAACACCCGCAGACCCTCTTTAACAGGAGACTTTGAAAAATTTGCTGAAGGCATCCCAATTTTAAATCCAATCGTTGCCGATTTTTCACTGCCGTATCTATGCTGTGACGAAAACAATATTGGACTTACTTTACCTGTAGATAAAATTTGTTTTGACAGCAAAACACCTCCTCTGCCGTTTAAAGTATCTCCAGCTGGAGGATTTGTAAAAGCCAATGTTAGACCAGATCAAAACGGAGGAATAGCTGTAAATGAATTGGGAGTTCTTGTTTTTGATCCAAATTTAGTCAGCAAAGAGTTAATTGGTCAAACGATAACCTTTACCGTTAATAATTTTGATAATGACTGTAAGATAACCATTTTCGAAAAACCAAAATTCGATTTTATCGCAGTTCCTTTAAAACCTTCAGGAATCAGCGAAACCGAAGTTACTTTTACCGTAACAGGAGACAATCTTGCAGGTAATAAATTTACATGGAATTTTGGAGACAAAACTGATCCTGTTACTGATGACAAGACCGAAATAAAACACATTTACAAATACAATGGTGAATCGCAAAAGAAATTCACATTTGATGTTACGCTGAATGCCGATAATGGTAACTGCGGTTTTCAGGTTACTCATCCTGTGAGTTTTGAAATTGAAGATCCAAAAGTACTTATAGATGGTAAATTAACAAACAGAATATCTTTTTGCAGAAACGAAAAACCGGTTGTACTTACTCTTGAACCAAATATAAAAGGGGCTGTTATTTCCGGCGATGGTGTTACAATAACAAAAGGAGGAATAGTTCGGTTTAATCCAGCCGATGTACCTCCGGATGCTGTAAGCGTAAACATTCTTATAGACGGCAAACCATCTAATCTTATAATTACACTTTTAGACCTTCCTACTGCAAGTTTTACTTTCAATATAGATGCGGCAGGAATTCTAACCTTAATCAACAACTCGGTAAATGCAGCAGCTTATACTTGGGATATCAATAAGGAAATAATAAAAACAGATAAAAAAGATCCAATCACAAGACCAATTGCTTTATTTAATGAATCTTCCATTTCTGTTTTACTAACTGCGGAAGGCAAATGCGGCTCCGTAAACGATGGTCCAAGGTTAATTGAGATAAAAAAACCGGTTGAAGTAAATGCCTGTCTTGAAAGTGCCGGCCAATTTGTTAAAAGTTCAATTGAAACCATTTCTAACTTAAAAGAAATTTCTGCTTTAAATAAGTTCAGCAGACAAACTAACAGCTTCATTACTGAAACCGAAAACAGATTTATACAAGTTCAAAATGACCTTGAAAGCTACATCAGCGGTACCTTAAATGATAAATTACCTGAATTATTTACACAGGAATATTTCAACTTTATATCGACAGTTACTGCCTCTGCTGTAAGAGCGCAGAACGCTGAGCAGATTACTGCGGTACAAAAACTTATATCGCTGAATACTTCCTTGTTTTATACTATTTTGAGATGTCAGGATGCCAAAACGCTTAAAACATTTGAAGAACAAATTACGCGAACATCATCTCTATTTACCAATTTATTTAAAAGTTTTCTAGAAATAAAATTCAACACAGATACAGACGGATCATTAAAAAAGTTCTTATCCGGCATGGCAAAAGTATTTGCAAAAATTGATTTTATCCTGTCAAACTTAAACATACAAATAGAAAACCTTACCGCTGGTGCTTAGTTCAAATAAACATATTATCAATAAAGTTTTCCTTGAGATAAATACCAATTCTAAAGAAAAAGGATATTATCTCAAGGACAATATTGATGTGTTTTTACAAAAGGAAATATTCTCGATTTTAGAAAATTACTTTAATGAACTGGATTTAAAAAATCCTTCACACAGCATACAATTAGACAAACTCAACCTTGATATTGCCATAAATCAAAATTTGGATTTTAAAGATTTCAAAGAACAGATTCTTAAAAAAATCAGCAGACAAGTCGAAGAAGTTTTTGAAAAAGAAGAAAAAAACATTGAAGGCTATAAACGCATCAACCCGCAGGAAAAAGAAATAGAAGGCTTTTTTCACTTTTTGGAAACAGGTACAAATCCTTGGTGGATAACTTTAAATAAAGATTTTAAAATAATTGAGGATAAAACGTTTAACGAAATCCTGAATAATAAAAATTTCTCTTTTAAATGGGCAAATGCAATGCAGAAACCAATTGCAAGAACAAGGTTCATCAAACAATTTAATGACAGCCAAATTGTAACCATTATTAAAAAAGGAATTGTGCTTAAAAAAAATAATACCGGGAACAGTGCCAAAATAATCAGGATTGAAGCGATAAAAAAACAGATTGAAACAAGTATTTCAAAAAATCAATTGATTCCGAATCAAAGATTTTTAATGTGGGAAATAGTTGTTTTAAATCTTTTGAAAACAAACCATACAACTGTAAAACAAAAGCTTTCCAGATTAATTCAAAGTGTATTTGAATTTAATAAAAAAGGCAGCTTTTTAGAATACAAAGCGCTTTTTCTAAAAGAAATTGAAAATCAGACACAAAACCAAAACGAATTGGAATTACTGGCTGATCTTGATGCTATTGTTTTGATTATCGAAAAAAAACTAGACAAAGTCATTTTAAAAGAAAAAGAAACGGAAATAGAGACTTCACTAAAAAACCAAACATCAATAAAACCTGAGAAAGAAATAGAAAATAAGGCAGAAATAGAAAAAGGGAAAATTGAGGAAAATAAGGAAAAAACAACGTCTGATCCTGATTTGATTTTGTCGAAAGATAAAGATACGCCCGTTAACAATGGCAATAAAGATATCGAACCCTTATCAAATCAATTAAAAGAAAAAACACCAAATAACCACGAAGAAGTAATCGATAAAAAAGAATCTTCTTTTAAAAAAGAAAAAGGCAGAAACGAACAAATAGCAGACAACGCTATTAGCGAATTATATGTCGACAATGCGGGTTTAGTATTAATTCATCCCTTTTTGAAATCTCTTTTTGAAAATTGTAAACTGCTCAATAAAGACAATACTATCAATAATCCTGAAACTGCCGCGCACTTATTGCACTATACAGCCACAGGAAAAGAACAGGATTATGAAAACGCTATGGTCTTCGAAAAGTTTTTATGCAATATTCCAATAGCCGAACCTATTGAAAGAAACATTGTACTCTCTGAAGAAATGAAAAAAGAAGCTGCTGCAATGCTGGAAGCCGTTTTGAGCAATTGGGATGTAATGAAAACATCATCGGCAGAATTGCTTCAAAACGAATTTTTACAGCGTCCCGGAAAACTGAACAGTAATGGAGACGAAAGCCCTGTAATAACTATGGAGCGAAAAACACAAGATGTTTTATTAGACAAATTAAGCTGGAATTTGAGCATCATAAAATTGGCTTGGAAAAAACGAATCATATATGTTAACTGGTAAAAATTGAAAACATGAATATTGAAAACACCTCTTTTTTAGAATACGATAAAAAAAACATTCGCAGCTTTCAGCAAATGGCGTTAGAATTTTTATTCAATAATGTAAACATGTCAAAAGTAGTCTTTTGCGGAGGTGTTGCAGACTATCTCAATCTTCGCGAATATTATGACATTACCATTAATGATATAGATCTGATTTTTGAAAACGAACTGGATTTACAGCCCATGATCAGCAAATTGGAAACAAAAAAATATCTCTCCAAATACTATAAAACAAAAAATGGCGAAGCGTTAGTGCATATTTTCAGAGTTGGAGAAAATTCAATTAATATAGACAGTTTTCCAAGGGATTTTTCCAATTCAACCTATATACAATCACCTTTACTGGGTAAAATGGTCTGGCATACCTCGTTTGAAGAAAGTAAAAAAAACCATAATACCGAAATACATCTCAACACCTCAGAAGTTAAGGGTGTCGATTATCAATGGAGACGATTGTACAAACACAGCCGAAAAGCTTCTTTGTACAACAATGTAACCTTTCTGGAAGAAAAAAACTTAATTCATACAATTAAAAAAAATATTTTATGAAGGAAGAGCCTAGAATAATTTACAGCTTAGATGCATTTCCTATCAGCAATAATAGATGGAATGAAGGCAATAAATTTAAAGAAACGATTTATTCTACAGCTCTAAGCATATTATACAGCCACTTATGGTATAAGGATATTGAACTTTATGCTGACGAGACTGCATATAAGTTTTTGTATATGCTTCCGTGCAGGGTGACTAAAATCAGCAGTAACGAAGACGCTGTAATTTGGATGAAATCGAAGATTGATGTTATGGAAAAACAAACAAAACCTTTTATTCACCTTGATAATGATGCCTTTATAAAAAAGAAAATAAATTTTGATTTCGATAAAGTGATTGTTGAACAAAATGATTACGAACTGTACAGTATGTATCAATATCGTCTGGATTTTTTTAATCAATACACTCAGGATTTAGATTATTGGAAACCAGATCTGGGATATGCATTTAATTGCGGCGTATTAGGTTTTAGAGACTTAGAACTTCGGGATGAGTTTTTAAAAGCCTACTATGCTTTAGAGGAAATTTTTATTAAAAATAATAATCCGGGAATAACAAGAATAGAACCCTGTATTGTTTTAGAGCAATATAATCTGGCCGCATTGTTACATCATAAAAATATTAAACCAACATTACTGCTCTGGAAAAAAAACTTATTCGAAAACAGCCAGCTTGCAGACAGAATTGGCTACACACACATTGCCGGTCAAAAAAAATACCGGATAGACATTGTTCAGGAAATAGAAAACAGGCTTTTTAAACTGTTTCCGTATTGGTACAAAGAAGTAAAAAGTGCTTTAGAAAAAGAAGGCATCGCTTAAAAAACTATAAAAAGCTATATATGAAACAACGACACAAGATGATTTACAGCCTTGATGTGCTTCCTATAATGAATAACAGATGGAATATGGGAGACAAACTAAAGGAAACAATCTACATGACGGCTCTAAGTATTTTATACAGCCATTTGTGGTATGATGAAATTGAACTTTATGTAGATGAAATAGGTTTTAAATTCCTGTATATGCTTCCTTGTGCTGTTACCAAAGTTCAAAATGAGAATAAAATTGAGCTTTGGATGAAGTCTAAAATTAATGCTATGGAACTGCAGACAAAACCGTTTGTTCATATAGACACGGACATATTTATCAGGAAAAAAATAGATTTTAGTTTTGATGATATAATAGTAGAACGCAGGGAAGATACTTATGAAATGCATTACAGGAAACAGGTAGAATTATTTACCAGATACACCAATAACTTACCTTATTGGAATACCAATTTAGGCTATTCCTATAACTGCGGCATATTTGGCTTTAACGATCTCAGGCTCCGCGATGAATTTATAAAAAGCTATTATGATTTGGAGAAAATATACTTAGAAAACCAGCAAAACTTTTCTGTATTGAAACAAGAAGGTTATGAAACCTGCATTTTAATAGAACAATATACTCTTGCCTCACTCTTGAATTATAAAAACATTAATCCTACAATCCTATTGAAAGGAGAAAATATAAGAGAGCAGGGAAAATATGCAGATTCTATTGGGTATTCTCATTTTTTCGGAATGAAAAAATATGACAAATATGTTGTTGACGAGATTGAACTTCGACTCTTTAAAATATTTCCGTATTGGTACAGGCAAATAAAAAATGCATTAGAGAAAGAAGGTATTATTGCGAGTAATGCACAGTTTGTTTAGTGAAACAAATTATAGTAATCCAAAATGGTAAAAATGACTAATCATGAGAGAATTTGAACAAAAAAAAGCAGTTAATCACTCTCCTTCTACTTTTTTTGGACCAAAAGTTCAAAAAAAGCTGACCACAGGCACTGTTGGAGACAAATACGAAACTGAAGCAGATAATGTTGCAGACAAAGTAGTCAACAAACGTAATACCGGAGGTTTACTGCAATCCAAAAGTGAAAACGCTGTAAAGCAAAAACCTATTTCAGAAACCATTTCAACGGTTCAAAAACAAGATTTAGCACAAGAAAAGTCTTTACAAAAAAAGGGCAAAGAAAAAGAAGAAGATAAAAAAGTGCAAAAGAAATCGGATAAGGAAGAAGATAAAAAGGTACAGAAAAAAGGAGAAAAAGAGGAAGACAAAAAGGTACAAAAGAAATCCGATAAGGAAGAAGATAAAAAAGTACAGAAAAAGGGAGAAAAAGAAGAAGACAAGAAAGTACAGAAAAAATGTGCCGATTGCGAAAACGAAGACAAAAAGGCTCAGAAGAAAGAAGAAAAAAAAGACGAAAAACCAGTTCAGGCAAAGTTTAAGGAATCAAACTCAGTAAATGAAGGAGTCGAAAATACTCTCAACAGCTCAAAAGGCGGCGGCAGTGCTATGGACAAAAACACAAAGCAGGAAATGGAATCTGGTTTTGGTGCCGATTTCAGCGATGTAAACATCCACACAGACAGCAAAGCTGTACAAATGAGCGAACAGCTGGGCGCACAGGCTTTTACACACGGCAGCGATGTTTATTTCAATAAAGGAAAATACAACCCTGACTCTAAAGAAGGTAAACATTTGCTTGCGCATGAACTTACACATACAATACAGCAAACAGGAAGTAAAGCCCAAAATAATGTTCAAAAAAAGGACATGCTTCAATTATCTACAATGCCCTGGAACATAAGCCGATGGACAACTCAGGTAAGAGAGTCTAATAATTTTACTGTTAGTAATGGCGGAACGGTTACAGTAACATCAAATTTAGCTTGGGATGGTCCGCCAAGATGCAGGGATATTGCCAGCACAATAGAAGTAAATATATATAGAAAAAGATTTTTGATAGACAGCAAAGAACATAGCGCCTCAATTTCATTATCCGGAGGAAGTACTTCGGTTTCTAATTTAACTGATGGCACTTATTATGTAGAAATTGTCTTAAGCGGATATAATGGCGATCCAACACATTGCAGTTTAGCAGGAAGAGTTGACATTGATGCAACCTGATAACGAAATGATTTTCTGTAAAATATAATAATCAAATATGCCAGTTTTAACCAAAAAAACGAATACGAATCCTTCGCACTCCTCGTCACACCATGACAAGGGGAAGGAATCTTTTTTTGGCATTCAGGCAAAATTGAATATAGGAAAATCTAACGATAAATTTGAAATTGAAGCCGATAGAGTTGCTGACCAGGTAGCTGCCAATAAACAAACGGCAAAAACTGAATCTTTCTTTTCGCCGTCGCCCGTAATGCAAAAGAAATTAGCGCGCGATGTTCAAAAACAAGAAGAGCAAAATAAAGACGTACAGCAAAAAACCGCAGCCCAAACCATAACACCCGTTGTACAGTTAAAAGAGGATTTAATACAAAACAAACTCGATTCCAGAACAACAGAAAAACGAGAAACCAATCCGGTTTTTTCTGCCTCAAAAACGTTAATTCAGCATAAGCTGGAAGAAAAAATTCAGAAAAAAGAGGAAAAAATTCAGAATAAGACAGAAGTCAAAAAAACAGAAACTGCCTCAAAAAACATAATTTCACCCAAACCTTTAATTCAAAATAAAGGAGAAGAAGAAAATCTACAAAAGAAAAAAGAAGAAGAAAAACAAGCCAAAGACGATGAAAAGCAGCTGCAAAAAAGTCCTTCCGGAGATGCAAGCCCTAGTGATAATTCTAATTTAGAATCCAAATTAAACAGCAGTAAAGGCGGAGGCTCTCCTCTATCCGGAAAAGTAAAAACCGAAATGGAATCAGGCATCGGAGCTGATTTCAGCAATGTCCGTATTCACAATGATTCTAATGCTGTTCAAATGAACAAACAATTAGGTGCACAGGCTTTTGCAACAGGAAACAATATTTATTTTAACGAAGGAAAATACAATCCAAATTCAAAAGACGGCAAGCATTTACTCGCCCACGAATTAACACATACTGTACAGCAGGGAGCTGCAATTAGAAAAAAACCGGAACCAGTCTCCCCTGCTCCCGAAATGATTCAGGGATCATTATTGTCCTTTGCGATTCCTGATTTTATAAAAGACAACGTCAGACATGTTCCCGGTTATACACTGCTCACAGTTGTAGCGGGTTATGATCCTTTGAATGACGTAAATGTCGAAAGAAATGCCGTCAATCTTATTGAAGGATTTATGGGATTGATTCCTTTTGGAACAGCCATATTTGATAAATTACAGGAATATGGTATTATTGATCGTGTTTTTGACTGGGTCAACAGTCGTTTGAGTGAACTAGGGCTAAGTATGGATGCGTTACTCCAACTGGTTAAGGATGCTTGGGACGAATCTTCAGTTTCAACTTTTATAGATGTTGTTAGAACCAAATTTAATGACTTGGTAAATCGGGTAACTACTTTCGCATCTTCACTTGTTGATCAAATCATAACCTGGATAAAAGAAGCATTGATTGAAGTTGCAGAACCATTATTGGCCGAAAACAAAGCCTATTCACTTCTCAAAAAAATAATCAAATACGATCCCCTGCGTGACAAAGAAGTTACTGCCACAACTGTAGAAATATTAGAAGATTTCTTATTGCTGATAGACAAGCAGACTGAGCTTGAGCAAATGCGCGAAAAAGGCACGCTGCAAAAAACGGCCGACTGGCTTGATACGCAAGTTGGAACTTTCAATTCACTATTAGGTGAACTCCGCGGACTCATAACTACAGCCTGGAATGCTATTCAGCCTTCGAATCTTGCCAATATCAGCGATAACCTTTCGGCACTTGCTGTTCAGGCTGGAGGATTTTTACAAAGAGTTTGGGATTTTGCTTCTGGCGTAGCATTAAAAGTTTTAGAACTTGTTAAGGATTCACTATTAGGATGGCTTTCTGATCAGGCCAAAACGGTAAGAGGTTATTCGCTTGTTAAAGTAATCATCGGAAAAGATCCTTTTACACAAGAAGTCGTACCCCGCACTGTACCCAATATGATAAAAGGCTTTATGAGCCTTATGGATGGCGGTGAAGAACAATATGCACAAATGGTTGAATCTGGCGCAATAGCCAGAATTACAGGCGAAATTGAAGCCGCAGTAGCGACACTCAACATGACGCCGCAATCTATCATACAGCTCTTTACTGATATTTGGGATTCTATGACTATTGATGACCTCATTCATCCGATAGATGCGTTCATGAGAATCATTGAGAAATTTGGAGAACCTATAGGCCGACTAATTGCTTTTGTGGCAGAAATTGTTCGAATCGTAATTATGGCCATTCTCGAAATCATGAATTTCCCATTCGATCTTATAGGAAACATCATTACTAGAGCCTTAGAAGCAATTGATGACATTAAGAAAGATCCAATTGGTTTCTTGAAAAATATACTGCGAGCGCTTAAACAAGGATTTGTACAGTTCTTTGACAATATTGTTACGCATTTAATAAATGGTGTAACCGGCTGGTTAATGAGCGAATTGAAAGATGCCAATATTCCGGTGCTGACTGATTTCTCTTTAAAAGGTGTTATTGCCTGGATTATGGAAGTGCTGAATATCTCGATGGAAAAAATCTGGGAAAAACTAGCCGCACATCCGCGCATTGGCCCGGCAAGAGTAGCCAGAATCCGCAGTATGATTAATACACTTGAAGGTATCTGGACATTCATTAAAGATGTTCAGGAACGCGGTATGGCTGCCATTTGGGACAAAATACAAGAACAGCTTAGCAATTTATGGAATACCGTTCTCGATGCCGTGAAAAACTTTGTCATGGAACGTATTGTGAATAGAATTACAGCCAGACTTTTAAGCATGTTAGACCCAACGGGAATCATGGCCGTGATAAACGGTGCTATGGCGTTCTTTAATGCGATACAAAGTTTTATCAAATACCTGCGTGAAATGCTGGAAGTTGTCAATTCGTTTGTCAATGGTGTAGCCGATCTTGCAAGAGGCAATGTCGCCACAGCCGCAGATTATCTGGAAAGAACCATGGGACAAGCCATGCCTGTTGTGATAGGTTTCTTGGCAAACCAAGTTGGTTTAACTGGTATTGGGGCAAGAATTGGCGAAATGCTTATTGCTGTTCGTCAAATGGTTGATGAGGCACTGACCTGGTTAGTGAATAAAGCAGTTGATACTGGAATGGCATTGTTAGACAGAGTGATGGGAAGAAGCCAGCCTGAAGCAGCAACAGCATCTGGTCCTATTGCAGGAGCTTTAGCTGAAATTCACAGCGAAGGAGAAAAAGAACAAGATCAGGGAGAAGTTACTGCCGATGAAGCTCAGGCAATAAAGAATAAAGTCAATAGAGATCATGCATCAGTCATCGATATATCTTCTGTTACTGATGATGGTGAAGATTGGAACTTTAATTATATTCAGAAAAAAGAGGAAAAAGTCCCTAAGAAAGCTGCACCAAAAACAGTAATCATGCCTACTGTTATGAGCCAAGGAAGACCCAAAAAAGTTGTTGTAAATCCATTAACAAAAAAACAACCGGATAGTGGCGCTGGAGAATCTAGAGTAAATAGAAGTGTAATGACTGGAAATAGTTTTATAGATGCTTTTGTAGCTAAAAATGCAGGGAATCAATCGGAAACAAAAGGTATTCATATTTTATCAGCCGCTCTATATGGAAAAGCAACTAACGAAAATTTAGCTTTTGGTACACAATCTTTAAACACAAACATGGATAATGGTCCAGAACAATTTGGAAAGGATAATAAATCAAAAATTTTAAAATATTCCATGACTGTTAATTATTATCAAAATTCCAAAAATGATTCAATTTTTGCATTGCCATCACCTAGTAATGCACAATTAACTTTAGCACTTGGTTTTTATATAGCGCAATCTATAACTGCTAAAATTGATGAAATAGACGGAACTAATCTTACCTCTGTTTATTCACAAACTTTAACAGGAAGTTTTCCAAATATTACAGGTATAGCAGCTACTCCACCAGAACAATTAGTAACAGATTTGTTAAAGAATAATAAAGTTTCTGGAAAAGTTACAAAAGACGGAAAAGTTTATAAAAAAACAAGTTATACAGGATACAGAGAAATCGCCCGCGATCTTTCCAGAACAGATGCAGTAATACGAGATGCAATCAATAATTTAATAGATGATGTAATAATTAAGGAGGGTAATAACTATTATGTAAGATGAAAAAGAAATATTCAGAAGAAGTAGAAAAATTATTCAAGTTCGGAAAAACAGATTTATCTGAAAATTGGCCAAATTATGCTGAAAAGTTGAACATTGGAAAAAAAAATACAGACGAACTAATCGACATTGTAAAAACGTCTAATTTAAGTCATGCAATTTCAGGATTTAAAATAAAAGATTTTGGTGCAAGACATGCATGGAGAGCTTTAGGTCAATTAAAAGTTACAAAATCAGTTCCTGTTTTATTGGATGCGTTAATCGATGAAAAAAATGAAGAGGCTTTTGATTTTCATTCTGAACTGCCAAAAGTACTTGTATTGATGGGATTTGAAATAATTCCAGATTTGGAAAAATTTATAAAAAATCCAAAAATTGAATGGGATTTCAAAGTTATTATATTCAAAGTGCTTGTTCAATTTGCATTAAAGAGCTCAAAATATAGAGATTATGTTGTAATTATTTTTAACGAATTATTCATTAAATATCACAATGAGCCAATTTTTATTTCAAAACTTTTAAATGAGTTGTTTAAAATTGATCCTATTGAATATGAAGTGATCAAAGAAATAATTAAAAAAGACAAATATGATTATGGAAGCATTGATAAGGAGGGTCTAATACACTTTACAAAATTGTCAAAATTATATTAAAAAGATAAAATCAAACTTATGGTTGCTTTTATTTAGAAAACTGATAAAAGTTGTAGAGACTGCAGATAATAATTAAAATATAAAGTCATGCAAAAAACATTCTACCAAAAAGAACTGCTTATTAAAGCAGTACAACAAAGAAAAGGACTAAATAATAACAAGAAAGACGTTGAAAAAATTCAGTCCTGGCTTAATTTATTTGCTATGCAGAATCCAAACTCTGGAACTGCTACAGATATTGATGGCGATTTTGGTCCCGCAACAGAAAAAGCAGTATTGAATTTTCAAAAAGTCAATGGTCTGCCTCAAACCGGAAATGTAGATCAAAACCTGTTTGATAAACTCGTGTCGCCTCTCAAAAAAGCTTTTGAAAGTCCAATATCCGGAAACAATCTGAGGGAATTAATTCTAAATACAGCACAAAATCATCTTAAAAATCATCCTTTTGAACTTGTCATAAATAACCAAAGTAATACGGGGCCATGGGTACGAAGTTATATGGATGGAAATGAAGGAACAGAATGGTTTTGGTGTATGGGTTTTGTTCAGGCCATTATCGATCAGGCGGTATCTATTCAGGGAAAAAACTTTAAAATTCTAATGCCGTTAACTTACAGCTGTGATACTGTGGGCACAACTGGTCTTCAGAAAAAGATACTGACACGTTATCAAACTGCCAGAACCAATTCGGCTTTGATAAAACCAGGAGATATATTTCTTCTTCAAAAAACACCAAACGACTGGATTCACACCGGAATTGTAACTGCTGTTCATGCTGATACCATAGAAACTATTGAAGGCAACACCAATGCCGGCGGTTCTAATAATGGAAATGCTGTCATGAACAAAATCAGAAATTATAAACAATCAAAACTTGATTTTTTTTCAATCGAATCATTAGTATAGAAAGATGGAAAATGTATTTACCTATATCAAAAACCAATTCGTATTTCAGCTTGATACTCTTTTTCAGGTCGAAAATCCAATGGAAAAACCTGTTTTAAATCAAATTGATTCAAATGGTTTTATTGACGAATTTATTATCGAAAATAATCTAACTGAAATTGATATTCTAATTTTGGGACTCGCTCTTGTTCCTCACGTGAAGCCAGATTTTTTGAGTTCGATTATTGCCGAATATTTACCTAACGGTGGTGAATTACCCGAATTTGGCGGCATAAAAACAAAAAATCACCGCGGTATTTTGCCAACAGGAGAAACAGCTCAGTTTTTAATTGCCGGAAATGATCTCGATAACCGAATTTTATTCTATAATTATTTACACAATCAGTCTTTTCTTTATCAAAAAGGAATTATCAAAATAGATTCTGTTCCCAATGGTGAACCTAAACTTAGCGGTCTGCTGATTTTAGAGGACGAATACATCGAAAAATTTATAACCGGAAAAATTCTGAAACCACAGCTAAGCAGTGTTTTCCCAGCACAATTAATAGAAACTCAATTAGACTGGAACGATTTAGTACTCAATTCCAACACTTTAAACCAAATTAAAGAAATCGAAACCTGGCTTAAATTCAACGAAATCCTATTTAACGATTGGAACATGAAAAGCAAAATAAAACCCGGTTTTAGAGTTATGTTTTACGGCGCACCGGGAACAGGAAAAACGCTTACGGTTTCTCTGTTAGGAAAATACACAAAAAGAGACGTTTACAGAATTGATTTGTCGATGATAATTTCGAAATATATTGGCGAAACCGAAAAAAATCTGTCTTCTCTTTTTGACAAAGCGTCAGATAAAGACTGGATTCTGTTTTTTGATGAAGCCGATGCTATTTTTGGAAAAAGAACCAATGTCAGGGATGCTCACGATAAATATGCCAATCAGGAAGTTTCATATTTATTACAGCGCATAGAAAATCATCCTGGATTAGTAATCTTGGCCTCTAATTTCAAAACCAATATTGATGCTGCTTTTACCCGAAGATTTCAATCTATAATTGAGTTTGAAGTACCTTCTTATGGCGAGCGTTTACAGCTTTGGCAAAATAATCTGCCTAAGGGAATTAAGATTGCTGAAGATGTAAATCTTAATGAACTTTCAAAAAAATACGATATTACCGGCGCTAATATTGTCAATATTATTCAATATGCCTGCCTGAGAACTTTAGAAGATAAAAATGAAAGCATCAACCTTAATCATTTACTTCAGGGAATTAAAAAAGAATATGCCAAAGAAGGAAAAATGATGTAAATTATTAAATAATAACAATCTGAATACAAAAACTTTAAATTCATTTTTACTAATATAAAAAGAGATATCAAATATAGTTTGACATCTCTTTTTTATTAATTGAGTTCAGCCGTTAAGCCTGATCAAAAACTTTTCCCAAATGTTCTTCCATAACAAAATACGGATCATCGGTATGTGTCATTGATCTTATATGAATTAAACTGGTTTTGCTCATCATTCTTAACATTTGTCGTCTCTCACATGGTACAAGCTTACCATTCTCCTCTTTCTGCCCTGCTGTAAAAGCACTTCTTCCGTGAGCACACAAATGATTATTCACAAATATAACATCACCTGAATCTGGGATATAATTACTATTAATCAGCTCTTTAGCCTCATTCCAAAACTCTGTTAAATTGTAAAGAGCTTCTGGAGTCTGTCCGGCTTTTTCATTAAATATCTGCTCCGCAGCATCAAATCTAATAAAAGGCAGCTTTTTATTTCCATATAAAACAGAAGCCAGCGGACCATCATTAATTTCTTCCTGATAATTAGCATCTTTAGGACATTGATAAATTGGATCAAAAAGCTTTTCCATTATCTTATTCACCTTACCATGCGACCTTACTGAGTAAAGTGTAGAAGGAACTCTTTCTTCATTTCGCAGATATAGAAAGCTTAAAAAATCAGCCTGATGTAAAAGAAAAGCATCTTCTGTATGAACATACAAATTTGTTTTTGATCCCGAACCTGTTTGTGTAGCTGCCATATTTTCATCTGGAATAACAGCATGAAGGATTCCCCCGCCCTTTCTCTGCGCATAATATTGTACCGGTTTTGAAGGAACTGCACCATGCAGCAAGGAACAAATAAAGCCGTATTTATTGAGTTTTGAGTAATCAGCACTCTGCCAATTCGCGGGAGTCGGTCCCAGATGATCCTGATCTACTTCAAGAAGACCTCTAAAAATAATAGCGCCATATTGGTCAGCTGAAAAATCTGTTCCAAAACGGCTTAAAATTCTGGCTATTCTTTCTGGAAGAAGCTGAAAAGAATACAGATGAAGCGCTTCTATATAATCTGGGTTTTCATAGCTCTTAAATGCCTTTTCCAGCAAAGCGCCCACATTAGACAAAATGTTTCTTTCCTGAGGCGTAACCTCCACTATCAGCGGGCTTGTAGGAATTTGATAAGCATAGTTTTCTTTTACTGGTATCTCATCTTCAATTAATGATTGTGATTTCATTTTTTTAGTTTATTTAATAGTTAACAAAAATTGGGACAAATAATAAACACAAACCGTTAAAAATCAAGCTATATACAAATAAAACATCATTCCATAACATTTTGGCAATGTAGAGAATTTCGTATAATTTTTTTTCTGTTTTATTTTTTTTATAAAGATTAATCTCTACATTTGTTCCTACTGTTTTTATTCATTCTAAATAAAATCTACTTACAAATGTATTTATTTTTATAATTTAAAAAAGAATTTTCTTAAAAAATTTATTAAAAAAATATGAATATTAGCACTAAACCTAGTAAAATCAAGGCATCGGATTTTACACATAGACAAAATATTTCAAAAATCATCCGCACACGGCGAAGTGTTTATGCGGATGAGTTTATAAAGCAGAACATACCCGATGAATTATTAAATGAAATTTTAATAAATGCGACCTATGCGCCTACCCATAAAATGACCGAACCATGGAGGTTTATTGTTTTTAAGGATCGTTATTTAGAGCAGCTGGGATCTTTTCTGGCAGATTATTACAGGGATTTTTATTTTGAAAAGTTTTCTGCTGATGAAGCTGAGGAAAAGTACAATCTGCTAAAAGAATATCCGCTTAATTCAGCTTGTGCTATTGGCGTTGTAATGGTTCGCAATACTAAAATTAACCTGCCCGAATGGGAAGAAGTTGCCGCCGTTTCATGTGCCGTTCAAAACATTGCCCTCTCCTGCACTGCCCATGATATTGGGAGTTACTGGAGTACATCTGCAGGTGCAGTTGATTACGTAAAACAATTTGATCTGGCCGAAAATGAGCAGTCTCTCGGTTTAATTTATGTCGGTTATTATCCAGAAGATCTTGAGCCATCCAAGAAAAAGAGAACCCCGATTTCTAACAAAGTAACTTATTTTAAATAACCTCAATTCTAAAACTTATCATTATGCAAAACCTATTAGACAATGCCCCGGATGTCTTTGTTAAAAGCTCCACTGACGATTTTTATCAGGATATTTTTCATGAAAATTCCGGAACAGAATATGCCAATGCAATAGAATTAGTTCAAAAACGTGTAGCAGGTTTTCTTGAGAATACTAAAATTCCGTTCAGCGGCATTAAACCTGATGAAATACGAAATAAAGTTGAAGCTGTAAATCTGGATCAGCCTGTAACCGATTATGAAACCCTTTGGGACGAGATCGATGAAATTTATGTAAATCATGCCACTGCTTACCATTTACCAGAATATATAGCACACTTAAACTGCCCTGTTGTAATTCCTGCTTTAGCGGCCGATGTATTGATTAGCGCTATTAACTCATCGCAAGACACATATGACCAAAGCGCAGGCGGAACATTTATAGAAAGAAAATTGATTGCCTGGACTGGCGAACAAATTGGATATAATGCAGATTGTGATGGTATTTTTACAGGCGGCGGATCACAAAGTAACCTTATGGGACTGCTTTTGGCCAGAGATTATTTTGCTTTAAAATACCTCAACTGGAATATCAAATTAAATGGATGTCCGCCGGATTCAAGTAAATTCAGAATTTTTGTTTCTGAGAAATCTCATTTCAGCAATCAAAAAAATGCTTCTATTTTAGGCCTTGGCGAGCAGTCTATTGTTCAGGTTGTGACAGACAGCCGTTACAGAATGGACGCCAAAAAATTAAAGCAGGCTATTATTGACGAAAAAGAAAAAGGCAACATTCCTATTGCTATTGTGGCTACAGCAGGCACAACAGATTTTGGTAATATTGATCCATTATCTGAAATTTCAGTTCTGGCAAAAGAACATGAATTATGGCTTCATGTTGACGCTGCTTACGGCTGCGGCTTATTGCTGACAGATAAATACAAACATCTGTTAAACGGCATTGAACAAGCTGATTCTGTGACAATTGACTATCATAAATCTTTCTTTCAGCCTATTTGCAGCAGTGCTTTTATGGTGAGAAACAAACAGCATCTTCATATCATAAAACATCATGCCGATTATTTAAATCCAAAAGAACAGGATTATGATGAACTTCCGGCACAGATTAACAAATCTCTGGTACAAAGCACACGCCGTTTCGATGCATTAAAACTATGGTGCACACTGCGTTATATGGGCAGAACTAAATTGGGACAGTATACAGATACCATTATTGAAACCACCAAACAAACAGCTGAAATACTGGAAAACGACAAAGACTTTGAACTCTTAACAGATTCTGATTTAAGTGTTTTGGTTTTTAGATATAAACTAGACGGCTGGCCTGGAGATACTTGTAAAATGAATTTACACATCAAAAAGAAAATGTTTTTTAATGGTGAAGTTTTAGTGGCAAGTACAAAAGTAAACGGCATTTTTTACCTCAAGTTTACGATTTTGAACCCATTAACGACAATCGCACACATCAATAATATCCTTTCAATTATAAAAAAACACGGAAATGACTACATCTTCTCCTAAAGAGATTGCTCAGGAAGCAGTCGATATTACGTTTACCATTTTACTTAACTGCTGTGTTCGCGAAATAGGCAACAGCAGTTTTTATGAAGGAGTGCCTAAATACGATCCTGTACTAAAATCATATATGTCTAAGTACAATCATGAACTTCATTTAAAACTGGATTTTCCTGTTGATAAAGTTGAAGTATATGCACCGATACGTTACAGATCTGAAACCTTTAGACATTTGTATCACTTTCCGGTAATGGAACGTGATCTTACTGCTGAAACCATCAGAGAAATAGATGCAGAACGTCTTTTAGAATTAATTACAACTCATGTAAGACAACAGTATCCGCTGGCAGATTCTAAAAATGTCAAAAAAAGAATGAAGCTCAGTACAGAGAAAATAGCACAGTTTTTAGAGCATTTTCAAGCTTCGGGACAGGAATTTAATAAACCTGAAATGACCTTTATAGAAGCCGAACAATTATTTCCGGCAGGACATTTACTTCATCCGCTTACAAAAGGACGTGAAGGTTTTACGGAAGCTGAAGTTTTAAAATATGCGCCAGAAACCGGCGGGCAGTTTCAGCTGTATTATTTTTTAGTACATCCAAATCTGGTTACTGAAAAGTCTGTTGACAATATTTTACCTTCTGATTTTGCAAAAGCTTCAGTAGTAGAAGCCAGCAATGGAGATAAAAAAGTACACGATTTACTGGAAAAATATCCGGAATGGAAGGTACTTCCAGTTCATCCGTGGGAAGCAGCTTACTTTAAATCACAAACCACATTTGATACGCTGGTAAAAGAAAATCTGCTTATCGATTTAGGCGAATTTGGAAAAGAATTTACAGCAACCTCATCAGTAAGAACGGTATATAATAACGAAAGCGATTATATGTATAAATTTTCTCTCCATGTAAAAATTACCGGAGCAGAACGTATAAATCATTATCATGAACTTTACAGAGGTTATGAGGTATCCCGCCTAATGCAGACTGCCTGGGGAGATAATGTAAAGAAATCCTATCCAGATATCGAATTGATCTGTGATCCGGGCTTTATATCTGTATCGTATAACGGAAATGTACTGGATAGTTTTTCTACCAGTGTGCGATACAATCCGTTTAAAATTGCGGTAGACGAAAAAGAAAAGAATGTCTGTTTATTGGCTTCATTATGTCAGGACAATATATTGGGAGAACCTTCGAGAATGCAGAATGTAATTCAAAAAGCTTCTCAGCAAACCGGATTGTCTCTGGAAAAAACCAGTGCACTTTGGTTTAAAAAATATATCGACATTATTGTTGGCGGTGTAGTAAAAATGTTCAATCAACAGGGAATGTTCTGCGAATGGCATCAGCAAAACACACTTGTACAATTGGATGCGGCTTTCCTGCCTGAAAAACTATTTTTCCGTGATAATCAAAGTTTTTTATTTAGAAAATCTTTTGAAGAGCAGCTGAATGAGATTGTACCCGGTTTATCTGAAAATGGAAAAATGTTTATTCCAGACGATCGTTTGTATAATTTATTACTTCATTATTTCTGGGTTGGCAATATACTCGCAGTTGTAAATACATTTGGCACCAGCCAGCTTGCAGATGAAAAAAATCTCTTAAATATTTTATACGACACTTTAGAGGCTTTACAAAAAGAAGACGAAAGCGGTCTTGTTACGTTTATTCTCGAAAGCAGACATTGGAAAGTAAAAGGCAATTTACTTACCGCACTTAATGATATTGACTGCGGTGGTAATCCGGCCGGTGTTACACGTATCAACTTTCCGAATGTTTTACACAAACGCTTTTTTTCAGAACAATTGATAAATCCAAAAGGAAAAGAATTGGTCTACAACCGCTATTTTCCTAAAGAAGTTGTAACGATTAGTCTGCGTCCTCTTGATTTAGAAAATGATCTCGAAATGCTGCATGAATGGTTTCATCGCGATCACGCCAAAGCGAACTGGAAAATGGACTGGCCTCTGCGTGAACTTGAAACGTATTACAGAACGCTTCTTCCAAGTGACGGTTTGTACAGCTATATAGGAATGGCCAACGGCGAACCGACTTTTAATATTGAAGTTTACTGGCCAACTCGCGATGTATTAGGTGATTATTATGACGTACTTCCTACTGATTATGGAACGCATCAATTTATTGCGCCGACAGATCCTAAGCAAAAATTTGTCTCACCATCAACACAATGCATGATTGATTATGTCTTTGCACAATCTGAAGTAGGCAGAATGGTTGGCGAAGGTTCTGTTGATTCCAGAGCTTCGATGATGAACAAAGCTTTTCATGGCTTTAAAATCGATAAGATCATCGAAATGCCGCATAAAACCTCAAATCTTAATTTCTGCTATCGCGAATGGTATTGGGAAAAATTCCCGCAGAATAAAGACATTATCATAAACTCAGAAGCAGAACATAATCTTATAAACCAATAATATGGAAGATCGTAAAGTATATTCATTAATAGGCATTGGCATTGGACCGTTTAATTTGGGTTTAGCCGCTTTGTTAGAACCCGTTGATGACGTCTCATCACTTTTTTTTGACCAAAGAGAACAATTCAATTGGCATCCGGGTCTGTTATTTGACCATGTAACACTTCAGACTCCATTTTTATGTGACTGTGTTTCTATGGCAGATCCTACAAGTAAATTCAGTTTTTTAAATTTCCTTAAAAAGACAGACCGTTTGTATAAATTTTTCATCCGTGAAAACTTTTTCGTCCTGCGCAAAGAGTACAATTTATACTGCCAATGGGTAATTAAACAGCTGCAAAACTGCCGTTTTTCATCCAGTGTAAGAGAAATTTATTATAAAGACGGCCTTTATGAGCTGCATGTTTTTCATAAAGATCAGGATCAGACTAAAATTTATTATGCCGAAAAATTAGTATTGGGAACTGGAACTGTGCCTATACTTCCTGATTTTGTCGATTTAAATGAAATGGAAAAAGTCTGCCATACGTCAAGCTATCTTTTTAGAAAAGAAGAAATATTAGAGCAGGATACCGTTACTGTAATTGGTTCCGGACAAAGCGCCGCGGAAGTATTTTTTGATCTGCTTCAAAACAGACCTAAAAACCTAAAACTGAATTGGTATTCCCGTCCTGATCGCTTTTTTGCTATGGAATATTCTAAACTTATCTTAGAGCATACATCACCAGATTACATCGACTATTTTCATCAAATGTCGGCTTCAGATCGCAAAGTCATGCTGGATCGTCAGAAATCACAATTTAAAGGAGTCAACTTTGATTTGCTGAATGAGATTTATGATTATATGTATGCGCTTAGTGTAGACAACGATGATATTGGTGTAAAGATCAGACCGAATATTCAATTGGATGATATAACGACCGGAATTCACAATACTTATGAACTGCATCTGGAACAGGTAGAACAGCACAAAAAGTTTACAGACCAAGCTGACTATGTGATTTTAGGCACGGGATATCATTATCAGGAACCTCAATTTCTTAAAGATATTCAGCATCGCATCAGCAGAACTTCGACAGGCAGTTACGATGTAAAAAGAAATTACACCATCGATACTAACGGCAGCGAAATTTTTGTACAAAACGCAGAAATTCATACGCACAGCTACATTTCTTCTGATTTAGGAATGGGCGCTTACCGCAATTCCTACATCATTAATGAAGTGGCAAAACGTGAAGTATATAAACTAGAAAAGAGAATTGCTTTTCAGGATTTTGATCTTTCGGGCATTGCTGCAGAAAAGGCAGTCGAAATTAGTATTTAATAGCATTTAAAATGAATATAGAAACAATACCACACTTAGAAGTTTTTACCACTCAGGTTTGGGAAAAGGTAAATCTTAATCTGCTGGCTAAGAGTTTAGCCGAATTAATGCATGAAGATGTTGCCAAACCTGAAATTATGGGCAGTAAAGATGATCTTACACATTTTAAATTGACAACCGATCTTGCAGATGTTTATTATACTTTTTCAGCTTATCCAAGACTTTTAGAATATTGGCATATTGAAAAAGAAAGTATCCAAAGATGGGAAAACGGAACAGCCTCGCCTGCTAAAGATGTTCTTTGTTTTTTTATGGAATTGCAAAAAACCTTTGGCATTGATTCCTTTACATTGGCAAAATATACAGAAGAACTTCTCAATACATTATATGCTGATGCACATTTGTACACCAGAGAAAAATTGAGTTCTGCTGCACTTACACAAGCCGATTATCAAACCATTGAACATCAAATGGAAGGTCATCCGTGGGTAATTGCGAATAAAGGGCGTGTTGGTTTTAACAACACCGAATATCACAGTTACGCTCCCGAAGCCAATAAAAACACTGATTTGTACTGGCTGGCCGCTCATAAAAAAAGAGCCTCATTTAATGCTTTGGAAACGATCAATTTTAATGATTTTTATGCCGATGAATTAGGTGTTGAAGTTTATAACAAATTTCAGGAAAAGCTCCGCAATATGGGACTTGTGGTTGAAGATTACGTTTTTATTCCCGTGCATCCCTGGCAGTTAAACAATAAAATTTTACTGCAGTTTCATCAAGATCTCGCCAATCAATATTTAGTGATTTTGGGTAAAAGTGACGATGTATATTCGCCTCAGCAAAGTATTCGAACCTTCTTCAATTTAAGTCATCCTTCTAAACATTATGTAAAAACGGCAATCTCTATTTTGAGTACAGGAAACATCCGCGGACTCTCTCCAAAACAAATGGATATTGCGCCAAGAGTTACAAAATGGGTTAAAGAAATGCTTGATAAAGATCCTTATTTTGAGGAAAAAGAAGTTGTGTTATTGGGAGAAGTTGCTACGGTTTCGTATCGTCATCCACAGTATAATTCCATAACCGACAGTCCGTATCATTATCGCGAAATGCTGGGTGCATTATGGAGAGAAAGTGCCGAGAAATATCGCAAACCCGAAGAAAACCTAATGACAATGGCCTCTTTATTATATATCGATGACAACGACACTCCCTTTCTTCAGGAACTTATAAACGTTTCCGGACTTAGCACGCAAAGCTGGCTTGAGCACTATTTAGAAGCCTACTTAAAGCCTTTGCTCCATATTTATTATCAGCATTCTTTATGTGTAACGCCACATGGTGAGAATATTATTCTGGTCATGAAAAATGGAATTCCACAGCGTATTATTATAAAAGATTTTGTTGATGATATTGTTTTAACAGAAGAAGCCAAAGCAAAATTACCAGATGAACTTAAAGACGGTCTTATACAATCCTCTAATAAAGAGAATACACCTTTGTTTATTTTGATAGGTGTTTTTGATGCCTTTTTTAGATACTTGTCCGATATTCTGCATACTCACATGGATTATGATGAACATCTTTTTTGGAAAACCGTTATAGGATCAATCGAAGAATACAAACAGGATAATCCGCATTTAACAGACCGCTTTGAAAAGTACAATCTTTTTGAGCCTGAGTTTAAGCGATTTTACATTAACAGCTTGAAACTTCTTAATAACGGATATGCTGAACAAACTGGTTTTGCCGTGCCGAAAAAAGGAAGCAAACTGCCTAATCCGCTTTATGTAATCAGGCAATATGAAATGAACGAGTTTACAGAGATCAGCGAAACAATACAACACCAATCATGAAAGTAGTGGTTTTAAGGCTTCAATCTTATACTGATTTGTTTTTTACTGCGGTATTAGGCCGAGAGAAAAAATTCACTTCAGGCAGTATTAATCGGGCAATTGTATTGCTTGCCGTTCCTATGGTTTTAGAACTGGTGATGGAATCTGTTTTTGTTTGTGCCAGTTTGTTTTTTGTGAGCAAACTTGGCGCAGCAGCGGTTTCTATTGTAGGTTCTACAGAATCTGTTATCAGCTTTTCGTATTCCGTTTCGATTGGTCTGAGCATTGCTGCTTCAACTTTAATTGCAAGGCGCGTTGGCGAGCAGAACTTTAAGGATGCGAGCATTACAGCCGGACAAGTAATAAACATAAGCGTTATCTGTGGTATTCTAATAAGTATCATATGTTTTATATGGAGTAATGAAATACTGGGACTTGTAGGACTTTCACCAGCAGTTATAGAACAAGGCAGTTTGTATGCAAAAGTAATGTTTGCCAGCTGCGGTTTTATTATTATCCGTATTGCATTAAACGGTATTCTTCGCGGTGCCGGTTCTGCCTCTATGGCAATGCGAACGCTATGGCTTTCGAATGCATTAAATATTCTCTTGTGTCCTCTCCTTATTTTTGGATGGGGACCAGTACCCGCATTTGGACTATTAGGCGTTGGTATCGCTACCGCTGTGGCACGTTTTATTGGAGTTTGTTATCAAGCATTTCATTTGGTTAAAGGAACAACCATTATTCAAATTGAAAAAGAGCAGCTGGCGCTTCATCATGAAACCTTTAAAAAAGTAATGAGACTTACTTTTGGAGGTATGCTCCAGTATTTGATTCCTGCATCGAGCTGGCTGTTTATGATTAAAATCGTTTCTCATTTTGGAGGCAATGCTCTCGCAGGTTATATAATAGCGCAGCGTGTTGCTTCAATAGTTACTACGCCGGCTTGGGGAATAGGAAATGCAGCGGGAATTTTAACCGGACAAAATTTAGGAGCCCAACAGCCCGAAAGAGCCGAAAAATCGGTCTGGAGAGCAGGTATGATTAATATGTGCTTTTTGATTACAGTGGCGATTGGATGGATTTTTATGGCGGATCCTGTTGTCAGAATCTTTTCTGACGTGCCGGAAGTGATCGATAACAGCACAACCTACATTCACATTATTTCCATCGCTTATGTATTATTAGGATATACAATGGTTATTTCAAGAGCGCTTAATGCAGCCGGAAAAGTTATGATTGTCACCCTGCTTTACATCCTCATGTTTTACGTGATACAAATACCGCTTTCTTATGTCTTTGGAGTAGCATTGGGTTTTGGTCCAAAAGGCATTTTTGCAGCTATATTAATTTCAGAACTGGTATTGGCTTTTGGCTGTATCACCATATTCAGAACTGGAAAATGGAAATTGACTAAAGTTTAAAAAAAAATAATTAACAAATTAAAATAACATCATTATGAGTACAACACAAGAATTACATCAAGTTTTTGCAACCGCATTTGAAATACCTGTAGAATCAATTACTCCAGATTTAGAATATCAGGGTATTGTCGAATGGGATTCTATGAGTCATTTACTTTTAGTTGAAGAATTGGAGCGTTTTTATAATGTTTCAATTTCTATGGAAGATATTCTGGAAATGGGAAACATTGATAAAATAAAAGCAATATTGAAGAAAAACGGCGTAGAAATCCAATAATTCAAAAGAAAAAAGTATGGGACTTTATGATTTAATTAAAAAAAATAAAAAATTAAATTTTATAGATGCAAACACCAAAGTTGTCAAAACGTTTAACGATATACACGAATCTTTAGATATTGAAGATCTTCGTGCAGTTGTTTTCATTTACAATGACAATCAGCTGCCGGCAATCGAAGCGTTTTTGAATTTTTATCAAAAAAAGTACACAGTAGCCCTGCTTAATGCGGGGCTGCATCCTGAATTTAAACAAAACCTGGAAAACGAATACAAACCAGCTTATATCTTCGATCCCTCTAGAACGATTGTTGAAGATTACGATTCAAAACAGGTCTCAAAAGACATTTCTGTTTTTAAAAGAAAAGAAATTCGTCTCTACCCTATTCATGGCGATGTTAAGCTTTTAATGAGTACATCAGGAACCACAGGGTCTCCAAAATTTGTAAAAATTTCAGATGACAATCTGGTACAGAATGCTTTATCTATCATGGAGTACATGCCAATAACGGAACACGATGTTGTTCCGTTAAATGTGCCTATTAATTTTGTATATGGCTTTTCCATTTTTACAACAAACTGCATAAAAGCAAATACAATTGTATGTACAGAAAGAGATGTACTCCAAAAAGAATTCTGGTCAGATCTTGCCGAATATGGCTACTCGACTTTAAGCGGCGTTCCTTATTTTTATGAGTTACTGCATCGTTTTGGCTTCTTTAAAAAAGACACACCTTCTGTACGCTATTTCACCCATACGGGAGGAATGCTGAACCAAGAACTGGCAAACGTGATTTCAAATTATACCCATATTTACGATAAACAGTTTTTTGCACAATACGGACAAACTGAAGCCAGCGGCAGAATGGCTTATTTACCTCCAAAAGATTTTGAGACAAAAGGAACATCAATAGGATTTCCTGTAAAAAATGGAAGATTTGAAATTGATGAAAACACAGGAGAACTTATTTATTACGGTCCTAATGTTTCCGGAGGTTATGCCAATAACATTTTCGATCTTCAGCATTATGAACAGACAGATAAACTTTATACCGGCGATCTGGCAGAAAAAGATGAATCTGGATATTTTCATATTAAAGGACGTATTAAACGTATTATGAAACTATTTGGTGTCCGTTTAAACCTTGATGAGGTTGAGGTTTTGCTTAAAAATCAACTGGGAGGACAAACTTTTATCTGTATAAGTGTTCAGGACAAATATCTTGGCGTTATACATCAGGATGCTTCTTTACTCCGTGAAACCATAACACAGGTAATTAAGGAAAAACTGGGATTGCATGCCAGTTCAATAAAAAACTATTATTTCGATCAAGTGCCTCTGACTGTTAACGGTAAAGTTGATTATCCTGCTATAAACAGATACATCAACGAAAACGAAAATGCAGTTGCAGCTGCAAAAACAGTTGTCGGGTAATTTTAAATATCTAACTAACAATTAGGCGAAAACCTAAAATAAAAAAACAAAACCATGGAACAGCAAAGCAAAAGAATCCCGGCACTTGATTTAATAAAAGGAATGAGTGTTATAGGAATGATAATTATACATACACTGTTGACATTTGCAGATGTCAAATCACAGTCGGAAACCGTTATTGGAAGTTTTATTGTTTTCCTGGGCAGAGGAACTTCTATTTTTCTAATCTGTATGGGAATAACATTTATGACTTCTCGTCATCAAAGCCTTACTAGTTCTCTAAAGCGAGGCGGACTGCTTTTGGCGGCGGCTCTTTTTATGAATTTCTTAAAATTCATTTTTCCGGTAATTTTTGGTTTTGCACCAGATAATTTCATACAACGATACGGATGGCACGGACCAATTGAACAGCAGTATTTGTATTTAATGTTACTGGGCGACATACTTCAATTAGCAGGAATGTCTTTGCTGTTCATTGGTTTTATTCGAAAATATGTTACCAATAAATACGGAATCTTAGCCATTGGCTTATTAATAGCATTAGTTTCCAGAGAAGTCAGCGGCATCAATTTGAATTATCCTGTAATTAATTATGTGCTGGATCTTCTTTTCAATAATGATTTTCCGGCATACGTTTATTTTCCTGTTTTTCCATGGATGTCTTTTATTATCATAGGGATGTTTTTTGGTAAATGGTATCAGGAACTTAATTATAACAGACCTCAATTGTTTAAGAATATGCTGTATATCGGTATTTTATTTACTTTATCAGGCGCTCCCCTAGTTTTTATTTACGGAGATTACAATTATAATGGTTTTTACCATATGGGACCAGGTGGTGTCCTTTATTTCGCAGGATGGACGTTAATTTTCTTATGGATTATTTATAAAATATCAGTAAATATTAGAGAAAATAAGTTTGTTCGACTTTTAAAATACTGCAGCAAGAACCTGACTTCTATGTACATGACACAATGGATATTAATTTCTTGGGGCAAAGGCATCTTCGGTTTTAGAGAAAATGGAATAACAACGGTACTGGCACTTATAGTAATGTATATAGCATTGACTTTTTCAGTTCAGATACTTTTTGATTTATTGAAAAAAAAGAGCCAGAAATCAAAGGCTATTGAAGTACTTAATTAAAATTTAATATATTTTATTTAACATTTAGATATTATTAATAGATAATTTCATACTTTTGAATTTTTATTTATTCTAAATAAGGATAATTACTAATTCTAAGTATATTTCATGAATCTCAAAATAGTATTGCTCTTTTTATTTTCGTCGACATTTTTACTCGCACAAAACAGAATCACCGGAAAAGTAAATGATGAACACGGAAACCCGTTAAGCGGTGTTAACATTCAGCTTTTAGGAACACAAATAAATGCTGCAACAAATGCAGACGGGTTTTATCAAATAGAAAATCTGGCAAAAGGCAGTTATACTATTGAAGTTAGCTTAGATGGATATGTTTCGAAGAAACAGACTATTGCTTTAGAAAATTCTCTAAATACTACAGTTGCTATAACTTTAGAAAAAGCGCATACATCAAAAGAAGCAGAGAAATTAAATGACGTACTGGTAAAAGGTGTGTCTGAAAAAAGAAAAAAAGAGGAAACAGCAGAAGCCGTTTCTGTAATAGAAATGAAGGAAGCTAAATTTAAAACGGCAGATTTAGGCGAAGTGCTTGCCCAAACACAGGGTATTAATGTTAGGCGTACCGGAGGTTTAGGTTCAAGAACCAATTTTTCGATGAATGGACTTACAGGAAATCAAATCCGATTTTTCCTGGAAGGAATTCCTTTGGAATATCATGGTTATACTTTCGGGATTTCAACAGTTCCGGTTAATTTAGTAGATCGTGTTGAGGTTTACAAAGGAGTCGTTCCTATCGAATTCGGAGCAGACGCGCTTGGAGGTGCTGTCAATTTAATTACGCCTAAAATAAAATCTGGTTTCAGCGGTTCATTTTCAGCTCAGGCAGGATCTTTTGGAACTTACAGAACTTCATTGATACTTAGTGACTACAATAAAAAGACTGGATTTTTTATAAAAGGAAACGGATTTTACGACGCTTCCAAAAACAATTATAAAGTAGATGTTGATGTTCCGGATGATGCCGGCAAGATCAAAAAAGTAACGGTACCTCGATTTCATGATGCCTACAAAGGCTACGGATTGCAGTTGGTAACTGGTGTAAAAGACAGAATCTGGGCAAAAGAATTAAGTATAGAAGGGTTTTATACTGATTACACAAAAGAAATTCAGCACAATCAATTAATGGTTGGCGTTCCTTACGGAGAAGTTATGACATACCGAAAATCAGCCGGAACTGTCCTAACCTATCGCAATGACTTTGGTGAAAATTTTAATTTAGACTTTATTTCGGGATACAATTACAGAGAACGCCAGTTTAAAGATGTATCTGATTATGTTTACAATTGGTACGGTGAACGTATCGAAGGTTCTGCAGGAAATATCAAAGGAGAAATTTCAGAATCTACAGGTCCAAGTGATACTTACACTTGGAATAATGATGTTTTTTCACGCCTGAAAGCTTCATGGAAAATCAATGAGCAGTATGCAGTGAGTTTTACTTCAGCACCTACCTACTCCAAACAAACCGGAGATGACAGACTTATTGACGGCTATGATCCTGCCGCTGCGGTAAGAGATTTGTTTACATGGGTTAATGGTGCCGATTTTAAAATAAATGCCTTTAATGAAAAATTAGAAAATCTTTTCTTTGTTAAAAATTATTGGCAGAAAATCAATTCTGAGGAAAAAATACCTTCAAATAATTCAGTAATAAAAGAAGACAGAAGCGTAAACTATTTTGGTTTTGGAGATGGATTCCGTTTTAAATTCAATGAACAATTTGCAGCGAGATTAACGTACGAGTATGCTACCCGCCTGCCGCAGACAGATGAATTGTTTGGAGACGGTCAATTTATACAAGGTAATCTAAACTTAAAACCAGAACGCAGTCACAACATTAATTTTGAACTTTTCTTCAAGTCAAAAGAAAATTATGAAAAGAGTACCTGGCAGGTTCAGACCAATCTTTTTTTAAGAAAAATAGACAATCAAATCTTATTTGTTCCAAGTCTGGATCGTAATAATATCTATCAGAATGTATTTGCAGCTACTTCTAAAGGAATTGAAGTGGCGGGAAGCTGGACTTCTAAAAATGACAGACTTTCATTTCACGCAAACAGTACATACCAGCACTTTTATAATGACTCAAACGAAGGAATATTTGCCGCTTATAAAGGAGACAGAGTACCAAATCAGCCTTACTTTTTTGCTAACGGAGGCGCAGCTTATTCTTTTCATAACCTAATTAGCAAGTCTGATAAATTATCCTTTTTCCTTGATGCAAGATATGTATATGAATTTTTCAGAAGCTGGGAAAGTGCTTCTGTAAATCCGTTTGTAATCCCGAGCCAGAAGACTTTTGATTTTGGATCGACGTATCATAACAGCTTTAACGGAATTAAATATGCCTTAACCGCAGAAATACAAAACTTAAGCAACGAAAAAAATTATGACTTTTTTGGCGTACAAAAACCAGGAAGATCATTCAATATAAAATTAGTAACCCAATTTTAATTTAATTATATAACCAATCAATATGAAAACAAATCGATTTTTTATAAAAAATGCTGCATTAGCCATAATGTGTTCTTTATTTGCATTAACATCGTGCAGCTCAGATGATAACAAGACAGATGACGAAGGTCAGGGTAATAATCCAGCGGTTATTGCTGCAGTTCGTATAAATACTCCTTCAGGAAGAGTTTTTTATTTAGGAGCTTATGACAAATTCCCTTCAACTCTTGATTATAAAACAATGACAGAGATTGGTCCTGGTGCTACAATTTATTCGTATGGCGAACATCCGTATGTATGGAATGGTACTGCTTCAACCTTAACGAGATACAATGTAAGCAACGACATGAAAATTTCGGCTTCAGATGCTTTAAGTCTTGCAGGAACAGGTGTAAGCGGTACTTTTGGACCTCCTGCTTTCGTCTCTGAAACAGAAGCTTATTTTTTCGCCTTAAATGATGGAAAAATTATCAAGTTCAACCCAACAAGTATGACAATAACTGAAACTATAGCAGTTACTCCATTACCATTAAGTAATGATGCTGCTGTTAAAACATCTACTTACAGCAGTTATGTTACTTCTGCAAAAAAAATTATTTTACCTGTGGGCGCAACACCAACAGATTATAATAAGTTTCCACAATATGCACAAATTGCAGTTTTTGATATTGCATCAAAAGTGGTTACTTATGTTAAGGATACACGTATGTCAATGGGATATTTTACTTTTGCTAAAGGTAATGACGGAACTTTGTATTACAGATCTTCTCGTGAAACAGCTCTTTCTTTAGATTACAGTACTGTAACTGGCAACCCGCCAACAGGTGGATTATTAAAGGTAAATCCTGACGGAACATTTGATCCTAACTTCTTTGTAGATCTAAGAGCTGCTATAAATGCACATTCAGTAAATGTAGTGCCTTATGTTAACGGAGATAAAGCACTTGCTCAATATTTAGATAACACATTTACGCCTCCGGCTAAACCTGCAGAATGGTACAATGCTACAACTAAATATGCACTTGTAGATTTAAAAACTCTAAAAGTAGAACCTTTTACTTCTTTTGAACAATACGGAACAGTATACTCAGTAGGAACAATTGATGGTGTTGAGTATTATGGAAACATTCCTACTGACAGTAATAATTTCAAATACAGACTTTTAAAACAAAAAGGAGCTGCTGAATTTGAAGCAATTTCTGAAGCTCTGGGCGGTAGTTTAATCTTTGTTGGAAAATTAAGATAAGCATTCTTCTTTAATTTTATTTTTAGAATATAAATGGTGTTTTAATTATAAAATTTAAACACAGATTATTCGTTAAAAAAAGAATCTGTCCTTTCGGGCAGATTCTTTTTTTTTAAGCTTAAATGAATGATTTTTGATTTAAATTACTAAATTACAATTGTTTAATTTTATCTCATCATCATCTATAAAGAATCATTTACTCTAATTAAATAATAGAAAAAATGGCAAACATCAAGCCTTTCCTCACAGTTAATAACGGAATAAAAGCGGTTGAATTTTACATTGAAGCTTTTGGAGCTGTCGAATCACAAAGATTTGAACTGGAAAACAACAAAATATCTTCAGTAATACAAATTGAGGATTCTGAATTTTATCTTAGCGATGAAGAAGCGTGTGATGGAAGTCAAATTATAAATCAGACACATAATACGCTCATTAGGATAATTCTGGAAACTAAAAATGCAGATAAGATATTTGAAAATGCAGTAAAATTTGGTGCGATAGTAATTTGCCCCATAGCAACTGAACAAGACTGGAGAATTGGAAAGCTAAAAGATCCGTTTGGGCATATTTGGGAAATTGGCTATCCATTGTAAACTAACCTTCAAAATAAAACATAAACAAATTTTAAAACTTAAAGTCTTTTGTTTTTTAGGTTTACTTTTTTTCAATTTGATATACAAAATTCAGTTTCGGACTTTCGCCAAAGTAAGCTACTACTTCTTCATCAATCTTCTCGGCATTCAATCTTGAAATTGCTATTTGTGATCTAATATTTTCTGAGCCAATGTGAAATTTTACTTTTGAAACATAATCAAAAACATAATCCAGCATTGTATTTTTTACACTTTGATTAAAGCCTTTTCCCCAGCAGGATACAGCATAAAAAGTATATCCAATAAAAATACTGTCGTCTGTCTCGCTGTAATCATAAAATCGTGTGCTTCCAATAACTTTTTCGGTTTGTTTGTCTATAATTTTAAAAGCGCCCCGGCTTTTTATGGCACCTTCAAAAAACTTTTCAAAAACCTCTTTTTTCCATCGGTCTTTATTAGGGTGCTGTTCCCAAATTTTCGGATCTGAAGCCACTTCGTATAGAGCATCAAAATCTTTTTCCTCTAAAGGATATAGAACACAAAAATCATTTTCTAAAATGGGTTGTAAATTAAAAGTCATAACGTATAATTTTAATTCCTAAAATTAAATTCTTTAATACTGAGTATTTCCAACAATTCTCTTTAACAAATCAACAACAATCGATATTCTCCATCATTTTCAACTGGCGCCCTATGGATACAAGGCAGTACTTTTTGTTTTGGATGATCTACAGCCAGACGCCACAGATGCATCAATCCTAAATTAATAGGTTCTGCATCGGTATTTACCTGATAATGCAAATCAAAGTAATTCTCTTTTAAAAACTCTTCAAATTCTTCTTCAGGTCCATCATGAAGTTCTTTTAGCTTTGCTCTGATTTCTGGAATTAAAATTTTCTGTTCTGCCTGAGAATTAGAAACAATATCACTTGCTGCTCCGTGATAGGTGCATAAAAAAGTATCTGTTGCAACAGGCGAACGATCAACATGAAATGAATATACATCAGTAGCGATAAAATCAAACTCATCATCACGCTCATAACATTTCAATAAATTAAGAGAAGGCGAAGCTCCAAAATCAGTTAATAACTGCAAATCATTTAAGATTATTTCTCGTGCTGTACTGCCTTTTTCTGATAGCTGGAGTGCAAGTAAATCTTCTGGAAAAACTTCTGTAATATTTTCTTTTAAACGCAGTTTGGTTACAATCTCATTAAAATCGCCATCCAAATTTCTGTACCAGCATAATGCATTTATTTCTCCCTTAAAATCTGTATGTACAAGTTCAGAGAAAGTAGAAACGATTCCTATTTGACTGCTGGCAGAAAATGTATTACTCATAGTAATAGATTAGTTAATTTATGTGCAAAAATATAGAATCATAATCAGCTGACGCATTCTTACAGCTTAATTTTTGGAATCCTTTTTCGGTTTCTAAAATAGGTGTTATTCCTTATGCCGTCTTCATTCCATATTTCAATACAGCAATTAGCAGCGATTCAGCATAAATTATTACTTTTAAACCAATTAACTAATAATCAAAGAACTAAAATGATGCAGACTGAAAATTTAGAAATCCCAAAAATCAATTTTGATGCAGATGGAGAATTAATAATTACCGCCTCTCCCACTTCATCTAAAAATGATTTTGATTTTTTTGAAGGAAAATGGAAACTCCGTAATAAAAAACTCAATTCCAGATTGTCTAATTGCACGGAATGGACAGAATTTGAATCGACACAGGAAATGTACAAAGTTCTAAATGGAATTGGCAATATCGATAATTTTCTTGCCACTTTTGACGGACAGCCATTTGAAGGAATGACGGTAAGATTATTTAATCCGAAAAGCAGATTATGGAGTATTTATTGGGCAGATTCTAATGAAGGAAAATTAGATCCTCCGGTATTAGGTTCTTTTGAAAATAATGTAGGGCATTTTGTTACTAAAGACATCTTTAATGGAAAAGATATTCTGGTAATTTTTCGCTGGGATGCAAGAGACAAAAATAATCCGGTATGGAGTCAGGCTTTTTCTGCAGACAATGGAAAATCCTGGGAATGGAACTGGTATATGTATATGTCAAAGTTTGAACAGGAAGACTAAAACAAAAGAACTTAAAATATCATGTTTGTCAAATTGTAAAGCAGAAATTGAAATATTTATTCTACTTTTTTAATCATTTTGATATAAAAAAATTTATCGATAAAAGGAAAGCCGTGTCAAATTTTATAATGACACGGCTTCGCTTTTTATTATATTTCTTTTAAATTCACTTCCTTTTTTTCTCCGTCTTTATCAATCGTTACACGCTTTTCAATATTGGCTTTATCAGTATAAGATTGTCTTGCTGTTCCGTAATTTGTTGTAGAACCCTGATAGCCAAAATAATTATAATAATTTGTATAACCAGATACGTATGAATAATTATAAGAATTAGAAAAATCGAAGCTTACCATAACAACGTAAGTACCCGGCATAAGATCAGCAAACTCAAAATGTCCTTCATCGTCATAAACTTTAGCTTTTTTAATAGAGTATCCAAAATCGCTGTTTAAAGGAACTTCCGGCATTTTTTTCTGCTTACGAATTTTTTTGTTCACTTCCAGCCACTCTTCATAATAAGCAGAACTTGGAAAAAGTGTAATCTCTGTACCTCTTGGAGCATACTGTTTTTTGGCAGTATTAACTAAACCGCCCAATCTTTTACCTGAGTCTGATCGTGCATAGGCTGTACCAATAATTACACTATTACCATTGCTAATCTGACGTGCAACATCTTCTTTATTAAATTTGTTTTTAATAGGCTGATAGTCTAACTCTTCGTTAACTGTAATTTCCCACATTCCGTTAGCCATAGACATTTCGCGCTGCCACAGGCGACGGTCTTTTTTGTCAATGATATAATTGTAAAAAGCACCAGTGCTTTCTTCTAAAACGGATACAATCCATGTTTCATGTTTACCGGTTCTTGGAGAATTGTAAACATAACTTTTTACCTCTTTAATGGTATAATATTCAACAAGTACATTTGACTCATCATTATAATAAAACTGTGGAAAACGAGCTTTATATCCTACATCTAGTGGTAATGTTCCTATTAAGTGGTCAGTCCAGTTAAAGTCAAAATATTCTACCTTAGGATTAAGTTTTAGCTTTTTATCCTTTTTGGTTTTCTTCGAATAGAAATTACCTGTAATAGTTTCGCCAAAGTTAAGATTTAGTTTTGCGTTCTTTGTTTCGTCAGTATAGCTGATGGCTTTAAGCGTTTGAGCATCTGCAGTACTTATACGTGTTGTAGGTTTTCCATTGTCTTTTGGAGTAAAAGTATTGTCTAAAGTCAATTGGTTATTAGCAGCAACAATATCATAAGTCAATGCGCCCATATTTTTCCATTCTGTACCTTTAACATAATATACGGTATAGAGTGACTTTTCTGGTTTAATATACTTCGTATTAATATCCTTATTGCCGGGAGCTATTTCTTTTTGGCTGAATGCAGTAAATGGCAGCACAATCAGTGTGAGCACAAGTGTATATAATTTCATGTTTAAAATACAGTAATTGGGAAACAAATTGGTTTTTATCATTTTGGAATACTTTGTCTTTATGAGTTGATTATGTCTTCATAAGGAAGATTAACAACTAATACATGAAAAAGCTTTAAAAACGATTTCATTACCAGAATAGCTGTCTGAAATGTTAACTTCCTTTAGAATTTATTTGGTTAGTCGCAAATTTACTGACGCAAAACACAAAAAACAATACCTGATATCATGGTACTTTGCTATCAAAAAACAGCTTTTTAGAATCGAAAAACTCATTAAATAGTAATCAATTAATACCTGAAAGTTATTCAGAAAAGATTATTTAATTGTATCTCTTTTTCTTGAATTTGAAGAAGAATGGCCTAAAGAATCTCTTTCTCTCGATCGTCGACGTTCTTCAGGCTTTAAATTTTTAAGTTCACTTTCTTCAGAAAAAGTTGTGTCTTCTTTAAATTTTCCAGTAGAAATTTCGAAATCGTCTGCTGTACCCGTAATTTTCATCGGAATATTGATAAGACCCATTGGCGGTAAACCTAACCTGAAACCAACATTTATTTTACCATCCATTGTAACCTGACCTTCCAGTTTTCCTCTAAAACCAGCCATTTTCATAGTTGTAGGCGTTATGGTCATTACATTATTTTTTATGACAGAATGTATTGCAATTTTATTAAATGAAGCCTTTTCTAAGTCGGCGGCATCCGCTTTTTTGGCTACATGATTTAAAAGCTTAAAGTTTTTAAATTTAATATCTTCAAGAGTCAGTGTTCCTTCACCGTCAATAGATTTAAAATCAATATTCATATTTTGGTCAATACTTCCGCCAAGCTGATAATCAACAGATACCAGACCATAAGCATCTTTAGCCATACTGACTAATTCAGCAAAAATTGGAATTTCTGCGTAAGCACGCTGAATATCAAAATTGCTGGCTTTAAAATTTGCATTGTATTTAGCTAAAAGGCGATGCTGGGCTTTATAATCACCAGTCATCTCTATTTTGGTTCCCGCCATATTAAAAGCGGCCTGATTGACCTGAACTTTTCGGTCATTAACCGTTAGGATTCCATTAAAATCATTAATCTTATAAGTATCAAATTGAAGATTATTGACTTTTGCCGTAATTTTCAAATCGGCAGTACTTGGAATTCTTATAACGTAATTTTTATTTTTAGCACCGTTATTAGTTTTGACAGCTGTATTTACAGAAGTAGAATCTGTTTTCTGCAATGCTTCCTCCTCTGCTTTTTGGTCTGTATATTTAGCAATCATGTCAAAAAACTCATTTGCATTAATATGATTACTAGAAAGTTCAATATCGGCCTTAAGCTTTTCATTAGATTGGCGCAAATACTTTCGATTAAAAAGGTATCTCAAAACATTATGAATGTAACCGTTTAATACAATATCAGATTTACCGTATGTGGCATTAAAATCTTCAAATCGCATTTTATCTTTAAAAAACTTAAATGTTCCTTTAGAAATTTGAAACGTTTCCGGAAACATAGCGCTCTTGATTACTACGTTTTTTGCCTCAAGCTTTCCGCCATTTTTGATATTGTCGTAATTTTTGGCATCTAAATCTTTTTTAGAACCTTTAGCGATAAGATTGGTCTGAATTATTCCGGAAATAGTAACATCCTTAATTGGAAATATCTGAGTTAATTTACCAACATCTAAAGTTCCCTGAGTTTTGATATTATAAACTAAATCATAAAGATTATTGACTTCTCCCTGTACTTCAAAAGGTGATCCTGCCAGAACAAATTCAGCTGGCTGTAATTTTACATTTAAGTCTTCTCCTGTGCCTTTATTACTGGTTAAAGCAGCACTTACATTTATATTTTCGATAGGAATATTAGGAAACTTAAGCGATCTTAAATATCCGTTTTTAATATTTACTATTGTTTTTGATGATGGATATTTTTTCTGCTTACGGTTTAAAATTCCGTGCATGCTTACTTTTAAATTTAAATCACCTTTTACTTCCAGACTGTCTAAAGGATAAAATTTATGTATAGTAGCTAAGTTAATTTTTGATTCTAATTCTGTATCTACGGTAAATGGATACAATTTATGAAGTTCAAAACGTCCGCGGACAAAATTATCAAGGGCTTCTACATTCAAATTGGTTATTTTACCCGTAATATTTCGTAAAATACTGTCTTTAGCCGTTAAACTTAGATTTAGACTTACGTTTTTTACAGCATCTATTTTTTTGATATTTTTTAAATACCCATTTTTTAAACTTACGTTTAGCTGAAATTTAGGAATACTTTTAATGATTGTGTCTATTTTATTTAAGCGCTGGCTGAAACCTAAATCGCGCAAAAATATTCCATCAGCTTTTAAGTCAAGAGCAATATCACCACGAATATCATTCTTGTTGAGATTTAAGGCTTCTTTAAATTTAGCGGCGTCTAGATCTGCTTTTACGGCAGTTTTAATTTTTAGCTTTTTAAAACCTTCTGAATGAAAACTGGCTGTTGTTTTCTTTTTATCCAGATTAAAAGACAGGTTGTCTAAATCAAATTTTAATTTATTGATATCTAAATCTCTAACCTGCGCTTTGGCCGAAATATTAATATCTTTTAGCGGTTCTTTAATTTTTTTATACGCAATGGTACCGTTATTAATTTGCAAATCTGCCGAAACAACTGGTTTTTCTGATTGATCCTGCATGTATTTACCGCGTGCAAAAATTCTAAAATCAATATTACCGGTAATTGTCATTTGTTCACGCCATTGGTCGTAAGCCGGAGGCACAAGTGACAGCATTTCTTCTAATGTAGAATTTTTAGACTGCATGCGTAAATCAAAGTCATACCCGCCTTTTATAAAGGCAAAATGACCATTAAACGAGAACGGAAAATTTTTAATGCGAATAACATTTCTCTCAAACTTAAACTTAAGCGCCTTTGCATCTATATACGTGACAATTTCAGCATTTATTGGTTTGCTGCGTACATAATCAACTCCATTTAAGCTAAAATCGAATGTTTTTATTTTTACATTCGAATTAAGATCAAAAATATCTGCACTTAAATCTCCTGTTCCTTTATAGTTAAGATCCTGAACTTTAAATTTTAAAAACGCACTTTTATCATTGTAAGATATATTGGTTTTGTTTACTACAACCTTTTTAATTTTAAATTCGGTTTGGGTCGTATCAGAAGATTTTGAGGATTTTATGATATTAAAATTTGCATTTCCTTTAGGATCTATTTCCAGGTTTAAATCTGCATCATCTAAATAAACAGCATCCAAAATAATTTTACCTTTTAATAAACTGTAAAAATTAACTCCAACAGCTGCTGTTTCGGCCTTTACAATATTTGAAGAAGTAAATTGAACTTTTTTGTTGACTACATTGACATTTTTGGCATATACAATTAATGCCGGAAAATGTTTAAAAACAGAAAGTCCAATTTCATCAAAACGCACTTCTGCATTCAGGTTTTCATTAGCGATACTTTCTATTTTATCTGTTATTTCATCTTTAAAAATATAGGGAACAATTGTGAGGGCTAATATTAAAAGTAAAAATAGGGCTGCAAAAACAATTGCAGCTTTTTTTAAAAACTTCTTAATCATTATTTGAGGCGTATCTGTTAAAAATTTAAAAATAGAGATTTAATAATAAAGGATAAATATTGGCTATAATATTAACTCAAATATAACAATTCTCAATTACTACCTACTGAATAAAGCTCGTTAAGCAGCCTAAAAAAATCGTTTAAATGCAGGGATTGGATTTTTATGTACGTAAAAACGGACTTTATTACTCCTTATGTAAATTATTATTAATCAATTTTACATCATCAAATTAATCGCAAAAAAAACGTACAAAAATAACGTCCCTATCTGCGGTTAAATATCCATAATATAATTTTTGAAAATTAGAAAACGCTCTCTTTTTCAACACGATAATAACCACAATTTATTAACTATTAATTATTTACTAACCTTTAAAATTAAAACAATGAAAAGAATCTTCAAATTAGCAAGTATGCTGTTTATTACGGCTTTAGTGTTTAACTCCTGCGAAAAGGAACAAGATCCAGATGCGTCACAAGCTCTTAACAAAGAAATTGCTCAAGCGGTAAAGGATGAAGCTCCAATTGTAAACAACGTATCAGAAAACGCTTCTACGGCAAAAGGCAGTACCGGAGCCAGAACTATTACTTTGCAAACCAACACATTATCGTGTCCGGGCGGTTTGTGTACATCCTACGGCGTTTGGTCAACAGGCGTTTACACGGTTTGGTTTACAATGAAATTTAATAATGGATTTTATTGGAGCCGAGGCGGAAAATGCGGTTACGGTATATTAATTGGTGACCAGAATACGGGCGGCGATCCGGGATGGGATGGTAATGGCGGAAGTGCCAGATTTATGTGGTACTGCCCTAATGGATCAAACAGCGCGAAAGGAAGCGGAGCTTATTTACAGCCTTATGTTTATTACAAAGACCAGCCGGGACAATACGGTAACGATTTTGGAAAAAAATACTACATTCAGGAAGGAGTTACATACAATTGTCAGATATCTGTTAAGTTAAATACGGGATCAAATACAGACGGATATGTTAAGTATTATGTAAATGGTACTGAAATCTTAAATGAAAAAATCCGTTGGGTGACTAACGATGCTAAGCGAAATGTTAATGCTGTAAGTCTTCATACTTTTAGAGGCGGCAGTCAGGAATACTGGAAAGCTCCTGTAACAAGTTCTATTTACTATCCTAGCGCATCTTGGGACGCTTTGTAAATTATAATATATTTAATTCTAAATGCCCGTTTCTTAAAGGAACGGGCATTTTTATTATAAAATCATCTAATAAAAAAATGACAATTAATTAACGCAACTATGTTTCATTAATTCCAAATTAAAAACTAAATTGCTGAAAATTTAAATGAAGCAAAATGAACAGACGCAGATTTCTTAAAGGCTCAACTTTATTAAGCGGATTGGCGGTTATGAGCCCAACGGTTATCTTTTCAAATGATTTGGAATCCATTTCAAAGAAAAATAAAAAAGCCAAAAATATTATATTTCTAATCAGTGACGGAATGAGCACTGGAACTCTGCAAATGGCGAACTTATATTCGCAGAATATTTTAAATAAAAATGGAAACTGGATGAATCTTTATGCAGAAAATAAAGTTTCCAGAGCCTTAATGGATACAGCTTCTGCAAGCTCGGCAGTAACTGATTCTGCTGCGGCAAGTTCTTCTTTTGGAGGCGGATATCGTGTTCGAAATGGTGTTTTAAATGTTGGACCAAATGGCGAAAAATACCTTCCAATCTGGCAGAAATTCAAAAATGCCGGAAAAAAAGCGGGCTGTGTTACCACAGTTACGATTACACATGCAACTCCGGCGGGATTCTGCGTAAACTCTGACAGCAGAAATGCTGAAAATGAAATTGCCGAAATGTATGCTGGTTTAGGATTAGATGTACTGATGGGCGGCGGAGACGAATTTTTCAATCCCGATAAAAGATCTGATAAAAAAGATATTTATAAAATCTATCAGGAAAAAGGATATCAAATACTAAAAGATAAAACTGAACTGGGAAATTTAAAAAAAGGCGCAAAAACTCTTGGAGTATTTTCTACAGGCGCATTGCCCTATTCTATTGACAGAATCAATATTCCAGAATTACAGCATACACCAACGCTAGCCGAAATGAGCAAAGCTGCAATTGACCAAATGAAAGATCACAAAGACGGTTTTGTTTTACTTATAGAAGGCGGAAAAGTAGACTGGGCAGCACATGCAAATGATATTGCAGCACTAATACACGATCAGCTGGCATTTGATGAAGCTGTAAAAACAGCCGTCGATTTTGCTGAAAAAGATACAGAAACGCTTGTTATTATAACTACAGACCACGGTAATGCCAATCCGGGACTTATTTATGGCACAGATGCTACAAAAAAGTTTAACAGCATTGCTGATTATAAATACACTAATGAATACATTTTGAATGCTATTCACAGTAATTTTAATTTACAACAGATAAAAGACTGGATTTACCAAACCAACAAAATAAGTCTAAGCGATCAGGAAGCACAACATTTACTTGATTTTTATTCTGGTTTGGAAAAAATGGAAGACGGATTGTACAACTACAAAAAACTACCTTTTAAAGCTTACTCAGAAATACAAAAAAAGCATAATAACATTGGATGGATCAGCATGGATCATTCTGGTGATTATGTAGAGTTAGCTGTTTTTGGTCCCGGAAGTGAACTTTTAAAACCTTTCGTAAAAAACACCGATATGCATTATTTAATGCTCGAAGCTGCAATGCAGGATAAATTATAAAAGATTAATTTCGAGATATAAAAACAAACAGCCGAATAAATTTTACGGCTGTTTGTTTATTTTATGAAAAACACGAAAGATCTTTTTTTGTTTAATAACCTTATCCAAAATTGTATTTTAGCTTTTATTTCTAACTAAAATGACAATTTATAATGTCATTGAATCTATACTAAACAGCAGATAATGGAACTTAAATTCAGCCACATCGATATCTTGGTTAAAGACCTTCAAACCGCTTGTGATTATTACCAAAAAACTTTGAACGCCCAAATTTCAAAGACATTTACATGGATGAGAGATGATCTGCATGTTGTGTATGCTGTTGTAAAAATGAATACGGAGCATTTTATGCTGGTACAGCCTTTTTCCGGAAATCTTAAAAACCTGCTGGATACAAAAGGAGAAGGCACGATTTATAGACACTGCTACTCTACTCCTGATATTGAAAAAGCTTTTGACGAATTAACTGCAAATGGTGTTCAGCCTGAAGATGAAAATGGAAATCTCATTTTAAGAGAAAATCTAAATTCTCCAAGCGGCATACGCATTATCTGGCTTCCAAAACGTTTTGGAGAATTTTCAATTGAAATACTGGAAGAACAAGGTTTAAAAGAATTTATGCACGAGGCTTTTCAGTAAAAAACAGTATTTTATTTTTACTTCATTTCTTTTATAATGCTTTCAGCAACTTTGGCATAATCATTATTATAGTGATGTGAGCCTGGTATTTGTATCGTTTTTATATCCGATTCTGCAAAACGCTTACGGGTTTCAGGATCTTCTTCGGTTCCAAAAAAACAAACAGGATTATAGGCTTTAATTTTTTTAATTTCAGAAATCACATCATAGTTATCTTTTGAACTTCCCAGACTCAGCATATCGGCAATATGAATTTCAAAATCGGCTTTTACATCTGGCGATAAGGAATACACCCCTTTTAATTTTTCTTTTAAAGGTTCAGGGAAATTAGCTGCCGCAAATGGAACAACAGAAGCTCCAAACGAATAACCGGCAAGTATAAACGTCTTTTTATTCCATTGCTGTAAATAATGTTCTACAGCTTTAGAAATTGCTGCAGAAGTTTCTAAAGGCGTTTTGGCATTCCAAAAATATTTCTGAGCGTCGAGTCCTATTACAGAAATCCCTTTTTCTGCCAAGGCTTCACCAACTGACTGGTCAAAACTTGTCCATCCGCCGTCGCCTGAAATTAAAAAAGCAATAGGCAGATTTTCATCTTTATTTTTTGCAGGAATTAAAATTAAAGGCATTTCAAACGGAAGCGGCGCCAGGTTCTGCTCTTTCAATACAGGATTTTGTTCTGCTTTTTGTCTAGTGTAATTAGGTGTATTTAGGATTTCTTTGTAAGCCTCAATAAACTGCGGCAGCCAGTTTTTGGTAACAGAAAAACCATGTCCTACTTTTGAAAGTCTAATTAATTTTCCTTCTTTCAGCCCGTCCATATATTTTTTAGTATCTGCATAATTGCAAACCTGATCTGTTGCGCCCTGCAAAACGATAAAAGGTGCAGTTAGTTTTTCTGTTTTATCAAGATAATACGCTTTTCCTTCTTTTAAAACATGAGAAGTCAATCCGGAACCATCGCATAAAGTTCGGTCAGTTTCTATGTCAGGACAAAATCCTAAACCCACCGCACCGCTGAACGTATTGGCTGGAGCTTGTGCCAGCATGCCGTACACAAGAGTTGCTCCGGAAGAATACCCAATTAAAACTGGTTTAAAATATTGTTTCAGCTTTAATTTCTTTTGCAAAATAAGACTCAATTCTTCAAAATCTCCTGCCGGATAATAGCATTTGGTTTTTTCTTTTTTAATAGCTTTAAAATAATGCTGAATATCAATACCTGCAACCAAAGCACCCTGATCGACTATGTTTTTAGCCATTTCGACAACGCCGCTGTTCCATCCTCCATCACCGGAAATAAACAAAACAACAGCATTTGGAGCAGTTTTAGGTTTATAAAGAGTTACTTTTCCAAATGCTCCCACACGAATAGTGTCTTGCACAGAAGCAAAAACAGCCGTGCTGCAAATAAAAATCGACAAGATTAATATTATCTTTTTATTCATCTTACTTGGTTTTAAGTATTGAACAATTAAATGCTGTTATTTAAAAAATTATGGTTTGACTACTTTGTTTAAAACCAAAGGAGCCTGCAGTAAATCATAATCATGCGAATACACCAAATATTTATTATACCATACGGGAGAGAATTTTTCTTTGTAATCTCTTAATCCTTTGTAATGCGAGAAATATTTAATTCGTTCATAAGCAAACTTCATTGATTTTTCGGGAAAAGTATTTGCTTCTTCAATGCCGCTCATAGCTGCTAATCCTAAATTTACAGCGGTACATTCCTGAGATTTTAAATACGTAAATAACTCTATCAAAATAAAATCGATGATTCCGTTTGGTGCGTCATCGGTTTTACGAATTAAGTCGTATGTTCCTTCGTTTTTGACATAATCCGGAATTACGTTTAGAAAAGCGACAATTTTTTCTTCGGGATTTTCAACCGTAATAATGGTCTGGTTTTTTAATTCTTCCCATTCAAATCTGCCTTGCGAAAAAACGAGCTCACTTCTTTCGGTACTTTTAAGCCATTCATCACTCACCGCTTTTATTTTTTGCAGCAGTCCGTCTTTTATTGGTGCAGTATAAACGGTGGTTTTAAATCCTTTTTCTTTCACTTTGTTTATGGCGTTACGCAGTGTTTTTTTGGCGCTTCCTTCTAAAGTAAATGCTGCTAAGTCAACAACACCCTCCTGCCCTATAAACAAACTTTTCTTTTGCAGAGAAGTAAACACATCCAGATTTTCTTCGGGAACACGATAATAAATACTTCTTAATCCGTTATTATAACAGTATTTATCAAATTCTATAATACATTCCTTCATTTCAGCAGCAGATTCTGCAACCGGATTTTCTAATACTACAGCAAAATTATCGGCTGTACGATAAGCTAAAAATGCTTTTCGGTTTTGAGTAATAAAAATAGTTTTGTCATCGTAGGTTTTAAAATAATCTAAAGCAGAAGCTCCGTATTGTTCTAAAATAGAATTTGCGGTCATGAAGTCATCTTCAACCGCTTCTTTTTTAATTGTATACGGACGAACTAAAGCATAAACCAAAAACCCTAAAGATAAAAACCCGCAGATGTTTATAGAAAGTAAAAAACGTGCGGCGAAACGATCTAAGGGAACTAAATCCGAGCTTCCCATTAAAAAGTAATTTTGCAGCCCGTATTTTATAGATTGAAGCCAGTCAAAATCAATATTAAAGTGTTTTCTATCCAGAAAATAAAATCCTAAAATACTGTAGATTAAAACAGCTGCAATACTTATCAAAACTGTTTTTAAACCTATGCTCTGCAAATGTGCATTGCTTTTTATGTAATATTCTTTTCTTGTTACGATTAAACTAACCAAAACCATAAGCGCAATTAAAGCCTCTTCATAATCGATTGCTTTCGTTATATTTCCCACAACAGAAATACTTGTCAGTAAAATAGCAGACCACCAGGCAGTTCGTAATCCTTTGAGCAGAAAAGCAGCATTAACAAGCATGAATAATCCGGCGGTTATTACAAAATAATTGGATACTTTGATGGCCGAAATTGATATTATATTTTCTAAAACATGCAGACGTTCTGAGATTGCGGGTGTTAAAACCGAAATGATATTAATTAATCCTAAAGCAAAAAGAAGAAATGACGGTACTATACGCATTAACAGCTTATTGGCACTGAATATAAAAAGCGATGCTCCGGCAATAAGCGGAATCCAAAATTCAAAAAAACGATATAAAAAAGTAATGGCTATAGCATTAACGTTTGTAAAACCAAATTGCATCAAGATAAAACTCATCGATATTTCTATAGCGCCTAAGCCGCGGAGAAAAGGCGAAACAATCAGGAAAATAACAGAAATAATATAGCCCATTATCGCTGCAGTTAAAGACGGTGTAAATCCCAGAGCAATCATAGCTACATACAAATGCGCTATTCCCACAAACTCAATCAGCACCGAATAAAAAACAACCTGCAGGAATTTACTTTTTATAATTCTGTTGTTTCTTAAGTCCTCCATAAATACTTCTGCAGATGGAAAAAACTTAATGATAAATCTGTAGATAGATCCTTTTTTTAAAACAGAATCATAAATGAAATACAGAATAATACTTAATCCTGCAACGGCACCAAATGCGTACCATTCTCCTGATCCGGTGGTTCCTTCAAAAAGTGAATACAGCAAAGCCGGAATTGCCACTATTATTACAGACAGAATTCCAACGAAACCGTATACAATTGACGCAAAATGAATTTGAGTGGGTTTAACACCTTTCTTTTCGATGGGTTTGGTAAAAAAAGCTAAGGAAGAAATTCCTCCTGCCGGAAGAAAAACACTTATAAAATTTCGTTTCAGAAACAAAATCACAGCATCTTTAAAAGAAATTTTACTTTGTACAGCCTTAAACGATGCATAATACATGAATGCCTGAAGCAGTATATAAACAGCGGCAAGTATAACACCGCACAAAACCCAGAAACTGCCGGCATTTGCAATTACATTTTTTACTTCTTTTAATTCTGAATTTTCGTGTTTGATAAACCAAATTCCAATTCCGATAAAAAAAATAGTAAAAATAAACTGTCTGATAATTTTATCATTTTCGCGAAGAAAAGAAATGCCTTTTCTTTCTTTAAAAAAAACAAGAAACCGATTCGAAATGGCTTGTACCTTCATATAAATACTAATAAAATAAGCGAATGAAAATCAAATCTTAAGGTATATAAATGTACGATAATTATTGCATCGGTTTCTTCTTTTTACAAAATATTAAGAGCTTTTACAAAGAGCCTGTTTTTACAAAAGTCTGCCAGCCGCGCATGGTATCAATAAAACGTTCACAGCTCTACAGAGATACAATAGGTTTTAACAGAGGCGCATCCTGAAAGTTAAAAAGCCAGACGATATGTACGCTGGCTTTTTAAAACTGATAAAATTGAATGGGTCAATTATTTCTGATCTACAAAAACGTATAATTTCTGTACTTTTCCGTTTTCAATTACAAACAAATCCATACCGCTTACAACAGCCGGTTTTTCTTTTGAACCAAACTGCCAGTACAATCGAACAATGTTATGATTTGTCTCTACTGATTTGGCAGTAAACCTGAAATCCGGATTTTTAGTTTGAAGTTCTACAATAAACTTACTGATATCTTCAATTCCTTCTGCAATAAAATGACGGTCAACCATTTCAACATTAACAGTATACACTTTATTTAATAGAACTTTGCGTTTTGTTTCGTCTTTTTCATTCCAAATTTTAAGATGATTTTCTACTATTGCCGTGTTCTTTTTAGAATCGAAATCATCAGCAGAAACTTTTTTCACTGAAACATTTTTTGGCGACCATAATATAGTTTTAGGATGTGATTTTTCATATCCTTTTCCGTTTGGATACGAAACCAGTTCCATTTTAGAACCCCAAGGTGTTTCAAAATAAACCCAGGTTTCTCCTGCTGTATCACCAGAAGGCATTGTAAAAGGTTCTCCTATTATTTTTACGTCTTTGCTTTTTAAATACTGCACTGCGTCATTAATATCATTTACATAAAACGCAATGTGCGATGCTCCAATATCATCTGTATTAGGATGTGTTTTGCTTCCTTTGTTATCTGCATATTCAAACACTTCTATGCTTGCTCCGTTTCCTGCATTGATCATTTTTATGGTAACAGCACCAGTATTAGGATTAATTTTATTTAATTTTTTCCAGTCGGCATCAAGCGGAATTGGTCCTAATTGTGTTACGGGCGTAAAACCAAGTACATCGTTAAAAAATATAACGGCTTTATTGAGATCCGGCACATTAATGCCCACGTGATCGATTCCAACGATTCCTGCACTAGTTTGTGCGGCTGTTTTTTCTGAAGCTGAAAAAAGCAGTATTAAATTAAGTATTGCCGCTGCTGAAGTCTGTACTTTTTTATTTGATTTTTTATGAGTTGTTTTCATGATTATTTATATGTGTTGTAAATTATTAAATGTGTTTAAAAGGAAAATTAATTAGTGTAAGCAGCTACCCATTTTGCTTTAATAGCAGCACGGGATTCTATAAATTCTTTATCAGTTCCCTGAGCAATGGCATCAAGCGGAAAACGAAGCGGTCTCTCTCCTTTTTTCATACTTACCAATTCCAGAATACCATCGGCAATAGTCTGCGGATTCATATCGAACTGTGCCATTTTGCCAAATAATGCTGTGCCCAATGCGTTGAATTTTTCTGTTGCAGCTTCGCCGTATTGTTCTATAATTTCTGTTTTATCAGCATAAATACCCGCTTTCGATCCGTTATTCATTTCTGTTGGATAAACTCCCGGCTGGATGCTTACGTTTTCAATTCCGTAATCAGCAAGTTCGTCTTGCAATCCTTCTGTAAAACTTTCTACTACAAGTTTTGATGCGATATACGGAACCATAAAAGGAAGTGTGTGTCCGCTTGCTCCGGTTGTAATATTAATGACAAGTCCGTTTCTTTCTTTTCTCATAGAAGGAAGCACCGCCTGATACATACGAAGCACGCTGTAAACGTTTACATCGAACATTTTGCGAACCTGATCGATTGAGTAGCCTTCAAGCAGACCAAAACCGCTTACTGCTGCATTGTTTATCAATACATCAATTTTGCCGTATTTAGTGATTACTTTTTCAATGGCTTTGTTAACTGATGCATCATCAGTAACATCGATATCTACTACTTCAATGTTTTCTACTGCTCCCAGTTCTTTTGCGGCTGCGGCATTTTTATCGTTTGTGTTGCGCATTCCTGCAATTACTGAATGACCAGCGTTTGCTAATGTTAAAGCTGTTAATTTTCCAAAGCCTGTACTTGTTCCTGTAATGAAAATTGTTTTTGACATGATTTCTGATTTTTAAATGTTTATAATGTTTGTTTCTTTTGAACATTACAAAGTTGCGACGAATGCAAAACCTGTACATTGATTAGAAATAAGTAAAAACTTGATTTAGATCAAGAGTTTGAAGCAGGCATAAAAAAAGGAGCTTTAAAAGCTCCTGATCATATTATTTTTTTGCGGTTTGTTTTCGAATACGACTTAGCGTTTCTGGTGTCATGCCCAGATATGAAGCAATCATGGTCTGCGGAATCCTCGAAGCAAATCCCGGGTATTTATTTATAAAATTTAAATACTTTTCTTCGGCTGTTAAAGTCAGTGAAGCCTGAATTCTGTTTTGAGCGGCTATAAAACTTCTTTGCAAAATAGCATTAACCATATTATTAAACGCGGGAATTTCTCTGCACAGCAGTTCAAAATTCTCATGAGTAAAAAGAACAAGCTCGGTATCTTCTATAGCATCTATATTAAAACGTGACGGCTGCTGTATCATTAAACTCTCCCTGTCGCCTGTCCACCAGTTTTCTATACTAAAACTGTTTACATGCTCGCTTCCTTTATCATCAACAGTATAAGTTCTAACACAGCCCTGAGTAATAAAGGCGTCATATTTCCAGACATCTCCTTCCTGAAGCAGATATTGTCTTTTACGAAGTTTTTTAATAATAGCAAATGATTGTATACGTTCTGATTCTGCCTGTGTCAGTTCAGTTTTATCTTCAAGGTATTTTTGGAATATTTCATACATAGCATGTAAAATTATATAAAAGGGTCTTTATCGGCAAATTTGATTTTACGAGAAGAAGAGATATTGCAAGAAAGTTAATTCTAGGAATTTTCGGCACAATAAAAACCTTTACTCATCGTTAAATACCTGTAGTGCTAATTAAAAAAAATGTGCTGTATTAAATTTACTGCAGCAAATGTTAAATATCAGTAAAATCAAGGTCTATGTAAACCTTTTTGATTATATTTGTGTATAACACTGCAGAAAAACCTACTCTGATATTTTTTTAAAAGTTCTATTTAAAATAAATGTTCACTTAACGGTTGCCGAAGGTCAAAAACAGCTGTATTGAATAAAAGCTTCGTTCTGAGATGTTTAAAAATTGTATAATACCTAAATAGCCCCCAAGACTATGAAAAAAATTACTCTAATGATTTGTTTACTGCTGACAGCTGCCGGCGTAAACGCACAACAAGAAAAAGGAATTATTGGTTACAACAACTGGCTGGACAACTGGACAGAATTTAAACCTCACAAGTCCGAATCTAAAGATGCAAATCAAATTTTAGCTGGAAACATTACTGAAAACACAAAACTGATGAAAAGAAACGTATACATTCTTCAGGGAAATGTTTATGTAACAAACAATGCAGTTTTGACTATTGAGCCAGGTACAACGATTATTGGCGATGTAAGTACTAAAGGTGCTTTAATCATCACTAAAGGTGCTAAAATAATGGCAGAAGGACAAGAAACTGATCCAATTGTGTTTACCTCAAACAGCAGCATGAAAAAAGCTGGAGACTGGGGAGGTTTAGTAATTCTTGGTGATGCTCCAATTAACAAATTTGGAAGCGTTGGCTCTTACAACATGGATCTTGATCCATCTCTTACTGTGTATGGTGGAAATAATACAGCATCAAACTCAGGAGTTTTAAAGTTTGTAAGAATTGAATTTGCTGGTAAAAGAGTAAAAGGTGCCGATACTTTTAATGCATTGACTATCGCAGGTGTAGGTAACAAAACCGTTATAGAAAATATCATGGTAAGTTACTCAGGCGGTGATTCGTTTGCTTTTTACGGCGGAGATGTAAATGCTTCTCAGTTAGTTTCATACAAATCAATCAATGATGATTTTAAATTTACACAAGGTATACAATGTCGTTTGTTTAATTCGTTAGCAGTAAGATCTTCTTACTTATCTAGTAACAAAGACGGCTCTAGATGTTTAGAGGTTAAAGCTTACGAAAAGAAAAGCGAAACTGACTTTACGAAAAAATCTACATTTGTTTCCGCTACAAACATTACAATGCTTAATGACAGCGAAAAAATTAAAGCTGATATTCAGGCTGGTTTAGTAAAAGAAGCTGTTTATGTTGCTGAAAATGCTTCTTTAGAATTAAAAAGAAGTGTAGTTTCTGGATTTAATCCTGCGGTTTTAATTGACAGCAAAACTGAAATCAATGCTGATAACTTAAAGAAAATCAAATTTGAAGAAATGTTTTTTAACCAATGCAGCGGGAACATTTTTGCAGAAAACAAAAGCGACAATTCAGATTTAGAAAACTGGTATGGAAACAGTGTTTTCTTTAACGTTTATTCACAAACAGATAATAAAGAAACTTTTGTTGACGTATATAATGCTAAAAGACCAGATTTTAGACTTCAATTAGGAAAAATTACTGCTTCAAGCGGAAAATAATAAAGCTTTTAAAAAGCAATAAAAAAGGAACTGAAATATCAGTTCCTTTTTTTTATGTATTAATTTCCCTTCTATCTCCATCCTAATGCAGGAGCAATATGTTCTAAAATTGAAGACAAAATATGTACATTATAATCTACACCCAAAGTATTAGGAATTGTAAGCAGTAATGTATCGGCTTCCTTTATCGCTTCGTCCTGACTTAGTTCTTCGATTAGTTTGTCTGGTTCGGCTGCGTAGCTTTTTCCAAAAACAGCTCTTTTATCGCGTTCGATATAACCAAAACTGTCAGCTCCTTTGCCTTGTCCGCCAAAGTAATACCTGTCCTGTTCATTAACTATTGCAAAAATGGAACGGCTTACCGAAACTCTTGCTTCACGCTGATGTCCTGCTTTTTCCCAGGCTTCCTTATACAATCTAATCTGTTCTGCCTGCTGAACATGAAAAGGTTTACCGTTTTCATCGTACTTAAGGGTAGAACTTTGAAGATGCATACCATTTTCAGCAGCCCAAACGGCAGTTGCATTCGATGCGGCTCCCCACCAGATTCGTTCTCTTAATCCTTCAGAATGCGGTTCAATACGTAACAATCCCGGCGGATTTGGAAACATTGGATATGGATTAGGTTCTGCAAATCCTTCACCTTTAAGTCCCTCTAAAAAATCCAATGCTTTCTTTCGTCCCATATCGGCATCTGTTTCACCAGCCATTGGTTCATAACCAAAATAATGCCATCCGTCAATAACCTGTTCCGGTGATCCTCTGCTTATTCCCAGTTGTAAACGTCCTCCAGATATCAAATCGGCCGCGCCAGCATCTTCCACCATATACAATGGATTTTCGTACCGCATATCGATTACTCCTGTTCCTATCTCAATTTTGCTTGTTTTTGCACCAATTGCAGAAAGCAAAGGAAAAGGCGATGCCAGCTGCTGCGCAAAATGATGCACACGAAAATAAGCTCCGTCTAAACCTATTTGTTCTGCAGCTACCGCTAAATCGATAGATTGAAGCAGTGTATCAGCAGCTGTACGAGATTGATATGATGGATTATTTGACCAATGCCCAAATGATAAAAATCCTAGCTTTTTCATAAATGCTTCCTTTTTTTACTATATCAAATATACGCATCAAAAATCAATTTTGTTACTAATTTTTACAGCAAACACGGAGTCTGTTTTATATTTGAATATTTTTTGGATCATAAAGCATTGCAGTGCATAAACAGTTTTTTCTGTCCTTACTTTTTAAAATAGGACAATTGACACAGGTTTTGCAATTATCCCAAAATTCTTCGTCACTGGGCAGTTCTGAATATGTTACAGGTTCAAATCCCAGTTCATGGTTCATTTTCATTACCGCAAGACCAGTTGTAAGGCTAAATATTTTAGCATTAGGATATTTTTGAATACTAAGTTCAAAAATCTTTCTTTTAATTTTTTTCGCTAATCCGGTATGTCTGAAATCTGGCGCGACAATCAAACCAGAATTTGAAACATAACGGCCGTTTTCCCAAGAAGAAATAAAGGAAATACCTGCCCATCTTCCGTCTGCAGTAAATGCAATAACAGCTTCTCCCTTTTTCATTTTTTCCATAAGAAGTTCCGGCGAACGTCCAGATATACCCGTTCCACGTGCTATAGCCGATAGTAACGTTACTTCACAAATTTCATTTATCCATAAAATGTGAGCAGGCCCGGCAGTTTCAATACTAAAATCAACTGGTTCTTTAGACACCGCATAAGGCAAAATTGCAGCGGTTTCTTTTTTACGCTTTATAGTTTTCATATCAGTTTAGAAAATTTCTATTTGTAATACTACTCTATCGAAATTCAAATGCTAAACTCTAAACTGTTAAACTATTTGTGAGATTAGCAAAAGAGCGATAAAGAAAACTATCGTAAATACCATTAAATTGATGATTCTGTTTTTATGCTGCAGAGATTTATTAGATAGATACACTTTTGTAATCTCTTTACTTCTGGTTTTATTCCCTTTCATAGTACAATTATTTTGCTTTTATTTTTAAAATAAAAAACAAATGATATGCCAAAACATTCTAGGGTAACAAAATACATTGATTATCAGTATAATAAAAAAGACAAGCCATTTTCTATTTGTAAAAGCCTATCAAAATGATAAAACAGCTGCTCAAAATGAAAAGATAATTGAAAACAAAAAAGTAATTTATTAATTTTCACAACATGAAAAATACCATTTTCCCCTTACTTATTATCGCTTTAATTTTTAGTTCATGCAATACAAAACAGAAACCAGATACTGATATTTCAATTTTATTTAAATATGAAAAATGTGTTGCTTTTGATTTTAAAAATAAAACAGTTAGAACATTTTACCGCGGACAAGAAAATCTGGACACTATTTTATTTACTAAAAACGACAGTATTAAACTGCTCAGTTCTATCTCTAAAAACAAAATAGATGAAATTAGAGGCGATTACAGTTATCCTGAATGTTATTGGCTTATGCCGAGTTCTGAAGATCAAATTGAATTTTTTAAAGAAGGCAAAATCTTAAACACTATTAGAATTAATTACAGACCGAATTGTTCTGATACTAAAGCACTGTCAAATAAGGAAATGAGAAATAGAGCTTTTGGTATTGATATCAGAAATTTAGTTTTAAACAAACCTTGTTTTAAAAGAGCGATGGATACTTTAAAAGTATATCGAATTAGAAAAAAAGGAATAATTTAATTTTCAAAAATGACGCGGAATGATGTATAAAAAAAGAGAGCTGTAAAAGCTCCCTTTGTATTTGATATTTTGTTTTAGCAGTTTCTGCTAAAAATTGCATTCTGATTTTTAATAATAAACTGAAAGCATGATTTTAGAATCTGAGCTGTCAATTATTTTTTCAAGTCTTTTAAAGAAAAGTTCACTTACCATTGGGCAGCCGTGGCTGTTTACTATGTAGTATTCTTTTTCATCGTCTGGAACTTCTTTGTAGCAGTGCAGTACGATAGCTCTTTTTAAAGCATTGCTGTTAGTTTCATCCATACCGCTCAATCTGAATGCTTTTCCGAAAACACCTTTATAAGGTTTTTCTACGCAATAACGGCCTAATGATGTACAGTTAGAATTTGGGGTATTGCTAAATTGAAGAATATCACCTTTTATTCCGGTTTCTGATCCTGAACCATGTGCAACTAGTCCTTGATCGATAATTTGGTTATTTTGTAAGTCATATACAAAAAAACGATTTTTACCTGATTTGATTTTCATATCTACAAGAAAAGCGATTTTCTTATTGTAGCCATGATTTGAAGCAGTAAATGTTTTGATTTCATTTACATGCTCTGTAAGTCTTATCATTTCCAGTTCAGATAAAATTTCTTTATTGTCCGCAGTCTTGTAAGTGGTAAACGAACTTAAAGAAAAAAGCAGTGCCATAAAAAATATTCTCATATTAAGACAGTAAATTAAAGTTAAAAGCAGTTTTGGGACTTCTATCAAGTTTTTGACATTGCAAAATTATGCACAAATTTTACAGAATTCCCATGTTTGCAGTGTTAAATATATTATAAATATTTGAAAACTTGACTTTTACAGTAATTTTTAACACTTTTTATATCATATTTTGAAATTTTGAATTAAAAAATCTTATAAAATGTTCTTCAAAAAACATTTTTTCATCAAAATCTAATTACCTCATACACATAGTCATATCAAAAAAATCAATCTTCATTTGGCTCAAAACTGCCTTCTCCAGGATATTTAATACTGTCTTTAATTTCTTCAACACGCTTGGGATCAAATTTCGGCAGCTGCAATTCATTTTTTTCTTTCCATTTTTTAACCGTTTCTGCAACTGCTGCCGCTTTTTCATTTGAAGGTAAACTATCTTGAGCCATATAAAGTGTTTGAGACGGATAGGCTAAAGATGTTCCGCTTGCTTCTATAATATCCATCATTCGAAGCAAAATATCTTCTTGTACTTCTTGAGATATATCAAAATTTAATGCTTCTATATATGCCGTAATTTCAACTTTTAAAGCATCTGCTGTTATTCCTGTAAAACGAACTACAGGCGGAGAATTTAAAACTGCAGGATGAGCATACAGTAAAGATCTTAGTTCTACTAAAAGATAACGCATTTGGTCAGGAGTAGTTTCCATTCTAAAGGTAAATACCGGATTAAATATAAAACGGTCGCGATGGGCAAAGTTTTCTATTTTACTGGCCGATAATTGTCCGTTAGGAATCGTGACAATAGTTCTAGCAGAAGTACGAAGTGTGGTAGATCGCATTCCGATAGACTCAACTGTTCCTTTAATATCATCAACCCGGCAGTAATCGCCTACTCTTAAAGGCTGATCTGCAATAAGGCTGACGCTGCCAACAAAGTTTTCTATAGTTTTCTGCGCTCCCAAAGCCAGGGCGATACCTCCAATACCAAGTGCCGCAAGTCCTGCCGTAACATCTACACCAATAATTCCGAGAATTGCAATAATTCCAACAAAAACAATGGCAGCTTTAGTAGTACGGCTCAAAAACAAAATTGCCGATATGGCAGAAATCCGGCCCTTCCTGCTCATTCTGCTTCGCGCAAACATACTCACAAAATCGGTCATTCTCCAAAGCAGTATCAAAAAAGCTACGATTCCAATGGTGATTATAATAATACTAAAACGCTGGCGGACGACTATGGAAATTCCCATGCGCTGTGTAAAGGCAACAAACAAAATTACGGTAAGATACATGTGAACCGGCAGTGTCAATGCCTCTATAATTGCTGTTCCATTTTCTGTATCGGCTTTTTTCCATAGCTTTTGAATCACAAAACCTATTACGAAAATTAATATTCTGGCCAATAAATAAGATAAAATCGTCATGACAACTACTACTGCCCAATGACCAATAGGAACGTTTCCTAATTTTCGTTCCTTTAAATAATGAGGAAGTATACGATCTAAAAAAGTTTTTTCTCCTCTAATATCGGCTGAAAGTATAGATTCTACTGTTTCGGCAGAGAAAAGCCATAATGCGGGCTGGCTGTCATCTGATTGATTTTCTACGTAGAGCTGTATGGTTTCTTTACCCGTAGAAATATTCCCTACAAGATCTACACCCGTTGCCAGATCATCGTCTGTCCGCCCGGTTTCTTTATTGCTTATAATGGACGAGGGCGAAAGGTTACCGCCCTGATCTAAAAGCTGTTGAAATGTTTTTACTATGCGTATTCTTTCGGTTGTTTTGCGGTAAGAGCGTTTACTTAGTACCAGATACTGGCTGGCACGCAGGTAATTCTGCTCGCCAATAGCTTTAATAAATCCATTAACAGTTCCCTGAGGTGTTCTTCTTCCCAAAGAATCTTCCGGAGCTTTTGCCGGTTCTTCTGTTGTATTTTTTGCCGAACCCAATAATTGGGCTGTAACTGCATTAGAATTTATCAGTAATGCTGCTAATAAAAGCAAAGAGGACACTAAACGCTTCACACTTAAAATCATGCTTTTTATTTTAGAATACTAAAAATAAGAAATATAGGAGATAAAAGAAATCTTTCTACAGGAAAAAGAAGCAATACTTTTTTTATTCTAAACTTTAAAATAAGGGTTGTTTTGAACTCTTTTACAAATGAAAAATGTATTTTGAACCACTGTTTTGCAGATTATTTAAAGCATCACTCAAATCTGTTCCTTCATTGGAAGTAATAATTTTGAGCATGCTTTTTAAATCATTAAAATCATTTGGTTTTACAAAATAACCTAGTGCTCCCAGCTGAGAAGCCGTCTCCATATCATTTTTATGCGAAGATGTTGAAATCATGATCACAGGAATATCCTGATAATTTTGATCTTTTTTTATTAATTTCAGACATTCCCATCCATTCATAATAGGCATATTAATATCCAGAAAGATAAGCTGTGGTTTTTCATTGTTGTCGTTTAGCATACGCCACGCCTGATCGCCGTTTTGTGCACAATGGCAGATAATATTTTCATTAACCATTTCTAAGGCCTCGCAAAACATTTCTATATCATCTCTGTCATCGTCAGCCAGTAAAATTATTTTTTTATTCATATTTAAATATCATTTTCTTCTTGTTTCAAAGGAAGCATTATAGTAAATACTGCTCCATTATATGGACTTCCTGATGCAGTTATAGTTCCTGCATGGCGTTCAACTATTTTTTTACAGAGCGATAACCCCAGACCTGTACCTTCATAAGAATCTTTAGAATTAAGTCTTGTAAAAGTTTCGAATATTCTTTCTGCCTGATTTTCGTTAAAACCAATTCCGTTATCTTCAACAGTAATAACGGCAAAATCATTATCCTGTTGTTTTATTATTTTTGATGATAATTTTACTTTAACCGGAACATCATTTTTAGCGAACTTAATAGAATTATTAATCAGGTTGTAAAAAAGCTGGTACAATAATACCTGTGCACCTTCCAGCACGGGAAGATTATCATAATAAATTTCACCGCCTGTTTTTTGTAAAGAAACTTCTAAATCAGTTTCAATATTTTTTAAAACTTCATTTAGATCCACTACTGTTGGTTTCTGCTGATCTGCATTTATTTTAGAATATGCTAGAACACCTTCTATCATATTAAACATTCGATCTGATGCAACGTGTATTCTCTCAATGAATTTCTTTGCCGAGTCATCGAGTTTTCCTTCAAGATTATCTTCAAGCCTGCTTATAAAAGTCTTTATTTTTCGTACCGGTTCTTTTAAATCATGGGAAGCAACATGAGCAAACTGCTGTAAGTCTTCATTAGAACGCTGCAGTTCACGCGTGCGTTCGTTTATCAGGACTTCTAATTTTTCGGTAGCAGTTTTTTGTTCATGAATATCTGTAGATGTACCAAACCATTTTGTAATAACGCCTGATGCATCCCTGATAGGAACAGCTTTACTTAAATACCATCGATACTCTCCTGCAGCACTATCTTTTAATCGAAATTCAAGCTGATAAAAATTACCCGATTGAATACTCTTATACCAATTATCTTTAACTAATTCTACATCATCCGGGTGTAATACAGAAATCCAGCTCGAATCACCATATTCATTTTCTTTCAAATTCGTATACTCGTACCAGCGCTTATTGTAATAATCAATAAAACCATCCGGCCTGCTTGTCCATATAATCTGAGGCACCAAATCAGCAAGCTGTCGAAAATTTTCTGCACTTTCATTAATAATCTGCTGTACTTCTTTTTGTGAAGTAATATCACTTGCGGCACCAAACCACTCAATGATAGTATTATTATCGTCTAATATAGGAACTACTCTGGAAAAATTCCAGCCAATAGTTCCATTTGCGTTTAGAACTCTATGTTCTAATTGGAAAATACTTTTATTATCTATTGCTTCAGATATAAGTTTTAAAGCCTTTTTCCGGTCATCAGGATGAATATAACTGTTAATCCAGTTAGAAACCGGTTCGCCTTCAGATGCATAAGAATCCAGTGTTTCTAAACTCCTCATTACAGTCCAGTCTGCATTCATACGATATACAAAGTCTGAAGAAGCATTTACCAAAGCTCTGAAACGCTTTTCGCTTTCTTCCATTTTATTTCTTGCCGTAACCTGTTCTGTAACATCCTCTGCTACCTGAATCATTCCTGTTATTACGCCATCCTGAACTAAAGGACGATAGGCCAGATTATAATAATAGTCGCGCATTTCTCCCGTTCGGTTATGCTGAACAAGCACTTCTGCCTGATCAAAAGGAATTCCTTTATTGTAAACGTTCTGCACCTGTGTCCAAACATATTGCCCGTTTAATTCCGGAAGAACATCAATTAAACGCATGCCTATAATTTCTTCGCCACGGCCAATTAAAGCAAGCATTTGTCTATTAATCTGCTCTATTACCAAATCTGCTCCCATAAGCACCAATGTAGCCGAAGGTGTCTGGTGAATCATCGACTGCAGTCTTGATTCACTTTCTTCTATCCTTTTTCTTGCTAAAAACTGCTGTTCTTCTGCCAGTTTTATTTCTGTAATATCGCGTGTTGTTCCGGCTACCGCTTCTACTTCGCCCTGCTTATTAAAAACCGGAGCAAAAATGTAGTCATAAACTCTTCGCCCTAATTCTGCATGAGGAAAGGATACGGTGCCTCTAATCATTTTTTTATTAGCAGCAACGTCGTCTATTTCTCTTTCATGCATCAATGCGTGCCATTCTTCGTAGCCGTTCTCTCTTAAGCCTTTACCTATAGCATCTTGTGCTGACTTGCCCCACATATCCAGCAAAGCTTTGTTGGCATACGTAAAATTATATGCAAGGTCAAATACATACACTAAATCTGGTGTGGTATTGGTAATGGAATTATAAAATCTTTCCTGCTTTTCAATCGCTGTTAGTGCGGCAATAAGATTGTTTCTCTTTGTTTTATATTCGGTTATGTTTTCAACAGTAACGATTAGTAAACCGTTTTTTTCTTCTGCCGTAAAGCGAAACCAATGTAATTGTTCTCTAATTTCAAAACTGATTTCAAAAGTAGAATTTATTCTATTTACGAAAGTTTCTGTAAATTTTTCGAGGAGAATATCTGCATCATAACGTTTGAAAATATCTGTAAAAAGCTGGTCTTTACATTGTTCAACTTCAAAATATTCTTGAATACGGGAATTGCAGAACAGTATTAAGAAATCTTCAATCTTTTCTTTATTGTATACTGGCCGCAGTGCAATAAGACCGTTTGCCGCAGAGTTAAAAATTGTATAAAAAAGTTCATCATTACCTGTTAACCCCATTGCTGTAGAATATCTAAAAAAGCTTAATTGCCTTAACTGCTAATTGTCAAATATACTTTATTACCGTCGAATATTTAAAAAAAAACAGACAGTATAAAAATTAAAATTATTACAAGCCGCCCCGCATATTCTATCAAGTCTTAAAGCTGAATACGTATGAAAAATGAATACTTTAAATTTAAAAATATGAAGTATCCAAATCTCTTTAAAATTCTTTTTAAGGTGAACAATTGTTCTAAATGATTTCATTTGAGCTACAGATAACAAACCAAATATAAATTACCACTTTTAGTTTGTTTTTATATAATTCCCATTAATTTTTACAAAATTTTATGCTGGCTGCTTATTTCGTTTAAAAAAAACAAACCCTTATGCATGCTGCATAAGGGTTATTGGATTTATTTAAATTAAAAAATATTATTGCAAATTATTTCACAATCAGTTTTTTAGAAATATTTAAAGCATTTGAATGAATTGTAACAACATATATTCCTGAAGCCAAATCATGACTAATTGCTGCCGATGAATTCAGTTTCTTTACTAAAACTTTTTTTCCGTTTATATCTGTAACTGTTATCGTTGCTGTATCATCTGGGCTTAACTCCGGTAATGCAATATTAAATTCATTATTAACTGACGGATTCGGGTAAATACTAACAGCAGTATTATTTTCGGCTGTTACTTCGGCTTCATTGATTTTTTTTGATGCCGAAGCTGCCTGAAACTGCCATTGTGCACTTTCCCAGCTATTTTGAGCTCCCACATATTGAGCAGAACCTGTTAGGTTTTCAATATGAATCATACTTCCTGTCTGCCATCTGTTTTTGATTCTTACCCAGGTTCCGTCTACATTTTCGGTTGACCATTGTGCGCTCCACCAGTCAGATCCTGCTGCTGTACATTGTACAGATCCTGTCAAATTTTCAATATGCATTACATCTCCTGTACCTACATTTTTCAAGATAAAGTTTGCAGCATCTACAGCTATTTTTTCCCATTTATAATTGTTATTTGCAACAGTTGAACCATAACCTACATTAGCCCCTGCATCATATAAATAATTATTTGTCCATTTGTTTTTAATGGTAAAATAACTTCCTGTGGCAGTACTTACCGTAATTAAGGCTGTGCTGGTTTTGTTTCCTTCTGCTGTGGTTACTGTAATTGTTGCTGTTCCATTAGCAACTGCTGTTACAAGTCCTGAAGCATTTACTGTAGCAACACCTGTATTGTTTGAACTATAACTTACTGATTTATTTGTTGCATTAGAAGGCAGAACAGTTGGCGTTAATTGTTGTGTAGCGCCAGCACCCAGCGTTACTGTTGTTGGTGCAATTGTTACACCTGTTACCGGAACATTTGTTACAGAACAGTTACTGCTTTGTGTCCAAGAAAAATTGCCAATCGCACTAATTTCTTCATTAGCCGTTGCATTTCCTCCTCTGTTAGAATAATTCATATTGCAGTACGTTCCGTTTCCGTTGGGAGAACCCGCAATAAGTACAAAATAACCTCTGCCCCAATTTCTGTTAAGAGCATTGTTGTTTGGATATTCTTTTCCTGTTCCGTTAACCGTAATATTTTTAAAACTAAGATTATAAATACCGTCTCCAGATCTTTTGCTTATAGAAATAGCATCGTTTCTTGAATCTAAAATATCGATATTATACAACTGAACGTTCTTAACCTGAGTTCCTGCATTGCTGGCGCTGAAAATATCTACTGCCGCAACAGGATTGTTATACGTATCATTAAAAGTACCACACGTACTTACTGTAATATCGTGTATTTCATGGGTTCCGTCATTATTAAATGGTGCGCCGTCAAAATTATTGCTCACACGAATACCTGCTTCCAGATTGTCTTTAATAATCAGGTTGTAAGCTTTATTATTTTTCCCGCCATAAATAGCCAGTCCGCAGGCACGCCAGCAGTTTTCTGACGTATTATATCTAAAAGTATTGTTGATACATTCCTGTCCGTTAGCAGACCAGATTGCCTGATCGTCATCACCGTTATTTCTAAAATTACAATGTTCAACAATAGCATTTGCAGTTCCTTTGCAAAGGTTAATTCCATCAGCATAATTATTTCTAAAACGGCAGTGTGATAAGGTAAATCCATCTGCAATTGCAGGGCCGCCAACATTATATTGAGCAATCCATGCGCCGCATTCAAAATGTTCTGCCCAGATATTTTTTATTGTTGAACCAGATGTAAATACACCATTTATCGCTTTATAAGAATTACTTCTTGAAGCAGAATTTGTCGTTAAATACAAATCTGAAAAAGAAATGTTACTTGCATTGGCTCTCAATCCTCCGTTACCGCTGCTGGTATTGGTAAAATTAATCTGTGTGTACCACATTCCCGCTCCAATTAAAGAGGTATTGGCAGAACCAAAATACAATTCGCGGTTCACATTAAAAACCCCGCTTGGAACAAATATTTTTTTACCGCCGTTGGCATCAATAAAAGTTTGAAGATCACTTCCGTTTCCTGTATAAGTTACAGAACCTGAAGGCGCTGTTACTGCAGCCGGAATGGGTTCCATTTCGGCAAAATCCAAGTGAATATTACCCGTTTCTCTTACCAAACGCAATGTTCCGGATACTGGTATTTTACTTGGAAGTTTATAACGTACTTCATCAAAACGCATTCTTGGATTTTGGTTTGTAATTCCGTTGTTATTTGGATTTCCATTACTCCACAAATATTCCCATGACCATGTCGAAGTCAAAGTAAGCGTTGTAATTTTTGTACTGCCATTATATACGCCTATTGTTCCAGACTGACCGTCAGGAACGCTATATCGAATAACGAGTCCGTCTGCAGCCTCAGTTAAAGTCCATTGAACTGCTGCATTTGACGCAGACATATTCACACAAATTTGATCTGAAGCTTCTGACTGTAAATCAGCTTGATTATACGATTTTGCAGTTACTGAAGCTCCATTAGACAATTGTCCTAAGTTTGCTTCGTATCTTTTATAAGCTGCATCATAATAACCTCGCTGCGCATACAAATTTGAAGTTAAGAGAACGAAAAAAATCCACATTATAAAGTGGCGGCTTTTTTCTCTTTTAAATAAAATACCATGTAATTGTTTTCTCATAATTTTCGGTTTTTTAAATAGTTAGTTCCTAGAAATAGGATTATAACGAAACTAGACCTAAAAAAAAGATTACAAAAAAAGTGGAATAAAAATCAAGATATCTAAAACGTTTTCAAACAAATAAAACACTGAAAATCAATTAAATAAAATTTTAATACAAATAAAAAATCAAGAACTTATCTAGATGAGAAGTTCATAATTTTTACTCAAATTAATAAGAATATGGACATTTTTAACATCATAAATTATAATATTCTCTTTTCTTAAAAATAAAACTGAGTATTATTTATTCTAATAAAAACTAATCCGAAGCATTAAATTAAAAATGTACTTTCATAACTTGCAAAAAATCTTAACTAATACCAACAATGACGTCATTGCATATAAAAACGCCTCGTCTAATTATAAGACATCTCAATATACATGATTTGTCTAACTTTATTATTTACCGCTCGAATCCAGAAGTTACAAAATATCAAGGTTTTGATGTTATGAATTTAGAACAGGCAGAAGAGTTTATAACAGAAAACGCTGCTAAATATTTTGGAAAAGCCGGTGAATGGGTACAATATGCAATTGAAAATCGCGAAACCAAACAGCTAATTGGCGACTGTGCCATTCAACTTGATCAATACGATACAAGAATTGCCGAAATTGGAATTACTATTTCACATCTGGAACAAAGAAAAGGGTTTGCAAAAGAAACTTTATTAGGCATTTTGACTTTTTTATTTGATGAATTAAAATTACACCGTGTAGTCGAAATAGTCGATGCAGAGAATACAGCTTCAATTAAACTATTGCAGAGTGTCGGTTTTAAACAAGAAGGTCATTTTATAGAAAACATATTTTTTAAAGGGAAATGGGGAAGTGAATTTCAATATGCAATGTTAAAAAGAGAATGGGACGAACGAAAGTAATCAAGGCTTTGAATGGCAAACGATTAATAAAAGTTTTTTTCGTATTTTTGTAAAAATTCAATACTCCCATGAAACGTTCCGGTACAGCAGATCTTCCATTACATTATGGACAAGTGCCGTTATGGCTTTCTGAACGAATGTCTAAGCTTGGCCTGGCAATTGTAGAAACTATTGCTTTAGAATTTTCTACTTCTGAAGTGATAAGCAAATTAAGCAATCCGTTTTGGTTTCAAAGTTTTGGCGCTGTTATGGGAATGGACTGGCATTCATCCGGAATTACTACTTCTGTACTTGGCGCCTTAAAAAAATCTGTCAATCCGCATTCAAAAGAACTTGGAATTTACATTTGCGGAGGAAAAGGCAAACATTCGCTTTTAACACCTCAGGAACTTTTATTTGTAGGCGAAAAAACAGGACTTGATGGAAATAATCTTGCAAACTGCAGTAAACTTGCTGCTAAAGTAGACAATACAGCCATTCAGGATGGTTTTCAATTGTATCAGCACAATTTTATTGTTGATAATATGGGACAATGGGCTGTCATTCAGCAGGGAATGAACCCCGATTCTAAAACTGCCAGAAGATATCATTGGCATTCACAGGATTTAAAATCTTTTATTGAAGAGCCTCATACCTTTATTTATGGAGAAAATCAAGGAACAATTTTAAACCTTACCGCTCAGGCTGCTTCAAAATCCAGAGAAGGAATTTTAGAATTATCTAAAGAATCTCCTGCAAAAATCATGAAGGAAATGCAATATCTTTCTATGCCTGCACATCATGATGTGAGAATGGAAGATGTAAACATGAAAAGACTTGGTGCAATGCTTTGGGCAACACACGAAAATAAACCTGAGGATTTTGAAGAATTACTGCTTTTAAAAGGAATGGGACCAAGAGCTTTACAATCACTCGCATTAGTGAGTGAAGTTATTTACGGCACTCCTACCCGATTTGAAGATCCTGCGCGCTTTTCATTTGCGCACGGAGGTAAAGACGGACATCCGTTTCCGGTTCCTGTAACTATATATGATGAAACTATAAATACATTACAACGGGCAATTAACCGGGCGAAAATTGGCAATGGCGATAAGATTGAAGCAATTAAAAAATTATCTGAAATCTCCAGAAAAGCGGAACAGAGTTTTACACCCAATTCTAATTTTGACGCTTTGATTCAAAAAGAACGAAATGAATCCTATAAATATGGAGGAAAAACTGTTTTTGGCGATGCCAAACCTCCTAAAAAAAGACCTCCAAATACAAATAATCAGCTTGAATTATTTTAAGAATCTGAAAAGCTTAATCATAAAAAAAACCTTCAAAATCAACTGACTTTGAAGGTTTTATTTTTGCTTTATAAAAAATATTACATTTCGTTTAATTCATTAAACTCGTGTAAAGATTTTAATGTGTTTTCGTAGAATAAAATCGCCGCGATAAGGTTTCCTTTATCAGAGTAAGGCATCATTTTTCTTTGAAACTCTACTGTAGTATCTAAGAAAGTTGATGTTCCAACCGCTTGATTGTCTAATATTTTTTTGTGATCTCCATCGTCTGGAATACCTAAATCTGCCATTGTAACGCCAGGTTTAGTAACCAAAGCAATATAAGGAAGCGTTTTAACTAAAACTTTAATACGCTCAATGTACAATTCCAATAGTTCTCCTTTTTGCATACCGCTCAATTCTTTTTGATCGTGGTATTTACGGATTAAGGCTGTTGTACTGATGATACTTCTTGGGGCGTTTTTTGCCTGTGCCGAAACAGCTGCCGTTGTCAAGAAGAAAAGGACACTTAAAAAAATAATTTTGCTCTTCATTTTCGTAGATCTAATAGGTTCTTGGTTAGGGCAAAAATATGCAAATTAAGTTAAATTGCAACTTTATTATTTTCTTTTTTTTTAGAAAACTTTAACAGTTGGCGTTTTTCTGTCTTTTTAAGACTTAATTATTCTAAAACGGCCGGGATATTTAATAAAAATACTTTTTTTGTTTCCGTAATAATCCATAAATTCTTCACATACAAAAACAGCATGTGCTTTTGACCATGCTACTACGCCGCAAAATTCACTTCCCTCCTGTCTTCCTAATTTTTCGATTTGTTTTCCAAGCTTAAAACCCAAATACTTATAAATTGTCGGCGTATAAACCGTACCATCTTCTAAATCTTCCAAAGCTTCATCAAAAGTTTTCTCTTTATCAATGATCTGCTTGTATTTTGCCATTACGGCATAAGTTAAAACCGCATAGTCAGTTATTTTTTCGCTGTCGCAGTTATCCTTAATAAATACAAATCCTGCAGAAATTTTAGCTCTGTTTAGTTCTTCACTTTTTAAATTAAATGAGGCATTATTTTTTAATGTTATTTTTTGCAGATTATCATCTATTTTTTCAGTTTCAAAAAGATTATCTAATCCGTAAACATTTAAAGAGGCTTTTATAAAAGCAATTGATGAGCAGTTAGTACGTTCTCCCTGCTTAAAGCTTTCGAATATTTTATCTGAACTTAATTGAGAATACGAGGTTGAACAGATGAACATTAAAAATAAAAATAGTGGAGTAACAGATTTCATTGTAATAAAATTTTATAATATGGTTCTCAACTTTTTTAGAAAAAATCTGAGAGTTTACAAATCTATAAAAATCAAATCATAGTTTCTTTTTACTTCTTCATTTTTGTCAAAAATTGTAAACAATCTTCTAATTGGTCCTTTTCTGTCATCGAAAATAAAAAAGTCTCAAAAAATTGAGACTTTTATTTTATTTTTTTTCTTCGTTATTCAACTTATCATCAAAATCAGGCTCTTCGCCTTTAAATTCATGAGTATCAACATCATAATTTTCATCATTTGTTAAAACTTCATCATGATCTTTATATTGATGTTTTCTTGTGTCGCTTCGATTATCTGATCCGCTTGGTTTAGCAGCATTCGGATTTTGATTATTTGTGCCCATAATTTCAAGTTTTAAATTTTAATAAAATTACTTCAAATACAAAAAACGGCACTTACATAATCATCTGTAAAAGTTATAAAATATACTTCCAAAACAAAACACAAATTATTTAATATTAAACCATTGCAAGCAGAATACAATCTTAATTCCGAAATTTTGAAGCCGTTTTGACAACCCCATCTTTTGTCATAAATTTGCACACCAGAAAACGCAGAAAAATTCACGTTTTAAAGTCCGGTAAAATAAGAGAAAGTGGAGAGATCAGAAAACGAAAAAACAAGCTGGACTATTTGTAAAGAATGCCAAGGAAGTGGTAAAAAAAACCGCGGACTAAGCAATAAAGCCCGTCGTGATTATCAAACAGCATTAGATTTATTTCAAAAAAATAACAACGAAGGCAAAACTCCTGTCCGCCCAAAAGCACACTTATACACCTGCACAAAATGTAACGGATCTGGTTTAATTTCTTCACTAAATTTTACTGAACCAGACAATAAAAACCTGCCTTATATTGCCATTATTGGTGCCGGTATTGGCGGTACGGCTCTCGCTGTGGCTTGTTTGCACAGAGGGATTCCTTTTACACTTTTTGAACGTGATGCTGATTTCGAAGCCCGATCCCAAGGTTACGGACTTACTTTACAGCAAGCTAGTAAGGCAATCGAAGGTTTAGGTATTTTTTCATTAGACGAAAAAGTTATTTCGACAAGACACTTGGTTCATACTACTGAAGGAAAAGTTATTGGCGAATGGGGAATTCGAAAATGGCTGCAGTCTAATGTAAAAACAACTTCTAAACGCACCAATATTCACATCGCCAGGCAGTCTTTGCGTTTGTCTTTGCTTGAACAGCTTGGCGGACATGATAAAGTTCAATGGGGACATCAATTAATTGATTTTAACCAAAATGATAAAAATATTGATCTCAATTTTCAGGTAAACGGCGAAACTAAAACTTATAAAGCAGATCTTGTTGTTGGTGCTGATGGAATTCGCAGTTCTGTTCGAAAGTTGCTGATTGGCGATGAAATTACGCCTTTACGTTATTTGGACTGCATTGTAATATTAGGAATCTGCCCATTGAGCGCTCTTGAAAATCTAGAAAGTCCTTTGCTCGACAGTGCAACGGTTTTTCAAACGGCAAACGGCAATGAACGTATCTACATTATGCCTTATAAATCAGATTCTATAATGTGGCAGCTTAGTTTTCCAATGTCTGAAAACGATGCAAAAATATTAAGTGCAAAAGGTCCAAAAGCACTCAAAGAAGAAGCATGCCGCAGGACACAGTGGCACGATCCTATTCCGCAGATATTAATGGCAACCCAAGAAGCCCAAATTTCAGGATATCCTGTTTATGACCGCGAATTGCTGCAGCCAGATTTATTAAAAAATGCCGGTTCAGTAACTTTAATTGGCGATGCTGCTCACCCAATGAGTCCGTTTAAAGGACAAGGAGCTAATCAGGCATTACTAGACGCGCTGACACTGGCACGTGGAATTGTAAAAAGATGCCAGACTTCTTCTGAATGGAGAAAAACTGGAATTAGAGAAATTGTATTAACAGAATTTGAAGCTGAAATGATAGAACGCAGTGCTATAAAAGTAAAAGGCTCTGCAGATGCAGCTCAGTTTTTACATTCGGAAATTGTACTCTATGAAGGCGACGAACCAAGAGGCCGCTGTTTAAAGAAAAAAGAAATATAGAAAACTCATTATACAAAAAAGCCCATTCCTGTTTCGGTTTGGGCTTTTTTAGTCTTACAACTGAGGTATTTTTAAAGCTGATTCAAATAATTAATTATTAGCCAGCGCTTTTAAAGCAATATATTTTTCAAGACTTTTAAAATCATGCCCTTTTGCACGCATCGATTTAATATAAGCCGGAGTTGTACCAATTGCTTTTGCTCCCACAATTTCTTCGAGATCAAGATTATCAAACCCTAGACTTTTGTATTCTTTTACTAAATCTGGTGAAATATTCTGAGATTTTAAAGCCATTAGATTTTCTGCCGAAATGTTTTTATAACCGTCATTTTGAAAACTTTTAACGTATTCTGGAGTTACATTTAAAGACTTTAATCCAATAAGATCACCGTTTGAAAGGTTGTTATATCCTAATGCTTTAAAAGAATCAATAAAAGCTTTATCAACGTTTAATGCTTTAAAAGCAATGATATCGTCGTCGTTGTCATCATTATTGTTTCTGTTGTTATTTTCAGCGTTATCGCTTTTTTTACCTGAACTGCGGAAATCATTGATATATTTTCCGTCAATACCCTGAGATTTTAAGGCAATAATATTACTTGGACTAACATCTTTATAACCTGAACTGCGAATTTCTTCAATAAAAGCTTTGTCTATTCCTAATGATTTAAAAGGAACAAGATTTTCTAAATCAATATCCGGAATAGCTTTTTTGATTGAAGTTATATAAGCTTCATTTACATCTAAAGCTGCAAGCGGAATAACCTGATCTTTATCTAAATTATTAAAGCCGTTTTTCTTAAGCATCTGCACATAAGAGACTTTGATATTAATTAAAAAGAACACCATTAGATCATTATCTTTTTTAATATCTAATCCTTCTTTGTTCATAGCGGTGCTGTAATCTTTATTTGCAGTAAATTTATAAGTTCCCATTCCTTTGTCACCTTCAAATTTACCGTTAAAATTCATGGTTCCTGCTTCGCGCGTCAAAGTAAAATCGCCTTGTTTATCTCTCGGAATACCGCTTAATTCACGTAATTGAAAAGTATGCGAAGAATTATTATGCTGATCACTTTTAAAGCTGATTTCTATAGAATCGCCTTTGATAACGGCAAACCAGTTCCCATCGGTTTTCATTTCATCTTCAACGATAACATTTTGTTTCGATTCGCCTTTAGAATTTAAAGACTGGCTCTGCGCTGCCGGTTGATTAAAAAGGCAGGCAAAAAGCACCATTAGCGGCACAAGGAAAAAATATTTCCATGTGGTGTGCACATTTGATTTTTTTGAGTTCATCATGATGATTCGTTTTTTTAATAATGATTGATTATAGTTAGTTGTAAGACTCAAAGGAAATTGCGGCGCAGCTACTTTTAACAAACTAAACTGATAACTCTCTCTTTCAACCGTATCGTGCTGCAGCATTTGATCATCGGTTAAAAATTCAAGATTAGTTTCGAGTGCTTTTCGCCACTGCCAGGCAAACGGATTAAACCATTGAAAAACCAAAACAACCTCTGCAAGCAGAAGATCTATGGTATGTTTCTGTTCAATATGGATTTTTTCGTGAAGCAGAATTTGGTTGTAGGTTTCCCATTCGTATTTTTCAGGATTGATAAAAATGTTATTACCAAAAGAACACGGCGCTTTATCGCCCGTTATTTCAACAATACGAAACTTTCCATCCTGAATTACAGATCCTGAATAGGATCTAAAAAGCAATACAACGGCCTGCATTAAAAAATTAAGACCAAATATTACCACACCAAACCAGTATAAATAAATTATACCCTGCAGTAAGACATCAACATTGATTACTTGTTTTGTCTCCTCAACAGGTGCAGGCTGAATAGATTTTTCTTTTGATGTTTGAGCCGCAGCAGTTCCAGTTGGGATTTTTACAGCCTCAATAGACTGTTCTGCTGCATTTTTTCTAAATGATAATTGCTGCGGCACCGGAATTAAAGGCAGTGTAAATGCCAATACCATACAAAAAAGCAGTACATATCTGTTCAAATGAAAAAAAGTTTCTTTTTGCAGCAGCAGTTTGTAAAACAAAAAACAAGCCGAAAGAATAAGCGCGGTGTATAAGATATAAGGTATCATATTTTTTCTTTTTTAATGATGCTCACAATTTCATCTAATTCCTTATCTGAAAGCTTTTGTTCTTTTGCAAAAAAAGCTAACATTCTGGGATATGAGTTATCAAAATATTGACTGACAATATCTTTAAGGGCAAACTGCTGGTATTCTTCTCTGCTGATTATTGGAAAAAAGCAATGCATATTTCCGGCGGTTTCAAAACTTAAAAAACCTTTTTCGGCCAGAATCTTTACTATAGTGGCTACACTATTGTAATGCGGTTTTGGATCTGGAAGCAGCGGAATTACATCTCGTATAAAAGCTTTATTTAAATCCCAAAATACCTGCATGATCTGTTCTTCTCGTTTGGCTAATTTTATCATAGTTGAAATATTTTGATGCAAGATACTACTAATTAATTAGTAGACAAACTAATTTGTTAGTTTTTTAACTAATAAGTTAGTAATTCAATTCATCTGAACACAAAAAACCCGAATACGAATACTTTTTAAAATACTGATATACTTAATTTTGCCTTATAATTAAACACAAAAAAGGAGCACTCAAAAAGTATGATGTATAACCGGAGCATCAAAAAGAATGGAACATGAAACTATAAATAGAGTTTAAAAAATACCTTAAAATTTGGAGTAAAACTATTTTTGTATAATTTTGTACCAATCATTACAAAATAAAAAAATCAACAATGAGAGGAAGACCAACAATCTACGAAGACGCTGATGTTGTAAAAAAAGCACAAGAAGTTTTTTGGCAGAAAGGATACAGCGCCACTTCATTGAGCGATTTGCAAAAAGCCACCGGCGCCGGAGCCGGAAGTTTTTACAACACTTTTAAAGGCGGTAAAAAAGAGGTTTTTCAAAAAGCCATTGAAGAACGTCGATTGGCTTTTGATACTTTTAAAATTGAATTGAGCAAAAGCGAATCTTCCTTAGAATTAATCAAAGATTTTTTTAGAAGTATCGCTTCCGCAGAAGAAAATGAGCACCTTAAAGGCTGTATTATTGCTAATACGGTTGTAGAAATGACTTTTATTGATGACATTTTGGAAGCCAATGCGGTTCAGATTTTAAAAGAAGTCGAACAAATGTTTACTCAGGCTATTAAAAACGAACAAATAAAAGGAAACCTAAAAACGCAGACAGATCCCGAAATACTGGGCAGATATTTAATAACATTTTGGTGCGGACTTAATACACTTCGCCGAATGTATCCGGACAAAAACGTCCTAAGAAATCAAATAGAAATGCAATTAGCTGTTATCAGCTAATTTTTTTGACTATTTATGTATCGATCATTACAAAAATTAAAACAATAAAAAATGAATTTAAAATTAGAAGGAAAAAAAGCTTTCATCAGCGGTTCGACACAAGGAATTGGTTTTGCGATTGCGAAACAATTATTAAATGAAAAAGCCGAAGTTATTATTAACGGAAGAAATGAAGAAAAAACCAACCTGGCGGTTCAAAAATTAAAAGATGAATTTCCAAATGCCGCAGTTTCAGGTATTGTGTGCGATTTTGGAAATAAAGCAGAAGTAACCGCATTATTAAACCTGCTAAGCAATATTGACATTTTAATAAACAACGTAGGTGTTTTTGAATTAAAAGATTTTGAAACGATAGAAGACGAAGACTGGTACCGAATTTTTGAGATTAATGTAATGAGCAGTATCAAACTTTCTAAGAAACTTTTACCGCAGATGCTTCAGAAAAAATCTGGAAGAATTATTTTCATCAGCAGTGAATCTGGTGTGAATATTCCCGGAAACATGATTCATTACGGAATGACAAAAGCGGCTATGATGGCTGTTGGCAATGGTCTATCGAAACTAACTTTAGGAACTGAAGTTACTGTCAATACTATTTTAGGCGGTCCAACTTATTCTGATGGTGTTGCCTCAGCAATTGAACATATTGCTTCTTTACAAAATATAGAAGTTGAGCAAATGAAAAGCGCTATTATACAGCAGACGAATCCGCATTCTTTATTACAGCGTTTTATCGATCCGGCAGAAATTGCTTCTCTGGCTGTTTATTTGTCAAGCCCGCTTGCCATTGCAACAAACGGTTCTTGTCTTAGAGCCGATGGAGGCGTTTTAAAAACGGTATAACTTAAATCTAAAAATCCTGTTTAGTTAACCTAAACAGGATTAAAAGCCAACCCATTATATTTACATTTTATTTAAAACACTATTCTAATCAGCACCGCCGTCAACGCTGTCAAAAGTTTCTCTTTCTTTTGGTCTGATGCTGTATTTCACAGAAACCATTGGCCCGTAATACACATCAAACTGGGTTCCGTTTGTGCGAAGCTGCATCTGCCCTATTATTCCTGCCAGAAAATGAACATTTGGTGTTATACCTGCACTGTAATACACAGATAATCTAAAAAGATCAAAATGTTCTTTCGCATAATCTTTAGAAGCAAATTTCAGCATCAGCTCTGTATAATATCCTAAATTGGGAGCCAGAAACAATGGTTTTTCTTTTGTTTGACGCAGATAATGGTTTACGCCGAATCTTGCTCTTATTCTTGGAATTGTTTGATGAGTGCCGGTTCTGTCATCAAAAAATTTAGTTTCAAAACGAACCTGTTCAAAAATAGATCCTTTAGGCATTTCCTGAGAAAAAGTTCCCATTACAATAAGTCTGTTTTCGAGAGTTTCGTAGTTTCCGGCTTCTTCTACAGCATATTTTTGATTGTGTGCATAACCAAGCCATAGTTTGATATTTTTAAATCCCGAATATATCAGCCATGGTCTTACTACTACTCTTTGTGTATATTCAAACGGATTTCCATTTGTGTAAGCTCCTTGTGTAACTAACTGTACATCGGCTTGTCCGCTTAAATGCCATTTGTCATAAATAGGGAACGCAACATCGATTTCTTCAATAGAAGCCGGTATAAAACCTATTGAATAAGGCGCTTCCTGAGCTTTTAAAATTTGCGAAGCCAAGACACAATATAGTAGTATACAACCTTTTTTAATCGTGCTCATAAATTTCGATTTACACATTTAAAAAGAAAACATCCTGATAGAAGTGTAACAAAGATAAAAGCTGGAAATAGTTTCTTTTGAAATTTACAGGTTGCAGATTATAAAATGAAACAAAGTTTTCGATGTAATTAATATTTCCCGGTCAGTTTTTGCTGGTATCTTTAGTTTTCTTTTTGTAGGTCAGTTTGTCGATCTCCTTGAGAAATTCAGAATCGAATTCAGAATAAGCACGCAAAGTATATTTTTCGTCTCTCTTTTGCATCACCAGACGAATTTTCTGCACCATTAACCAAATAGGTTCGTAGCGTTTGTGGCCTAATAAATACTGAATCTGCAATATGGAAAATTTTCTTTTAGAAAGCGTCATCAATTCAATACAGATCATCCAGTATTTTATAGGCAGATTTGAATTTTCCATCACGGTTCCCGATCGCAGGCTCATTCTGCTGCCGCATTTTTTGCATTGAAATTTTAAATCAACTCTTCGAAACGAATGCTGATTATGTGCGCATTTCCTGCAAGACAAACCATTTTGCAGCCGTTTGTCTCTTAATTCTTCAATGCAGGTTTCTTCATCGTGGTATTTTTCGAAGTACTTTCGTAATTCCATTTACTAAATTTGTTTACGGACTAAATATAAATCAATCTTCGCAGACAAAAAATGGCATGAAATAAAAAAGAGGAAATTCAAAATAGAAAATCCTCTTTTAAAATTATAAATTAGGGCAATTACAGTTTTTGGGTAATCTCTTTTTTGTATTTATTCAAAATCGATTTTGTCATTCCAAGATTTGCTTTTGTAGAATCTACAGCCAGGTAGATAAAATAATCACCATTGTCTGAAACGTCAAGAATATGAATTTGAGATGTAAGCGTAATCATGATATTGTCAATAGCCTGATCGGTTATTTTTAAAGCCTTAATAGCATTCATTTTTGCCTTAACTACTTCAAGGTTATAAGCCGAAGCTAGTTCCGGATCAAAATCACTTACAGTTGAAAGTGAAAAATACGACATTCCGCTTTGAATTTCTGCTACAGAAACTGCGATGAAACCTGGAATATTTTTTTTAAGGTCTTCTCCAAATTGTTTTAAAAAATCAGACATATGTTATTAGTTTTATTTAGGGTTCTAGAATCCTTTTTCTCTTGGATTTTACACAAAATTATAGATCTCATTTTATTTAATTATCCGTAATGCGTACCTAAATTTATTTTTTTTCAGTAATTAACTATTCCTAAAAAATCAGATTAATTATTTGGGCCAAATCAGGAAATCCGGCATTTTTTTGAAGAATTAAGTACGATTTTGACAAATGTCAAGGTTTATAAAATTCGTTTGGAATAATTTTGCAATTAAAAAAAGTAAATTGATCAAATGAAAGAGCAGCAATACAAGTAATGGCGCCATTTTAAAAATTGATTTATAAGTTTTTAATACTATTAAAAACCGAAAACTTCCCGCTAAAAAGCGGGAAGTTTTTTCATTTTAAGAAATATCTTAATCTAAAGTTTTAGAAAAAAATATACGATTCATGCTTTACAATTGAGTCATACTCTCACAAACAAAATATCTTTTCAGCTTCAAAAAATACCTTATTCTGTTATAAAAATACCTTTTAGGGGCTAATTAACAGTTTCAACCAGACATATATTTACTAAACTATCAAACCAATTTAAAGTAACTATATGCAGTATCAGGAATTACTCCAAAATTTACTAAGCCAAAAGTATCGAAAACCTATTTTAACTAATGGTGACTATAAAACCCGTAAAACTGCTGCTCTTTTAGACACAGACAACGGTACTCTTTTTAATGTCTCCGCAGATTTTCTATTTTATTTTAAAGACAAAAATGATAATGTCTGGCTGACCATTCCCAAAGAATTAATTATAAATGGTAAAATCTATTATCCAAAGCCTGGAGATTCATTTACCATTCATGGCACAACTCATTACTTCACTACAAAGGAAACCGTAATAGAAATGGCATACAGCTATTTTAAACAATTCGAAAATCCTCATTATGGAATTGAGACAGTAACAAACGGCATGTATTTTTTTGAAAACAGCGGCGATAAAACCGATAAATATTTTGTTGTTTTTCAAAAATTCAAATCCTGTATTCATCCGCAGATAGAAGCATATATATCCAGTAATTAATTAAAAACAACCACCATGGCATTACAAACAATAACCACCATTAAAGTAGGCGAAATCAGGATTACCAATTTCAATAAATTAAAAATTTTTCAAACCATCCACGATCATCATACTTTTTCATTTGAAGTACGACAGGATTTATTAGTAGACGAGTTTAAAAGT